>Ga0209373_10000074_pt1 | contig 215731 bp, 183 predicted proteins | sample Higcelweek5metaG_FD_187173 | JGI IMG/M metagenome (GOLD analysis project Ga0209373, IMG submission 187173) | Freshwater pond sediment microbial communities from the University of Edinburgh, under environmental carbon perturbations - High... | ecosystem: Environmental > Aquatic > Freshwater >... | reverse complement strand
TGGTGCTCGCGGTAGCCCAGCTCGTCCGGAGCCATGCCACGGTCATGCGCCCGCGCCGCCAGATCCAGCGCCTGCGTCATGCCGATGCTTTGGCGGGGGCCGGAAACCAGCCGCTCCGGCGAGCCTCCGAGCGCCTCGGGATCGGTCCCGTAGTCACTCCCCGGGGCCGAGGCGAGGAAGGTGACAAACGCCTCTCCCAGCCCCTTGCCACCGATACTGTCCAGAAAATAACGCTGGGCGGAATAGGTGTAGTCATCCTTCCGCACCATCACCGCATCGGCCAGCAGCGCGTAATTGCGCTGGGTATCCTGCGACGACCAGGCGGCATCAATGGCATACAGGCTGTTTTGGTTTTCATCGGCCTGAATGATGGAAAACAGCACATTCTGCTGATCCGGCGACAGCGCTTTCGCGCTGTCCAGCACGTCGCCAAGAGAGACATGACCCGTGGCCCCGTCCTCGTCCTCGTCCTCGTCCTCGTCCCCCACCAGCCCGGCCACATCAGGCGGCAGTTTGCCCGCCTCGATCATCGCCTTGACCATGGCGGTCGGGATGAACAAGGACTGCAAGCCACCGGTACGCTCTGCCTGCTCCAGAAACTCGGGAGAAAGCTGGCCGTCCTGATAGTGCCGGGTCAAGGCATGCAGGCTGTCCACGACCGCCGCCGCCTGTGCTTTCTGCCTTTGCAGATCAGACAGCCAGGCCGCCGCGTCACCGACCATCCGGTCGGGATAATGGCGCAACCTGTCAACCATCTCGGGGGTATCGCGCAGGGTTTGGGTCAACGCGGCGCGAAAGCCATCCCGCAGACTCGTGGGGTCGTTGCCGTTATGCTTCGGAAGCTCCGCCCTCAGATGGTCTTCGAGGGCATTCACAAAACCAATTCCCAGCAAGTTGAACATGCTGTCTTCAAAATCGACCCCGTTAACGTTCCCCATCACATCGAGCATCGGGTACTCATTCCTGCGGGCAGCCGCTGGCGCTGGCGCTGGCACAGGCGCCGATGATGCGGCATCGTCGACAATGATCCCTTTTTGTTCTTCTTGAGGCTGAAATGCAGACAGGATTTCGCGCCCCACTCCCCCCTCAGGCAGAGCGCCGTGAACCAGTGTCCCATACTCCGGGATCGACAGCGGCACATCGGGACCATTGCCGTTCACCGCCCCGGCCAAGGAAAAGCCGGTAATCGCCCCCAGCGACAGCCGGTTTGCGGCGGCATTAAGCTGAAAACCGGAGCCGCCGCCCTGCGCCGCACGCAATGACCCGACAGCCAGCTCGGCCTTGACCATCGCAGGCAGAGACGGTTGCTGCGTCAGGTCAAGCGCCGGGTCAGAGAACAGCGTTGCCGTCACCGGCAAAGCGCGGAAGCAGCGCGCCACCACCATTTCTTCTGCCGACCGGGTCGCTTCATCAAGGTCCGCACGGACATAGTCATAGGGGACACCGGTACACGCCGCCAGAATGGAGGCCTTGGGGTCCGGTTGGGGGGCAGTACTGATGCTGTCCCAGCTCCAGCGATCGAACGCATCGGCCCCGGCAGCGTCAGTGTCAGTGTCAGTGTCAGGGGACAAGTCCGGGACGGGCCGGGAGGTTGCAAGGGGGTCGGAAGACGGCATTGCTGCCGCTGCCTCTGGCTCCACAGGCGGCTGTTCCACAAGAACCGGCTCATCGGTGGGTTGCTCTGCCGGAAGGGCAGGCAAAAAGATGTCCTGAGTGGTGTCCATCAGGGGGTTCTCCGCAAAAAAAAAGCCGCCCCAAAGGGCGGCGGCAGTGCGTTTCGCACACGGTAGGCGGTGCAGACTCTCTAACGTTTTACTGCCTGTGCCACCCGGGCCTCGTGCAGATAAGGCGCCATCCGTTTCTGGAGGTCGCTTCTGGACAGGACTTTTCCGCTCTTTTCAGCCTCGGTTGTCATTCTCAGCGCATCGCCGATCATCATGTCCACCCGCCCGGATGTGCGCTGGTCGGGCGGCAACAACTTGATGGCTTCGACCCCCAGCCGAAGCCCGCGCAAGTACCGCTGCCCCTGATTTTGTTTCTGCAGATCATCACTGCGCAGCATTCCCTGAATGTTGCCAAGCGTCCTGTGCATCGCCGAGGAAAGGTAAGGCAGATCCTGTAACAGGGTCCGCTGCGAAAAATCGGCGTCATTGTCACCGGCAATCGCGGCAAGCGCCCCCCAGTCTGTTTCATCCGCGGCCAGCCCATGGGTTCGGGCAAAATAACGATCCAGTCCTTGCCGGGTAGCCGGATCAAAGCGGTTCCAGAGATCAACCGGCAGTTCGGCCACTGTAGCCCCCTGGGCAATCTGGTTCATTGCAGTGTTCAGATCCTTACCCCGTTGTTCCTGCTGCGTCTTTTTGCTTTGGGCATAATCGCGGCGCAAGGCGTCCCACCCATAAGCCTGCTGTGACGGGGTCAGTTTTGCCGCGCTGGCCGCTTTTTTGAAGTCCGTCTCCAGTTTTTCAAGCGATGGCAGGCCGTTGTCCGCCCGCGAGGCATACGGGTAGGATGTTCCCGTTGCCGTTGGCACGGCAGCAGGCGGGGCGACCACTGGCGCAGACGGCTTCAGGCGATCACGGAAAGACGCCAGTACCGGCTCTGCCGCTGCACGATCGCGCATCTGACCAACCTGGGTCGTCACTTGCGCAGCATCCTCCTGCGTCATCATGCCGCCATACGTTTGCAGATAGCTTTCCGCCTGATCGAGTTTGTTCTGGGCCAGATAATCCTGAACAATCCCCCGATGCGCCGAACTCTGCCACAACCCCTGAGCCACCTCGGGCGTTACACCTGCGGTCGGATTCAGGGCCGCAGCCCGTCCTGCCTCTGTGACACCATAACTCCACACCACCTTTGAAAGCTCCGGCGACAGCTCGCCGGACACCACCGCCATGTTCTTTGCTTCAATGCTCGCGTCCTCGGCGGTCCGGGCCTGCGCGATTGGAATCTGGCTCTGGTAATGCTGATCCATCATCTGTTGCGCGTGCTGGGCATAGCCTGCAACCGACCGGTCAAACAGATCCCGCGCCCGTCCATTTGGCAGGGAATCCCGCAGGCGGTTCTGGGCATCGAGCAGTGCCTGGTTTTTCTCGGCATAGGCGGTAACCGCCTCTGGCCCCTGCATCGACAGAAAACCCTTTACGGGTTCAGCACCATCAGCCGCTTCCGAAGGTGCCGAGCCCATTACCGTCGTGCGCATGGTGCGGTCGTATTCGGTGACCGCCTGCCGAACCTGATCACGCTCCATCGACTGGCCGATGTCATCCAGCGACCCGCCCAACGAGGTCATCGCCTTGCCCATGCTGGCAAGCGCGGAACCGCCGGAGTCAAAAGCCGCCTGGCTGACCTGAATGTTTTGATAGGCAGCCGGTGTAAAACCAGACTGCCCCTGCGGAACCCGCGCCGGAAGCTTGATCATGAGAGACTCTCCCTGAAGTGATAAAAAGCGCACCAACCGGCTGGCTTCTTCGCATCGAAGAAGCCTGGAGGGCGTGCATGGTTCATGGAACAAGGGGCCGCAGGGGATGGACCATCGCCAAAACAGCGACGGAGTTTCGTTTCGGCCATAAAAAAACGCCCCCGAGAGGCTCAGGGGCGTCATTGATCGCGTTACAAAACGCTCAATCTTGCCTTTTGTTACCATTCGCGAACGGTCACGTCAATACTTATTTAAAATCCTGCCCCACAGACAAGGCTGATGACCAGCGGGCATCAGTTGGCCGTACCTCGACGTGAACCGGGGTGGAACATCAGGCGTTCATCCATTTCGCGCTCTTTACAGCGTTCGACGAAGGCCCACAAGGCATCGCGGTCGTGCAGGAACAGGTGGTATTCCTCATCTTCCAGCCAGTAGTACTCTTCATATTCACACATGCTGTTTCTGACCGGAAATGAAATACACGGTGTATTTGTATTTTTATCAAACTCAACAGAGAACCTTTTTTCCCTATCGACGAGAATATCCTCCATTTCCTCATCCCCATGATAAGTACGCTCCCAACGCTTGCCCTCTTCTTCCATTTCCCCCTCCCCATCAAAAACACTCACTCCCGCCCGCGATAACTGCGCGGCACGATCCCGTGTTTCTGCAACCGCGCATACAGGCTACGCCGGGGCAAGTGCAAGGCGTCGGCGGCGCGTCCGGCGTCGCCATCACACTGTTCCAACATCTTGCGCAGCACCCCGGCTTCAAAGATGTCCATCTGCTCGCTCAGCCCCAGCCCCTGCGCGGCGGCAATCGGGTCGCGGACCAGCCCCAGCGCCAACTGGGTGGCAAAGTTGCGCAGCTCCCGCACGTTCCCCGGCCAGTCGTCTGTCAGCAGGCGGGCTTCCACCTCGGCCCCGATCGCCGGGCGGGGAACGCCGTGCTGGCGAGAGGCTTCGTCGAGAAAATAGCTGAACAGCACCCCGACATCGGCCCGCCGCTCCCGCAGTGGCGGCAGGTGGATTTTGACCGTGCTCAGGCGATAGACAAAGTCGGCCCGCAACCGGCCTTCCGCGACCGCCCGCTGCACATCCTGCGTTGCCGAGGCCACCACCCGCACATCAAGGACGGTGGTTTCCCCAGAGGGCGAGACCACTTCCCGCTCTTCGATGGCGCGCAACAGGCGGCCTTGCAGCGTCGGCGACAGGTGTTCCACCCCATCCAGAAACAGGGTGCCCCGGTGGGCTTCGGCCAGCCGACCGCGCCGGATGCGACCGCCGAACAGCAGTTCGTCCGCCTGCCCCTCGGGCAAGGCGGCGCAGTCGATGGCCACGAAAGCCCGCCGCTGGCGACGGCTCCAGCGGTGCAGCAGGTGGGCCACCAGTTCCTTGCCGGTGCCGGTTTCGCCTTCGAGCAACACATCAACGTCGGCTCCCGCCACTTGCCGGACGGTATCGCGCACCCGCGTCATCACCGCCGTTTGCCCCAGCAAGGGAAAGTGGCCCTCGTTTTCTGCCGCCATCTGGCGCAGGCGGCGGTTTTCCAGCACCAATCGGCGGGTTTCCAGCGCCCGCCGCACCGAGGCAATCAGGTATTCGGTGACAAACGGCTTTTCAATGAAGTCATAGGCACCGCGTTTCAGGGCCGAGACCGCCATCGCAATGTCACCATGACCGGTCATCATGATCACCGGCACCTCCGGGTCCACCGCCAGCACCGCATCCAGCAGATCATTGCCATCCAGCCGGGGCATGCGCACATCGGTGATCACCACCGCCGGCGGCGACGCGGCAATACTGCTCAGCGCCGACTGCCCGTCGGCGTGCAGCTCGACCTCCAGTTCGGCGATGGCAAAGGAATCCATCAGCGCCGCACTGAACGCTACGTCGTCTTCGACCAGCAGAATGCGCAAGGGTTCCGGGGTCATCATGCCGTCCTCATCGTCATTGCCAGCGCCGCACCGCCCAACCGAGACTCCGCCACCGTCAGCGTTCCCCCCAAATCCACCATGATATCGTGGGCAATGCCCAACCCCAGCCCCAACCCATCGGGCTTGCCAGTGACAAAGGGCAGGAAAATCTGCTTGCCCAGCGCCGGATCAATCCCCGGCCCGTTGTCGGCCACCGTCAGCACCACAGAGCCTTCCCCCTGCTCAACGGTCAGCGCGATAGCGGGGGCGGGGATGCCCTCGACCGCATCAAGGGCATTTTGCAGCAGATTGACCAGCACCTGCTCCAGCCGAACCCGCTCGGCCAGCACCTGCGGCAAGCCCCCCTCTGGTCGTTCAAGAGCAATGCCCTGTCGGCGCAACCGGTCCTCGACCAGCAGCAAGGCCCCGGCAATCACCCCCTCCAGCGGCTCGCGGCTGGTCTGTCCGTGCTTGCGGCGGGCAAAGCGGCGCATTTCCTGCGTGATGGTGGCAATCCGTTCGGTCATCGCAATGGTGACGTCCAGATTGTTTTTCACTTTCTCCAGCCGGTTGGCCGTCAGATGGTGGCCGGCGTTTTCCGACAGGGTGCGGATGGTCGCCACCGGCTGGTTGATTTCATGCATCAGCCCAGCAGCAATCGACCCGACCGAAGCCAGCCGGTTGGCCTGTTCCAGTTCTTCGCGGGTGTCGCGGAACCGCTGATCGGCCAGCTCCCGCTTGCCCATTTCGTCCTGTAACTGCTGCGTCCGTTCGGATACCGCCTGCTCCAGCGCCCGCCGGTCGGCGGCAAGGCGGGCGGCTCGGGTCAAGCGGTTCCACAGAAACAGCGCGATCAGCAGCCCGCCAGCAACAATCGGTACCGCCATCCCCCAGGCGCGATAGGTCGCCGCCCGCAAGGCCGGAGCCGTTTTCATCAGGTGCAGCAGGCGGAGGTTGGTGCCCGCCACCGGCACCGTCACCATCACCGCCTCGTCCGTGCCGCCGATCAGCATCCGGTCTGGCCCCAGCCAGCGATAACGCCCCTCGCGCAATGCCGCCGTGCCGTACTGACCGCTGGCCGCAATCGCCTGCCGGTCCTGCGTGGACAACGGCATCACCGTGGTCAGTAACTGCGACGGATCAGCGGCGGCCAGAATGATCCCGCGCTCGTCGGTGATCAGCGTTTCGCCCGGATCACCACCCCAGTTCTGCGTCAGGGTGGCGAATTCGTACTTCACCACCACCACCCCCAGCGCACTGTCCGGCCCCTCCCCCAGACGGCGAGCAAGGAACAGGCCCGGTCGCCCGGTCAGGACGCCAGCGCCGAAATACTCGCTGCCCCCGTCGGCCATCGCCCGCGAGAAATAGGGCCGGAACGCAAATTCCTGCCCGACAAAACTGTCGGGCCGGTCAAAATTCGACCCGACCACCGCCCGGCCCGTGCGATTGAGCAGATACAGCACCGACGCGCCGGTCTTCCCGGCAAGGCCGCGCAGCTTTTCGCTCAGCCGCCGTTGATCGTCCGCCGCCGGGGTCGCCAACACCGCCGCAAGGTCGCCATACTCACTCAGCACAATCGGCAACAGACGAAAGCGGGCCAGCTCGCTGTCGATCACCCGGCCATGCTGGCGGGCCAGAGCATCGGTCTCGGCGACCAGTTCGTTCAGGGCCTGATGGCGTGCCAGCACCAGCACCGCCAGCCACAGAACAGTCAGCAGCAGCGCCACCACGGAAACAAAAACAATCCTGATCTTGCGCGACGGGTCCAGCATTTGTGCAGGATATTGCGCAAATTGCCATCCTGTCACGCAGAATCTTGCACAAACAGGCGGCGGAAAATGGCTTCCATCGGCATTTTTCCCTTTGCCTGTAAACAGATAACGATCCCTCTACAGCAGCCTTGAAGCTCCGTTATCCCGAGTGCTCTAGTGCGGTGACCTCAAGATGACACCAACGTTCATCGGGTCCCGAGGGCAGGTGGTGACATCTACCTGCGACCAGAGACAATAGAGCCAGAGGAAACAACAGTGTCCACACAGGCCCCCATCGCGCACAACACGCGCCTGAAGTCGATCATCGGTGGTTCAACCGGCAATCTGGTCGAATGGTTCGACTGGTATGTCTATGCCGCCTTTGCCCTGTACTTTGCTCCGCACTTTTTTCCGTCCGGTGACCAGACCGCCCAGTTGCTGAACTCGGCAGCGGTGTTTGCCGTCGGCTTTGTGATGCGTCCGGTCGGGGCGTGGATCATGGGCCTGTACGCCGACCGCAAGGGCCGCAAGTCCGGCCTGACCCTGTCGGTGACGCTGATGTGCGCCGGGTCGCTGATCATCGGCCTGACTCCCGGCTATGACAGCATCGGTGTCGCGGCTCCGGCCCTGCTGGTGATTGCCCGCCTGATGCAAGGGCTGTCGGTTGGCGGCGAATATGGCGCCTCGGCCACCTACCTGTCAGAAATGGCCGGCAAGGACCGGCGCGGCTTTTTCTCCTCGTTCCAGTACGTCACCCTGATTTCCGGCCAGTTGCTGGCCATTGCCGTGCTGCTGGTCCTGCAAAACACCCTGGACAAGGCCGACCTCAGCGCCTGGGGCTGGCGCATCCCGTTCTTTGTCGGTGCGGCACTGGCGGTGGTGGTGTTCTGGCTGCGTCGTGGGCTGGCCGAAACCGAAAGCTTCAAGAACGCCAAGACCGACACCAGCAAAAAGTCCGGCTTCTGGGAACTGGTCACCAAGCACCCCAAGGAAACCGCGCTGGTGATGTTGCTGACCGCAGGCGGCACGCTGGCCTTCTATGCCTATTCGATCTACATGCAAAAGTTCCTGGTCAACACCTCGGGCTTCAGCAAGGAAGCCGCCAGTGAGCTGAACGCCATCACCCTGTTCGTGTTCATGCTGATCCAGCCGCTGGCCGGGGGCCTGTCGGACAAGATCGGCCGCAAGCCGCTGATGATTGCCTTTGGCGTGGCCGGTGTGCTGTTCACCTATCCGATCTTCTCGACGCTGGAAAGCACCAAAGACCCGCTGACCGCTGGCCTGCTGGTGATGGCCGCCCTGCTGATCGTGACCGGCTATACCTCGATCAACGCGGTGGTGAAGGCTGAACTGTTCCCCGCCCACATCCGCGCGCTGGGCGTCGCCCTGCCCTATGCGCTGGCCAACACCCTGTTCGGCGGCACCGCCGAATTTGTTGCCCTGCAGTTCAAAAGCCGGGGCTGGGAACAGGGCTTTTACTGGTACGTGACGGTGATGATCGGCGTGTCCCTGTGCGTCTACCTGTTCATGCGCGATACCAGCAAGAGCAGCGCCATCAAGGAAGATTAAGTCCTTCTTCCATGTCGGTGATCAATCGCCCCGCAGCCTGCCGGTTGCGGGGCGGTTTGTTATCCCTTTTTGACCTTGGCGGTAAAACGGTAGCCATGCCCGCGACAGGTTTCGATCAGCCCGCCATCCCCGGCCGGATCGAGCTTTTTACGTAACCGGCTGATCAGGATGTCGATGCTGCGCGGCCCGGAGTCCGCCTCGGCTGACCCCAGCGCGGCCATTAGTTGATCACGGCTTTGAATCCGCCCGGCCCGGCTGACCAGCACCACCAGCAGATCAAATTCTGCCGGAGTCAGCTCCAGCGCCCGCCCCACGGTGTCGACCAGCACCCGCTCGACGGTATCGAGGCTCCAACCGGCAAAGACCAGCCGGTTTTTCGCGCTCGCCGGAGCAGGGGCACGGCGGTCCAGCACGTTCCTGATCCGCGCCAACAGCTCGCGCGGATAGACCGGCTTGGGCAGATAGTCGTCTGCGCCGATCTCCAGCCCCAGCGCCCGGTCATCCGGCGTCCCCCGCTCGGTGACCATAATGATGGCGGTATCGCCACTGGCCCGCACCTGTCGCGCCAGCGCCATGCCATCCCCATCCGGCAGGTTGACATCCAGCAGGATCAGGTCCACTCCGCCGTGGTTCAGCCAGGCCTTCAGCCCGGCGGCGTCTTCGGCCTGATCGACGCGATAGCCCGCCTTGGTCAGACAGGCGCACATCACCGCCCGCACCGCCGGATCATCATCCACCACCAGAATATGCGGGTTAGCCGTCATCGCAAAAATCCACCCAGCCCTGCTCTCAGAAAAATACCAGAAACAAGGGCCACGTATAGTCATTCAGGTCAACCGGTTTTCATCGCCGCCCCGCTGGAAGAGAAGAAATTCTCTTGCCAGCCACAAATATTTGTCTATCATCAGAAATAATATAGAAATAAAAATTTCATTGAGTGATTAAAAAACAGTCTTGTAAAAATATATATGAAAAATATTTACAATACTGTTTTTAAACATTTTTCACATCACTCAGAAAACTCACAAGATGCGCTGCACAATCCGTATTATGCCATATGAATGATTTTTAAGCCTGACGTGAATACCATTTCATCATCCGCGTCCCTTTTCGCCCCTGCCCCACCGGCCAGAAACATGGAGAATCATTCCATATCAGGTGGATAACCAAACTGGCCCGCCTCTTGCGTTGTGTCCGCCGTCTTACGCAACGTCTCGAACGGGGGACACTCCATGAAGTTCATGCGCTCTTTGGGCCTCGGCCTGCTCGCTGCCGCCTCGATGCTGTCGGTTTCGTCGGCCAAGGCTGCCGATGACACCATCAAGGTCGGCGTGCTGCATTCGCTGTCCGGCACGATGGCAATCTCGGAAACCACCCTCAAGGACACTGTCCTGATGATGGTCGATGACCTCAACAAGCACGGCGGCCTGCTGGGCAAAAAGGTCGAAGCGGTGGTGGTTGACCCGGCCTCCAACTGGCCGCTGTTTGCCGAAAAGGCCCGCGAGCTGCTGGAAAAGGACAAGGTGGCGGCGATCTTTGGCTGCTGGACCTCGGTGTCGCGCAAGTCGGTGCTGCCGGTGGTCGAACAGCTTGACGGCCTGCTGTTCTACCCGGTGCAGTACGAAGGCGAAGAAAGCTCGCGCAATGTGTTCTACACCGGTGCCGCGCCGAACCAGCAGGCGATCCCGGCGGTCGATTACCTGATGAGCAAGGACGGCGGCGAAGTGAAGCGCTGGGTGCTGGCTGGCACCGATTACGTCTATCCGCGCACCACCAACAAGATTCTCGAATCCTACCTGAAGTCCAAGGGCGTCGCCGCCGACGACATCATGGTCAACTACACCCCGTTCGGCCACAGCGACTGGCAGACCATCGTCGCCGACATCAAGAAATTCGCGTCGGCGGGCAAGAAGACGGCGGTGGTTTCGACCATCAACGGTGATGCCAACGTGCCGTTCTACAAGGAACTGGCCAATCAGGGCATCAAGGCAGACCAGATCCCGGTGGTGGCGTTCTCGGTCGGCGAAGAAGAACTGGCCGGTATCGACACCAAGAATCTCGTTGGCCATCTGGCCGCCTGGAACTACTTTGAATCGGTCAAGTCGCCGGAAAACACTGCCTTCATCAAGCAATGGCACGACTTCACCAAGAACCCCAAGCGCGTGACCAATGACCCGATGGAAGCCACCTACATCGGCTTCAAGATGTGGACCCAGGCGGTGCAGCAGGCTGGCACCACCGACGTTGATGCGGTCCGTCAGGCGATGTACGGCCAGAAGGTCAAGAACCTGACCGGCGGCGTTGCGGTGATGAACACCAACCACCACCTGTCGAAGCCGGTGTTCATCGGTGAAATTCAGGCCGATGGTCAGTTGCAGACCGTGTGGAAGACCAACGGCGTGATCAAGGCCGATGCCTGGAGCCCGTACATCCCGGAAAGCGCCAAGCTGACCGCCGACTGGACCTATCCGTGGGTCTGCGGCAACTGCACCGAGCCGAAGTTCAAGAACTGATGCTTGCCCAAGGGGCCAGACTGCCGTCCGCCAACGGCAGTTCTGGCCCGCCGTGCCTCTGCCTCCCTTTCATCCTGCAACAACGGGGGTTGCCCGTGAAGATGCTCAAGCTGGTTCTGGCCCTTGTGGCTCTTTTGGTCTGCTCCCCCGCCTATGCCGACGATTTCGCCGGAGCGGTGCGGGCGCTGAACGCCGACAGTTTCAGTGACAAGCTGACCGCCGCCGACACACTGGCCGCCCTCGGCGATGGCCGGGCGGCAGCGGTCTTTGAAGCCATGGCCGATGGCCGTCTGTACGCCACCGCTGACGGCACCATCCTGATCGAACAGAACGGCAGCTATCGCGATGCGGTCAGCGGTGCCACGGTCGCCGCCAGCGATGCGGCGGCGATCACCGTCAACAACCGCCTGCGCGGGGCCTTGCGCGCCGCTGCCGGGCAACTGGGCCTGCTGAACAGTGACCCGGTGATCCGCCAGCAAGCGGCAGAGTCGATGCTGGCCACCCCCAATCCCGATGCCGCCGACACCGTGCGCAAGGCGCTGGCCGTCGAAACCGTCCCGGCGATCAAGGCGCTGTTGTCGCAAGCGGTCGCCCGCCTTGATCTGGCGGACAGCGACCCGGCTCACCGCCTGAGCGCCATTGCCCAACTGGCGGCCTCGTCCGATCCGCAAGTGCGCGGCCTGCTGCAACCACTGGCCGACGGTGACAGCGACCCGCAGGTGAAGGCCGCCGCCCAGAAAGCCGTCTCGTCGATTGAAAACCGCCTTGGCCTGATCGGCATTGGCGTCAACATCTTTCAGGGCATCAGCCTCGGCAGCGTGTTGCTGCTGGCCGCCATTGGTCTGGCTGTCACCTTTGGGGTGATGGGAGTGATCAACATGGCCCACGGCGAAATGATCATGCTGGGGGCCTATAGCACCTTTGTCGTGCAGGAAGCCGTCCGTGCCCTGCTGCCGCCCGACTATTTCGGCCTGTATCTGGTGATCGCCGTGCCAGTGGCCTTTGTGGTGACCTTTGCCGTCGGGGTCCTGCTGGAACGGACGGTAATCCGCTTCCTCTATGGCCGACCACTGGAAACGATGCTCGCCACCTGGGGCATTTCGCTGATGCTGCAACAACTGGTGCGCTCGCTGTTCGGAGCCTCCAACCGCGAAGTCGCCAACCCGGCATGGATGACCGGCGGCATCGAGCTGATCGGCGGCTTTACCCTGACCTATAACCGGGTGGTGATCATCCTGTTCTGCCTCGCCGTGCTGCTGGCGCTGGCCGCCGTGCTGCGCTGGTCACGCTTTGGCCTGTTCATGCGCGCCGTCACCCAGAACCGCCCGATGGCCTCGGCGATGGGCATTCCGACCGGTCGGATCGATGCCGCCACCTTTGGCCTTGGCTCGGGGATTGCCGGCATTGCCGGGGTGGCGCTCAGCCAGATCGGCAACGTCAGCCCCAACCTCGGACAGGGCTATATCGTGGACTCGTTCATGGTGGTGGTGTTCGGCGGCGTCGGCTCGCTGTGGGGCACGCTGGTCGGTGCCCTGTCGCTGGGGCTGGTCAACAAGCTGCTGGAACCCTATGCCGGGGCGATGCTGGGGAAAATTCTGGTGCTGGTCGCCATCATCCTGTTCATCCAGAAACGTCCGCGCGGGCTGTTCGCCCTCAAGGGCCGTTCGGTCGAGGGTTAAGGAGACTATCATGACATCCCTCTCTGCCCGCCTGCTCACCTGTGGCAACCGCCGCCTGTGGACCGGCCTTGCGGTTGGCGCACTGGTGTTTCTGGTGCTGGTGCCGGTGCTCAATCTGGCCGTCCCGGTGGACTCGGCCCTGCATCTGCCCAACTACATGGTCACCCTGCTGGGCAAATACCTGTGCTATGCCCTGCTGGCGCTGGCGATGGATCTGGTGTGGGGCTATTGCGGCGTGCTGTCGCTGGGCCACGGTGCCTTTTTCGCCCTCGGCGGCTATGCCATCGGCATGTACATGATGCGCGCCATCGGCAGCCGGGGAGTGTACGGCAACGCCGACCTGCCCGACTTCATGGTGTTCCTCAACTGGCAAGAGCTGCCGTGGTACTGGTTCGGCTTCAGCCAGCCGTGGTTTGCCCTGCTGATGGTGGTGGTGATCCCCGGCGCGCTGGCCTTTGTATTCGGCTGGCTGGCCTTCCGCTCGCGCATCACCGGGGTCTATCTGTCGATCATCACCCAGGCAATGACCTATGCCCTGATGCTGGCCTTTTTCCGCAACGAAATGGGCTTTGGCGGCAACAACGGCCTGACCGATTTCAAGGACATCTTCGGCTTTGACCTCGCCTTGCCGTCGACCAAAATGGGGCTGTATCTGGCCTCGGCGGTGGTGCTGGGGCTGGCCTTCCTGCTCGCCCGCTTCATCGTCACCTCGAAACTGGGGCGGGTGATGATGGCGGTGCGCGATGCCGAAAGCCGGGTGCGCTTTCTGGGGTACTCGCCGACCGCCATCAAGCTGTTCGTCTTTACCCTGTCGGCGATGCTGGCCGGGGTGGCCGGAGCCTTGTACGTGCCGCAGGTCGGGATCATCAACCCGTCGGAATTTTCCCCTGCCAACTCGATCGAGATTGCCATCTGGGTGGCGGTCGGCGGGCGCGGCACCCTGATCGGGGCCATTCTGGGAGCCTTTGCGGTCAACGGCGCCAAGACCTGGCTGACCGGTGCCGCCCCCGAGTTGTGGCTGTTCCTGCTGGGGGCACTGTTCATCGTCGTCACGCTGGGGATGCCCAAGGGCCTGATCGGGCTGTGGGCCCAAACCAAAGCACGCCTGTTCCGCCGTTCACCCGTCACCGAAGAAAAGGAGGCCCGGCATGCTTGATGACGCCATGCCCACCATCGACATGCCCGCCGGTCCCGGCGTGCTGGCAGCGGGTTCGATTTTGTACCTCGACGGGGTGACGGTCAGCTTTGACGGCTTTCGGGCGCTGAACTCGCTGTCGCTGGTGCTTGCCCCCGGCGAGCTGCGCACCATCGTCGGCCCCAACGGGGCGGGCAAGACCACCATGATGGACGTGATCACCGGCAAGACCCGCCCCGACAAGGGCGACGTGCTGTTTGACCAGAACATTGACCTGACCCGACTGGATGAATCGGCGATTGCCACGCTCGGCATTGGCCGCAAGTTCCAGAAGCCGACGGTGTTCGAGCACCTGAGCGTGTTTGAAAACCTCGAACTGGCGTTAAAGACCAACCGCAGCACCCTCGCCACGCTGTTTTTCCGCCTGTCGGGGCAGCAGGCAGAGCAGATTGCCGCCACCCTGCAGCGGGTCGGGCTGGCCGACAAGGCCCGCCTGCAGGCCGGATCGCTATCGCACGGCCAGAAGCAATGGCTGGAAATCGGCATGCTGCTGATGCAGGACCAACGCCTGTTGCTGCTGGACGAGCCGGTGGCCGGGATGACCGATGCCGAAACCGAAGCCACCGCCGAGCTGATCCTCGATCTGGCCCGCGACAAGACCCGCTCGCTGGTGGTGGTCGAGCACGACATGGAGTTTGTCCGGGCGCTGGGGGCAAAAGTCACCGTGCTGCACGAAGGTTCGGTGCTGGCCGAAGGCTCGCTGGATGCCGTGCAGGCCAATCCGAAAGTCGTCGAAGTCTATCTGGGGCGCTGAACCATGCTGAACATCGACACCATCAACCTGTTTTACGGTGCCAGCCACGCCCTGCGCGGAGTGTCACTGAGTGCCCAGCCGGGGCGCGTCACCTGCGTTCTGGGCCGCAATGGCGTCGGCAAGACCAGCCTGATGCGGGCGATCATGGGCTTGCAGGCGGTCAAGACCGGCGCGATCAGTTGGGAAGGCAAGGACATCACCCGCCTCAGCGCCCACGACCGCGCCCGCCACGGGATCGGCTTTGTGCCGCAGGGACGGGAGATTTTTGCCCGCCTGACGGTGCGGGAAAACCTCGAAACCGGCTTTGCGCCGCTGCCACGCGGCAAACGCACCATCCCCGATGATGTTTTCGAGCTGTTTCCGGTGCTGAAAACCATGCTGCACCGGCGCGGCGGCGACCTGTCGGGCGGGCAGCAGCAACAGCTGGCCATCGCCCGTGCGCTGGTCACCCGCCCGCGTCTGCTGATCCTTGACGAGCCAACCGAAGGCATCCAGCCGTCGATCATCAAGGACATTGGTCGGGTCATTCGTCTGCTGGCCGATGGCAAGCTGGCCGAATGGGGGAACATGGCGGTGGTTCTGGTCGAGCAATACTTTGACTTTGCGAAGGAATTGGCCGACGATTTCGCCGTGATGGACCGCGGCGAAGTGGTGCTGTCCGGTCAGGCCGCCACCATGGTAGAGGATGATGTTCGACGCTATCTTACCGTCTGAGAACCGGCCGGTTTCTCCCCCTCCCCTGCCGCGCATGACCGGGCGGGCCGAGCTGGCCTTTGCCGACGGACGATTGGCGCACCTGTACCAGCAGGCCCCGCTGCGGGTGCTGTTCCCCACCCCACCCACCGGCGAGCCGGTGCAGGCGGCGCTGGTCACCACCTCCGGCGGGCTGACCGGCGGCGACCGCCTGACCCTGACCGCCAGCGTGCGCGATGGCTCGCGGGCGACGGTGATCGCCAGTGCGGCGGAAAAGCTGTACCGCTCGACCGGCGACGACGTTGATATTGATGTCGCCCTCAGCGTGGCCGACGGCGGCTGGCTGGAATTTCTGCCACAGGAAACCATTCTGTTCGACGGTGCCCGCCTGCGCCGCCTGACCCGTATCGACGCCAGCGGCAGCGCGCAGGTGCTGGCGGGCGAAATGCTGGTGTTCGGGCGCACCGCACGCGGGGAACGCTTTACCCGTGGGTTGGCGCGCGACGAATGGCGGGTGCAGCGGGACGGACGGCTGGTATGGGCCGATGCCCTGCATGTCGATGACCCCGCCGTTCTGTCGGCCTCCGCCGGGTTCGCCGGGGCGGTCGCCTGTGCCACTGCCCTGCTGCTGACCCCCGAGCCGATGGCGTGGCGTGACGCAGTGCGCGAGCTACTGGCGAGCCATGGCGGACGCGCTGGCGCTACCGTGGTCAACGGCCTGTTGCTGGTCCGCTGGCTGGACAGCGACGCCCAGCGCCTGCGCGCCAGCTTCGGACAGGTATGGAGCCTGCTGCGCCACGGCACCGGCGGCGGGGCGGCCCGCATGCCGCGCCTGTGGGATATTTGACAGTCCTTTATCTTTGCAACCGCCAACAGGAGAAGGCCGGGATGAACCTCAGTCCACGCGAGAAAGACAAGCTGCTGGTGGCGATGGCCGCGATGGTCGCCGAACGCCGCCTGCAACGCGGGGTGAAGCTGAATTACCCCGAAGCGGTGGCGCTGATCACCGACCATGTGGTTGAAGGGGCCCGTGATGGCCGCTCGGTGGCCGCGCTGATGCAAAGCGGGGCCGAAGTGCTGACCCGGGCGCAGGTGATGGACGGCATTGCCGAGATGCTGCACGAAATCCAGGTCGAAGCCACCTTCCCCGACGGAACCAAACTGGTCACCGTCCACAATCCGATCCGCTGATCCCCGCTGATAAGGACGCCCCCCATGATCCCCGGCGAAATCATCCCCCAGGACGGCGAGATCATCCTCAACGCCGACCGCCCGACACTGACCCTGAGCGTTGCCAACACCGGCGACCGCCCGATTCAGGTTGGCAGCCATTACCACTTTGCCGAAACCAACCCGGCCCTGTCGTTTGACCGACAGGCGGCGCTGGGCTACCGGCTGGACATTCCGGCGGGCACCGCCATCCGTTTCGAGCCGGGCCAGACCCGCACCGTCGCCTTGGTGGCTTACGCCGGAACCCGCACCATCTGGGGCTTTCGCGGCGAGATCAACGGCCCCCTGCCGGGTGCCGAATGAGCACCGCGCGCAAGGGAGCCAGCCGCATGCAGGACATCCCGCCGGATGTCCTCGACGCCCTGAGCTGCGGCACGCTGGCCACCGCCACCCTCACCGAAGGGCTGGCGATTGATCAGGCGCGCCTGCTGCGCTGCGTTTTCCCTGACCTGCCCGCCGCCAGTCTGGCCGCCGCACAGGCCGCAACCGACCTGGGGATCGTCAAGCGGATGGCCGCCATCGCCGCCTTGCTGCTGGAAACAGTCGGGCCGTCGGCGATTGCCACCTGTCAGAGCCACCTGTCGGACACCGTGCGCGGCTGGGCCTGCTTCATGATCGGGGCCGATCCCGCCAGCGGGCCGCAGCAGCGGCTACAGGCCATCCAGCTGCTGGCCGATGACCCGCATTTCGGGGTGCGCGAATGGGCCTGGCTGGCGGTTCGCCCTGCGCTGGTTCAGACCTTGTCCGACAGCATTGATGCCCTGATCCCGTGGACGGCCTCCCCGTCCGAACGGGTGCGCCGCTTTGCCAGTGAAGCCCTGCGCCCGCGCGGGGTGTGGTGCAGCCATATCCCGGCGCTGAAAAAAGACCCGGCACAGGGCTTGCCGCTGTTGGCCCCGCTGCGGGCCGACCCGGCGGTCTATGTGCAGGACTCGGTGGCAAACTGGCTGAATGACGCCGCCAAAGACCAGCCGGACTGGGTGCGCGCCCTCTGTGAGCAGTGGCGCAGCGACAGCCCGACCCCGGCCACCGACCGCATCTGTACCCGCGCCCTGCGCAGCCTGAGCTGATTCCCCCGCTCCCCCCTCTTGCCGCCCACAACAAGGACCAACCCCATGGCACATACCATCGAGCGCAAAGCCTATGCCTCCATGTTCGGCCCGACCACCGGCGACCAGGTCCGGCTGGGGGACACCAACCTGCTGATCGAGGTGGAACGCGACTTCACCACCTATGGCGAAGAGGTCAAGTTCGGCGGCGGCAAGGTGATCCGCGACGGCATGGGGCAGTCGCAGTTGTCACGGGCCGAGGGCGCGGTTGATACGGTGATCACCAATGCGCTGATCCTCGACCACTGGGGGATCGTCAAGGCCGATGTCGGGCTAAAGGACGGGTTGATCTGTGCGATTGGCAAGGCGGGCAACCCGGACATTCAGCCGAACATCGACATCATCGTCGGCCCCGGCACCGAAGTGATCGCCGGGGAAGGCCGCATCCTGACCGCTGGCGGCATTGACTCGCACATCCATTTCATCTGCCCGCAGCAGAGCGACGACGCCCTTTATGCCGGTGTGACCACCCTGCTCGGCGGCGGCACCGGCCCGGCGGAAGGCACCAACGCCACCACCTGCACCCCCGGCCCGTGGCACATGGAGCGGATGTTGCAGGCCGCCGAAGGGCTGCCGGTCAACGTCGGCTTTTTCGGCAAGGGCAACGCCACCCAGCCGCAGGCACTGGAAGAAATGATCCGCGCCGGGGCCTGTGGCCTGAAGCTGCACGAGGACTGGGGCACCACTCCGGCGGCGATTGACGCCTGCCTGTCGGTGGCCGACCGTTTTGATGTGCAGGTGGCAATCCACACCGACACCCTCAATGAATCGGGCTTTGTCGAAGACACCATTGCCGCCTTCAAGGGCCGCACCATCCACGCCTTCCACACCGAAGGCGCCGGTGGTGGCCATGCCCCGGACATCATCACCCTGTGCGGGGTGGGCAACGTCCTGCCGTCCTCGACCAACCCGACCCGGCCGTTTACCGTCAACACCGTCGATGAACACCTCGACATGCTGATGGTCTGCCACCATCTGGACCCGCGCATCCCCGAAGACGTCGCCTTTGCCGAAAGCCGCATCCGGCGTGAAACCATCGCCGCCGAAGACATCCTGCACGATCTGGGGGCAATGAGCATGATGAGCTCGGACTCGCAGGCAATGGGGCGGATCGGCGAAGTGATCACCCGCACCTGGCAAACCGCCCACAAGATGAAGGCCCAGCGCGGCAACCTGCCGGGCGAGGTCGGCAACGACAACCTGCGCGCCAAACGCTATATCGCCAAATACACCATCAACCCGGCGATCACCCACGGCATCAGCGGCTACGTCGGCTCGATCGCGGTCGGCAAGCTGGCCGATCTGGTGCTGTGGAAACCGGCCTTCTTCGGGGTCAAGCCGGACATGGTGCTGAAATGCGGCACCATCGCCGCCGCGCTGATGGGCGATCCCAACGCCTCGATCCCCACCCCGCAGCCGGTACACTATCGCCCGATGTTTGGCGGCTATGGCAAGGCGTTGCAGGCGACCTCGGTGACCTTCGTCTCGCAGGCCGGTCTGGACGCCGGGCTGAAGGAGCGTCTGGGGCTGGGCCGTCGCCTGCTCGGCATTCAGGGGGTGCGGACCATCGGCAAGGCCGACATGATCCACAACAACGCCTGCCCGCATCTGGAAGTCGATTCCGAAACCTACGAAGTGCGGGCCGATGGTGAGTTGCTGACCTGCGAACCGGCGGCGGAATTGCCGCTGGCGCAACGTTACTTCCTGTTCTGATCATGCGGCGCGCCTCTCTGGTACAGGCGGCGGCCAGCATTGATCCGGCCCGCGTGCAGACCACCGTCACCCTGTCGGCCCACGACCGCCACCGCCGCCGCATTCGGATGGTGGCCGATGACGGCGGCGACTTCCTGCTGGATTTGCCCAATGCCACCCATCTGCGCGATGGTGACGGGCTGCTGCTCGATGATGGCGGGGTGATCGTGGTGCGGGCCGCCGCCGAACAGGTGATCGACCTGCACAGCAGCACGGTCGAACAACAGGTACGGCTGGCGTGGCACATCGGCAACCGTCACCTGCCGGTGCAAATTCTGCCCGGCGGCAGTCTGCGCCTGCATCTGGACGAGGTGCTGGTGACGATGGCCGAAGGACTGGGGGCACGGGTTGAACGCCTGTGTGCCCCGTTCCAGCCCGAACCGGGGGCCTATGATCCGCATGGTCTGGTCGGGGCTGCCGAACCGTTGATCCGGTGGGTGCGATGAGCCTGCCGTCAGCCACCCTGCTGCGCCTGATGGCCTGGCTGTCGCCCTCCTTTCCGGTCGGGGCCTTCAGCTATTCCCACGGGCTGGAATATGCCGTCGAAAGCGGTCTGGTGCGCGACCTGCCGACCACGGTCGACTGGATCACGACGGTGCTGCTGCACGGCAGTGGCCGGATTGATGCCGACCTGTTCGTGCAGGCCCATGGTATCGCCTGCGGGCTGGGGGCTGCGGGCGACGACCCGGCGGCGCTCGACGGGATCAGCATCCTTGCCGATGCCTGGCGCGGCACGCCGGAACTGGCGCTGGAATCGTCGGCACAGGGCAATGCCTTTGTGCTGGCGGTCGATGCCGCCTGGCCCGATCCGTTCTGGTCGCGCTGGCGCAGCCACCTGAAAGCCGACCGCCGCCAGCCTGCCTATGCGGTGGCGGTGGCGGTGGCCGCCGCCCGTGCCGACATCCCGCTGCCCACCGCGCTGGCGGCCTTTCTGCATGCCTTCGCCGCCAATCTGGTTTCCGCCGCCGTGCGGCTGATCCCGCTCGGCCAGAGCGACGGCCAGCGGGCGATTGCGGCGCTGGAAGCGATGGTCCTGCACGCCACCGACGCCGCCCTGGTCCGCCCGCCCGAAGATCGCGGCGGCGGCCTGCCGATGCTCGACTGGTGCAGTATCTCTCACGAAACCCAATACACGAGGTTATTCCGCTCATGACCGCTTTTCGCGTTGGTATCGGCGGGCCGGTTGGCTCGGGCAAGACCGCTCTGATGGATGCGCTATGCAAGCGCCTGCGCGACGATTACAACATTGCCGCCATCACCAATGACATCTACACCCGCGAAGACGCCGAATTCCTCACCCGCTCGGGCGCACTGGCCCCGGAACGGATCATGGGGGTGGAAACCGGCGGCTGCCCGCACACCGCCATCCGTGAAGACGCCTCGGCCAATCTGGCGGCGGTGGCCGAAATGCAGGAACGGTTCCCCGACCTGCAGGTCATACTGGTGGAATCCGGCGGCGATAACCTGTCGGCGACCTTTTCGCCCGAACTGGTGGATGTGACCATCTATGTGATCGACGTCGCTGCCGGTGAGAAGATCCCGCGCAAGGGCGGGCCGGGCATCACCCGCTCTGACCTGCTGGTGATCAACAAGATCGACCTTGCCCCGCTGGTCGGAGCCAGTCTGGAGGTGATGGAGCGCGACGCCACCCGCATGCGCGGCAGCCGCCCGTTCCTGTTTTCCAACCTGAAGAGCGGCAAGGGTCTGGAAGAGATCGCCAGCTTTATCCTGAGCGCGGGCGGGATCGAGAGCATTGTGTGAAAAGTGGGAACCGGTTTTCGCAACAACAATGCGGCACTATAAAAAGAGAGCATTGTGTGAAAAGTGGGAACCGGTTTCCACAACAACAATGCGGCACTATAAAAGGTTAGATGGGCTATCGCCCAAACCGATTCGGGGCCTGAGGCCCCGAACCCCCGTTTTTTCTTTTATGATCAAAGAAATGGGGTCTGGGGCCTAAAGGCCCCAGCGAGGTGTGGAGCAGCGCTCCACGTCCTTGTTCCCAAACTGTCGTGTCCTGTGGCGTCAGGTTTCACGCACGCAGGTCGAGCCGTATCAAACATAAAGGGCGGCAAGTTTACCCCTGCGCCGCATCCAGCCGGTCGAACAGGCGTTTGATCTGCACCGCCTGCCACGGGCGGCCCTGCGGCGTCAGGTGGCCGGCTTCGGTCAGGGCGGCGGCAATCGCCCGCAGGCTGTAGCCCTGCTCGCGCAGCGGCAGGATGATTTCGGCCAGTCCCTGCGCCCGGATGCGGGCTTCCTTTTTCAGCGCCTCGTTGCGACGGCGGGTGGCCTCGCGCAGGCCACCCAGCTTTTTCTGCGACTGGGCCAGCGCTTCCTTGATGTTCTGGCGCACCTGCGCCCGCTCCTGCTGGGCCACGGCGGCATAGACCAGCAACTGGTACTTGTCGGAGTCCGGCATACGGGCGGCCAACAGCTCCATCCGGGGATCATCGACCACCTCGGACAGCGCATCGGCAGGCAGGCTTTCGACCCCGGCAACCAGCAGGGTCGCCTTGTCCTTGCGCGCCCGTTCGATGGCCTGCGCCAGCGCGATCACGCCGCCGTCGGCATCAACGAAGTCCGCCAGCACCTTGTACGAGCGAGCCTCAAGCGTGGCAAGATAGTCGGCAATGTCCTGTTGTTGCAGGGCGACAGAGTCGGCCAGAGCGGCCGCAGCATAGGTCACGTAACGGATCATCTTGATACAGACAGACAGGCAGGATTTGAAAGGGCGCGGATGTTACGCACACAGGGCAGAGAAGATCAATGCCTGTTTTCGGTGATCTGTCTGGCGAGACCGGCTTGACATGGAAACTGCATTTGCAGACGCTTGCCCGTTTTTCATTCCGATATGGCAACGAAAAAGCATTCCATCTCGCTTAAGCGAGAAAAACAAACGTCGGCCTGCTTCTTTCTGAAACAGACCGACGTCCCTCGCGCCACAGGGCACAAGATCATTACGCAAGCATATTGACTTTCTGCCCGCGCCCACTGGACGACAGGGCGGTGCTCGCCGACGCCGCCTGAGCCGCCTGCATCTGCGCGCCGCCTTCATCGCCGTCATTGTCGGTGTCCGGGCCACGCTCGGCCCGTTCATTGACCATCGACATCATCGACGACGCACTGAACCCACTGTTTGATGATCCAATCTGCATGGTGTCCTCCTGTTTCAGGGCAAATCCCGAGCAGATGGACCCATCTGCGACGACGTATTTGCCTGTGCTCCAAGCACAGCGATCACCATAGCCACCGTTGCTGACCACAACCTGACCTCAGCCCGCCATCACGGCTCCATCCGCTGCCGCGCCGCGCGGAACTGCCCGATCACCCCCCGGTCAATCAGACGCGGGAACAGCCGCTGGATCAGGGCAAACAGCCGCTCTGGCCCCATGGGATAGATATCCCGCGCCTCCCGCGCAATCCCGGCCACCAGATGGGCGGCCACGGCTTCGGGGGTATCAAGGGTCATGCGGAATGCCTGCACATAGCGGGCAAAGCCATCGGCGGCTGCCGTCCGTGTCCCGCGCGGGGCGCAATAGGTGACACCGATGCCATCCCCGGCCAGTTCACGGCGCAGGGCCTCGGACCAGCCACGCAGGGCGAACTTGCTGGCCGAATAGGCGGCAAAGCAGGGGAAGGCGATATCGCCGAACATCGAGCCGACATTGACCACCCGCCCCTGCCCGCTGGCCTTCAGCAGCGGCAACACCGCCTGGGTGACCACCATCGGGGCCAACAGGTTGACCTCGATCATCGTCCGCCAGTCCTGTTCCGGCTGGGTGGCAAAGTCGCCTGCCGCCACCACCCCGGCATTGTTGATCAACAGGTCCAGATGCGAGGTCAGGGCGGCCACCTTTCCGGCCAGCAGCCCGCGCTGTTCACTGTCGGCCAGATCGAGCGGCAGGCACTCGGCCAGATCGGGGCGGACCAACATCTGCCGGGTGTTGTTCAACTCCCCGGCCCGCCGCCCCAGTAACAGCACCCGACAGCCACGACGGGACAACTCCTGCGCCAGCGCCCGCCCGATACCGGACCCGGCCCCGGTGATCAGGGCCACGGCTCCCTCAAGCTGCATCGGCCATCTCCTCCAGCGAGCGGAACACGTTGCCGTACAGGGTGTAAAATTCGCGGGCGGCGGCGATGACCGTCTGCCGCCGTCCGGGCTGATCGACGGCGTCCAGCAGGCGGGCAAAGCCGGCCACATGGTCCTGATCGAGCGCCCCATGCGAGCTGAGATAACTGAAGCCACCCTCCCCCTCGGCGCCCAGACTGTGGCGGATGGCTCCGGCGGCCTGAACCGCCAGCGCAACCGACATGCCTTCCAGCACATGCACCATCCCCAGCAGGGCATAGGGGCCGTCTTCGGCAATCAGGTGAAAGGCATGGGCGACCAGCACCCGCACCGCCAGCGCCGGACGGCCCGACCGGCAAGCCTCGGCATCGCCGCCCAGTGCCCGGATGTCGTCAAGGATCCAGTCCTCGTGGCCGGTTTCCTCGGCAATGTACTCTTGCAGCCCTGCGGCCAGCACGGCGTCCTGTGGCCCGCAAGCCTGCAAGGCGGTTTGCAGCAAGGGCACGGTGTAGCGCACATGGTGATAGGCATGGCCCAGAAAGGCCAGATACAGCGCACGGCTGACCCCGGACCGCACCGCCTGGGCAATCAACGGAATCCGCTGGAACTGTTCCCGCTCACTGGCGGTATCCAGCAACAGCTGCTGATAAAACGACATCGGTTTCTCCTCGATGAAGCGCATAAGCGCGGCACGGCGCGGGCGGCCATCCAGCGTGAACAGGGCATATTGGCGGGCGAGATCGGCGGGGATCACCGTGACCCGCTGCGGACGGGCATAGGCAGGCAAGTCCCGCACCGTCGCCGCCACCCGCGCGTCCCAGTCCTGTTCCCCCGCCTGCGGATGCGGCACGATCAGCGCCTGAGTGCCACTGTCGCCACCGGTCCCGGCCAGCACTGCCGCACAGCGGATCAGCGGATCGGTCAGCATCCCGGCCTCGATCCAGTCCGGCGAAATGTTGCGCCCCTGCGCGGTGACGATCACCGCATCCTTGCGTCCCAACACCCGCAGAGAACCGTCGTCGTCCAGACTACCAAGATCGCCGGTATGCCAGCGACCGCCGGCAGGCGCACGCCCGAGATAGCCCGCCATCACCGTCGGGCCGGAGACGACGATTTCGCCGTCTTCGATCTCCACCGTGACCCCGGCCAGCGGCTTGCCGACCGTCCCGGCACGACGGGTTCCCGGACGATTGACCGCCACCACCGAGCAACATTCCGACAGGCCATAGCCTTCGTGAACCGGCAGGCCACAGGCCCACGCCTGCTCGGCCAGCGCCTCGGCCACCGGCGCCCCGCCGACCGCCACCAGCCGCAACGACGCCGGAGCCTGCCGTCTGGCCGCCTGCAATCCGGCCACCCAGTCGCGCAGCAGGGCCGGAACCACCACCGCCGTTGTCGCCTGCACCGCCTCGGCCTCCAGCGGTGACAGGGCGATATGAACCCGTGCCCCCACCGACAGCGGCAGCAGCACGCCGCACAGGTGTTCCAGCAACAGCGAGAACGGCAGCAGCGACAGATGCACATCATCCGGGCGGGCGCGGGCGGCAACCTTCAGTCCGGCCAGACTGGCCGCCATCTGGCCTTCGTCCAGCACCACCCCCTTGGGCTGGCCACTGGTCCCCGAGGTATAGATGATCCGCCGCGACGGCTCGGCAACGGTCAGTGTGCTGCCGTCGTCGGCTGCCGGGTACAGCACGGTCGGCACCGCAATGCCGGTCAGGCGGTCCTGCCATTCGGCCACTGTCACCACCACCGCAATCCCGGCATCGGCCACCATGTGCTGCCACTGCGCCGGTGAAAAGAAATCCGGCAGCGGCACCACCGTCCGCCCCAGCGACGCCAGCGCCAGTTCAGCCGCCACCGCCCGCCGGTCGCGTGGCATCAACACCCCGACCACCGGCGGCAACACCCGCCACGCCGCCGCCCGCCGGGCGATGGCCTGCACCAGCTCGCCATAGCTCCACTGGCCGCTCTGGTCACTCAGGGCCACTCGCCGGGGGTCACAGCCCCGGATGGCCGACACCACATTACGCATGCAAACGCTCCTCGGGGAAAGACAGGCCAACCGGCAAACGCCACGACGACGACAGGCTCTCTGCCGTCACCGCAATCACCCGCGGGTCATGCTGGTAATAGCGGCCCCAGCGGGCGGCATCGCTCAACCGGTCAGGGCGGGCAGGCCCCAGATCGACACAGGTCAGCCCTGACCGCCGCAACAGGGCGCGCAGGCGGTCGGTGGCGGTAAACAGGCCGTGACGGGCTCCGGCGGCCAGACACAGGCCGATCGCCGCCCCGACCAGCGGCATCGCTGCTCCGGGGCGGACGGCGGCAAGGCTGGAAAACTCGACGATTTCATCGCGGGCAACCCGGCTGCCACAGACGCTGGACAAGACGCTTTCGGCGCTGCCGTCGAGATAGACTTCCGAAAAGAAGCCATCGCGCACCGACCGCACCCCGGCGACGGCCACCGGAGAGGCGGTTTCATCCAGTGCCGCCACCAGATGATCGGGGAACGACGGGACATCCGCCTGATAACTGGCCTGAAAAACGTTGCGCACCATCTGTTCCAGCGCCGCACGCTGGCTGTGGGTACGATCGGCAAGAATGATGACCATGAGACACCTCCGTTGTTACCGGAGAGCATCTCCCAACCGGCTGACAGCAACCTTACGGGACGAAGTGCAGACAGAATTCTGCCCCGCCCCCCGACGCATCCTGCACCAGCACCCGCCCGCCATGGGCCTCCATCGTCCGCCGGACAATTGCCAGTCCCAGCCCGCTGCCCGGCATCTGCCGGTCAGCACGCCAGAATCTCTGGAACACCAGTTCCTTGCGCTCGTCAGGAATCCCCGGCCCGTGGTCACGCACCCGGATCAGCGGCGGCGTCGCCTCGACAGTGATCACCACCGCCGTTCCCGCTGGTGTATGACGCAAACCGTTTTCGACCAGATTGCGCACCGCATGAAACAGCGCATCGGCCTGTCCCCGCACCCTCACCGGCTGGTCGGGGGCCTCCACCTCGATCAGGCGGCCAGCACGGATGGCAACCAGTGCCAGATACTCGGCAACACCACGGGCGACCTCGGCCAGATCGGCCTGTTCGTCGGGCTGGATCACCAGTGCCTCACTGCGGGCCACCCGCAACAATTGCTCGACCAGATGGGCCATGCCGTCCAGATCCCGCCGCAACTCGCGGGCGGTCTGGCGGTCCGGCAGGGTGTCGATATGGGCAATCAGCACCGCCAGCGGCGTCCGCAGCTCGTGCGCGGCATCGGCGGTAAAGTCGCGCTGAACCCGATAGCCCTCCTCCAGCCGGTCAAGGGCATCATTGACCGCCTGCACCAGTGGCTGTACCTCGTGCGGGACAGCGGTGGCACACAGGCGCACCCCCGGTGCCGTCGGGCCAATCCGTTCCGCCTGCTGCGAGATATCGCGCAGCGGTTTCAGCGTGCCGCGAATGGTCAGGATCGACACCGCCAGCAGGGCAATCAGGAACGGTGCCGCCAGCCAGCCACCATCTTCAAAGAAATCCAGCAGGACCGTATCAATCAGGTCACTTTCCCGCGCCAGCGGACGGACCACCTGCACCCCCAGCGCATGACCGGCGGCGGTGAAGGTCAGGTATTCCCCCAGCATCTCGCCGTCGCCGCTGTCAGGGGCCGGGAAAGTGTACAGAACCCCGTCCTCATCCTCGTCTTCGGGGCGCAGATGCGGCACGGGACCGACATCGGCCCCTTCGTGCAGCAGAATGGCACCGTTGACCTGATCGCGGATGGCATAGCCATAGGGCTGTTCGGCACGGCGATAGGGGGCGAGAAGATGCGCGGGCAAGGCCAGACGCCACTGACCCTCATCATGATGCACCGACTCTGCCAGCAGGCGGGCCGATTCGATCAGCGACTGTTCACGCAACGAACTGATCGAGCTTTGGAATTCAAACCACAGCCAGCTATAGGCACAGACAATCGCGGCTGCCGTGGTCAACGACAGCCGCAAAACGATCCGGTGCAACAGGGACGGGCCAGCCTTCATGCCTCTTCCTCCACCAGCATGTAGCCGACACCGCGCAGGGTATGGATCGCCACCCCCGGACTGGTCGGCAGCAGGCGCTTGCGCAGGCGGGACAGCAGGACTTCGACCGTGTTCGACGAAATGTCGTCGTCAAAGCTGTACAGCCCCTCCTCCAGCGCCCGCTTGGGGACCACCCGCCCGGCCCGGCGCAGCAACAGTTCCAGCGCCTCGGTTTCCCGCCGGGGCACTGCCAGCGCCTGCCCGCCCACCGACACTTCGCGCGAAACGGTATCGAGCGCCATCCGGCCACAGGTCAGGACCGTTCCCAGCGAGGCCCCCGGACGCCGCAACAGCGCCCGGATGCGGGCCACCAGTTCTTCCATGGCAAACGGCTTGACCAGATAGTCATCCGCCCCGCCATTCAGGCCGCGCACCCGGTCTTCGACGCCATCGCGGGCGGTCAGGATCAGCACCGGGATGCTCTGTTTCTCCTGCCGCAGGGTTTTCAGCAGGTCAAAGCCGTCGCCGTCCGGCAGCCCGAGATCGAGCACCACCACCTGATAGACCACCGTCCGCAAGGCGACTGACGCGTCTTCCAGCGTGGCAAAGCTGTCCACCGTAAAGCCGTTGGCCTGCAGGCCCTGACTGACCAGAGCCGCCAGACGGAGGGTATCTTCGACCAGCAGAATGCGCATCGGGACCTACTTTTTCAGAACATACTGGATCAGCGAGTCGTCCTTGGCCTTGAAGCGGACCTGAACCAGAGCGCCGCTGGGATCATACCACAGCTCCCGCGCGAGTTCGCCGGTCATGGCATAGTGATGCGCCTGGGTCAGTTGCCCGCGCACCGTCACCATGTCGGTCCCCAGATCGGCCACCTTGACCGGCATCGCATGACCGTCGAGGGTATTGAGCAGCGCGCTCTGGGAAACGGTCTGCGGCGACCACAGGCTGGCCGGAACCAGCGAACCCGGCAGGGTCACCGGCTTGTCGTCTGCCGTCCCGCTGAGACCGCTACCGCTGGCCTGCACATGGACCTTGTGATGGCTGCCATCGTCGTTGGTGGTGCTGTCCAGAACCTGCAACTGGCCGTTCTTCCACACTTCGACATCGGAATGCTCAAAGCGGTACACCGGCACCATCGCCATCTTCACCACCACCGAGGTCGCCACCGCCACCGACACATGATCCCCATCCGGGCGGACAGTCACCAGATGGGTGCCGACTTCGTCACCATTGCGCAGCACGGTGAACGACAGCACCTCATTGTCCGGCACCGGCGCCGCACTGGCCGCCCCGGCAACCAGCAGGAACGGGATGGCCATCACAACGGAACGTCCGATCATCATCACACTCACCTGTCAGAAAAGAAAACACTCGCGGCATCCTGCGCCCTGTGGCTGACAGCAACCTGACATCCGGGGACATGGAGCGGCAGCCTGTCAGGGTCACAGATGTCAGGGTGCGGTCAGCAAAAGGTGCTTTTCTGGCAACCAGCCCCTTTCCCCTGACCGGATGTTCCCGCCATGCGCCGTCTGTCTGCCGTTTTGATCATTGCTGCTGCCCTGGCCCCGTCGCTGGCCCACGCTGCCAGCCCGCACCCTGCGCCGCCCCCTGATCCGGATCACGGCTGGTATGTGGCCGGGAAAGGCGGGCCGTCGCTGGAAATGCTGTCGGGGGCTTCGGGCCACGCGGGGTCGGCACCGCTGACTGAAACCGATGCCACCAATGCCGTCGGGGCCTTCGGGATGGCAGGCGGCTATGAGTGGAGCTATCGCTATCACATCCCGCTGCGCACCGAACTGGAGTTCATGAACCGCACCGAAATGACCTATGACGCCAGCCCGTTGCAGAAAGGCGGCTCGGGCGCACTGGCCAGCACGGTGCAGAACGTCACCACCATGGCCAAGGCCTATTGGCATTTCCCGGTCGGCAGCACCCGCTGGTGGCCGTTCGTGTCCGGCGGGGTGGGCTGGGCGCACAACACGGTCAAGAGCGAGTATACCGCCAGCGGTCAGGCGGCCAGCAAGAACACCCATGCCGAAGACAGCGTGGCGTGGACCGTCGGCGCCGGGGCCACCTTCAAGCTCGGGCCGCAGGTGATGAACGATATTGAAATCCGCTACGTTGATCTCGGCTCGGTGGACTGGGGCTTGCCTGCCGACAGGAACGTTTCGGTCTCCGGCCCCGGCGGCCTGTCGGCAACCGAGCTGGTGTTTTCGCTGCGCTACATGTTTTAGAGCAGTGAGCGCAAAAGTGGTTCCGGTTTTGCGCGCCATCACTGCGGCAAATCAAAAGGTTAGAGCAGCGTGTCTGCGTCCGGTTTAACGCACGCTGCTCTGATCGTTTCTATTGATACAATTTTCCGGCCCGCTGTCCCCACAGGCGGGCCTTTCTTTTTGTGCGTTGCCGCATTATCGTCCTTTCCCTCACCTTTAATTTGTGCAAAAAATAAGTGGTGAATTTTTCACATACACATACCATACATGTGAAATTCGCGATTGCGACGCCAGCACCACCCATGATACCGCTTGATCATCCCAGACGCCCACCCGTACACCGAACGAGAAAGTCCCATGGCCGACATCCCGACCGCACCGTCCCCAGGTGGACCCCAGCCTGCCGACACGGCTCCGCCGATGGTGGCGTTCGAGCAGGTTTCCAAGGTCTATGCCGCCACCGGCTCGCAGGCTGCCTTTACCGCGCTGGACGACATCAATTACAGCGTCCCGCGTGGCACCATCACCGGCATCATCGGGCGGTCGGGGGCAGGCAAATCGACCCTGATCCGGCTGGTCAACGGGCTGGAAAAGCCGACCAGCGGGCGCGTTGTGGTTGATGGCACCGATGTGGCGGCCCAGTCCGAAAGCGCCCTGCGCACCCTGCGCCGCTCGGTGGGGATGATCTTCCAGCATTTTAACCTGCTGTCATCGCGCACGGTGTTTGACAACGTGGCGATGCCGCTGGAAATCGCCGGGCAATCGCCCGCAGAGATCAAGGCCCGCGTCGCCCCGCTGCTCGATCTGGTCGGGCTGGGAGACAAGGCCGGACGCTATCCGGCAGAACTGTCCGGCGGGCAAAAGCAGCGGGTCGGCATCGCCCGCGCACTGGCCACCAGCCCCAAGCTGTTGCTGTCCGACGAAGCCACCTCGGCACTCGACCCGGAAACCACCCTGCAAATTCTTGATCTGCTGAAAACCATCAACCACGACCTCGGGCTGACGGTGTTGCTGATCACCCATGAAATGGACGTGATCAAGGCGGTAACGTCGCACGTGGCGGTGCTGGATCAGGGGCGTGTGGCCGAAAGTGGCCGTACCTTTGACGTGTTCATGAGCCCGCAGCACGCCACCACCCGCGTCCTGCTGTCGTCGATGCCCGGTTCCGGCCTGCCCGACGCCATCCAGCGCCGCCTGAAGCCGACCCCGGCAGCCGGTGACAACGTGCTGGTGCGGCTGGTGTTCTTTGGCAAGACCGCCAACCAGCCGCTGACCGCCCGCATGGCCAGCACGCTGGAAGCCGACGTCAACATCATTGCCGGGGCGATCGACGAAATCGGCGGCGAGCCCTGTGGCACTCTGGTGGTGGCCTATCCTGCCGATCCGGCGGTGATGGAGCGTGCTGCCCAATTCTATCAACAGACCGGCCTGCGTGCGGAGGTTCTTGGCTATGGCGCCTGAGATGCTGCTTTCCCTGTTGACGTCCACCCTGTGGCAAACGGTCCAGATGGTGGTGGTGGCCGGTGTCATCGGCACCGCCATCGGCCTGCCAATCGGGGTGTTTCTGGCCACCAGCGGCAAGGGTGAACTGTTCCCTGCCCCGCTGACCAACCGCATCATCGGTCTGATCGTCAACGCCACCCGCTCCACCCCGTTCATCATTCTGGTGGTGGCGATCATTCCGTTCACCCGGCTGGTGGCGGGAACCTCGATCGGGACCGGCGCGGCGATTGTGCCGCTGACCGTCGCCACCATTCCCTTTGTCGCCCGCCTGATCGAAGCTGCCATCCGCGAAGTGGACAAGGGCCTGATCGAAGCCGCCCGCGCCATGGGGGCCACCCCGTTCCAGATTGTCACCAAGGTTCTGCTGGCCGAAGCCCGTCCGTCGATCACCATGGCCCTGACCCTGACCATCGTCAGCCTGATCGGCTATTCGGCGATGGTCGGCGCGGTCGGCGGTGGCGGTCTGGGCGATCTGGGGATTCGCTATGGCTATCAGCGCTTCATGCCCGAAGTGATGCTGGCGGTGGTGCTGGTGCTGATCGTGCTGGTGCAGGCGGTGCAGAGTGCAGGCGACGCCCTCGCCCGCCGCTTCGACAAGCGCCATCGCAAGCACTGACAAACTCAACAAACAACCTGTCGAGGGGATTTTCCCGCATGAAAAAGCTGTTCCTGCTGGCCGCCGCTGCGGCAGCCCTGTTCACCACCAGCGTTGCCCAGGCCGAAACCAAAAAGGTTGGCGTCACCCCCGGCCCCCATGCCCAGATCATGGAAAAGGTCAAGGAAGTGGCCGCCACCAAGGGTCTGGAGCTGCAGATCATCGAGTTCTCGGATTACCTGATACCGAACCAGGCGCTGGCCGATGGCGATCTGGACATCAATTCGTTCCAGCACAAGCCGTATCTCGACAATCAGGTGGCTTCGCGCAAGCTGGATCTGGTCAGCGTGGCACAGTCGGTGAACTTCCCGATGGCGGGCTATTCCAGCAAGATCAAGACCATGGCGGACATCCCCGACGGTGCCACCATCGCCCTGCCGAACGACCCCAGCAACGGCGCCCGCGCCCTGTTGATGCTGGCCGATCAGGGCCTGATCAAGCTGACCGACGGTATCGGCGTGCGCGCCACCGTGGCCGACGTGATCGACAACCCGCGCAAGTTCAAGCTGGTTGAGCTGGATGCCGCCCAGCTGCCGCGCTCGCTTGATGATGTCGATGTGGCGCTGATCAACACCAACTACGCCCTGCAGGCGGGCCTGCATCCGGCGAAGAACTCGCTGTTCCGTGAAAGCACCAAGGCCCCCTACGTCGGCATCATCGCCACCCGCACGGCTGACGCCAACAGCGAGTGGGTGAAGACCTTCATCGACAGCTACCACAGCCCGGAAGTCAAGGCGTTCATCGAAACCACGTTCCAGGGCGCGATCACCCCGACCTGGTAAGCCGTTCAAGCCTGCCGCGTACTCCCCCCAACAATCAAAAATCATAATATTTGAGAGGTCTCCCGCATGAAAAAGCCGTTCCTGCTGGCCGCCGCTGCGGCAGCCCTGATCGCAGTGGCCGTTGCCGCGCTGTTCATTGCCAATGTCACCCGCACCGAAACCAAAAAGATCGGCGTCACCCCCGGCCCGCACGCCCAGATCATGGAAAAGGTCAAGGAAATCGCCGCCAAAAACGGCCTTGACCTGCAAGTGGTCGAATTCTCGGATTATGTGGTACCGAACCAGGCGCTGGCCGATGGTGATCTGGACATCAATTCATTCCAGCACCAGCCGTACCTCGACCGTCAGATCGCCGATCGCAAGTTCGATCTGGTCAGCGTGGGCCAGACCGTCAACTTCCCGATGGGTGGGTACTCGAAGAAGGTGAAAGAGCTGAAGGACCTGAAGGACGGTTCCTCGGTGGCCCTGCCCAACGACCCCAGCAACGGCGCCCGCGCCCTGCTGATCCTCGCCGATCAGGGTCTGATCAAGCTGCGTGACGGCGCTGGTGCCAAGGCAACGGTGGCCGACGTGATCGACAACCCCAGGAACCTGAAGCTGGTCGAGCTGGATGCCGCCCAGTTGCCGCGTTCGCTGGATGATGTCGATGTGGCGGTGATCAACAGCAACTACGCCATCGAAGCGGGCATGAACCCGTCAAAGGACTCGCTGTTCCGCGAAGGCCTGAAGGCTCCCTATGCCAACGTCATCGCCGTGCGCAAGGCCGATGCCAACGCGCCGTGGGTGAAGACCTTCCTCGACAGCTACCACACCCCGGAAGTGAAGGCGTTCATCGAAACGACCTTCAAGGGGTCGGTGGTTCCGGCGTGGCAGTAAGCCTGTCACGTGACGCACAAAAGCCGGGGCAGTGTTCGCTGCCCCGGCTTTTTTTTACATTCGACGATCAGGCCGCCGACCACACACTGTCGCGGGGCCCGTTGCGCAGCCGCCGGGCCGAAGCCCGCGCCATCCACAGCAGCAGGATGGCGCCTACCAGCGCCACCGCTTCCAGCACCAAATCACCGGGATCACCATTCGCCTGCGGCATCAGCACCTCGACCAGCGCCAGCAGCGGAATCAGGGCTGTCGCCAGCGCCGCCGCCCACAGCAACGGCACCGTTGCCCGCGCGGCGCCGCGCACCAGCGCCCACCCCACCGACAGCACCAGCGCCGCATAATAGACCGCGTTCTGCCACGGCAAGGGATCATCGCCCAGCATCGGCATCAGTTTGCCAGCGATGATCGCCAGCGAAACACCGCTGACGCAGCCCAGACAGACGCCGACGGTCAGCGCCGCCATCACATGGGTCGAGCGGCTTTGCGTCACCGGCCCGGTCGAGCGTTTTTCATGGCGGCGACGGCTTTCGATCCACAGCAGGTTGCCGGAATAGAACACAAACGCTCCGGCCAGCCCCAGCACCAGATAGCCCCACTTCACCGGCTCGCCGCCATAGGTTCCGAAATGCAGGGAAAAGAACGCGGCCACCGTCGAGCCATAGCCGCCCTGCAATTCGGGGACATAATCGGTGTTGACCACCGCGCCGGTCGCGCCGTTGACCACCGCCAGCCCGGTGCGGTAGGCCAGATACTGTTCATCATTCCCCCACACCGAGACACTGGCCCCTTTGGTCCCGGCCTGACGGATTTCCAGCATGTAGGGACGGAAGTCCGGCGCAGTCTCCTTCACCCGCTGCAACAGCGTCGTCACCGGCTGCAACGGAGCCGGTTCGGCATCGGGCTTGATGGCAGAAAACGGGCTTTCCCGCTGGAACATCTGGCGGATTTCACCCTGAAAAGTCACCGGATTCATCACCGCATAAATCTCGTCGTGCAGTCCGAACACCACCGACGTCACCGCAATGATCAGATGGAACGGCAGGCAGACCAGACCGACCAGATTATGGGCATCCAGCCAGAAGCGTTTGACGTTTTTCCCCAGCCGGACCACGAACAAATCCTTGATCAGCGATGGCAACAGGACGATCAGACCCGAGACCAGCGCCACGAAGTACAGCGCGCTGACCACCCCCATGAACATCGATCCCAGTTCAACATCCACCGGCAGGCCCGCCGTCCGGTGCAGGGTGTCAATGAACTCCCCCAGTTCACGATGGGGCAGATCAACGATGGTCAGGCTGCCATCAGCCGCCAGCACCGCTCCGACCTCCGGCACCTTTTCGCGCGGCGAGGCCGGTCCGTTTTTCGGCCAGCTGACCCACGCGGCATTGCCTCCCGTCTCGTCCAGACGGATGCGGAACTGCTCGCGGGTCAATGGCACCTGCTCCATGGCGCGGGCAATCAGGCCATCGACCTGTTCCAGCGGGGTTGCAGGCAGGGTTTCCGGCGTTGCCCAGCGGGTCAGCGACGGCGCAAACACCGTCAAGGCTCCGGCATAAAACGCCACGAACAGGAACAGCCCGCACAAAATGCCGGTCCAGGTGTGCACCGCCTTGTAATGGCGGATGGTTTCGTTGTGCATCGTGCTCAGCTTCCCAGTTTCGACACAAACACGGCCCCATAGGCCAGCACCGAGGCTCCGCCCAGCCAGCCCCACGCCCGCCAGCCATCGCGGAACAGGTAAACCAGCGAGGCAATGGTCAGCCAGAGCGGGGATATCAGCCACATCAACAGCATCAGCTTGCCCGGACCACCGGGGGTCAGCTGGTGGAACAGGGTTGCCAGCGCCAGCGCCAGCGCAAAGCCGCACAGCACGCCCGCCAGCGTCTTGGCCCACCAATGGGCCTTGATCGCCGGAGCCTCAGCAGGGGTACTCATGAAGGGCCTCCTGACCGGGGAGCTGACTGGCGGGCCTGATGAGCCTCGCGCAGCACCGCCAGCAACGGCATCGCCACCAGCACCAGCATGCTGAGCATCAGGGCGACGAACAGCGCCGTCACCGGTCGGGTCTGGTCGCCCCACAGCCACCAGCCCGCCAGCCACAACAGCGCCCCGATCCCCCGCCAGTGGCGGGAGGACAGCGGACGGCCCAGCCATTGCTGCCGGGGGGCGGTCAGGTACAGGCTTGCCGTCCCCGCCGCCACCAGTGCCGTGGCCAACAGGACCACCGCTGCACTCTCATTCATTCACCCCTCCTCACATCCTCTTTCTGGTCACGCATCACCGATGCCTTTAGAGCATTTTCCGTTCTCTCCAGATCACTTCAAATGCTCTAGTATCTTGTATTTTCAGCAAATACGTCGTCGCAGATGGAGCCATCTGCTCGGGATTTGCTCTAGAACGACGCCTCAACCCCCATCACAAAGGTGCGCGACGGCAGCATCGAGGCATAGTCGTTACTCTCGGTGGTCCCCAGACCGATATCGGTGATCGCGTCGGTATCGAGCAGGTTGCGGATCGAGCCAAACAGGCGCGGCCCGCCGAGGTCATAGCTGCCGTGCAGGTTGACCACCCAATAGGGATCGACCTTGCCGCGCGCGGTGTTGGCAACATCGGAGTAATAGGCTTCGGAATAACGGGCCTCGCCGCCCAGTTCCCACGCATCGGTCGGGTGATAGCTGACCCCGACGGTGCCGGTCAGCGCCGGAGCCTGCGGGAACTCGTTGCCTTCGTAGCCTGATCCCGGATAGCTGAGGATTTCGGTTTTCAGCAGGCCGATATCGCCAAAGATTTCCAGTTCGGGAGTGGCACGCCAGCGGGCGCCCAGTTCGGTGCCATAGGTGGCGGCTTCTTTGGCGTTGCGGATCACCGTCGAGTTGGCAGCCAGACGATAGGGCAGTTGCAGGTCTTTATAGTCGGCATAGAACACGTTGCCGGTCAGGCGCAGCGCCCCGTCCAGCAGGTCGGCGCGGGTATAGGCTTCGTAGTTCCAGACATATTCCGGGTCATAGGAATAGCTGGTAAACGGCGCGGCAAAGGTCACGCCCGCCCCGCCGCCGTTATAGCCGCGCGACACGGTGGTTCCGACCGTCCATTCGTTATCCACTCGCCATGCCAGCCCGGCCTTGGGCAGGAACACCTGATAGGTTTCATCGAAATCAACCGCAAACCGCCCGGTACCACCGATGCGCTGGCGGGTTTCTTCTTCCAGACGGCCCCCCAGTGTCAGGTCAAGGACCGGGGTCAGCCCGACCGTGGCTTCACCGAACACCGCGTCGGTTTCGGTCTTGTCCATGTAATAGCTGTTCAGCATGTCGATGAATTCGTCTTGCTTGCCGCGCATGCCGTAATAGCCGCCAAAGCCCTTCACCCGACCGTCAAAGCCGGTGAAATGCAGGCGTGGCTCAAGGCTGGCTTCGCGGCCATCAATCCTCACGTTGCCGGTTCCCGCCGGGGCATGACGCCGCACGCTGAGGTCCGACAGCGAGGCATGATTTTCAAATGTCAGGCTGTCGGTCAGTTCCCAGGTGGTCTCGATGGTGCCGTTCAGGCTGCGCGGGTTAAAGGTGGCGACGTTGATCGAATAGGGCGTGCCGGTGCTGCCGTAGGGGGCCTTGACGTATTCCGCCTGCGGGCCTTCGTAATTGCTGTGGCTGACCGTCACCAGCGTGCGGAAGCCTTCGAGCTTTTTCGGCTCCAGCAGGATTTTGGCGCGCATGGTGGTTGCCTGATAGTCACCGGGATCATCCTCGCCCTCATAGGGCTGGAATTTCAGCTCGCTGGTGCTGGTGGCCCGCTCAAAGGCCAGACGCACCGCCACCTGATCTTCGACAATCGGGCCAGAGACCGCCCCCGCCACCTGCCGATAGTCATGGTTGCCCGCCGACAGGCGGATTTTGCCTTCCGGCTCATAGGTCGGGTCGGCGGTCTTCATCACGATTGCCCCGGCAATCGAATTGCGTCCCTGCACCGTGCTTTGCGGCCCACGGAAGACTTCCACCTGCTCGACATCCCACGTCGAGGCATCGCCAAAGATCATTTCGTTGAACGACAGCGGGCGGCCATCCATCTGTACCGTCAGGCGCGGGCGCACCCCGGCAAAGAAGGCATTGGCCCCGATGGCCGGTCCGGCGCCTTCCAGCCCGCGCACCACCGGCGCATGGTTGCTGGGTTCGATGGTCACGATGTTGGCGACATTCTCGGTCACCCGGTTGGCCCCCGAGATGTCGGGCCGCTCGTCGAGTGTCACGCTGTCCAGCACCGCCACGCTGGAGGCGGTTTCCCGCAACGACCGCTCGACACGTTCGCCCGACACCACCACCGGCGCCAGCATCAACGACGACGAATCCCCCGCCGCCGGACGCTCCAGCACCACCGAGGTCGGACTGGTGAACTGCCACACCAACCCCGAGCCGGACAGCAGCGAGGCCAGCGCCTGTTCGGCGCTGTAGGTCCCGGTCACCCCCGGCGAGGTCACACCGGCAATCGCCGCCGGATCAACCGCCACCTGCACCCCGGCCTGCACGCCATAAGCGGTCAGGGCACTGGCCAGCGGCTGCGCCGGAATGGCAAAGCCGGTGCCTTGCCGGGTTTGTCCCCCTGTGGTGTTGTCTGCGGCCACGGCGTTTCCTGTCAGTCCCCCCAGACTGCACAGCGCCATCACGGCCATCATGCTGACCATCCCCTGTCGCATGCGGTACTGGTGGCGGCGCGGCAGCCGGCTCCCCTCGGTGTTCATTGGTGGTATCTCCTGAATCCTAAAATAGCAAGCGATTATCATTCGCATTTACGTTCAGAAAGAAGACACCCCAACGATCCGGATTTTCAGATTTTCACTCCATACCCCCATTTTTAGGGGTGCTTTGTGCAAAGATAGCCACCGCCGCCATCACCGTTGCCACCAGCCAGTAGGGACCAGAGGCTTGCAGGGCATAAAGGCCCGTCCCCAGCAACGGCCCGACCACCGTCCCCAGTCCCTGCGCCGCCGCCACCGCCCCGGCAGCGGCCCCCTGTTCGTGCGCCTCGACGGCGGCGGCGGCCAATACCGACACCGACGGCCAGATCATCCCCATGCCCATCGCCGCCACCGCATAGCCCACGCACAGCAGCGGCAGCGAAGAGGCCATCCCGGCCGCCAGAAAGCCCAGCGCCGCGCAGATGGCCCCCCAGCGGATCAACCGCACCGGAGCCATTGACAGATGCCGCACCAACGCCTGCGTCAGCACCAGCGACACCCCTACCATTGCCAGCACCATCCCGGCGGCTTGCGCCCCCTGTTGCGGCGACAGCGCCAGCCGGTCAATGACATAGAACCCCACCACCACCTGCGCCACCGCCACCGATCCCATGCTGGCAAAGGCGGCGAGCACCGGCAGGCGCAAGCGGGGATCATGCAGGCGGGGTGGTGGCAGGCTGGTGGTGCCGCTGACCGGGGCGGCATGGGGCACCCGCCACCACAACACCCCCGCTGCCAGCAGCGGCAGCAGGCAAATCACCAGCAACGGGGCTTCGATCCCCCACGGGGCCATCAGCCCGACCACCGCCGGTCCGATCACCATGCTGGCGCCGTTGGCCATCCCCATGGTGGCCATCGCCCGCGTGCGCCGTTCGGCGGGCACATGGTCGGCAATCAGCGCCACGCTGGCGGCAGGGACTGCGGCAAAGAACACCCCGCCGACACTGCGTGCCAGCACCAGCCCCAGCAGGATCAGCCCTTCGGCAGGCAGGGTGCGCAGGGACCAGGCGATGAACAGGCACAGCACGAGGTACGACAGGGCAAAGCCCGCAATGCCGGTCAGCAGGACCGGACGACGCCCCAGCCGGTCACTGGCCCGCCCCCACAACGGCGCGGCCAGCACCCACGCCATCCCGGACAGGGTGACCACCGTGCCCATCTGCCACGGTGACAGCCCCACGGTGCGCCCGATCGGACCGACCAGCGCGGCAAAGGCCATCATCGCCATCGAGCAGGCGAAACTCTGCACCACCAGCGGTGCGAGCGAAAAGGCGCGGGACGGAAACATGGTCAGCAAGGCTCCTGCACAGGGTCGGTCTCCTGTCAGGACACCCACGGCGGCAGGATCTTCAGTTTTTTCCGTCTGCGGCGGACACCACCAGCACATAGGGGGTGATCTGGCGCACCGAACCACCGTGCAGGCGGGCGATGGTTTCCAGCGCCGTGCGGGGATCACGCAGATCAAAAACACCGGTCACCGCCCGCCCGGCCAGCGCCAGCCCGGTGCCGTCGGCGTCCTCCAGTACAATCAGGCCATGGAAGTGATGGCGCAGGGTTTCAATCACCTGCACCACCGGCTGGTTGCTGACCACCAGACGGCCATCCCGCCACAGGCCCAGTTCCTGCGCGGTCACCCGGTCCCGCTGTACCGCCGTGCCGGTCGCGGTCAGGCGAACCCGGTCTCCGGGCTTCAGCGACAGGGTTTCGCCGCCCTCTATCCGCACCTCGACCGCGCCAGAGGCCACCGCCACCACCGTTTCCGTCTCTTCGCGCTGCACGTCAAAGGCTGTGCCGGTAACGGTGATGGTCATCGCCCCCGCCGACACCACAAAAGGCCGCTGGCGATCCGGGGCCACCTGAAAAAACGCCTGACCTTCGCGCAGGATCACCCCCCGACGATCGGCGGACAAGGCCGTATCCAGCGCACTGCCCGCCGCCAGACTGATCTGGCTGCCGTCAGCAAGGGTAATCTGCTGCATCGTGCCGGTGCCGGTGCGGTATTCCGCCCCCCATGGCATCCAGCCGCCGCTGATCACCACCAGCGCCAGACAGGCCGCTGCCGCCAGCCCGCCAACCCGACGACGCCACGGAGTCTTGCGGACAGAGGGCGACGGAAAGGCCACCACCACCGGCGGTGTCTCGGCCATCGGCACAGACACACCCGGCTGGATCAGCGGCAACGCCTCGCCACTCAGGCGCCAAACCCGTTCTGCCTTGCGCCAGGCCTTGCCGCGCAGCGGATCATCGGCCAGCCACTGGACGCGGGCAGCCTGTATCTGTGCCCGTTCGCTGGCCGTTGCCGCCGCCTGTTCGGCCATCAGCCAATCAATGGCCTGCCCCAGTGCCTCGTCGGCCTGACGGCGCGCCGGATCATCCGGGGGAGTCTTTGCGGTATCAGTCATCATCATCCAGACGGCTTGCACAGAACGTCAGGGCATCGCGGACCAGCTGATGGGCCAGCCCCACCGAAATGCCGAGCGTTTCTGCCACACGCTGAAAGGTATAGCCGTTCAGCCGGTGCAGTTCAAAGGCACGGCGGGTCCGTTCCGGCAATTCTTCCAGCGCGGCCATCATCACCCGCAACTCATCGCGGTACAGGGCCTGCTCCTCGGGTGACGGGGTCTGGGCGGCAACGGCGTCCAGAATGGCGGGCTCGCTGGTTTCCCGCCCGATGTTTTTCTGGCTGCGGCGCCAGTTCAGCGCCAGATTGCGCACAATGCGATAGAGATAGGCCACCGGGTGCGTGATCGGTGGGTCCGCCTCGGTTGCTGCCGTGTTAAAGCACAGAAACGCATCCTGTACGATGTCTTCGGCCCGCGAACGACAGCCAAGAATCGGCGTTGCGTAGTCCACCAGCGCCGCCCGGTGCGACACGAACACATCGACCGGTCCATCATGGAAAGTGCCGTGCCTGTTGCCTGTCATCAGCGTGCGACCCGCGCCTTTTTGTTGGCGTCGCCCATGACCACAAGCAGGTCATGAACGATCTGGAAAGACCGCACCCTTACATTTAATGAGAATGAATGTCAATATTAGTTGGGCCGCAAATTCCGAATATCACGTACTTCGAATATTGATCAGGAACTGCTGAACCTGAGCCTGCAATGCAGCCGCCTGCCGGGCCAGTTCCGAAGAAACCTCCAGCATTTGACCGGCATCATCTTCGGTTTTCCCAGCCGACCGCGCCACATCGGTGATAATCACCGACACCTCGCGCGCGCCCGCCGATGCCTGCATCACACTGTCCACAATCTCGTTGGTTGCCATCAATTGCTGTTCAATGGTGGTCGAAATGACTTCGGTTGTTTCGCTGATGCCCGCGATCGTCTCCGCCACACCGGCCATCGCCTGCACCGCGCGGGTGGTCGTTTGCTGAATGGCACCAATGTGCTGACCAATCTGCGACGTCGCCAGCGAAGTCTGAGATGCCAACCCCTTGACTTCATTGGCCACCACTGCAAATCCTTTGCCTGCGGCCCCGGCACGGGCGGCTTCGATGGTTGCGTTCAGCGCCAGCAGATTGGTTTGGCCGGCGATATGACTGATCAGGTCAACGATGCTGGTAATCCGGCCCGTCGCCTCTTCCAGCTCCCCGATAATCCCGGCAGCATCCTGAGCTTCTTCGACGGCGGTTCGCGCCCGTGCCACGGAAAACACCACTTGCCGACGGATTTCGCCCACCGACACCCCCAGTTCCTCGGCGGCACCGGCCACCGCCGCCACACTGGCCGAAGCCTGTTCGGCCGCCGCCGAAACCGAGGTCGATTGTTGCAGGGTCGAACTGGCAGACCCTGACATGCTGTGTGCGGTCCCCTTGACCTGCGCCGCCGCCGAAGACACCGAAGATACTGTGCCCCCGACCTGACGATCCAGATCAGCGGCAATCTCAAGCAACGTTTCCCGCCGACGGACTGCCTGCAATTCCCGCTGACGGGCGGCCTCTTCCCCCAGGTCCCGCGCACGTTTCAGACCGTCCTGAAAACAGACCACCGCCCGCGCCATGCTGCCGACTTCGTTGCCAACACGGGTATAAGGAATGGTCAAGTCCAGCGTTCCTGCCGCCAACGACTGCATGGATGTCTGTAACGCGGTCAGAGGCACCCCGATTCCCCGGTGTGCCATCCAGACTCCGCCAATACACAGCACCAGCACCAACACCAGTGCACCACTGGCAATCCACACCCCCCTCAGCGCCTCGGCCTTCAACCGGTGCGATTCCTGCACAATCTGTTCGATGGCGATCATCGCCACATCGGCAATCATGGCACTGCGCGCGGCATTGAGGTCTTGTAGTTGCTGTAAGGTCAGGCCAGTCGGGCGACCGGCAACCAGATTGGCATACAGCGTGTGCATTTCCTGCCAAACGGCACTGCCAAAATTGTTTTCATCCGCCTTGCGCACCGCTGCACGAACCGTATCCGGCACTCCGGGTAACAGCAAGACATCCCGCACCTGTTTCCAGTCGGCCAGCACCGCCCCCCGGCTTTCGTACAGCTCGCGCGCCTCGTCCTGCGGCAAAGCCTGACCGCTGGCGAGCGCGCTTTCCGTTCTGGCCATCAGCGTGCCGTAATCACTGCGGCTGGCCCAGCTTTCCTGCTTTAACGCCAGATAGTGGTCCAGCGTGCGATCAAGGCCATGTACCCCGTCATCAACCACTGCCGCCGTTTCATGCAGGGCGATCAGGAAAGTCTGGGAAACCGTCTGCGACTGTTCCAGAGAGGTGGCAGACCGGGCGCTACGAGCCACCGCCATCTCACGATCAAGTTGCCCACGCTGGCTCGCGAACGCCTCGTGGCTCGTGCGCAGGGACGCCAGTGTTGCCAGACTGCTTGCTCTCCCCTGCTGTTCGATCAGGCTCACCGCGGTGGCATAATTGTCCTCCGCCACCTGGCGATAGCGCTGGATTTTCGTCAACAGCTCCTGCTCGACCGGTCTATCGGTCATCAGGGCCGCGCGGTAAGCCCCCCGTTCCAGGCGGATGTTGGTCTGAGCCAGCAGCAGGCTCCGGCTGATGTCGGCGGCCTGCTCGACATGCAACGCATTCCGCCAGCCTTGTATGGCAATCCTCAGCTCAACCATTCCATATAGAATGGCCACACTTGCAATCGCACCAAGGAACAGGCCGATCATCCACTTCAGAGACATGGTCTGCAGCATGAAGTCCCCCTTGGTGATGACACCGGGAAATAGCGGTGATGAGGGTGCAAAGCCCTGTCGCGATGAGATGGACCATGCTTGATGGCTCACTCATCAGGGTACCAGAATCATACAATAATCCGTCTGGTTTCCAGTGCCTGAGCGGGTTTCAGAGCCGGAAGCCACCAACTGAATTTTTGTGTATAAAAATAAATATTAAATCCTTGCCCATCTGTCAACTATACAAACGAATAAAGGTTACCCCAAGAAGAAACCACCACGGAAATCAATCATAACCATTTATTAAATCAGCAAAAAGAAATTATTGATACGCAAATTTTCACCCGTAAAAATAGTGAAAAATACCATTGCAGTCGCCCTTCCATGATCGCGACTCTCGCTGCCCCCTCGCTGTAATGGCCATAAAAAATGGCACGGACCCATCCCGATCCGTGCCATTCCGACGGCTCCAGATGTTCAGGCCGCACGGATACTGGCAAGGAATTGCCGGACCCGCTCTTGCAGTTCTGCCGCCCGATGGGCCAGCTCGGATGCAACCTGCAACATTTCTTCTGAATCGCCTTCGGTTTCGCCCGCCGAGCGCGCCACATCACTGATGATCACCGTCACCTCGCGCGTGCCGGCCGACGCCTGCGAAACGCTATCAACAATTTCGTGCGTTGCCACAAGCTGCTGCTCGATGGTCACCGAGGTCGCCTCGGCGGTCTGATGGATGGCTTCGATCGATGCCACCACATCGGCCATCGCCTGCACCGCCCGCGCCGTCGTCTGCTGGATTGCTCCGATATGCTGGCCAATCTGTGATGTTGCCTGCGCCGTCTGCGATGCCAGCCCCTTCACTTCGTTGGCCACCACCGCAAAACCCTTGCCTGCCTCACCGGCCCGCGCAGCCTCGATGGTCGCATTCAGCGCCAGCAGGTTGGTCTGGCTGGCAATCTGGTTGATCAGATCGACAATGCTGCTGATCCGCCCGGTTGCCTGTTCCAGATCCTGAATGGTCGCCGTGGCATCCTGCGCCTCGTCCACCGCCGAACGGGCATTTTGCCGCGAAAATTCGATCTGCCGCCGGATTTCGCCCACCGACGCCCCCAGTTCCTCGGTGGCACTGGCGACCGCCGCGACATTGGCCGATGCCTGTTCCGCCGCTGCCGACACCGAGGTGGACTGTTGCAGGGTGGATTGTGCCGACTGTGACATGTTGCGCGCCGACGTTTCCATCCGGCTTGCCGCTGCCGAAACGGTGCTCACCGCGCCGCCGACTGCCGTATCCAGCTCTTCGGCCATCGCATGCAGGGTGTCCCGGCGGCGCTGTTCCTGCTGTTCCCGCTGGCTGGATGCGTCCTGTTCCAGGGTACGGGCATGCTGCAAGCCCTGCTGAAAGCAGACCACGGCGCGGGCCATGGTCCCCATTTCATTCCCGGCCCTGGCATAGGGAACCGTCAGGTCCAGAGTGCCTGCCGCCAGTTTCTCCATCGTGCCTTGCAACCTGTTCAGCGGCATGCCAATCGCCCGATGGGTCACCATCACCCCGATGGCACACAGCAGCGCCACCAGCAGCACGGCGGCCACCGCCAGCCACAACTGGGAATTGGCCGCATCCTGCAGGACTTCCGCCCGGGCAACCATCTGGTCAAGGGCAATCATCGGCACCTCGACAATCTGGCCACTGCGGGCGGTATTGAGAACCTGCAAGTCCTTGATCCCGATACCGGCGGGACGCCCGGCGACCAGATTGCCATGCAGGGTTTGCGTTTCCGCCCACACTGCGCCGGAAAAATTGGCGGCATCAGCCTTGCGCACGGCGGTAACAAGATCGTCGGCAACGTCGGCTGATCCCGCCATTTCCATCACCCGCCGCCAGTCAGACAGCGCCTTGCCCCGCATTTCGTACAGGGCGAGGGCATCCTGCTGTGAAACCGCCATCCCGCCAGCCACGAATCCTTCGACCTTGGCCATCACCGCGCCGTAATTCGCCCGTGCATCCCAACCGTCGCGCTTGATGGTCAGGTAACGGTCCAGAGTGCGGTCCAGACCATAGATGCTCATGTCCACCATTTTGGTGGTGGCGTTCAGGGCATCAAGAAAGCTCTGGGATACCGTCTGCGACAGGTCCAGCGAGTCCGCTTTGCGCGCCGCTTTTGGCTGGGTCATGTCGCGGTCGAACTGTGCCCGCAGGGCAGCCAGCGCATCATGGGCCTTGTGCAGGTTTGCCAGCATCACCGGGGCGTCGGGGGCCTTGCTGGTTTCAAGGACTTTCACCGACAGGGTATAGGCTTCCTCCAGTTTCTGCCGATAGCGCAACGCCTTGTCTATCTGTTCCTGCGGGGCGGGCCCTTCCCCCAGCAGTGCGGTCTTGATTGCTCCGCGCTCAAGGCGGGTATTGAGCAGGGTTTGCAGCAGGGACCGGCTCGCCCCCACTGCCGACGCCACCGCGCGCGCTTCCTCGCGGCCCACCAGAGCCTGTCGCAATTCAATCCCGCCATAGGTGAAGGCAATGGCGGCAATCGATCCCAGAAACAGGGCAATAATCCATTTAAATGATATGTTCTGTAACATGTTGCCTTCTCCGGAACAGGGTGCAGTCAACAACCAGTCAGACCATTTTTGCGGGCGTTGATGATTTCTGCCACGAGCTTCTTCGCTAACAGAGACTTTCAACCACAGACACGGATGGCCTCACCCACCATTCCTATTTATGCATACAAAAACAATCACCTGTCCGTGGAAAAGCGTTTCCAGCCACAAAACCGACAAGAAACCACAGCCCCCTCTCTCAAGGCCGTGCAGGGGAGAGGTGGCGACCAGCTCTCCCCAAAACAAGGCAGGATGAAAAACCGTCTGCCTCAGTCCTCGCGCACAGATACCCTTTTCGGCGATTTACCAAACCAGCGATGAATCAGCACGAAAAACACCGGCACAAAGAAAATCGCCAGCACCGTCGCACTGATCATCCCGCCCATCACGCCAACACCAATGGCATTCTGCGCCCCCGATCCGGCCCCGCTGGCAATGGCCAGCGGCAACACCCCCAGAATGAAGGCCAGCGAAGTCATCAGGATCGGCCGCAGCCGCTGATGGGCGGCTTCGATCACCGCCCCTTTCAGCGAGCGGCCCCGGTCGTACAATTCCTTGGCAAATTCAACGATCAGGATGGCGTTTTTGGCGGTCAGACCAATGGTGGTCAGCAGGCCGACCTGAAAATAGATGTCATTGGGCAACCCGCGCAGCAGCACGGCAGCCACCGCCCCCAACACCCCCAGCGGCACCACCAGCATCACCGCGAACGGTACCGACCAGCTTTCATACAGCGCCGCCAGACAGAGGAACACCACCAGAATCGAGATGGCATACAGGGCCGATGCCTGCGAGCCTGCCAGTCGTTCCTCGTAAGACAGCCCGGTCCACGAGATGCCAATGCCAGCAGGCAGGCGCGCGGCCAGCTCTTCCATCACCGCCATCGCCTCGCCCGACGACACCCCCGGAGCCGCCGAACCGACAATCTTGCTCGACGGTGTGCCGTTATAGCGTTCGATCTGCGGCGGGCCATAGGTCCAGAAGCTGTCCATGATGGTGGCAAAGGGCACCATCTCGCCCGCACTGTTGCGGACTTCCCAGCGTTTCAGGTCGTCGGGCTGCATGCGATAGGGCGCATCGGCCTGCACATAGACCTTTTTCACCCGGCCATTTTCCAGAAAGTCATTCACATAGGCCGAGCCCCAGGCAGTGGACAGGGTGGTGTTGATAGCAGTCAGCGACAGGCCCAGCGCACTGGCCTTTTCGTGGTCAATGCTGAGATTGAACTGTGGCGTGTCTTCCAGACCTTCGGGACGGACAGCGATCAGGCGCGGGTCTTCGGCGGCCATCCCCAGCAACTGGTTGCGCGCATTGATCAACGCCTCGTGCCCCAGACCGGCGCGGTCTTCGAGCTGCAGTTCAAAGCCGCTGGAATTGCCCAGTTCCAGCACCGCAGGCGGCGCAAAGGCAAAAATTTCCGCATCCTTGATCGCATACAGCGCCATCATCGCCCGTTCGGCCACCGCCGCGACATGGCTTTCCGCCGCCGTGCGCAGGCTCCAGTCCTTCAACTGGATAAAGGCGATCCCGGCATTCTGGCCGCTGCCGCCAAAGCTGAACCCGGCGACGGTAAAGATGCTGCCCACCACATCCCGCTCGCTGTTGAGGAAATAGTCCTCGGTCTGCTGCAACACCGCCAGCGTCCGTTCCTGACTGGCGTTGGCCGGGGTCGAGACCGAGACGAACATCAGCCCCTGATCTTCGTCGGGCAAAAAGGCCCCCGGCAATTGCACAAAGCCATAGGCCATCCCGCCGACCAGCAGCGCATAGAGCACCAGCATGCGCAGCCCGTGGCGCACCGATGCCCGCACGCTGGTGCGATAGACCCGCCGCAGCGCCTCGAACCCACGGTTAAAGCCACCAAAGAACCCTTTGGTTTCCCAGCCGTGACCACGCTCGACCGGTTTCAGCAACGTCGCGCACAGAGCCGGGGTCAGCACCAGCGCCACCACCACCGACAGCACCATCGCCGCCACCAGCGTCAACGAGAACTGCCGGTAAATCGCACCGGTCGAGCCGCTGAAGAAGGCCATCGGCACGAACACCGCCGACAGCACCAGCGCAATGCCGATCAGCGCGCCGGTGATCTGGCCCATCGACTTGCGGGTGGCCTCTTTCGGCGGCAAGCCCTCTTCGCTCATCACCCGCTCGACGTTTTCCACCACCACAATGGCGTCATCGACCAGCAGGCCAATCGCCAGCACCATGGCGAACATGGTCAGGGTGTTGACGCTGAACCCGGCCGCAGCCAGCACGCCAAAGGTTCCCAGTAACACCACCGGCACGGCAATGGTCGGGATCAGGGTGGCGCGCAGGTTTTGCAGGAACAGGTACATCACGCAGAACACCAGCACGATCGCCTCGGCCAGCGTCTTGATCACTTCCTCGATCGAGATCTTGACGAACGGAGTGGTGTCATAGGGATAGGTCACCTCCACCCCGGCAGGCATGAACGGTGTCAGATCGGCAAACCGCTTGCGAACCACCTGGGCGGTTTTCAGGGCGTTGGCCCCGGTCGCCAGCTTCAGCGCAATGCCCACCGCTGGCTTGCCATTGTAACGCGCCACCGAGTCATAGCTTTCCGAGCCGATTTCAATGCGCGCCACGTCCTTCAGCCGCACCTGCGAGCCGTCGGTCTTGACCTTCAGCAGGATGTTGCCGAACTGCCCGGGGGTTTTCAGGCGGCTTTGCGCCTTGATCGAGGCATTGATCTGCTGCCCCCGCACTGCCGGAGTGCCGCCCAGTTGTCCCGCCGATACGTCGGTGTTCTGGGCGGTGATGGCGGCGGTGATGTCGGTCACCGCCAGAGCATAGCTGCTGAGTTTGTCCGGGTTGAGCCAGATGCGCATCGCATGTTGCGCCCCGAACACCGTCACCTCGCCCACGCCGGGCAGACGGCTGATATCGTCCTGTAAATTCGACACCATGTAATCGGCCAGATCGAGGTCACTGATCCGGCCATCCTGCGACACCAGCGCCGCCACCATAAAGAAGTTGTCATTGGCCTTGCTGACCGACACCCCTTGTTGCTGCACTTCCTGCGGCAACAGCGGCATTGCCAGTTGCAGCTTGTTCTGCACCTGCACCTGGGCGATGTCGGGATCGGCTTCGGGTTCAAAGGTCAGGATGATGCTGACATTGCCGACCGAGTCCGAGGTCGAGCGCATCGAGCGCAGATTGTCGATCCCCTTCATTTTCTGCTCGATCACCTGCGTCACCGAGTCCGCCACCGCCTCGGCCGACGCCCCCGGATAGGAGGCGGAAATCCCCACCGTCGGCGGCGCAATGCCGGGATACTGCTCGACCGGCAGCCGCATCAGGGCCAACGCCCCGGCCAGCATGATCACGATGGCAATCACCCAGGCAAAGATCGGGCGGTCAATAAAGAAACGGGACATCAAAAGCCTCGCAGCAGGAGAGTTCGGCAACAAAAGTCCCGAGCCATGGCGGCAGGCTGCCGTTGGCCGTGGGTCAGTGCCTTACTGTAAAGACGCCGGAGCCGGTGAAATCCTCACCCGGCCCCGCAGAATTGTGTCAGCGGGTCATCGCCAGCAGACGCTCTTTCAGCGCAGGAATGGAGTGCAGCAGGCACGTTTGACCCGGTGGCCCCAGATGGGCCAGCCACACACCATCCACCGCCAGCCGGACAACTTCCAGTTCCGGCGCGCTGTCGGTGCGGTGATGCCAGGCAAGACGGGTCTTCATCCACGCCAGCCACTTTTCCCCCAGCACCTCATCGCCCAGCGCCGCCATTCCCAGTGCCATCGCCGGACTGGTGATGCCAAAGCGCGGATCGTCAAAGGTCAGTTCGATATAGGCACGGGTAAAGCAGCCATAGGCAGACGGATCATCGGCCATCAGTTCATCCATGCGCCGGTCGAGCTGATCGAGCATATGATCAAGAGCGGCCTCCAGCAGGATTTGCTTGCTGGAAAAATGGTGCAGCAATCCGCCTTTGGTAACACCTGCCGCGTCGGCAACCGCCTGCAGGGAAACATTGGAAAACCCTTGGGTAATCATCAGATCCAGCGTGCATTCCAGCAGGGCCAGACGGACGGCTTCGGGGTCTTTCTTGCGGGTGTAGGCAGTGCTCATGTGGCTCTCGCAGACAGGGAACGACCGAAAGATACCGGATGGTCGGTTTCTTTCAAGCGACATTCCACTCCCCTCCCGCAATCCTGCCAGAAAGACAGCCCATGGAAGACGGCTCACTCGGGTGTGGTCGGATTGAGCAGAAACACCACATAGCCCCGGAAATTGGCAGCACTCTCCACCGCCTCGACCGGCTGCCACTGCCCTCCCTGCACCAGCCCGACCCGAAACGGCAACGGCAACCGGGCGGCAGAGGTCAGATAGCGGTGATAATCAGGGACCATCCGCCGCCCCTGATAGGCCTGTATCACCACCTCATCAACCACCCCGACCAGTCCCGACAGGTCGCCATGGCTGGTCCAGTCCAGCAAGCCGGTAATGCCCAGACGATAGCGCAGCGGAATCTGTGTCCGCAGGCGGCGCAGAAAATCGCCATAGCGGTCAAGCGCACGGGTTCCGGCGTCGAAATCAACCTGCACCCCGACCACCCGGTTCCCCGCCGCGCTCCACCGTTCCAGCCCGTGCACCAGCGCCGCCGTCACCGCCGGAGTCCAGACCAGCGTTTCAGCACGGATCACCAGCCACAGGTCCACCCCGGGCAGGCGCGGTGTTCCAGCCCGGTGTGGCTGCCAGTGGATGCCGCCCTTTCGGTCTTCCTGCACGCTGGCATACAGCAGATAAAGCTCATCGGCCTGCCGCAGCACCGGCTGCGCCGTCACCCCGGCCCACAGCCAGAACGCCCGGTACGCGCTCGCCCGCACCTCGTCCGCCGATGCCGGGGTCAGCAGGGAGGCACTGGCACACAGGATTCCCCCCAGCGCCACCGCCAGCATCCGGCGCCAGTAGCGCCGCTTACCAGTAATAGGTCAGCCCCTGCGCCCAGCGGGATTTCGGATAGGACTTTTTCAGCTCGCTGAACCACGCCTTGCGCTGGCTGGGCGGCACCTCGGCCCCTCCGCAACTGTTGATGCCCGACGGGGCATAGCAGCGCACCGCCCGGAACAGGGCATAGGCCCGTTCATCCGCCGTTGCGGTCGGTGTGGCGAGGACTTTCTGATAGATCGCCTGCCGGGCATAGGCAGCCCCGGTGAACAGTGACGGCCCGCTGCCCAACTGGTCCCCGTCAACGGATTGATCCAGCACAAAATCATCAAAACCATTCAGGCGCACAAAGTCGGCCAGACACAACGACGCGCTGATGTCGGCGGGCGATGCCGCCAGACGGCTGGCGGTCTGTTGCAGAGACGGACAAGGGTAATCGCTGGCCGTGGTGCCCTCGGTAAACACCTTCAGCGGCGGACGCTCGGGGGACAGCAGGGCAAAGACGCCCCCCTTGACGGCATCGGTCGGGATCAGCGCCAGATGGCGGACGAAATCCCCCGGGGCTCCACGGGTCAGTTCCTTGTACAGCAGGGTGAACAGCGCCACCTCGCGCTCATGCGCCGGAGCCTGCGCCGAACCGGCCTGCTGGAGCAACAAGGCGGCATCGGCGGTGCGGGTCAGCAGGGTTTCGCGCACCATCCAGCCCCGGATCGGGCTGTCGGCGGCGAACACCCGCCGCACATCACCATGCCGTTGCTCGTACAGCGCCAGCCCCAGTTCCACCAGCGTGCGCCGGGCCGGGTCTTTGGTCATCGCCAGCAAGGCCCGCCAGCTCTCGCCCTCTTCCGGCTTGTTCAGTGCCTGCACGGCCATCGCCCGCAGCATCTGGCGGCTGAAGGTCAGGGCGCTGCCATCGCCTGCCGGTCCCGGATCGGGGATCAGCGCCAGCACCTGTTCCGGCTTGTGATCAATGTAGAACGCCTGCGAGGCCGCCAGATAGTCATGCAGGGCCTTTTGGTCGGCATGCAGACCGGCCACCGATGGCCAGAACGCCGGATCGCCATCATCACGCTGGGCGGACAGCACCGCTGTCGCCCACAGGATCGGGTCGGACAGGGGAAGCTCTTCCGGGGCCATCACCAGCCGGTTATCCAGCTCCTGAATGAAATCGCGCATCGGTACCCCGCGTTCGGCCGGGGGACGCGTCAGCATCGCCAGATATTCGGCCTGCAAGGCCGCCTGATTCTGCCCCAGACGATAGCCCCAGCGGTACAGCCCCTTTGCCGATGCCGCATACAGGCCCATCGGATAGTCCTTGAGATAAGCGGTCAGCCCGGCCAGCCCGTCCTGTGCCGCCTTGTCGAGCGCCTGCCGCTTGGCCGGGTCTTCCGGCGGAGTCAGGTCGCCGTACTCATCCACCGCCAGCGTGCGGGCTTCGGCCAGCATCGCCCGCGCCTGCATGTAGCGGGCGGTTTCCTTCACCCACCCCTGCGGTGCCCCGCTCAAGGCGGCAAACATCTGTACCGCCTTCGGGTAGTCTGCGGCATAAAAGGCATCGGCAGCCCGAAGATAGGCGGCAAAAGCCCGACCGGCGGGCGACAGGGCCACCCCCTTCAACGCCTCGTCCAGCGCGGCGGGCTGATAGTCGGGACAGGTGGCAAACACCGTCCCGCGCAGGGTCAGCAGCGCCGACCGTTCCGGCTCGGCCAGTGTTGCGTCGGCTTTCACCGCCTGCTCAAAGGCTTTTTGCCCGGATTGCGCCTGCACACACGAGATGTCAGGCGGCGGAGACCACGGCTCTTCTGCGGCACCTCCGGCAGAAGCCTGCGGGGCCGGTGGATGCAGCAGGTCCGGCATCGCCGACCAGCTGAAGAACGGCGTTGAGGTCGGGATGTGCGGCGCATCCGGCGCAAAGCGGTCGCCCAGCAACAGCGCCATGGTCATTCTGGTATCCCCGCCCGGCGACAACATCGCCGACGACACACAGCCGGTCATCACCGGCTGAGGCAGCCGCAGGGCAGGGTCACACACCATGTCAAAACTGGCCCGGCCTGTCGCTGCCGTGCAGACAAGGACTCCGGTTGCGAGGCAGGTTGACAGCAGAACTCGGGACAGGCGGCGCATCGGAGTCTCCCGGCAGGATCGGCAAGAAAACAGGGCGATAAACCATAGCAGACCTCTCCTTTTGGTAGAATGTTTTTCTCTGCTTGTTCAATCTGCTATCCTGTCGGTCGGCAACCAGGGGGTCCGTGATGAACAGCAGTCCCGATCACTACGACATGGCCTTTGGCACCACCGCCCACACTCTGGCCAAGGCGCTGGATTACGTCGGGATCGACGACTACAGCCATGGCCGCCGGGTCGGGCTGATGAGCTATCGCATCGCGCAAGCCCTGTCGTGGGACCGTCCGGCCCAGCTGTTCATGCTGGTGGCGGGCATGCTGCACGATATCGGGGTGTCCTCGACCAGCCATCACCAGAAACTGGTCGATGAAATCGAGTGGGAGGGTGCCGAGCTGCACTGTCTGCGCGGCGAAGACTTTCTCCGCAGCTTCGCCCCCTTTGCTCCCTATGCTCCGGCCATCCGCCATCACCACACCCGCTGGAACCGGATGCCGGAGTCCGTGCCCCGGCTGGTGGCCGAACAGGCCAACATGATCTATCTGGCCGACCGGCTGGACGTGTTTTACCTGCGCTTTCTGGCCGATCACCCGCACCACGCCACCTTGCTGCACAAACGCGACATTCTCGACAGCCTGCATCAAGCCGCCCCCGAGCTGTTTGCCACGCACCTGTGGGATGCCCTGTACGACGCGGGCAGCAAGGATCGGTTCTGGCTGGAACTACAGGAAGACTTTCTCGACGAAGCGATCACCGAAGCCATCGGCAGCGATGATCACGTCCTGCATCTGGACTGGAACGGCCTGCGGGATCTGGGGGTGCTGATCTCCCGCATCGTTGACGCCAAAAGCCCGTTCACCCATTACCACAGCCTGCGGGTGGCCGATCTGACCGATGCCGTCGGTGGGCTGCTGGGCTTTTCCACCGCCCGCCGCCACCTGCTGCGCATTGCCGGATTGCTGCATGATGTCGGCAAGCTGCGCACCCCCGACGCCATCCTTGAAAAGCATGGCAGTCTGGATGGCGACGAGTTCGCCCAGATGCGCGCCCACCCGATGAACAGCAAGCGCATTCTGGCGGCGCTGTTCCCCGGCTCGCCGATGATTGACTGGGTGGTCCATCACCACGAAAAGCTCGACGGCAGCGGTTATCCCGATGGCTGCGACAAGGATGCCCTGCCGGTCGAAAGCCGCATTCTGGCCATTTGCGACATCTTTCAGGCCCTGTCGCAAGACCGCCCCTATCGCGGGCGGCTGTCAGTCGAACAGGTGTTGGCGATCATGCAGCCGATGGTCGATGGCGGCAGCCTCGATCCGGACATTTTTGCGCTGGTCTGTCAGCATCCGGCGCATCTTTACGCAATATCCACTCAAGAAGACACGCAAAAATAGAATTAAATTTCAAAGGAGTGGCGTTCCGCAGCAGAGTTGCTATGGTCATCCTTCCCCCGATACGGTTCCGGTACGGTTCTGGCGATGGCCCTGCACAGCTCACTGATCGACAAACCCCGCACCAGTCTGGTCTCGCGCTACAGCCTGCTGACCGTGCTGATCCTGCTCGGCGGTCTGGTCAGTCTGGGGGCGCTGTATGAACGCTTTGCCAACGATCTGGAAACGGCACTGGTCGGCGAGCGGCTGACCTCGCAGGAAACCGCCACCGCCAGTCGGCTGGCCGCCTTCATGGAAACCTACCAGTACCAACTGGCGAAGATTTCCAACTATCCCGGCCTGACCGCCTATCTTGCCAACCCCACCGGCCCCGGCGCGCGCGAGGTTGCCAACCTGCTGCATCTGGAAGCCGATGTCCCCGACCTGTACGGCATCCTGTTCTTTGACCGTGACGGCCATTTACAGCATGTGGTGCCGGGACAGGCGGCCTCTGGCCCGCCCTACTGGTCGGCAGAGGACTGGTCGATCAGTGATTTGCCACGGGTCCGGCTGGGCGATGCCACCCTGATCGGTCCGCACCTGCCCTCGCCCGGCCGCTCGGGCTGGGTGTTGCTGCAACGCCCGATCCGCGACGCCGGGCAAGGCTCCGATGATCCGGTAACGGTGGCCCTGCACCTGCGGCTGTCCTCGATCACCGAACAGCTCGACGAAGCGATGGTGACCCCGGTGGTCAAGCTGCGCCTGCAAGCCGCCGATGGGGCGATTCTGGATGTCACGGGCCGCCCGCTGCACACCACCATCCCGCTGGGCGACGGCCCGGAAGTGTTCCCCGGCTGGTCCCTGAAGCGGGAAGTCCGCTCCGAGGTGCTGTTCGGCTCGCTGGAAAAGGCGCGCGGCTGGCTGTATGCCGGCGGGGCGGCGATCACCCTGATCATCGTCCTGCTGTTCGGCCATCTGACCGGCCGCTTGCGGCGGCGGGTTGACGACCTGATCGCCGGAGCCGACGCGCTGGCCGCAGGCGATCTGGAGTTCCGCCTGCGCGGCGGCGAGCGCAGCGATGAAATCGGCAGCATTTCGCGCGCCTTCAACACCATGACCCTGCGCCTGCGCGACATGATCGACCGCACCGTGCGCACCGAGAAAATGGCCGTTCTCGGCCAGTTTGCCACCGGCGTCGCCCACGAGGTGCGCAATCCACTCGCCACCCTGAAGACCACCGTGCAGGCGCTGAGCCGTGACGAGGCCGACCCCGACCGCAAGGAACTGTTGCAGGACATGGAGTCCGAAGTGGACCGCCTGAACCGGGTGGTCAATGACCTGCTGACCTATGGCCGACCGCATCCCGCCGAGCAACGCCAGATCCCGGTGCGCGAGCTGTTCCGCCGCACCGCCACCCTGTTGCGCCCGACCGCCGCCGAACGCGGGGTCAGCTTTGTCACCAGCGGCGAGTCCACCCTGACCCTGCTGGCCGATGGCGACCAGTTGCAGCAGGTGCTGGTCAACCTCGGCCTGAACGCCATTCAGGCCTGCCAGACTGGCGACAGCGTCACCCTGCGCGCCAGCCGGCAAGGCCCCGATGTGATCATCGAAGTCAGTGATAGCGGCTGCGGCATGGACCCGGCCCTGCTGGCCACCGTGACCGATCCGTTTGTGACCACCAAGGCGGGCGGAACCGGCCTCGGCCTGACCATTTCTGCGCAAATGATTGATGCCAACCACGGCACCATGCGCATTGACAGCCGCCCCGGCGAAGGCACGCGGGTTCGCCTGCGCCTGCCGGGAGAAAAAACAAAAAAGGGAGCCTGGGGACGAGATGATGCTTAACGGTATCAGCGTGCTGCTGATTGATGACGAGGCCCCGTTTGTGCGCTCGCTGTCCTACGCCCTGCGTCAGCAAGGGATGCAGGTGACCGGCGTCCATGACTGCCAGAGCGCGCTGGACGCCTTGACCACCGCCCATCCCGATATCGCGCTGGTTGACCTGCGCATGCCGGGCATCGACGGTATGGGGACGATGGAGCGGCTGCGCGCCCACAGCCCCGATCTGCCGATGATCATGATTTCGGCCCACGGCGACACCCGCATGGCGGTGCAGGCGGTCAAGGCCGGAGCCGCCGACTACCTGACCAAGCCCTTTGAGCTGGACGAGCTGTTACACTGCATCAGCGGCACCCTCGACCGTGACCGCCTGCACAGCGAGGTCAGCTATCACCGTCAGCGGGCGATCTCGGAAACCGGCCTGATCGGCGACAGCGCCCGCATGGGCCAGTTGCGCGAAACCGTCGCCCGGGTGGCCGCCAGCAGCACCGCCCGCGTCCTGCTGTTCGGCGAGTCCGGCACCGGCAAGGCGCTGGTGGCCCGTGCCCTGCATACCCAAAGCAGTCGCCGGGATCAGGCGTTCGTCGAGGTCAACTGTGCCGCCCTGCCCGAGCAACTGATCGAAGCCGAACTGTTCGGGGCCGAGCGCGGGGCCTATACCGGTGCTCACCAGAAACGCACCGGTCTGGTGACGCTGGCCGATGGCGGCACGCTGTTTCTTGATGAAATCGGCGAACTCCCCCTGCCGTTGCAGGCCAAGCTGCTGCATTTTCTGGAAAATGGCACCTATCGCACCGTCGGCGGCACCAAAACGCTGCAGGCCGATGTGCGGGTGGTGGCGGCCACCAACCGTGACCTTGCCAAAGCGGTCAGTGCCGGGGGCTTTCGTGAAGACCTGTTCTATCGCCTGAACGTGATCCAGATTCCGGTGCCGCCCCTGCGCGAGCGCGATGATGACGTGATCCTGCTGGCCGAACACTTTGCCGCCCACTACGCCGCACAGGAAGGCGTCAGCGCCATCCGCCTGCCCGATCCGGTGAAGGACATCCTGCGCTCCCACCCCTGGCCGGGCAACGTGCGCGAGCTGAAAAACCTGATTGAACGGCTGACCATTCTGTTACCGGGCCGTGATGCCTCGGTCGATGACCTGCCGGGCGATGTGCAGGACGCCCTGCCGGTGAGCGACTCCCCGGCCAGCGATGGCATCGCCGACCAGCTCGAACGGGCCGAACGGCACCTGTTGCTCGACGCCCTGAACCAGAACGGCGGCCACAAGGCACGGGCCGCCGAACATCTGGGGATTTCCCGCCACGCCCTGAAACGGCGTCTGCAACGGCTGGGGCTATGAGAAACCGTCAGAAGTCAAAGTAGTAGAAATTCTGCGGCCGCATCGAGGCCAGCAGCGAACAACCGGCAATCACCGCCAGCAACACCGGGATCAGCAGCGCCGCCGGAACCCACTGCGCGGCTGCCCGGATGCGGTCGATCTGGTCAACCGGGTGCAGCACCAGCAACAGCACCCCCAGCGCCACCGGAACGGTGGCAACCGCAGGCCACTCCGCCCAGCCACCCCGGCCCCACGATTCCCCCAGCACACTCCACGCAGTTGCCAAATCGGGCGCACGGAAAACCGTTGTCAATGCACACCACACCACAAAAGTCAGAGCCACGCATCCTGCCCGCCGCAATCCCTTGGCATTATTGGCATAGCGAGAATAGCCGGTGGCGTTTTCAATCGCCATCACCAGCCCGTTCAACGCCCCCCACACCACAAAGGTCCAGGCGGCCCCGTGCCACAGCCCGGACACCACCATGGTCAAGGCCAGAGCGAGTTGACGGGCATGCCGGTAAAACCGCTGATGCAACGGTTTCAGCACATAGTCCCGCAGCCAGAAACTGAGCGTCATGTGCCAGCGCCGCCAGATTTCACTGGTCGATCCGGCGGCATAGGGCGAATGGAAGTTTTCCGGAAAGGCTATCCCCAGCATCCCGGCCAGCGCAATCGCCATGTCGGAATAGGCGCTGAAATCGCAGTAAATCTGGATCGCAAAACCAAAGATGGTCGCTAGTGCATGCCAGCCAACAAGGGTGTCATGCACCCGATAGGATTGATCAACAAAGCTGCCCACCGGGCCGGCGATCAGCACCTTTTTCATCATCCCGACCGCAAACAGCGCCAGATTGGGGGTCAAGGCCGCCCATGCCAGCCGCATTTGGGGAAGCTGGGGCAAAATATGCTGGGCGCGCAGGATCGGACCAGCCAGCAGATGGGGGAAAAAGGTCAGAAAGACCGCTGTCGGCCAGAATTCCGGCGGACGTTTGGCCGGGTGGCGAGCGGTATCAATCAGGTAACACAGGATGGTGAAGGTGACGAACGAAATGCCCAGCGGCAGCATCCAGCCCAAATGCGGCATACTGGCCCCGGTCAGCTCGCCCAGTGTCCGCAACAGAAAGTCGGTGTACTTGAACAACAGCAACGGCAGCAACGCCACCACCACCGCCGGAGCCAGCCAGCGCCGGTCGCGATGGACCGCCAACAGGGCCAGCCAGCAGAACAGCACCAGCGCAACCAGCAGGATCACATAGGGCGGATACCACCAGCCATAGAAAAACAGGCTGGCCACCGTCACCAGCTGCAGACGCAGCGCCGCCGGAGAGACGGCAAAAAGGCCACAGAACACAACAAAAAATGCCAGAAAAGACGGCATCTGGAACAGCATGGCGTCAGCTCACTGTACGGTGGGAGTCGTCAGCGATAGTAGCAGACGATGGGCAACTCGCTCCAGTGCGGCGGCATTCGGATGGGGATCCTGATCCATCACCCAGTAACTGCGGGCCGGGCGATCGGCCAGTTCCGGCAGCATGTCGATAAACGGCCAGCCCCGTGCAGTGGTTTCTTTCTGCATCACCTCGGTGATAAAGCCGAACGGATAGGGATGGAACTCGTGGGTTTCCGGTATCAGGGCCACGATCACCCGGTATCCGCGCTTCTGCTGGTCAGCCCGCAAGGCATCCAGCGCACCGACCATTGCCGCCCGTCCCGGTCCCTCGCCCCAATTCTGCTGATAAAAGCCAACCAGATTTTGCTGACCCGGGGCAAGCATTTTGGAAAAGGCCACCCCCAGCGCATACAACTGGCTATGGCGCACCAACCAGCCTGCCCGTTCTGCTTCCTGCACCTCGGTTGCGCGAACAGTAGCCAGAACAATCACCGTATCGGCGGCAATCTTCGGACTGTAGTCCAGCCAGTGGGCGACAATCTGCTGCATGTTCATGTTGCCGACGCCGGTGGTCATCACATTGACCGTCCCCCCCAGCGCCTGCGCCAGTTGCCCGCGCAGGGTACGGGCCTCCTCCACTCCCCAGCCAAAGGCCATCGAGTCGCCGATAATGACGATGTTGCGCCGTTTCGGGTCGCTGAGGTCGGGTTCCGGCCCCCGCATCCCCAGACTGTTGATCGAGACATCAACACCCTGCAGGCGGGCGGAGCTGTTGGGCACATGCTCGTGACCGACAGCGGGATTGGCGCTTTCACGCTTCAGCAAGGTGGCATAGCGCCACATCTCGACCATGTAATTGCGCTGGTCAGCGGTGGCGAGGCGCACCAGCCCCTCACCGGCCAGACAGGCCAGCACCAGCCCGATGCACATCAGGCCGAGAGAGGAGAGCGCACGGGTCAGCATCGATCGGGGCTCGCTCATGGTCTAGAAAACCGCGTAGACGAAGGGTGCCCAGGCGGAATTTCCCACCACCACAAACAGGATGGCGAAAATCAGCACCGCAAACAGGAACGGCAGCAGGATCAGGCGCGACTTTTTGGCGAACAGAAAGCCGAACAGGTCTTTCAGGAAATCCATCTCTCAGCCATCCACACATCTGATGATCGGCACACGGGACACAGGGCAGGGCAGGGCAGGGCAGGGCAGGGCAGGGCAGGGCCAGAACACCCAAATCTCTACATACTGGAGAAAAATTATGTCCGCAATAAGCTAAAAACCCTTAATATTCTGTCACTCGGCCATCTCACCATCTTTCCGTTAAACAACTGACGATATCTTGCTCAAAAAGCGCAATAGTATCGTTACCCCTCTGGCGACCCCACTACTTGACACACGCAAAACGAGAACATAATGTCTGACAAGATTTTTGGCGCGGTCTGGCTTTTCATTTTATGCGGAATGATGCTTTTTCCACTGTTTTCCGGGGCTCCGCCCCGCTGGCCACTGCTGTTTCCGATTATCGCCCTGGCGGCCATCATCCTGCTCCGCCCGTCCTTGCTGGGACCGCTCAACCGACTGTGGCAAGCCTTTGGTACGGTGATGCACACCTGCGTCAGCACGCTCGCCTTGCTTGTACTGTATTTCCTGATTTTCACCCCCGGCGCCTGGTTTGTGCGTCTGTGTGGACACAATCCGGTCACCCGAACCTTTGATCCAGCAGCAGGCTCGTACTGGACCCGGCACCAGCCCCCCCAGCCGACCGACTTTACCCGCCCCTATTGACGCCTGCTCAGGTACTGGTCCCATCGATGCGCATCCTCGGAATTTCAGCCTATTACCATGACAGCGCCGCCGCCCTGATCGACGACGGGGTGATTGTTGCCGCCGCCCAGGAAGAGCGGTTCAGCCGCAAAAAGCACGATGAGTGCTTTCCCCATGCCGCCGTGCGGGCCTGCCTGGAGGCCGCAGGCTGCCGGGTAGATGAGCAGGGGGAACTGGACCCGGCGATTGATCACGTCGTTTTTTACGACAAGCCGTTCGTCAAGTTTGAACGGATTCTGGAAACCTACCTGTCTTTTGCACCGCAAGGGTTCGCCACCTTTCGCACCGGCCTGCCAATCTGGGCCAAGGAAAAGCTGTTTCAGCGGTCGTTGCTGACCAAAGAACTGAAAAAAATTTCGCCGTCACTGGGGCAGCGGGACAAGCTGCTGTTTTCCTCTCACCACCTCAGCCATGCTGCCTCGGCCTTTTACCCGTCGCCCTTTGACGAGGCGCTGGTGCTGGTCCTCGACGGTGTGGGGGAATGGAGCACCACCAGCGTGGCGCTGGGGCGGGGATCCGACCTGCAGATCATCCGCGAAATTCCCTTTCCCCATTCCCTCGGGTTGCTGTATTCGGCCTTTACCACCTATGCCGGGTTCAAGGTCAATTCCGGCGAATACAAGCTGATGGGCCTCGCCCCCTATGGCGAGCCGCGCTTTGCCGATACCATTTTGCGCCACCTGATCGACATCAAGGACGACGGCACCTTCCGCCTTGATATGCGCTACTTCAATTATTGCACCGGCCTGCGGATGACCAACGCCCGCTTTCACGCGCTGTTCGGTCGCCCGCCGCGCCAGCCGGAATCGCCCATCGAGCCATTCCATACCGATCTGGCAGCCTCGATCCAGCAGGTCACAGAGACCGTTCTGCTGCGCCTGACCCGCGCGCTGGCGCGGGAAACCGGCCAGAAAAACCTGTGTCTGGCCGGGGGCGTGGCGCTGAACTGTGTCGCCAACGGCAAACTGGCCGCCGATGGTGCCTTTGAAAACATCTGGGTCCAGCCCGCTGCTGGCGATGCCGGTGGCGCGCTGGGCGCGGCCCTTGCCGCCCATCACCTGCACGTCAAACAGCCGCGTTCTGTCGTCGTCCCCGATGCCATGCGCGGCAGCACCCTCGGCCCGGCCTTCTCCGACGCGCAAACCGAAGACGCCCTGCGCACTCTTGGCGTGTCCTACAGCGTCGTTGATGACAGCACCCTGCTGAACGATACCGCCACCGCGCTGGCTGCGGGCGAGGTGGTCGGCTGGTTTCAGGGGCGGATGGAATTCGGCCCGCGCGCGCTCGGCAACCGCTCCATTCTCGCCGACCCGCGCAGCAGCGAGATGCAAAAGACGCTGAACCTGAAGATCAAGTTCCGCGAAAGCTTCCGCCCGTTTGCCCCCTCGGTCCTGCAGGAAGATGCCGCCGACTGGTTCGACATGCATCAGGCCACCTCGCCCTACATGCTGTTCGTCACCACCGTCGCCGACGCCCATCGCTGTCTCTCGCCCGCACAGGCAGCGGAACAGCGCGGGCTGGATCACCAGCACACCCGCCGCTCGGAGATTCCTGCCGTCACCCACATGGATTTTTCTGCCCGCGTGCAGACCGTCAGCGCCCGGGACAATCCGCGCTATCACGCCCTGTTGCAGGCGTTCAAGCAGCAGACCGGCTGCCCGATGCTGATCAACACCAGTTTCAACGTCCGTGGTGAACCGATCGTCTGTACCCCGCAGGATGCCGTCCGCTGTTTCCTCGGCACCGGCATGGACCGACTGGTGATCGGCAACTGCGTCCTGAAGAAAAGCGACCAGCCCCCCGCCCTGTTGTCCGACTATCACCTGTCTGTCGAGGCTGACTGACCATGCGCCGCCCCTCTGCCGTTTCCCGCCTGCTCACCCGTCTGCTGCAGGGCTTTGTTGTCCTGTGCCTGATCGGTGGCTTCCTTGATCTGGTCTATCCGCCGATTGCCGCCACCAAACTGTGGCTGGTGCGGAATATTCCGCCGCCGCCGGTTACCGCCGCCCCCGGCTCGGTGGAGGATGTGATCAGGATGCGGGTCCTGCCATACCGCTACCTGCCGAGTCTGGGGCGGGTTCTGACCACCTTTGAGGCCCCCGGCCTGCATATCGACGCCAACGGGATGCGGTCGAACGGTACCCCCTCGCCAGCCTCTCCACGCGCCACCGGCTATGTCCTCGGCTCGTCGCAGGCGTTCGGCTTCAATATCCGGGACGAACAAACCCTGTCGGCCCATCTGGAACACGCCCTGCAGGACGTGCGGATCGAGAACTACAGCGGCCTGAACAAGAGCCTGCCCGAAACCGTCATGCGCTGGCAGGAACTGACGCAGCAAGGCGGCAAGCCGGATTTTGTGGTGATTGTGGACGGCATGATCTCCCTGTCGCGCGACTGCTTCATGCAGCAGGACCAGCAGGACGAAAAGCGCAGCACCATTTTCGGCTATCTGTACGACACCTTCCGCAGCAAGAAAGGCGAAACCGTCTATCACTGCCAAAGCGAAAACGGTGCCGAGCAGGCGGTGGCCCATGCCTTGTACGAAGTCCAGTCGGCCATCGAGTACGGGCGACGGCAAAAGACCCCGTTCCTGCTCATCATCCCTCCCTATCCGTGGGTTTCCGGCCTGAACACCAGCAATCTGGCCGCCGAGGTGATCCCTCCACAGCACCGGCAGATGATGGAAAGCGTCTATGCCCGCCTGTTTGAGAAACTCCAGGCGCTGAACGCTCCCGAACTCATTGACCTGTCGCGCGTCCTGCCAGCCGATCAGCCGTACATGCTGGACAAGGGTGGCCACCTGTCCGGCAACGGCAACCGCATCCTCGCGGCGGGCATTGCCGATGTCATCAAGGCCCGTCAGTGGTGAAGGATCGGAGCGGAGCGAGCGGAAACCGCTCGCTCCGCCGCGCGCGCCAGAGCGGTTTCCGCTCGCCCGTCCCGCTCGACTTCGGCAGCGCAGCATCAATTTCTGCAATGCACACAACAGGATAGGCGGCGACTTTCCGCCATGAAATTCCCTGCCTTATCCATATGTTAAAGCAATATCAGCCATAACCTCCCTTCTTTTACGGCGGATTTCCGCCAGTTGGCATGACACTTGCCATTCTCCGGGCAGCGAAGGAGAACGGGTGAAGCAATCACCCACCCGGAGGAAATGTCATGCTGCCCCTGTCCCGAACCGTCATTGCGACGGCCCTCGCGACCGCCTGCCTTGCCGGTGCGCCTCTGCGTGCCCAGGCCGAGCGTGTTGTGCTGGGTGCGTCGGCCGCCAGCGCGGATGCGATGGTCGGCTGCGTCTACCCAATGACCGGACGCGCGGCAATCTATGGCCTTGATTCCGTCGAAGGCATCCGTCTGGCGCTGGCCGATCTGGATCAGGAAGCCGCCGTCGGCCTGCCGGTTCCCCGGCTCGGCGTGCTGGTCGATGATGCCCTCTCAAAGGCCTCCTACGCCCTGCGCATCGCCGAAGGCTACATCAACGATGATCATGTGCGCTTCCTGTGTGGCGAAGTCAGTTCCGGCGTCGCCAGCGCGCTCAGCGATCTGGCCCGCCGCCGCCAGATCATCATGGTCGGCACCGACCATGCCTCATCGCGGATGACCATCGAAGGCAAACACCCCTATTACTTCCGCGTCAGCAACGACAGCTGGATTTCCAACGCCGCCGGAGCCCGTTACCTGCGCGACATCCGCGCCGAACAGCCGTGGCAGAAAATCGCCTTCCTGAACCCCGACTATGACTATGGCCACGTCTCGCGCGATGACTTTCTGGCGGCGCTGGACGGGCTGGGCGAGCCCTATGAAGTGGTCGGGGAATTCTGGCCCAAGCTCTACGAGCCGGACTATTCGGCCTATATCGAGGCCCTGAAAGAGGCCAAACCCGACATCGTGATCACCGCCCTGTGGGGTGGCGACTTCATCGAGTTCATCAAGCAGGCCAAGGCCGCCAACCTGTTCCCCCACATGCGGGTGGCCAACTTTGACACCGGTGCCAATTATGACGTGCTGGTGGCGCTGGGCGACACCCCGCCGCCCGGCCTGATCCTGTCGGCCCGCCATCACAACACCTGGCCGCAGAGTGGCTATAACCGCCGCTTTGTCGAACGCTTCCACGCCCAGACCGGCCGCTATCCGACCTACGCCGCCGAGGGAGCCTATTCCGGCATCATGGCCATTGCCCGTGTGCTGACCAAGGCCGGTGTTGATGCCTCCAACGAGCAGGTGATCGCTGCCTTTGAGCAGTTGCAGATCGCCCTGCCCGAAGACCCCGACGGCTACACCTCGCACATCGACCCCGACACCCATCAGATGGTGCAGGCGCAGGCCATCGGCACCCCGGTGCCCAACCACGATTTTCCTCCGGCGAAGGTGATGCTCGGCAACATCCGGGTTTATGACGCCGAGAGCCTGCGCCCGCCCCGTGAGCTGATCGACCGCCGCCGGGCGGCGGTGCGCGGCTCGCCCACCTTCAACGACTATCCTACCCCCTGACCACACGGCCCGTGTGGTCACGGTCCACCTGTCAACCTGTTGTTCATAAAAAGCAAACTCCCCGGAACGGGGTCATCCCCCGAACGGGATTTGCACAAGGGAGAACCGACGTGAAGACTGTTTCCACACACGCAACCACCTTTGCCCGCCGTCTGTCCGCTGGCGTTGCCGCGCTGGCCATCACCGCCTCGGCGCTGGCCGCCGGAACCGCGCAGGCTGCTGAAAACGGCAAGTTCCGTCTGGGGATCGTCACCTTCCTGTCCGGCCCGGCAGCCGGTCCGTTCGGGGTGCCGTCAGCCAACGCCGCCAAGGTGGTGGTTGATGCGCTGAACGCCGGCAAGCTGCCCGCCCCCTACAACACCGTCGGCATCAACGGCGTTGAAATCGAGCCGGTTCTGATCGACGAAGCCGGTGGTGCCACCAAGCAGGTGGAAGAATTCCGCAATCTGGTCGAGCGCCAGAAGGTCGATGCGGTGGTCGGTTACATCTCGTCGGGCGACTGTCTGGCGATTGCCCCGGTGGCCGAAGAGCTGAAGACCCTGACCGTGTTCTATGACTGCGGCACCTCGCGCCTGTTCGTTGACAACAAGAATCCGCAGTATGTCTTCCGCACCGGTCTGGATGCGGCGGTGGACAACATCGGCGCGGTGCGCTACCTCGCCGCCACCCACCCCGACGTCACCCGCATTGCCGGTATCCAGCAGAACTACGCCTGGGGCCAGGACAGCTGGAACGACTTCACCCAGAGCCTGAAGCAGGTGATGCCGAAGACCCAGATGGTGCAGGAACAGTTCCCCAAGGTGTTCCAGGGCCAGTATGGCGCGGAAATCTCGGCCCTGTCGGTGGCCCGCCCGCAGGTGGTCCATTCCAGCTTCTGGGGTGGCGACATGGAAGCCTTTGTCCTGCAAGCCAATGCCCGGGGCCTGCTCGATGATGCCATCGCCCTGCTGACCTGTGGCGAGTCCGCCATTGATCGCTACAAGGATCAGGCCCCCAACGGCATGATCATCGGTGCCCGTGGCCCGTTCGGGGCCTTTGCGCCGGAAAACGAACTGAACACCTGGTTCAAGACCACCTACAGCGGTGCCTTCACCATGGCCCCGACCTATCCGGCCACCAAGATGGCGCACGCCATTCTGGGCCTGAAGTACGCCGCCGAAAAGGCCGGAGCCAAGCCCGGCAGCGTCCCGGCGTCGGATGCGATTGCCAAGGCTTTTGCGGGCGCCACCTTCCCGTCGGTGTCCGGCACCGCCACCATGGCCCGCGCCAACGGGCACCAGAACGTGCAGGAAATCGGCTACGGCGAATATGTCTACGACAGCAAGGCCGAAAAGGGCACCCTGCGCAACGTCAAGACCTTCTCGGGCGATTGCGTGACCCCGCCGGACGGCACCACCTCTGACGAGTGGATCAAGGCTGGCTTCCCCGGTGCCAAGTGTAACTAGAGCATTTCTTGTTATCCAGGCAAATACGTCGTCGCAGATGTGTCCATCTGCTCGGGATTTGCTCTAACCCCTGACTCGTCATCAGAGGGACCGAACCTCCCTCTGATGACTGTTTCCTTTCACCCTTCAGGACCCCGCAGGGCAGTGGTGCGCACAGCACCGCTGTCATTGACCCGGTGCGTCCTGCCTGCATGGGGGCGGACTTATGCAAAGTCTCTTCGCCGTTTTTATTGATGGCGCCATTTATGCCTCGTGGCTGTTTCTGGTCGCCGCGGGCCTGACCGTCATCTATGGCGTGATGCGGATCCTGAACATGGCCCACGGCAGCTTTTATGCCATCGGCGCCTATTCCGCCGCGTCGATGATCGGCTGGTATTTCGCCGATGGCAGCGGCAATGCATGGGTCAGCTTCCTGTTGCTGATTGTCTGCGCGCTGGCCGCCGGGCTGGTGGTCGGGACGATCATTGAACGCGGCCTGCTGCGCTACATGTACGGTCGCGATGAAATCCTGATGGTGATCATCACCTATGCCCTGCTGCTGATCCTCGAAGACGTGATGAAAATCGTCTGGGGTGTCAGCCCGTATTTCGCCTATCAGCCCTATACCGCGCTGGGGCGGGTGTCGATGATGGGCCTCAAGATGTCCACCTACGACCTGATGCTGATCGGGGTGGCGATCGTGGTCGGCGGCGCGCTGTATGCCTGGCTGGAGCGCACCACGCTGGGCAAGATCCTGCGGGCGGTGATCCACGACCGCGAAGTCGCCTCGGCGATGGGGGTCAACGTCGCCAAAATGTTCACCATCACCTTTCTGGTCGGTGCCACCCTCGGCACACTGGCCGGGGCGCTGACCGCTCCGGCGATTTCGGTGGTGCCCGGCATTGGCGTCGAAGTGATCGTGCTGGCCTTTGCGGTGGTGGTGGTCGGCGGGCTGGGCAGCATCGAAGGTGCCGCCGCCGGGGCCTTGCTGGTCGGCCTGTGCCGCGCTGCCGCCGTTCACTACGCCCCTGAATTTGAACTGTTCGTCATTTACGGCGTGATGTCGCTGGTGCTGGCAGTTCGTCCGCAAGGGCTGTTTGGCCGAACCCTGGCACGAAAGATCTGAAGATGCGTTTCGACAAAACTGAAATCGCCCTGCTGGGCGTCGGCGTGGCGTTGGCCATCAGTGGTCTGCTGGCTCCCGGCTGGCTGATTTTCCTGCTGACCGTGGCCCTTGCCAAAGGGCTGGTGGTGCAGGGCGTGGTGATGCAGATGCGCGCCGGGATGGTGTCGTTTGGTCAGGGCCTGTTCTATTGCGTCGGCGGCTATGCCGTCGGCATGGGCGGCCAGTTCCTCGGCGTTTCCAGCGCGGTGCTGTTGCTGGTGCTGGGGGTGGCCGCCGCCGCCGTGCTGGCGATGGTGCTGGGCCTGCTGCTGACCCGCTACCGCGAAATTTTCTTTGCCATGCTGTCGCTGGCCTTTTCGATGATCCTCTATGGCGTGCTGGTCAAGGGTCAGGCGCTGGGCAGCACCGACGGCTTCAACGTCCACAGCTGGGGCCTGTTCAGCGGCCCGGCCAGCAATCCGACGATGACCATTTTCTACCTGACGCTGGCCTGTGCGGCGGTGGTGGCGTTCTTCCTGCACCGCTACACCCGCTCGGGCGTCGGCGTGGTGTGCGAAGCAACGCGTGAAAACGAAGTCCGCGTCGAATACCTCGGCCTGTCGCCGCGCTGGATCCTGTACGCCAACTATGTGGTGGCAGCGGTGGTCTCGGCGCTCGGGGGTGGCCTGACCGCGCTGGCCGCCGGTCACGTTGACCCGGAAATGGCCTACTGGACCACCTCGGGCGAGTTCGTGTTCATCGCCATTCTGGGCGGCACCGGCAGCGTGTTCGCACCGTTCCTCGCCGCACTGGTGTTCGCACTGGTCCGCACCTATGCCATCGAGCTGGTGCCCAACGGCTGGCAGATGATTCTGGGGATCACCCTGCTGGTGATCATCGTGTTCCTGCCCAAGGGCCTGTGGAGCCTGTTCAGCCGGAAAAAGGAAGGAGCGCACTCATGAGCGCCAGCATCATTCTGGAAACCCGCGGCCTGTGCAAAACCTTTGGCGCGGTGACCGCCGCCAAGGACCTGCATGTGACCATTGCCCCCGGTGAAGTGGTCGGGGTGATCGGCTCGAACGGAGCAGGCAAGACCACCTTCATCAACATGGTGACCGGCTATCTGGAACCGTCCTCGGGGGAAATCCTGTTCAACGGCAAAAGCATTGTCGGCACCGTCCCGCGCGCCATCACCCGCATGGGTCTGGCCCGCTCGTTTCAGGTGGCGCAGTTGTTCCCCGAACTGAGCGTGCTCGACAACCTGATCATCGCGCTGGCCGCCGCCGAAAGCCCGCGCCCGAGCTTTTTCCGCCCGCTGCGCACCCGCGCCCGCGAAGCCCGCGCCGATGCCATCCTGGAAGAATTCCGCCTGACCGCCTTCCGCGATGCCCGCGTGACCGCCGTGCCGCAGGGCGCGCGCAAGCTGGTTGACATCGCCATGGCACTGATTGGCGAGCCGAAGATGCTGCTGCTCGACGAACCGACCAGCGGGGTCAGCGTCGATGAAAAGAATGCCCTGATGGATACGGTGATGGCCGCCGTCCGCCATCATGGCACCACCGTGCTGTTCGTCGAACACGACATGGACGTCGTCCGCCGCTACGTGTCGCGCATTCTGGCCTTTTACAGCGGCGAGATCATCGCCGACGGCACGCCGGACCATGTGCTGGCCGATGCCAAAGTGCGCGAGCTGGTCACCGGCCACGCCGCCGACGGCCACAGCGCCAGAAAGGGAGCCTCCGCATGAGCCTGTCGATCCGTACCCTCAACGTCGCCATCGAAGGCATTCCGATCCTGCGCGATGTATCGCTCGACATTCCGGCAGGCTGCATGGTCGGCCTGATCGGCCACAACGGCGCGGGCAAGACCACCCTGATCCGCAGCATCATGGGCCTGTTGCCGATTGACGGCGAAATGCTGTTTGACGGCGCACCGCTGCACACCGCCAAAAGCCACCAGCGGGCGGCGCTGGGGATCAGCTATCTGCCCGAAGACCGCCGCCTGATCCCCAGCCTGACCGTCGAGGAAAACATCCTGCTGCCCGCCTGGGCCAACGGCCTGCGCGACGCCGCCGAGCGGTTGCAGTGGATTTATTCGCTGATGCCGGAAATCGCCCAGTTCCGCGACCGCCGCGCCCTGCAACTGTCGGGCGGCCAGCAAAAGCTGGTGGCTCTGGGGCGGGCGCTGATGCCTGCCCGCCAGATGCTGTTGCTCGACGAGCCGTTTGAAGGGGTCGCCCCGGTGCTGTCGCGCCGCCTGACCGAAGTGATTGCCGAGCTGCGCGGCGAGGGCCTGCGCATCCTGTTGTCGGAATCCGACGACACCCATTCCTCCGATCTGGTGGACCGGGTTTACCGCATCGAACGCGGCGCGGTGACGGCGGCCTGACGCCTGCCTGTCGCCCCCGTTCTTTCGCTGATTCAGGGATTTTGCACCATGAGCCTCGATTTCACCTTTGAAACCACCCCGCGCCTCCTCTGCCAGACCGGCGCCGCCGCCTCGCTCGCCAGCCTGTGCGCCGAACTGGGGGCCACCCACACCCTGCTGATCACCGATCCCGGTCTGGAAAAGGCCGGACTGCTGGCCGACACACTGGCCGGGTTTGCCAGCGCCGGGCAGGCGGTGACGGTGTTCACCGACGTGCAGGCCGATCCGCCGCAGCAGGTGATCGAACAGGCTGCCGAGGCCGCCCGTCAGGCCGGCGCCGACCTGATCATCGGTTTCGGCGGTGGCAGCTCGATGGATACCGCCAAGCTGGTGGCCCTGCTGGTCGGGTGTCCGCAGTCGTTGCCGGACATTTATGGCGTCGGGCTGGCCAAGGGACCGCGCCTGCCGCTGATCCAGGTGCCGACCACCGCCGGAACCGGCTCGGAAGTCACCCCGATTTCGATTGTCACCACCCCCACCCACGAGAAAAAGGGCGTGGTGTCACCGCTGCTCTATCCCGACATTGCGGTGCTGGATGCCAGCCTGACCACCGGCCTGCCGCCCGCCGTCACCGCCGCCACCGGCATTGATGCGATGGTCCACGCCATCGAAGCCTACACCAGCCGCATCCGCAAGAATCCGGTCTCGGACGGGCTGGCGACCAAGGCTCTTGAGCTGCTGACCGCCAACATGGACACGGTGATTGCCGACGGCGGCAATCTGGCCGCCCGCGCCGCCATGCTGCAAGGCTCGCTGCTGGCCGGGATGGCCTTTGCCAATGCCCCGGTGGGCGCGGTCCACGCGCTGGCCTATCCGCTGGGCGGCCATTTCCATGTGCCGCATGGCCTGAGCAATGCGCTGGTGCTGTGCCCGGTGCTGGCCTTCAACAAACCCGCCGCCGAACCGCTGTATGCCGAGCTGGCCGCCGCCGTCCTGCCCGATCAGACCTTTGCCTCCGACAGCGAGGCCGCCGATGCCTTTATTGCCTTCCTGTCGGCGATGGTCGCCCGCATGCCGTTCGCCCACACCCTGCGCGAAGTGGGCGTCACCGAAGCCGACCTGCCCCGGCTGGCCGAAGACGCCATGAAGCAGCAGCGCCTGCTGGTCAACAACCCGCGTGAGGTCAGCGAGGCCGACGCGCTGGCGATCTATCGCGCCATCCTGTAACGGAGCCTTTCGCCATGGCCGACACCCCCGCCCAACAGGGCCGCGACGCCTATCGCACCTTCCAGATCATTCCCACCCGCTGGATGGACAACGATGTCTATGGGCACGTCAACAACGTGGTCTATTACAGCTACTTCGACACGGCGGTGAACCGCTATCTGATCGAACAGGGCGCGCTGGACATCGAACACAGTCCGGTGATCGGGCTGGTGGTCGCCACCGCCTGCGATTACTTCGCGCCGGTCTGTTTTCCTGACCGCGTTGATGCCGGTATCCGGGTCACCCGGCTGGGCCGGTCCAGCGTGCGCTATGAAATCGGCCTGTTCCGCAACGATGATCCAACCCCGGCCGCCGCCGGGCATTTCATCCATGTCTACGTTGACCGCACCAGCCGCCGCCCGGTCCCGCTGCCCGACGCCCTGCGCGCCGCGCTGGAACCGCTGGTCATCCCGTCTGACGCCTGAGGATATCTGCCAGCCGTGGCAGTCTTTTCCGGCACACCGTGCAAACACGGCAGGCTACCGCCCGCACCCGTTTGGGGGCCAATGCCCCCAAACCCCCATTTTTTCCTTGAATTTAAAATTAATAAGGAAGCCCGTCATGTCCCTGACCTTCCGCTCCACTCCCCGCATTCTCTGTCAGGCCGGTGGCTTGTCAAAGCTGGGCGAGATCCTGCACGGGCTGAATGCCCGGCGGGTGATGATCATCTGTGATCCCGGCATCGTCGCCCTTGGCTTTGCCGAACAGGCCTGTCAGTCACTGGCCAGCGCCGGTATCACCGCCGCCGTGTTCAGCGATGTCGCCGCCGATCCGCCGGTGGCGATGGTCCACGCCGCCGCCGATGCCGCCCGCAGCCTGCAGGCCGATGGCGTGGTCGGGCTGGGCGGTGGCAGTTCGCTCGATACCGCCAAGCTGGTGGCGCTGATGCTCAACAGCGACCAACCGCTGGAGCAGATGTACGGCACCAACCTCGCCACCGGCCAGCGCGTGCCGCTGGTGCAGGTGCCGACCACCGCCGGAACCGGCTCGGAAGTCACCTGGGTGTCGGTGGTCACCGACGATCAGGGCCGCAAGAAAGCCATCTATGCGCCGCAACTGCTGCCCGATGTCGCCCTGCTCGACCCGCTGCTGACCACCGGCCTGCCGCCAAAGATCACTGCTGCCACCGGGCTGGACGCGATGGTCCACGCCATCGAAGCCTACACCAGCCGCACCGGCAAAAATCCGATTGCCGACGGACTGGCCGCCAAGGCGCTGGCGCTGATGGGGCAGAATTTGCGCACGGCGATGACCGATGGCAGTAACCTTCCCGCCCGCACCGCCATGCTGCAAGGCTCGCTGATGGCCGGGATGGCCTTTGTCAACGCTTCGGTGGCCGCCATCCACGCGCTGGCCTATCCGCTCGGCGCCCGCTATCACGTCCCGCACGGCCACAGCAACGCCATCGTGATGGCTCCGATCATGCGCTTTAACCTGCCGGTCGCCGCCCCGCTGTATGCCGAGCTGGCACGGGTGATGCTCCCCGGCCAACGCTTCGGCTCCACCGCCGCCGCCGCAGAGGCACTGGTGGTTGCCATCGAAGAACTGGTGGCCGACAGCGGCCTTGAACGCCGCATGAGCGCCCTCGGCGTCCCCGCCGATGCCATCCCGTCGATGGCCGAAGAGGTCGATGTCGGCATCCGTCGCCTGATCGCCTGCAACCCGCGCGACATGACCCGTGCCGATATTGTCGCGGTCTATGAGGGGGTGTTTTAGGGGAGGCAAATCCCGAGCGGGCATGGCCCGCGACGACGCATTTGCCGCAAAGCATCCTGAACGGGGGGAACGGCTCAATGATGGGCTATCGCCCATGCCCATCCGGGGGCCAATGCCCCCGGTCCCCCCTTTTTTTTGATGGTCAGGGGAATACGCCCCCTTGGAGGCCGTAGCAAGGTGTAGAGCAGCACCCCATGACCTAAACTCATCTTTTTACTATAAAGAAACAAATCTCTGGCGGATGCAGTCCGCCAGAGAAGTAAACATTGGCACTAAAATAATTCCACAACCACCATCAACAATAATAAATTTTTGAACATGAAAAATGTTCACCTGCAGAAATAGCTACAAACCCTGTTGGCAGGTACGTATATATTATGCTTTTGACAACCCAGCCCCGTTGGTGATTTCCTTGCATTAACTGAATATCGGCACTTCTCACAATTATGGAGATGATCCCCAACTGCCATCCCTGCCTTATCCAAATTATCACAAAGAATGTCTCGCCTGACACCTTCGAAGAAACGACCAATACCCATTACATAAACCTCCATTCTAATGGTTAATAAAAGTTATCTAAAGTTAGATTCTAGATTTGATATTCTATTCTCTGATCTTTCAATTTCATTCTGAAGCGATCTGACAGATGCATGATCACCTTTTCTCTCATATTCCATTATGAGATCCTTACACCCAGATACTTTCGACTTTAAGTCAGAAATTTCTGACTTTATTTTCCTGTGGTAAGCTTGGTCATTGCTCATTTTATACCCCCAATCAAAATTTCCATCAAAAATTGTATCATATATAGAAAAATCTCAAAGAGGGAAATCAACCGCACTTAAAATTTTTACAGCCCGCCATCTAAATTCATTATTTAACAGGCTATAGAAGAAGAACACCCCTGTCCTTAGCTCTGTCGCAGATTGCAATTGAAATTGCCCGTAGAACAAAATAAAGTTCACTATTACATTACTTTTATTTTTTTGATCAGCACCAACATAAGATATAACAAAAATAAACAATACAAATTTACAATGACTTCAGATTACCAGACGTATTAATTTTTTTCATATTCTTTTTATCATCCATTCTTTTACATAAATGGATAAACTCCTCATATGCACTAGAATTATTTCTTTGTGCATTCTCAATATATGGAGATAAATTTCTCCGCATTCTTAACAAATAAGAACCAGACATTCTTATCAACGCATCAATATCATAGACATCCATATTCACACCAACAGATAAATGCTCAACTATACTAAGCAATTCTCTAATATCAGATTTAGTTTCACTATTTAAAGATGAAAGATTAATAACGTTACCAAACCCATACTGCTCAGTTAACTTTTTATTGATTGGCCTATACTGCTGCCTAATCACATTCATATACTCAATAGTTGATTGCTTTTTACGTCGGTCATGGTCTGCGATAAGTGCCACCCGCATAATACGGGCCTGCCAGAAGACTGCAATGCATGCACCAATACTTGCAATCGCGGCAGCCACCCCCGTAATTAGAGAGATATAGGATTGTATACCGTCCATCACATGCGCCCTCAAAAATTGCATATCACAAACAGAAACCTTATAAATGTTTATGCGCTTTTCAAGAATTTTTTTCATAAAACCCGTGCAAGGTGTACATCGACTGAAAAGTCAATAAGAATATAAATAAGCCATAGCTTCATCATAAAATGAAACTATGGCTGTAAGAACAATCAGAAAACTTATGAAACTACACCCACGGCACCATCGCGGGCAAAGTACAGATCATGCAAATGCCCCAGATCAACCTCTGCCGCAGGCTGTGACAGGATGGTTTTGCCCGAGCGCATCAGGTAGACGTGATCGGCCAGCTGCAAGGCGCGCGAGGTGTTCTGCTCGACCAGCACGATGGTCAGGCCCTGGGCTTTCAGGTCGGCGAGGATGGTGAAAATTTCGTCCACGATCACCGGAGCCAGCCCCAGCGACGGCTCGTCGATCAGCAGGACCTGCGGATTTTCCATCAGCCCGCGCCCCATCGCCAGCATTTGCGCTTCGCCGCCGGACATCAGCCCGGCCATCTGGCCGCGCCGTTCCTTCAGGCGGGGGAACATGGCAAACACCCGCTCCAGCCGGGTTTCCCAGTCGGCCCGCCCGGCACGCGGATAGGCCCCCATCATCAGGTTGTCGAGCACGCTCATGTCCGGGAACACCATCCGGCCTTCCGGGATCATCACCATTCCGCGCTCGACGATATCCCAGGTCTTGCCGCCTTTCAGGGGTTGCCCGTGCAGGGTCATCGACCCCGCCGAGGCATTGACCAACCCCATCAGCGTACGCAGCAAGGTGGTCTTGCCCGCGCCGTTCGGCCCGACGATCACCGTCGTCTTGCCCTCTTCGACCGTCAGATCGACATCCCACAGGACGTTGATCTGACCATACCCGGCCCGCAGGCCGCTGACCTCAAGCAGGGGTGTCACCGGTGTAGCTCCTTATCACTTGCGGATCGTTGAACACCGCCTCGGGCGTGCCGTCGGCGATCAGTTGGCCAAAGTTCAGCACCACCACCCGCGGGCACAGTGCCTTGATGGTTTCGATATCGTGTTCGATGATCACCATCGTCAGCCCAAAGCGGGCCCGCACCGTTTCCAGCGTGCGGGCAAAGGCGCGCTTGGTCGCCATTTCCAGCCCGCCCAGCACTTCATCGAGCATCAACAGGCGCGGACGCACCGCCAGCGCCTTGCCGACCTCCAGCGCCTTTTGCTCGGTCAGGGCCAGCGAGGTGGCGGCGTCGGCGTGCTGCTTGTGCGTCAGTCCCAGCAGGTCGAGAATCTCGTCAAGTGCCGCCGGGTCTTCCTTTCCGGCCCCGAACCGCTGGGCGACCCGCAGGTTTTCGCGCACGGTCAGTTCCCGCATCGGCTGGGGAATCTGAAAGGTGCGCCCGATCCCGACCTGCGCCCGTTTCCATTGCGGCAAGGCACCGACATCCTGCCCGCCAAAGCGGATTGTGCCGCCGCTGGGGGCATAGACGCCGGAAATGACGTTGAACAGCGTGGTTTTGCCCGCGCCATTCGGGCCAACCAGCCCCAGCGTCTCGCCCTCTGCCACGCTCAGGCTCATCGCATGCAGCGCGGTCAGGCCGCCAAAGCGCATGGTGATGGCATCAAGCTCCAGCATGGGAAGCCTCCTTTTTGCTCCAGCGGCCCAACAGCGGCAGCAGGCCATGCGGCCCCAGAATCACCATCCCGCCCAACAGCACCCCAAAGACCAGTTGGTGCCCGCTGGGCATCAGTTCCTTGAACACCAGTTGATCGACCAGAAACACCACCAGCGCCCCCAGAACCGGGCCCCAAACGGTGCGATAGCCGCCAAAAATGGCCGCCGCGATTGGCAAAACGGTCCAACTGGAGGCAAAAGCATACTCCGGGTCGAGGAAATTGATCTGATGGGCGTTAAACGCGCCGACAACCCCGGTCATGAAGGCCGAAATCACCAGCATCGCCGCTTTCAGATGGGTCGAGGGCACCCCGACCACCCGCGTTGCCAGCTCGCTGTCATGCATCGCCCGCAACGCCAGCCCATAGGTGCTGCGCCGGATCAGGCCATACAGCCAGGCGAACAGCAGCACGATGGTCAGGATCAGCGCATAGGCGCCGGTTTTGCTCGCCAGATTGATCCCCAGCAGGGTCGGAAAGCCGGGAATACTCAGCATCCCGGCTGCGCCGCCGGTCAGGCTGGTGGCTTCGACCGCCAGAATGCGGAAGATGTGACCATAAGCAAGGATTGCCAGCGCAAAATACGGCCCGCGCAGGCGCAAGGCAGGCATGGTTGCCACCGAGGCCACCGCCGCCCCCACGCCGCCAGCCACCATCGCCAGCAACACCGGCCAGTGATGATCGACCACCAGAATCGCCGAGGTATAGGCTCCGACGCCAAAGAACGCCGCATGCCCGAAGCTGACCAGCCCACCGAGATTGCCCAGCAAGGCCCAGGCCAGCGCCACCCCGCCAATGGTCAGGGCGGCAATGATCAGGCTCATCACGTAATCCATTGACCCCAGCAGCAACGGCACCGCGCCATAGGCCAGCACCAGCGCCACCAGCACTACCATCCTGTGCTTCATTTCTTCACCATCCCCTTGCGCCCGAACAGACCGGACGGCCGCAAGAACAGAATCAGCAGAAAGATCACCATGCCGGTCAGCTCTTGCAGCGACGGCTTGGCAAGGGTGGTGGTCAGCGTCTCGCCCACCCCGATCAGCACCGCACCCAGCAGAACGCCGGGAACCGATCCCATGCCTGCCAACACGGTGATGACGAACGCCTTGATGGTCAGGTTGTGACCGACCGCCGGAAACACCACCGAAGCGGTATAGACCGCCACCCCGGCAAAGGTCGCCAGCACACCGGACACCAGAAACGACAGCGCTTCGATGCGGGCCGGATTGACCCCCATCAGCTTGGCGGCATCACGGTTCGACGCCACCGCCCGCAGGGCACGGCCTTGCCAGGTGTGGTTCAGCCACCAGTAGGTGGCCGCCAGCAACAGCACCCCGATCACGCAAAAGATCACTTCGCCGCGCATGCTGAACAGGGTATCCCCCAGCACCACGCCATCCATGAACCAGCTGTTGCTGGTCGAGCGGATGTCTGCCGACCAGATCATCAGGATCAGGTTGGTCAGAACGATGGCGATCCCGAAGGTCAGGATCAGCGAGTTCAGCTCGCGGTCCTGCCGGATGCGGCCAATCAGCAGATAAATCACCAGCGCGGTCAGCCCGACCACCACCAGCGCCACCGGAATGGAAGCCAGCGGCGTCCAGCCGAATGACCGCTCCATTTCAAAGGCGACATAGGCCGCCAGCAGCACCAGTTCCCCATGGGCGAGGTTGATGATGCGCATGGTTCCAAACACCAGGGCCAGCCCCAGGGCGATCATGGCGTAGTAGCCGCCCGCCAGTAGCCCCGAATAGAGAGCCTGCAGGATCAGTTCCAGCATTGCCGAGTTCCCGTGCGAAGGCGAAAAAAGGGCCTGCCAGGTCAACCGGCAGGCCAGCGGACAAAACGGCTTACCAGGGAACCGCCGGATAGTTCATCTTGGCGGTCGCCGCATTGGCCGGCCACACCAGTTCCACCCGGTCGCCCTGATGCTGCCCCATACGATGGGTGAAGTTCGGGTTGTCACCGTTCTTGTCAAAGGTCACATCGCCGATCATCGTCGGGGTGGTGGTGGCGCGCAGTTCGCGGGCGATTTCACCGGCTTCGATCTTGCCGTCGTTGTCATGGGCGCGGGCGATGGCATCGATCAGCAGCATGGTCTGCACATAACCGAACTGTTGCAGGTAATCCGGCTCGCGGTTGTACTTGTTCATGTAGGCGGCGGCAAAATCCTGTGCTTCCCCCCCCTTGAACACCACCGGATAGGGCAGCGGCGAGGTGCCATAGACCCCTTGCACCTGATCATGGAATTCCTTGTTCATCTGCGCGGTGGCCAGCGACCACACCCCGACCATCGCCTTGACATCCGGCTTCAGCACCGCACCGGCGCGCAGGATGCCGATATAGTCGTTTTCATAGCCGATCATCGCCACCACTTCGGGCCGGTCCTGCAACTTGACCTTGTTCATGATCGGCTTGAAGTCGGTGGTGGTGTCGTCAAACTCGTGCGAGGTGATCTTGATGCCCTTGTCGGTCAACGCCTTTTGCACATAGGTCGCCATCGCGGCAGTGGCTTCCTTGTTGGAATAAAGGATCGCCACCGACTTGGCCCCCATCGTCTCGATCAGGCCGACCATCGCCTTGCCATAGCCATCGGCATTGTTGATGCGGAAAAAGGAGTCGAGGCCGCGCTGGGTCAGTTCGGGAGCCACCCCGCCAGAGGTCATGTACACCAGCCCGGCCTTGGCCGCGGCTTCGGACGCCGGGCCGATGATGTTCGAACCGTAGCCGCCGGTGATCGCCACCACATGATCCGAGGCGAGCTTTTCCACCGCCGCCACCGCCTTGGCCGGGTTGGTTTCATCATCGATGGTCTGCACCGAGAAATGATGCTGACCGGCATACTTGGCATTCGCCAGATCAATGGCGATGGCAATGCCTTCGCTCATGCCGGTGCCGACGCGGGCCAGCTTGCCGGTCAGCGGCAGCTCCGAGCCCAGCACGAACTCTGCCGCCATCGCCGGAGAGGCCATCATCACCGTGCCAACGGCACAGCAGGCCAGCAGCGCACGACGCTTCGACAGCACGGCAGAGGTAAAACGCTTCATCATGGACAGGTCCTCCCTGGATGATCCCGCGCCCTGCTTTTCGGGGACTGACGGGATGCCTTTTTATGGACGACGCGCCGTTTTGGCGCATTTTTGGCACGAGCCGCCCCATCACAGGCCCAACGGGGCCTGCGTCGCGGACATGCGGTACGGATCAGAACGGGTCCTTTAGCTCGCCCCGCCTCGGCAGGGAGTGTTACGGGTTACTCCATCCCCATCTGCCGACGGATTGCCGCAGCAACCTGCACCAGACGGGGGCCGATATCGTCAATCAGCCGTTCAAACGGCAGCATGTAGGCCGGGCCTCCGCAGTTGAGGGCAAAGGCCAGACCGCCCTCACCCACCCCCAGCGGCACACCGACCGCGTTGACCTCTGACTTCCAGTCACCGGCGGACAAACAGAAGCCCCGGTTGGCAATGTCGGTCTTCGCCTGCTCCAGCCCGCGCAGGGCCTCGGGCCAGCGATCGCCTTCGTGCCTGGCCAGACTGGCAAACAGACCAGCCTGCTCGGCGGGTGGCAGCGCGCTCAGGTAGGCCCGCCCTATCGCCGAGGTGCTCAGTTTCAGATGCGAGCCGACATCGAGCGCCAACATGATCGCACTGTCACCCCGGCAGCATTCCAGATAGACCATGCTCAACTGGTCACGGGTGCCCAGCGCCACCGACAGGCCGGAATAGGTCGCCAGCTCCTGCAGGAACGGGCGGGCAATCCGCCGCATGCCCATCGCCCCCAGCGCGGTAAAGCCCAGCGACAGCACCCCGACCCCCAGAGCGTATTTCCCCACATCGGACAAATGCTCGAGATAGCCCAGCCGCGACAGGGTATAGGTCAGGCGCGAGACGGTCGGCTTGGGCAAACCGGTGCGTTCGGCCAGTTGCTGGTTGCCCAGCGGACCATCGCCGGGACGAAAGGCCCGCAACACATCCAGCCCGCGCGCCAGCGCGGTGACGAACTGGCTGTCGCGCTCGGCGGGATCGGCTCCCTCAGGGAGCACGGTTTCTGTATGGGCTTCCAGCATTTCACCCCGTCGTTTCATCGTCTCGTCCCCCCGAGTGTGGCGTGTAACCGGCGGCTTACCATAAACCGTCCGGGCATTCCCTTTTACCTCGCAGGGACAAGCAGCGAACATCTTTTTGAGTGCTGATCGACAGCCTGACATGCTCCTTACAGAACGTCAATATTTCGGAATTGATTTTCGCATAGCGAAATTATGGGGTCACACCCGTTCCAGAATCACCGCGATCCCCTGACCGATGCCGATGCACATCGACACCAGCGCATAGCGCCCGCCGGTCTGTTCCAGATGCCGCAGCGCCGACAGCGCAATGCGGATGCCCGACGCCCCCAGCGGATGGCCCACCGCAATCGCCCCGCCGTTGGGGTTCAGGCGCGGGTCCGCCGGGTCCAGCCCCAACTGCTGGCAACAGCCGAGCACCTGACTGGCGAAGGCTTCGTTGATTTCGATAACGTCCATCTGCGCCAGCGTCAGCCCGGCGCGCTGCAACGCCTTGCGCGCTGCCGGAACCGGTCCCAGCCCCATCACCCGAGGCGGCACCCCGGCGACGGCCCCGGTGACAATCCGCCCGCGCGGCGTCGCCCCGACCGCCTCGCCAGCAGCCCGCGAAGCCACCAGCAGCGCCCCGGCCCCGTCGTTGATCCCCGAGGCATTGCCCGCCGTCACCACCCCACCGGCAAACAGTGGCCGCAAGCTGGACAAACTGGCGGCGTCGGTCTGCGGACGCGGATGCTCGTCGTCGGCCACCAGACGCGGCAGCGTCTTGCGGCCAGTGCTGACCGCAATCGGCTGGATTTCATCGGTAAAGAACCCCCGCGCCTGCGCAGCGGCATATTTCTGCTGTGAGGCCAGCGCAAAGGCATCGGCGGCCTCGCGGCTGATCGCCAGATCGGCGGCAATGTTGTCCGCCGTTTCCGGCATGCTGTCGGCCCCGTGTTCGGTCGTCAGCGCCGGATTGGGAAAGCGCGCCCCCATGGTGGTGTCATAGATCTGGCTGGAGCGGGAATAGGCGCTGTCGGCCTTGGCCAGCACGAACGGCGCACGGCTCATGCCTTCGACGCCCCCGGCAATGAACACCTCGCCTTCGCCGCAGCGCACCGCGCGGGCGGTATCGAGCAACGCCGCCAGACCACTGCCGCACAGACGGTTGACCGTCAGCCCGGCCACCCCGACTGGCAACCCGGCCAGCAACGCCGCATTGCGCCCGACATTGCGGCTGTCTTCCCCGGCCTGATTGGTGCAGCCGACAATCACGTCCTCGATGCTGTCCGCCGCAAACGGCGACCGTGCCACCACCGCCCGCATCACCTGCGCCAGCAGATCATCGGTGCGCACCGATGCCAGCGCACCGGCATGACGTCCAAACGGCGAGCGCAGGCCGTCGTACACAAAAGCGTCTGTCATTACCATAACCCTTGTCCAAAGGAAGGAAGGAGGTGCCCGTTACGCCGCCCGTAGCGGGGTGGCCGGGGTCGCCAGCGACACCCCCAGCCCGGCTCGCCGCTGCAGCCACAGGCTGGGGCGATAGCGCATGTCGCCGGTCCGCGCCTGCATGGTTTCCAGAATGGTCAGAATGCGCCGGGGTCCAACGGCGTCGCCCAGCCGCAACGGGCCACGCGGATAACCAAGCCCCAGTTCCACCGCCGTATTGATGTCGTCCGGCGAGGCGACCTTTTGCTGGGCAATCTCGCAGCCGACATTGACGATGGCCGCCACCATCCGCTGGGCAATGAAACCGGGGCTGTCTTCGATCACCGTCACCGCACTGCCATCGGCAACCAGCAGGGCATGCATCTGGTCACGACAGGCGGCGTCGGTCAGTGGGGTCAACATCATCGTCCGCCGTCCGCGCAAGCCGAACAGCATGTCCACCGCCACCACCCGCGCCGGGTCCAGCCCCTGCACCAGCGCGCACGAGGTGGCATCGTCGCCATAGGGCATCACCACGCACACCGCCTGTGCCGAGGGGCGGTCGCCAGACTCCAGCGCCCCACCGGCGGCCTGCACCATCGCCCGCACCGCCTCGCGGTCCACCGGATCACCCGCACCAATCCACACCGACACGCCACCAGCAACGGGAACCGCCGGTTCGGGCGGCATTGCCTGCACCCCGTCGGGATAGCAGTAGAACCCCTCTCCGCTTTTCCGACCGAGCAGACCGGCGGCCAGCCGCTGGGCGGTCAGATAGCCGGGGCGATAGCGCGGTTCCTGATAGTACTGGTGATAGATGCTTTCCATCACCGCATGCGACACATCCAGCCCGGTCAGGTCGAGCAACTGGAACGGCCCCATGCGGAACCCGGCAGCCTCGACCATCACCCGGTCAACATCGGCAACCGAGGCCACCCCTTCACTGACGATCCGCACCGCTTCGGTCCCAAAGGCCCGCCCGGCGTGGTTGACCAGAAAGCCGGGGGTGTCGGTGGCACGGACCGGGCGGTGACCGAGGCGACCGGCCAGGGTAATAAGTGCCTCGACCACCGCGTCGTCCGTGACCGTGCCACCGATCACTTCCACGATCCGCATCAGCGGAACGGGATTGAAGAAATGAAATCCGGCCACCCGCTGCGGGCGGCGGGCCGCCGCCGCAATCGCCGTCACCGACAGCGACGAAGTGTTGGTGGCCACAATGCAGTCATCCGATACGGCCGCTTCCAGTCCGGCCAGCACCGCATGCTTGATCTCCAGCCGCTCGGCCACCGCTTCAACCACCACATGGCAACCGGCAAAGGCGCCATAGCCGGTGTCCGGCCCGGCATCGGTGACCACCAGACGCGCCAGCGCCGCTTCGAGCTGCTCCGCCGTCAGCGTGCCCTTGTCGGCCTTGCGGCGCAGCATCCCGGCAACGAAGTCCCGTGCCTCCTGCGCCGCCTGCGGGCGGGCATCGGCCAGCAGCACGGTCACCCCCGCTTCGACGGCAATCTGGGCAATGCCGCGCCCCATGATCCCGGCCCCGACGATCCCGAGGGTGGTATCCCCCGCCTGCATCTGTATCACCAGACTGTTCATTTTTGCGGCTCCCCGGCGGGCTGGTTGAAGCGGGCCGGGCGCTTTTCGATGAACGCCGCCATGCCTTCCTTTTGATCGGCGGTGTCGAACAGCAACTGAAAAGCCTGCCGCTCCAGCCGCAACCCGGCCTCCAGCGGACCATCCAGCCCGGCCAACACCACTTCCTTGATCTTGCGTGCCGCCATCCGGGGCAGCGCGGCGATGGTCTGCGCCAAAGCCACCGCCCGCGCCAGCACCGCCTCATCGGCCACCACTTCGGTGATCAGCCCCATCGCCAAAGCCTCGGCGGCGCTGACCGGCTCGCCGGTGAGCAGGATTTTCATCGCCCGCGCCTTGCCGACCGCCCGCGTCAGCCGCTGGGTGCCACCGGCTCCCGGCATGATGCCGACCCGGATTTCCGGCTGACCGAATTTTGCCGATTCGCCGGCGATGATCATGTCGGCGTGCATCGCCAGTTCACAACCGCCGCCCAGCGCCCAGCCGTTGACCGCCGCAATCAGCGGCTTGGGGAAATCCTTGATCGGAGCCCAGCTGCGTTCGCTGGCCCGCGCCATCATCTCGCCCGGCGAAGCGGTGGCCATCGCCTTGATATCGGCCCCGGCGGCGAACACCGTCGGGCCGCCGGTCAGCACCACGCAGGCCACCTGCGGGTCATCAGCCAGAGCATGGAAATGCTCGGCCAGTTCCTGCCGCAGCGCCGGGCTGAGGGCGTTGCGCACGTCGGGGCGGTTGAGGCGCAGCACCGCCACCCCATCCTCTGAAAGTTCCAGCACGGTCTGGCGTTCGATGCCGTCCACTGCGGTTTCCTCCCATCTGTTGGTTCTGGCTTTCGGCGATTTTAATTTCGCATGGTGAAAACCAATTTCGTATTCTTGACGGGCATCGTAGTTCGTGCCACCGTCTGCATCAACAGTTTTTTGAAACTGATTTTCACGATACGAAACATCACAAGACAAAACACGAGGAAACACACGATGGCTCTGGACCCGGAAACCCTCTCCCAGCTGCTCGATACCGTCCGCCGCTTTGTGGACAACCGCCTGCGCCCGCTGGAAGCCAAAGTGGCCGAAGACGACGCCATTCCGGCCGAAGTGGTGCAGGACATGCGCGACATGGGCCTGTTCGGCATGTCGATCCCCGAAGCCTATGGCGGGCTGGGGTTGGCGATGAGCGAAGAAGTGCAGATTGCTTTCCTGCTGGGGCGCACCTCACCCGCGTTCCGCTCGCTGATGGGCACCAACAACGGCATCGGCTCGCAGGGGATCGTGATTGACGGCACCGACGAGCAAAAGGACCACTACCTGCCGCGCCTCGCCTCGGGCGAGCTGATCGGCTCGTTCTGCCTGACCGAACCGGGCAGCGGGTCGGACGCCGGGTCCCTGCGCACCAGCGCCCGCCGCGATGGCGATGATTTCCTGATCAACGGCACCAAGCGCTTCATCACCAACGCCCCCGAAGCCGGGGTGTTCACCGTCTTTGCCCGCACCAATCCCGACAGCCGCGACGCCAGCGGCGTTTCCGCCTTTGTCGTTGATGCCAACCTGCCGGGCATCTCCCTCGGCCCCAATGACCACAAGATGGGACAAAAGGGCGCGCACACCTGCGATGTCATCTTTGACAACGTGCGGGTACCGGTCTCGGCGATCATCGGCGGCGAAGCCCGCCTGCATCAGGGCTTCAAGACGGCGATGAAGGTGCTCGACCGGGGCCGCCTGCACATCGGCTCGGTCTGCGTCGGGGTGGCCGAACGCCTGATCGAAGACAGCCTGCGCTACAGCCTGGAACGCGAACAGTTCGGCAAGCCGATTGGCGAGTTCCAGTTGATTCAGGCGATGCTGGCCGACAGCAAGGCCGAAGCCTATGCCGCCCGCTGCATGGTCGAAGAAACCGCCCGCCGCAAGGATCAGGGCATCGACGTCAGCACCGAAGCCGCCTGTTGCAAGATGTATGCGAGCGAAATGGTCGGGCGGGTGGCCGATCGGGCGGTACAGATTCACGGCGGCGCAGGCTATATTGCCGATTACGGAATCGAGCGTTTCTATCGCGATGTGCGCCTGTTCCGCATTTACGAAGGCACCACCCAGATTCAGCAACTGGTGATCGCCCGCAACATGTTGAAGGACGCGCGGACATGGTAACAGCCCCCCTGCCCGAGCTGCCCCAGCGCCTGCACCTGCTGGCCGACCGCTGGCGGGCTGAACGGCCACAGGCGGCGGCGCTGATCGACCACGACGGCCAGACGCTGACCTTTGCCCACCTGGGCGAGGCCACCGACGCCGCCGTCACCCTGCTGGAGGCCGCAGGCGTCCGTGGTGGCGACCGCGTTTTGCTGGTCAACGAAAACTGCGCCGCCCTCGCGGCGATGATTCTGGCCTGTTCCCGGCTGGATGCGTGGGCGGTGGTGGTCAATGCCCGCATCCCGGCGGTGGAAATCGACCGGATCGAGCAGCATTGCACCCCGCGCGTGCTGGTGTTCACCCCCCAGACCTCCCGCGATGCCGCCGCCCATGGTGCCCGCCATCAGGCCGACGACCATTCCCTGCCCCACGCCGGAACGGTGCTGATCGCCGGGCAGCGTCCGGCCACCCCCGAGCCGGTGGAGGACAGCAACGCCGATCAGGTGGCGGCGATGATCTACACCTCGGGGACCACCGGCACCCCCAAGGGCGTGATGCTGACCCATCGCGGCCTGCTGTACATCGCCACCATTTCCGGCCAGCAACGGGGCCTGACCACCGCCGACCATGTCTATGCGGTGCTGCCGATCAGCCATGTGTTCGGCCTGGCCTCGACCTTCCTCGGCACCCTCAAGGCCGGTGGGGTGCTGGAGATGGTGCCGCGCTTTGATCCCCGCCATCTGGCGCGGGCGCTGGAAAACGGCGTGACCGTTTTTCAAGGGGTTCCGGCGATGTATGCCAAGCTGCTGGAGCATCTGGAAGCCGAAGGACGCGCCCTGAACGCGCCGCACCTGCGCTACATGTCATCGGGGGGAGCACCGCTCGATCTGGAGTGGAAACGGCGAATCGAGGGACTGTTCGGCACCGCCCTCAACAACGGCTATGGCCTGACCGAAGCCTCGCCGACCGTTTCCCAGACCCTGATCCCGTCACCGCGCGATGATGACAGCATCGGCCCGCCGTTGCCGCATGTCGAGGTGCGCTTCATCGACCAGCTCACCGGCGATGATGTCGCCCCCGGCGAGATCGGTGAACTGTGGGTACGCGGTCCGAACGTGATGAAGGGCTATTACAACGACCCGATTGCCACCCGCGCCACCGTCACCGCCGACGGCTGGCTGAAAACCGGCGACCTGTGCCGACAGGGGCCGGACGGGGCGCTGTTTCTGGTCGGGCGCTGCAAGGAACTGATCATCCGCTCGGGCTTTAACGTCTATCCGCCCGAAGTCGAAACCGCCCTGAACGCCCATCCGCTGGTCATTCAGAGCGCTGTGGTCGGGCGACGCGTCCCCGGCAACGAGGAGGTGATTGCCTTTGTCGAGCTGTCGCCCGGCAGTCAGCTGGACGAAGACGCCTTAAAAGCCTTCATTCACGACCGGCTGGCACCGTATAAACGGCCTCAGCGCATTTTTATCGTTCCGGCCATGCCAGCCAGCGCCACCGGGAAAATCCAGAAACACCATCTGGTCCTGGCCGCTGACCGGCTGTGCGGAGCCAGTGACATCCCGGAAAGGCTATAGCGGTCATGGACGAGAATCTTCTGTGGGAACAAAACAGTGCCAGCGGGTTTTCCCGCCTGCTGGGCTACCGGATCACCGAATGGGAACAGGGCCGGGCGGTGGTCGAAATGACCCTGCGCCCGGAACACCTCAACCGGGCCGGTCTTCCCCACGGCGGATTGCTCACCACCCTGCTCGATACGGTCAGCGGCTATGCCGGGTGCCATTGCCCGGTGCCGGGAAACGTGCGCCGCACGCTCACCCTGTCGCTGACCACCAACTTCATCGGCATCGCCAAGGGCCAGCACCTGCGCGCCGAAGGGCTGGTCAGCGGCGGCGGCAGCAAGATCTTTTTCACCTCGGCCAGCATCCGCGATGAACACGACTCGCTGATTGCCACCGCCAGCGGCACCTTTCGCTATCATCGCGGCAGCGAGAGCAGGGACGGCCAGCCGCGTGCATAATAAAAAAGCAGGGACGTGGAGCGCGGCTCCACACCTCGCCGGGGCCGAAAGGCCCCGGACCCCGTTCTGTTGATCACCACATCTCTCATTTTAATGGATATGTGCATCATTCCTGTGCTAAATGCCATCTTTGTGCATTTTTGCGGCAATCACGGGTGATTGTCCCTTTACAGGATAAGGATCAGGCTCGATGCAGAGCGAGCAGAACGACAGCCTCAGCCGGGGCCTGTCCAACCGACACATTCAGTTGATCGCGCTGGGCGGGGCGATCGGGACCGGGTTGTTCCTCGGGGTGGCACAAACCATCAAACTGGCTGGCCCGTCAATCCTGCTAGGCTATCTGGTCGCCGGGATCATTGCCTTTCTGATCATGCGCCAACTGGCGGAAATGGTTGTTGATACCCCGGTGGCGGGCTCGTTCAGCCACTTTGCCTATACCTATTGGGGCAATTTTGCCGGGTTCCTGTCCGGCTGGAATTACTGGGTGCTGTACGTGCTGGTCAGCATGGCCGAACTGACCGCCATCGGCATTTATGTGCAGTACTGGTGGCCCGACATCCCCACCTGGGCCTCGGCACTGGCCTTTTTCGTGGTGATCAACGTCATCAACCTGCTGCACGTCAAGCTGTTCGGCGAGATGGAATTCTGGTTTTCCATCATCAAGGTTGCCGCCATCGTCAGCATGATCCTGTTCGGCCTGTGGCTGCTGTTCAGCGGCAGTGGCGGCCCGCAGACCTCGGTCAGCAACCTGTGGGCGCTGGGCGGCTTCCTGCCCAACGGCCTCGGCGGGCTGGCGCTGGCGATGGCCCCGATCATGTTCTCGTTCGGCGGTCTGGAGCTGGTCGGCATCACCGCCGCCGAAGCCCGTGACCCGCAGACCACCATCCCCAAAGCCACCAATCAGGTGATCTATCGCATCCTGATTTTCTATGTTGGCGCGCTGGCCGTCCTGCTGTCGCTGTACCCGTGGACGCAGGTGCAGGAGGGCGGCAGCCCGTTCGTGCTGATTTTCCAGTCGCTCGACAACGGGCTGGTGGCCACCGTGCTGAACGTGGTGGTTCTGACCGCCGCCCTGTCGGTGTACAATAGCTGCGTTTACTGCAACAGCCGGATGCTGTTCGGTCTGGCCCTGCAAAAGAATGCTCCGCAGGTGCTGACCCGCGTCAACAAGCGCGGCGTGCCGGTGCCCGCGCTGGCGGTGTCGGCGGTGGCAACAGCCATTTGTGTGCTGATCAACTATCTGATGCCCGGCAAGGCGTTCGGGTTGCTGATGATGCTGGTGGTTGCCGCGCTGGTGATCAACTGGGGCATGATCAGCCTGACCCACCTGAAATTCCGCCGCCACCTGCGCCAGCAGAACCGGCAGAGCAGTTTCCGCAGCCCGTGGCATCCACTTACCAACTACCTGTGCCTGCTGTTCATGGCCGGAATTCTGGTGGTGATGATGATGACCCCGGACATGACCCTCGCGGTGTGGGTGATGCCGGGATGGATCGTGGCGCTGGGGGTGCTGTACGCCCTGCGCAACCGGTTTGCACCGGTTCAACGCTGAGAAAAGGCGCTGGCTGATCATGAAACCCGTCGCCCTTGATGACCACGACCGCCGGATTCTGGCGCTGTTACGCGGCAATGGCCGCCTCAGCAATCAGGATCTGGCCGACAGGATCGGCCTGTCCACCTCGCAATGCTCGCGCCGCCGGATTGCGCTGGAACAGTCGGGGATGATCCTTGGCTATTACGCCCAGATTTCCCCGCTGGCCGACAGCACGCCGATGGTCGGCATGGTCGAGGTCCGCATGGTCAGCCACGCCCCGCAGGCGGTGGCCGCCCTGATGGCCTTCATCGAGCGGGAAGCGGCCATCCGCGACGTGTTCAAGATCACCGGTGACTATGACTACCTGCTGAAAATTGCCGCCGCGGACCTGCCGGACATGAGCCGCCTGATCAGCGAGCTGGCCTCGCTCAGCGCCAGCGTCAGCCATGTGCGGACGGCGGTGGTGCTGGAGCGGGTAAAGGAAAACGGCCACCTGCCGGTTACGTCTCCGTCCTCTGCCTCTTCCGATCCGAGCATGGGAGCCACTCCATGAGCCAGACCACCACCGTCCCCAAAGTTCCCCATACCCTGATCGAAGACGTGATGGCCCTGCTGGTCGGCAGCCTGATCGTGTCGTTCGGCGTGATGCTGATCAAGGCCTCCGGCACCCTGACCGGCGGCACCGCCGGGCTGGCGGTGCTGTTGCACCACGTCCTCGGCGTCCGCTTCGGGGTGGTGTTCTTTACCCTCAACCTGCCGTTCTACTATCTGGCCTTCAAGCGGATGGGGCTGGATTTCGTCATCAAGACCTTTTGCGCCATCGCACTGGTGTCGCTGTTCAGTGAACTGCATCCACAATTCATCCAGTTGGGCGACATCAATCCGTTCTATGCCGCCGTGATGGGCAATGTGGCGATGGGTCTGGGATTCATTGCCCTGTTCCGTCACCGCTCCAGCCTTGGCGGCTTCAACATGCTGGCCCTGTACCTGCAGGACCGCTACGGTATCCGGGCGGGCAAGGTGCAGATGGCGCTGGACTTTACCATCCTGATCGCCTCGCTGTTTCTGGTGTCGTGGCCGCTGCTGGTGGCGTCAGTCATCGGAGCCTTTGCGCTGAACCTGATCATCCTGATGAATCACCGCCCGAACCGTTATCTGGCGTGATCCGTTCCCCCCTTGCATGAGTGCGAGCCAACCATGTTCAATCATGTCGATGCCTATGCCGGTGACCCGATCCTGTCGCTGATGGAAGCCTTCCGTGCCGACAGCCGTCCGGCGAAAGTCAATCTCAGCATTGGTCTTTACTACAACGATCAGGGCATCGTGCCGCTGCCGCAGGCGCTGGTCGAAGCCCAGAGCCAACTGGCCGCCCGCCCGGCGGAAGCCAAACTGTACCTGCCGATGGAAGGCATGGCCAGCTACCGCGACGGCGTGCAGGCGCTGTTGTTCGGCGCGGACTCGGCGGCCCGCACCGACGGACGGATTGCCACCATCCAGACGCTGGGCGGATCAGGCGCGCTGAAGGTCGGGGCCGACTTCCTGCGCCGCTATTTCCCGCAGTCCGAAGTCTGGGTCAGCAACCCGACCTGGGACAACCATGTCGCCATCTTTGAAGGCGCCGGGTTCAAAACCCACACCTACCCCTATTTTAACCCGCAGACCTGCGGCGTTGACATCGGCGGCATGCTGGCCGCCCTGCAACAGCTTCCGGCGCAGAGCATCGTCCTGCTGCACCCCTGCTGCCACAACCCGACCGGCTCGGACCTGACCCCGGCCCAGTGGGATCAGGTGATCCGCGTGGTGTGCGAGCGCAACCTGATTGCCTTCATGGACATCGCCTATCAGGGCTTTGGCGGCGGCATGGACGACGATGCCTATGCCATCCGCGCTCTGGCCGCCACTGGCCACCCGTTTCTGGTCAGCAACTCGTTCTCCAAGATTTTCTCGCTGTACGGCGAGCGGGTCGGCGGCCTGTCCATCGTCTGCGACACCGCCGAGGCCGCCCAACGGGTGCTGGGGCAGTTGAAAGCCACCGTCCGCCGCAACTACTCCAGCCCGCCGACCACCGGCGCGGCGCTGGTCGATATCGTGCTGCGCGACGACGCCCTGAAGGCCTCGTGGCTGGCCGAAGTCGAACAGATGCGCACCCGCATCATCGCCATGCGCACCCAACTGGTCGATGCGCTGAAGCAGGCCCTGCCGCAGCGCAACTTTGACTATCTGGTGCAGCAGCGCGGCATGTTCAGCTACACCGGCCTCAGCGCCGCACAGGTCGATCGCCTGCGCGACGAGTTCGGCATTTATCTGGTGCGCAGTGGTCGTATCTGCGTCGCTGGCCTGAACAGCCGCAACGTCGAGCGGGTGGCACAGGCGTTTGCGCAGGTTTGTCAGGCGTAAGACCAACGGCGGACAAGCTGGAGGAATGGGGATGGTGCCGTTTGGCATCATCCCTTTTTGTTGTTCATGCTGCACGGCAAGGAAAGAACAAGATCGTGGAGCCCTGCTCCACACCTCGCCGGGGCCTTGAGGCCCCGAACCCCATTGATTTTACGATGAAAAATTATTCCATTCGGCATTCGTTCCATGACTGGGGTGAGCAGTGCGGTTCGGCATGTTCACGCCTACACCTTGATATAGCAAAGAGAAAAGCATCTCCATCACCTGGATAAATACATTTTTCTGGATATTACCCTTTTTACATTGCATCCTGAGATCATCACAATAACATCCATTACGCTCGTAGCGAGCCTCTGGTTCAGGTGTTTCGATGCAAGACATTTATGATGCGGTGAGTGGGTCTGTCTTTTTCCATCTCTATCTATTCGGAATGCTTCTGGTTGCATTCGTCGGAATCATTTTCTGGATGCGCTGGAAAATGCGAGTCTCGAAAGGCCGCTTTGCCCTGACGGTCGTCGGAGCACTTCTCACCTGCCTGATACTTGGCTTCTCAGCCGCCTCATCAGGGCTTCTGGTGGCCGTCCTGTCCCGGATATCGGAGGCACTCGGGTACGGACCGCTTGAAACGGCCGCACCAAATGGGCTGGTCTTCGCCATGACAGCTCTGTGCATGATCCTGATTTACAAATTCGGAAAATCAGCATTCATCGCGTGGGAAGCACCACCCCGCGTTTCAGACATCGAGCTGCGGGAAAAGCTGTTAGAGAAGGATATGCTCACTGCAGCATGGGGGGAGCTGGCACGGATCGCTCTCCGCAAGGATGACCCTATCGCCGGAAATACCCAAAGCAATCTGACCCCGGAAGTGCCGCACCCTGTCCCGGTCAAAACACTGCTAAGAGACATGCTGGTTGCAGCCATCAGCGAAATCAACATCCCGGATAGCGGCTGGCGGGCGGATGGTCGGCTATGGGTTGGAGAAAAGTCTGGCTATCACGCAGGCAGCACGCGCGAGATCATCGCCTTTGTCTGCGACAATCGGCCAACCTCCGATGAACTGGCAAGACGCCTGTCGGCCCTCCATCATAAAAATGTCCCGGTAGGGCAGATGGATATCTATGCCCTTTACCTGTCGCAGGAAGAAGGAGAGGCAGGACAAGAAACCATTGAGCTTCAAGGGCAGACGATCAGCCTTTTTTCTTCCCGGGGAATGATCCTCGCCGGACTGGATTTACACAGCTACGCCAGAGCCTTGATCGAAACGTTCGAGAAAACGACCGTTGGCGGGACAACAGTCACCCTCGCCGATTCCTACGTTGATCTGGATATCACCACAGGGACCGAGCCCACCGTGAAACTGGCGGACAAGCTCGAGAACTGGCTTCCCCAGAGTCGGCACGAGCACATTGCCCTGATTGGCGAATATGGACAGGGCAAGAGCACCGCACTGCAAAAATTCTGTTACGACTGGGCAAAACGGTTTGTCGCCTGCGGTGAAATCAGTGAGCGGGTACCGCTGCTAATCGAACTGCGTGGCCAAAGTCCCGGCGAAGAAGCGCCGCTGGATTTTCTGGCTAAATGGTGCGCCCGCTATCGCTTGCGGCCGCAACAGGTATGGACCCTGATTCAGTCAGGAAATGCGGTGGTGGTATTCGAAGGGTTTGACGAGCTGCGCAATGCAGGTCTGGCCTTTGATCGACATCGGCATTTCAACGCCCTGTGGCGGTTCGCCTATCCGGGTACCAAGCTGATCTTTACCGGACGTCCCAATTTTTTTCTCGATCAGGAAGAAGCAAACAGAACGCTGCGAAGAGATGAGAGTCGCAAGACCGTCGGGGATGATTATTGTTCGGTATGGACACTCAAGCCACTGGATGCCACACAAATTGATACCGCCTGCCGCAGCTATGAACCCCGGATCAAAGCGGGCATCAAAAATGCCGTCACTGATGACTGCTTTCTGGAAATTGCATCCCGTCCTTCCATGTTGCCTGTCATCGCAACCATCTGGGATGAAATCGAAACCTTACAGCGCAATGGCCACACGTTAACCGGGGCGATCCTGATCGAGAAATACATTCAGGTTGCCTTTGCCCGCAAGGAAGCTGAGCTTGAGCGTGACCGCATCCGTTATCATGCACCGGCAGGATCACGCTATCTTGTGCTTCCCCGGCAAGTACGGGAACTTTTGACCCTGTGCGTGGCGTGGCGTATGGCTGGGGAAGGGTTGAAAAACACCATCGCGCGTTCTGATATCGTCGCAATGGTGGGAGATGTTTATGAACCTTTGCGCGTCCTGACAAAATCGGAACACGTTACTACCGATATCGCTACTGGTATGGCAACATTTGAAGAGCAGTTTGCGGACAGGACTCTCCGCGAAAAAATTGAAAACATTGCAGCAGAAATTTGTAGTGCTGGACTATTGGTGCCAGATCCGGCAGGGGGAGCACAGAATTTGAGATTTCCTCATAAGCAATTCTTTGAATTTATGATCGCAAAATGCGTCATGACATGCACACACAATGAAAAATTACAGGCAAGAAGCATAATACACAAATCAAGTGAAATAAATAATAATTGTATTATTATTTCAGCTGAATTAAACTCAGTAAGTTTTTTATCCGAGATGATAGGAGGAAATATAAATAATATATCAAAAATTCATGAAAAAATAAGCATATACTTCTCAATATCTATGATGTTTTTATATAAATACATATCATATATTATTTTGTCAAAAATTAGACCCCGAAAATCAACACCATCCATGTATGATACAAATATAAAAATTAATAATTATTTAATAACAAATAAAATAGGAGAATCAAGAATTTTAATTAGTGAAAAGATAAAATCTCTCAGGTTTATGGGCATGTCATTAATAATATTAGCACAAGCTACACTAGCATCAATTTACTTATCATCAACAAGAGAATGGAACACATTTAAATTAAAAAGCAATTCTAATGAACCAACAATAATGACATACTCAATATATATATACTTATTATTTATAATTACATGGACAATAATGAGAAAAATAAACAAAGGATCAGCTGTAGTTACAAGCATGATAGTATCAGAAACATGGAAAAAATTAGGTTACGATCCGATTACAGAGTCGAGGTCTATTCGCCTATTCCTCAAATCACTGCGCACCGGTAAAGTCCAGTTCGACCCACCACGCGAAATTCACTTTGACGATAGCCCATTCCTCTACCCAGCCAGGGATTTCGGAACGAAGAAAAAAACGGGGTCCGGGGCCTGAAGGCCCCGGCGAGGTGTGGAGCCGCGCTCCAAGCCCCCTACCGGAACCGCTGGGGATCGAACCTCTCCAGCGGGATTTCCGCTGCCTGCCCACCGACCAGCGCCGCCACCACCCGGCCCGTGCGGGCCGAGCTGCCCAGACCGATGTGGCCGTGGCCAAAGGCATAGATCACATCAGGCGAGCGGCGCGAGCGGCCCAGACAGGGGCGACCGTCCGGCATGGCCGGGCGGCTGCCCTGCCAGACGCGGGCGGCGGACAGATCGAGCGCCGGGAACAAACGGCCAAGATGGGTTTTCAGGATATCGGCCCGCCGCCAGTCCGGCGGTGCGTCGGGGCTGCCGATTTCCACTTGCCCGGCGATGCGCAAGCCGTGCTCCATCGCCTGCACCACCGCCTTGCCATCGGACATCATGAAGCTGGCGGGCAGCTCCAGCGGCGTCCCCGGCAGCATCACATGATAGCCGCGCTCGCTTTCCAGCGGCATGCGGTCGTGCAAGCGGGCGGTCAGCGGGCCGGACCATGCCCCGGCGGCAATCACCGCCGCCCGGCAGGGCACCGGACCGTGGTCGGTGATCACCGCTGTCAGGCAGTCGCCTTCAAAGCTGAAGTCCTGCACCCGCGCCTGCACAAAGGCCACGCCACGCCGCCGGGCCAGATCGGCCAGCGCCGCCACATAGGCCCCCGGATTGCGGCAGCGCCCGGCCTGTTCGATCACCGCCACACAGCGATAACGCGCCGGAAAGCCCGGCAGATTGGCCTGTACCGCATCGCCGTCCAGGTCCTGCCAGCGAATGCCGCAGTCGGCGCGGATCTGCCACAACGCTTGTTCGGCCTCAAAGGCTGCCCGGTCGGGGTAGGCCTGCACCACGCCCCCGGCAGCAATCAGATGTGGCACACCAGCCTCGGCGGCCAACGCCGCGTGCAAGGCCAGCGAGTCCCGCTGCAACGGCGCCAGCGCCTCGGCGGTGGTGCGGACCCGCTCCAGCGTGCAGCCACCGAGCAGGTAGCGCAGCAGCCACGGCGCAACCTTTGGCAAATATCCCCAACGGATCGCCAGCGGTCCCAGCGGGTCGAGCAGATAGCCCGGCACCTTTTTCCACATCCCCGGCGTTGATGGCGGAATGATCGACTGGCACGACAGCCAGCCGGCATTGCCATAGCTGGCCGCCTGCTCGCCGCCCGCCTGTCCCGGCTCGATCACCGTCACCGGATGGCCGCGCCGGACCAGTTCCAGCGCCGAGATGATGCCGATGGCTCCGGCGCCAATCACCGCCACCGGGCGTTCGCTGGCCTGCATGGTGCTTACTCCCCGAACACGGTGGCGATGCGGGCGGCTTCGGCGGCCAGATCGAGGCCACGTGTCTGCACCCAGTCGTCAGAATACAGCGTCGAGCGATAGCGTTCGCCGGAATCACACAGCAAGGTCACCACCGAGCCGTTTTCCCCCCGCGCCGCCATTTCGCCAATCAGGTCGATGCAGGCCGAGATGTTGGTGCCGGTCGATCCACCGCACGCGCGCCCGATGCGCTGGCTGATCAGCCGGGCACAGGCAATGCTGGCAGCGTCGGGCACCGCCACCATCCGGTCCACCAGATCGGGGTTGAACGATGGCTCGACCTCGGTGCGGCCAATGCCTTCGATGACGCTGGAACAGGCTTCGACCCGCCGCACGCTGCGGTCGGCATAGTGGCGATGGAACACCGACGCCTGCGGATCGGCAACGCACAAGCGGGTGTCCAGACGGCGGTAGCGGATGTAGCGCCCGATGGTGGTGGCGGTGCCGCCGGTCCCGGCTCCACAGACGATCCACGTCGGCTCCGGGTAGGGCTCGGCGCTCATCTGGCTGAAAATCGAGTCAGCAATGTTGTTGTTGCCGCGCCAGTCGGTGGCCCGTTCGGCAAAGGTGAACTGGTCCATGTAGTGGCCGTTCAGCTCGCGCGCCAACGCCCGCGCCGCTTCGGAGGTCTGCCAGCCGTCGATCAGGTGCGGTTCGCCGCCCTGAAAGGCAATAGCCGCCACCTTTTCCGCCGAGGTCGAGCGCGGCATCACCGCCACAAAGCGCAAACCAAGCAAGCGGGCAAAATAGGCTTCGGAAATCGCCGTCGAACCGGACGAGGATTCAATGATGGTTGTTTCGGGACCAATCCAGCCATTGCACAGCGCATACAGGAACAGCGAGCGTGCCAGCCGGTGTTTCAGGCTGCCGGTCGGGTGACTGGATTCATCCTTCAGGTACAGGGTAATCCCCGGCACCTGCGGCAACGGCACCCGGATCAGGTGGGTATCCGCCGAGCGGGTGATATCGCCTTCGATGCGGCGGATTGCTTCGGCAACCCACTCCCGGTTCTTGACCGGGGCGGACAGGTAACTCATGGCACACTCCTGAACAGGGCTTTCATCATACCCTATAGCAGACTCACCACCCGGTCATCTGCACACCAGAAACGGGGGGGCCAGAAACGGGGGTCTTGCTGTTTCAGATGCAATGCACCTGTATTTCGGCTACCGTCAAAACGTCATCCCCCAGACACGATAGCCAAGGAGACCGGGCGATGCTGACTCTGACTCCCGATATCCTGTTGCGCGCCTATGCCTGTGGCGTGTTCCCGATGGCGCAATCACGCGATGACCCGCGCCTGTACTGGATTGACCCACCGGAGCGCGGTGTCCTGCCGCTTGATGGCTTTCACGCCTCGCGCTCGCTGCTGAAGACGGTGCGGCAAGAGCTGTTCGAGGTCCGCATCGACAGCGATTTCGCCGGCGTGCTCGCAGGCTGCGCCGAAGCCACCGAGGACCGCCCCGACACCTGGATCAATGAACAGATCATCCGCCTGTTCACCCACCTGCACGGCGTCGGACTGGCTCATTCGGTGGAATGCTGGCAGGACGGCGCGCTGGTTGGCGGGCTGTACGGGCTGGCCCTCGGCGGCGCGTTCTTTGGCGAAAGCATGTTTTCGCGCCGGACCGATGCCTCCAAGGTGGCGCTGTGCCACCTGATTGCCCGCCTGCGCCATGGCGGCTTTACCCTGCTCGATACCCAGTTTGTCACCGAGCACCTGACCCGCTTTGGCGCCATCGAAATCCCCAAACGGGCCTATCTGAACAAGCTGAACGCCGCCCTGCCGCTGGCCGCCGATCTCAAGCGCCCGATGAGCACCGCCGAGGTGGTGGCCGAATGCAAGCGGGCCGCAGGGGGGCACTCCCCCCCGCGGTAAGGCACCGTTACCAGCGTCCCAGCTCAACAGTGGTGCTGGACAGCGCCGCCCCATCGGCGGCAACGGCGGTCACCGTCGCCCAATAGGCATGATGGTCACCCCCCGAACAGGGCGGCAGATAGCCCGGCGAGGCGTAGTCTCCGCTGGAACGCGCTGCCGACACCACTTCAGCCCCGCCCGGCAAGCTGCTGCTCAGGCCCGGCACGGCGGGAATGTCGGCGCTGCCGCTGACCGGCGTCACCGGAAAGGCAATCACCCCGTGGCCGCCATTCGATGACAGCGGCGGATAGTCGCGGTCGTTAAAGGCCACCGTCACCCTGGCCGTACCATCCGGCAAGCCGCTGACGGTCATCGGCGGGGTAGCCCCGTTACCGCCATCCAGCGTGCACTGCTGGCCCGACGGAATTTTCACCCCGTCCCAGCCGCCGCCAAGCGTCACCGCCAGCCCGTCAGCCCAAACCGGCGAGGCCGTCAGCACCAGTGCTGCGGCGGTCATCGCCATACCCCAATACGCCTGTTTCATCGCGTGCGTCTCCCCTGCGATTTGTTCACGCCAGAGGGTACAAAACGCCTGCCGCCGGGCCAGTGATCACGGTTACAGATGGCTTGCCGGACACATCGCTCAGGCATCCCAGCCGTGCGGGAAATACAACAGGTCCAGCGGCGGCGGCTCGACGCCCGACTGACTGATCAGGGTGTGGACCTGCCCCCGGTGGTGGGTCTGGTGATTGAACACATGCCCCAGCACCACCCGCCACGGCACCACCTGCGGTACGCCCTTGCTGTTGACATAGGACAGGTCGCCATCGGTCGGCAGGGTCGGCACCAGCGACAGGATGGTCGCATCCATCTGCCGCCGGGCCTGCCGGAAGTCGGCAAAGTCGGCGTGCAGAATCTGGTCAAGGCCGGTGAACCACGGATAGGGCGTACCACTCATCCGGCTGAACCACGCGCGATCACCGACCAGCAGGTGATTCATCGTCCCCATCATCGAACCAAAGAACGCCCCGCGCGGTGCCGCCCACGCCGCAGGCTCCAGCGCGGCAATCGCATCGAGCAGGGTTTCGTTGGCCCAGGCGTTATAGCGGGCCATCAGGTGGATGTGGCGGGCAAAGCTGTCCATGGTTGGTCCCCTCCTTCAAACCCGTTCCTCGGCCACCTGCGGGCAAGTCTCGACCACCGGCGCAGCAACAGGACGCGGGCGATACAGGACCAGCACGTTGCCGAACAGCACCAGCGCGATCCCGGCAAAGGCTTCCCATGTCCAGTGATAACCATCGGTATAAGTGGACAGGATCAGCGCCAGAATCGGGAACAGCACCGTGCTGTACGACGCCCGCGCCACCCCGATGCGCCCGACCAGCGTCAGATAGGCGGCAAAGGCCACCACCGAGCTGATCAGCGACAGGTACAGCAGGCCACCAATATAGGTGAGGCTGGTATCAAAGCGCAGCGGCGTGCCAGTGACCACCACCGCCGCCAGCAGCGCAACCCCGGCATAGCCCATGCCCCAGGCATTGGTGGCCATCACCCCGATGCCGTGGCGCTGGTTACGGGCCGACAGGGTCATGCCCAGCGCGGCACAAACGGTGCCGGACAGGGCAAAGGCGATACCCTTGGCGGTACCGCTTTCCAGCGACAGGGTTTGCAGCTCGGGGATAAACACCACCCCGATCCCCAGCAAGCCGAACGCCGCCCCCAGACAAACACGCACATCCAGCCGTGCCCCCAGGAACAGCGCCCCCAGCGCCAGATTCATGATCACCACCGTTGAAAACAGGATGGCAATCAATCCACCCGGCAGATAGCGCGCCGAGTTGTAAAACAGCACGTAATTGATGGCGAACAGCAGGATGCCCTGCGCGGCCATCGCATAATGCTGATGGCGGTTATGGCGCAAAGGAATCCCGCGCAGCAGGCACCAGCCGAACAGCACCAGCGCCGACAGGCCAAAGCGGTACAGCACCGAGTCCAGCACCGGCACGTCGGTTCCGACCTGCAAGCGGAGCCCGACCCAACTGGAGCCCCAGATGCAGACCACCAGCGCATACAGGCCCTGATCGGCCCACGACCGGCTCGGAGGAGTGGAGGACGGGACTGGGGACATGGGGGCGGCTCCTGTTATTATCGTTATCTGGCGTTCATGATCCGTGTGCGATGGTCTTTGCCACAACTGCAAAAAGCTGAGGCATAGGGCTAGCTTTGATAAGGCATTCCCCCGATGTGACGGGTGTCATGGCGATACGGCATGGCTCTTTTGCAGGATCAGGGCTGCTTTCCGGGTTGCCTCCCGCCGCCACAGAGAGTACCTGCTGAGGGATCAGCCTTTTCGCCCCGCCTTTCGGTCCCACCTTTTCGTTACAGTGCGCGCACCATGGATGGACACAACGACTTTACCGGCATCGCCATTGTCGCTCTGGCAGCGATGAGTTGCGGGGTGCTGTTTGCCCGCCTGAAGCAACCGGCCATCGTTGGCTATATTCTGGCCGGGGTCCTGCTGGGGCCATCGGTGCTGGGGCTGGTCACCGACCGCGAGGCCGTCAGCCTGCTGGCCGAGCTGGGCATCATCATGCTGCTGTTCGTGATCGGCACCGAACTGTCGGTCAAACGCTTTGCCGAGGTATGGCGGGTAGCGGTGGTGACCACCCTGCTGCAAGTGGCGGGCAGCGTCGGTCTGATGCTGACCGGGCAGTACCTGCTGAAGTGGAGCTTTGGCATGTCGGTGCTGCTGGGCTATGCGGTGGCGCTGTCGTCAACGGCGGTGGTGATCAAGCTGTTGCAGCAGATCGGCGAACTCGACCGCCCGGCGGGCCGGGTCACTGTCGGGGTGCTGATTGCCCAGGACATGGCGGTGGTGCCGATGATGCTGTCGCTCGACGCCCTGACCAAAACCGGCCTGTCGCCGGTCGAAGGTATCAAGGTGGTCGGGTCGGTGGTGTTGCTGGTCGGGCTGGTGCTGTTCCTGCTGAAACGCGAAATCCGCGTTCCCTATGCCTCGCTGATCGCCGGCAATGCCGACCTTGGCCCGCTGTCGGCCTTTGCCTACTGCTTCGGGGCGGCGGCGCTGGCCGGTCTGGCCGGTCTGTCGCCCGGCTATGGCGCGTTCCTGATCGGGCTGATCATCGGCAACTCGAAACACGGCCACGACATCACCCATCACGCGCTGTCGATTCAGGCGGTGCTACTGATGGTGTTTTTCCTGTCGGTCGGCCTGCTGCTGGACCTGAAATTCCTGTGGGACAACATCGGGACGGTGCTGTTGCTGCTGTCGGTGGTGACCATCTTCAAGACCCTGCTGAACATCGGCGCCCTGCGCCTGCAGCGGGTTCCGTGGACCGAAGCCTTCATCGCCGGGGTGGCGCTGGCCCAGATCGGGGAATTCTCGTTCCTGCTGTCCGGCGCCGGTGTCGCCAAGGGGCTGTTGGGCAAGCCGCAGGCCCAACTGGTGGTGGCGGTGACGGTGCTGTCGCTGACCATCAGCCCGCTGTGGCTGCTGACCATGCGCCGACTGGCCGCCCACCACGACACCTTCATCACCTTGAAAGACGTGCTGGTCGGGGTTTACGGCGGCGAAGCGCGGGCGGCGCACAAGGGCTGGCGGTTCCTGCGCCAGCATCTTGGGCCGCTGATCCCGATCCCCGGCCCGCTGCGGCGGCGCTATCAACGCCTGAAGGCCGCCCGCACCCAGTTGGCGACCACCCCCAGCACGCCCAAGCCGCTGCCTCCCCCCGACACAGGAACCCCCGATGCCTGATTTCGCCTTTGAACGCGCCCATCCGGGGCTAGTGTGCGGCGTTGACGAAGCCGGGCGCGGCCCGCTGGCGGGCAGTGTGGCGGCGGCAGCGGTGTGGCTGGATCAACAACGGCTGCCCGAGGCTTTGCTGACCGGCCTGAATGACTCCAAAAAGCTGTCGGCCCGCAAGCGCGACACCCTGTTTGACCTGCTGCTGGGCAGTGGCGAAGCGGTGCGCTATGGCATCGCCAGTGCCTCGGTGGAGGAAATCGACCGCCTGAACATCCTGCGCGCCAGCCATCTGGCGATGGAACGCGCCGTTCTGGCCCTGCATCAGCAGGCGGGGTGGAGCTGTTCGCTGGCCCTGATCGACGGCAATCAGGCCCCGCGTGAGTTCCCCTGCCCGACGCAGTGCGTGATCAAGGGCGACAGCCTGTCGCTGTCGATTGCCGCCGCCTCGATTCTGGCCAAAGTGACCCGCGACCGCGAGATGCTCGCTCTGGACCGCCAGTTTCCGGCCTATGGCTGGCAGCGCAACATGGGCTATGGCACCGCCGAACACCGCGCCGCCATCGCCACCCACGGCCCCAGCCCGCACCACCGGCGCAGCTTTGCCCGGCAGGGGGAGTTGTTCGGTTAGCCTCGGGACCGCATTCCCCCTGCGGACAGCGCCGACAGCGGCACCTCCAGTTGTTGACCAAAGACACCCTGCGCCGCCTGCAGGGTATCGAGCAGCGCCCCCTGCCATGGCTCGCTTCCAGCGCGCTGGACGGCCTCCCCGGTGGTGACTTCGGACGGCAGGCCATAGCCCAGCGCCCGCACCACCTGCCCCACGGTGCAGCGGTCGCCGCCCAGCGTGCGGTGCCAGATGCCACGATCATCACAGACCACCAGATCAGCCGCGCGCAGGCGGTGCAACAGGCTGTCCATGTCTTCCAGCAGGTCATCCTGACCATCCGACAGCAGGCGGGCGGTGAGTGCCGCCCCGCTCAGGCCCTGCGGAACCGCCTCTTCCAGCGCCAGCAACGCCCCGACCGCCAGCAACAGCGGCTGCCGCTCGAACATGCCGGAAAGATGGACCTTGCCGCGCCGCCGCTCGTTCCACAAATCGCGCAGGTCAGGCAGCAAGGCCGCCACCACCGCCCCGGTCAGCACCACCAGCCAGGTCAGATACATCCACAACAGCAACAGCGGCACCGTCGCCAGCGCCCCGTAGATGGTCTGATACGAGCCACCCTTGGAAAAGAACTGCAGGAACGCCAGCCGCAACAGGCCAAAGGCCACCGTTGCCAGCAACGCCCCGATCAGCGCATCACGGGTGGGAATCCGCCGTGACGGCACCGCCCAGTACAGAATGGTAAAGCAGGCGGCTATCAGCAGCGGCGGCAGGAAGTCCGAGACTCCGGCCAGCACGTCGTTCCACAGGCCACGGGTATTGCCCAGCCCCAACAGCTTGCCCGCCTGCACCCCGGCGTCACTGGTCGCCGAGGCCAGATTGCCGCCAATGGCCGACGCCGCCCCCATCAACAACGGCCCCAGCGTCAGCACGGTCCAGTAGACCAGCAGCCGGTTCCCCCAACTGCGCCCGCGCGAGGCACGAAAGATGGTGTTGAAGGCCTTTTCGATGGTGGTCAGCAGCAGCACCGCCGTCACCGCCAGCCCGGTCACCCCGACGGCGGTCAGCTTGCCGGTGGCGGAAATGAACGAGGTCAGCGTCTGCTGAACCGCAGGCGAAGCCGTCGGCAGGAGTCCCTGAAAAATGAAGTCCTGCACCAGCGACTTTGCCCCGCTGAACGCCGGAAAAGCGGTCAGCATCGCCAGACTGACGCTCAACAAGGGAACCAGCGCCAGCAACGAGGTATAGCTGAGCGACGCCGCCACACCGGGGATATTGTCAGCCACCAACCGCCGCCCTATATGCACGGCGATGTCACGCCAGACGCTCAGGACCGGAGCGATGGCCGTTTCATCGGCCAGCCCGGGCCGATCTGTTTGTGTCGCGGGGTTGGTATTCCTGTTCGCCCACTTGCGGAGCTGGGAGAGCAGCGGCATTCTTCATCTCTTTCACTGTGTCAGCGACCATCTCTTTGACCATTAAGGCATCTGGTGTAGGATGCCGCGTTTTCTACCCCAAACCGAACAAAAATCGGAGCCGAGGGATTACATGACCGCGTCCACCAAACTCATGGCGGGGAAAAAAGGCCTCATCATGGGCGTCGCCAACGACCGCTCAATCGCCTGGGGCATTGCCAAAGCCTGCGCCGACCATGGTGCCGAACTTGCCTTCACCTATCAGGGGGAAGCCCTGGAGCGCCGTGTCCGCCCCCTGGCCGACACCGTCTCTGCACCGATTGTCGCCGAGTGCGACGTCACCAGCCCGGACAGCATGGATGCGCTGTTCCAGACCATCAGCGACACCTGGGGCGAGCTGGACTTCGTTGTCCATGCCATCGCCTATTCCGACAAGGAAGAGCTGAAGGGCAAATACGTCAACACCAGCCGTGAGAATTTCCTCAATTCGATGGATATCTCGGTGTTCTCGTTCACCGATGTGGCCCGCCGCAGCGCCCCGTTGATGAAGGAAGGCGGCTCGCTGCTGACCCTGTCCTATTACGGTGCCGAACAGGTGATGCCGCATTATAACGTGATGGGTGTTGCCAAGGCCGCGCTGGAAGCCAGCGTCCGCTACATGGCAGCCGATCTCGGCCCCGACGGAATCCGCGTCAACGCCATCTCCGCCGGTCCGATCAAGACCCTGGCCGCCTCGGGGATCGGTGACTTCCGCGTCATTCTGAAGTGGAACGAGCTGAACTCGCCGCTGCACCGCAACGTCACCATCGAAGACGTCGGCAGTTCCGGCCTGTACCTGCTGTCGGACCTGTCCAGGGGCGTGACCGGCGAAGTCCACCACGTCGATTCGGGCTATCATGTCGTCGGCATGCTGGCCACCGACAACGCGGTGCCGCTGGCCGAGCTGCTGCTCCAGTACAAGAAGGACTAAGCCATCGTGTCCGGTAATGGTTTCGGGACGCTGTTCCGCTTCACGACGTTTGGCGAAAGCCATGGTCCGGCCATCGGCTGCGTGGTCGATGGCGTGCCGCCGCGCATTCCGTTAAGCGAAGCCGACCTGCAACCATGGCTGGACAAGCGCCGTCCGGGGCAGTCCCGCCACACCACCCAGCGGCAGGAAGCCGATCAGGTGAAAATCCTGTCCGGGGTGTTCGAGGGCAAAACCACCGGCACGCCGATTGGCCTGCTGATCGAAAACACCGATCAGCGGTCCAAGGACTATGGCGAGATTGCCGAGCAGTTCCGTCCCGGCCACGCCGATGTCACCTATTGGGGCAAGTACGGCATCCGCGACTATCGCGGCGGCGGACGATCATCGGCGCGTGAAACGGCGATGCGGGTGGCCGCCGGTGGCGTCGCCCGTGCCGTTCTCAATGCACTGGTGCCGGGCGGGGTGGTGATTCGCGCCGCCATGACCCAACTGGGCGATCTGGCCATCGACCGGGCGGCGTGGGATTGGGATCAGGTCAACGCCAACCCGTTCTTCTGCCCCGACGCCACCAGCGTTGCGCGCTGGGAAGACCGCCTGAACGCCATCCGCAAGGATGGCTCGTCGATTGGCGGGGTGGTCGACGTGGTGGCTGAAAACGTCCCGCTCGGACTGGGGGCGCCGGTTTACGACAAGCTGGATGCCGATATCGCCAAGGCCCTGATGTCGATCAACGCCGTCAAGGGGGTAGAAATCGGCGATGGCTTTGACGCCGCCACCCTGACCGGCGAGCAGAACGCCGACGAAATGGAGCTCGACGAGCAGGGCAACCTGCGTTTCCTGTCGAACCATGCTGGCGGCATTCTGGGCGGGATTTCCAGCGGCCAGCCGATCATCGCCCGCATGGCGGTCAAGCCGACCTCGTCGATCCTGACCCCGCGCCGCAGCGTCGATATCCACGGCAAGATGGTCGATGTGCGGACCAAGGGCCGTCACGACCCTTGCGTCGGCATCCGGGCGGTGCCGGTGGCCGAAGCGATGATGGCCGTCACCCTGGCCGATCACCTGCTGCGCCACCGTGCCCAGTGCGGCTAACCCTGCCACCGCGTTTTTCCTGCTGAAAACCGCGCGGAAGGGTCATGCCTCCCGCGCGGTTTTCGTTACAGCAGTGCGTCGGATTACGGTATACGACAAACAGAAAACAGGATCATGGAGCGCTGCTCCAAACCTCGCTGGGGCCAGTCGGCCCCAGACCCCATTAGTTTGATTTTTAAAGAAAAATGGGGGATCGGGGGCAGCCCATTCTTGAGACTTCGCTGTCGTGTACCGTGAGTTCGCATTTAAAACTCACAACTCCAAGTGAAATGCCGATCAGAATCTAATCTTAATGGCTTCAAAGCTATCCTTCAAAAATATGGAGCACAGAATGAAAATTTTCATTGATAGGCATGGGGACTTGATATGGCCATTTTGTATATTTACCACATTCATTGCTCCATCATTTATTATTATTTATAGAGTTTATTTCTATCTACGCTATGGTTGCAGCGCAAATATTAACCTCGCAGGAATTTTTCCATACTATACCCCAGATTTCTCATGGATTGGATTTAACAAAATTATTTATTTATTAATAAACCTCCCATTGGAATTGATATCCCTCAGCATCGGATTCATCTCTATTTCTATTTTCACTCATGATTGGGGCGGTGAGAGCTAAATTAAGACACTCAATCAAACTCGTAAAAACATCTCGACCAAGGTGCGCTAAACCCAACTCGACAGCACATGACAGCAGGCTAACAAAAGCGGGCTATACCCGAGTTCTCCGGCTCCGAAGCTCGACTTGAGATCAATCCCCCCAAACCCCCATTTTTTCTTTCACGATCAAATGAATGGGGTCCGGGGCCTCAAGGCCCCGGCGAGGTTTGGAGCAGCACTCCATGATCTTTATACAGCCAATCCCTTCAGCACCTTGCGTTCCAGCACCGTGACGCCCCGGGTCAACGGGAAGGCAATCACGAAGTAGATCAGCGCCACCACCGTCAGCACTTCGACCGGGCGGGCGGTGGCGTTGGAAATGTTCTGGCCGACGAACATCAGGTCGGCCATCCCCACCGCCGACACCAGCGCGCTTTCCTTGAACAGGCTGACGCAGTTCGACAGCAGGGTCGGAATAGCGCGCAAAATCGCCTGCGGCATCAGCACATAGCGGATTTCGGCATAGCGCGACAGGCCCAGCGCCACACAGGCGTTATGCTGATCGGGGCTGATGGTCTTCAGCGCCGCGCGGAAGCTTTCGGCGCTGATCGCCCCCATGTACAAGCTGAGGGCAACAATCCCCGAGGCCATGTTCGACAGCTCGATCCCCAGCAGCAGCGGCAGGCAAAAGAACATCCAGAACAGTTGCACGATCACCGGCGTGCCGCGAAAGAACTCGATATAGACCGTCGCCAGCGCCCGCGCCCAGCGCAGCGAAGACCCGCGCGCCATCCCCAGCACAAAGCCCCACAGGCAGCCGATGGCAATCGAGGCCAGCGACACCAGCACGGTCATTTTCAGGCCGACCAGCAGGGCGTCCTGATAGCGCAACACGAAAGCAAAGTTGTAGTCCATTCCCGCCTCTCCTCTCGTCAGCGCGCCAGCCGGTCCCGCCGATGTTCAAACCAGCTCGCCAGTTGCGAAACCGGGAACGACACCGCAAAGTAAATCAGCGCCACCACCGTAAAGGTCTCGATCGGACGATAGCTTTCCGTCGCCAGCGACTTGCCCATGTACATCAGGTCCTGCAAGGCAACGATCGCCACCAGCGCCGTCTGCTGGAAAATGCCGATGCCGTTGCTGACCAGCACCGGCAGCGCCGCCCGGAAAGCGGTCGGCAGCACGATGTAGCGGATGCGCTGCCAGCCGTTCAGGCCCAGTGCAATCCCGGCATCGCGGTAATCCCTGGGCACCGCCTGAATCGCCGCCCGATAGGCTTCGGCATTAAAGGCGGTCAGGTTGCAGGCCAGTGCCAGAATCCCCATGGTCATCGCGTCCAGATAGACATCGAACAGCATCGGGACGCAGTAAAAGAACCAAACAATCTGGATGATCGCTGGCGTACAGCGAAAGAATTCAACAAACAGCGACGCCGGCCAGCGCAGCACCGCCCAGCGGTGCATCACCAGCAGGGCCAGCCCGAAGCCAAAGGTCAGCCCGATCACATTGGCCGCCACCGTCAGTTCCAACGTCACCAGCAACCCGTCAAACAGCACGCCCAGCCCGTGACGGACGGCCATGAAGTCAAAGGTATAGGTCATGGCCTTATCCTTTACGCCCCGATGTGGAAAACCCGGCTGAGGAACTCGCGGGTGCGTTCTTCCCGCGGTGCGCCCATCACCTGTTCGGGCGGGCCATCCTCGACGATGGTGCCCCCGGCGCAGAACAGCACGCGCGAGGCGATGTTTTTGGCAAACCACATGTCATGGGTCACGATCATCATCGACAGGTTTTGCAGCGCCAGTTGCTGGATCACCTGCTCGACTTCGGCCACCAGTTCCGGGTCCAGCGCCGAGGTAACCTCGTCAAACAGCATCAGCTTGGGGTCGAGCATCAAGGCGCGCGCAATCGCCACCCGCTGTTTCTGCCCGCCTGACAGTTGCGACGGATAGACGGTGGCCTTGTCGCGCAAACCAAAGCGGGTCAGGAAGGTCAGCGCCCGGTCCTTGGCCACCGATTCCTTTTCTCCCCGGCTTTTGCACGGGGCGAGGATCAGGTTTTCCACAATGGTCAGATGCGGGAACAGGGTGTAGTTCTGGAACACCATCCCGATCGAATTGCGAACTTTGGTGTCGATGCTGGTCTTGCCACGGGCCTCATCGGCCCGAATATAGGGCTGGCCGTCAAAGGCGATGGAGCCCTTGTCAATGGTCTCCAGCCCCATCAGCACCCGCAACAACGTGCTTTTGCCGCCGCCGCTGGGACCGATCACCACCAGCCGGTCACCGGCATGCATATCCAGATCAATGCCCTTGATCACCTGCACCGTCGGGCTATAGGCCTTGTGCAGACCGCGAATGCTGACCAGGGGCGCAGAGGTGTTTGTGCTCATCATCACTATCCTGACTTCTCACGCCAACAGCGCGTTCCTCACCACAAGAAGAGGGGGCCATGCGGTTGCAGGCCCCCGGTGGTCAGGAAACTCAGTGAATGCCCTTCAGGACTTCATCGACCGACTTCTCAAACATCGCGTTGATTTCCCCGGTGGCGACTTTCTGCTCGAGGAAGATGTTGAAGGCTTCGATGTCGGTGTAGGCCAACTGATGCGGGAAGCCAAAGGCCACCCCCTGCTTCATCAGCGCCGGTTGCGGGGCAAAGGTGGTGATGGTGTCGGCATGGGATTGCAGGAACAACTGGTTGGCATCCGAACCACCGGCCAGCAGGTCGGCCCGCTTGGACAGCACTGCCAGACGGGCTTCGTCTTCGGACGGCAGGCGCAGCACCTGAGCCTGTTTCAACACGGCGGAAACCGCCTTGTCCTGCACCGTGCCCGAGGTGACCGCCACCGTCATCCCGGCCTTGTCAACATCAGCCATCGACTTCGGCGCGGCGCCAACCTTGGGGTTGTTCTTGTTGTAGGCCAGCGTGACTTCGTACTGCACTGCCGGGATCGAGAAGCTGACCGCCAGCGCCCGTTCCGGCGTGCGGTTCAGTGCCAGCGACATGTCCCATTTGCCCGCCTGCAAACCGGCAACGATGTTGTCCCAGGTGGTATCGACGAACACCGCCTTGACCTTCAGCACGTCAGCGTACTGGCGGCACAGGTCGGCAAAAAAGCCGCTATAGGCCCCGGTGGTCGGATCGCGCATCACGAACGGCGCGTAAACGGCAGCACCACAGCGCAATTGCCCGGACTTCTGAACCCCTTGCCAAAAGCTTTCGCCGCCTTCGGCCAGAGCAGGCGAGGCGCTCAGGCCAGCCAGGATGGCGGCAGCGGCAAGAACTCGTGACGCAAACTTAGGAAAAACTGCAAACATGACGATTCCCCTGTGTGACGTTCTAAAAGAAAAAGCGGCAGAAGCAGGACAACACCGGACAATTGTCGGTGATTGCTGTTTTTTGTCTGCTTTTCTTGCTCACAGGATTGATGCGCGGCAATCCTGTTGAGCCTCCCGTTTGATTTAAAAGTGGGCACATTGTTTTCATGCCCTGTTATTAATCTTTACATTGATGCGACAATGCCTAATAACAACTTTTCATCAACAATTCATTCTGAAATGGAATGATCCATGACCATCCCGCGCCGCTTCCTGCCATCGCTGTCCCTGTTGACCGCCTTTGAGGCCGCCGCCCGCACCGGCAGCGTCACCACCGCCGCCCGCGACCTGAACCTGACCCAAAGCGCCGTCAGCCGCCAGATTCAGGCGCTGGAGCGGCAGATTGGCGTTGACCTGTTCATTCGGGAACGGCAGACCATCCGCCTGACGGCGGCAGGGGAATCCTATGCGCGCGAAATCAGCGAAGTCCTGCGGCGGATCTCGACCGCCTCGCTGAACATCCGGGCCAATCCCCATGGCGGGACACTCAACCTCGCCGTTCTGCCGACCTTTGGCGCCTTATGGCTGACCCCGAGACTGGGGGATTTTCTGGAAAAGCACCCCGGCATCCAGATCAACTGCGTCAGCCGCTATTCCAGCTTTGATTTCCGCCTCGATTCGGTCGATGCCGCCATTCACCATGGCCCGGCCTACTGGCCGGGGGCCGAGCTGACCTTTCTGATGAAGGAAAGCATCATTCCGGTCTGTAGCCCGGCCCTGTTGCGGGCACACGAAATCAAGCAGCCCTCGGATTTCCTGCAGGTACCCTTGCTGCACCTGACCACCCGCCCCGATGCCTGGGAACGCTGGCTGGCCCATCAGGGCATTGATGACGTGGCGGTCCACGGCATGCTGTTTGACCAGTTTTACACCCTGACCCAGGCCGCGATGGCCAGTCTGGGCGTTGCGCTGATCCCGACCATTTTCATTCAGGAGCATCTGCAACGCGGCGCTCTGGTGGCGCCATATCCGGGGGAAATGGTCAGTGATGGCGCGTACTACCTCGCCACCCCGTCCGAGCGGGCATCCTATCCGCCCTTACACCTGTTCAGTCAGTGGATTGTTGATCAGGCGCGAGCTGATCATTCCGTTGAGGAATGAGTCTCGCGCAACAAGTCATTCTTTGCAGGAATGATCTGTTGCGCAAATGTCGATTTTAATCATGGGCCAGAACACGGTAAACCCACAGAACACACCAATGGCAGGCACATCCGCCCCTCGGAGTGCCGCTTTGCCGTGTTTTCCAACCAAGAGGCTCGTGATGGCGCACCCTACCTCCCCCTCCCCCAGCGAGTTCCGCCCGTCGGTCCGTGTCGGCGCGCTGGGAGTCTCCGAGATTTTGCAGATCGGTGCCCGTGCTGCCGAAATGAAGCGTCAGGGCGGCAACATCATCATTCTGGGGGCTGGCGAGCCGGACTTTGACACCCCCGAGCCGATCAAGGCCGCCGCCGCGCAGGCAATGCGCCGGGGTGATACCAAATACACCGCGCTCGACGGCACCCCGGCCCTGAAGGCTGCCATCGCCGCCAAGTTCCAGCGCGACAACGGCCTGAGCTATGAAAGCAATGAAATCACCGTGTCGACCGGTGCCAAGCAGGTGCTGTTCAACGCCCTGATGGCTACCCTCGATCCGGGCGACGAAGTGATCATCCCCACCCCCTACTGGGTCAGCTATCTGGATATCGTGCAGATTCTGGGCGGTGTGCCGGTGCTGGTGCCATGCCGGGAAGAAAACGGCTTCCGTCTCGACCCGCAGGATCTGGAAAAGGCGATCACCGCCAAAACCCGCTGGATCATCCTGAACTCGCCGTCGAATCCGTCGGGGGCGGCCTACAGCGCCGAACAGTACCGCCCGGTGCTGGATGTACTGCTGCGTCATCCGCAGGTGTGGATCATGGCCGATGACATGTACGAACACATTCTGTACGACGGCATGACCTTTGCCTCGCCAGCGCAGGTCGAACCGGCGCTGAAGTCGCGCACCCTGACCGTCAATGGCGTCTCCAAGGCCTATGCGATGACCGGCTGGCGCATCGGCTATGCCGGTGGCCCGGCGGCACTTATCAAGGCGATGGCGGTGGTGCAGAGCCAGACCACCTCGTGCCCGTCGTCGATCAGTCAGGCCGCCGCCCTCGAAGCCCTGACCGGTGACCAGAGCGTACTGGCCGAACGCTGCCGCTCGTTCCAGGAACGGCGCGACATGGTGGTCAGTGGCCTGAACGCCATCCCCGGCCTGACCTGTCAGACGCCCGAGGGGGCCTTTTACACCTTTGCCAACTGCGCCGGGGTGATCGGCAAGACCACCCCCGACGGGGCGGTGATCACCGATGACCGCGAGTTCTGCAACTATCTGCTGGCGGCGGTCGGGGTGGCGGTGGTGCCCGGCTCGGCCTTTGGCCTGGCCCCCTACTTCCGCATTTCCTATGCCACCTCGATGGCCGAGCTGCGCGATGCGCTGGCCCGCATCAGCCGCGCCGTTGCGGCCCTGAGCTAACTTTTGCCCACACAAGAACGGAGCACGACAGGAATGAGCACCCCCACTGCGACCCCGCGCACTGCCGCTCAGGTGCTGGTCGATGGACTGATTGCCAATGGCGTTGACACGGTGTTCGGCGTGCCGGGCGAAAGCTATCTTTCGGTGCTGGACGCCCTGCACGATACCGACATCCGGTTCGTCAACTGCCGTCAGGAAGGCGGCGCGTCGATGATGGCCGCCGCCCATGGCCGCCTGACCGGCCGGCCGGGCATCTGCATGGTGACGCGCGGACCGGGGGCCACCAATGCCTCATCCGGGGTGCATGTCGCCTTTCAGGACTCGCTGCCGATGATCCTGTTCATCGGACAGGTGGCGCGCGATCAGGCCGACCGCGAAGCGTTCCAGGAAATCGACTATCGCCGGATGTACGGCCAGATGGCCAAGTGGGTGGCACAGATCGACGACCCCAGCCGGGTGGCCGAATACGTCAGCCGGGCGTTCCACACCGCCATTTCGGGCCGTCCGGGTCCGGTGGTGCTGGCCCTGCCGGAAGACATGCTGCGCGAAGCGGTGCAGGCCATTGCGTTGCCGAAGGCCCGCCCGGCCCGCTCGGCCCCGACGCCGGACGCCCTTGCCGAACTGGGCGAGCGCCTGTCCCGCGCCGAGCGTCCGTTCCTGCTGATCGGCGGCTCGGGCTGGACCGCCGAAGCCTGCGACCACATCCGCCAGTTTGCCGAAGCCAACAGCCTGCCGGTGGGCGTCTCGTTCCGCTGTCAGGACCTGTTCGACAACGAGCATCCGCATTATGCCGGTCACGTCGGCATCGGCATCGACCCGGTGCTGGGCGAAACCCTGACCAGCAGCGACCTGTTGCTGGTGGTCGGTGCCCGGCTGGGCGAAATGACCACCAGCAGCTATGAACTGCTGGTCCCGCCCGCCCTGCCGCAGACCCTGATCCACATCCACGCCGACCCGGAAGAGCTGGGCAGCGTCTATCAGCCCGACCTGCCGATTGCCGCCGACATGGTCTCTGCCGCCGCCGCGCTGGCCGGTCTGGGCAGCGTGCGCCGTGGCACCGATCCGCGCGTGGCCGCCGCCCACGACCGCTTCCTTGCCTTCACCACCCCCGGCGGCAGCAACGCGGCGCTGGACATGGCCGCCGTCGTCCGCCATGTGCGCGACAACACCCCCGCCGATACGGTGATCTGCAACGGCGCGGGCAACTATGCCATCTGGGTGCACCGCTATTTCCGCTATCGCCAGCTTGGCACCCAACTGGCCCCGACCAATGGCGCGATGGGCTTTGGCCCGCCGGCCGCCGTCGCCGCCGCCATCACCCAACCGGAAAAACTGTCGATTGCCTTTTCCGGGGACGGCTGCCTGATGATGACCGTGCAGGAACTGGCCACCGCCGTGCAGTACGGCGCGAAGATGATCGAAATCGTGGTCAACAACGGCATCTATGGCACCATCCGCATGCATCAGGAACGGCGCTATCCGGGGCGGGTCAGCGGCACCACCATGGGCCAGACCACCGACTTTGCCGCGCTGGCGCGCGCCTTTGGCGGTCACGGCGAAGTGGTCGAGCGCACCGAAGACTTCCCGGCGGCCTTTGCCCGTGCGCTGGCCTGCGACGGGCTGGCCCTGATCGAGCTGCGCGTTGACCCCGACATTTTGTCGCCGTCGGCCACTGTCAGTGGTCTGCGCAAGGCTGCCGGACAGGCGTAACGATCACAGTATCAAACAAAAGAAAACCCCGGCGAGAGGCTCCTCCTGCCGGGGTTTTTCGTGTCCCGCACAGCCTCACAGCGGCGCGCAGGCCCAATCCAGCCACAGGGCATCGCGCCCGGCCAGCGCCGGAACGATCTGCTGATGCACCCGCCGGTGATAGGCGTTGATCCAGTCGCGTTCATCGGCGCGCAACAGGCTGGGATCAATCAGGCGGCGGTCATAGGGGGCCAGCGTCAGGGTTTCAAAGAACATCATCGGACGTTCGGCCCCGGACGGCGGCGGTTCCATGGCGGTGACGGCAATCAGGTTTTCAATGCGGATGCCGAACGCTCCCGGCTTGTAATAGCCCGGCTCGTTGGACAGCACCATGCCCGCCTTCAGGGCGATGGTCGATGGCACCTTGGAAATCCGCTGCGGGCCTTCGTGGACCGACAGATAGGCCCCGACGCCGTGGCCGGTGCCGTGGTCATAGTCCACCCCATCGGCCCACAGATATTGCCGGGCCAGCACATCGAGCTGGCTGCCGGTGGTCCCCTGCGGGAAACGGGCCTGCGACAGCGCCACATGCCCCTTGAGCACCTGCGTATAGCGCCGGATCATCTCGGCGGTCGGGGTGCCGATGGCAAGGGTACGGGTGACATCGGTGGTACCATCCAGGTACTGCGCGCCGCTATCGACCAGAAACAGCTCACCCTGCCCCAACCGGCGGTCACTGTCGGCATCGGCGCGATAGTGAACAATCGCCCCATGCGGCCCCGAGCCGACAATCGACGGAAAGCTGAGATCGCGGAAATAGGCCCCTTCGCGCCGCAGGGCTTCCAGATGGTCGGCGGCGACCAGTTCGGTAATGGTCCCGCTGCCCGCTTCGGCATCCAGCCAGGCGAGGAAGCGGCACAGCGCCACCCCGTCACGCTGATGGGCGGCCTTGATCCCGCTCAGTTCGGTGGCGTTCTTGCAGGCGCGCGGCAAGGCACAGGGATCGGCCCCCAGCGCCACCGTTGCCCCGGCAGCGGTCAGGCGTTCGGCGATCCACACCGCGCACGAGGCCTGATCCAGCCGCACCCGCTTGCCCGACAGCTCGGCCAGCGCCCCGGCCAGCGCGGCGGGCGGCAGCACCGTCACCGCCTGCCCCAGATAGTCACGCAGGCCATCCACTTCCTTAGCCGGATCAAGGAACAGCGTCAGCGAAGCATCGGCGCGCAGGATGGCAAAGCCCAGCACCAGCGGGGTAAAGGGCACGTCACTGCCGCGCAGGTTCAGCAGCCAGGCGAGGCTTTCCGGCGCGGTCAGCACCGCCGCCTCCAGCCCGTCGTCGCGCAGGGACAGGGCGATGCGCTGGCGTTTGGCCTCGGCGCTTTCTCCGGCGAACTCCAGCGGATGGCGCATCACCGGGCTGGACGGCGCCGCCGGGCGGTCCTGCCATGCCCGGTCAATCGGGTTTTCACCGTCAATTGCCACCACCTCGGCCCCGACCTTGGCGCAGGCATCGCGCAGACGGGCAATACCGTCAGGAGTATGCAGCCAGGGATCAAAGCCGATCCGCACCGGCCCGCCATCCGGCTGGCGGGCTGCGCTGGCCGCCTGCGCCAGCCACTCGGCAGGCGGGGTATCGCTGAGGTGACGGTGTTCATACAGATCACCATCGACCTCGACCGTCACCTGCAAGGTATAGCGGCCATCCACAAACACCGCCGCCCGGTCTGCCGTCACGATGGCCAGCCCCGCCGAGCCGGTAAAGCCGGTCAACCAGGCCAGACGCTCGGCATGGGGGGGCACATATTCCCCCTGATGCTCGTCCGCCCGTGGAACCACAAAGCCGTACAGCCCGCGTGCGGCCAGATCCTGCCGCACCGCTGCCAGCCGTTGGGCCTGTTCCACCGTATTTGCCTGCGCCATGGTCGTTCACATCCTGTCCAAAGCCGTATAGATGCCCAAGGTATGAGGGCAGACGAACAGGCGCAAGAGCGCGAACTCGGCATCCTGCAATAGAAGTGTAACCCAGTTGCGAACGCCATGCAGGCAAGGCAGAACTGCACTGCAAAACAGACACTGCACGAAAAGAGGCAGTTCGCCTACATTCTGGGCATACGCAACGGCCCATTGCAAAATGCAACCAGGCCGAATGTCGAACACAGGATCAAAAGCCCCATGTGGCCCTATAACCCCGACGAAGCTGATTGGCTGGCCGCACTGCGGTAAATACCGCGCCCCCGATCCTCGTCATCCCCGTTCATCTCTCTCGATGTGCTTCAGGCATATGGCCTGCGGCAGCGCTTTGTGACAGCGCACACTCGATACACTGAAGGATTCTGGCCATGAGCCGCACCGTTGACCTCGCTACCACCTCGCTGATCGCCCGTATGGCCGCCCGTTTCCAGGCATGGCTCCGTTACCGCCAGGAAATGGCCGAACTGGACGCCATGGGCCCGCGTGAACTGGCCGATCTGGGCCTGACCCGCGCCGATGTCGTCGCCCTGCGCAAGGGCGTCTACCACGACACCCGCGAAGACATGCCGGCGGTGCGCGCTGCTTACCGCGCCGCCAACACCAACGCTCAGGCTGATGCCCCGGTGATCGCCGCCGCTCAGACCCGTCGCGCTGCCTAACATTTAATCAGCTCCCCCAAGCTGATTGCCGTCTGCCCAACAGGCGAGCATAAAAAAAACGCGAGGCCGCCATCACTGGCTGTCTCGCGTTTTTATTTTCTGACGACGGTCAACCGGGATGGAAAGCCCCCGGTTGACCGTCGTCATCAGATCTTACCCCAGAACCAGCGTCACCCACGGCGCCAACTGGTAACGGCGCACCAGACGCAGACCCTGTGCGCGATAGGCGGCCAGCACCATCGCTTCCTGCCGTTGCAGCAGGCCGGCGAGAATCACCCGCCCGCCCGGAGCAAGGCTGGCGGTCAGCGGCTGGGCCATCGAGCACAGCGGCCGGGCCAGAATGTTGGCGCAAATCACATCATAGGGCGCGCCGACCTTCACCTTGCGGCTGGTAAAGCCGTCGCCGGGGAAGGCGGTCAGGTAGGCATCAAGGCCGTTCAGCCTGGCGTTATAAGCGGTGACGCGGACACTTTCCTCGTCAATGTCGGTCGCCACCACTGGAATTTTCCACTGCCGGGCCATCGCCAGCGCCAGAATCCCCGAGCCACAGCCCATGTCCAGCGCCCGGCCATGGCCGATCTGCACCGGCGCATTCTGCTTGGCGAGGTCACTCAGGGCCAGCAGACAGCCGTAGGTGCTCTGGTGCTCGCCCGAGCCAAAGGCGGTGGCGGCATCAATCAGCAGCGGCAGCGAGCCATGCGGCGGCCGTTCGGTGATGTGCGAGCCATGGACATAGAAGCGGCCAGCCCGAATCGGCGGGAAGGCAATCAGGTTTTCGGCCAGCCAGTTGCGCGCCGCCTGATGCTCGATTTCCATTTCAGGAGTCGTCGCCAGCCCGGCCACCTGCGCCGCCAGCGCTACGGCAGCATGAATCGCCGGCAGATCCGGTTTCTGTTCGCTGTAGGCATCAACCTGCCAGTCAAGGCTGCCCTCGATTTCAAAGCACAGGAAGGCATCGACCAGCGGGTCCAGAGCCGTTTCAAAAGCCTCGATCGCTTCGGGCGGCGCCTGAAAACGCACGCGCCACATGTCCTGAGCCCGCTTGTGAGCCATGCTGCTGATTCCTGTCCTGTCGTTTGTGGGTTCAGCCCCGATGGGCCGATGCAGGGGTTCTTCTTAGAGTATCCGCCAGTCACAGGCTAGTTTTTCGTAAGAACGGGGGATCAGCGGGATGCACAGTGCCCTTCATGCTGCACTGCGAAAAAATATATTGCCCATTATATAGCCTCGCCCATATAATGGGCATACAGGCTCGCATCGGACGCCCAGTCCGCCGACCCTGTCGTAAAGATCCAGTTCGCTCAGTGTGAAAACGCTCATGCTCGAGGAGACTGCCGATGGCAACCGTTGATCTTTCTGCCTCTTCCACCCCTACCATCCCGCCTGACCTCAGTCTGCTGGAGCAGCAGGCCCACCTGTTACGGGCACAAGCCTTTGCCGATATCCTGCATCAGGCGGGCCGCTCGCTCAGGACACTGTGGCATCTTTCCGGCCATGGCCAGAAGCACGAACCGCAGGTGCATTAAGACTCTACCCACCAAACACTTCGCGCGCCCGATAGGCCAGCCCGGTGGCAACGGATACGAACTCGCCACCGCTGCTGAGACGGGCTTCGCCAAAGCGGCGCGCGAAGATCCCGCGCACGGCGGGCACCAGCGAGGTGCCTCCGGTCATGAACACCCGGTCCACCTGCTCGGGCCGCACGCCGGTGTCGGCCAGCAGGCGGTCAAGGCAGCCTTCGATTTCTTCCAGTTCGGGCGCAATCCAGCGTTCAAAGTCGGCGCGCCGGATGGTCTGGCGCAACGAGATCGGCCCGTGATCAAACAGGAATTCGGCGCTATCCTGCCGCGACAGCCCGACCTTCACCCGCTCGACAGAGCGGAACAGGTGATAGCCCAGATTTTCCTCGATCAACGCCAACAGGTTTTCAATCGGCTCCGGGTCGTCGGTGTGGCGCTGGATATCGCGCAGCATCCGGCGGGTCGGGGCGGTGTTCAAAAAGCTGATGTGGTGCCAGCGCGAGAACTTGCCAAACAGCCATGACGGCACCGGCAACTCCTTGCCGTCGCTGCGGTAGGTGATTCCCTTGCCAAAGGCTTCGGCCAACCCGTTGTCAACGATGCGCCGGTCGAGCGCATCACCGGCGTTGCCCACCCCGCCGGTGCCGAGAATGGCATCGCGCGGGCGGCTGCGGTCGCGCCCCGGCCCCAGCCGCATCAGACAGAAATCGCTGGTCCCGCCGCCAAAGTCGGCCACCAGCACGGTTTCATCATGGCTCAGGCCGCGCTCGTAGTAATAGGCGGCAGCAATCGGTTCGTATTCCAGCTCCAGCTCGTCAACCCCGGCGCGGGCAAAGGCATCGCGCAGGCGACTGACCGCGTAATCTTCTTCGCTGGCGCCGTCTTCGGCCACAAAACGCACCGGACGCCCGGCCACCACCCGCCGCACCTCGCCTGTCCCTTGTGCTTCGGCCATGGTGCGCAGCCGCGTCACCATCAGGGCAATCAGGTCCTCCAGACTGTAGGTAACGTTGAACAGCGAGGCGCCGGTGAACAGGCGGCTGGTCAGATAGCTTTTGAACGATTGCAGCAGGCGGCAGTCGGTGTCGTCTTCCAGATAGGCGGCGATGGCCTCCTGCCCGACCAGCGGCACCACCTGCTTGCGGTCGTCGCGGTGCTTGCCGTCAAAGGCCAGCAGCGAGCGCAGAGTGCTGGCCGCCTCGCCATCGCCGCCCGGCATCGGTGGCATCGGCACGATGTGGGCATCATCCTGTCCTGCGGCCAGCAGGGCGATGGCGCTGTTGGTGGTTCCAAAGTCAATCCCGACGAACATCTGCCTTTTCTCCCTGACGGCCCCGCCCGCAAGGGCGAAAGGCCGGAGGGTATGCCCCAGCAGCCGGGAAAAGGCAATAACTGTCTCATGAGTGAACAGCGAGAGCCGTGAGCCTTGACTGTGAAACCACAAGACACGACAAGGATATCTAGAGCAGCGTGCGAAAAGTGTGAGCCGGTTTTCGCAAAAACAATGCGACAGCACAAAAGGTTAAAGAAGCATGCGTGCATCTGGTCACAGTACACGACAGTTGGGAAGTAAGGACGTGGAGCGCTGCTCCACACCTCGCTGGGGCCGGGAGGCCCCAGACCCCATTAATTTGATATTGAAAGAAAAAATGGGGCCCAGGGGCATCGCACCCCGGGCAGGTGCGGACGGCAGTCCGCCATTCTCCACCAACTGTCGTGTACTGTGGCATCTGGTTTAACGCACGCTGCTCTAGCAGGGCTGGTAAGGTTGCTGGGCAGCAGAAAGGGTCCGAGCCGGGGTAGGGGATGGAATTATAGGAGGGCGTACATACATATTTTTTATACAAAATACTCAGGAATACTCCGTATTACATCATCCAAGTTAATTATCCTGTCGAAAGATGTGAACCTTACATTCCCATTTGATTGTAATTTTAACTCCCTTTTAATTAAGTCTATACATTCGGGATCAATTTCCCAAACCCTCCCATCGGCAATGTCTTTTACATAAGATTTTCCTCCATCGTAATGATATTCATATACTTTTTTTACCGTAATCATGATCAATCCTTTTACATTAGAGAAGATGCACAAAAACCTTCCCTTAAAATTCGACAGGTGTAAATCCTTAAAACGACCCTTTCCGCTGCTACCGCCAGTACGCGCCATGAGAGCGCTTCCTTTCCCAAGAGGCAAAGAGGGATGGACGACACAAGGAATCAGGCGACCGACAGGCAGGTGCATATCTCTTAGGGATGCCGATAAATCAGGCTGATGAGAGCCTTCCCCGGATCATCAGGCCTCAGTCCTGCGCTGTTCCCAGGACCTCAACGTTCCAATCGAAACACCCAGCAGGGCGGCCATCTCCTTGTGGGGAACCCCAGCTTGGCCCACTGTCCTTGATTATAAAAAGAACGGGGTCCGGGGCCTCAAGGCCCCGGCGAGGTGTGGAGCAGCGCTCCATGATCCTGTTTTCTGTTTTTTTGTGTACCGTGCTCTGACGCAGGCTCAGAGCCTTCACTGTTTCTCCTACGGATCAGGCTTCGGTGCGCGCGGCGATGGCGGCGATGTGCTCGGGCGTAATGCCACAGCAGCCACCGATGATGGTCGCGCCGCGTTCGGCCCACTGTTCGGCCCAGCGGGCATAGTTTTCCGGCGTCAGGTCCGGGCGCAGTTCGTCGAGGGTTTCGTTGGCCTTGGCATCCTTCGGTGTCGGCGGGAAAGCGTTGGCATAGACGCCCAGCTCCAGCGCATGGCCGGTTTCCTGTTGCACGGCGGTTGCGGCGGCCAGCGCATCGGCCATCACTTCCGGCTGGCTGCAATTGAACAGCACCGCCTGTGCCCCCAGACGGACAGCGGCCCGCACCGCCTCGGTGACGCTTTCGCCCGAGCGCAGGGCCGGGCCGTTGTCCGGCTCGTCATCAAGGGTAAACGACAGCCACAGCGGGCGCGGATCATCGCCCAGCGCCGCCCGGGCGGCTTCGACTTCGGCAATCGAGCTTTGGGTTTCGGCCAGCCAGACATCGACGTGCGGCGCCAGACCGGCAATCAGCACCCGGTGAATGGCAATCGATTCCGCCGCCGAAAACAGGTCCGGGCGATAGGAGCCCATGGCGGGCGGCAACGATCCTGCCACCGTCACCGGACGCCCCGCCGCCTTGGCAACGGCCCGCGCCTGTTCCCCCGCCACGCCCGCCAGCGCCAGCCCTGCGGCGTCAAAACGATCCTGCCCGATGTGGAACGGTACCACCGCATAGCTGTTGGTGGTGATGATCGACGCCCCGGCATCGACGAAGTTCTGGTGTGCCTGCGCGACCGTCTGCGGAGCCTCCATCAACGCCAGCGCCGACCATTCCGGCTGACGGAACGGCGCGCCGATCCGTTTCAGCTCACGCCCCATGCCGCCGTCGAGGACCCGAATCTTGATCACACTTTTTCTCCCTGATATAGTGACAAAAATTTTGCCACACGCTGTTTATGATTATAAACAGTGCGGGATCACTGGCAAGATCATCGCCTTTTTTCGTCAATACTCTGTGCTTGCGCGATCACGCGAAGGGGATACCTGATGGCTCTGAAGTGGAAACTGGGTGCTGCTGCGGCGGTGCTGATGACCGTTGCTTTTGGCTCGGCCGCCAACGCTGGCCCGACGCTCGACCGCGTCACCAAGACCGGCACCATGGTGCAGGTGATGGACCAGAGCTATCCGCCGTTCTCGTTCCTGAACGACAAGAACGAAATGGACGGCTTTGATGCCGAGGTCGCCAAGGAAGTCGCCAAACGTCTGGGCGTGACCCTGAAGATCGAAACCCCGGCGTGGGAAGTGATCACCGCGGGCAACTGGAAGGGCCGTTGGGACATCTGCATCTGCTCGATGACCCCCAGCAAGCAGCGCGGCGAAGTCCTCGACTTCGTGACCATCTATTACAACACCCCCGGTGCGCTGGTGGTCAGTGCCGACGACAAGACCACCACCAGCATGAAGGACCTGAACGGCAAGAAGGTCGGTGCCCAGAGCGGCACCCCCTATGAGGAATACCTCAACAAGGCGATGCACCCCGAAGACGGCAGCGTGGTCAAGTACCCGTTCGAGGCGGTCACCGTCACCCCGTTCGCCAGCGAAGACCTGGCCTTTCAGGACCTCGCCCTTGGCGGCGGCAAGCGTCTGGACGGCATCGTCGGCAACCTGATCACCATTCAGCCGCGCATCACCCAGACCCCGGACAAGTTCCGCGTTGTCGACGCCAACCTGTTCGCCGACCCGAACGCCATTGCGGTTGACAAGGGCGACCCGGAATGGAAGGCCAAGGTTGCCAGCGTGATCGACGAGATGCGCAAGGATGGCACCCTGAGCAAGATTTCCATGAAGTGGATCGGTGCCGACATCATCGCCAAGTAAGCGAAGCACTGTTCTTCTGCCGGATTGTTTGCTACACGACTCCCGCTGCGGCCCTGCTGCGGCGGGAGTCGGCATTCCTGCCTACCGGTCATTCCCCCCTTCAGGCACAGAGGCAAACGGGTGTCTTTCAAAGGTAAAGTCTTTCTGGTCTGGATGCTGCTGGCGGCGTGTTTTGCTGCCTTTGTGGCCAGCTTTGACCTGAAACTGTCGCTGATTGCAGACAAACTGCCGTTCCTGCTCGGCCTGCATCTGACCCCCAATGGCTTCATACAGGGCTTGCCGCTGACCCTGTTCCTGTGTCTGGCCGCGATGGTGTTTTCGACCATTCTGGGCTTTCTGGCGGCACTGGGGCGGTTGTCGGGCAACCCGCTGGCCTATGGTCTGGCCACCTTTTACACCTCGTTCTTTCGCGGCACGCCGCTGCTGGTGCAGTTGATGCTGATTTACCTCGGCCTGCCCCAGTTGGGACCGGTGCCGGGGGCGGTTCCAGCCGGCATCATCGCCCTGTCGCTGTGCTATGGCGCCTATATCAGTGAAATTTTCCGCGCCGGGATTCAGGCAGTCCCCAACGGCCAGCGCGAAGCCGCCGCCGCGCTGGGGCTGCCGCGCTGGCTGGTGATGTACAAGGTGATCCTGCCGCAGGCCCTGAAGCTGATCGTGCCGCCACTGGGGGCACAGTTCATTTCGATGCTGAAGGACTCGTCGCTGGTGTCGATGGTCGGCCTGTGGGAAATCATGTTCCTCGCCCAGAGCTATGGCCGCTCCAGCTACCGCTACATGGAAATGCTGCTGACGGCGGCGGTCCTGTACTGGCTGCTGTCGATCGTCTTTGAAGCCATTCAGGCCCGCATCGAAGCCCGCTTTCCGCAGGGCCGACATTGAAATCTTTATTTTGCCCCTTCAGGACTCTGCCCCGACCATGAGCACTGCGCCCCTTGCCGCCGACAAGCCCGAAATGCTCCGCCTCGAAGGCGTCCATAAACACTTTGGCTCCCATCACGTCCTGCGCAATGTGTCGCTGTCGGTGCGGCAGGGGGACAAGGTGGTGCTGTGCGGGCCGTCGGGGTCGGGGAAATCGACGCTGATCCGCTGCATCAACCGACTGGTCAGCCACGATCAGGGCCGGGTGCTGGTCGAAGGCATCGAAGTCAGCGACCACGCCCGCGATCTGGAACTGATCCGCCGCGATGTCGGGATGGTGTTTCAGCAGTTCAACCTGTTCCCGCACCTGACCATTCTGGAAAACTGCACCCTTGCCCCGATGTGGGCGCGCAAAATGGGCAAAAAAGACGCCGAAGCCCTCGCCCTGTCGCTGCTGGAGCGCGTCCATATCCCCGATCAGGCCCACAAGTACCCGCCGCAACTGTCCGGCGGCCAGCAACAGCGCGCCGCCATCGCCCGCGCCCTGTGCATGAAGCCAAAAGTGATGCTGTTCGACGAACCAACCTCGGCCCTTGACCCGGAAATGGTCAAGGAAGTGCTGGACGTGATGACCGAGCTGGCCGCCGAGGGCATGACCATGATCTGCGTTACCCACGAAATGGGCTTTGCCCGCAAGGTGGCCGATCAGGTGGTGTTCATGGACAAGGGCGAGATTGTCGAAGAGGCCGCCCCGGAAGAGTTCTTCACCGCCCCGCGCAACGAGCGGACCCGGCAGTTCCTGTGTCAGATTCTCAGCCACGAGTAACGCACCTCCCCTTTTGGCGGTAGAGTATTCCGGTTATGCTGGCGGCCTTCGTTTGCCATCTCCGGGGTTCACCGATGCGTTGCCACTCTGCCTCCCTGACCGTCCTGTTGCTGGCATCAACGATGCTGGCCCCCGCCACCGTCTCGGCCATGCCCGGCAATGGCACCTGCATTGAGGGCGATTGCGACAACGGCATCGGCGTTTTCCTCAGCACCTATGACAACAACACCTATCGCGGTCCGTTCAGCAATGGCCTGTTTGCCCCCAGTGCCAGCTATGAGGTGCAAGACCCGGCCCACCCCGGCGTCACCTATCAGTTCCGCACCGATGCCAACCGGGACTGGAGCTATGTCGAAGTGTGGCGGACCCCGACCCAGTTTTACGCCGGAAGCATGGCCAAAGCGGTCAACCCCTTTACCCGTCTCGCCGTCAACAGCTTTAAGGAAGGCCGACTGGAAGGCAGCGACGGGCTGGTCTACGAAGGTCAATTTGAATACGTCAGCCTGCCCCCCACCACACAGCGGGGAACGGATGTACTGGCGGCACAGGTCGGGATTTACATGTTCTCGGGCACCCGCACCAACAGCCGGACCGGTGCCCGTGACTATGGCATTTTTGCCTCCGAGGCTGTCCGCCCCAAGCACGACCTGATCCTCGCCCCGGCCGATCCGCAAAAGATTGCCGGGATTCGGGCGCAGTATCAGGCCGCCGTATCGTCAGCCCAGGCACAGGACGCCGCCGTTGCGCAAGCGCAAGCGCAGGCACAGGCCCAAAGCAGCGCCGGAACCGACCTGTTCGGTGCCCTGTTGCAAACCGCCGCCGGCGGTCTGCTCGCTTCGTCGATGGGTCAGATGTCCGGGGCGATGGGCGGTCTGAATGCCACCAACCTGACGCAGGTGGTTGGCGTGATGACCGGCCAGACCTCGCCGGATGCCGCCATGGCATTGATGGCACAGGACTACATGGCCAACGGACTGGGGGCTGCGGTGGGGGCCTCGACGGCACAGGATTTTGCCGCCCTTGGCCGCTCCATTGCTGCCGACAAGGCTTTGCCCTCCAGCACCGCCGTCACCAGCACCACAGGCCGGGTTCCGGCGCTGGAAAGCATGACCCTGCCGTGCAGCAACGAAAACGGCGCGTTTACCGGCACATCGAAAGTACCGAAAGCCGCCCGGGATTGCCGCGCCGAAGTCATCGCCCACCGCAAGGTCCAATGCCGCAGCGACTGGCGCAGCGACCCCAGCTTTGCCGCCATGCAGGCCTGTTTCCGGCAGAACGGGATTGCCGACCTGTCGCAGTGGTAAGCAGGATGCTCCCCTGCCGGATCCTCGGATAAGGGAGGCGACAAACCCCCTCGCCTCCTGCTACCGTGCCGCCACGATCCAGAGCGTTATGCGCGCACTTTCTCGGGGGAGCACACCAATGAAACACCGTCTGCTGATTCCGGCCCTTGCCCTGCTGTGCGGCGCTGCCGCAACGCCCGTGATGGCCAACGACACTCTGAATGCCCTGAGCAAAAAGGCGCTGGGGACCATTGCCGGAACCAGCTCCACCAGTTCATCATCGTCCTCCTCATCCTCGTCAACGCTGGGGGCCAGCCTGTCGGACAGCCAGATTGCCACCGGCCTGAAGGACGCCCTGCGGGTGGGGACCGAAAAGGCGGTCGCCACCGTCGGCAAGCCGGGTGGCTTTCTGAATGACGCAGCGGTGCATATCCCCCTGCCCGGCCCGCTGGCGAAGGTGAAATCGGGGCTGGCGATGGTCGGGGCCTCGGGGCTGGCCGATGATCTGGAACAGCGGCTCAACAAGGCCGCCGAAACCGCCGCCCCCAAGGCCGCCTCGATTTTTGGCAACGCGGTCAGCAAGATGACCATCGACGATGCGCGCGGCGTTCTCAGCGGCCCGTCGGACTCGGCCACCCAGTATTTCAAGCGCACCACCACCCCGGAGTTGCTCAGCGCGCTGAAGCCGGTGATCGACAGCAGTCTGGCCGATGTGGGCGCGGTACAAAGCTATAATGCCCTGACCGCCCAGGCCAAATCCTTGCCGATGGCCTCGTCGCTGAACCTTGATCTCAACGACTATGTCGCCAACAAGGCGCTGGACGGCATCTTTTACTATCTCGCCAAACAGGAAGCCGACATCCGCGCCAACCCGGCGGCCCGCACCACCGATGCCATCAAGGCGCTGTTCAAATGACCGAGCAGTCTTCTGCCCGACAGGCCCTGTTTGCCTTTCTTGAGCAGTTGGGCATCACCACCAGCACCATCGACCATCCGCCGATCTACACCGTCGAGGATGGGGCCGAACACTGGGTCGACATTCCCGGCGTGCATTGCAAGAACCTGTTCCTGTGCGATGCCAAAAAGGCGATGTGGCTGGTGGTCTGCCCGACCGACCGCACCATTGACCTGAAAACACTGCCCGACCGCATCGGTTCCAAACGGCTGTCGTTCGGCTCGGCGGACCGGCTGCGGCGGGTGCTGGCGGTGGAACCCGGCTCGGTGACGCCGTTCGCACTGTTCAATGACCGTGCCACCCCCTCGCTGACGGTGGTGCTCGACCAGTGGATGATGCAGCAGCCGGTGCTGAACTATCACCCGCTGGAAAACACCGCCACCACCACCATTTCCAACCACGACCTGCGCCGCTTTGTCGCCGCCTGTGGACATCCCTGTCACGAAGTGGACCTGACCTGATTATGACTGCTCCGTTGTTTGCCTCTGTTGCCCCTGCCCCGTCGCCGTCGGCTGATGCTCTGGCCGCCTGCCTCGACGATCTGCGTTCGCTGCTGGGCGATCGCCTGAGCACCGCTCAGGTGATCCGGGACCAGCATGGCCGTGACGAGAGCTATCACACCCCCGCTGCCCCCGATGCGGTGGCCTTTGCCCGCTCCACCGATGAAGTGGTGGCGATCGTCAACACCTGCTCCCGCCATGGGGTGCCGATTATCCCCTTTGGCACCGGCACCTCGCTGGAAGGTCACATTGCCGCCCTGCATGGCGGGGTGTGCGTTGACGTGTCGGGCATGAACGCCATCCTGTCGGTGCGTCCTGCCGACATGGATGTGACGGTGCAGGCAGGCGTCACCCGCAAGCAACTGAACGAATACCTGCGCGATACCGGCCTGTTCTTCCCGATTGATCCCGGAGCCGATGCCTCGCTGGGCGGCATGGCCTCGACCCGCGCCAGCGGCACCAACGCCGTGCGCTATGGTACCATGCGCGAAAACGTCCTGTCGCTGACCGTGGTTCTGGCCGATGGCCGGGTGATCCGCACCGCCCGCCGTGCCCGCAAATCGGCGGCGGGCTATGATCTGACCCGGCTGTTTGTCGGTTCGGAAGGCACGCTGGGGATCATCACCGAAGTCACCGTCCGCCTGTATGGCATCCCCGAAGCGGTGGTCGCCGCCGTCTGCCCGTTCCCCGATGTTGGCGCGGCGGTCAATACGGTGATCGACACCATCCAGTTGGGCATCCCGGTGGCCCGTGTCGAATTCCTTGATGAAAACCAGATGGATGCGGTCAACCGCTTTTCAAAGCTGTCCTATGCGGTGACCCCGACCCTGTTCTTTGAATTCCACGGCAGCGACGAGGCCATTGCCGCACAGGCCGAAACGGTCAAGGAGCTGGCTGCCGCCCATGGCGGAGTCGATTTCCAGTGGACCGCCAACGCCGATGAGCGCGACAAGCTGTGGCACGCCCGCCATAACGCCTTTTACGCCGCGCTGGCGCTGAAGCCGGGCAGCAAGGGCATTTCGTCCGATACCTGCGTACCGATTTCCCGGCTGGCCGATTGCGTCATCGAAACCAAGCACGACCTGCAACAGAGCTTCCTGAAAAGCACCATGGTCGGCCACGTCGGCGACGGCAATTTCCATGTGCTGTTTCTGGTCGACCCCGACAGCCCGCAGGACATCGCCGAAGCCAAGCGCCTGAACTCGCGGCTGGTGATGCGGGCGATCGAGATGGACGGTACCTGCACCGGCGAACATGGCATCGGCCACGGCAAGCGCGACTATCTGACCCACGAACTGGGCGATGCGATGGACGTGATGCGGGCGGTCAAGGCCGCGCTGGACCCGCAAAACCTGTTCAATCCCGGCAAGATCATCTGAGATCGACAACGAGGGGAACAGGATCGTGGAGTGCTGCTCCACACCTTGCCGGGGGCATCGTCCCCCGGCAGCTTACCAGCCAATGGCCCCGGCCCCCGAACTTTCCGCCAGCGCCCGCCGCAGTTCCAGCAGAGCCCGGTCAAGGGCCGCAGGCAAGCGGGCCAGCCATGGCTCAGCCTGGGTCCAGACATTATCCAGCGCGCAGGTTTCCAGCCGCCCGGCCAGGTCCTGCACTTCCCGCAGCCCCAGACCACCGCTGGTGGATTTCAGGTCATGGGCGTGGGGAATGGCCTGCGCCGCAGTGATGGAGGGGCGACACAGTGCCTGACAAGCCTCGCGCGCTTCCCGGCTGTAATCCCGGATGATGTCCTGCAGCAACGGCATCCCCAGTTCATTGACCATCGTCTGCAGGCGCTGGAAGTCCAGCACGTCAACCACCACCGGCTTTGCATCGCGCTGGCCGGAGGCTTGCAGGGTCAATTGCTCGATGGTCTCGAACAACTGGGCCGAGCTGATCGGCTTGGACAAAAAGGCGTTCATCCCGGCCACCAGACAGCGGTCGCGCTCGTCCTGCAACACGTTGGCGGTCAGGGCAATGATCGGCAGGGTCTGCCCCAGCGCACGGATCGCCTGCGTGGCGGCAAGGCCATCCATATCCGGCATCAACATGTCCATCAGGACCACATCGAACACCTGCGTACGCGCTGCCTCGACCGCAGCCCGGCCATCCCCGACCATCACCACCCGGTGCCCACGCCGCTCCAGCATGGCGCGGACCACCTTCTGGTTGATCGGATTGTCTTCGGCGACCAGAATGGTCAGGGATTGCGTCATGGTCATCAGCGGGCGGGATGCCTTGCTCCGTTCCTTGCCCGCCTCTGGCCCGGACCGACTGTCACCCGCCGCAATCGCCACCGGAACCTCGAACCAGAACAGGCTGCCTTTCCCCGGCTCGCTGGAACAGCCAATCCGGCCCTGCATCAGGTCAACCAGCCGCTTGCAGATCGCCAGTCCCAGCCCGGTACCGCCATAGCGGCGGGTAATCGACGGATCAGCCTGCCGGAACGACTGGAACAACCGCGGCATCACCTCGGCGCTGATGCCAATGCCGGTATCCTGCACCTCGATCCGCAAGGTCGCCGTGGCATCAGGATTGAGGTCGCAGGCGACCGACACGGTGACCGACCCGTGATCGGTGAACTTGATGGCGTTGCCGACCAGATTGAGCAGCACCTGCCGCACCCGCGTCGGATCACCGACCATCGCCTCTGGCACGGTCGGGGCCATGGACAGCCCCAATTGCACCGACCGCTCGCGGGCGCGGATGTGCAACAGGTCCACCACCCCCTTGGCCAGACGCCCGGGCTGGAAGACCAGCTTCTCCAGCTCAAGCGCGCCCGCTTCCAGCTTGGAGAAATCGAGCACGTCGTTGATCATCGACAGCAGGCAGTCACCCGAAAAATGGATCGTTTCCAGCGCATCGCGGTGGTCCTGCTCGTGGACCTCTTCCAGCAGGTGGGAGGTCATCCCCAGAATGCCGTTCAGCGGAGTGCGGATTTCATGGCTGATCAGCGCCAGAAAATCGCTTTTCACCAGCGCGGCCTCGTCGGCGGCATCCTTGGCATGTTGCAGCTGGCGATGGGCGGCGGCCAGCTCCAGTTCGGTCAGCTTGCGGACGGTGATATCCTCGATGGTGCCTTCGTGATACAGCACCTGCCCGGTGGTATCGCGCAGGGTGCGCACGTTGACCGCAATCCAGATGCCGCGCCCATCCTGACGGCGGGCGGCGGTTTCAAAATGCTGCAGCTCCTGCCCCTCGGCCAGTGCCTGCACAAAGGCCTGGCGGGTGGCTTCATCGGTCCAGCAGCCGGTAAAATGTATCGAACGCACCAAAGCCTGTTCGTCGGTAAAGCCAAACAGGCGCACCAGCGCCGGATTGGCGCTGATGAAATCACCGCCCGGCGTAATCTGGAAAATGCCTTCGACCGAATTCTGGAAGATCGAGCGGTATTTGGTCTCGATATCCGCCGCAATTTCCTCGTGCAGCTTGCGGGCGGTAATGTCTTCCATCGTCCCGGCAATCACCCGCACCGTCCGGCCATCGGCCGCCATCACTGGCCGCAGGGTTTCCCGCCCCCACAGCAGGACGCCATCATTGCGACGAATGCGGACTTCGCAGGCAGGAACCATGCCTCCCGTGGCGAGCACCTGCTGTACCTGCCGGGTTTCGCCGGCAAAAACATGGATGTCATTGAACAGGTTGATCCGTGCGACCAGCAGGTCTGCCGGACAGGCATAGCCCAGCAGAGTGGCAAAAGCCGGATTGGCGGACAGAATCACCCCGTCAAGGCTGACGCTGAACACGCCGATTGCGACAGCTTCAAACAGGTCCTGAGTCAGAACAAGACTGTCTGCGTTCGCCATATCCGAACCCACCTTTCCTGCGATCTGGCTACCTGAAACCAGCAAAAACAACCAAGGGTAACAAATACTTGAAGATCACCCGCAGAATCTTGGCTTGCGAGCCAAAAAATGCGCTCCGCTTTCTGATAAAGCATATTTTCATGGCGGATTAAACTGTGTTCAAACCTTGCGAGCACTTATACTCCCTGGCTGCATGGTCTTTTTTCCCTATCACCGTCCCGCTGCTGTCGACTCCACGAGGCCCTGATGCTCAACAACGTGCCGATTGCCCGCAAGCTTGCCCTGTTGTGTGCGGTCTTCCTGATCCCGGTGATCCTGTTGGCATGGCTGTTACTGGACCACAGCGGCAAGGCGATCAATTTCGCCCGCAAGGAAATAGACGGTACAGTCTATATCGATTCGATCACCGATGCCATTGACCCCCTGACCCGGGGACATTGGGAAGCATTGAATGCCGATGGCGACAACCTGGGCCCAACCATCAGCGCCGCCTTGAAAAAGGCCGACAGCCTGATCGACAGCAGCGAGCAGCGTTTCGGGGCCACCATGCTGAGCAGCGCTCAGGCCGCCACCGCCCGTCAGGGCCTGTCGGCCTACATGGCGTCGGGACAACAAGGGGCGCAGTTCGGGGCCGAATCACATCTGGCGGCGCTGAAAGCCCTGCGGGATCTGGTTTCCCGCGTCGGGGACCATTCCAACCTGATTCTCGATCCTGATCTTGACAGCTATTACGTGATGGATCTGGTGGTCCTGCGCATGCCGACCCTGATCACCAATCTGGAAAAGGCCACCGCCGTGCTGTGGACCATGCGGGCGGCCACCCCGATCGACCAGCAGCGGTTCATGGATTTGCTGGCGCGGGCACGCTCGACCGTCGAGTCGATGGAGGGCGCGATCACTATCGCGGTGGAAAACAACGACGGCGGCCAGTTGGCGGCCTCGCTGCGTCCGTCGTTCCTCAAGGCTGCTGACAGCATCAACGCCTATATCCGCACGCTGGAACTGACTGCCCGCATGGTACAGGGCGGACTGGACTTTGACCGCAGTGACATCATCAGCTCGCATACGGTGATGCAGTCGGCGGTGATCCAGCTGTGGAAAGACGGCCTGTCCTCCTTGACCGTCCTGCTGGAGGCCCGTATCAGCAGCCTGCGCACCGAACTCTGGGCCAGCCTGAGCGCCAGTATTCTGGCGCTGTGTCTGGCTGGGGTGCTGGCGGCGATGATTGCCCGCGGCATCAGCCGCCCGCTGTCCGAACTGCAACGGCTGATGGCCCGGCTGGCTGACGGCGAGACCGGGATTTCGGTCCCCGCACGCGGTCGGCAGGACGAGGTCGGCCAGATGGCCAAGGCGCTGGACGTGTTCCGCGAAAATGCCGTGCGCACCCACCGCATGAAAGCGGCGCTGGACTGCGTCGGCACGCCGGTACTGGTGGTGTCTTCCGATGGCACCCTGACCGACATGAACAATGCCGCCCGCCAGCATTTCCACAGCCACAGCGCCGCGATCAGCAGTGACATCAAGGGCTTCAGCCTGACCGATGCCCTCGGCACGCCGATCCGGCAGGTGTTCCCCAAACCGGCCTTTCACGACATGCTGAGCAATTGCCCGCAAGGGGCCCAGCGCGGCCAGATTGATCTGGGCAGCCGGTCGTTTGACGTGCGGGTCAATACGGTGACCACCGAGCGGGGCGAACATCTGGGGATGGTCTGCGAGTGGATCGACCTCAGCGAACGCCTGCGGATGGAACGTGACATCGCCCGTCTGGTTGACTGCGGGATTTCGGGTGATTTTTCGCAACGGCTGGACGTCGACAGCCAGCGCGGTTTCCTGCGCAGTCTGGCCGAACGGATGAACAACTTTGTCGATACGGTCAGCGAAAGTCTGGGTGAGCTGGTCGAGGTTAATGGCGTGCTGGCGCAAGGCGACCTGATGCGCCGGATTGACCGCCCCTACGAGGGCGCCTTCCAGGCTCTGGCCGACAACACCAACCAGATGGCCGACCGTCTGGCCGATATCGTGCGCAAGATCGCCGAATCCGCCCATGCGGTCCACAATGCCTCAGCGGAGATTGCCCAGGGCAGCGAAGACCTCGCCACCCGCACCGAACAGCAGGCCGCCAACCTCGAAGAAACCGCCGCCGCGATGGAAGAACTGGCGGTCACCGTCCGCCAGAATGCCCACAGCGCCCAGCAGGCCGACGAACTGGCCAGCGAAGCCCGCCTTGCGGCGGAAAAGGGTGGCCGGATCGTTGGCCCCGCTGTCACCGCCATGGGCCGGATCGAGGAAAGCTCGGGCAAGATTTCCGAAATCACCACCGTGATCGAGGAGATCGCCTTCCAGACCAACCTGCTGGCCCTGAATGCCGCCGTCGAAGCGGCGCGGGCAGGCGATGCCGGGCGCGGCTTTGCGGTGGTGGCCGCCGAAGTCCGCCAACTGGCCCAGCGCACCAGCCGCTCGTCAAAGGAAATCAAGGAGCTGATCCAGCGGTCCAACGTACAGGTCCAAGACGGCGTCAAGATGGTGGGCGAAGTTGGCAGGGCTTTGGAGGGGATCGTGGAGTCGATCACCTCGGTGGCGGCGATCATCGGTGAAATCGCCTCGGCCAGCCGGGAACAGTCTTCCGGGCTGGACGAAGTCAATGCCGCCGTCACCCAGATGGATGAAATGACCCAGCAAAACGCTGCGCTGGTCGAAGAAACCACTGCTGCCGCTCATTCGCTGTCGGTGCAGGCCGAGGCGCTGGTCGATCTGGTATCCTATTTCCGGGTCGATGATCATCATACCCCGTCCCATGGTTACAGCTATGGCTGGCAGGGCACCTCTGGCTGGCAGGATGCCGATGTCGAAGATGTCCATCACCTGTCCCATCGCCCGCGTCCCGGCCTGAACCGCCCGCAGGCAACCGCCCCGGCGCGCCCGATGATGTCGGCCCCCGGCCTGTCCCGACCGGTGGCCGTTACCCGCCAGCGTCCGCCTGCCCCCCGCCCGTCTGCGCCGCACCATCCGGGCTTTGAGCAGGATGCCGACTGGTCGGAGTTCTAAGAGGTGCGCGAAAGGTGGACGCCGGTTTTCGCTCCAACGCGGCGGCCACACAGCTCTGGAACACGCTTTCCCTGACAGCTTTGCTGCTGCCCCTGTAGTCTTTCAGGAAGCCCATGCCCGTTCTCGACGACTGGAACCTGCCGTTTACCGACAGCGACTTCTCGTTCATCGCCCGGCTCGCCCGCCAGAGCAGCGGGATCGACCTGAGCGACAAGAAGCGCGACATGGTCTATGCCCGTCTGTCAAAGCGCGTGCGGGCGCTGGGGCTGGTGTCCTTTCAGGACTATTGCGCCGTGCTGGCCGCAGACCCCCATGGCCCGGAAACCACCGCCGCCCTGAATGCCATCACCACCAATCTGACCCGCTTTTTCCGCGAACCCCACCATTTCGACCATTTCGCCCGTCAGGCCCTGCCCGATATCCTGCACGGCCTCCGGACCAACCCGCGACGTTTGCGGCTGTGGTCGGCGGGTTGTTCCAGTGGCGAAGAACCCTATACGCTGGCGATGGTTCTCAGTGCCGCCCTGCCCTCCCTCGCCGGATGGGATGCCCGCATTCTGGCCACCGACATCGACACCGATGTCCTTGGCCGGGCCGCCGCCGGGGTCTATGGCACCCATGAGCTGGAGCGGGTTCCACCCGACTTCCGCCAGCGTTTTTTCCACCCGCACAGCGACGGGCATTTTATCGTTGATGAAAAACTGCGCCAGCTGATCGCCTTCAAGCCGCTGAACCTGATGCACAGCTGGCCGATGCACGGTCCGTTTGACGCCATTTTCTGCCGCAACGTTGCCATCTATTTCAGCCGGGCCGACCAGACCCGGCTGTTTGAACGGATGGCCGACCTGTTGCGCCCGAATGGCTATCTTTATATTGGCCATTCCGAGAACCTGTTCGGCCTGTCCAACCGGTTCCAGCTGGTTGCCCGTACCATTTACCGGAGGCTGCCGTGATGCCGTCATCCGCTGGCCTGTCACTGTTGTACTATGACCGCGCCTTTGGCGGGACCGTCCGGCGGGTGCCGCAAGGGGCCTGTGTGCTGGCCGAACAGGACGAGGTTCTCGCCACCCTGCTCGGCTCCTGCGTTGCCGTCTGCCTGCGCGACCGGACGCGCGGCATTGGCGGAATGAATCATTTCCTGATGCCCTCCCCCGGCGGCGACCAGCCCCTGTTCCCGGCCCACGCCGATCATCCCTATGGTGAAGACGCCATGGAGCATCTGTTGTCTGCCCTGCTGGCACAGGGCGCCCAGCGCGACACACTGGAAGCCAAGGTGTTTGGCGGTGCTGAAATGGTTCCGGTGCTGGAGGGCGTCGGCAAACGCAATGCCGATTGCGCCTTGCGCTTTCTGAACGGACAGGGCCTGAGCCCGGTCGCGCAGGATCTGGGCGGAACCGCCTCGCGGCGGGTTTATTTCCAGCCCTGCACCGGCAAGGTATGGGTGCGGCGGCGGCAGGCCCAACAGGCGGGCTCCTCCACCAGCGGGGGAACCCCGTCATGAAGCCGCTGCGGACCCTGATCATTGATGACTCGGCGCTGGCCCGTGACATGATCACCGCCGCCCTGTCCCGTGCCCCGGACATCTCGATTGTCGGAGCCGCTGCTGACCCGCTGCTGGCCCGCCGCCAGATTGCCCAGCTGGCCCCCGATGTGCTGACGCTGGATGTGGAAATGCCCCGCATGGACGGGCTGGCCTTTCTGCGCCAGTTGATGCGACTGCATCCCTTGCCGGTGGTGATGGTCTCGTCACTCACCCGCGAGGGCGCCGCCGCCACCGCCGAAGCCTTTGCCCTGGGGGCGGTGGACGTGGTCGGCAAACCGACCGCACTCGGAGCCGCCTTTGACGCGCTGGCCGAAGAGCTGATTGCCAAGGTCCGGCTGGCCGGACAAGCCCACGCCCAGCCTCATCCGGTGATTCAGGCACCACCGCCCTCACTGGGCAGTCCGCCGTTCCTGTCCCGTCTGTGCGTTCTGGTTGGCGGCCTTGGCTGCCTGCCCACCATGCTGGAGGTGGCCAGCCACTGGCCCGCCGGAGCCCCGCCCCTGCTGCTGGCCCCCCGCCTGCCGCTGGTCGCCCCGGATCACCTTGCCGCCCTGCTGCGGGCCCGCACCACGCTGCCGGTCCACATCGCCGCCGACGGTCTGCCGCTGAGCTGTGGGAGCATCATTCTGATCCCGGGTGAACAGGAAACCACCATCGCCACAGCCCCCCCCGGCCAGCCGGAGCCATGGCAGTTGCGCTGCCTGCCCCGCCCGTTGTCACACCCGCATGACCACCTGCTGCGCTCCCTCGCCATCGCCGCCCACGGACAGGCGATTGCCGTCCTGCTGAGTGGCGAGTCCACCGATGGTGCGGAAGGATTGCAGCACGTACATCACGCCGGAGGACAGGCTCTGGTGCAAGGCTCCTCGGGCTGCCTGTTCGCCTTTGCCCGTCAGGATGCCTTGCGCCGCATCCCCGATCTGCCTATCACCCCGATACCGCATCTTGTTTCCCGCCTGCTGACCCTGTGCCGGACGTAAAGAGAGAACTGCCATCATGCCGACCGCCCATACCCTTGCCGTTCTCGTCGTTGATGACCATGCCAGCATTCGCGGGCTGACCCGCCACGGGTTGAGCCAAATCGGTGTCAGCGATGTTGTCGAGGCCGCCAACGGCACCGAAGCCCTTGCCGCGCTGGGGCAAAAACGCTTCGATCTGGTGATTGCCGACTGGACCATGGACGGCATGGACGGTCTGGACCTGCTGGCCCGCCTGCGCGCCAACCCGATCATTGGCCGCACGCCCTTTATCCTGCTGACCGCCCGCAACGATGCCGACTCTGTGCGCACCGCCATTGCCGCCGGGGTCAACAACTACATCGTCAAGCCGTTTGACGTGCCGACCCTGCGCAGCAAGATCGAAGCCGTTCTCGGGCCACTGGCATGAGCACCCGCGTCGAACTGCCCGCCCTGCTGACTCCGGGGGATGCGGTGATGCTGCGCAACAGCCTGCTGGCGGCGCTGGCAACCAGCGGGCGGATCGAGGTTGACGCCAGCGCCGTCCAGCACCTGTCGGTGCAGGGCGTGCAGGTGCTGCTGTCCTTTGTCGCCAGTGCCACCGCCACTGCCCACCCGTGGGTGCTGAAAGCCCCGTCCGAGGATCTGGTGGCCCAGCTGGAAAGCTATGGCCTGTTTCCCCAGTTGATGACCTGGCCGGTCGAGGTCTGAGCCGATGAGTGAACTTGACCGCCTGCGCCGCACCTTTTTCGATGAATGCGAAGAGCTGCTTGCCAGCCTGCAAGACAGCGTGACCGCGCTGGCGTCCCCGGACACCGGTGGCCAGCACGCCGCCGCCGTCGCCGCCGCCTTTCGCGCCGCCCATTCGATCAAGGGCGGTGCCGGTGCCTTTGGCAGCGGCATACTGGTCGAGGTCGCCCACCTGACCGAAACGGTGCTCGACGCCATCCGCGCGGGCCGGATGACGCCCTCCGGGCCACTGGTGGAAACCCTGCTGCGGGCGGGCGATGCACTGGCCGATTGCGTCAGCGCCGACCGCGACGGTGTTCCGCCGCCGGAAAACCCGCCGGTGCTGGCCGAGCTGCGTCGCCTGCTGGGAACCGAGGCCAGCGCCTCCCCCACCCCCCCGCTTGAGGCCCTGCCGGATTTCCCGGTCATCCGCGCCGACACGGCCCCGGCACCTCCGGCGCCCCCAGCGGCTCCGCCCCCCCGCGTCTGGACCATCGACTTTGCCCCCAACGCCAAGGCGCTGGCGGCGGGCCATCAGCCGTTGCTGGTCCTGCGCGCCCTGAAAGCGCTGGGACCATTGCAGACTGTCTGCGACAGCAGCCACATCCCGCCACTGGACGCGCTGGAGCTGACCGAAAGCTATCTGCGCTGGACCCTCTCGCTGACCACCGACATTGCCCCCGAAGTGGTGGCCGAACCGTTCGCCTTTGTCGCCCCGCTGTGCCCGCCACAGATCACCGCCAACGATGGCAGCCGGATCGGCTTTGACCCGTTGGGAGTTGGCAGCCTGCTGACCACGGATAGCCCCGCCCCTGTGCAAGAGGTAGACCCCACTCCCCTGCCCGAGCCGGTTTCCCCCGAAACAGACCCCCCGCTGGACCCGGTGCGGCCATGGGCAGGGCCACAGCAGGCGGCGGCGTCCATCCGCGTCGATGTCGAACGCATCGACCGGCTGGTCAACATGGTCGGCGAGCTGGTGATCACGCAGGCGATGCTGGCGCAACAGGCACAAGGTCTGGCAGAAGACCGCTTCCCGATGCTGTTCCAGGGGCTGGAAGACCTGGCCAGCCATACCCGCGAGTTGCAGGAAAGCGTGATGGCCATCCGCGCCCAGCCGGTCAAAAGCGCCTTTGCCCGCCTGCCCCGGCTGGTGCGCGAAACCGCGCAGGCACTGGGCAAACGGGCTCGCCTGACCCTGATCGGCGAAGAAACCGAAGTCGATAAAAGCGTCGTCGAGGGCCTGAGCGACCCGTTGATGCACCTGATCCGCAACGCCATCGACCACGGCATCGAAACCCCGGAAGAGCGCCGTGCGGCAGGCAAGCCCGAAGACGGCACCATCACCGTGCTGGCCGAACACCGCTCTGGCCGGATCGTGATTCAGGTCTCTGACGATGGTGCCGGGATCAATCTGGCCGCCATCAAGCGCAAAGCCATCGAACAGGGCCTGCTGCCCAAGGGCGCAGACCCCAGCGACGACGAGCTGTATGACCTGATGTTCCATCCCGGCTTTTCAACCGCCGAGCTGATCAGCAACATCTCGGGCCGGGGCGTGGGCATGGACGTGGTGCGCGCCAATGTCAACGCGCTGGGCGGGCGCATTCTGGTCCGCTCGTACAAGGGACGCGGCACCGCCTTTGCCCTGACCCTGCCGCTGACGCTGGCGGTGATGGACGGCATGCTGTTGCAGGCGGGCGAAGAGACCTATGTCCTGCCAATCGCCAACATTCTGGAAAGCCTGCAACCGGCCGCCGACGCCATCCATCATCTGGTTGGTCGCGGCCCGGTGTTGTCGGTGCGCGGGCAGTATACCCCGATGGTCGATCTGGCCCGCATGTTCGGCCATCGTCCGGACCCGTGCGACCCGACCCGCGCACTGGTGGTGCTGTGTGAAGCCGAGGATGGCGGCAAGGTGGCACTGGTGGTTGACAGCCTGATCGGCCAGCAGCAGGTGGTGATCAAAAGCCTGGAACGCAATTACGGGCACTGTGAGGGCATTTCGGCGGCGACCATTCTGGGCGATGGCCGGGTTGCCCTGATTCTCGATGTCGCCGGGCTGCGCCTGCTGGCCGCCCGCCGTCATCGCCGCGAGGGAGACGACCCGCATGGCTGATATCCTGTTCACGCCGTTTTTCAGCGACGGCATCCCCACGACCGACGGTGACACCTCCAGCGGGCCGATGCAGCAGTACGTCAGCTTTACCGTCGGCGGCAGTGAATTTGCCGTCGATATTCTGGCCATCCGCGAATTCAAACGCTGGACCGAAACCACCCCGCTGCCCAACACCCCGCCTTATGTGCGGGGAGTGATCAACCTGCGCGGGGTGGTGGTGCCGATTTATGACCTGCGCGCCCGTTTCGGACAGGGGCCGACCCAGCCCACCGCCACCCACGTCATCATGATGGTGGCGGTCAGTGAGCGCACCGTCGGCCTGCTGGTCGATGCCGTTGATGACGTGTTGACCGTGCCCCAGTCGGCGCTGTCGGCGGTGCCGGAAACCGACTCCACCGCCAGCCATCCGTTCCTGCAGGCGGTGCTGACCATCGACGAGCGGATGATTGCCGTCCTCGGGCTGGAGCGGTTGTTTTCCGGCGAGGTGGTGCCGCCCCTGCCGCTGGGGCCGTCGCCGGTCAGCCCCCAATCCCCGTGAACGGGCGTACATTTCCCTTGTCGCCACCGGTTGCCCTCGTTAGTTTCAATGCCCCGGGCTGGCCGTCGCCAGCAATCCATCCCGGCCGGACCTCCGGAAGCTCGACCCGGACCGCCCGGCGTGCAGGAGTCTTTTCCCCCGATGAGTGACAAGCGCGTTTATCTCTATGACAGCACCCTGCGCGATGGCGCGCAGACCCAGGGCGTGGACTTTTCGGCGACCGACAAGGCCGCCATTGCCCAGTCGCTGGACCTGCTGGGGATAGACTATATTGAGGGGGGATGGCCCGGTGCAAACCCGACCGACGACGCCTTTTTCGGCAATCCGCCGACCTTGCACCGCGCCAAGCTGGCCGCCTTTGGCATGACCCGCCGCGCCGGTCGTTCGGCGGACAACGACCCCGGACTGGCTCCGGTGGTGTCGTCGGGGGCCGACGTGATCACGCTGGTCGGCAAAAGCTGGGATTTCCAGTGCACCGTCGCGCTGGGCGTCGATCTGGACGAAAACCTGCGCATGATCGGCGACAGCATCCGCCACGCCACCACCAAGGCCAAAGAAGTCATCTACGACGCCGAACATTTCTTTGACGGCTACAAGGGCAATCCCGACTATGCCCTGAAGTGCCTGAAGGCCGCCCATGACAACGGGGCCCGCTGGGTGGTGCTGTGCGACACCAACGGCGGCACCCTGCCCGACGAAGTCGAACGCATCGTTGCCGCCGTCACCAAAGTCGTCCCCGGCAGCCATGTCGGCATCCATTGCCACAACGACACCGAAAACGCCGTCGCCAACAGTCTGGCCGCCGTCCGCGCCGGGGCCCGCCAGATTCAGGGCACCCTCAACGGGCTGGGCGAACGCTGCGGCAACGCCAACCTGATTTCGCTGATCCCGTCGCTGGTGCTGAAGATGGGCTATGAAACCGGCCTGTCGGCCAGTGACATGACCCGGCTGACCCAGGTCTCGCGCGAGCTGGACGAGCGCCTGAACCGCGCCCCGCTGCGCAATGCCGCCTATGTCGGCGAAGCCGCCTTTGCCCACAAGGGCGGGCTGCACGTTTCGGCGGTCGAAAAAGACCCCAAGTGTTACGAACACATCGCCCCCGAACTGGTCGGCAACCACCGCAAGATTCTGGTGTCCGATCAGGCGGGCCGGTCGAACTTTGTCGCCCGCTTCCGTGAAATCGGCCTCGACATCGACCCGAAGGACCCGCGCATCGCCGGGATGATGGACGAGGTCAAGCAGCGCGAGTTTTCCGGCTATTCCTATGACGGTGCCGAAGCCAGTTTTGAGCTGCTGGCGCGCAGCTATCTGGGCGAGGTGCCGGAATACTACCGCCTCAGCTCGTTCCGCGTGATCGACGAACGGCGGTGGAATGCCCGTGGCGACCTGATCACCCTGTCCGAAGCCACCGTCAAGGTCAGCCTGCGCGATGCCACCCAGATGGCGGTCGCCGAAGGCAACGGCCCGGTCAACGCGCTGGACGCCGCCCTGCGCAAGGTGCTGTTCCGGTCTACCCGGAGCTACAGGACCTGAAGCTGGTCGATTACAAGGTGCGCATCCTGACCCCCGAAGCCGCCACCGCCGCCGTCACCCGCGTGCTGATCGAAAGCGCCGACCGGCGCGGCAACACCTGGACCACCGTCGGGGTGTCGGGCAACGTTATTGATGCCTCCTATAACGCCCTGCGCGATGCCATCGTCTATAAACTGTTCCGCGATGGAGCCTCGGTCTGATGCTGCGCAACCTGCTGCTGCTGACCTTCGGGACGCTGTTCCTGATGCTGGGGATCGGCTATTTCACCGCCGACCCCACCCAGATGGAAAAGCCCTCGCAGGCACGAACCCTGCAACTGTTCGACCAGATCGCCTTTTCCGGCTATGGCGAGGCAGGCCCGACCGGCACCGGTCCCTATCTGCGCCGCTGGCAAGGCCCGGTGCGGGTGGCCCTGATCGGTGCCCCGGCCAAAACTGACAGCACGGAACGCCCGTGGAGCAACGCCGTTTCTGACCTGCTGGCCGTCTATGATGCCCTGCCCGGTCTGGACATCAGCATCGCTAACGAGCAGCCTTTCACCCGCGACATCCCGCCGGAAACCTCGCTGGCGATCATCACCGTGCCCGCCAGCGCGATGGACGACCTGTTGCCGACCCTGCCCCCCGCCGCCGCCAATGCGCTGACCAACAAGCGTGAAGGCTGCGCCGTGCTGGGAGCCGAGGCCGCCGTCCTCAACAATGTCTCGATCCTGATTGCCGACGGCCTGTCGGCCAGCAGCCGCTCGGCCTGTCTGGGCGAAAAGCTCGCCACCGCGCTGGGCTTTACCATCGACGCCAAAATGGCCGGCGACGTGTTCCGCGTCCGGCAGGATGGCATGATGTTCCACGGGCTGGGCCGGATGGCTGCGGCTCTGGTGTATGATCCGGCCCTGCAACCCGGCATGGGCCGCGACCAAGCCCGCAGCGTCGCTGCGGACCTGTTGAAGAGCAAGGGACTCGAATAAGTTGGTTGAACAAATCCCCGACTGGCGCCAGCGGGGCCGGGCGATCCTGCAAAAGGACGTTCTGGCCATGCGCGGAACCGCGCCAGCCATCATCCTTGTCGAGCCGCAACTGGCCGAAAACATGGGCACCACCGCCCGTGCGATGGGCAACAGCGCGCTGGTGGACCTGCGTCTGGTGCGGCCACGGGTCAGTCATCTGGACGAACGGGCGATCAATGCCGCCTCGGGCGCCGATGCGATCCTCGAAAACGCCCGCGTCTATGACAGCACCGAAGAGGCGGTGGCTGATCTGGTCCATGTTTATGCCACCACCGCCCGCCGCCGCGACATGATGAAGCGCATCGTCACCCCGCGCAAAGCCGCCGGTGAAATGCGTCAGGCCCTCGGCCTCGACCCCATCGAGCCGGTCGGCATCCTGTTTGGCCGCGAGCGCACCGGGCTGGAAAACGACGACGTGGCGCTGGCCAACGCGGTGATCGAAGTCCCGCTCAATCCCAGCTTCTGCTCACTGAATCTGGCGCAGGCGGTCTTGCTGGTCGGCTATGAGTGGTATTCCTCGGTCGATCAGACCCCGACCGAACAGCCCGCCGAGCGCGCCTCGCCCCCCGCTGCCCATCAGGACCTGCTCGGCCTGTACGAGCATCTGGAGCGCGAGCTGGACGATTGCGGCTTTCTGCGCCTGCCCGACAAGCGCCCCGGCATGGTCCGCAACCTGCGCTCGATCTTTGCCCGCGCCGGTCTGACCCGGCAGGAAGTTAAAACCCTGCACGGCGTGGTCACCGAACTGCGCTGGGGCCGCCGCCCCGACCGCCCGCTGCGCAGCGAACGCCATTCGTCCCTGGCCGAACAGCGGACCTCTGACGAACCTTCCACGGATGGGCCCACCACCGACGGGGATTCATCCGCATCATGAGCGATACGCCGCACTTCTCCGCCGCCTTTCGCCAACAGCTCGTTGATCTGATTGAATGGCGGCGGGACGTGCGGCGGTTTCGCACCGACCCGATCCCGCCGGATGTGCTGACCGAAATCCTCCGCCTCGCCACCCACTCGCCGTCGGTCGGCCACAGCCAGCCGTGGCGCTTTGTGCTGGTCGAAGACCCCGGCCTGCGCGTGCGCATCCGCCGCAACTTCTCCGCCGCCAATTCCGAGGCCCTGCACGCCTACAAGGGCGAAAAGGCCCGGCTGTATGCCTCGCTGAAGCTGTCCGGCCTGGATGATGCCCCGGTCCAGCTGGCGATCTTTTGCGACAACGACCCGCAGGCCGGGGACGGGCTGGGGCGGCAGACCATCCCCCAGACCCTGCACTACTCCGTCGCCGGAGCCGTCCAGACCCTCGCGCTGGCCGCCCGCGCCTGGGGCGTCGGTGTCGGCTGGGTCTCGATCATCGACCCCATCGACGCCAAGGAAAGCCTCGACGTTCCCGAACACTGGGATCTGGTGTCGTACCTCTGCCTCGGTTATCCGCAGGAAGAGCACCGCGACCCCGAGCTGGAGCGGTTCGGCTGGCAGCAGCGCCTGCCGCTGGAGAGCTTTATTTTCCGCCGGTAGGGGGCTTGTGTGCAGGGGGAGGAGGCGGGCTCTGCCCGCGCCCGCAAAGGGCCATTGGCCCTTTGATCCCGGGAAGGGGGGGGATTACCCATAGCGCGATAAAATTACGTAGAAATCCTCATAGAGAGTGTCCATACTGTCTAAGCAAATAATTGCATAGAGAGATAAGGTATGAGCATTCAAAATCTGGTCAAGTGCATTCATGATGAACCAAAAATTACATTCATTATTGGAGCTGGTGCCTCTGTAAGCGGGGGTATTCCTCTCGCACAGGATCTCATTAAAGATGCAAGAAAAAGGTATCTAACCGAGATGCAAGGAATGGATGAAAAAGATAAGAATAACTATAATAAGACAATGATGAGAATAGGAAAAGATAAATGCCGAGAAATTATACAAGATAAACTCGATAAATCTCGTGTTAATTGGGGACACTTAGCCCTTATGTCATTGATAAGCTCACCGCTATTCAATGATAAAATCTGTAGAATACTCAGTTTTAATTTTGATTTCTTAGCAGAGAGATCGGCATCTATTATCGGGAAACATATTCCTGTCTATGATTTCGCGCTCGCACCAGCAAACGAAGAGCATATAAAAATACTCGCAGAGCATTCACTCATTCACCTACACGGACAAAGTAACGGTTTCGTCATGCTAAATGGCGAAGATGAAATATCAAAACATACAAATAATTTATCCCCAATCATAAAGGATAGCCTACAGAACCATCTCACCATTGTTATAGGCTATAGTGGCCAATCCGATGATGCCTTCAAAATTATATCAGAGTGGTCCACTATTGACCGAAAAATATTCTGGTTAGGATATGACCAATATGCACCACACAATCTCCGCCCACTCATAAAAGATAAAAAAATAGAATACATACCATCATGTGATTTTGATGAAGCAATGGTAATTATTGCTAAAGAATTAAATTGCTGGCCAATAAAAATTTTAGACAACCCCCTAGAATATGCAGAAAATATTATATTATTAATGAAAAACATAACTCCGCATCAAAAAGAACATGATTTACACCTTAAAATCATGGAAACTATCCATCACCGTATTCAACGTATAAATGAAAAATGGAAAGACTCCATTAATGAAAAAGAGAAACTTGTTGAAAAATATATTAGAGGACAAGATAATCCTGATATATATCAAATTGATAATACTTCCAACGAAGAGATACGCGATATGGCTACAGAAATACTCAATGCAGAGGCCAATCATCTAATAAACAGCTTGCGTCAAGTAACAGAAAGCGACTACAAAGAGGCCATTAAAAAATACGCCCATGCATTCAAAATTCACCCTGACCGCTACCAACTTCTAGAGAATGAAGGATCTGCGTATCAACGTCTTTCAAAAATGTTTATCGGCGACAAAAGGGATAAGTTAGAAGAATCTGCAAAGGAAATATTCGTTAAAGCAGCAAGAATGGCGGAAAAAAATCATGACGTACTTAGCATTCTACATGCACTTTTAAACGTATCATCTCTATCAATTAAATCAACAATAGGACGGGAAATAGATCAAAAAAGTGAGAACATTCTTTTAGAAGAACAAAAAAATACAGAAGAAGCACTCGAAAAATTACAAGACCGTGCCTTTTTCATTCAAAAAAATAAATTCGAACACATGAATTATCATTTGAAGTACAATTTAGCATGCATAAGAATGGAGCTATCCCGCCATTACGCCATAGAAGATAGAAACAAATACTTAGAAAGTGCGGAAGAATTACTCAGAGAGGTTAACAAATACATTGACCATGCGAATTACATGGTTGCTTGCATTTACAGCCTACAGGGGAATGAATCCAAAGCACTTAAGGAACTTGAAGACTGCCTAGAAGCCAACACTCTCCCCACAAGAAACGAATTAGAGAAAGATGAAAACCTAACGTGTCTGCATAGCAATCCCCGCTTTCAGGCTTTACTAGACAGCGCTCCTCCTCACTAACCACCCAAAACGGGGTCCGGGGCCTCAAGGCCCCGGCGGGGTGTGGGGCAGCGCCCCGCAAATCGCGTCAGCGCATTCAAAAAGGTCCGGAAAAGACGAAACCCCCAGGTTTCCCTGAGGGTTTCGATGGTGGGCGTAACTGGGATTGAACCAGTGACCCCTACGATGTCAAGGCATGGAGCTGCCTGTTTTCAATAGGTTAGCTACTCTCTCACCCACCTTGTACGCTTGAGCATCCTGCAGTTCTGCAGGAGTTGCGTATGAGCAACGTGTCAGGCAAAGAGGCTGCACTGCAGCCCTCAGGAGCAAGCTCTTCCCGCCGGTATCACCTGATACGGCTCCTCGAAGCCGTTGGGGAGCAGTGGGGCTTGTCGCGGTCGGCGATGGCCCATTTGGTTTACCTGATCCGGCACACCCAGGAAGTGGACTGGCAGCCAGGCAATCGGGTCGTGGTCTACAAGTCCGTAACGGTGATGGCCCGAGATCACGGCGTCAGTGAGCGCCAGATTCACAACCGCGAACAGGGCCTCTGTGAGCTGTTGGGTCTGAAAATCCGCGTCTCTGGCAATTTCCGGCGTTATGGTCGGCGTGATGCTGAAAGCGGACGCATCCTGCAGGCGTTTGGCGTTGACCTCGCGCCCCTCAAGGCCCTTCTCCCTGCCCTTGAGAGCGCCGCTCAGGCCCGAGAGCAGGAGCGGCAGCAGTGGCAGACCTTGAAGCACACTCTGAGCGGCCTGCGGGGCTCTATCCGGCAATTGCTGGGGCAACTGGTGCGGGCTGGTGCGGATACCGAAGGACTGGACACCGAGCAGATTGGCTTTCAGGGGCGGGTCCGTGCAGAAACGCCGGTCAATGACCTCCGTCGCCGGGTTTCGTTGGCGACGCGCTTTCGAGAGCGCCTGAAGCGGATTTTGGGCCACTGGCTCAGCAAGGTTCGGCCAGCACACAGTTCCGACAGGGCGGAAGAGGACTTCCGACACAGCAATCCCTCAAATGAAAAACAAACAAATGATAAATCATTTGTTCCGCCACCACCTCCAGCCGCCGGAAATCGCCTGCGCCCTGTCCCGCCTCTGCGGGTCAAGGCGTTATCTGCCGTGCTGACCAAGCCGAAAAAGGCTTCCCCTCCGTCGTCCTCCTCCCCTCTGCGCGTGTCGAAGACGCCGCCGCCGGTGAAGGGGAGAGCTGCCGGAAACCGGGGTGAGGTTTCCGGGGAAGCGGTGCACATGACACCACCGGCTTGCCGGTCTTCAGGTGACGTAACCACCGCTGCAGGCTGCGCAGAGACCCGGCCAGTTGCAGCCGCTTATGGATGGCCGACGCCGGGTAGCCTTCTGCAGCCAACGCGAGAATTTCATCTTGGTGTGCGATCACCTCAATCCGGCAATCTCCCCACTCGCTCATGTGTACAGCCCCATTCAAGCGAAAACGACAGAGAACGGCCATGAGTGTAAGAGCTTCCCACAACTTCTCAAATCAAGTGAAAAACTACGACCATCAAAGACACTGTGCGACAGAGTTTATTACTCTCGGACAGGGCTTCCACCTGCCGCGCAATTGCCGTTCTTCGTTTTAACGACAGGGTAGGCTGATTGGTAGCCGTCCCTGTTTCCAGAAAGGTTTCCAAAATGGTGAAAGCTGGTGATGGAAAGCCCCGTTCAGAGACCCGTCGTTCCTCATATCAGGTGCAAGTTCGGTTAACGGCAGAAGAGTGGGAAACCCTGTCTCGGCAGGCTGAGGAGTGGAATCAGCGTCTGCCTGAGAATGCCAGCCGGTATGCGCGTATGACGATACCGCGCTTGATGAAGACCGCCGCCTTACGCCGGAAGCGACCGCCAGTTATGGCGGCGGTCGGGATGTCCGCCGAGGCTCTTGCCGAGTTCAAGGCAGCCCGTGCGGACATGGCCCGGTTGGGGAATTTGTTTAAGGCGTGGCTGGAGCATGGCAGCGGTGTATTTGTGGGGAAGAACGGGGCTCCGCTCACGATCCATCGCGGCGCAATGGGCGTGGAGCGGATCGGGGTGCGTGATGTGCTTGAGGCTATGGGGAAGGTAGCGCGGGCGATGCGAGAATCTATTGATAGGCAAGAGTGAAACCATCAAATAGAATTGCCAATAATAACCAATATCGCAGCACACCATCAAGATAATAAATAAAATATTAAAACCTATTCGAGGCAAAGAATAAATCAAAATTAAAATTTCTTAATTATCATAGTTAATTAATAAAAATAGGTTATTTGAATAAGAAAATTCACAAATCCTGTTCATTCAATCAATATTTATCATCACCAAATAATTGAAAAAGAGGAATTTTCTCATTCGCACGGACTCTATCGCACTGAATTTTTCGAATGAATCCGTGCATTAGGTGGCCTACTATTACCTTTAGCTACAAATTTTATTTCATCCTGAAAAAATGATGCAATTTTTCTCACAGCGTTAGAAAGATATTTATCGGGAGTTACGTAATCACGACTGTAGCGGCCAGATGCGTGATTTACATGCCAAATCGGCATTCCATTTTCCTGCGTCCACCACATTTCCCCCGCAATACGGGCAGCCTGTAGCCCCGTCATACTGGGATGGCCCAGCTTCGGCTCTGAGAGATCTTCCGCCACAAACAAGCTGCCATCTCGGCCAATAGCCCAGATTAAATTGCGGTTAATTGGATCACTAACAATATCCGGAAAAATATCTGTTAATTTTTTTTCTACGGGATCGAAATAGTGCCCAATCGTTTTATTTAATCCTTTACCAGAATCAGAAATTTCACTTTCTTCCAGCCTCAGAGGAGCTCTCAGTGCCCCATACGCTTGATTCAAATGATTTTCGTAGTCAATATCTCTCTGCTCAAGAACGTTAAGAAACGCTCCATAAAAATGAGTATTGTCTGTGTTTAAGTCATCATTGGGTATACGGCGGAGCATTTGGAAGAGTAGCTCTGAGTGCAGAGGGTCTTTTGCATAAATACCAGATACTGCATTGCCTAAAGGAATGTCTGTCGCATCTAGAAGGACCTTAAAAACTTCTTGATCACCACAGATGAAATCAATTTCCCACTGAAGCCTTGCCATAGGGCTAGTTAAAATACGGACGCGATCCTCACGCCATCTTTCGAGGCTCTCGTCATTAAAATAAGATAGAGAGCGGCCATCGCTGGCCAGAATTTGTTCGCCAACACTGCGCGCCAACTTGTGTTGGAGCACATGCTCTCTAACCTTAGAAATTGAGGAGAGTTTGATGTTGAAGCTCACACGCCCCTTGGGGAGATCGCTCACATTGACGGCCAAGGCCTGCAGTGAGACAATGTCAGCTGCGATTTGCTGAGTGATTGCCTGTGCTGTACCATAAGCATACTGGAAAGGCAGACGCGCCTTTTTCTCTGTAGGCACAATGCAAGCATCTGGGATGAGTATCTCGTACTCAGACTGCCAAGTCCTACCGCCGTCATTAGTGCAACGGAACGCTAAACCCCATCGTTTTTGCAGCTCGGGTACTTTTTTAAATGCTTGGTGGCTTGCCAAGCATACCAACTCTACACGTGCATAGGGCCCAAGGCGATCATCATGAATGTAAATTATATTAGAGGCATCCCTAAAGTCGTATCCAAGTACCGTCACGGCATGCCCGCCCCTCCTCTTGAAAGGGTAGCACCCTTCATCTGATTTTTCTTCCTCCTTCTCGCTTGGCAGATGAATCGAGTATACCTCACCAACTAAAATCAGAGGAAGATCACTGTCGATATAGGAGGTTACGCACGATTGAAACCACGCTCTACTTTCCGTAAGGAGATGTGTCGAGTGGTAACGGAGCCCCTCCACATCTAAGGAGCGTTGAATTTGCTTGTTAGTCAACTCCTTGTTAGGGAAGCCATTATTCGAACCTTCAGCAAAATTCAAGGCATTTATGGTGATTTCACTGCAGGATGGAATAAGCCTGACATCTCTCCAAGGAAGTGCATGGAGTGCAGTCCAGATCGAGGTTGTAGCACATGCAGCCACAACCTTATCTTGCTCTTGAAAGGCGATTGATTCAATATGTAACTCAACCCCAAAGAGATTCACCTTGTAACATTTGGTAATCTTTTTCTTTGTCCCATCCCCGGTTCCACTGTCGCCAATCAGACGCAGGCAAGTTTTACCCACGAAAGTTCGACTCAATGGCTTAATCACCACAAAGCCTAAGTAGTGCTTCTGGAGATACTCAATGGTCAGGTTGCCATCTGTAAATTCTTCAACAGCACTTCCTTGGAGGAGAGAATCCAGACTCTTATGATCAATATAACAACTGAAGAAGTGAATGCGACCGCACTTATAACCATCATTACCGAAACGTTTCACGTAGTAACGAGAGTAGTCCTCTAGGAATTCACGATCAATATATTCAGGTTCTAATAGCATATAAATGCAACCACACTCTTTGAGATACCCAAAGAGGTATTTAATCTGTTCTTTTAGAAAAATATCAGAAAAGGCATAGCCGAAACATTCACGGATCAGGGCGCTGAATGTAGCTTGTTGAAAACTGGAAACGAGGTATGGAGTCATTGTGACCACACGAAAAAAAAGCAGCTAGGAAAGCTGCTTTTATCTAAAAAATTAGAGGCTACAGGATTTAGCCAACACTTCTCGAGTCATTTCTTGAGATGCAAGCTGAAGCTCCAGCTCTTCATTTAGCTTTTTCATGCGTTCACGAGCCGCGCTTGCACGCTTTTCCTGTGTCTCACCAGCTTGATTGAGGAGTTCGTCAAGAAGACGACCATCGACCATCACTATTAACTCCTTTCCTGTCTCCATATTTCTTGGACGCACATGCACACGTGCATTGGACGAGTAAAGTGACCCGAAGCGATCCTTCGAGGAGCTGCGGGATTATAGAAATCGGCATAACGGTGTCAACCATCATTGTTCATTTTCGTCTATTTAATATTTTATAGTCAATTACCCATTAAAGCATTTTCAATTTGACGGCCAACGGCTCGGAAAATGCGGCACTGAAAGCGTAGGGCATATTCGCTGAGCATGAGCGCACCACAAAATACCCGCAAAAAAATGCGAAACAAACCTCATTATACTCTATCTACGCCAAAACCCGGAAATTGTCAGGGTTTATGATGTGAAATGCATCTGAGACGAAATCGCGGATTCGGCCCCACTTTGACGGCAATGTGCGTCGGAAAAAGCCCAGAACGGCATCAACGAAGTCATTGAATGTCGGATAGAATTTGTTGTGCGTCACCGTGTTGTGGAGAACGGCCCATAATCGTTCGATGGGATTGAGGTTCGGCGCATAGGGGGGAAGAAAAATCAGGTTAATCCTCTTTCCCTGTGTATCGAGCCATTCCCGAACCATTTTTGCATGGTGATATCGGGCATTATCGAGGATCACATGGATTTTTCGCGCCTCGGGATAGGCGTCGAGCAGGCGTGACAGCAGGGCGATGGTGGTCTCGGCATTCATTGCCTCGGCTTCGACCAGATGACAGGCACCGCTTTCCAGATTCAATGCCCCGTGCAGGTTCAGCCGCTGTCGGCCAGTTGTGCGCGACACCGCCACCGGATCGCCTTTTTTTGATCCAGCCACGAGCAGGACGTGTCTGGTACTCAGGATGAACCGCATCGCAGAAAACAACCCGATCCCTGGCATCCAGACCATTGAGCAGCTTTCCGTAAGCCGTCACAAAGGCTTCCTGCTCCGCCACAGAGGGAAGGCGCGGTAAAGCCTTGGGATTGCGGTATTCAAACCCAGGATGGGACAAGAGCTTTATCATCCCCGAGCGGCTGTAGCTGACCCCGAACCGGCTTTCTACAAGGGCGATAATCTCTGATGTCGTGGTGTTAAAGGCGCTCGGTCAGCGCATGGACGAGAGACGAACTTACCGTCATTATCGATCTGCCTCGAGATAAACTACTTCTATGTATATAGTGAAGTAGATCAGCAGCCCCCCCCATCCCTACCGCCTAATCCGCCTAATGGCTTCCTCATAGCTAATCCCCTCGTCTTGGATAGCTGTGAGGACGTCGGAAACATCCATAGGAATGCCCTCGCCATAAGCCCCCCAGGCATCATCAAAGTCTGCGGCTGAGATAGGGCCCGTCGTCCAGCGGGTATCCCCATCCTCAATCGGCAGGACAGACCCTTTCAGGTCGCCATTTCTCCACTTAAGCACGTCCCCCATGTTGGCTTTCTGGATGCCCAGATTGCGCGGCAAGCGGACGACCGCACGGACGCGCCCGTCCGTCATGGCAAAGACCTCGTTCTTGTCGAAAAATGAAGGTCGCAGCGAATCAAGGCCATGCCGAAGGCCGCGATCTGTCCATGGGGCACGGGCAAGCTGCGCACCAGATGGAAAATAGAGAGCAAAGGCAAGGGGATAATTGCCCGAGGTCACACTCTGCATAGTCCATTCATGAACAATATCCCTGCGGGCGACGAGGTCCGGCAGGCCGATGAATTCGAGAAACAGCTGCGCCTTTTCTTCGGAAAGCGTCGGGTTTCCAAGGAGCCAGCGGCTCAGGTTGCCCGCATCAAGGCCCGTTTTGCGGGCAATGGACCTGATGCTGCCGAACAGGCGACAGGCTTCATGAAGGGCTTTTCTGGTCGAGGGACTGAACATTTTTCTGTACTATTCCTTACTACATCCCTAAGCTGCTTCACACTCTCGTAACGCTCTGGTCATCCGACAATGAATGCGTAGCGCTTTTGCGAGGCATTGAGTACTGCACAATACTACATGTAAGGTGTTTTGCGAAGGGAAAGGAATATGGCATCTGCCCCCTTACCGGCTCTGCTTACAGAGCAAGAGCTGGCCGAGTACCTGCGCGTCTCCATCCATACCGTCCGCCGGGAAAGGCACTTGGGCCGGATCGGGTATCTGAGGATTGGGCGCAGGATAATGTACCCGCTTAATTTTGTTACGAGATACGTAGAAGGGAGAAGCGTTATCCCATGCTTGGAAGACAACAGCAGCACCCCGGCCAGATCGGAGACTACTGGCTCTCGCAAAGACCCAACAGTCCGGCGTGGTGCCGAACATGGTTTGACCCTCGAAGCCGACAGACACGCCGCGCATCGCTTGGCACAGAGGACTTTTCAGAAGCTCAGCTCCGGTTAGCTGAATGGGTCGTTGAACATCAACGCCTCTCTTACGCGGCACCGGAAGAGGTGCCGGTGGAAACCGTGCTGGTGCAGTATTACAAGGGGCACGCGGTTAACATTCCAAGCGCAGAGCAGGCGTTTCAGGCGTGCTCCAAGCTGTCCAGTTTCTTTGCGGGAGCCGTGGTGAGCGAGCTGACACCCGACCGGCTGGATGCATTTGTTGCATGGATGCGCGAGGCCGGAAGCTCGGACGGATACATTGCCCGGACACTCTCAACGCTGAAGGCGGCATTGAACCGGGCCTGGAAACGGCAAGAAATCATCCGGGTTCCCTTTATTCCTTTGCCGCAAAACGGCCCTCCCCGCGAACGGCGCCTGTCCATAGAAGAATCGGCAGCGCTGCTGAACGCCTGCGAGGCCGAACACCTGTATGTGTTTGTCGTGCTGGCTTTTGCCACATTGGCCCGTCCGGGGGCGCTCCTCGAACTCAGAAGAGAGCAGATCGACCTGCGGGATGGTCTGATACACCTGAACCCACCGGGACGGCGACAGACGAAAAAATATCGCCCTGCCTTGCCGCTGGCTCCCATTCTCCGGCCTTGGGTCGAGGCCCTGCCGAATGGTCCGCTGATTTCTTACTACGGCGAGCAGGTGAAGAGCATCAAGACCGCATTCCGGGCCACCCGGCTCAAGGCAGGACTGGACGAGAGTGTCACGCCATACACCATCCGCCACACCATGGCGACCGAGCTGCGCAAGCGGGCTGTCCCGTCATGGGAAGTATCGGGGATGCTGGGCCACCAGAGCGCGGGCTTTCGGACGACGGAAATTTATGCAAAATACGACCCTAGCTATTTGGGGCAAGCCGTCCGGGCGATTGAGGCTTGGTTTATCGAGCTTAATTGCTTGCTAAGACGTGACGTGCTTACCCCGTTCAGCCGCGATTAGGCCGGCGTTTCAACCCCGTCAGGAGGCTCAAGCGTTTGAGGTGCGTGCGAGAGGCGTCGTTTTTCTGGTCTGCATTCAGGCCCAAAAAAGACGAAACCCCCAGGTTTCCCTGAGGGTTTCGGTGGTGGGCGTAACTGGGATTGAACCAGTGACCCCTACGATGTCAACGTAGTGCTCTCCCGCTGAGCTATACGCCCTTGATCGCTTTGCCTGCGGAGTAATCTTGGCCCTGCGAGGCACCGTCCGGTTCGTTTCGTTTGTTTCGCCGGTCAGTGCGTGGAGGGGTTTATAGAGGCCCTCCGCACCCTTGGCAACACTTTTTTTCACCATCCTGTCATTTTTTTTGCCCGACCGCCGGAAAGCCGCTTCTGCCCTTGGAATCAAGGGATTACTGATATGGTGATCGGATGCCTTGGTTGCGATGCGGGATTGGTGTAGGCTTTTTGCATGAACTCGTTTGCGCCATCATACCTGCCGCTGGCCATGGGCCCGGACGGGCAGCTTCCGGCTTCTGATGCCCTGCTGGCATCGGACGGAATCGGCGCGCCCTTCATGCCTGCCGACCCGCTGGCTCCGGCAGCTTTTACCATCACCCGGCCTGCGCAACAGACGGTGCCGCTGGTGGTGTGCTCGCCGCATTCGGGGTATTACTATCCTCCGGCATTTGTGGCGCAGTCGAAACTGGACGCCCACACCCTGCGCCGGTCCGAAGACGCCCATGTTCAGCACCTGTTTGCCGATGCCCCGCAGGTGGGGGCACCGCTGCTGTGCGCCAATTTCCCGCGCGCCTATCTCGATGCCAACCGCGAGCCCTATGAGCTGGACCCGGCGATGTTCGACGGCCCGCTGCCTGCCCACGCCAACACCCGCAGCCCGCGGGTTCAGGCCGGGCTGGGGACCATTGCGCGGATGGTGGCCAACGGGGCCGACATTTACCGCGACCGCCTGAGCGTTCCCGAGGCCGAGCAGCGCATTGCCCGCTGCTATCGCCCCTATCACGCCGCTTTGGGGCAACTGGTCGAGGAAACCTGTCAGAGCTTTGGTTATTGTCTGGTGATTGATTGCCACTCGATGCCCTCGGGCCTGCCCGTCAACGGCGATACCTCCCGGCGGAGGCCGTTGAACGACATTGTGCTGGGGGATTGCCACGGCAGTTCCTGTGCTCGCCCGCTGACCGCGCTGGCGCACCAGATTTTGCTGGAAAATGACCTGCGGGTGACGCGCAACACCCCCTATGCCGGTGGCTTTACCACCCGCCACTATGGCCGCCCGGCACAGCGGGTGCATGCGCTGCAAATCGAGATCAGCCGCCACCTGTACATGAACGAGGCCACCTATCAGCCGCTGCCCGCTTTTGACGCCCTGCGGCAGATCATGCACAGCCTGCTGACCCGCCTTGCCGCCCTTCCGGCAGATGCCATGCTCGCGGCACCCTAACCTCCCCTTTCCCGTCCCTTGACAGACTCCGGCAGATCGGGAACCTTCGCCCCCTGCTGCTCATCACGAGTGGCTGCTTGTTCTCAGGGCAGGGTGAAACTCCCGACCGGCGGTAACACGACCTTTGGCACCCCGTGCCGAACCGTGCAGCCCGCGAGCGCCCGTCCGGTCTTCCGGGCGGGGTCAGCAGATCTGGTGCGATGCCAGAGCCGACGGTAACAGTCCGGATGAAAGAGGATGAGCCAAAACCCTTCCCCCGAAGCCCCGCGCGGGCTTTGGGTGTTGTGCTTTGTGCCGACCGACTGCATCGCCCTGATTCACAGGCTTAACCCCATGCGGAGTAAGACCGATGAATCAGCCAGTAATGTCTCCTGTGTCGCGTGCGACCGAGACCCTGACCGATCAGGACGACCTGACCACCAGCTTTGGCACCCCCGCCGAGCGCGTTGCCCGCGCTGTTGCGCAGATTCGCGCCGGTGGCAGCATCGTGGTGATTGACGATGAAGACCGCGAAAACGAAGGCGACATCATTTGCGCCGCCGAAACCCTGACCGTTGCCCAGATGGCGCAGATGATCCGCGACTGTTCGGGGATTGTCTGCCTGATCCTGACCGACACCGACGCCACCCGGCTGGAACTGCCGCCGATGGTCAGCAGCAACACCTCGTCCTATGGCACCGGCTTTACGGTGTCGATCGAAGCCCGCCACGGCGTCACCACCGGCGTTTCGGCAGCCGACCGGGTGACCACCATCAAGACGGCGATTGCCCCGCACTGCCAGCCCGCCGATCTGGCCCGCCCCGGCCATGTGTTTCCGATCCGCGCCAATCCCGGCGGACTGGCCGCCCGGCAGGGGCACAGCGAAGCGACCATTGACCTGATGCGCCGCGCCGGTCGGCAGCCTGCCGGAGTGCTGTGCGAGGTCACCAACCCCGACGGCACCATGGCCCGCCTGCCCGAACTGATCGTCTATGCCCACCAGCACGGGATGCCGCTGGTGACGATTGCCGATCTGATTGCCTATCCCGACATCACCGGCTGATACTTTCTGTGGCAGGGGCCTGCGGGTCTCTGCCACAGAGCAGTGAGCGCAAAAGTGGTTCCGGTTTTGCGCGCCATCACTGCGACAGAACAAAAGGTTAGAGCAGCGTGCCTGCGTACGATTAAACGCACGCTGCCCTAACCCGCCACCATGGCGGATTTCCGCCATTATGCGCAGTATTGACGGCGAAAATCCGCCATTTCCGGGTTATTTTATTACGCCATTTTCGCGACCCGCCGATCATTTGGCGCATTTCCAGCCTTTTCTTTCCCCTGACTTTTTTACGGCACGCCGGATGCATGGTTTTGCCGACAGGCAACCCGATCAGGTGGGGAGCATACAGTTCCCTCTGGTTTGCCCATTGCTTGTACCCTATCTTTTGCACGCCCGGGGGATCACCCGGACCGCAACACCAAGACAACAAGGCTGCCGGCGAGCCGTGACCTCGCCCGCGGCCTGCACGACGCTGATAGCGTCTATCCGCAGGGGATGAAATGCTGGACGATTCGCTCAAGGAAGCTGCGCTTTTTTATCACCGCTTTCCCTCGCCGGGGAAACTGGCCACCGTGCCGACCAAACAGCTGACCACCCAACACGACCTCGCGCTGGCCTACTCGCCCGGGGTGGCTGCCGCCTGTGATGCCATCGTTGCCAACCCCGCCGAAGCCGCCGAACTGACCATGCGCGCCAATCTGGTGGCGGTGGTCACCAACGGCACCGCCGTTCTGGGGCTGGGCAACATCGGTCCGCTGGCCTCCAAGCCGGTGATGGAAGGCAAGGCGGTGCTGTTCAAGAAGTTCGCCGGCATTGATGCCTTCGACCTTGAAATCGCCGAGCTGGACCCGGACAAGTTCGTCGATACCGTCGCCCGTCTGGAGCCGACCTTTGGGGCGATCAACCTCGAAGACATCAAGGCGCCGGAATGCTTCATCATTGAACGCAAGCTGCGCGAGCGGATGCAGATCCCGGTGTTCCACGACGACCAGCACGGCACCGCCATCGTTGCCGCCGCCGCCGTGCGCAACGGCCTGCGGGTGGCGGGCAAGAAGCTCGACGAAGTGCGCATGGTGTCCTCGGGCGGTGGGGCCGCCGGGATCGCCTGCCTTGACCTGCTGGTCGAACTGGGCCTGAAGAAAGAAAACATCATCCTGTGCGACGTCCACGGCGTGGTCTATGAAGGCCGCCCCGAGGGCTATGACGAAAACAAGGCCCGCTATGCCGTCCCGACCAATGCCCGCACGCTGGGCGATGTGATCGAAGGCGCCGACATTTTCCTCGGCCTGTCTGCCGGTGGCGTGCTGAAGCCCGAGATGGTCGCCAAGATGGGCGAACAGCCGCTGATTCTGGCGCTGGCCAACCCCAACCCGGAAATCAGCCCCGAAGACGCCCGCGCCGTGCGCCCGGACGCGATCATCTGCACCGGCCGGTCGGACTATCCGAACCAGGTGAACAACGTCCTGTGCTTCCCGTTCATCTTCCGTGGGGCGCTGGACACCGGCGCGACCGAAGTCACCCACGCGATGAAAGTCGCCTGCGTCGAAGCCCTCGAGCGTCTGACCCACGTCGAAGCCATGGAAGTGGTCGCCAGCACCTATGCTGACGAGCCGCTGCGTTTTGGCCCGAACTACCTGCTGCCCAAGCCGTTCGACCCGCGCCTGATTCTGGAGATTGCTCCGGCGGTGGCGCAGGCGGCGATGGACAGCGGCGTTGCCACCCGTCCGATCACCGACTTTGACGCCTACCGCGAGCGGCTGGGCCAGTTCGTGTTCCGCTCGGGCATGGTGATGCGCCCGGTCTATGAAAAGGCCCGCCGCGATCCCAAGCGGGTGGTGTTTGCTGAAGGCGAAGACGATCGCGTGCTGCGCACCGCGCAGGTGGCGGTCGATGAAGGCATCGCCAAGCCGATCCTGCTCGGTCGCCGCGACCGGATCGAAGAAAAGATTGCCGCCATGGGTCTGCGCTTCAGCCTCGACCGCGATGTCGAGGTGGTCGAGCAGATGCACGACAGCCGCCGCCATTCGTTCACCAGCGCCTATTACGACCGCATGCGCCGCCGGGGCGTCACCCCGCAGTTCGCCCATACGGTGGTTGGCACCCGCGCCACGGTGTTTGCCTCGCTGATGCTGCGCTATGGCTTTGCCGATGCGATGATCTGCGGTCTGAACGGCCGTTACGGCAAGCACCTCGAGCACGTCATGGACTGCATCGGCCTGCGCAAGAACGTGCCGGTCGCCGCCGCCATGAACCTGCTGATCCTGCCGTCAGGCCCGGTGTTCATCTGCGACACCCAGATCAACGCCGACCCGACCGCCGAACAGATCGTTGACATCACCCTGCAAGCCGCCGAAGAGGTTCGCCGCTTTGGTCTGGAACCGCAGGTGGCCCTGCTGTCGGCCTCGAACTTTGGCGGCTATCAGGACCCGTCCTCGCGCAAGATGGCCGTGGCGCGCGAAATCCTCGAACAGCGCGCACCGCATCTGATCGTCGAAGGCGAAATGCACGCCGACGCCGCGCTGGATGACGCCATCCGCCAGCGGGTGTTCCCCGACAGCCGTCTGAAGGGTGCCGCCAACCTGCTGGTGATGCCCAGCCGCGATGCCGCCAACATCGCCATGAACATGACCAAGGTGCTGGCCAACGGCCTGTCGGTTGGCCCGATGCTGCTGGGGATGAGCAAGCCGGTGCACATCTGCACCACCTCGATCACCACGCGCGGTCTGACCAACATCACCACTCTGGCAGTGGTTGATGCCCAGCTGGAAGAAGAACGGCTGGGGTAAGGAAATCCCCCCGGAGCAGGATCCTGCTCCGGGGGCTTCCCGTTATGCTGGCCCGTTACGCAGGCTCCGCCTACTCTTCTGTTACGCAGGCTCCGCCTGCAGGGCAAGATCACGCAGGGACATGCTCTGAACGTTCAAAACCTTGGACAGGGTTTGCCCCTTGTCCTTTGCGGTCATCACCGTTTCACGCACCTGCTGACGACGGGACGAATTGCGCAGGGTGATGCTGGTCTGCTGGGCGGACAAGGCAAACGTCCGGGCCGTCTGGTCATTCAAATCCGCCAGATTCACCGCGATACGGATTTCCCGGCTGTCGTCCTGGAACGATAACGGCGGATAGGTGGCAAAGGTCTTCTGACAGACCTGTTCCAGCACATCCTCGGGCACAACGCCCATGTCCTTCAGGATGTCGCGCATCATCACATCAAGTTCATGCTTGCAATCGCGGATGGCGATCACGCTGAACTGAATGTTCAGCTTTTCAAAATCCTGATTGATCAGGCGCTGGAACTGTTCGGGATCAGCAAACGCCGCCCGCAAGTCCTGCTCGCTGTCGAACCACTCATCCCGCGAGGCTGCTTCAAAACTGGCCCAGAACGCCCCCAGCCTGCCGCTATCGGCCTGACCACGCTGCACGATGGTCTGAAACAGGGATACGATGTCGCCGCCATAGGCGCGCAAGACCCGCAACAGCGGCTTGTAGACGCCATTGTTCCAGCAGAAATCGACCAGGAAATGCAAGCGGCGCAAGGTGAAGACGTCTTCTTCGCTCATGGTCGAGGTGGAGCGCAGGCTTTCTTCACACTCCAGCGACGACAAACAGACGCCATCGGGTGTCTTGTACAACCCGGCATCCCCATGAATCAGGCGATAGCGTGTCTTGAACTCAAAAGCGGCACGGGTGGCGAGGGAATTGGTCTCCGCCCCGGCCAACAGCCGCATGTTGTGGTTCTGGATAATGTCCACGTCAAAGGCAAACATCTTTGACAGGCCAGCCAGATGCGAGTCCAGCGTCTCGCCCGGCAACGGAATGATCATGTCGGAATAGGTGGTCGAGCCGATGGCATGGAACTTCTGCTGATACTCGATGTAGGTATCGGAATTGATGTTGTCGCGCTTGATGTTCTTCAGGACATCATCCGACATGCTTTGCACAGCCATCACCGGCACCGTCATGTCGCCCAGAATGGCGGCGATCTCCAGATTGCGCTCGGTGGCATTCTTGGCAAGCCAGATATGGCATTTGCGCGGCAGGCCCTTTTTGTCCCGCACGGCGCGCAACGCCCGGGCCAGATCGACATCCCGCTTCAGGATGCCAAAGTTGGCATCACAGACAATCCAGTTCAGGGCATCGGACCGTTCGCCGATATAGGCGATCTCGGCCATCGCAACGTCAAAATCAAGACGCCGGACCAGATCTTTCGAGGCCATGCCCCAGGCACAGAACGTACAGCGGAACGGACACCCACGGTTGGTTTCCAGCAATGGAACCATGCCCGCCGCCAGAAACTCATCCAGCGAGCCATTCAGATAAGGCGACACCAGATTATCGACGATCTTTTTCAGTGGCCGTTCACCACTGTTTTCAACGCAATCGCCCTCACGCCAGATCAGGTTTTGCGGGCGGGTTTCCGGGGTCCGCCCCTGCTGCCACCACTGGATCAGTTCGGCAAAAGTTTCTTCGCCACTATCCACCACCAGATAGTCCAGATACTGATGCTGCTTTAGAAAAGCCAGCCGCTGGATGGGATCAGGATCAATGTTCGGACCTCCGGCCACAAACAAGGCCTCAGGCAGCGTCTCGCGCAGATACGACCCGATGGTCAGATTCAGGTGATTGTTCCAGCCGTAATTGGCCAGACCGACCACATCAGGGGCCTGCTCGGCAACGGCGGCCAGCAGTTTTTCCGGGTGCTTGAACAGGCGGACGCGGACCTGATCCCCAAGGACTGCCTCAGCGTAGCTTTTGATGTAACCAATCCCGAGAGGAATGGTCAGCGAGCGATCCGATACCGAATGAGTATGTGCAAGGTCCGCCAGATAAATAAGCATTCGCCCCTCTATTCCTGATCCATGATTGTGGTCCAGACCTGACCGGCCTCTACCCGGATGTTTTTTTTGCACTCCGGGACAGCGTCTGGCAGACTGCGCCCCACCGCTGCCAGAAATGACAGGAATTCTACCACTTTAGAGGCACGTTCTACGGTATTATTTACATGAAAACCAGCAGCTTTGTCTCCTTCGACACAGCAGGCGATCAACGGGTGATCCAGCCGCCCCCCAGCAAATGATCACCGTGATAGAACACACAGGCCTGCCCGGGTGCCACCCCATCGACCGGGTGTAACAGGCGCACCTCCGCCCGGCCATCCGGCAAGCCATAGGCCATCGCCTCCGCCGGACGGAACGAGTTGCGCACCTTGACGGTCAGCGCCACCCCATCGGCGGGAATGTGCTCACCACCGCCCAGCCAGTTGACCGCCCGCACCGTGAATCGCCCGGTGCCCAGCGCCGAACGCGGGCCGACGACCACCCGGTGATGCTCGGGCTCCAGTCGCACCACATACAGACGATCAGCCATCCCGCCAATGTCCAGCCCACGCCGCTGGCCGACAGTGTAATGGATGATGCCTTCGTGTCGCCCCATCACCGTGCCGTCAACATGGACAATCTCGCCCGGCTGGATCGCACCGGGGCGCAGCTTTTCGACCACCCGCGCATAGTTGCCGTCGGGCACAAAACAAATGTCCTGACTGTCCGGCTTGTCGGCCACCACCAGATCATGGCGGCGGGCGATGGCGCGGGTTTCGTCCTTGCTGATGTCCCCCAGCGGGAAGCGCAGGAAATCAAGCTGTTCCTGCGTGGTGGTGAACAGGAAATAGGACTGGTCGCGGCCATGGTCGGCACCGCGCCACAACTGCGCCCGGCCATCCTCGCCCACCACCCGGCGGACATAGTGGCCGGTGGCAAGCGCATCGGCCCCCAGATCGCGCGCCGCCTGCACCAGATCCCGGAACTTGACCGTCTGGTTGCACAGCACGCACGGCACCGGCGTTTCCCCGGCGACGTAGGAATCAGCAAAGGCTTCCATCACGTCGGTGAGGAAATTGCGCTCGTAATCGACCACGTAATGCGGGATACCCAGGTGATCGGCCACCCGGCTGGCATCATAGATGTCCTGCCCGGCGCAACAGGTTTTCGAGCCTTCGATCACAAAGCCATGGTCGTACAGCTGCATGGTGATCCCGACCACGTCATAGCCTTGCTCTTTCAGCACCGCCGCCGTAACCGAGCTGTCAACGCCGCCGGACATCGCCACCATCACGCGGGTATCCTGCGGGGCTTTGGTCGAAAGTACACTGTGCATGTCAGGGTTCCGCTAAAAAATCGAACGTGGTTCAGGTCACGACAGAGAAAGAACAACAGGCAGGCTACCGCCCGCACCCGTTTGGGGGCCAATGCCCCCAAGCCCCCCTTTTCTCTTTGATGATCAAAAGAATGGGGTCTGGGGCCCAAGGCCCCAGCGAGGCGTGGAGCAGCGCTCCACGATCTTGTTTCTCAACTGTCCGGGCCTGTCCAAAACAACAAGGCACCGCGCAACAGGCTGTGCGCGGTGCCTTGCAAATATGGGAACAGGGCGTCTGTTCGTCCAGAGCCATTTAGCCCGGAAAGCGCCACCGTTCACGTCATCGTCGTCTTAGTCGTCGAGGGCGTTGCGGGTGCCTTCGGGCAGGCGCACCACCAGACCATCGAGCTTGGAACTCATCAGGATCTGGCAGCCCAGACGGCTGGTCTTGGTCAGGCCAAAGGCCAGATCAAGCATGTCTTCTTCGTCTTCGCTCGGCTCTTCCAGACGGTCGAACCACTCGGGGTCGATCACCACATGACAGGTCGAGCAGGCCAGCGAGCCTTCGCAGGCACCTTCCAGACCGATCTTGTTCTGGTGTGCAATTTCGAGGACCGACAGCCCCTCTGGCGCATCCACGTCGTGGCGAGTCCCATTGGGGTCGATGAAGGTCATCCTGGGCATCTGAGAATCTCCATGGAAGGTCCGAGGGGGAGGACAAAAGACAGCCAACCGCCGCATACCGCATCGCACAAAAGGGCTGACACAGCGGTTTGCAGCGCACGATGTGTACCTGCCTCGTGCCGTTCAGGCAAGAGGCGGATGTACACCTACAGGGTACGCCCGCCTCAGACTACGGCCATACCTCGGCATCTGCAGGGTTTCGGTGACAAAAATATGACGAACGATCTTTAGCCGCCTACGCCTGTGGTGGGACCAGTCCCGACCAGCAGGCCACGAATCGATCCAGATCATCCTGCGCTGTCGAATGCCCAAAGGAAACGCGGATCGCCTGACGGGCCAGGGTTTCCCCCATCCCCATCGCCAGCAGAACATGCGACGGCTCCAGCTTGCCCGACGAGCAGGCCGACCCGGCACTGACCGCAATTCCGGCCAAATCCAGCGCCATCACCTGCCGTTGCTGATCGACGCCCGGCAAACTGATCGACAGGGTGTTGGGCAACCGTTCCACCTCACCACCATGCACCACCGCCTGCGGTGCCCGCGCCAGCAAGGCCGCCTGCATCCGGTCGCGCCGTTCAGCCATCTGTTCACCGGCACCATCAGCCAGCAAGGCCAACGCCTGCGCTGCCGCTGCCCCAAAGGCGGCGATGCCAACGCCGTTTTGCGTTCCGCCCCGCTGGCCGCGTTCCTGTCCGCCTCCGGCCAGCAACGGACGGACCCCGATGCCAGCCCCCAGCACCAGCGCCCCACAGCCCGGCAAGCCGCCCAGTTTGTGCGCCGACAGGGCCAGCGCATCGGCCCCCAGCGCGTTCAGGTCCAGCGGGATTTTCCCTGCCGCCTGCACTGCATCACACAACAGCAAGGCCCCGGCGCGGTGGACCAGATCGGCAATCTGCGCCATCGGCTGGATCACGCCGGTTTCGTTGTTGGCCAGTTGCACCGCCACCACCTGCGGCAGGTCGTCCCGCTGCGGGTCCAGACGCTGTTCCAGCCACGGCAGATCAATCAGCCCCGACGGCAGCACTGGACTCTGTTCGGCAGGCGCACCACCAGCGGCATGGGCGGCGGCCAACACGGCCGGGTGCTCGACCGCCGACACCAGACAGCGGCGAGCGGTCAGCAACGGCGGAGCTTCGGCCAGTTGGCGAGCCGGAAACAGCCCGTGCAGCGCCAGCGCCAACGCTTCGGTCCCACCAGAGGTGAACACCACCTGCCCCGGCTTCACCGCCCCGGCACGGCCATTGCCCGCCAGCAGGGCAACCTGCGTGCGCGCATCCTCGACCAGCGCCCGCGCCCGCCGCCCACTGCCATGGATCGACGACGGATTGCCCGGCTGTTCCATCCAGCGCAGGGCCGCCTCCCGTGCCTCGGCAGACACCGGGGCTGATGCGTTCCAGTCGAGATAAACCGTTGATGCCATGAACCAGGGCCTTTAGAGCATTGTGCGAAAAGTGGGAACCGGTTTTCGCAACAACAATGCGACAGAACAAAAGGTTAAACCAGCGTGCCTGCGTCAGGTCACGGTACATGACAGTTCGGTTCAAAAGGCGGGCTACCGCCCGAACCCGTTTGGGGCCTGAGGCCCCAAGCCCCCATTTTTTCCTTCAAGATCAAGTTAATGGGGTCTGGGGCCTTAAGGCCCCAGCGAGGTTTGGAGCAGCGCTCCATGACCCTGTTTCCCAAACGTCGTGTACCATGGCGTCAGGTTGAATGCACGCAGGCCCAATGACAAACGACCTGCTGCGGGGGAGCATGGCCATCGGCCATGAGGGAGCCCGCAACAGGTCGGATGATCAGGCCAGTCCCGCCGGGGGTGGCGGGGCCAGCGTCGTTATTGCGCTGCCGTCGAGGACAGCGGGTCACGGAACAGGCCGCTGGTCCCCAGCACCTGCCGCGAGCACACCTGTTCCAGCGTCACCGAGCTGAGGTAGAGATAAATCTGGTTGCCCAGCTCTTCCCACAGATCGTGCGTCAGGCAGCGGCCCTTGTTGTTGTGGCAGCCCGCCGGGCTGCCCGGCGCGCAGCGGGTGGTCTGGATCGGCTCATCAACCGCCAGAATGATATCGGAAATGCGCATTTCGCCCGGATGCCGCGACAGCAGATAACCGCCACCCGGACCACGGACGCTTTTCACCAGACCGCCCTTGCGCAGGCGACCGAACAACTGTTCCAGATAGGACAGCGAAATTTCCTGACGTTCCGCGATATCGGCCAGCGCCACCGGCTTGCCCGCAGAATGGGATGCCAGATCGGCCATGGCCATCACGGCATAACGCCCTTTGGTGCTCAGTCTCACTCCATTTACTCCCTCAAGAGGCTGACCCGCGTGTGGACCCAGCCGTGCCGTCCCCCCGGCTTACTCCTGCCTGACCTGCATCAGACCCTAAAGAACCCTTTACCTCGCTGACACAGGACAGCGAGGTCGGGCAACATTCCGGTGCGGGAGGCACCTTATACACTTGTCTGGCAAAAATACCATACCTTACTAGGTGCCTATTTATGCATTCCCGCCCCATAAAGCAACAACCTGACAACAAACAAACGGGCATAGGGGGTATGCGCCCCTATGCCCTGCCTGTTGCATCATCCGGTTCCGGGCCGGTTCCGCGCCGGATCAGGGATCAGGCGCTGACCGCTGCTTTTGCCGGAGGCTGATCGTTGCCGTCCGTCGGCGGGACCTCTGGCGGTTCCTCTTCGCTGCGGGCGACCGTCAGCGGCACAACAGTCGCGGGCGTGCCTTCCAGTTCCCGCACCCGCTCGGACAGGGCGGTGATCTGGTCGCGCAGGGCATCCATGGCACGGGCCACCGGGTCCGGCATTTCGTCGGTCGGCATGCCGTAGGCGCAAAATTCTTCGGCTTTGGTCTTGTCCTTGCGCACCACCGCCTTGGCCGGAATGCCGACCACCGTGACGCCGGGCGGCACATCGTCCAGCACCACCGCATTGGCCCCAACGCGCGCACCAGCCCCAATCGTGTGCGGGCCAAGGATCGCCGCACCCGAACCGACGATCACCCCGTCCAGCAGGGTCGGGTGGCGTTTGCCCTTTTCCAGCGACGTTCCGCCCAGGGTCACTCCTTGATACAGGGTAACATCATTGCCGACTTCGGCGGTTTCACCGATCACCACCCCGGTGGCGTGGTCAATGAACACCCGCCGCCCGATGGTGGCCCCGGGATGGATTTCCACGCCGGTGAACACCTTGGCGGTGGCCGAAATCACCCGGGCGACCAGCCGGAAGTCCTTTTTCCAGCACCAGTGCGACAACCGATAGGCAATCATCGCATGGACACCCGGATAACACAGGACCACTTCCAGCCGCGAACGGGCGGCGGGATCGCGGGCCATGATGGTGTCGATGTCTTCCTTCAGTCGTGCAAGAACCATGGTCATCCTCTGGTCACAGAGCCGGAACGGCAACAGTCCTTGCCCGGTCCGGCGGTTAACGACGGAGCCGCGCAGCCATCCTGCCGCCGCGTCCCCGGTCACGCCCGCCCCCGAAGGGGGGATGACGACCGTCACAGAAAACGGGCCGCCAGCGGGGTAAGGTGTGCACCTGCACAAAAGTTTTCCACACCCCGATGACGGAAACAAGAGCACTAACCATCTACACAGTTGAAATGCGTAGCCCGGAGTGTGTTATTATGCCCAACCCCTTGCGAGGCTGCTTGCGCGGTCCTTTTATGGGGGAGTGGTTCACACCTGACGACCAGATCAGTGTCTGACTGTCATTAACCCTGATGGTCGGCCCTGTTCGGGTCAGACTGGGGGAGGAGATAGGGACCAGCCAGCCAGCCCGTCAACAGGCTGGAGCGGAAATACCCTGACCTTCCCGTCGTTGCCTTGGGATAACTATAAAATCTCCGACTTTTTTGGTCAAGATTACAGTCCCCCGGCACACGTCCAGCACTCCGGTCCACCGTTCATCGGGCCGGTCTTGATCAAGGCGCAACGTCTGACCGGCGGGGAAATCCCTTTCCCGTCCTGGAACGCCCTCGCAGAGCAGCACGCGGAACATGCCTGAAGTTATTTTCAATGGGCCGGAAGGCCGTCTCGAAGGTCGCTACCATCACAGCAAGGTAGCCAACGCTCCCATCGCCCTGGTGCTGCACCCGCACCCGCAGCACGGCGGCACCATGAACAACAAGGTGGTCTATAACCTGCACCACTCCTTTGCCCGGCGCGGTTTTTCCGTGCTGCGCTTCAATTTCCGGGGAGTGGGCCGGTCGCAGGGTGCGTTTGACAATGGTCAGGGTGAACTGTCGGATGCCGCCTCGGCGCTCGACTGGTTGCAGACCATCAATGCCAATGCCACCTCCTGCTGGGTGGCCGGGTTCCAGTTCGGGGCCTGGATCGGCATGCAGTTGCTGATGCGCCGCCCGGAAATTGCCGGCTTTGTCGCCGTCACCCCTCCGGCCAGCATCTACGACTTCTCGTTCCTGGCGCCCTGCCCGTCGTCGGGGCTGATCGTTCACGGGGCTTCGGACGAAGTGGTCCCCGAGGTCTCGGCGCAAAAGCTGGCCACCAAGCTGCAGGCGCAAAAGAACATCAAGGTCGATTACAAGTCGGTCACCGGGGCCAACCACTTCTTCAGCAACCACATGGACTCGCTGACGGCAGCGGTGGATACCTACCTCGAAGGCGCGATGGAACGGGTGTAAGCCCGGTTCGCTTGCCTGACCAGCGCACACCAAAACGGCCCGCAGAGAGCGTTCTCCCTGCGGGCCGTTTTGTGTCTGGAATGCCCCCGATCCCCCATTTTTTCTTTTATGATCAAAGGAATGGGGTCTGGGGCCGACTGGCCCCAGCGAGGTGTGGAGCAGCGCTCCACATCCTTTAGTTCACCGCCTCGGGCAGCACCAGACGCCCGCCGGTCATCGGCTGCGGGCAGCCGGTGGTGCCGGGGAAGGTCAGCGGCAGGCCGCGCATATGGCGCAGGGCGAGGAAGCCGAACGCCTGCGCCTCCAGCGCGTCACCATGCCAGCCTTCTTCTTCGACGGCCTCGACCGGCACGCCCAGCTCTTCGTTCAGAAGACGCATCAGGGTCGGGTTGTTGCGCCCACCGCCACAGACCAGCCAGCGTTTCGGCAGCACCGGCATCAGGCTCGCCGCCCGTGCCACCGAGAGGGCGGTAAAGGCGCTGAGAGTGGCGGCGCCGTCTTCCAGCGACAGCCCCTCGAGGTGGGAGAAGGCCGACATGAAGGCGTCGCGGTCCAGCGACTTCGGCGGCGGAGCCGAGAACCACGGATGGCTGATCATTTTGGTCAGCGCGTCACGGTGGATGGTGCCCGCCGCCGCCGCCGCGCCGTCGGCATCCTGCGGAGTCCCGGTGTGGCGATGCATCCAGTCGTCAATCAGGGCATTGCCCGGCCCGGTGTCAAAGGCCAGCAGGTCATGGTCATCGGACAGCAGGGTAACGTTGGCCACCCCGCCGATGTTCAGCACCGCCAGCGGCCGTTCCAGTCCCTCGGCCAGCGCGGCATGGAACACCGGCACCAGTGGCGCCCCCTGCCCGCCGGCCTGCACATCGGCGCTGCGCAGGTCGAACACCACCGGCACCTTGACGGTGTTGGCCAGTTGCGCGCCGTTGCCCAACTGGCGGGTATAGCGTTGCTCGGGCCGGTGGGCGATGGTCTGGCCGTGGAAGCCGATCACCGCGATGTCTTCGGGGGCCATCCCCGAGGCGTTCATCAGGTGCATCACCGCCTCACCGTGCAGGCGGGTGATTTCCGTTTCGACGCGGGCGATGGTTTCGGCATCGCCGCGTTCACCCAGCGTGCCATAGATGGCGGCGCGGAACGTCGGCGGATAGGGGACGGTCAGCGCCGGACCGATGGCGGTCACCCGTTCACCGTCGCTTTCGATCAGGGCCGCATCAATGCCATCCAGCGAAGTGCCGCTCATCAGGCCAATCGCCCAGCGGGGCGCAAAAGTCTCAACAGTCACGATGCAATCTCTGCCCTAACATTGTCCAGAAGCCGCGATTGTGCTAAATCGACGGCGGGTTTCCAACCCTTCCTTATCATTATAGCAGTTGAAGAGCCAAAAAGATGTCCACCGAACCAACAGCCGTGCGCTCCGACTTCCTCAAGACGGTCCGTGAACGCGGCTATTATCACCAGTGCACCGATCTGGCGGGCCTTGATGCCGTCATGTCCGCTGGCGTGGTTCCGGCATATATTGGCTTTGACTGCACGGCAGACAGCCTGCATGTCGGGTCGCTGATCCAGATCATGATGCTGCGCTGGCTGCAAAAGACCGGCCACAAGCCGGTGGTCCTGATGGGCGGCGGCACTTCCAAGATCGGCGACCCGTCGTTCAAGGACGAGTCGCGCAAGCTGCTGACCGACGAGCAGATTCAGGCCAACATGGACGGCATCAAAAAGGTGTTCGCCAAGTACCTGACCTTTGGCGATGGCCCGACCGATGCGGTGATGGTCAACAACGCCGACTGGCTGGATCACCTGAACTATCTGGCGTTCCTGCGCGAGATCGGTGTGCATTTCACCATCAACCGCATGATGAGCTTTGACTCGGTCAAGCTGCGCCTTGACCGTGAACAGCCGCTGACCTTCCTGGAATTCAACTACATGATCCTCCAGGGCTATGACTTCCACGAACTGCACAAGCGCGGCGGCATCCGCCTGCAGATGGGCGGGTCGGACCAGTGGGGCAACATCATCAACGGCGTCGAACTGACCCGCCGTCTGGACGCCACCGAAGTGTTCGGCCTGACCTCGCCGCTGCTGACCACCTCGTCGGGGGCCAAGATGGGCAAGACCGCCAACGGGGCGGTGTGGCTGAACGAAGAACGCCTGTCGCCCTACGAGTTCTGGCAGTACTGGCGCAACACCGAAGACGCCGACGTCGGCCGTTTCCTGCGCCTGTTCACCGAACTGCCGCTGGACGAAATCGCCCGCCTCGAGTCTCTGGACGGGGCGGCGATCAACGACGCCAAAAAGGTTCTCGCCGATCAGGTTACCGCGCTGTGCCACGGGGCCGCAGCCGCCAGCACCGCCCGCCAGACCGCCGAGCAGACCTTTGAACAGGGCACCCTGAGCGAAAACCTGCCGACCTACCCGCTGTCGCCGGAACAGGCCGCAGCCGGGGTGGCGCTGCTCGACCTGCTGGTGACGGCAGAGTTCGCGGCGTCGAAGGGCGAAGCCCGTCGTCTGGTGCGTGGCGGCGGCGTCAAGCTGAACGATGGCAAGGTCGAAGACGAAAACCAGCTGATCACCGCCGCCGACATCATCGACGGCACCCTCAAGCTGTCGGCGGGCAAAAAGCGCCACGCCCTGTTCAAGACCGCCTGACACGTCGGCAGGGGGGTGCCAGAGCAAATCCCGAGCAGATGGACACATCTGCGACGACGCATTTGCCTGGATAACAAGTCACTAGAGCATTTATCGTGATCCTTGGAGACCGAGAAATGCTCTAGCCGCCCCCTTGCCGCCCGTTCGGCGCTGTATCATAGTGGCTCCCGCAGGGTCCGACTGATGTCTGCTGTTGCTGACCATCGCGCCCTGCGCTAGCCTATTCCTGCTTTGTTCTGGTCTCACCCCACCATATAAGGCCGTGCTTGATGAAAACCTCGCGCTTTGCCGCTGTTCTGCCTCGCCGTCGTTCCGCCCTTGCCGTCCTCCTTGGCGTGGCTCTGCTGGCGGGCTGCTCTGGCGACAAAAAAGAGGAATACGTCGAGCGCCCGGTGGGGGACCTGTACAACGAGGCGATGGATCGCCTGCAGAAGGAAGACTACAAGGAAGCCGCCAAGTCCTTTGACGAGGTCGAGCGCCAGCACCCCTATTCCCGCTGGGCGTCCAAGGCGCAGTTGATGGCCGCCTATGCCTATTACGAAGACACCAAGTTCGATGATGCGATCATCGCCCTGGACCGCTTCATCCAGTTGCACCCCGGCAACGCCGATGCGCCCTATGCCTATTACCTGAAGGCGCTGTGCTATTACGAACAGATTTCCGACGTTGGCCGCGACCAGAAGATGACCAGACTGGCCATGCAGTCGCTGGAAGAAGTGATCACCCGTTTCCCCAACACCACCTATGCCCGCGACGCCCGCCTGAAAATCGACCTGACCCGCGACCATCTGGCTGGCAAGGAAATGGAAGTCGGCCGCTGGTATCTGCGCAACAAACAGTATCTGGCCGCCATCAACCGGTTCAAGGTAGTGGTTGACGGCTATCAGCAGACCACCCACATCCCCGAAGCCCTCTATCGTCTGGTTGAAGCCTACACCATGGTCGGCCTGAAAGGCGAAGCCCGTCGCATCGCCGCCGTGCTGGGCCACAACTATCCGGGCAGCCGCTGGTATCAGGATGCCTACGAAGTCGCCGAACTGGGCTCGACCGATCCGCAGGCCGAAGAAAACGGCAAAAAGGATGATGGCTGGCTGCCCAAACTGTTCTGATCCCGTTTGTCATTCCCGTACCGCTTTCTGTCCTTTTGATGGTGTTTCCTGATGCTGGTCCGCCTCTCCATCCGTGATGTGGTCCTGATTGATCGTCTGGACATGACCTTTGGCAACGGGCTGGGCGTGCTGACCGGGGAAACCGGTGCTGGCAAGTCGATTCTGCTCGACAGCCTCGGGCTGGCGCTGGGGGAACGGGCCGACAGCGGGCTGGTGCGCACCGGCGCCGACCAGTTGTCGGTGACCGCCCAGTTTGAACTGGCCGCCAGCCACCCCGCCCATCGCCTGCTGAAAGACAATGACCTGCACGGCGAGGACGACAGTCTGATCCTGCGCCGGATTGTCACCCGCGATGGCCGCTCGCGGGCATCGGTCAATGACCAGCCGATCAGCATCAGCCTGTTGCGCCAACTGGGCGAAACGCTGGTCGAAGTCCATGGGCAGTACGATACCCACGGCCTGCTGAACCCGGCCACCCACCGCGACGTGCTCGACCTGTACGGGGCTGCCGCCAAGGCGCGCGCCGCCTGCACCGGGGCGTGGTCGCTGTGGCGGGCAGCACGGTCCGCCCGCGAACAGGCCGAGCGGGATCTGGCCGCCGCCCGCGCCGAAGAAGACACCCTGCGCCACGCCGCCGAGGAACTGGACGGCGCCGCCCCACAGGTCGGCGAAGAGGCCGAACTGGCCGACCGCCGTGCCCTGTTGATGAACAGCGAAAAGCTGGCCGAGGGCCTGAGCGCCGCCCTGCAAACGATGGAGGCTGGCGGCGGTGGCGTCGAAGGCATTTTCCGCGCCGCCCAGCGGGCGCTGGAACGGGTGGCACCGATGGCCCCCGCCATACTGGCCCCGGTGCTGGATGCCTTTGACCGCGCCGCCGTCGAGGCCGCCGAAGCCCACAACATGCTCGAACACGCCGCCAGCACCATTGATCTGGACCCGCAAGCCCTCGAACGAGTGGAAGAACGGCTGTTTGCCCTGCGCGCGCTGGCCCGCAAGCATGGGGTCAGTTGCGACGAACTGCCCGCCGTGCGCGAGGAAATCCATCGCCGCCTGCGGGCGCTGGATGATGGCGGCAGCGATCTGGTCGGGCTGGCACAGGCCGAACAGGCCGCCCGGCTGGCCTATGTCGAAACCGCCCGCCGCCTGTCAAAAGCCCGCCAGAGTGCCGCCAAGACTCTGGATAGCGGCGTCGCCCGTGAACTGCCGCCGCTGAAGCTCGACAAGGCCCGCTTTGTCACCCGCATCGAAGACCTGCCCGAAGAACAATGGGGCAGCGACGGCCTCGACCGGGTGGCCTTCGAGGTTGCCACCAACCCCGGCAGCGCCCCCGGTCCGATCGGCAAGATTGCCTCGGGTGGGGAACTGTCGCGCTTCATGCTGGCGCTGAAAGTGGTGCTGGCCCGCGTCTCGCCGATTCCGACGCTGGTGTTTGACGAAGTGGACGCCGGGATCGGCGGAGCCACCGCCGCCGCCGTCGGCGAACGCCTGGCCGCGCTGGCGCAGGACCTGCAAGTGCTGGTGGTCACCCACTCGCCGCAGGTTGCCGCCAAGGGCAACCATCACTGGCGGGTCGCCAAGCACGTCAGCAAGGGCACCACCAGCACCACCATCACCTCTCTTGACCACGCCGCCCGCTGTGAAGAGGTTGCCCGCATGCTGGCCGGGGAGGTGATCACCCCCGAAGCACGCGCCGCCGCCGCCAGCCTGATGGGCGCCTGACGCATAAAAGGGTTCCGATGTCCGACCTGTTCCCCACCCGCGAGGCCGCCGCCGCCGAAATGCAGGCCCTTGCCGAGCAGATGGCCCAGGCTGATACCGCCTATCATGGCGACGATGCCCCGCTGATCGACGATGCGGCCTATGACGCCCTGAAGCGGCGCTACATGCGCCTGTACGCCCAGTTCCCCGAGGCCGCCCCGGCCAGCGGGCCGCACAACCGGGTCGGGGCGGCCCCGGCGGCGGGCTTTGGCAAGGTGCAGCACCGGGTGCCAATGCTGTCGCTGGACAACGCCTTTGACGACAGCGACGTCGAGGACTTCGTTGGCCGCATCCGCCGTTTTCTGAAGCTGACCGACGACGAGCCGGTCGATATCGTTGCCGAGCCGAAGATTGACGGCCTCAGCTTTTCCGCCCGCTTTGAAAACGGGGTGTTTGCACAGGCCGCCACCCGTGGCGACGGGCAGGAAGGCGAAGACATCACCGCCAACCTGCGCACCATTGCCGCCTTCCCCCAGACCCTCAGCGGCACGACCGTTCCGGCGGTGCTGGACGTGCGCGGTGAAGTCTATATGGCCCGCGCCGACTTTCTGGCCCTGAACGCCCGCCATCAACAGACCGGCGGCAAGCTGTTTGCCAACCCGCGCAATGCCGCCGCCGGGTCGCTGCGGCAGCTCAACCCCGAAATCACCCGCCACCGCCCGCTCAGCCTGTTCTGCTATGCCTGGGGCGAGCTGGACGGCTGGGAGCCGGAGCAGCACTGGCAGTACCTCGAACAGTTGCGCGCCTGGGGCTTTCCGACCAACCCGGATGTCCGTCTGTGCCATTCCGCCGCCGGGATGATCGCCGCCTATCGCGCCCTTGGCGAGCGGCGGGCCGAGCTGCCCTATGACATCGACGGCATGGTCTACAAGGTCAACCGGGTGGACTGGCAAAAGCGTCTCGGCTTCATTGCCCGCGCCCCCCGCTGGGCGATTGCCCACAAGTACCCGGCAGAACAGGCACAAACCCGTCTTGAGCACATCGAAGTGCAGGTGGGCCGCACCGGCGTGCTGACCCCGGTCGCCCATCTGCAACCGGTCACCGTCGGCGGGGTGGTGGTCAGCCGTGCCACCTTGCACAACGAGGACGAAATCCGCCGTCTGGATGTGCGCATCGGCGATACGGTGATCGTGCAGCGGGCGGGCGACGTGATCCCGCAGGTGGTCGAGGTGGTGCTGGACCTGCGCCCGCAGTCTCCCGAACCGGAACCGTTTGCTTTCCCGCACCGCTGCCCGGTGTGCGACTCCGAGGCCGTCCGCCCCGAAGGGGAAGTGGCCTGGCGCTGTTCGGGCGGGCTGACCTGCGAGGCGCAGGCCAAGGAACGCCTGAAGCATTTTGTCTCGCGCAATGCCTTTGACATCGAAGGACTGGGCGACAAGGCGGTGGAAGAATTCTGGGCCGATGGTCGTGTCCATCGCCCGAGCGACATCTTTTTGCTGCCGGGCGACAGTCGTGCCGAATTCCTGCTGAAACCGTTGTCCCGAAAAGACGGCTGGGGCAAGACGTCCGAACAAAAGCTCTATCGCGCCATCGAAGGCCGTCGCACCATCGCACTGGAACGATTCCTGTTTGCTTTGGGCATCCCGCAGATCGGTCAGGCCACCGCCCGCCTGCTGGCCCAGCATTACGAACGCTTCGAGGCCCTGCAAAGCGCTGTTCTCGCCGCCACCGCCGAGGATGGCAGCCCCAATCCCGACAGCACCAGCTATCAGGACCTGATCAACGTCGAAACCATCGGCCCGGCGGTTGTGCAGGAACTGGTGGCCTTTTTCCACCAGCCGCACAACCGCGAGGAACTCGACCGCCTGCTGGCGGTGCTGACCATCGAACCGTTCCTGCGCCGCGACATCAGCGGCTCGCTGATCGCCGGAAAAACGGTGGTCTTCACCGGCACCCTGCAACGGATGAGCCGCAGTGAAGCCAAAAGCCGGGCGCAGGATCTGGGAGCCAAGGTGGCAGGCAGCGTGTCAGCCAAGACCGATCTGGTGGTTGCCGGGCCGGGGGCCGGGTCAAAGCTGAAGCAGGCCACCGAACTGGGCGTGGCAGTGATGGACGAGGATGCGTTCTTTGACTGGATCGACGGCACCGGGCCGGGACCAGACGGTCTGTCATGACACTCGGCCCCGGATGCCACTCACCCGGCCCCTCAGGTAAGGGGTGATCGTCACCTGCTGCAACCCGGCAGCGGTAAACCATCGCGCCGCCTCTGCCGGGTCGATCACCCGCGCCATGCGCAGCCAGTGGACCAACGCCGCCGCTGACCGGCCTGCCAATCCCAGCCTGCCAGCGTCTCGCAGCAAATCCCCCACAGACGCACGCGGCCCGGTCGGCACCAACACCGACACCACGCCACCCGTGCGGGTGATGCGGGCCATCCCGGCCAGACTGGCCCAAGGGTCCGGCACACAGTTCAGCACCGATGCCGCCAGCACCACATCCTGACTGCCTGCGGCCAGCGGCACATCAGGCAACCGTCCCGACTGGAAGCACACCAGCGGGTGGGGCCGAGCCGCACGCAGCATCGCCACCGAGGCGTCGATGCCCGTCGCCTGTTGCGACGGTTGCACCAGATCATGCAGCAGGTCGCCCGGTCCACAGCCAATCTCGCACAGGTCGCGTACCGTCCCTGTCGCGGCGGCCAGACTGTCTGCCGCCCATTGCCGCAACAAACCGCCATACCATGGCAGGCCATAGAGATGGCGGAACAGGGCTGGCCCATTGCTGGCTGCCAACAGGGTCAGTTCAGCCCGATACACCCACAACGGGATCATGGTAACGGCTCCGGAAAGGTTATCCCGGACTGTAGGCTGCTGGACTTTCTTTTGGGAAGTATGCACCTTTTGGTAACCATGCCCTGCAAGGACGACGCCTGTGGCCTCTCCCCCGCCCTGTCCTCCCGCCTGCCCCGTCGCCACCGCCGCCCGTATCATCGAAGGCAAATGGACCACCCTGATCGTCCGCGAATTGCTGGGAGGCTGCAAACGCTTCAGCGAACTTCAGCGGTCCCTGCCCGGCATCAGCGCCAAGGTTCTGACCGAGCGGCTGAAATTGCTGGAAGAGTATCACCTGCTCAGCAAACGGACCTACGCCTGCATTCCGCCCAAAACGGAATACAGTCTGACGGCGTTGGGGATGGACTTGCAGCAGGTGATTCAGGCCATGGCCAGCTTCGGGACCGCAATGCAGCAGGCGGCAGCAGGCCAACGCGATCAGGCCTGAGGTGCGCTGCCCTGTTCGCTGATGGCGACGCGGGCAACCAGTTCCTGAATGTCGATCAGCGGGCAGGAATCTTCCTGCTCCTCGGCCAGCGGCTGGAGCCAGGTGATTTCCCGGTCCTTGCGAATCAGCGAGTTGATGCTGGCCGCCGAGTCCAGCAGATCTTCCATGTGCTCTTGCGGCAGGGACAGACCAAAGTTGTGTAACAGGCTGACCGCATTGTTCAGGTCTTCCCGCAGGCGGAAAGAGCGCCCCAATGGATGCATCCGCCCCTTGGTTGACCGGTCGGCCAACCGACGCAAGGCCCGGATACGGCTGAGGGCAATTTCGACCCCGATCGAGGTCGCCCGCTGGCGCACATAGTCCAGGGTATCGCGGATGCGCGCCCGTGTTCCATCCTGCAGATGACCGACCGCATGGGATTCCGCCAGATGCAGCAAATTAGCCAGACGTCCCATGTCGTTCAGGATCACGTGGTACAGCTCCTGCCGCCGCTCGCTGCTCAGATTGGGCATGTCGAGTTCGGCGTGGGACGTCTCCAGTTCGCCAACGACCCTGGTCAGGGCCGCAAGCAAGTCGTGCGTCTGGCGCTCGCTTGAATATCGCTGGCTGGCTGACATGGCGTACCTCATACAAACATCAAAAGCTGAAACAGGGATGCTTCCAAAGTGTATGAGGAAGCGGCGATATCTCCAAACAGATAAATTCGCCATCAAACGTCTTCATTCTCCCCAAAGGGGAGAAAAATACGGAAAAATAACCCTGAGCGCGATGAAATCCCCTTGTTTCCAGAGAGAGCGGGGACCGCGTATCAGGCACCTGCCGAGAGCTGTGAGCCCCACAGGACATGACAAACAGAAAACAGGATCATGGAGCGCTGCTCCATACCTCGCCGGGGCCTTGAGGCCCCGGACCCCATTGACTTGATTTTTAAAGAAAAATGGGGGTTCGGGGGCATTTGCCTCCGAGCGGGTGTGGGCGGCAGCCCACTCTTGTCCACCAACCATCGTGTACTGTGATGAGACTCAGGCTCACAGCCCTGAGCTATCGATGTCGATTGTTCAGCAGAGGATCAGTACGTCTTTTGCAGACCGCCTTCACGAATGCCCACCAGCTTGTCGCCCGGATTGCCGGTCGGTTGTTCGTAGCAGGTCACTGCGGCCAGTGTGCGATAGCAGTACAACTGCGGCACCACCGGCTTGTTGACGTAATAGGGGCGGCAATAATTGTCGCCCTTGTTATAGCGCAGGGTTGAACAATCCTGCCCGTTCAGCCAGCCAGAGATATGATCAACCAGCGTTTTCTGGGTGTTGATCACCGACACCGCATCCAGCACCACCAGCGAGCGGGCTGCACTGGCGATTCCGCTGGCATAGTTTTCGCCCTTGAAGGCCGCATCCTGCAAGGAGTTGACTCCTTCCTTGCAGGCACTCAGTGACGAGACAAGCAACACCAGCGCCGCCAGCCGCAGCCCCATGCCCTCCGGGCTTTTCCATGCCTGTTTCATCGCCTGAAATCCTGTCGTTCGTACAAGGCCCCCGCGGCCTGTCACTGCGCACCATCAGCCCGGCAGGCAGCATAGCATAGTTATGCGCGGGGTTCGTTAAGGAAGGTTGAATCGCCTGACAAGACAACGCCCCCCGTCACCGCGGCAACGGGGGGCGTCAGAATAGGCGGGCCTGTTTCCTGAAAATCAGGCAAACACGACCTTCAGCAACTCATAGGACTTTGACCCGCCGGGGGCGGCCACTTCGACCGTGTCCCCTTCGGTCTTGCCGATCAGCGCCTTGGCCAGCGGCGAGCCGATCGAGATACGACCCTGCTCCAGACTGGCTTCGTGCGGGCCAACGATCTGGTAGGTCACTTCGTCATCGGTGTCTTCATCAACGATGGTCACCGAGGCCCCGAAGCGCACCACCTTGCCCGACAGCTTGCTGACGTCGATCACGTCGCAGCGGGACAGGATGTCTTCCAGCTCGGCAATCCGGCCTTCGATAAAGCTCTGGCGCTCGCGGGCAGCGTGATACTCGGCGTTTTCAGACAGGTCGCCATGCTCACGCGCTTCCGCAATGGCCCGGATGACCGCCGGCCGCTCCACGCTTTTCAGCGTGCGAAGTTCATCTTCAAGGGCTTTTTGACCCCCGGCGGTCATGGGTATCTTTTCCATTCCGACTTGATCCCTAAAATACAAACATGGCGCAAGGAGGAGAGCAGGCCCCTCCTGCTCTCCTCCTGACATGCGCAAGTGTCAGACAGAGTAGTGCTGCAACGGCGCAACATCAAGAGCGCCCTTTTTCAGGGCTTCGATCGCCATCACCGCCGCACGCGCACCGGGCATGGTGGTGTAGTGCGGGATGTTGCGGGTCAGGGCCGTGCGACGGATGTCAAAGCTGTCCTTGATCGCCTGCACGCCTTCGGTGGTGTTGATCACCATCTGCACCTGACCATCAATCATGGCATCGACACAGTGCGGACGGCCATCCAGCACCTTGTTGACCGTCACCACATCGCCGAGGCCGTGGTCACGGAAGAAGGCTGCGGTGCCAACGGTTGCCATCACCCGGAAGCCCATGGCGGTCAGGTCACGGGCAATCGCCAGCGCGGCGATCTTGTCACCTTCGCGCACCGAAATGAACACCGTGCCTTCCATCGGCAGGCTGACGCCCGCGCCCAGCTGGCTTTTGGCGAAGGCGCGGTGGAAATCAACGTCGATCCCCATCACTTCGCCGGTGGACTTCATTTCAGGCCCGAGGATGATGTCAACGCCGGGGAAGCGGGCGAACGGGAACACCGCTTCCTTGACCGCCACGTGCTTCAGCGGCTGATCGTTGAGGGCAAAGGCTGACAGCGGTTCGCCAGCCATGATACGGGCAGCGATCTTGGCGATCGGGTTGCCAGTGGCCTTGGCGACGAACGGCACGGTGCGCGAGGCACGCGGGTTGACTTCCAGAATGAACACTTCACCGTCCTTGACGGCGAACTGGACGTTCATCAGGCCGACCACGTTCAGACCAGCGGCCAGCAGTTCGGCCTGCCGCTTCAGTTCTTCGACGATGGCATCGGGCAGCGAATAGGGCGGCAGCGAGCAGGCGGAGTCGCCCGAGTGAATGCCGGCTTCTTCGATGTGCTGCATCACGCCGGCGATGAACACCGCGCCGGTGTTGTCGCGCAGGGCGTCGAGATCAACCTCGACCGCGCCCGTCAGGTACTTGTCCAGCAGGACCGGCATCTCGGCGCTGATTTCAATCGCCGCATGGCCCCGGGCCTGTTCGACGATCATGCGCTGGATCCACGATTCCAGCCCGCTGTCGTCGTGGACAATTTCCATCGCCCGGCCACCGAGCACGAACGACGGGCGGATCACCAGCGGATAGCCCAGCGCGGTGGCTGACGAGCGGATCGCTTCGACCGAAGCGGCAATGGCGTTCGGCGGCTGCTTCAGCGACAGCTTGTGCAGCAACTGCTGGAACAGTTCCCGGTCTTCGGCCAGATCAATGGCGTCCGGGCTGGTGCCGAGGATCGGGATACCGGCCTTTTCCAGCGCCCGCGCCAGCTTCAGCGGGGTCTGGCCGCCGAACTGCACGATGGCACCCAGCACTTCACCGTTGCTCTGTTCCTTGCGGATCAGTTCCACCACGTCTTCGCCGGTCAGCGGTTCGAAATACAGGCGGTCCGAGGTGTCATAGTCGGTCGAAACCGTTTCCGGGTTGCAGTTGACCATGATCGTTTCGTGACCGGCTTCGTTCAGCGCGAAAGCGGCATGGACGCAGCAATAGTCAAACTCGATCCCCTGACCGATGCGGTTCGGGCCACCGCCCAGAATCACCACCTTCTTGCGGTCGGTCGGTTCGGATTCGCACTCGCCCGGCGACACGCCATCGCCTTCGTAGCAGGAATACATGTACGGGGTGTCAGAGGGGAATTCCCCGGCGCAGGTGTCGATGCGCTTGAACACCGGATGGACGTCCAGCGTCTGGCGCAGCGCTGCCACGGCGTCGGTGCTCTGGCCGGTCAACTGACCCAGACGGGCATCCGAGAAGCCCATCTTCTTGAGGTCGAGCAGCGACTGGCGGTCCTGCGGCAGGCCGTTGGCCTTGATCCCGGCTTCGGTATCGACAATCGCCTTGATCTGCTTCAGGAACCACGGGTCATACTTGCAGGCGGCCTGCACCTCTTCGACGCTCATCCCCCAGCGGAAGGCCTGGGCGATCACCAGCAGGCGATCGGCGCGCGGGGTGGACAGGGCAGCGCGGATGACATCGCGGTTTTCGCCGCCATTGGCCCCCGGAATGTGCGCGTCGTTCAGACCGGTCAAGCCGGTTTCCATCGAGCGCAGGCCCTTTTGCAGGCTTTCGGCAAAGGTGCGGCCAATGGCCATCGCTTCACCGACCGACTTCATCGAGGTGGTCAGGCGGGCGTCGGCATCGGGGAACTTTTCAAAGGTAAAGCGCGGAATCTTGGTGACCACGTAGTCGATGGTCGGCTCGAAGCTGGCCGGGGTGCTGCCGGTGATGTCGTTGGTCAGCTCGTCGAGGGTATAGCCGACCGCCAGCTTGGCGGCGATCTTGGCGATCGGGAAGCCGGTGGCCTTCGACGCCAGCGCCGAGGAACGCGACACGCGCGGGTTCATTTCGATGACGATCAGGCGACCGTCTTCCGGGTTCACCGCGAACTGCACGTTCGAGCCGCCGGTTTCGACACCGATTTCCCGCAGCACGGCGATCGAGGCATCGCGCATGATCTGGTATTCTTTGTCGGTCAGCGTCAGTGCCGGAGCAACGGTGATCGAGTCACCGGTGTGCACGCCCATCGGATCGATGTTTTCGATCGAGCAGATGATGATGCAGTTGTCCGCCTTGTCGCGGACGACTTCCATTTCATACTCTTTCCAGCCGAGCACGCTTTCTTCGACCAGCACTTCATGCACCGGCGACGCCGCCAGACCCGAGGCGCAAATCTGCTCGTATTCGTCCTTGTTGTAGGCAATGCCGCCGCCCAGACCGCCGAGGGTAAAGGACGGACGGATGATTGCCGGCAGGCCAACGAAGTCCAGCGACTCGCGGGCTTCGGCCATCGTGCTGACCACGCGCGACCGCGGGCTGCTCAGACCGATCTTGTCCATCGCATCGCGGAACAACTGGCGGTCTTCGGCCTTTTCGATCACTTCCTTTTTGGCGGCGATCATCTCGACGCCATACTTTTCCAGCGTGCCGTTGTCAGCCAGCGCCAGCGCACAGTTCAGCGCGGTCTGCCCGCCCATGGTCGGCAGCAGGGCGTCCGGCCGTTCCTTTTCGATGATCTTGGCGACCATTTCCGGGGTGATCGGCTCGACATAGGTGGCATCGGCCATTTCCGGGTCGGTCATGATGGTCGCCGGATTGGAGTTGACCAGAATGACGCGGTAGCCTTCTTCGCGCAGGGCCTTGCATGCCTGGACGCCGGAGTAGTCGAATTCGCAGGCCTGACCGATGATGATCGGACCGGCACCAATGATCAGAATGGACTTGATGTCTGTGCGTTTTGGCATGGGTCTACTTCTTTGTTGTTCTGTCTGTGGCCAACTGCGCGGAGGCGAAACGCGGGGGGAACGCCATCGGACGCGCACGGAAGGCCGCCGGTAAAGCGAGGGGGCTGCGGTTTCCCACGGCCCCCGAACGGTCGCCTTTACGTGTTTTTGTGCGCGACGATGTTGTCAACGAAGCGCTGGAACAGGTAATGGGCATCCTGCGGCCCCGGACTGGCTTCCGGGTGGTACTGGACCGAGAACACCGGCTTGCCGTCCACCGCGATGCCTTCGACCGACTGGTCGAACAGCGAAACGTGGGTTTCGCTCACGCCCGCCGGCAGGGTCGAACGATCGACCGCAAAACCGTGGTTCTGGCTGGTGATTTCCACCCGTCCGGTCAGCAGGTCCTTGACCGGCTGGTTGTTGCCGCGATGGCCCTTGTCCATCTTGTAGGTCTTTGCGCCCAGCGCCAGCGCCAGCAGCTGATGGCCGAGGCAGATGCCGAACACCGGAATGCCGCTGTCCACCAGCTGGCGGATCACCGGCACGGCATAGGTGCCGGTGGCCGCCGGGTCGCCGGGGCCGTTGGACAGGAAAATGCCGTCGGGGCTGTGACGCAGGATGTCTTCGGCGGTGGCGGTGGCCGGAACGACCGTCACCTTGCAGCCCGCCGAAGCCAGGCAGCGCAGGATGTTGCGCTTGGCGCCAAAGTCCATCGCCACCACATGATGCTGCGGCGCATGCTGGGTGCCAAACCCCTGACCCAGCGCCCAGCGGGTCTGCATCCAGTCATAGGTCTGGGTGCAACTGACGTCGCGCGCCAGATCCATGCCTTCCAGACCGGGCCAGCCCTGCGCCTTGGCCAGCAGGGCGGGCAGGTCGAAATCGCCGGTCGGGCTGTGGGCGATCACACCGTTCGGCGCGCCACCATCGCGGATACGGCGGGTCAGCTTGCGGGTATCAATACCGCTGAGGCCGATCAGGTTGTGCGAAGCCAGCCACTGTTCCAGATGCTGGGCCGAACGCCAGTTCGCCGGGTCGGTGACGTCCGCACGCAGAATGCAGCCCCGCGCCGCCGGGATCATCGATTCGATGTCTTCGGCGTTGGTACCGACATTGCCGACGTGCGGAAAACAGAAGGTGATCACCTGTCCGGCATAGGACGGGTCGGTCAGCACTTCCTGATAGCCGGTCAGCCCGGTGTTGAACACCACTTCGCCCACGGCGTCGCCGGAGGCTCCGATGCCCTTACCCCAGAACAGCGAGCCGTCAGCGAGCACCAACACGCCAGTTGCGCCGTTCGGGCGGGGGCTGGCGGCGATGTTGATCGTCTCAGACATTTGAATACCATTTCCTTTGGCTGTGCCCCACGCACCGGGACCTCAGCGGGGGAGTCACGTCAGCAGCGATCAGGCCCGCCTTTTATCCCGTCATCACCGCCACAGGCAGCACACCAACAGGCAAAAGGCACGACTGTAGGTGCGCGCAGGCCGACCCCCAGCCTCTTCCCCAGAAAGGTTTCATGGGAAAAGTCCGGTAGCCGGGACGAGCACAGAAAGCCGCCAACGAATAAATTGGTGGGTAGATACGAAAAAGCAACCCGCCTGTCAAGAACTCCGTACTTCAGCGAAACACCATATGAAACAAAGGGTTGGTTTTTTGAATTGCCTTTGCCAAACACGCGCGAATCCTGTAGATTCCACAGCTTCCCAAGAAAAAAGAAGGTTATCTCCCGATGCTGCGTGCGCGCTTGAACGAGTCCCTGAAGGCTGCCCTGAAAGCCAAAGAGGACCGCGCTGTTTCGACCCTGCGGCTGATTCTCGCCGCCCTCAAGGATCGCGACATCGCCGGACGGACCCAGGGCATGCCGGACGGCATCCCCGACGCCGACATCCTGCAAATGCTTGGCTCGATGATCAAGCAGCGGCGGGAAAGCATCTCGATGTACGAACAGGGTGGCCGTCTGGAACTGGCCGAACGGGAACGCGAAGAAATCGCCATCATCGAAACCTATCTGCCCAAGCAGATGAGCGAGGCCGAAGTCACCGCCGCCGTCGGCGCGGTGATCACCGACCTGGACGCCAAGGGCCTGAAAGACATGGGCCGGGTGATGGCTGCCCTGCGGGAAACCTATGCCGGTCAGATGGATTTCGCCAAGGCCAGCCTGCTGGTCAAGCAACAGCTGTCCTGATCCGACAGCGGTCATGACCATCTGCGTTGATCGGGGAAGGAGGCCCTGCCATGGCCCTGTCGCAAGCCTTCCTCGATGAACTGCGCCGCCGCCTGACCCTGTCGACCATCATTGGCCGGACGGTCAAGTTGATCAGGGCCGGGCGCGAGTTCAAAGCCTGCTGCCCGTTCCACAATGAAAAAACCCCGTCGTTCACCATCAACGACGACAAGGGGTTCTATCATTGCTTTGGCTGTGGTGCCCACGGTGACGTGATCACCTATGTGATGCACACTGCCAACATGACCTTCCCCGAAGCGGTCGACAAGCTGGCGCTGGAGGCCGGACTCGAAGTCCCCAAAAGCAGCCCGGAACAGGTGGCGCAGGCCCGGCAGGCCGCATCGTTGATCGATGTGGTCGAAGCAGCCTGTCATTTCTTTGAACAACAGCTTGCCCTGCCCGCTGGCCGGGACGGCATGGCCTACCTTCAGCGGCGCGGCCTCGACCCCGAGACGATTCGCCGCTTCCGCCTCGGCTGGGCTCCCGCTGCCGGGCTGCTGAAGGGGGCGCTGGTGCGCGAGGGCGTCACCGAACAGCAACTGGTCGAAGCCGGCCTGCTGAAGCTGCGCGATGATGGCTCGCTGTACGATTATTTCCGCGAACGGGTGATCTTTCCCATCACCGACCGCCGTGGACGGGTGATCGCCTTTGGCGGGCGCATTCTGGGCGACGGCCAGCCGAAATACCTCAACAGCCCCGACACACCGATTTTCCAGAAAGGCACCGTCCTCTATGGACTGGCACAGGCCCGCCAGCCCGCCGGAGCCACCGGCCGGATCATCGTTGCCGAAGGCTATATGGACGTGATTGCCCTGTCGCGGGCGGGCTTTGCCGAAGCCGTCGCCCCGCTGGGAACGGCGCTGACCGAAAGCCAGATCGAAGAACTGTGGCGGCTGGCCGACGAACCGATCCTGTGCTTTGACGGCGACGCCGCCGGGCAGCGGGCCGCCCTGCGCGCCGCCGAACGGGCGTTACCGTTGCTGCGCCCCGGCAAATCGCTGCGCTTTGCGGTGATGAGCGGTGCGAAAGACCCCGACGAGCTGATCCAGTCGCAAGGAGCGTCAGCGATGAACGCCGTCCTTGAGCATGCCAACCCGCTGTTGGGGGTGCTGTGGGACAACCTGTTGGCCGGACGCGACCTGTCCACCCCCGAACGCCGGGCGGCGCTGGAACAGGACGTGCGCGACCTGACCGGACGAATCGCCGAACGCAGCGTGCAGAACCATTACCGGCAAGCCTTCAAGGAACGTCTGTGGACCCTGTTTCACCCACCGCGCCGCTCGAGCGGTTCGGGCGGCTGGACCGGGGGACAGGCTGGCGGCCAGAGTGGTGGCCGTTACAGCAAGCCGGGATTTGGCAGCCGTGGCAACCGCCAGCCCGACCGCCCCAGTCTGGGCCGAGTCGGCGTTGGCGTTGGTCTGACCCGGCAGAAAACCGAGGCCCTGCACCGGACGATTCTGCTCGCCACCCTGATCACCCATCCCGAACTGGCCGATTCGGTGGCCGAGCGGCTGGGCGAGCTGGATTTCACCGATGTCGAGATGGATCGCCTGCGTCAAGCCACCCTGACCATCCTGGCCCAGCACGGCGGGCTTGACTTTTCGACATTATCTAACCACCTACGGACTCACGGGGTTGGCCCCCAACTGGACGCCTTGCTGCGATCCAATGCGTTTACGCACGCGGCCTTTTCCCGCCCGCAGGCCGACCTGCAAAGCGCCCGTGATGGCTGGGAGCACACCTTTGCCCTGACACGTCAGAAAGACCTGAGGGCCGACATTGACCGGATGGTCAATCAACTGGGGCAGGATCCCTCGCCCGAGACCTTCAATGCGCTGCTTGCGCTGAAAAACCACCAACGATTTGGTGGCGACGACTGAAAAAAGGTGGACTATCCGTTTTGGTGGGATAAAAAATCACCCCTTCCGGTCGAACAACGGTAAAACCCCCGACACAGGGGAAGCCCGCCCGCCGCCAGACACCATGGTTTCCTCTGGGAACCAGAGAATGCCTGCCGGGTCGGGAAAAACGAGACGTGTGAAGTTCAGAGCCTCCTGGGACACAGGTTTATCCTGCCCGCCCCGGAGAAAAGAGTGTAACAAGGGGCGGCGCTTTGTCGCCTGATGGTCATCGGACTGTTGCGCACGACGGCACAGAGGCTTATCTCTGTCGCCGCGTGTTACACCGTCACTGCATCGTCAGGCCCATGAATGGCAAAGAACAGGCGCAGCGTGACGTATTGAGATGGAGTCTATACCGGAATGGCGACAAAGGCAGCCACCACGACGGACACCCCCGAGGCATCCGAGGACAGTCAGGACAGCCCGCTGCTCGATTCCTTTAATGCCGCCGTCAAAAAGCTGGTTGCAAAGGGCAAGGAGCGCGGCTTCATCACCTATGACGAGCTGAACCAGGCGTTGCCATCCGACGACGTGTCTTCCGAGCAGATCGAAGACACCATGTCCATGCTGTCGGACCTGGGGATCAACATCGTCGAAAGCGAAGAAGACGAGGCCGCCGAAAGCGAGGATGAAGACTCCAGCTCGGGCAACGTCTCGGAAGAGGAAATGGGCCGCACCGATGATCCGGTGCGGATGTACCTGCGCGAAATGGGCTCGGTCGAGCTGCTGTCGCGTGAGGGCGAAATCGCCATTGCCAAGCGCATCGAAGCCGGCCGCGAAATGATGATCGGCGGCATCTGCGAAAGCCCGCTGACCATTTCGGCCCTGCTGGAATGGCATGACGCCCTGGTCGAGGGCAAGATGTTGCTGCGCGACATCATCGACCTCGAAGTCACCTATGGCTCGGGCCCCGATGGCGTCGTCGCCGATGCCGAGCTGGATGCCGTCGAAGCCGAAGAAGAAGAAGACACCCTGTTGCCGCCGCCCGCCCCGGTCGCCAAGCCGGTCGTGCCGAAAAAGGCCGCATCGGATGACGACACCGGTGAAGAGGAAGAGGCACAGGAAGAAACCGAGGCAGAAGGCGCCGCCGAAGATGGCGAAGCCGACGAAGACGGTGAACTGGAAGAAAGCAACATCAGCCTGTCCGCCATGGAACAGCAACTGATGCCGCAGGTTCTCGAAGCCTTTGAAAAGATCGCCGCCACCTATGCCAAGATGAAGAAAACTCAGGACCAGCGCCTGAGCACCATCGGCAAGGGGGAAGAAGTCTCCACCCAGATGGAGAAAAAGTACGACAAGATGCGCGGCGAGCTGATCAAGATGATGGAAGGCATCCATCTCAACAACGCTCGTATCGAATATCTGGTCGAACATCTGGCTGGCCTGAACAAGCGTCTGATGATGCTGGAAGGCAAGCTGCTGCGTCTGGCCGTTGACTGCAAGATCAAGCGCGAAGACTTCCTTGATGCCTATTACGGCAGCGAGATGGGGCCGTCGTGGCTGGAACAGGTCGCCCTGCGCCCCGGCAAGGGCTGGAAAGACTTCACCACCCGCCACGCCCGCGAAGTGACCCGCGTGCGCGAGGGCATCACCGCCGTTGCCGATGACGCCCGCCAGCCGATCTCCGAGTTCCGCCGCATCGTCCAGACGGTGCAGAAGGGTGAACGCGAGGCCACCAAGGCCAAGAAGGAGATGATCGAGGCCAACCTGCGTCTGGTGATCTCGATCGCCAAAAAGTACACCAACCGTGGCCTGCAATTCCTCGACCTGATTCAGGAAGGCAACATTGGTCTGATGAAGGCGGTGGACAAGTTCGAATACCGTCGTGGCTACAAGTTCTCGACCTATGCCACCTGGTGGATCCGGCAGGCGATCACCCGTTCGATCGCCGACCAGGCCCGCACCATCCGTATCCCGGTCCACATGATCGAAACCATCAACAAGCTGGTCCGCACCTCGCGCCAGATGTTGCATGAAATCGGCCGTGAACCGACCCCGGAAGAGTTGGCTGAAAAGCTGCAGATGCCGCTGGAAAAGGTCCGCAAGGTCCTGAAAATCGCCAAGGAGCCGATCTCGCTCGAAACCCCGATCGGGGACGAAGAAGACAGCCACCTCGGCGATTTCATCGAGGACAAGAACGCCGTTCAGCCGCTGGATGCCGCGATCAACGCCAACCTGCGTGAGACCTGCACCCGTATACTGGCCACTCTGACCCCGCGCGAAGAACGTGTGCTGCGCATGCGCTTCGGGATCGGGATGAACACTGACCACACGCTCGAAGAAGTCGGTCAGCAGTTCAGCGTTACCCGCGAACGCATTCGTCAGATCGAAGCCAAGGCCCTGCGCAAGCTGAAGCACCCCTCGCGGTCGCGCAAGCTGCGCAGCTTCCTCGATAACTGATCCTGTCTGACGGATCTGTCCTGACCATCGCCCCGCCTGATCACCTCAGGCGGGGCGATGTGTTTTCAGAGCATTGTGCGAAAAGTGGGAGCCGGTTTTCGCAACAACAATGCGGCATGGAAAAACCAGCATTGTGCGTAACCTGACACCACAGTAGACGACAGTTTGAAAACAGGAGCGGGCTGCCGCCCGGACCTGCTCGGGGCCTGAGGCCCCGAACCCCCGTTTTTCTTTTATTATCAAAGGAATGAGGTCTGGGGCAGACTGGCCCCGGTGAGGTATGGAGCAACACTCCATGATCCTGCTTTCGGCGTATTGTCCGGTATATTTCTTGCCTTCGCCCCCGGAACGCGGTTTGCTGAAGCCAGTCAGGAAAAGGGCAGAGATGATGCAAACCACCCTTGAACCACATGATCAGAACGATCACCCGCAAGCCGACACCCCGACCGAAGGCGCTGGCAAGTGCCCGTTCGTCCATGGTTATTTGCAGGCTCATGATACGGCGGGCCTGAACCGGATGGCGTTGTCCGGCTTTTTGCGCACAATGGCCAGCGACCCGGCCTCGTTCGACCGCCCGGAAGGCCGCTTTTGCGCCTCGTGGGTCGGGATGGACGTCAGCGTGATGACCGCAGAAAACGCCGAACGCATCAGCGCCAACCTGCTGGTCAGTTTCTTGCTGCAAGACTTTCAGCCCTATCTGCAAAAGCGGCTAAGCCAAATCCGTGAGGCCCGGCAGGACCTGTATTCCGGCGTTGCCCGCCAGTCCGGCCACTACCCGGACGAGATTCAGGAACTGTATTTTCAGGAAATACGCACCGCCAGCTGCGACACCTTCAACGCCTGGGTCAACCAGTGGATTTCCGAACGCCACTTTGACAACGCCCGTCTGCGGCAAGAGGGCAAAACACCTGATGCCTATGGCATTGCCATCGAACAGGCGTTGCGCTTTTTCCCGCTGTCGCCGCTGTACACCAAGGCCAACCACACCTTTGCCTCGCTGGTCCATTCCGGCAGTTGCACCGCCCTGCACGTCTGCTGGAGCCTGCTGGAAGCCGCCGCCTATCAGGCCGAGCTGCCCACCACCGCCGACTATGTGGCGCTGATCCTGCGCAGCCGCAAAAACATCCTGCCGCTGGCCATCGGGTCGTTGGGGATGGTGGTCACCTACCTCAACAATTCCCACCTCCACCCCCACGACGGGCGCGCGGTCCATGCCACCCATCATGGTCAGGATGGCATCGTGCTGGACCATGACAAGGATGGTCAACCGATCCTGACCATGAACCCCGCCTACATTCAGCCGTTCCTGCACGGTGAAAACGTCTATTACACCGGCTGCCCGGCGTTTTACGTCACCGGTCTGATCGAGACCTACCTTGAGGCCTGCACCGAACTGGCAGCCTTCTACAACATGTTCCGCACAAAGGATGACAGCCGCAGCTAAAGCATTGTGCGAAAAGCGGGAATCGGTTTTTCGCAAAATTACTGTGATAGATCAAAAGGTTAGATCAGCGCGTCTGCGTCAGGTGACAGTACACGACAGTTGTGAAACAGGATCATGGAGCGCTGCTCCAAACCTCGCTGAGGCCTTGAGGCCCCAGACCCCATTCCTTTGATCACAAAAGAAAAAATAGGGGTTCGGGGCCTCAGGCCCCGAGCAGGTCCGGGCGGCACCCCGCTCTTGTTTTCAAACTGTCGTATACTGTGGATTCATATTTAAGGCTCACACCTCTAATCCCCACGAAATCATATAGTACCAAAGAACAATATAGCTCCTCGGGAGAGACACCATTTCCCTGAGGATCTTTTTTTCTTTTTTTAAAAAATATATCTCTCACATACGAATATAACCGGATTTTACATAAGGAAAACCTTCTGTTCACTGCATATGCATTAATATGCAAAATGACTTGATTTTTTCTCTGGAATCAGGTTTACCTCAGAATATATACCAAAGAACAGGGGCACCCTGCACAGCGTGACCCCGCGGGATCAGTGGAACGCAAGGAACGGCTGATGGCAGACTCTCTCGTCCTGACAGGATCCGAAAAAACCTTTTCCCCGGATCAGATCATCGTCAGCAAGACCGACACCAAAGGGCGCATCACCTATGCGAACCAGCTGTTCCTGTCGATTGCCGAATACACCGAAAAGGACGTTCTGGGCCAACCGCACAGCATGATCCGCCACCCCGCCATGCCAAGATGCATCTTTGAGCTGCTGTGGCGCACCATTGCCGCTGGCGACGAAATTTTTGCCTATGTGGTCAACCGGACCAAACAGCAAAACCATTACTGGGTCATGGCCCATGTCACCGCCCAACGCGATGAGAACGGTCAGATTACCGGATATCATTCCAGCCGCCGTTGCCCGTCGCGGGCCGCGCTGGAAATCATCAAACCGCTGTATGCCCGCCTGCTGGCCGCCGAACAGCAGCACAGCAACGACAAACAGGGCCTGCAGGCCGGTCGCGCCATGCTGGAAGACATCCTGCACCAAAGCGGGAAACGCTATGATCAGTTCGTTTTTGACCTGATCCGCCTCCCCCTTGAACAGCATCTGTACCAATAGCCCGGCGGGAGAGCTCACCATGTCCATCATCCCCAAAACCCTCCGGGCACAGGCCATCCTCGCTGGTGTGCTGCTGGCAACCATCCTGCTGGCTCTGGCAGGCGGCAGCACCATCGCCCTGCGTCAGGTCAGCACTGCCTTTGATGATGTGGTGCAGGTCACCCGGATCACCCACAAGGATCTGGTACCGCTGGTCCGCACCACCGCCGATATCCGCTTTCACATCGTTCAGGTCCAGCAATGGCTGACCGACATCTCGGCCACCCGCGGACAGGATGGCCTGGATGACGGCATCAAGCTGGCCGAAGAGCACGCCAAATCCTTTCAGGACAGCATGGCTGCGGCCAAAAAGCATGCGGCAGACCTGCACCTGACCGCCATCAGCCAGAATCTGGAACAGGTCGATCAGGCGTTCCCGGCCTACTACAAAACCGGTCAGACCATGGCCGTAACCTATATCAAGGACGGCACCAGCGCCGGAAACCAGTACATGGGAACCTTTGACACGGAAGCCCAAAGACTGACCGACGCGGTTGAAGCGCTGGAACAGTCGGTCAACGATTACCTTGATCAGGAAAGCACCGAAGCAACCAGCCACATTGAAGACGTGACCGACAACCTGAGGGGGGCCTATACAACGATCGCCATTCTGCTGGTGATCAGTGGCGCTCTGGTCACCGTGATCGTCCGGCGGATCTTTGCCGTCCTCAGCGGCTTGAACCGGACGGCCCGCATTCTGGTCAATGCCTCCTATGGCACCCTGTCAGAGCGTATCCTGCACATCTGGCGGCAGGATGAACTGGGGGATGTCCAGCGCGCCCTCAACCGGCTGCTCGACTACACCGAAGCCTATATTGTCGAGGCTTCCGGGGCCTTGCAAAAAGTCAGTCAGGGCGACTATTACCGGACGATCAATGAAACAGGGATGCACGGATCATTCCTGAGCAGCGCCCGCGCCATCAATCACGCCGTTGGCAGCATGGAAGCCAAGGTCGCCGAGTTCAAAGCCCTCACCCGCCGCTTTGAAGACACTGTCCAGCAGACAGTGTCACAGGTGAGTTGGTCGGTTGACGAGCTGCAAACCGTTTCCGGCGACATGCGTCAGGTGGCCGGACAGAACTCGTCACTGTCCACCTCGGCCTCTACGGCGATGGACTCGGCATCGGCAGACGTGCAGGCCGTTGCCGGGGCCTCGACCGAACTGGCCGCCTCGATTGAGGAAATCGCCCGTCAGGTCAGCCATGCCAGCTCGGCGGCCGGGCAGGCCAAGGACGATGTCAACAATGCCAGCAGCGAAATCGCGACACTGGTCGAGGCCGCCCAGCGCATCGGCGACGTGGTGCAGTTGATCACCGATATCGCCAACCAGACCAACCTGCTGGCCCTGAACGCCACCATCGAAGCCGCCCGCGCGGGCGAGGCGGGCAAGGGATTTGCCGTGGTCGCCAGCGAAGTAAAATCCCTCGCCCAGCAAACCGCCACCGCCACCGAGCAAATCGCCGCCCAGATCGGCGGCATCCAGTCGGCCACCCGCAGCGCGGTTGACGCCATCAGCGGCATCGGGCAGGTGATCTCCTCGATCAACGAAGTCGTCTCGTCGGTCGCCGCCGCCATCGAACAGCAGGACGCCGCCACCCGCGAAATCAACCAGCGCGTCGAGCGCGTCGCCGTCGATACCCAAAGCGTCTCGGACAATCTGGCCGGCGTACGCTCGGCCTCGGAACGGACCAGCGAGTCCGCCAACACCGTCACTCAGGCCGCTGACACCATGGCCAGCGCCACCGATGAACTGAAGCTGACGGTGGATGACTTTCTGGTGGCCGTGCGCAAGGTGGTGTAGGGGCGATAGCGAAGCAGGGTACTGGCATACGCGATTTCGTATAGGATGTTTTTATACGCTATTGCGTATATCTCTTTGTTATACGGAATCGCGTATATTGCTCCACGCGCGCAGAAGCCTTATCCTTGAGGAAAAGGAGCCTGCCATGCCCGAACGCCTCGCCCGCACCGAAAAGCAGCTCGGCGCCATCCTCCGCCAAGAACGCAAAGACCAGGGCCTGACCCAAGGCACCCTCGGCAGCCGGGCCGGACTGCGCCAGGCAACCGTCTCTAAAATGGAAGACGGCAGCCCCGCCTTGCAGCTGCAAACCCTGATGACCGCCCTGTCCGCCCTCAATCTGGAAATCGTCATCCGCCGGCGCAGCACAGCGCCGGACTTCGAGGATATTTTCTGACATGGCCCGGCGGCGCACCCATCACCCGCTGTCGGTCTTCATGAATGGCCGCCTCGTGGGGCGACTGGACCGCGAGGCCTCGGGCCGTATCCGTTTTTGCTATGCCGATGAATGGCTGGCGTGGGAACACACCTCGGAGCCGAAGGTACAGATGCCTATAGCCTGCTGGCCGAGATCGGGCGGGATTGCATCGGAGCCTTGCAGTTTCTCCCCGAAGACGAAGAGCCTCAACCCCTTGACCGCATCACCGGGACGCCTCTGGATGAGCAGCAGATTGAAAGCCTGCTCGCCAACCTGCGCCAGAATCCGCTAGGGATTCGCCGCGACCATGATTTCCGCATTTCCGTCGCCGGAGCGCAGGAGAAAACTGCACTGTTGTTCCACAACGGGCAATGGTTCGAACCATCAGGCACCACGCCGACCACCAATATCCTGAAGCCGCAGATAGGCCGCCTGTCGAATGGTATGGACCTGACCAACAGCGTCGAGAACGAGTATGTTTGCCTGAAGCTGCTCGAAGCCTTTGGCCTGCCGGTCGCCAAAGCCGAGATCATGACCTTTGGCGAGCAAAAAGCCCTGGTTGTCGAGCGGTTCGACCGCCAATGGACCAAAGACGGACGGCTCATCCGCCTGCCGCAAGAAGACCTCTGCCAAGCTCTATCCATTCCCCCAACCCGGAAATACCAGAATGAAGGCGGGCCGGGGATTATCAGTATCATGGATACTCTACGCGGCAGCGACGACGCCCCCAAAGACCGGCAAGACTTTTTTACTGCCGTCGTCCTGTTCTGGCTGATCGGGGCCACAGATGGCCACGCCAAGAACTTCAGCCTACGCCTGTTCCCCGGCGGGCGTTTCCGGCTGACGCCCTTTTACGACGTGATGACGCTGTTACCCAGTGTGATGGATGGGCACTTGTCCTCGAAAGAGTTCCGGCTTGCCATGCATATGGGGAAATCGCGGCACTATCGCATGGAGGATATTGTCGGACGACATGTTGTGGAGACAGGGGTTAAGGCTGGACTTTCGGAGGGGGAGGTACGAGCAATGCTGGAGACCATTCGAGAACGAGCCGAGAGCAACTTGGATACAGTGCAGGCTGCTCTACCGATGAATTTTCCTGTGGGGCTTATTGGTGCCATCACACAGGGTGTCTCATCTACCCTGAAGGCATGACGCCTCGCGTATATCAGCTGACTTAAGCCTCGAATCGATCAATCAGCATTACCCTCCAGTCTATTCTTTTAAGCCATAAACCGTCGATGGTATTACGACAGACAAAAAAAAATCGAAACAATCATATGCCGCAAGATATAGTTGCACTACATCATCAAAAAGTCATATATAGATAATGGATTTACACTTATGAGCTGATGGAATGGGGATATTCGTTGATCCAAAGGAAGGCCTTCGCAGTTGTCGACTGTTCACTGGTCTTACAGAGGCTGAAATTCAGCAATTAAAGAGTGCCCTAGGCCTGAAACATCGCGTATTTTCATCTGGAGACAGAGTTTGCAGCACGGGAGATTCGGGAAACGAGATTTGGATCATAGGGAAAGGGCAAGTTGAGATTTTCCTTGAGAGCGGTGGAGAAGAGGCTGTTCTCGTCGACAGAAGGCAGGGTGAGATTATCGGCGAGCAAGCATTCCTGGGGGGAAAGCGCACGACATCCATGCGCGCCCGAGAGCGCACAGATGTATATATTTTAGAGCGCGCCTGTCTTGATGCTCTTCCTGATGACAGGCTAAAGGCGATCATTTGGCACAATATTGCAGCCATTTTATCAGAAAAGCTTGCTCAGGCATCTGATAAACGCGAAGACTTGATCGCCCAGGGGCGTAGCAGCGATAAACTTCTCGAACATTTTGTCAATTCCCACGGTTTGGATCGCGTGCGGGGGGGATTGAAATCGGACTATGCCAAAGAGCAGGTTGTCGTCTGGTTTTCAGACCTTGTCGGCTTTGGGGCCGTATCAGCGGCGGTCAAGCCTGATGCTGTGGCAGAACTCATCCGCAACTGTATGCAAGCGCAGTCTAGCATCATTGAAAGCCTCGGCGGTTACGTTGACAAGTTTATGGGCGATGGCCTGATGGCGTTTTGGGCTTTTCCCGACAACGACGTACAACGGCGAGATGCATGTAAGAAGGCGTTCAAGGCCGCACAAGAGGCCATTCAGGCCATCGAAGCCACGGCAAGCCCGCTTTCTGATCATGACTTGGGCCTTCGTGTCGGGCTTCATGTCGGCACGGCAATTTCCGGGAATTTTGGCTCGGAGGAGCGATGGGCCTACACGCTCATCGGGCAAGACGTCAACATCGCCGCTCGTCTTGAGCAGGCGAAAGGTCAAAATGATCAAGGGATGCCATACGGGTCCCTCAGGGTCAGTGAAGAGTTCCGTAACCTGCTGCCAATTGAACAACAGGAGCAGGTACGACAAGCGGTGCGCATCCAGGTCAAGGAACTGGAGCGAACCATTTTCTGTAGCAGTTTGGCGCCTAAGGAGGGCCAGCATGACCGCCCCGTGGACAAAAAAGGATGCTGAAGATCGCATCCAAAAACGATTGCAGGATGTTGCTGATGTAGAAATTGGCACCTATCGCTCTGGCATGTCGTTGGAGAATATCCCCGTAAACAAGGCCTACCGTCTGGATGGTGTCCATATCTACCTGGATATCCTAAATCTGGAAAGTATTCTGAATGGGGAAAGTGATCGAGATCTGAAGCGAGCGCTGAGGTTCTTGAATCTGCACTATCGCGCGGTCCATCGCATCCTGAACGATGTTCAGGCGATCAAGGTGGATTTTGCCGGGCCAAGGCTTCACGCGATCATCCCTCCGCAGTACGGGCAGACAGAGGATGAGCGTATTCACCGTGCTGTCGCTGTGGCACAGCTGATCATTGATGTTCTTGATGAAATTGAAGATGACGATGAACACCTGAAACCTGCAAAGGTACGGGTGGGTATCGATAGCGGGCTTGCGTTGGCGGTGAACAATGGTCGCCGTGGTAATCGGGAGCCTTTGTTTCTGGGTGATCCTGCCAACCATGCCGCCAAATTGGCCGCCTATCGGCGACAGCAGGGAATTTTCCTGAGCAATACTGCGCGAGAGCGCATTGGCTTGCCGCGCCAAACGGAGCCCGGGGAGAAGCCGCTAACAACCCCTGAGGTCAAATCCTCGGAAGATGAAGCGGCTATTGGGATCAGCAAGGACTATGTTATTCAGCAGTGGCGTGATGATCTTAAATCTGAACCCCTGAAGACATTCCAGTTCTACGCTCACACACCGCCATTCAGCACATTGAATATCGCCAAAACGGTAGCTCCTGCACGCACGGTAAAGCAGGATGCCGTTTCCATCTATGCCGATATTGACGGCTTTACCAAATACGTTGCTCGGCATATCCAGTCGAATGCCGAAGGCGTTGTGCGTGCGCTCCACGTTATCCGTGCGGAGCTTGACGCCGTTCTTCATGGTAACTTCGGGGGCCGCAAGATCCGTTTTATCGGTGACTGCATCCACGGCATTCTTGCTGAAGGGACAGCCTACACGACGGACGCCGCAGCGTCGATCAGCACGGCAACATTAGCGACTGGTGCCATGCGAAGCTCTTTTGCTTTGTGTTTACAAGCTCTGAAGGATGCTGAGGTTGACACGGCAGGGCTTGGTCTTGCGATTGGTTTTGACTATGGGCCGATCACAATCACTCGCTTGGGCATGAAAGGCAGCATGATCCGTTGCTCCATCAGTAAAGCGGTTCTGTCTTCCGAAGCCGAGCAACAGCGATGCGATGGACAGGAAACTGCCATTGGACCAAAGGCTTATAGCAACGCCAATCAGGTTGTGACAGACCTCTTCGGCACGAGTCGAAAGGCTGTGAAGCTTGACTACAGCAAAGCCTACGCCAGTTTGACGAATGAAAATGACAAGTCTGCCCTACAACAGGAAAGGCAGTTTCGGGCAGGCTCTTCTGCCACCATGGCAGCGGTGGGAAGCGCCCCGCTGCGGGCCTATGCCACACCGTACAAGAGGGGCTAACATGACGCCGGGGCTGGCGGTCTTATTGACCGCTGCACCGACAGACTGTGTTACGGTCTGGTCGGTGGATGATGCGTATCTTGCGGCGGATCTTTCCGTTGAACGACCGTGGGAAACACGCCTTTTTCAGCTTGAAATTCGGGAAAAGGGGGGCGCGCTTTCCGTGCGAGAGCGCGCTCCAACGTTGCCATCGTATTGCCCGGAAAGGCATATTGTGCGGGAGGGATATTTCTGCCTTGGCCTTGATACAACATCTCCGCAAGAAGCCACTGCTGCGCGGACGTGGTGGCTGTCTTTGTTACGCTATCTCGAGCTACAAATGCACGCAGATGCTGCCGGGACGTGGCCCGAACACCATGGATGGCGACATGGTTCTGCATGGCGGTCGCAGTATTCTTTAGAGACGTTTCTCCAACAGGCTGACCCGCAGCTTATCGAAGATCTGAGAGCGGGACGAATGCCAGAGCAGTCCCCTAGAGGCCGTCGCCAACGCCAGCAGTACCGCATCCTTATAGACACATTGTCCAGAGGGAGAGATCAAATGCTTTTTGAGGAAATCCTCTTCTGGGCTGACGTGAAGACATCTGGTCAAGCCTGTTGCGGTACGATGAAAAACTGCCCCCTGGCTGCCGATAAACCCGAATAGGAAGGCTGGATCATGATAAATGCAGATCACCCTAAACACAGCTTGAAAGAAGATAAGTTGGGATACGCGCCGTTTGCAAAAGTGATTGCAAAGGCGATTTCTTTAACCCCTTCAAAAGATGGCCTTGTCCTAGCCATTCATGGCCCGTGGGGGAGCGGTAAAACCAGTGCGGTGAATATGGTTGTTGAGGAGCTCGAAACGCTGGGTGAAGCGGATCAGAGTAAGAAGGTTATTGTCGTCCGCTTTAATCCTTGGTGGTTCTCTGGGCAGCAAGATCTGACCACGGCATTCTTTTCAGAGCTATCTATCGCTTTGAACGGAGAGAAGCTGACAGCAATCGTAGATGGCTTAAAAAAGGTTGCAAGGCGTATTCTGAATGAGAGAGAGGCTCTTTTCAGTTTATTAGATTTTATTCCGGGGGGGAGTATTGCAAAAAATGCCATGAACGGGATTTTAGATGGTGCAGCGCAAAAGTTAGAGGAGGAAAAGAGCCTGGATGATGAGCGATCAGAGCTATGTAAGACCCTGGAGGGAGAACCACGCCGTATCCTTGTCATTATTGACGACATCGACAGACTTCCCGCTGATGAGGCGCAGAAAATTTTCCGTTTGGTGAAATCGGTTGCTGATTTTCCGAACGTTACCTACTTGCTGGTCTTTGATCGCCGCATTGTTGCAAACGCCTTGCGGGGCGATATCTCAGCCGATGGCCTGCACTGGCTGGAAAAGATCATTCAAGCCTCCTTTGATTTGCCGCCTATCCAAAAATTAGATCTGGAGGACTTCTTCCTTGCTGCTCTAAAGGAAGCAGTGGGGGAGGTTAAGGGAGAGCTTGACGATGATACGCTACAACGTTGGCATGATCTCTATCCGTATGTCGTCGAGCCGTGGGTAAAAACGCCACGGGATGTCGTCCGGCTGTGTAATGCTCTCTTGGTCAGCTATCCTCCTGTGGCAGACGAGGTAAATTTTGTGGATTTTGTGGCGCTGGAAACGCTCCGGCTGTTTGAGAGTGAGGTCTATAATCTCATCCGCCACAGCCGCCTTACAGCAACCACTGACGATAAAATTCACGCAGAGATTGCTAATAATTTGCTAGATGTCGCATCAGAAAATAGAAAAAAAGAAATAGGGGTATTGCTTTCATGCATTTTCCCATGCTTAAAAAATCACCACCAACTTTTAAATATAAATCATACCAAATTGAATGATTTATTTATGGGAATTGACCCTAATAGGGGTACGAATTCCTGGGGTAACCAGAAGCGTTGTTATATCGATAGGAATTTCCAAACTTATTTTACATTCACAGCGGGAGGTGATGTGATCACTCGCCCTGAATGGGAACAAATTCTTAGTGCATTCCAAAAGCCTGACACAGCACAGGAGCTTATCCAAGACTATCGCCAAAGGAAGGATCGCAGCGGCAAAGAGCGAGGGGAACTTCTGCTTGACCAAATTCGGAGATATGCTGAGGAGATTCCATCTGAGCAGCGATATCCAACCGTCCAGACCTTTTTGCAGGTTGCTGATGCCTTCTTAGGCTCTGATACCCCGCCTCGCTATGATCATCTTGTCCCATCGGCAACTAATGCACTGATTTTTACACTGCCAATAGAGGATAGAGCGCGCGCCATCTCCTGTGCTCTTGATTCTGCGTCGAGCCTGAAGCTTCTTACGGACGTTATTTTTGAATTGGCTAGGGAGCATGGTCACTTTACAGAGTATGGACCATACCCTGAGCACCAGCGCCGCTTGCCTAAAGAGGCTATGGATCGTCTAGAAGAGTGCATCCGTGAAAAATTGACGGAAGCCGCAAAATCGGGTGCTCTGCTAACGCAACCTAAAGAAATGACTTTTTGGTTTCTTTTTGTTGGGGCAGCGAAAGCAAAAGCCTATACCGATGGTTGGCTTGAAAGAGATGAATCCTGCAGTCACCTGGCTAACGTTGCGAGATACGCATTATCCAAAAATGAGCGGCACTTGCTGACATCATGCCTTGACGTCAATCGACTGGTGGAACGTTTAACTACCATCAAGCCAAATGCTGATAGTCAACAGACAGATATTATCGATCGATTTATGCAGAAATGGGAAAAAGGATAGGGGGATTTTCGTATGAATTATCTTTCAGTCACGAGACTCCCTCTAGATTTATAGGCGGTCTCTCGGTTATGGATATTCTGAACGAAGCGATTAAATCCAGGTCCCACTAGTCCGAGACCCAATACGAACGGCGGCGCCTCTTCAGCGCAAGAAGGGGCGCCCCGTTCCGTGGGCAATGTCACGAAACATCTCAGTGAGGTGGCCCCGGAAACTCGGCGCATGGGCTGCGCAAGCGGTCAGCAACGCTGCTCGCTGAGGCCGGAGCCTCTGAGTTGCAACTGATGGCGATCTTTGGCTGGAGCGATCCCAAGATGGCCCACCACTACACCGAAGCCGCCCGTGCGAAGCTGATGGTTGATGCCGGGTTTGAGCATTTGGCCCGTCAAAAAGTCCAACATTTTTCCACCGCCCGGACGAGTGGGACAAACGGAGACAAAAATGAAGTCTTTTCTATATCTGCCGGAAAAAGTGGTAGGCCCGGAGGGACTCGAACCCCCAACCAGACCGTTATGAGCGGTCGGCTCTAACCATTGAGCTACAGGCCCCCAAGGGACGGAGCGGGATAATAATCAAATGGCGGGCGTGGTCAACAGTGGAGTGATACAACCGCCTCTTGCAAAGCAGTCCCCCTCATCAGGGGAGCGTCTCTTGCATTGCAGCAAATTTGCCGACATATAGCGCCCTCTCTCGCTCTTCAGGAGACCAGACATGGCGTCCCACCCCTCCGCCCCGCTGTCGCCGGGGCTGGTGTTGTTTGCGCTGGCGATGGGGGGATTTGCCATTGGCACCACCGAATTCGCCTCGATGAGTTTGCTGCCCTACTTCGCGCGTGACCTCCACATTGACGAGCCGACCGCAGGCCACACCATCAGCGCCTATGCGCTGGGGGTGGTGCTGGGGGCGCCGGTGCTGGCGGTGATGGCGGCGCGGCTGCCGCGCAAAACGGTGCTGCTGGCACTGATGGCCATGTTTGCGGTGGGCAATGCCCTGACCGCGCTGTCACCGTCCTATACATGGATGATGATCTTCCGTTTTTTCAGCGGCGTGCCGCACGGGGCCTATTTCGGGGTGGCGGCGCTGGTGGCAGTATCGCTGGTGCCGCCGCAGAAACGGGCGCAGTCGGTGGCGCGGATGATGTTGGGGCTGTCGGTTGCCACCATCATCGGCGTGCCGTTTGCCAACCTGCTGGGGCAGCATTTTGGCTGGCGCTGGGGCTTTGCGGTGGTGGCGGTGCTGGCCTTGCTGACCGTGGCGCTGGTCGCCCGTTATGCGCCGATGGACAAGCCTCGTCCGGGGGCCAGCCCGTTGCGCGAACTGGGGGCGCTGGTCCGGGGTCAGGTATGGCTGACGCTGGGCATCGGGGCGATTGGCTTTGGCGGGCTGTTTGCCGTCTATACCTATCTCGCCTCGACCCTGATGGAGGTCACCGGCCTCAGCGCGCAACAGGTGCCGCTGGTCCTCAGTCTGCTGGGGGTTGGGCTGGTGATCGGCAATCTGGCGGCGGCATGGGCCGCTGACCGCATCCACATGTGGGCGGCAGGCATTCTGTTGCTGTGGAGCACGGTGGCTCTGGCCCTTTATCCGGCGGCCACCGGCTCGCCGTGGCTGGTGACCGGGGTGGTGATCCTGATCGGCTTTGGCGGCGGATTGGGGCCGATCCTGCAAACCCGCCTGATGGATGTGGCGGGTGACGCCCAAACGCTGGCGGCGGCGCTGAATCACAGTGCCTTCAACTTTGCCAACGCGCTGGGGCCATGGCTGGCCGGGCTGGCGATTACGGCGGGCTGGGGCTGGGCCTCGTCGGGCTGGGTCGGCAGTCTGCTGGCCTTTGGTGGATTCCTGCTGTGGGTGTGGGCGATGATCGTTGCCCGCCGCAAGCCGGTGGTGGCAAGCTGAAGCACCACCCTTTCCGCCACACGGAGTCATTGTGATGCCAGCCCCAGCCCTCGTTCCCCTCTGGCGAGCCGCACTGTCCACCTGCACCGAAATCCTCTCTCGGCGCGGGGCCTTTCTGGCCATGCTCTGGGCTGCCGGCATGGCATTTGACGTACTGACATCCAACCCGCTGTTCCGCTGGCTTTCCAAAGGCAGTGGTCTGGAGATTCCCCTGCCCTATGGACCAACCCTGCTGGCCTGGCTGTATCTGGCGCCGCTGGGCGTGGCGCAGGCGGCGCGGGCGATTGTCCGCCCCGCCAGCCTCCTTTCCACCGCCGACACCTTCCATGCTGCACGCCGGACAGCGGAATGGCGTCATCAGGGTTTCCATGGCGTCACCCTGTGGGGATTGTCGCTCGCCCCGGTGCTGATCATCGCCGCCGCCGCCCATGGTCAGAGCGGGCTGGCCTGGGCCACGCTGGTGGCCTCCGTTCTGGCCGGTGGTGGCTGGCTGCTGAGCGTGGCGCAGATTGCTCCGGCAGAGACCAGCCCCGGCCGCCCCTTGCCTCCCCTGCCATGGGCCTTGCGATGGTCCTGCGCCCTCGCCACCCTTGGCGGGCTGGCCATCACGGTGATTGTCAGTAACCTTGTGGTTGGGCTGGTGGTGCTGCCGCTGTTCAAGGTCGCCGCCGACAGCGGCAAGGCGCTGGGGGCTCTTTTGATTGTGCTGTCGAATCTGGGCATGGTGCTGACCATCCTGACCGCCGCCGCCGTCAGCACCGCCGCATGGCAAAGCCATCGCCAACAGCAATGGCAGACTCTACACCCGCCAAAAAGCGAACTTTAGCCGAACGAAAAGTGGCTTTTTTCAGGCATTTTCGCGACGTCCTTGTCACAAAGTCGTAGCAAGGGCGCAATCCGCCGCAATGCAGCAAGAAAGTGGCCCTGCCGGGCTGTTCACTGTTGACTTTCAGGGGCCATCGCCTCTTTCATACCAGCAGCCGACAGCACAAGAGGCAGCCTCTGCCCCTGTCTGCAACGGCTCCTCGCTCGTGGTGTTGCGCCTTTTGTTCCACAAACGACAACAACGCCTCACAGCAGACGACCCGCTGCACCGGCTTGGCCTGTCCTGCCCGTTTTTTCAGCTGTTGACCCCGGTCGCCAGCCAGAAACGACCGGCAGAGAGGAAAAGACGATTCAGCATGGCCTTTCTGCTTGCAGTTCCAAGGCTGCGGGTTGATAAACACCGCGGCCTGTGGCAAAGGGAACGGTTGCCGCACCATGGTACTGTCAGCGGACCCATCCGGGGGGAACGGGGTCCGTATGTGGGGAATGGGCAGAACGGTGCCAGCACCCAAAGCCGGGTTTCAGGAACGCAGCGCCTGACCCCCGGAGGCCGAAGGAAACGACGGCCAACGATTACAATGTTGCAAGAGTCGATCGACTGCCTGGAGACAGGCGGGCTTTTTGGTTATCTGAACCCACAAGACTTTCGCTTGAGTGAGGAAATATGTTCTCCAGGCTGGCCGGATGGCTGTCCGCCGACATGGCGATTGACCTAGGGACCGCAAACACGCTGGTCTATGTTAAAGGACGCGGCATCGTTCTGAACGAGCCGTCCGTGGTTGCGATTGCCGAGGTCAAGGGCAAGAAGCAGGTTCTTGCCGTTGGCGACGAAGCCAAGCAGATGCTGGGCCGTACCCCCGGCAACATTCAGGCCATTCGCCCGCTGCGCGATGGCGTGATCGCCGACTTCGAAGTCGCCGAAGAGATGATCAAGCACTTTATCCGCAAGGTGCACAATCGTCGTTCGTTCGCCAGCCCGATGGTGATCATTTGCGTGCCGTCCGGCTCGACCGCCGTTGAACGCCGCGCCATTCAGGAAAGCGCCGAGCAGGCTGGTGCCCGCCGTGTGTACCTGATCGAAGAACCGATGGCTGCCGCCATTGGGGCCGGGCTGCCGGTGACCGAACCGACCGGCTCGATGGTCGTTGACATCGGCGGTGGCACCACCGAAGTCGCCGTGCTGTCGCTGGGCGGTATCGTTTATGCCCGCAGCGTGCGCGTTGGCGGCGACAAGATGGACGAATCGATCATCGCCTACATCCGCCGCAATCACAATCTGCTGGTGGGTGAAGGTTCGGCCGAGCGCATCAAGAAAGACATCGGTTGCGCCTGCCCGCCCGAAGACGGCGAAGGCCGCACCATCGAGATCAAGGGCCGCGACCTGATGAACGGCGTGCCCAAGGAACTGATCGTGTCCGAACGCCAGATCGCCGAAAGCCTGGCCGAACCGGTCAGCCAGATCGTCGAAGCGGTGAAGGTCGCGCTGGAACACACCGCCCCCGAACTGGCCGCCGATATCGTTGACAAGGGTATCGTGCTGACCGGCGGTGGCGCACTGCTGACCAACCTCGACTACGTGCTGCGGGTGTCCACCGGCCTGCCGGTGTCGATTGCCGACGACCCGCTCAGCTGCGTGGCACTGGGGACCGGACGTGCTCTCGAGGAAATGAAAAAACTCAGAAACGTCCTGACCTCAATGTACTAAGCCTACCGACCGGCCAGCACCTCCCTTGCTGGCCGGTTCCCGTTGTTGCGGTCGGGTCCGTGTCTCCCCGGTGATCTGTGCCGCCTTTGGTTTTCTCTGGCATCAGGGTCTTGTGTCCGTGAAGCAGCCGTCTGCGAGTCCGTCCCGTCTGGGGCACATCCGTTCTCTCGTCGCACGCTTTGCTCTTGTCCTGTTGGTCGGGGCGTCGTTCGCCCTGATGCTGCTGGGAAAGGCCGACATCCTGCTGGTCGAGCGGTTCCGCACCACCGCCACCGACGCCGTTGCGCCGGCCATCGACATGATGTCCCGCCCGGCCTCCAGCGTCGCCGAAATGGTCGACAACGTGCGCGAACTGATCGGCATCCGCGAAGAAAACCGCCGCCTGCGGCAGGAAAACGAACGCCTGCTGCGCTGGCAGACCACCGCCCGCCAGCTGGAAACCCAGGGCGAATCCCTGAAATCGCTGCTGAACTTCGTCCCCGAACCGCAATCGAGCTTTGTCTCGGCACGCGTGGTCGCCGACACCGGCGGCTCGTTTGCCCAGTCGCTGCTGGTCACCGCCGGGGAACAGGACACGGTGGAAAAGGGTCAGGCGGTGATGTCCGGCGAAGGTCTGGTGGGCCGCATTTCCGAGGCTGGCCGCCGCTCGGCCCGCGTCCTGCTGATCACCGACATCAACTCGCGTATTCCGGTGATGGTCGGCAATGCCGGTCAGCGGGCGATTCTGGCCGGTGACAACAGCGACCGGCCGCGCCTGTTGTTCCTGAAAGCCCTGCAGTCGATCGTTCCCGGTGACCGGGTGGTGACCTCGGGTGATGCCGGGGCCTTCCCGCCCGGCCTGCCGGTGGGGGTGGTGACCGCCGTCAATGACAGCGACGTCAAGATCGAACCCTATTTCCAGCGTGACCGCCTGAGTTATGTGCGGATCATTGATTTCGGGTTGTCCGGTATCCTGTCCGATATCGCTCCGCCGACCAGCAAAGCCGACAGCAAGCGCTGACCCGGCCTGTCTGGCCGCATTCGCCCCATTTCCCGTTCGCCAAGCGGGGGATGGGGTGTTGCTATCCTGTTGATCCGTAGTCTGCCCAAGGAACCCTGAGCCATGCGTCCCACATTCTGGCAACGGCTTGATACCTTTGCCCGCCATCAAGTACCGATGGTGACGACGCTGCTGCTGGTTCTGGTGGCCATCATCCCGTCCCACGTCCCCGGTCTGGTGCGCATCGGCCCGATGCTGTCGCTGATTGCCGTCTATTACTGGGCGGCGCATCGCCCCGACCTGATGGGCTATGGCGTGGTGTTTGCGGTCGGCCTGCTGGAAGACACCATCTCGGGCGCGCCGCTGGGGATCGGTTCGCTGGTCCTGCTGTTGGTCCATGCCGGAGTGGTCCACCAGTACAAGTTCTTTAACGGCAAATCGTTCACCGTCACCTGGGGAGCCTTTGTGCTGGTGGCAGGCGGGGCATCGCTGCTGCGCTGGCTGAGCATTTCGGCGGTCAACGGTGCCCTTGTCAGCCCCGAGGCCCCCTTTTACGCTTATCTGATGACGGTTGCGATGTATCCGGTCATTGGCTGGCTGCTGGTTCGCCTGCATATCGCCCTGTTGCGCGATGTCTGATCCAACCGGCCCCCGGCTCCACGTTTCGTCCAGTAATTCAGGTCCATCAGGAGTGACACCATGGTAGGCAGGCATCGCGACGGCGACCGCGCGAAACTGTTTACACGCCGTATGGCCCTGTTAGGGGCCGGCAAAGGCGTGCTGATCGGCGCGCTGGTCGGGCGCATGTATTATTTGCAGGTCATCGAGGCCGACAAATACCGCACCCTGTCGGATGAAAACCGCATCAACCTGCGTCTGTTGCCGCCCCCCCGAGGCCGCATCATGGACCGGTTCGGCGAGCCGCTGGCGATCAACCAGCAGAATTTCCGCGTCCTGTTGATCTCGGAAAAAATTCAGGATCAACAGGCGACGCTGGATGCGCTGTCGAACATCATTCCGCTGACCGATTACGACCGCCAGCGCATTGCGCGTGAAATCCGCCGCAAGCGCAGCTTTGTGCCGGTGACCATCCGCGAAAACCTGACCTGGGAAGAAATGGCCAGCATTCAGGTCAACGCTCCCGACCTGCCGGGGATCGTGATCGACGAAGGTCTGGCCCGCCTTTACCCCTATGGCGCGGATGTGGCGCACGTTCTGGGCTATGTCGCCTCGGTGTCGGAAAACGACCTGACCGGCGACCCGCTGCTGGAACTGCCGGGTTTCCGCATTGGCAAGGACGGCATCGAGCGCGAAGCCGATCTTCCCCTGCGCGGCAAGGGCGGCAACAGTCAGGTCGAAGTCAATGCCTTGGGCCGCATGATCCGCGAGCTGTCGCGCACCGACGGTCAGCCGGGCGAAGACGTGGTTCTGACCATCGACATCCGCATTCAGGAAGTCGCCTCCAAGGCTCTGGGCGAGGAAAGCGGCACGGTGGTGGTGATGGACTGCATGACCGGCGAAGTCCTCGCCATGGTCTCGCAGCCCGCCTATGACCCCAACGCCTTTAACCGTGGCCTGACCAACGAAGAATGGAAAACGCTGACCAGCAGCCCGAAATCGCCGCTGGCCAACAAACCGATTGCCGGACAGTACGCCCCCGGCTCGACCTTCAAGATGGTGGTGGCGATGGCCGCCTATGAAGCCGGGGTGATCAAGCCGGAACAGACCGTCAATTGCCCCGGCCACATGACCATGGGCAACGCCCGCTTCCACTGCTGGAAAAAGGGTGGTCACGGCAACATGGATATGGTCGGGGCGCTGAAAAATTCGTGCGACGTCTATTTCTACGAAGTCGCCCGCCGCCTTGGCATTGACCGCATCGCCGACATGGCCCGCCGGTTTGGTCTGGGGGCCCCGACCGGCGTCGGCCTGCCGAAGGAAAAGGGCGGACTGATCCCCGACCGCCGGTGGAAACAGGCGGTGATGGGTGATGTCTGGCACCCCGGAGAATCGCTGGTGGCCGGGATCGGGCAAGGCTATATCACTGCCACTCCCCTGCAATTGGCGGTGATGACCTCGCGCATTGCCAATGGCGGGCTGGGCATCAAGCCGATCCTGACCAAGATGCAGATCGACGGCGACCATCTGGTGCCGCGCACCCCGCCGACTCCGCCCGATCTGGGTGTCTCGCGCACCGCCATTCAACTGGCCAAGCGCGGCATGTGGGAAGTGGTCAACGGGTCCTATGGCACGGCGTGGCGCGTCAAGCTGCCGCCAGAATTCGGCGCCGACATGGCTGGCAAGACCGGCACCGCACAGGTGCGCCGGATTTCCAAGTCCGAGCGCGACAACGGGGTGATCAAGAACGAAGACCTGCCGTGGGAACGGCGCGACCATGCGCTGTTCGTCTGCTTTGCGCCCTATGAATCGCCGCGCTATGTTATCTCGGTGGTGGTCGAACACGGCGGCGGCGGCTCGGCGGTGGCGGCTCCGATTGCCCAGAAAATCATGATGGAATGCCTGAAGCTGGACCCGGTCGGCCATACCAAGGACCGCGCCCCGTCGCATTCGCCGCAACAGCCGCAGCAACAGCCGCAGCAGACCACCGCTCAGCAGGCCCAGCCGCAACAGCAGCCCGCCAGCGACACCGCCGCCCCCGACGATGCCCCCGGCAGCGACGACACTCCCGGCGGCATGGACGAAGATACCCAGGGCACCGAGTAATCGTGTCTGTTTGCACCCGCATCCCTTTCCGGCAGGAGGCCTGACAGATGGCTGTCGATTTTCTTTCCCGTCGTCTGCGTCGGGGCGAAATGAGCCTTGGCGAGAAGTTATGGGCGGTCAGCTGGTCGCTGGTCCTGTTGATCACCCTGATTTCGAGCATCGGCTTCCTGATGCTCTATTCCGCCGCCGATGGCGACTGGGACCCGTGGGCCTCGCGCCAGATGACCCGCTATGCCGTCGGGCTGGTGATGATGCTGGTCGTGGCGATGATCGACGTCCGCCAGATGATCCGCTACGCCTATATCTTTTACGGCATCGCACTGGTCTTTCTGGTCGCCGTCGAGATCAAGGGCACCATCGGGATGGGCGCCCAGCGATGGATCGACCTCGGCTTTATCCAGCTTCAGCCGTCCGAAGTGATGAAAATTGCGCTGGTGCTGGCCTTGGGGCGCTATTTCCACGGCGCCAGCATCGACGAAAGCCGCCGCCTGAGCTTTTTGTTCATCCCGCTGATGATGGTGCTGGTCCCAGTCGGGCTAGTGATGAAGCAACCCGATCTCGGCACCGCCCTGATGCTGTTGATGGGGGCCGCCGCCATCGCCTTTGTTGCCGGTGTCCGCAAACTGGTGTTCATCGTCACCATCGGCGGCGGCATCGCTGCCATTCCGGTGGCGTGGCAGTTCCTGCATGACTATCAGAAAAACCGCGTGCTGATCTTCCTCAACCCCGAGCGCGACCCGCTGGGGGCTGGCTATCACATCACCCAGTCCAAGATCGCCCTTGGCTCGGGCGGTATCTTTGGCAAGGGCTATATGCTCGGCAGCCAGAGCCACCTCAACTTCCTGCCCGAGCACCAGACCGATTTCATCTTTACCATGCTGTCGGAAGAATTCGGCATGGTCGGCGGCATGGTCCTGCTCGGCCTGTATGTGCTGGTGCTGGTCTATGGCTATGTCATCGCCCTGCGCAGCCGCCACCACTTTGGTCGTCTGGTCGCCATGGGGATCACCACCACCTTTTTCCTCTACGTGTTCATCAACAGCGCGATGGTGATGGGCCTGATCCCGGTGGTCGGCGTGCCGCTGCCGCTGATCAGCTATGGCGGTACGGCGATGATGACCCTGATGATCGGCTTTGGCGTCCTGATGAGCGTTCACATCCACCGCAATGTGCAGATCGGCCATCGCGGCGGGTATGATGATTTCTAGGCTGGCGGGCTTGAAGGAAGGGCGTGGGCCGCTGCCCCACACCCCGCTGGGGCCAGTCGGCCCCAGGCCCCATGAGGGGTGCAGGAGAAAAATTTGAGGGTGATGTTTTTTTCTCTTGCCAACCCTGCGGAATGGCCGTATAAACCGCCCACACCGCGCAACGGTGGACGCAGAAAAGACTGCAGAAACAACGCAGTATCTTCTACGGGCACATAGCTCAGTTGGTAGAGCAGCTGACTCTTAATCAGCGGGTCCAAGGTTCGAGTCCTTGTGTGCCCACCAATTCTTGAAGGTTCACCAAAGCCTTCCGAAAGTCCGATCGAAAGATCGGGCTTTTTGTTTGCGCTGGGTGCACTTGTATCCTTGGCGGGTGGTCTGTCATGATTACCGAGAGGTCATTCCCCCCTCTCGCCACGGAACAATCCATGCTGCGTCTTATCCTGCTTGCCTCTTTCCTGTTCGGTTTCGGTATCCTTGCCGTTCCCATCGACGCCAGAGCCGACGAGCCACCAGCAGCAGAAATACCCCTCACCACCGAAGAGCGTCTCGCCCGGGCAAAGGCCGCATATGATGCCCTTTCAGCAATCTTGCCGCCACGCGACTGGAAGCCCATTTTTCAGGAATTCCTGGCCCTGGCACAAGAAGGCAACGCGGAAGCACAGGAAATGGTCGGTCGGATGTACCATCTGGGCAAAGGGGTAGAGTTTGATCGCTGCGAGGCTGTTTTTTGGACAGACAAAGCTGCCCGTGCAGGCAACCCTTCTGCACAGGTCGCCCTGGGATATCAATACTGGTACTATGGCGTATGGAGGAGCGATTATGACTTGGCGTACCTATGGTTAAAGACCGCAGCCCTTAATGGTAAGGATGACGCAAAAGAAGATGTTCGTCGTCTTGTCAATACCAAGATAAAAAGTTGGGTACAGGTATCAGCCCTGGACAAGAAATTGAGAACATGGCGGCCAGAAGACCAGCCGCCAATCCACATTACCCGGCTCCCCAATATCTGGGGGCTAAACGTTCTCATGGCGATCTTTGGGTATCCACCGTGTACGTATGTTTTTTAGGACTCTGGACCAGCGTGCGTTAAATCGGACGCAGACACGCTGGTCTAACCTTTTTATCTGTTGCAGTGATTTTGCGCTCACGGCTCTGCTCCTTTCAGGGCCTCCCCTGTTCGTCAACACGGTACTCCAGCAATAAAAAGCCGAGGCACAGGGCAGCGATGCCATTTTTGCCTGTCAGGCCCCCAACCATCTGAATGGAAAGCCTTCATCCTTGCCCTTTTGACGCGTGACGGGGCACACTCGTCCTGGTCAACGCGCCAAGCCCCCCCATGATGGAAGCTCCCATGCTGCGTCTTATCCTGCTTGCCTCTTTCCTGTTCGGTTTCGGTATCCTTGCCGTTCCCATCGACGCCAGAGCCGACGAGCCACCAGCAGCAGAAACACCCCTCACCACCGAAGAGCGTCTCGCCCGGGCAAAGGCCGCATATGAAAAGGCATCCGCATCCCTGTCTATCTCCAACTGGGAAGCGATCTTTCAAGAATTCCTGGCCCTGGCACAAGAAGGCAACGCGGAAGCACAGCAAATGGTCGGTCGGATGTACCGCCTTGGCGACGGGGTAGAGTTTGATCGCTGCGAGGCTGTTTTTTGGACAGACAAAGCTGCCCGTGCAGGCAACCCTTCTGCACAGGCCACCTTGGGATATGAATACTGGTATCCTGATACAGGAGGAAGTGATTATGACTTGGCGTACCTATGGTTAAAGACCGCAGCCCTTAATGGTAAGGATGACGCAAAAGAGAAAGTTCGTCGACTTGTCAACACCAAGATAAAAAGTTGGGTACAGGTATCAGCCCTGGACAAGAAATTGAGAACATGGCGGCCAGAAGACCAGCCGCCAATCCACATTACCCGGCTCCCCAATATCTGGGGGCTAAACGTTCTCATGGCGATCTTTGGGTATCCACCGTGTACGTATGTTTTTTAGGACTCTGGACCAGAGTGCGTTTAGTCTGGCGCAGACACGCAGGTCTAACCTTTTTATCTGTCGCAGTGATGATGCGCAAAACCGGTTCCCGCTTTTGCGCTCACGGCTCTACTCCTTTCGGGGATTTCCCTGTTCGTCAACACGGTACTCCAGCAAACGCCGCCGTTCTGCCTCGTTCGCATACCAGTCTCGCTCCTTTCCTTCACGCCATTTTTTTACCCCGCGATAACCAGCAGCTGCCGCACCAACTGTAGCCAAGATCAGAGCGGTGCCTGCAGCGAGTTTCTTGTCGGGAATTCTTGAGAACCACGACAAAATGACAGCAGAATCCGCCAGAGCAGAGGCCATAGAAACATAGTTTTCAAAGCTGGAGCCACCATCCAGAATAGCGCTGAGTTCATCCTGCGCAAGAAGGGCTGGAACTCTGGCAGGGTCACGATGAAAATCGTCAACCATTTGTCCCAGGATTTTGGCAGCCTGCGGGTTTGCGGATTTCAATTGCTCGATCTCTGCCCTCGCCGCTTGAAGCCCTTCACCCAGGTTTTGAGCGTCGCGGAGAGAGAGAACACTTTTGAGCGCATTCTCGGCCCCGGTAAACTCTATGCTCTTCGGCAAACCAAGCTGCTTTCTGGTATCAGCAGGATCCAGCCCATCTCTCCGCGTCACTTCAGCATTTATTATCCTTCTCTTCTTCTCATCAATCCCCGCATAAACGGCCCACGGCAAAGAGGCCGGGCGCGTCAAGGCGTGCAGAATTTGGGGACCGACCTTAAAGCCCCAGCGTTCCATTTCCGCACCGGCCAAGGCGGCGGCACCCACGCCAAGACTGCTTGCACGGGCAAAGCGCCCCAGTCGATCATCCTCTGCCGGGGGGGCAGATACCTTGGGGTCCATGGGAAAGAGGCCCGGTTCCCACTCCGGATTCACCATATAGTTCAGATATTTGTCCCGGAATACCTTTGCCAGTTCGGGGTCTTCCTTTGACAGTTCATTGACAGAGCGCAAGAGAGCCTCGCTTGTTCGCCTGCGGTCCTGTGGTTTCTCGCTGAACTCCAGAAAAGAACGAAGAACCCCCTTTGTTTTATCTGAAGACAGCGTACCAACAGAGCGATCAAGACCAAATCGCTCTGCAAGAACACCATAATCAATAGATGGCAGAACAACCGGGCTTGTTCTGGCGCCCGCGTCTTCCTCGTTCCTGTCGAACATTGCATTCTGAACCTCACGGGCCAATTCCGGGTTATTCGCCACAACCGCTCTTGGCACCTGCAAATTAAGCGCAAGCTCTGAAATGTCATATCCTTGAGGATTAACCTTTTCAGGGGAGATCTGGACCTTGGGCTTTTCCTCCTCTGTGGCTTCTATCGGGACGGGAGATGCATCCCCTGCGCCTTCTGGTGCTGGCATCTCCCCCAGATCATTTCCTGAGGCTTCAGCAACCCCAAGATCCGAACGGACATCACCAGCGGGTGGAACGTATGGGAAGTCTTCATTTTCCATGATTTGTCTCTCAAAAAATAAGCGCCCCCGTAAGAGGGGGCGCTGTGCAGGGACCAGAAAGGCTGGAAAGGCGAAACCACCTTTGCGCTCACTGCTCTAGAGCATTGTGCGAAAAGGGGGAACCGGTTTTCGCATAAACAATGCGACAGAACAAAAGCCTGGAGCAGCGTGCCTGCGTCCGATTTAACGCACGCTGCTCTAAAACCAATAGCTCGGCATTAACGGAGCCTGCCTTTCCCACTCGGGCATGATCGTCTGAAGGGATGGCAAAACATTCGCCTTGAGCAGATCGGAAACCACGGGACGCAAAGCCTCATACGGATATCCAAGGGCCCTGGCTGCAATGGCGGCAGGATCACGACGATAATGCTCAAACATCCCTTCAAGACTGAGGTCAGGGTCAGGTTGAGTTATCAAACTTTCCCACGTCGCCTGAACCATATCCGCCGGAACACCCGTCTCGGCGGACAGGATATGGAATGAAACCGTATCCACATCCGGCTTCAGGCTCCCACCGCTTTTTAAACGGCTTTTGACCCGGTTCATGATGACCGGCGAAACCGCATCCCACGCCTGATCATCGGTCAGGCTGCCATACTCTTTCAGCTGCACCTCGGCTTGCCGGAAAGCGTGCAGGTACAGCGTTTCAAGCAATGCCGGATCGCGCATCGAGGTACCGCCGATGATGGCTGCCTGATTGATTTTGTTCATCACCGACAAATAGGCTCGCGCCCGGTTTTGCTGCGAAAAATCCTTGCTTTTCAAGGATTTCTGCAGACTGTCAACGATCCGGTTTGCGGTCGGAGACAGATAGGGGCGATCCTCCAGTGTCACCCGCTGGGCAAACGACGCCGGAGGAAGGCTTCCCAGCCACAGGGCCGTTGCAAAGTCGGTGGTCGGTACCCGCAAGCCATCATGGATGTCTTGTTGCCGCTTTAAACCATTCAGGCTGCGCGGCGACAGGCTCCGCACCATGTCCGGCGCAAGACCCTCAACCGTGTTGCCTTTTTCAAGCCAGCGGTGGCTTTCACTCAGCACCTCTTGATGATACTCGCGGGCCTGGACAATGTGCTTTCCAAAAGCACGCCGCACACTGGCCAACCCCAGAGAATGTTGTTCTGGTGTCAGACGATGCGAGGTGGAAAGACCGCTGTATTCCTGCTCAACCGCAGTTAACGGCGGCATGCCGTAATATTGCGTTTGTGCGAATGGGCTTGGCGGCAGGGCAGCAGGTTGGGATTCAGTGACGGTTCCTGCACGCCCATCCCCTTGCACGCCTCCCTGATCGACCATCAGCCTGTCGGCTGACCTCTGCAACGAAGGAAGCAATGGTCCCTCAGACAAGCGCCCCATACGCGTTTTCCAGCCATCAAACGCCGTGGTCAGCGGAGCAATCGCCTGATTGACCCGGTACTGATCCATTGCCAGAGAGACACGCGGACTGACGGATTGAAAATCATCGTCCCTGATTTGCCCCTTGTTGGCTTGCAGATAGGCCTCGGCATCCTGCACCTGCCCCTTTTCCAGTTGATCAGCAATAATCGCGCTGTGGGTTTTACTTCGCCAGGTAGCAACCGCGTCTTCCGCCGTCATGGCCGGATCTGGATCAAGATTTGCCGCACGGGCTGCCTCGGCTTCACCTGATCGCCAGGCAATCTCGGCAATGTCCGGATCATCCCGAAAGCTGACCAGAGTTTTACGGGCTTCGTCCTGCGCCCGATCGGCAATTTCCCGGAACGACGAAATACGCTGCTTTTCGTAATGGGCGGCCATTATTCTTTGCAAAGGCCCGGCAATGGCCAGAGAGGCAGAATCAAAGCGCGCCTTTCCGGTTTCCGTCGGAAGGGTCTCGCGCACAGCCTGATGGGTTTCAGCCATTCCACGTTGAACCGCATCATACTGTGTGAGAGCCTCGGCTCCCTGCAGATTCAGGAAACCCGTCTGATCCGACCCGACAAGAGCCTCGCGGTCAGCAGCGTCCTTTTGCTGCAGGGCCTGAATGATCGCGTTCCGCTCATCATCTTCTTTTCGCTTTTTCGATGCAATGCGGTCGGCGGCATCAGCAAGATTGTCAATTCCTTTTGCCAGCGCGACAAGGCTTGAACCACCCTGATCAAAGGCATCCCGGTCAACCGAGATGTTCTGATACGATGCAGGAATAAAGCTTGCTTGCTGATTACGAGAAGGGAGTTTGATCATGGTGTTCTTTCTCCACGACAATGGCCATAAAAAAGCACCGCTTCCCAAAAGGGTGGCGGTGCTGTGGCAAGATGGGCTTTTAGAGCATTTTCAAGTTGACCGTCGACGGTCAACGGCTCGGAAAATGCGGCCCTAAAAGGGAGGAGCGTTTTCGCTCAGTGTGAAAACGCTCTAGTTGTCGTGTCTCAAGAGGTTGTTTAGGGAGCTCAGCAGAATTATGTGAGTTTTGCGAGAAGGCAGATCCTGAGCAGGAGGCCCCGTGAACATCCACAAGAATGCCAAATTGACGCCATCGGGTCGAGCGTTGATCATGGAACGGTACTTGGCCGGGAATGCACCCAGTGCAATTGCAACGTCGCTGGGTGTCTCGGTGGTTACTGTTTACAAGTGGTTGCGCCGCTTTCGTGAAGAGGGAGAGGCAGGACTTACAGATCGCTCCAGCCGGCCACATCATGTGCAAACAA
>Ga0209373_10000073_pt1 | contig 221123 bp, 180 predicted proteins | sample Higcelweek5metaG_FD_187173 | JGI IMG/M metagenome (GOLD analysis project Ga0209373, IMG submission 187173) | Freshwater pond sediment microbial communities from the University of Edinburgh, under environmental carbon perturbations - High... | ecosystem: Environmental > Aquatic > Freshwater >... | reverse complement strand
AGCGTCGGAAACGCCGGTACACGCTGTTCCATTTACCGTATTCCGCAGGCAGAAGACGCCATTGCGACCCGCTCCGCGCAATCCACAGCATGCCTTCAAAGTAACGGCGGTTATCGTGGGAAGGACGGCACCCGCGACCTCGCTCCGATGGCAATAATGGCGAAATCACCGCCCATTCATCGTCCGTTACACCAATCCGTTCATTCATCGATTCATCTCCCCATGAGAGGAATTATTAAATCAAAAACTATTATTACCGTCAAAGTCTTTGTCAACAGAACCTAGAGCATTGTGCGAAAAGTGGGAACCGGTTTTCGCAAAAACAATGCGACAAAACAAAAAGTTAGAGCAGCGTGCCTGCGTCCGGTTTACCGCACGCTGCTCTAAACAACCATCCGCACCGACAGCACGATCAGCGCCGTCCCCATCAGCCAGCGCTGGCAGACCAGCCAGACGGGCCGCCCGGACAGCCAGCGTGACAGCGGCGCTGCCGACAGAACCAGCGACAGGTTCACCGATACACTGATCAGAATCTGCACCGTCCCCAGCAGCAAACTTTGCTGCAATACACTGCCACGTGCCGGATCGATGAACTGCGGCAGCAGCGAGACATACAGCACGGCAATTTTCGGATTGAGCAGATTGGTCAGTAGCCCGGTGATGAATAGCCGGAGCGGCGTTTCAGCCTGCACATCCTGCCGCACCGCCAGCACGCTGCGCCCACCGGGCTTCAGCGCCCCCCATGCCAGATACAGCAAATAGGCGGCCCCGGCGAGTTGAACCGCCCGGTAGGCATGGGGAACGGCCAACAGCAGTGCGCTGACCCCAAACGACGCCGCCAGCATGTAGACGACAAAGCCGGTCGCCACCCCCAACAGGGAGACCACCCCCGCCGCTCGGCCCTGACAGAGCGAGCGGGTCAGCAGATAAATCATGTTCGGGCCGGGCGTCAGCACCATACCAAGGGCAAGGGCCGCAAAGGCACTCAGGGAAGCAAGCGGAACCATCATCGTTCTCCGGGGGAATGGATATGGCTCATCGCGATGGCCCATGCAGGGTGCCTTCTGTTATCCTCTCGGTGCAATATGAACATTGCTCTCGGTGCAATATATGATCGCTGACTACCTGACCCTTGCCGATTCACTGGCCGCAGACATTGCCAGCGGTCGCCTCGCCCCCGGTGACCGTTTGCCGCCACAGCGCGACTTTGCCTATCAACGTGGTATTGCCGCCTCGACCGCCAGCCGGGTCTATGCCGAGCTGCGCCGTCGGGGTCTGGTCACCGGCGAGGTTGGTCGCGGCACCTATGTGCGCTCGGCTCTGGCGCAGTCGCATCCGGCGCTGACCGAACCCAGTCCGGCCGCGCTGGATCTGGAACTGAATTTTCCCCTGCTGCCGCACCAGGGGCACACCATTGCCGCCGCCCTGCGCCGCGCCCTGCGCCCCGATACCATCCACCATGCCCTGAAGCCAATCGGAGCCACCGCCACCCCACAGGCGCGCACCATCGCCAGCCGCTTTCTGGCGCGGGGAGGCTGGCAGCCCGCAGCGGACTCCCTCGCCTTTACCGGCAATGGTCGCCAAGCCATCGCTGCCGCACTGGCCGCCATCGCCAACCCCGGCGAGCGCATCGGTGCAGAAGCCCTGACCTATCCGGCCCTGCAAAGCATTGCCGCCCAACTGGGGATCACTGTGGTTCCCTTGGCAATGGACCAGTACGGCGTCCTGCCCGAAGCCATCGCCCAGCACCAGCAGACAGCACCGCTCAAAGGGCTGTATCTGCAACCCTGCCTGCACAATCCACTGGGAATCAGCATGAACCCGGCGCGCAAACAGGCCATCGCCGACCTGTTGCACGCGACCGGCTTGCCTGCCATTGAGGACGCCACCTATGGCTTCCTGACCGATGATCCGCCGCTGGCCGCCTTCGCCCCGCAGCAGGTGATCTATGTGGAAAGCTTTTCCAAGCGGATTGCCCCCGGATTGACCCTCGGGATTGTCTCGGCTCCGGCGGCGATTGCTCCCCGCCTCCATCACAGCATCCGCGCTGGCGGCTGGTCCGCTGCCGGAGTTCCATTGGCGGTGGCCTTGCAGATGATCGGCGATGGCACCGCAGAGAGCATCAGCCGGGAAAAACGGCAGGATGCCCGTGACCGTCAAGCGATCGCCCAGCACTGTCTGGCGGGCTTGTCATGGCAGGCCGATCCTCGGGCCTATCATCTGTGGCTTCACCTGCCTCCGGGCTGGCGAGCAGAGGCACTGGTCGAAACCGCTGCCCGGCACGGGATGGCGCTGCTGCCCGCCAGCGCCTTCACCCTCAGCAACCACCATGCGCCCCCTGCGGTGCGGCTGGCACTGTCAGCCCCGCCGCAGGATCAGTTGCGGGCGGGGCTGGAAACACTGCGCCGTCTGATTGCGACGGCTACAGACTGCCCATCAGGATCAACACCATCACCTGAGGCGCAATGATGCGCAAGCACATCACCAGCGGATAGACGGTGGCATAGGCCAGCGACGGCGCTTCGGACGGAGCCACCGCGTTGGCAAAGGCCAATGCCGGAGGATCGGTCATCGACCCGGCCAGCAAACCGCAGATGGTCAGATAATTCTGCTTGCCAAACAGCCGGGCGCACAACCCCACCACCAGCAACGGCAACAGGGTGATCAGCGCCGCCCACATCATCCAGTGCAGTCCTTCGCCGTGGACCAGCACCTCAACGAAATGTTCGCCGGAATTCAATCCAACCACAGCAAGGAACAGCACAATCCCGATTTCACGCAAGACGTGGTTGGCACTGGGCGGCATGAACCAGACCAGCGGCCCCAGATGCCCCACCCGCGACAGAATCAGCGCCGCCAGCAACGGCCCGCCCGCCAGCCCCAGCTTCAGGGCTGCCGGCATACCGGGAATGGCCAGCGGGATGGAGCCCAGCAGAACGCCCAGCGCGATGCCGATGAAAATCGGCATGATCTGGGCCTGTTGCAGCAGTTTTTCCGAATTTCCCAGCACACTGGTAACGTGCCGGATGTTGGGCGGGCTCCCGATGACGGTCAGGATATCCCCAAACTGCAAATGCAGATGCGGGCCGGGAACCAGTTCGATCCCGGAACGAACCAGCCGGGATATAACGATATCGTATCGAGTCAGCAGGTCCAGTTCCCCCACCGACTTGCCCAGGACGTGCGAATTGGTCACCACCATCCGTTCCCAGCGCACGTCTTCATCCATCGCCTTCAGGTCGGCATCAGCGGCTTCTTCGCCCAGAATCAGCCGGGCAGCCCGCAGCTTTTCCGGCGTCCCGACCACCAGCACCACATCGCCGGTGTGCAGCAAGGTGTCAGGGTGCGGGATTTCGACATGGCCCTCGGTGCCTTGCCGCAACACCCGGCTGACCACCACCCCCAACTGCTCGACCCCCGGCATGTCCGACAGCCGCAGGCCGTCCAGATTGGGATTGGTCAGGCGCACGTTCAGGGTGTCGATCCGGGCCGTTTTTGACCGCCGCGCCTGCTCAAAGGCTTCGGCTTCCGCCTCGGGGTTGGCGCGAAAGACCAGTTTTACCACCGCCATCGAAATCAGGATACCGGCGATGCCAAACGGATAGGCCACCGCATAGCCCATCCCCGGCAGGGTCAGGTCTTCGCCGGTCACGCCAATCTGCCCCAGCATCTGCTGTCCGGCCGCCAGTGACGGGGTATTGGTCACCGCCCCGGAAAACAGCCCCAGCACCACCGGCACCGGAATGTCGGCCAGCCAGTGGACACCCAGCGCGGTCAGAACACCCAGCACCACAATCAGCGCCGCCCAGCCATTCAGGGCAATCCCTGCCTTGCGCAGACTGGAAAAGAACCCCGGCCCGACCTGTACGCCAATGGTATAAACGAACAGGATCAGGCCGAATTCCTTCAGGAAGTCCATCACCTCATGGTTGCCGCGCATGCCCAGCGATCCCAGAAAGATGCCGGCAAACAGCACCCCGCCGATCCCCAGTCCGACGCCCTTAATCTTCAGATTTCCCAACGCCAGCCCCAGCGTTGCGGCCAGACACAAGGCCAGCAACGCCTGAACGATGGGATTAAAGCCGGTCAACAGCTGTCCGAGCACGCGTCTTCCCCCCTAGAGCATTGTGCGAAAAGTGAGAACCGGTTTTCGCAAAAACAATGCGGCACGAAAAACCTGCATTGTGCGAAAAGTGGGAACCGGTTTTCGCAAAAACAATGCGACATAACAAAAGCTTAGACCAGCATGCCTGCATCAGGTCACAGTAGACGACAGTAAGGAAACAAGGACGTGGAGCGCTGCTCCACACCTCGCTGGGGCCAGTCGGCCCCAGACCCCATTCCTTTGATCATAAAAGAGAAAATGGGGGTTCGGGGCCTCAGGCCCCGAGAGGTTCGGGCGGCAGCCCGCTCTTGTTTTCAAACTGTCGTGTACTGTGGCATCAGGTTCAACGCACGCCAAGCCCCCGAAAGGCATTACATGCTGCAGTGCAGAATGCAAGCTTTACCCCAGACCGACAAGAGAGCAACCAAAAGGGTAACCATCTTGTCATCTTGAAACCGTCGGCTTTTTCCGGGAGCCGCCGTCAGGCCACAGGGCGCTCCGGCCGCTCCGCCCACATTGTTTCTGCCATCGCTTGCGCTTCTGACTGACTGGCCGCGCGCCCGGTCAGATGCAGCACAATGGCCATGGTGCCGGTGATGGTGGCCTCGGCATGGGGATCGCTCTGCCCCTGCCAGACGGCCAGCAGACGGCCAAGGTCCATCACCTCGTCCTTGGGGGGAGTGATAGTGGTCAGGGCGGGCCATTCGTCCTCACAGGCCAGCTCGCCATCAACACGATAGACCGTGCAGGGCTTGTGCGGACGACGCTCGACCTCGCCGCCCTCGCCCTTGAAAATCGCCACTTTGGGCTGTCCCAGCAGATGGGCGGCCTGCTGGTGAACCGGCAGATAGGGGGGATGGGTCACCGCCAGAATCTGCGCCGGAGCCTCAAAGATGTTCAGCTTGCGCCCGACGGTGTGCAGCGGCGAGCGCACGCCCAAAATCTGGCGCAACTCCATGATCTCGTGCAGGCGGGGGCTGATCGCAGGCAGGGTGACATAGGCGAAATTGTGCTGTTCCAGCCCGGCAGCGGCCTGTTCCAGACTGCTTGCCGTGCTCACCCCCAATGCCGCCAGCGCCTCGCTGGTATAGACCCGGCCAGCGGTATGGTGTTCCGCCCCGTGCATGAAAATCCGCACCCCCTGCGCCGCCAGCGCCAACGCCGCCAGCAGGAACCACGGCAGTTGCCGCGCCTTGCCCGCCCAGCTCGACCAGTCGAGATCGACCGGTGGACGCTGTGCCGGCACGCTCAGCTCGGCCCGGATGCCCCGCACGAACCCGGCCACTTCCTCCGGCGTTTCGGTCTTCACCCGCATCAGGCACAGAAAGGCCCCCAGTTGCTCGGGGCGAACCTCGCCCCGCATGATCATCCGCACCGCCGTTTCGGTTTCTTCGCTGGTCATGGCCCGCGACAGGTTCGGTCCTTTGCCCAGAATACGGACAAAAGCCGCAAAGGGATGCTCGGCAGGGGTGGTTCCGCTCATCGGCAGGATATCCTTACACAGTATCTGGATCAGGTTTCAGGCTGGCCAGCGCGGCCAGCGCACGGTCACGGGCGGCCCCATGGTCCAGCATCGGCAGGGGATAGCGGCGGCGGGTGCTGGCGGCGGCAAACAGGTCATCGCCCGGTGCGGCGGACTCTGGCACCCAGCGCCGTTGATAAAGGCCATCGGAGTCAAACTTTGCCGCCTGCAATGACGGATTGAACACCCGGAAATAGGGAGCGGCATCGGCCCCACAGCCGGATACCCACTGCCAGTTTCCCGGATTGTTGGCCGGACAGGCATCAACCAGCGTGTCCCACATCCATTCTTCGCCCCATTGCCACGGCAACAGCAGGTCCTTGACCAGAAACGAGGCAACGATCATGCGGACGCGGTTGTGCATCCAGCCGGTCTGCCACAGCTCGCGCTGACCGGCATCGACAATGGGAAAGCCGGTCTGCCCCCGGCACCAGCGCTGAAACTCCCGCCGGTCATCGCGCCACGGAAAGCGGGTAAATTCTGGCTTCAGCGGTACCGTTGCCATCTCAGGCCACTGGAACAGCAGATGATGATTGAACTCCCGCCAGCCGACTTCCCGCAAAAACGGCATGCCGTCGGCCCCATGCAGGGCGATCACCGCATCCCACAGGCGGCGGGGAGACAGTTCTCCAAAGCGCAAGTGCGGCGACAGGCGCGAGGTCGCCGGTTGCGCCGGAAAATCGCGCTGACTGCCATAGCGGGCGACCGATCCCTGTAAAAAGGCATCAAGGCAGCGCCGTGCCCCGGCCTGCCCCGGCTGCCAGCTCTCCCGCAGCCCCCCGGCCCAGTCGGGCGCGCTCGGCAACAAGGCCAGACTGGCCAGCGTCAGCCCACTGATCACCGGGGCAACACCGGCCCCCAGTGCCTCCGGCTCGGGCAGCGGGGCTTTTGGTTGGTGATGCTGCGACAGTGCTTTCCAGAACGGCGTGAATACCCGGTACGGCTGACCGCTGCCAGTCAGGATTTTGTCCGGCTCGACCATCAGTTCACCGCCACCGGCCAGCAGGAGGCATCCCAGCGGCTCCAAAGCCTCGCGCGCGGCAGCTTCACAGCGGCGCAGGAACGGCGTCTGGCCGCGATTGCACAGCACCGCCTGCACGCTGCCTTGCCGCACCACATCGGCCAACTGCTGCCGCAGGTCGCCTTGCCGCAGGACCAACGGGACTCCCAACCGCTGCAAATCATCGGCCAATGCCGCCAGACTGTGATGCAGCCACCAGCGGCTGGCCCCACCCAGAGGGCGCGACCACAGGGCTTCGTCCAGAATGTAGACCGCCGTCACCCGGCCATTGTGCTGGCGAGCCAGCCGGATGGCTTCGGTCAAGGCCGGATGGTCATCGGTGCGCAGATCATCCCGCAACCAGACCAGCGCGTGATAGGGGGCAAGGGTCGTTGACATGGCGTGTGCTCGTACAAAAAGAGAAAGCAGGCCTATTTCCCGGCCACCGGCTTCAGACTGTTCAGGATGCCTTGTGCATCCTCTAGCGTCTGCGGAAACTCGACACTGGTTGCGGTGTACTGCCACAGGTGCAACACCGGGGCAAACGGGCTGGGCAGGAACACCGCCCATTGCTGCAACGGCAAGCCGTCGCGCATGAACTCGGTGACGATCTGCCGCCCCATGATCACCCCGGTTCCCACATCCCAGCGGAACGGCTTGTCGCGCAGGACTTTCGAGCCGGGGGCCTGCGCCTTCAGTTCGGACAGATAGCGGTCGGCCAGCATGGTGACTGCCTTTTCTCCGCTGACCGGCTGCGGCTTTGCCGCAGCCTTGCCCGCAGGCTTGCCGCTCGCCGGGGTGGTCGGAAAGGGCAGGTTCAGAATGAACACCGAGGTCAGCGCCGAAGCCCGGTCTGAGGGAGGCGTCAGCGACACCCCATAGGCCTGCGGCGTTCCGCGTGTCCATGCAGACGGGTAATCAAGGCGATAGCCGTAATGGGGCTCGCCAAAGCTGCTCCAGCCCTGCTGCACAGGATTCACCGGGTCAGCCGACAGCGGGGCGCTTTCCAGTTTGGTGTTGCTTTCTTCCGGTGTCACCAGACGCCCGGCCCGCGCCGGAGCACTCCCCCAGATCGGGGCCGCGATCAGGGCCGCCCCCCAGCACAGGGCAAGCAGGGAACGAAACGCTCGCATGACCGTCCCCTTACGGCTTGTGGACCGGCGGGCGCGGCGGGGTCATTGCATCACGCAACATCCGCAGGGTATGAGACAGGGTTGCCTGATCATAAGGCTCCGCCGGGGCATGCCCCCACACCGGGTTCGGCCACGCCGGATCGGTCTTGAACCGGGCAATCACATGGATATGCAGTTGGGGGACCATGTTCCCCAAGGCCGCCGTGTTGATCTTGTCGGCGTTGGTGGCATGACTGAGCAAACGCCCGGCCAACGCCATTTCATGCATCACCCGCGTGCGGTCATCCGGGGCCAGCTGGTGCAGTTCGCTGAGATCCGCCCGCTGCGGCACCAAAATCAGCCAGGGATAGGTCCGGTCATTCATCAGGCGCACCTGACACAACGGCCAGACGGCAACTTCGATGGTATCGGCAGCAAGACGGGGATGAAGGGTGAACATGCACAGGCTCCGGAAAATCCTCGGGAATGCGGTGCAGTGTGGCCGAGGCGGGCCCGATTGTCACGTAGGACCAGCGCAGCACCGGGGGAAAGAAACAGATTCAGACTCCCCATAAAACAGCAAACCGCTATAGTTCCATTGCGTTTTATCGCCGTTCCCGCGACGTTTTCCATTGCCCTGTGTCGCGGGAACGGCGACACAGGAGACAGGAAAGACCGCTTTCGCAGAAAGCCGGAAGAGGTCTGTTGTCTGTGTGCGTATTGATGCCTGAGCAGGGGCCTGAGTAGGGGTTTGGTATGAGTCAGTGGATGACGGCCAGTTTGTCGCGCAAGGTGGTCGCCGTGGTGGCGGCCGTTCTGGCTGGCGCCTCGCTCGTCTTTTTGTTGTTGTTCGTCAGCCTGTATCGCGCAGAACTGGAAGTCGAACGCAGCATGGCGTCGGAACGGATCAACCGCCTGCTCCAGGCATCACTGGAAAATGCGATGGTCAAGCGCGATCTGGATGGTCTGCGGGCGATCATCTCGCATCTGGGGGAGCTGGACGGAATCTCCGGGGTGATGATTCTCAACCCGGACAAAGAAGTCCGCTTTGCCTCGGACCCGACCCTGCTGGGGCAGGTGATGGGCGAAGAAACGCTCGACGCCCATACCCGCTTTACCAGCAACGAGCATGGCCGCGAAGTCCTGCGCAGCGTCAACCCGGTGCACAACAAGGAAGTCTGCCAGCAATGCCACGGCGACATTGCCGATAATCCGGTCAACGGTGTTCTGTTTGTCGATTACGACGCCGACGCCCTGCGCGGTAAAGCGATGAGCACGGCGCTGACGCTCGGCGCATCCGGGGTGGCAGTCCTGATGCTGGTGCTGGCCCTGCTGACCTGGAGCCTGCGCCGGATGGTGGTCGCCCCGGTCAGCCGCCTCAGTCAGGCCAGCACCCGGCTGACCGCAGGAGATCTGACCGTCCGCGTCCCGGTCCATGGTGAAGACGAACTGGCCGAGCTTGGCCGTTCCTTTAACAAAATGGCTGCAACGCTGGAACAGTCAATGGCAGCCCTGCGCCAGCGCGAAGAATTCCAGCAAGCCCTGATCGACGCCATTCCCGATGGTGTGCGGGTGATTGACAGCGGCTATCAGGTGGTGGCGGCGAATGCCGCCTATGCCCAGCAGGTCGGAGCCAGCCGGGGGAGCGACGTGGTGGGATTGCCGTGTTATGCGTCCAGCCATCACCGCGACGGTCCGTGCCCGATCACTCTGGTCACCTGTCCACTGCATGAGATCAATGCCAACGGCGACGCGATCAAGACCGTTCACCAGCACATCCGCGCCAACGGTGAAGCGTTCTTTGTTGAAATCTCGGCCGCCCCGATGACCATCCGGGATGATACCGGCCAGCCCCGTACCCTGATCGTCGAAGCCATTCGCGACATGAGCGCCGATGCCGAAATCAGCCACGGCCAACGGCTGTCCGAAATCGCTCAACTGGCGACCGGCGTGGCGCATGAAATCAGGAATCCGCTGGTGGCCATCCGCATGGCGCTGGAAGGCATCCTGCGCAAGGGCGGACTGGTTGATGGCGGCACTGTACACGAACCGGCAACGCTGGCGCGCTACCTGTCGCTGGTTCTGGGACAGATCGAAAGCTGCATCGGCGTTTCAGAACGCCTGCTGAACCTGACCCACTTCCCCGCCGAAGGACCGGAAGTGGTCGATGTGCGGGCGGCGCTGGAAGACGCCATTGCCCTGCTGACCTACGAAGCCTCGGTTGACGGTATCACCGTCATCGCCGACCTGCCCGACAGCGGAACTGCGGTGCTCGCCACCGGCTCGGAAATCCGCATGCTGGCGGTCAACATGATGCAGAACGCCTTCCACGCCATGCCGAACGGCGGCAGCCTGACGGTTTCGGCAACGGTTTCCAACCGACAGGTCACCCTGTCCTTCAAGGACACCGGGGTCGGTATTCCGCCCGACGTCATGAGCCGGATCTTTGATCCTTACTTCACTCGCCGTGCCGATGGCGTCGAAGGCACCGGGATGGGGCTGACCATCTGCAAGAACATCGTGGAATCCTATGAAGGGACGATTTCGGCAGACAGCGAGCCTGGCAAGGGCACAACCTTTACCATCACCTTCCCCGAGGCCTGACGCCGGTCAGGTATATAGTCAATGGATCAGATGCAGACCTTCAGGACCATTGCTGATGGTCAGCGTCTGATCAAGGCCGATCTGCTTCATCAGCAACAGCGGGCCGGGCTGTGGGCAATTCAGCCGCAGTTCCAGCCCCTGCCGGGCCAGCCGGTCGCGCAGGGCCAGCAACAGACCGGCTCCGGCAGTATCAAGCGCCTCGACCCCGGTCATGTCGAGAATGACATCATTCCAGCCCTGCAGGGACAGTTCGACAAAAGCAGGCAGATAATCATTCATGGTGGCCATGGTCAGATCGCCGACCATGATGGCAATCACTTCGGCTCCGTTGGGAACGATCTGGATGCTCATCGGTAACCTCGCCTGATAAGTTGTTTTGCCAACGAACAAAGCAAGGGCCATACCAGAATTATTTGTTGATATATTTCAACATGCTGAAGAAAAAACATTTCTGACAACAGGCAGGATGTCATGCAAAACGCATTTTTGCAGCGAGTCCGGAACTCCGTTGATGCATTTTGCAAATCGGCAAAGTCTCCCTTGCCGAGCCGCTGAAAATATGGCTCTGCTCGCTCGTCCCCGACCGGTTCAGCGGGCAAGGCGCACCCCCGCCAGAATCAACACACGGTGCGAGCGGGGATAAAATGGCAAAAAAATATCAGAAAGGGTGATCACATGACTTCCATTCCCTCTCCGTCCCCGCTCCGTCGTCGCCTGCTGGAAGCCTTGCTGGTGCTGGTCCTGCTGGGTGTGGTGTCGGCTGCAACGCTGGCCGTACTGGACGAGCGGCTGAGTCAGGCGGTTGTTTCCTTGTTCCATAAGGAAGCCGTCACGGAAACCGCCCCGGCCGCCCCGGCAAAACCATAAAAAGACATGTGATCATATTGTCTTTTTCCGCCGGTTCGGAGGCCGGAAAGAGGCAAAAATTTCATTTGCGCTCCCCGTCGATTGGGACTAAATCAGCCGCAGACCGTATTCGCACGTGCCCGTGGTCACCACGCAAATTGCTCTTCCGGCAAGGAAGGCAGGTGACTTAAAGCAACGACGTAACGCGGCTTTTTTGGTCTCTGTCGGCGTTCCAACCGTTGGCGTTACTGAAGAGGCAACTTTACTTCTTTGCCAAGCGTGCGGGCGGGTTCTCCGTCCCGAAAAACCACGCGCTTCCCTTTGCCGGATGTCCGGCACGGCAGGCGTGGCCACGAACAGCAAGCACTTCAGCCTGTACCTGTCGGCATCGGAGCCGATGGGGTCCGGGACGGCAGCAACGCCTCCACCGGTTGCTGTGTCGTCTCTGGATGGCATCTCCGCTTGACCCGAACACACTCAAGCCAAGGGACTGTGCAGCCATGACGGACCGTATCCGCGAATTCCTCGACACCCGCCACACCGAAGGCCCCTGTCTGGTGGTCGATCTCGATGTCGTTCGCAGCAACTACCTCGCTTTTGCCAACGCGCTGCCGGACACCCGCGTGTTCTATGCCGTGAAGGCCAATCCGGCTCCGCAAGTGCTGTCCCTGCTGGCTCAACTTGGTTCCTGCTTTGATACCGCTTCGGTGCCGGAAATCGACATGGTGCTGGCCGCCGGTGCCACCCCGGACCGCATTTCGTTCGGCAACACCATCAAAAAGGAACGCGACATCGAACGCGCCTGGATGATGGGCGTCACCCTGTTCGCCTTTGACTCCGAAGCCGAGCTGCTGAAGATCGCCCGCAGCGCGCCGGGATCGAAAGTGTTCTGCCGAATCCTGTTCGACTGCGAAGGTGCCGAATGGCCACTGTCGCGCAAGTTCGGCTGCGTGCCGGAAATGGCCGTTGACCTGCTGGAAAAGGCCCAGCGTCTGGGCCTGAAGCCGCATGGCGTGTCGTTCCACGTCGGTTCGCAGCAGCGCAACCCGCAGGTCTATGACCGGGCGCTGACCCTTGTCGCCGGTATTTTCCGTGACCTGGCCGAGCGTGGCATCACCCTGAAGATGGTCAATCTGGGCGGCGGCTTCCCGGCCCGCTACCTGAAGGACATCCCGGCGGTGCAGACCTATGGCGAAGCCATCTCGACCTCGCTGCGCAAGCATTTTGGCAACGACCTGCCGGAAACCATCATCGAGCCGGGCCGGGGCATGGTCGGCAATGCCGGTATGCTGCAGGCCGAAGTGGTGCTGATTTCGCGCAAGGCCGACGACGAAGCCGTGCGCTGGGTTTACCTCGACATTGGCAAGTTCGGCGGTCTGGCGGAAACGATGGACGAAGCCATTCGCTATCCGATCCACACCAGCCGCGACCACGATGAAAAGGCCGCCTGCATTCTGGCTGGCCCGACCTGTGACTCGGCGGACGTGCTGTACGAAAAAGAACCCTATTTCCTGCCGCTGTCGCTGGAAATCGGCGACAAGGTGCTGATCGAAGCCACCGGAGCCTATACCACCACCTATTCGGCGGTGGCCTTTAACGGCTTTGCTCCGCTGCAGGCGTTCTTCATCTGATTTTCCGGTCATCCTGAGGCCAGCCCCGGCTGGCCCTTGCAGGGAGCGGGGATAGCCCCCGAAAACCCATGATCATTCTCGGCCATGAAACCGAAACCGATGTCGCCCAGATCGAAGCCCTGCTTGATCTGGTGTTTGGTGCCGAAGAACGCCTGCGCAAGACCTGTCAGCGCCTGCGTGACGGTCAGAAACCTGCCGACGGGCTGGCGCTGGTCCTGCGCGATGGGGATCGTATCGTCGGCACCCTGCGCTTCTGGGACCTGCTGATCGGTGGGCAGACCCGCGCCCTGTTGCTGGGTCCGCTGGCGGTTGATCCGTCGTTGCAGGGCACCGGTCTGGGCAGCAAGCTGATGCGCCACGGCCTGAATCTGGCCGCAGCCCGCCACCATCAGGCGGTGATTCTGGTCGGTGACGAGCCTTATTACCGGCGCTTTGGCTTCCAGACCCACTATATGGGCAACGTCGATCTGCCCGGCCCGGTCAATCGGGACCGCTTCCTTGGCCTTGAACTGGTCGAAGGCGCGTTGGCCGATGTTTCCGGCATGGTCGCCCCGCTCGAACCGACCCTCGGTCTGCCCTGTGGCATGCTGTTTGACCCGGAATTCGATCCGGCTCTGGGGCTGGGCTGGACCCTCGCCTGACGCTTTTCCATTCGATCGTTACCAAAAGGGCGTCCGGTCACCGACGCCCTTTTTTGCTGCCAACAGTCCGCCAAATACGAGCGAATACGGGCAAAATGACCGAAAATGTCTTCCCGATACCGCAGGCTGCGACTATGCTCCGGCAATTGTAGCGTTTATGGAAGAAAGACAGTGAAGGTTATCCAGATTTCTTGGCGGCGTTACATGGTGCCGCCCCTGCACGAAGAAGGCCCGCGTTTTCTGGCCATCTTTTTGGTGCTGACTGTCCTGCTGGCCTGGATCTGGTTGCCGCTGGTGGTGGTTGGCGCCCTGCTGACCATCTGGTGCTTCTTCTTTTTCCGCGACCCGGTCCGCTATGTCCCGACCCGTCCCGGTCTGGTGGTGACCCCGGCCAGTGGTGTGGTGCAGATGATCGGCCCGTCGGTTCCGCCGCCGGAACTGGAGATGGGCGAGCAGCCGCTGACCCGTATTTCGGTGTTCATGTCGGTGTTTGATTGCCACGTCAACCGCATTCCGGTCGGCGGCGAAATCGTCAAGGAAGTCTATCGTCCGGGCAAATTCCTCGACGCCAGCCTCGACAAGGCCAGCGAACAGAACGAACGCCAGTCGGTGCGCCTGCGCACCGATGATGGCCGCGAGATCGCCTTTGTCCAGATTGCCGGGCTGCTGGCCCGTCGCATCCGCTGTGACATCAAGGCCGGACAACGTCTGGCCACCGGCGACCGCTTTGGCCTGATCCGCTTTGGCTCGCGCGTTGACATCTATCTGCCGCCGGGAACCAACCCGCTGGTGGTGCTGGGGCAGAACTGCGTTTCCGGGGAAACGATCCTTGCCGACCTGACCAGCGACGAAGCCGAGCGCGACGGAAAAGGGATCTGATACGCCATGCCAATGATGCTTCCCGGCCAACGCGGGCTCAAAACGCTGTCCTTCAACAAGATGATCCCCAACATGGTCACCTTGTTGGCGCTGTCGGCGGGGTTGACCTCGATCCGTTACGGGCTGCGCGACGAATGGGAACGGGCGGTGATCGCCATTTTCCTCGCTGCGCTGTTCGATGCCATGGATGGCCGGGTAGCGCGCATGCTGAAGGCAACCAGCAAGTTCGGTGCCGAGCTGGACTCCCTGTCCGACTTCATCAGCTTCGGGGTTGCTCCGGCGGTCTTGCTGTACATGTGGACCCTCAGCGATGCGGGCGGCTTTGGCTGGGCCCTGTCGCTGTTGCTGGCCATCTGCTGCGCCCTGCGGCTGGCACGGTTCAACACCATGCTGGGCGAACCGGACCTGCCCGGCTGGGCCCACAACTATTTCACCGGCGTTCCGGCCCCGGCCGCCGCCGGGTTGGCGCTGTTGCCGATGGTCCTGTCGTTCGAATTTGACGGCGGGTTCTTTGAAAAGCCCGCAGTGGTGGCCTTTTTTGTGCTGCTGGTGTCGTTCCTGATGGTCAGCCGGTTGCCGACCTATTCCTTTAAACGGGTCCGTATCCCTGCCCTGTGGGTTCTGCCCACCCTGATCTGTGTCGGTATTCTGGCAGCCTTTCTGGTCACCGAACCGTGGGCAACACTGGGCGTAATCGGGCTGGTCTATATCGGGACATTCCCGTTGTCCTTCCGCTCGTTCCGTCGCCTGTCTGCCCGTGCCCGTCAGGAAGCCGCCGACACGGACACGACCGATCGACCTGCCACCGGGGCCTGATCCTGACCGCCTTCATCCTGGGCGCCTTCATCGTGACCTATCTGGGGATGGCCGTTGGCCGGTTCCCCGGATTGCGCCTGGACCGCACCGGCATTGCGCTGGTGGCGGCGGTTGCGCTGGTCGGCCTTGGTGCCATTTCGCCACTGGCAGCGCTTGCCGCCATCGACTTTCCCACCCTGTTGATCCTGTTCGGGCTGATGATCCTGTCCGCCCAGATCGCTGAAGCCGGTTTTTATGACTGGTGCGCCGACCGGATGGCAAAAGTCCACGGATCACCGGCAGCCGTTCTGGCTTTGGTGGTTGCGATTGGGGGGGTTCTGGCCGCCCTGCTGTCCAACGACGTGGTGGTGTTTGCCATGACACCGTTGCTGTGCCTTGGCATTCAACGCCGGGGACTGGACGCCCGCCCGTTTGTGCTCGCACTGGCCGCCGCCGCCAATGCAGGGTCTGCGGCAACCGCGATTGGCAATCCACAAAACATCCTGATTGCGCAGGCCGGGTCTCTGGAGTTCGGTCCCTTTATCGCCGTTTGTGGCCCACCGACCGTGCTGGCGCTGGCTGGGGTCTGGCTGGTCATCTGGCTGGGGTGGAAAAACCGCTGGCACACTCCCTGTGTTGCTGAGGGCCATGCCATCGGCACGCCGCAGCTTGATCGCCCGATGATGATCAAGGCGACAGTGGCAACCATAGTGCTGTTGGGCCTGTTTCTGACCCCGGTTCCGCAGGCGATCAGTTGCACCCTGATTGCCGCCGCCCTGCTGATCAGCCGCCGCCTGTCCAGCCATCGCGCGCTGGCGCTGGTGGACTGGCATCTGCTGGTGCTGTTTGCGGCCCTGTTCATCGTCACCGGAGCACTTTCACAAACCCCGGTTCCCGACCAGATTGTCCGGGCAGCCCAAGTCATTGGACTGGATTTGCAGACTCTGCCCGGGCTGGCTGTCGTCTCCCTGCTTGGCTCCAACACCATTGGCAACGTACCGGCAGACATGATGCTGCTGGCCCTGTTTCCACAGGCTCCGACGGCATGGCTGCACGGGCTGGCGCTGCTGTCCACGTTAGCGGGCAACCTGCTGCTGACCGGCAGCATGGCCAATCTGATTGCGGTTGAACGTGCCGCATCCTGCGGGATCACGGTCAGCTTTACCGACCACGCCCGTAGCGGTGTGCCCCTGACCGTGGTGTCGTTTGCGGTTGCCCTCGGCTGGCTGGCACTGGTTTAGACCAGCGTGCGTTAAACCTGACGCCACAGTATACGACAGTTGGCGGGATCAGTGCGGCCTACCGCCCGAACCCGTTTGGTGGCGATGCCCCCAAGCCCCCATTTTTCTTTAAAAATCAAATCAATGAGGTCCGGGGCCTCACGGCCCCGGCGAGGTGTGGAGCAGCGCTCCACGTCCTTGCTTCCTTACTGTCGTGTACTGTGATCTGACACAGACACGCTGGTCTAATCTTTTGGCCTGTCGCAGTGATTTTGCGCAAAACCGGTTTCCACTTTCCGCACCACGCTTTAGAGCGTTTTCACACCGAGCGAAAACGCTCTTCCCTTTTAGTGCCGCATTTTCCGAGCCTTTGACCGGAGACGGTCAACTTGAAAATGCTCTAATGCAGGGCGTGAATCCGCACCATCGCGGCAATATCAGCCTCGGACAGCCCGGCTACAACCTCGGTCACCAAGGGAGCAAAGCCTTTGTTCGCCGGTCTGGCCAGCATGTGCTGCACATGGGCCGGGCGCAGCACATAGGCAAGGCGGATCTGGTCGCGCAGAATACTCTGCTCATCAGCAGACATCAGCGAAGAAAGCTGTAAGCCAACCTCCAGACGATCAGCCATGATCGGTGGATACACCCGCCCACTGAACACCGACACTTTCCATGCCTGCAACGCCTGCGGCGGGTTGGAGGACAACCGCAGACGCGCCAGACGGTTCCACTCGTCCGGGCGCAGCGGCGAGACCTTCAGCAGGCGTTCGAGGGCTTGTGCTTCGTCCGCGTCACGATCAAGACGGGAGATCAGGGCCTGATAAAAGGCAATGTCGGGCAGCGAAGCAACATCAGCCGCCGCATCCAGCCACAGGGTCGCCTTTGGTCGCTCTTCAGCAGAGGGATAGGCCAGCGAGCTGTGCACCCCCGGTGCCAGTGCCAACAGACTACCGGCAATCAACCGGGGCGTCGCCACCAGCAAAATGCCCACGGCGAGAACGGCAATGGCCCCCAGGACCAGCCGCTCCCCAAGTATAGGCTTAGACCAGCGCGCGTTAAACCTGACGCAGGTACGCTGATCTAACTTTTTGTCCTGTCGCATTGTTGTTGCGAAAACCGGTTCCCACTTTTCGCACAATGCTCGTTTGTTTTGCCGCATTGTTGTTGCGAAAACCGGTTCCCACTTTTCGCACAATGCTCTCAGCTCAGTTTTTAACGTAGCCATCATAGGCACCATAGCTGCCATAGTAGCCGTAGGAACCATAGCCGCCCCGGCCATTGGCGGGCAATTTCACTTGCGACAGGGCAATTCCGTTGACCCGAGCCCCGACCTTGTCAAGATAGGCCAGCGCAGCCAGCACGGCATCCCGTGGCGTCTCATTCCACTTCACCACAAAGACCACGCTATCAGAAACGGCACACAGAGCCTGTGCATCGGTGGTCGCAAGGCAGGGCGAGGCATCAATCACGATGCGGTCATAGTGCGATGACAGGGCGGCCAGAACAGTCTCGAAATGCCCACTGGCCAGTGCATTGCCGGAAAAGACCTCGATCTTCCCCGCCGGTAACAGGTCGAATCCGCCCCGTTCATCCCGGATCAGCAACGACAACGGATCAAGGTCCGGGGTCAGCAAGGCCTGCGTCAAGCCCCTCTCGGGGGCAACTCCACACAGGACATGCTGCGTCGGACGCAGCAGGTCGCCATCGATCACCAACACCCGCCGCCCAACCGCCGCCAACGCCATGGCGAGATTGCGAGACACAAAGCTCTTGCCTTCGCCGGGCACCGAGGAGGTGACCAGTGTTACCTTGCCCCCCTGCCTACCCGTACCCCCTTGCGGGGCATCCAGAACGGCGCGCAGGGAACGGAACGCATTGGCCAGACCAGAGCGGGGAGCATCCAGGATCGCATGGGCCAGCGCCTCTTTTTTCGCGTTTTTCACTCGCGGAATGCTGGCCAATAGCGGCAAGCCGGTGATTTGTTCGACTTCCTCCGCCGAACGAATGCGCCCGTTCAGGCGATCAAGCAGGAACACCAGCCCGACGCCGCCAACCAGCGACATCATGAAGGCCAGCGCGATAACCCGCATCTGGCGCGGCGACGAGGGACGCACAGGGATTGCCGCTTCGGACAGAACGCGGGCATTGGCGCGCTGGATGTTTTCCTGCTCGGCATCACGCTTGTAACGGCCGAGGAACGATTCATACAGGCTGCGGCTGGTTTCGGCCTGTCGTTCCAGTTCCCGCAGTTGCAGTTCGTATTCCCCCGCGGTATTCGAGCCCTTTTGCAGGTCTTTGATCTGCTGTTCCAGCGACTGAACCGCCGCCCGGCTGGCTTCGGTATCCGCCGTCAACGAAACGCCGACCTTTGAAATTTCCTGCCCGATCTTGGACCGCAGCTCCTGCAGATCAGCCCGCAGGCCGATGATGCGCGGATGCTGTTCACCATAGCTTTTGAGCGCCTCGGACAGTTCCCGCTGGGTAGAGGCCTCCTGTTCCCGCAGTCGCTGGATCAGCGAGGATTGCAGCACATCGGACGAGGTTTCCACCGCTCCGCCCGCCCGCAACTGTGCCGAGCGGGCCTGTCGCTGGGCATAGTCCGAACGCGCCAGCACCAATCGGCTGTTCAGCTCGACCAGTTGCTGGTCCAGTACGCTCTGCTGGCGATCGCCTTTGCGGACAGAGGCCAGATTATGTTTGCTGCGGAATCCTTCGGCTGCCTGCTCGGCAATCGCCACATCATGGCGCAGCTCTTCCAGACGCTGGCTCAGCCACTGGTTGGCCCGCCGCGTTTCTTCCAGACTGACATCCAGCCGGTCCACGATGTACATGTCAGCCAGGGTGTTGGCGATGCGAGCCGCCTTTTCACCGTTATTGGCAGTGAAATCAATGGTCACCACATACGAACGCCGCGAGGTGGTCACCAGCAGGCGGGACAGGAACATACCTTCGATACGGGAGCGCAGAACACGGTCCTTGCCCTCCGGGGACAGAGCCTGCTCGCCGCTGGTCTGCCCGACCAGATAAGGCAGCGGGTTGATGGCCGAAAAGATTTCCCCGATCAGGGAGGGGGGGCGCAACGTGGTATTGAATTCGGGATCCTGATCCAGATCGAGCTTGCCGATGACTTTCTCAGCCAGAGCCCGCGACTGCATGATGTCAGCTTCGGTCTGGACGGCGGCTTCGTTCAGACGGCTCTTGCCATAAGAGCGTTCCAGCAGGTTATCGCCAATATCCGGGGCTTCGATCAGAACGCTGACCCGTGCCGTATAAAGACGTTCAGCCTTGTACAGATAGGTTATTGCCGGAGCCAGCATCAGCAGGAAGACGGCAACGATAACCCAGCGCCCACGGCTGACAACCCCCAGCGCCCACCGGGCACGTCGCCGGAACAGGTCGGGACTCACACTTTTCTCACCCAGCAATCCGGCCAATGCCGTTGTCTCCGCTGTCAAAACACATCAGCCGGAATGCTGCGCAGCACTCCCGTCCCCTGCCTTGGACCAGGGTGCGTTAAATCTGACGCACCCAAGTCTAACCTTTTGTGGTGCCGCAGGGATGATGCGCAAAACCGGTTCCCGTTTTTGCGCTCTCTGCTCTGGATCAGTACTGAATCCCCAACCGCACCATACCGGTGGTCTGATTAAAGCCGCTGCTGGGCAGACTGGCAATCTTGCGCTTTTGACCCAGCTCGACCGAGGAATAGAGGTTTTCATTGAACAGATAGGTCCCCCGCACCGAGGCCGCGAAAATCTGCGACTCCAGGTTGGTTCCTCCCTGCTGATCATTGATTTCGTAGCTGAGGTTGCTGCCCAGGATCACGTTGCGTTGCAGCTCGTGGCGGATTTCCGTGCTGAACGCCGTGCGGATCACCGACGAGGCCCCGACAGCGGTCGTTTCGTCAATGCTGCGCTCAACGGTGGGCAGGACGGTGGTCAGCTTGGTCGGCATCCAGTTGAACTGCGCCCGGGCATAGTAACCCGACGGGTCCGAGAAGGTGCGATCCTCGTAATCCCGTTCCATGTAGCCCAACTGGAAATCACCGCGAATCAGCTCGGACACATCCAGCCCGATCCCGGTGGAAACCCGATAGCCGTCGCTGTCACGCTGGCGGCCATGCTGGTCCTGCTCATGGCGATAGCGCCGCTGTTGATACGTTCCTTCGCCAACCCACGAATAACCCGGAATGAATTCATAGCTCTCCCGCAGGGACAGTTCATACTCATTCCGGTTACGGAAGTGGGACGGCTCGACACCGGCGCTGGTCGGGGTGTCATCGATGTTACGATTCACCGCCAACAGGGCAACCGTTGATTTCAGGTCACCCAAATTGACCGTCACCGACGGATTGGCGGTCAAATACTGGTATTCTGTCGGGCGCAAACCACCGGCATCATCCAGACTGCCGCGATTTTCGTGATCCTTCACATAGGACAACAGGATGCTGGCATTGTCGGCCTTGTTGAAATCATAGCGGCCAGACAGCGACGCAAAACTGTTGGTGACGCTTTCGCGGTCATGAATGTTGTATTCTTTCCGCTCGCCCCGCACGGTGGCCGCGATTTCATGCTGATCAAAACGGGACTTCAGCATCATTTCCGGACGATAGGTGGTGATGGTGTCGTATTTGGTATCAGTGCTGGTCGCATAAATATTGCTGTTCCCGGTGACGTCAATTTCCATCTTCGGGAACAACAGGAACGAGCCCATCTCATAGCCGTGAGGCTGATAGGCATCCGGCGCAATGTCGGTATCTTTTTGATCCAGGGCCTCTTTCGGCGGTAGCAAGCCGTCTTTCTGCTTGCGGACGTCTTCTTTTTTCTGTCCGGCGGCATTTACTTCCGACGCACGTTCACCCCCTGCTGCCCACGCAGGCGCACCGGCCACCCCGACAAGAGCAACCACACTGGTCAGCGCCATATACCGAATCAATGACATTGTCCGCCCTTTCAGGTCCGTCAGACCCAAGCCCCTGCATTCCAGAAAAATCTTATCGAGGTATAGCTTCTTGAGTTTTTCTGTCAAGGACAACAACAACCTTGGCGATAAGAACGGGCGCGAGAATCCATCCTTTGCCGTCAGAATGAGGATAGAACAGACAGATCGAAGGAGTATCGATCACCATGTTCAGGGCAGGAAAAAATCATCAACAGCCTTCTCGCAACGCAGATATCCCCTCAATCCTGCGGGGATAACTACAGAACCATCAAGACACAAAGGTGAATGTTCATCCTGGCGGGGAAAAATACCCTGAAATTTTGTAGCATCGGAGCAGAGCCTATTCTTGCGTGCGTCGCGCAGCGTGCTATATGATCGCCAGACTTGCTGATCCCACGAACGCAGCCGGAGGTTTTATGCGCCCGCTCATCCTTTGCCTCACCAGCGCCCTGGCTCTCGCCGTGGTCAGCCTGCCCGCCCATGCCCAACAGGCCGCCGGCCAGAGCCGGGCTGCGGCACAGGCCATGCCCCCTGCCCTGCAGGCTGCGGTCCTCAGTGGCAACAGTGCCGCCATCCAGCGGGCAATCACCACCCTGTCACAGGGCAATCCCGCCGCCATGGCCTCGCTGGCGGGTCAGGTGATGACCGCGGCCGAAGGCATGGTCGCCACCAACCCCACGGCGGCAGCAGCAGCGGCAGCCAGCGCCAGCACGATTGCCGCCCAACCTGCCGTTATCGCCGCCGCACCGCAAAGCGCCCTGTCGCTGGTGGTCAGCGCCAACCGCATTGCGATCAATCCGGTGGTCCAGCAGGTGGCCCCGGCGGTCAGTGCCGCCATTTCCGTGTCCGCCACCCAGGTTGCCAGCAACCCGCAGGTCTTTCAGGTGGCCCCGACGGCGGCCCTGCAAGTGATGTCGGACGCCTACAACTCGGTGTCCTCGCCAGCGATCGCCGCCGCCGCCCCCAATGCCGTCCAAAGCGTGACCGCCTCGTTGACCCAGGCCTCGGCGAACCCGCAAATCGCGGCAGCCATGGCCGAGAGTGGTCAGGTCATCACCGCCATTCTGACCAAACAGCCGCTGCCGGCCTCGGTTCAGGACAGCATCGTTGCCCGTGGCACAGCCTCCTGAGCGGGGCTGAGGCGCTCTGTCGACTCCGGCTTTTCATACGATATGGCGACGGGCTCTCCATCCTCTGGGACCAGTGGGAGCCCAGGGTCTTGGGCAAGCCTGTAATTTTGCCTGCCAGTTGGCCCTGATCGCCCTGCTGGGCAAGGAGGCGTTCGTTTCGCTCGGGCTGGGCCTGATGGCCGCCAACAGTGTTGTTTTCCTGGGTGAGATCGGCCTCGGCACCTATTTCCTGCGCGAAAGCGCCACCCGTGACGACTGGCTGCCACGCTGGCAAATGGCAACCGGCAGCCGCCTTGTCGGCGTGTTGATCGCCTTCGTGCTGGCATGGGTGGCCATTGCGTGGGCTGCCCCCGCGCCGACCACCGCCCATAGCGTCCTGCTGTGGGGTATTCCCGGACTGCTGGCCTCGGTGGTCAATCCCTTGCCAATCCTGTTCGGGCTGGGGCACATCCGCACGGCATCCTTTGCCCTCTTCAGCCGCTTTGTGCTGCAAAGTCTGCTCTGCCTGCTGATTGCGGCAGTGCTCCCCCTCCACAGCGCGATGGGCATCGGGCTGGCCTTTTCTGCCGGGTTGATCCTGCAGGTGATCATCGGACAGTGGGCGGGGCTGCCACCGGCAACCCTGCGCCCCCGCCATCCGCGATCCTTGCCGCCCCCCGCCGCCATGCGTCTGTGGGCCCTGTCGCTGGTTGGCACTCTGCATGACCGGTCCCTGCCGTTCATCGTCAGCACCATCCGCCCGGATTTGCTCGCCGTTGTGCTGCTGGGTGTGCAGGTCCTGCAGACGTTATCCGGTATCCTCAGCCAGCTTGATCGCCTGTTGATCCCGGCGACAGCCCGCACCGGCGCCATGCCCCCGGCAGCATTCGTTCCCCTGTTGCACAAACTGCTGTTTCTCAGCGGAGCCATCGCACTGACCATCATGCTCACCGCCATCGTCTGGCTGCCGGATCACCGGGCAGCGGTGGTGATTTTTGCCTGTGAATGGGTTTTCGGCGTCGGCGAAGGGGCCGTCTTTGCCTTTTTGTTTGCCCGCGCAGCAGAACGCCCGGTCACCCAGCTGATGCTGGTGCTGGTTCCCCTGTCAACCATCATTCAGGTCTCGCTCAGTGGTGTGCTGCCGCTGGAGGCCATGCTGGCGTTACGGCTGCTGGTCGTGACACTGGTGGCACTACAGATGCGGCGCAGCTTCCGCGCCCTTACCCCTTCCTCCGCGCCAGCCTGAGCCGACACAGCGCCCACAGGAACCGTGAGTTGGTAGAGACATAGCGCGGCCCCAGCCGGGCAGGTTCCTGCATCAAGCGATAGAACCACTCCATCCCGCACTTTTGCACCCACAGCGGCGCCCGCCGTCGATCCCCCACCAGCACATCCAGCGAGCCCCCCACCCCAAACGCGAACGGGATGCCGGTCTGGCGGTGGATTTTCTCCAGAAACAGATCCTGCCGGGGATAGGGCAAAGCCACAATCAGACAGTCGGCGCCGCTGGCTGCCGCTTGCTGCGCGACCTCCTGATCCTGCCCAGCGGAAAAATAGCCATCGTGCCACCCGGCAATCTGCAAGGCCGGATGGCGCAAGCGCAAACACTGCACCGCCCGCTCCATGACCTCGGCACGGGCTCCGATCAGATAGGGCCGCCATCCCTGTTCTGCACAGCGAGCCATCACCACCGTCAGCAGGTCAACGCCGGTGGTGCGCTCGCGCACCTCGTTGCCTAACCATTGCAGTCCCCACAACACACCCATCCCGTCGACCACCGCCGCATCGGCGGTCAGGACAGCGTGCCGGAAATCCGCATCCCCCCATGCCTCCACCACTTTGGCGACATTCAGATCAGCGACACGGAAAAAGCGGCGGGTTCGCATCGCCTCTACCCCTGCCTCGACCAACGACGCCATCGTCCAATGGGTTTCAAACGGAATTCCCCAGTAAAAGGCCCGCTGATCCTCGCTGGACAGCAAGCGGTCCCATTCGACTCCCGGCCTTGACGGCAGCCGGTGCGGCAGATCGACCAGAGAACGCCCGCCCTGAGAGCTGTCGTGAGGCTCCGCGTCGCGGACAGCTTCTTGCCACAGGTGCCGCGCCAGTCTGGCCTGCCCGGCTTTGGCCGGGATTCCCCGCAGCCCGGCGGCGTTCAGGGCCCAGCCCAACGATGCCGACGTCAAGCGCAACAGGCTGTCAGCCTCACCGTCGCTCACCTCGATCACCAGCCGCCCCTGTGGTGCCAGCACTCCCGCCAGTTGGCGCACCAAAGACAGCGGTTCAGGCACAACGTCGAGGCTGTCCATCAGCAGGATCAGATCAAAGGGGCCGGCAGCAACCACCTCGGCCCACGGCAAGGCATCGCCGCGGATCAGAACGGCCTGCGGGCAGAGGGTCGCCAGCGCGGCCAACAATTCCCCCCCTGCCGGAGCCGCATCCAGAATCCGGGGCTTTGCAGGCAGGTCGGCCGCCAGCGCCAGCGCCCGCCGCCATGCCCTTTGCGGCAACCGCTGTTCATTCTCCGCCCTTGGCTGCCCCGGTTGAGCCAGCGGAACAGGGTCACGATAGACAGCACCACAGGTGCCACAGGCAACCCAGCCCTGACCGGATTGTCCCGTGCTGGTACCACACAGGCGGCACAGCCCCCCCATCAGCCCGGCTTGATCCTGCGTCTTGTTCATGGTGTCCCTTCAATCACCGGGTCCAGCACGGCACGCCCGACTGAAACCCGGTCAAAGCTGTTATCGCGGATCAACAGATCCTCAACCTGCAACCGCTGGAGTGCTGGCGGCAGAATGGCCCGGATCAAGGGCTGGCCGTCTTCACCACAGCGTTCAAAACGGTTCCGGTCGATTTCAAGGCCGCGCAACACCGACTGCGGACGGTCACCCACCCCCAGCTCCAACGGCTTTGTCAGTCCACTGAAGACGTTATCCCGCACCCGCACCGCGCTGGCATCAACCACCCGCACACCGGTGCGCCGCATGTCGCCCCCGTCGCCGCCATCCAGCCGGTTGCCCTGCACGGTAATCGCCCGGCTTCCCCGGTCCACCGCAATCGCCCGCGCCATACCCTGCACGATGTTGTCACTGATGATCACCGCGTCGATGGTCTGCGGGTGGGCAAAATTCAGCAGGACAATGCCACTCAGAGTCGGCTCGCGGCTGGTGCTGCTCAGCACGTTGCCCTGCACAACGCCATGACGGCTGCCATCGCGCAGCAAAATGCCCGAGCTGTTGGCAATCGCAGCATCAAAATGCACGGTGTTGTTGGCGATGATAAAATCCTCGACCCAGTTCAGCTCAATCGCCGCATCAACCAGCGTTGCGAACTCAAAGCGGTTGCCGCTGATCTCGACATGACGCAACACGGTATGCGGGCTACCGCCCAGAATATAGATGGCGTTCTGCACCTTCACCGAGCCGACCACACCCGAAAAGCTGTTGCCGACCACCCGGATACCACCCCCCATGGCAGGCTCCTGACTGCCGGTGGCGCTGGCGATATACAGTCCGGGGACATTGCTGTTATCGGCAAAGACGCAGTCTTCGATCAGCAGGTCCTGCACGCTCTGCCCCCCGGGAACCTCAGGACGCGGGCCGAGCATCACCCCGCCGCCGCCGCTATGCCCATCGCCGCCATGCTCAAAACGGCAGCGCCGGAGGGCGACATTGTGCAAGGCAGTCCGCAGGTGCAAAAGAAAGCCTTCCTGCCCCGACCGCGACACCACCAGTTGCCGCCCCCGGTTGCCGCGAAACCCCAAATCCTGCACGGCCAGATCCTGCAAAATCCCGGACGGGTCGGCATTGACCAGATTAAAGGGCTTTTCGGTTCCCGGACCATCGGCAATCAGGACCGAGCGCGCCGCCCCGTCCCCCTGCCAGCATTGCCCCGACCGGGCCACCAGCGGAGCCGTCAGGCGATACTGCCCGGCAGGGAACACCAGCCGTGCCGCCCCAGACTCGATCGCCCGCTGTAAAGCCGCCGTATCATCGTGTTCGCCATCACCTTTGGCCCCAAAGGCCCGGACAGAAGCCCCCTGCCGGTTATCAGACGGCAACAGCAGGCGCGCCATCCCGCCCCCGGCAAGCCCCCCGGCAGCGGTTGCGGCCAGCAGTCGCAAAAAGCGGCGACGCCCCAAACGGCGGATCAGGCGGCGAACCGGGTGCGCCACGAAGCAACAATCGCTGCGATGCTGTCGTCCAGATCGCGGTCTGCCTTCCAGCCCAGCAGTTTTTCAGCCTTGGCCGGGTTGCCCAACTGGCTCGGGCGATCCACCGCCCGCCGCAGCGCAGGGTCACTGGTCACCGTCGCTCGCAGCCCGCGATGGGCGGCCAGACGCAGGGCAATGTCTTCGGCGGTGTAATCCTGCCCCCGGCAAAGATTGACCACCTCCAGCGACAGACTCGCCGCCAAGGACCGGTTGGCCAGTGCCTGCAACCCCGCCGCCATGTCCCGCACATCGACAAAATCACGGCGACGATCAAGATTGCCCATCGTCAGCACCAGATCATTGCCCTGTGCCGCATCCAGACGGCGTAAAATGTCGGGGATCAAATGGCCATTCGGATCATTCGGACCAATCACGTTGAACATACGGGCAATCGAGCCATGGCCCTTGCCCGCCCGTACCCAGGCGGTCAACTGGTGTTCGTTGGCCGCCTTGGAGGCAGCATAGACATCACACGGCCCCAATCGGCTGTCTTCGTCCAGCGGACCATCATGCCAGTCATAGACCGCCCCGCTGGACGCCAGCACCACATGCCTGCATCCAGCCTCGGCGCAGGCATCCAGTACCGACTGAAAGCCCATCACATTGACTTCGGTGGCCAGAAACGGATTGGTCTCACAGGTCGGAATGTGGTGGATCGCGGCCAGATGGATCACCGTTGCCGGGCGATGACGGAGCAGAATGTCCTTCATCGCCTGACGGTCACGGATATCAGCCTGACAGGGCACGCACCTGTCCGACGCCTCTGGCAAGCTGCGGGCAACGGACAGGTCGTCCACCACCACCACCGGCCTGACCTGCTGGATCAGGCTGGCCAGCGGCGTCCCGACGAACCCCGCCCCGCCGGTGATCAGAACCGGAGCATGATCAGAAGTGGCGTTCGGTAACACGAATGATGTCCCCCGGCAGAATCGGCGTCCGCTCGATGGCGCGGAATTCCTGCTCGCGGCCATCAACGATGCGCAACAGAATGACCTCTTCTTCACGGGCACGGTAATCATAGCCACCAGCGCGGGCAATGGCGGACAGAACGCTCATCCCCACCGTAAAGGTATACTCGCCCGGCTGCTTGACCTCACCCAGCACATAGAACGGCCGATAGGTCTGGACTTCGACCGTCACCTTGGGATCGCGCAGATAATTGCTGCGGATCAGGGCATCCTGAATCTTTTCCGTCAGGGCGGCGGCGGTTCCGCCAGCCGCGCGGACCGTTCCGGCCAACGGCATGTTGATGTTGCCCGCGGAGTCAATCAGGTACTCGCTGGACAGGTTCTGTTCGTTAAACACCACCACGCGCACCCGGTTGCCCGGCTCCAGCTGATAGCGCTGGATAAAATCCCCTACGCTGTCAGGAGCGTTCACCGACGGCAGAGGGCGACCACTGCAGCCAGCAAGCATCAGAACCATTAACGCCAGAGTAGCAAAATAACGCATGAGCTGTTCGTTCCTAAAGGTTCATTGCCGAAGCATTTCGTGCCACTATATCGGCATCCCCCGATCCTGAGAAGCTGTGCCAGCACGCCATGTTGTCCTTTTTAAAACGGTTCCTGTCACCTTCGGCATCCGCCGACCCTGCAACCATTCCAGAGTCCCATCAGGTCTACGCCCCGCGCAAGACCACCCTCTACGCCTTTGGGGACATTCACGGGCAAATCAGACAACTGCAACAAGCTATTGATTCCATAGTGAAATACGCGGAAGACGATCGCTCTGCGCACTACAGATCAAAGGTTGTCTTTCTAGGGGATTACGTGGACCGTGGAGAAGACAGCCGCGCTGTCCTTGATGGCCTGATGCGCTTGCCGACCATTCACCCACAGATTGACTGGATTTTTCTGGCTGGCAATCATGAGGTGGTCATGCAGGGGTTTCTGACGGCTCCACAGGACCATTTGCTATGGCTGGAGTATGGCGGCTGTGAAACATTGGCCAGCTATGGCGTTGCCCCGCCAGCCAGCAACGCCCACCGCGACCTGATGGTCGCCCGCGACGCCTTTGCCCGTGCCCTGCCGCCTGCGCACCTGGCCTTTTTGCAATCAATGCCGATTCGGCATCTGGCCGGAGACTATCTGTTTGTCCATGCCGGCCTGCGCCCCGGCATCCCGCTGGATCGCCAAAGCCAGGAAGACATGCAGTGGATTCGGGGGGATTTTCTCGAACAGCCCTATTGGCACGGCAAGTGCGTCGTACACGGGCACACCATCGAGGCCCAGCCGACGGTTTTGCCGTGGCGGATCGGTCTGGACACCGGCGCCTACTCCGGCAGCCCGCTCAGCGGCATTCGCCTGCGGGACAACCAGCGCGAAGTCCTGTCGTTTCCCTGTCTCCGCCCGTTCTAGAACATTGTGCGTTCAACCGGACGCTACAGTACACGACAATCCGTGCAGGAGAATGGGCTACCGCCCATACCCGTTTGGGTGCGATGCCCCCAAACTCCCATTTTTTCTTTCAATATCACATAAATGGGGTCCGGGGCCTTAAGGCCCCGGCGAGGTGTGGAGCAGCGCTCCATGATCTTGTTGTCTGTTTGCCGTGTCCTGTGAAACATGACGCCACAGGATACAACGGGAAGAAAACCCGGCAGACATGACTGTGGGGCCAGAACGGCCCCACAGCAGTATCACAGAGAGAAACAAACGCCTTACGCCGGTTCGGCTTCGGTTTCCTTGGCCGCTGACGAAGACTTGCCAGCCGGAGAGATCACGAAATCGAGCGCACCATCCTTGATGGTGATTTCGACATGACCACCGTTGATCAGCTTGCCGAACAACAATTCTTCGGCCAACGGGCGCTTGATGTTTTCCTGGATCACCCGCCCCAGCGGCCGAGCGCCCATCAGCTTGTCGTAGCCCTTTTCGGCCAGCCACTGGCGGGCTTCCGGGGTCAGTTCGACGGTGACATGGCGTTCGTTGAGCTGGACTTCCAGTTCCATCACGAACTTGTCGACCACCTTTTCGACCACTTCGATCGGCAGCGGGCCGAACGGGATGATCGCATCCAGACGGTTGCGGAATTCCGGGGTAAACAGGCGCTCGATCGCCGCACGATCTTCGCCGGTCCGGTTTTCCCGCATGAAGCCGATGGCGTTCTTGCTCATTTCCGACGCACCGGCATTGGTGGTCATGATCAGGATCACGTTACGGAAATCGACCTGCTTGCCGTTGTGGTCGGTCAGCTTGCCGTGATCCATCACCTGCAACAGGATGTTGAACAGGTCCGGGTGAGCCTTTTCGATTTCGTCGAGCAGCAACACACAGTGCGGATGCTGGTCAATGCCATCGGTCAGCAGGCCGCCCTGATCAAAACCGACATAGCCCGGCGGGGCGCCGATCAGGCGGGAAACGGTGTGCCGTTCCATGTATTCCGACATGTCAAAGCGCAGCAGTTCCACCCCCAGCGAGCGCGCCATCTGGCGGGCCACTTCGGTTTTGCCCACCCCGGTCGGGCCGGAGAACAGGTACGATCCGATCGGCTTGTCGCCAGTCCGCAGCCCGGCGCGAGCCAGCTTGATGGCACTGGACAGGGCCACAATGGCTTCGTCCTGACCGAACACCATCGTCTTGAGGTCGCGTTCCAGGTTGCGCAGCGCCTCGCGGTCGTCGGTGGACACCGACTTTGGCGGGATGCGGGCGATCTTGGCCACCACGTCTTCGATATCCTTGACGGTGACGGTCTTCCGCCGCTTGCTTTCCGGCAACAGCATCCGGGCCGCGCCGACTTCGTCGATCACGTCGATGGCCTTGTCCGGCAGCTTGCGGTCGCCGATGTACTTGGCCGACAGCTCGACAGCCGAACGGATGGCTTCGGCGGTGTATTTGACGTTGTGGTGTTCTTCGTAATAGGGCTTCAGGCCGCGCAGGATCTTGACGGTATCTTCGATCGACGGTTCGGGGACGTCGATTTTCTGGAACCGGCGCACCAGCGCGCGGTCTTTTTCAAAGTGGCTGCGGAATTCCTTGTAGGTGGTCGAGCCGATGCAGCGGATGGCCCCTGACGCCAGCGCCGGTTTCAGCAGGTTCGAGGCATCCATTGATCCGCCCGAGGTCGCCCCGGCACCGATCACCGTATGGATTTCGTCGATGAACAGGACGGCGTTCGGCATCGCCTCCAGTTCCTTCATCACCTGCTTCAGGCGTTCTTCAAAGTCACCGCGATAGCGGGTTCCAGCCAGCAGGGTGCCCATGTCGAGCGAATAGATGATCGCATCCAGCAGCACTTCCGGGACTTCGCCCTGCACGATGCGGCGGGCCAGACCTTCGGCAATCGCCGTCTTGCCGACGCCGGGATCACCGACGTACAGCGGATTGTTTTTCGACCGGCGGCACAGCACCTGAATGGTGCGTTCGACCTCGGCTTCACGCCCGATCAACGGGTCGATCTTGCCTTCGGTGGCCTTGCGGTTGAGGTTGACGCAATAGGCGTCCAGAGCTTCCTGACCTTTTTTCACGACTTCCTCCTCCGCCGATCCTTCCTCGGCACCATGCACGGTGCGGGATTCGGTGAAACCGGGGCGTTTTGCGATGCCGTGTGAAATGAAATTCACCGCATCCAGACGCGTCATGTCCTGTTGGCGCAGGAAATAAACCGCATGGCTCTCCCGTTCAGAGAACAGGGCTACCAGGATATTGGCACCGGTGACTTCCTCGCGGCCCGACGACTGCACATGGATCGCCGCGCGCTGCACCACCCGCTGGAACCCGGCGGTCGGTGTCGGATCGCCCGCCGTCGGTGACGACAGGCCGGAAAGTTCGGTTTCAATGAAGCGGCGCAGGTCAGCGCCGAGCTTTTCCAGGTCAACCCCGCAGGCACGCATGACCGCCAGAGCGTCAGGGTCCTCGACCAGAGCCAGCAGCAGGTGTTCAAGGGTCACATACTCGTGCGACCGTTCGCCAGCCAGCGACAGGGCCTTGTGGAGCGTCTTTTCCAGATTCCGGGACAACATCTGTCGGTACCCCTCTGCCGTTATTGCCAAGCAAGTGTATCAACGCTTGTGGGACAGTTTCGATTGAAGCAAAGTGCGTGCCAGTCTCTGGAGCCAGAAACGGCGGGTGCGGTCGCCACCGTACACATCACATTACCACACACATCATCCAAGGGCTGTTCTTCAGACGATGAGTTCTGTCGAACCGATTGAAAAACAACCCTTCTGTCTCAAAAACAGCGTCAGGGGGAGACGCCCGGACAGTTTTAGTCTTTTTCGATCGTACACTGCAGCGGGTGCTGATTCTGGCGGGCCAGATCCATCACCTGCATCACCTTGGTTTCAGCAACTTCATAGGTATAGACGCCACAGACCCCGACACCACGCTGATGAACATGCATCATGATTTCGGTCGCCTCGTCACGGTTCTTGCTGAAAAACCGTTCCAGAACATGCACGACAAACTCCATCGGAGTATAGTCGTCGTTCAGCATCAACACCTTGTACATCGACGGCTTTTTGACGGTCGGGCGGGTCATCAACCCGGTACCAAAGCCGTTCTGGTCATCATCCTTGTCGTGGTCGCTCATTGTGCTTTAAACCTGTAAAAGACCCTCTGAAGCGTTCAGGGCATTTCTGCCCCTTGGCCGTGAAAGAAGACCCAAGTTTATGGGCTGCCTTGTCAGAACGCAAAGCCCGTCAACAGAGTGCCACATCTTTACGCCTCCTTTTTTTGGCCAGATCACCTGTTTGCCGGATTGTTCCGGTGACAGAGCCCCGTCGGTGACCGTGCAAACATCAGGCACGAATGCCAGAAAAGCGTGGCCAGAAAACCGTGGAAAGGGAGAGCGGGAAGCATAACCTTGTAATCATTCTATCACCAACATAGGACCGCAGCGCAGCAAGCGCGAGGGGCATATACTTAGGTGTTACCGAACCGACACGCCCTGTGTGGCTTTTGATCCACTCCCGGCCCTGTCCGAACGACCCATCGTTGCAAAATGCGGAGCAGAGTGCACAAAAGTGGGTATGCCTCAGGCAAAATGATACTGAAAAACCCCACACCATTTATGGATGTGGGGTTTCATGGTGGCGTGAGACGCTCGCAGGGACTTTCTTAACGGGACAATGGCTTCATCAGCACCCGCAAGGTCTTTTCCACCTGCTGGTTCAGCGGCTGGGCCACCGCTTCGGCAACGTGCAGCGATTGTTGAGACAAACGAGCCCCCTCGCTCAGGGCCTGATCAACGCCGGACCGGGCAAAGGCCCGATTCATCGTCACCAGTTGATTCACGCTCTTGACGGCCGTCGTTGCCTTGCCGTGGGCAACCGCCTTTTCAACGGACTCGTGCGCCAGCCCCATCATCGCCCGGCTCAGGCCCTGCATGCCTTTCATCCACTCGCTGCCAGCGGCCATAACGGCATCGGCTCCGTCTTTCGAGACGGCCATCACCTCGCCATAACGCGCCAGAGACTCTTCCCCGGCGTGCGCGCTGGCACGAGTCACCGTTTCCATCGCCTGCCGCGACGTTGACAGGGCGGTGTCCAGCATGGCGAGGGCATCAGCGGGAGACAGAATGGTTTTCCGGGTGGTCATCAAATCCTCCTCTCGCCAGCGGCGGGGTGACGTGGTGAATGTTACGAGCGGTTATGAGCAAGCCGGGCGGCGCTGTCAACCATCCCTTGCGCTGCACAATCCACAGGCATTCATGCGCAGCCACGCCCGTATTTGCGTCATATACACAGCAGCAGATCGTGATGCGACGCAGACTTCCTGCCCTACGATCCGGTCAACCGGGCCAGGCTCTGCCGCTGGTCAAGAAAGGCTTCGAACAAGTGTGGCAGCACAGGCTTGGAAAAATAGTACCCCTGCGCAATATGGCAGCCATTGGCCTGCAGGAACTCGATCTGCTCCAGGGTTTCGGTCCCCTCGGCCACCAGTTTCAATTCCAGCGACCGCCCCATCGAGATGATCGCCTTGGTAATCGACATGTCATCACTGCTTTCCGGGATATCCCGGACGAAGGACTGATCAATTTTCAGCGCATCAATCGGGAACCGTTTCAGATAACTGAGCGAGGAATAGCCCGTCCCGAAGTCGTCAATCGACAGCGTGACCCCCAGGGTTTTCAGCGAACGCAGGGCCGCGATGGCCTCTTCCGCATTCTCCACCAGCATGCTTTCGGTCAGTTCCAGCTCCAGCAAGCCGGAAGAAATACCGGTCAGGTGCAGGATTTCGACAATCCGCTGGGCCAGATTGGGCTCGCGGAACTGGCGGGCCGACAGGTTGACCGCAATCCGCATTGCGGGCCGCCCTTGCTCCACCCACGCGCGGATCTGCTGGCAAACATGCAGCAACACCCAGTCGCCAATGGCAACGATCAGACCGGTTTCCTCGGCCACCGGAATGAATTCCGCCGGGGAAACAAACCCCAGTTCCTCGGAATTCCAGCGCAGCAGGGCCTCGGCCCCGGTGCATTCCCCGCTGGCAAGGTCGATTTTTGGCTGATAGACCACCGCCAGCTCTCGCCGTTCCAGCGCCCGCCGCAGGCCATTTTCCACCTGTAGACGGCGGATCATCGTTTGCGACAGGTTTTCCGAATAGAACGAATAGGTGTTTCGTCCCTGCCGCTTGGCATGGTGTACAGCGGTATCGACGTTTTTCAGCAGGTTGCCAATGCTTTCGGCATTTTCCGGATAGATGACGATCCCGATCGACCCCGAGGTATAGATTTCCCGCCCGTCGATATCAAAGGGCAGCGCGAGGCGGTCCAGAACCTCCTGCGACATTCTGGCGGCATCCTCCGGGCTGTCCAGCCCGTGCAGGATCAGGGTGAATTCGTCACCGGACAGGTGAAACACCATGTCATGGGGACGAAGACTGTCCCCCAGCCGCTGGGCGACAGCCTGCAACACCCGGTCGCCGATCTGGTGCCCCAGCGTGTCATTGATGTTTTTGAAATGGTCAAGGTCAACAAACAGCACCCCGACCATCTCGCCACTTTTTTCCGCCTGCACCACGGCCTGTTCCAGACTGTCGCGGAACATCGCCCGATTGGGCAGCCCGGTCAGATGGTCACGGGTGGCCAGAAAGCGTAACCGTTCCTCGGCCTGCTTGCGTTCGGCAATGTCGCGCAGCACACCGATGAAATAGCACTGGTCCCCCACATGCATTTCCGACAGGGCCAGTTCGACCGGGAACACCGTCCCGTCCTTGCGCTGGCCTTCGATCTCGCGGCCAATGCCGATCACCCGGCTGTGGCGGGATTGCATGTAGCCATGAATGTAGCCGTCATGGACCACACCTTGCGACCGGGGCATCAGCAGACTGACGTTCTGCCCGATCACGTCGCTGGCCTGATAGCCGAAAATACGCTCGGCAGCCGGATTAAAGGTTTCGATCAAGCCCTTTTGGTCGATGATGATCAACGCATCAACCATCGTTTCCATGATTTTGCGCAGACGCTCTTCGCGCTGCAAAATGGCCCGGGTGGCGGTCTGGCGCCGGGTCACATCGCGGGCAACCACAATCACCCCGTTCTGCCCGACATCCTGATGGGAAAACGGCGTCGCCGCCATTTCAACATCGATCAGCCGCTGGTCAGCCGTACACAGCTTGAGCGGGATTCGTCCCTGACTGTTGGCCAGTTCCGCCAGACCACCATGGACCAGCGGCAGGCTTTCCGGGGCGACGAACAGCTCCAGTGGCTTGCCCACACAGGCCTCGGCACTGGTTTCCAGCAACGCCGCACCGGCGGCGTTCATCATCACGACCACCCCGTCGCGCAGGACGCACATCATGTCCGGGGCCAGATCGAACATCTGGCGATAGCCGCTGTCGGACTTTGCCATCTCGACCAGTTGCGACCGTTCCAACAGGTTTTCCAGCAGCTGCGACAGGTGCTGTGATGCCGAGCAAATGTCCTTGATGTAGGCCTTGTAGTGCGGATGGGCGAGCGGACCGAACACTTCGTTGTCGATCATGTCGCTAAAGCCGACAATTGTATTCAACGGCTGGCGCATTTCATGACTGAGAGCCCGCAAGACCCGGCTTTTCAGCTCGTCAGCCGCTTCGGCATGGCGTCTGGCGGCCTGCAGGGCCTGTTCCTGCGCCTTGTTGGCCGAAACATCGCTGATCACCAGCGTAATGTCATCCCCCAGACGATTGGCGGTGACAGCCAGCCATTGCACGCCGCCGTCATGGGCACGACAGACCTCGGTTTCAAACGGGCTGACCGCCGTTTGTGCATCGTTTCCCGGCAGGGCAGCCAGACCGACCAGACTGTCGGGACCGAGCAAAACCGGCAAGGTCTCGGACAGCGCCCGTCCGACCAGGATTTCCGCCCGTTGCCCCAGCACCGTGGCACAGGCCGCATTGCCCCATCGCCACAGAAAATCATGGCACAGGCCATCCTGATCCCGCACAGGGCGCAAGACCCCGGCTGCGGCCGGCAGGTTGTTCAGCACCCCCAGCCACAAGTTCTCGCTGACCGGGGGACGGTGGCACAGCAGGGCCTGCTGCAAGGCATCCTGCAGCTGATCCATCGACAGCGCCCCCTTGGGCAGACACCGAAAAACGCCTGCCTGCAAGGCCCGCTGCCGTATTTCCGCATCATCATCATCGCCCAGCGTGATCAACGGCTGGTCGGGATAGGCGGTGCGCAAGGACGGCAGCAGGGCAAGAAGACTGTCGACCGGCGGCATCAGGCTGAGCAGGATCAGATCGCACACCGCAGGGGCCTGTACGGCGGCAGAAAGAGAGTCCCTCACCTCCAACACGAACGCCCCGCCACACCGCGACACCAGCGCGTCGATCAGGCGGGCATACACCGGATTGGGCTCTATCAACAAAAGTCGGCGCATCAAGCCTCGGCAGCCTTTCATCTCTCCGCCATCAGAATGGCGGACAACGGAGACCCGGTCTCGGTTTTGAAGCAGAACACCATACCGCTCTTTCCCTGGAAGATGAGTCTTAAGGACCACCTGCCCCGGCAAACGGGACGCCCGCAGACGGAAGCCTCTAGACCAGCGTGCGTTAAACCTGTCGCAGGCACGCTGGTCTAACCTTTTAATCTGTCGCAGTGACAGTACGCAAAACCGGAACCACTTTTGCGCTCACTGCTCTTGTGCGGAGCCGATGATACAGAGCGCAGAATTTGCGACAAGAAAAAAGAACTATCAGAGGAAAATATCCATATTTTGCAGGAGAAACCATAAAAAAACGGGCAGAGAAATCGGATTTATCAGGAAAGACCCTCCGTCAGGATCAATGATACGATCAGGTTTTCCCGACAAAAGACAATAAGTAGCGATATTTTTTACAAGGCCCTATCCTAAAGTTACACTTCAATAGACCTTGGATATCCTTGAAACGGTGGCATGAAATCAGCATAAAAATACATGTCCGAACAAGGTTAACCAATCAGACATACTTCTCGATCAGCTTTAAAATCCTTCCAGAAACCGCTGACATCTCCCCGACAGAATAACCGTTATACAAACCGCTTGACCACCCTCTGCCGATCCCCTCTCATCAGCCGATGAAAAAGCCATCGCCCCCCCATCGTCCCGCCCTCCGTTCCACGCCTGCGCCAGCCCGTGGCCCGCGCAAGCCTCCCCCGCTCGAACGGCGCGCCATCGTCCTCTACAAGCCCTATGATGTCCTCAGCCAGTTTACCGCCGAAGACTCCGGGCAACGGACGCTGGCCGAGTTCGGCTTGCCCCCCGACGTGTCGGTCGCCGGGCGACTGGACCGGGATAGTGAGGGATTGTTGTTCCTGACCAATGACGGCCCGTTGATCAAACGGCTGCTTGATCCTGAACATGGCCATCCCCGCACCTATCTGGCACAGGTCGAGGGCATTCCGACCCCCGAAGCCCTGACAGCCCTGCAAGCGGGGGTCGATATCCGGGTTGGCAAGGACATGTACCGAACCCGGCCCTGTCAGGCCGAGCTGCTGGCGGAAGACCCGGACCTGCCCGCGCGGACGCCCCCAATCCGCTATCGCGCCGCCATTCCAACCCGCTGGCTGCGCCTGACCCTGTGCGAAGGCAAAAACCGGCAGGTGCGCAAAATGACCGCCGCCGTCGGCTTCCCGACCCTGCGGCTGGTGCGCGTGCAGATGGCAGATTTGTCCCTTGACGGTCTGGCACCGGGGGAATGGCGGATCGTGACACCCCCGGTGCTCAAGCGGACCCGCTGAGCACCGGCCCGGGTGTTTAGTCCCGGGCTTTGATGGTGCATCCTTATCACAGGAATGGAAGGAAGCACTATGGGCCAAGGGTGGCTCCTACAAAGAACCGGCACCAGCCGCCGCCTGAAAAACGGGTACAAGAATTAGAGCGTTTTCACACCGAGCGAAAACGCTCTTCCCTTTTAGGGCCGCATTTTCCGAGCCGTTGACCGTCGACGGTCAACTTGAAAATACTCTAACCAGTTGCAAGGGCGATGAAAGCGTGATGGCGACCGGTTAATCCAAAGAATGGCAAAACCCAGCGTACGTCATGACCGTAAAGGTCGTAAATCTGATCGGGAGCCATTTTGCGGATCACATCATGGTCAGCGGTCTCAACGCCGCGCAAACAGGCCGGACACATGACACTACAGGGCAGGACAGTAAGGAAGCAAGCACGTGGAGCGCTGCCCCACACCTCGCCGGGGTCTTGATGCCTCGGACCCCATTGATTTGATACTCAAAGAAAAAAAGGGTGGTTCGGGGGCATCCCTCCCGAGCAGGTCTGGGCGGTAGCCCACTCTGCTTCCCTTACTGTCGTGTACTGCGCAGCCCGCTACATTAAGGCTGCTGTTTTTCATCAGACCATGCTAGTGTGCCATTGCGGAGTCCCACCCCGACCGGTGTGCGGCTCCGCATTTCCATTCTCGCCCTGCGGTCCCGGTCAGGATCGGCAACAGTCCCGACAGGGCGAGCGGTCAGTATCCACGAGATCAAGCCCCTGTCCCCATGAGCAACAGCACTTTGACTTCCTCTTCCTCGCGCGCCGGTTCGCCGCGTGTCGGTATCGTCAGCCTCGGCTGCCCCAAGGCGCTGGTGGATTCCGAACGCATCCTCACCCGCCTGCGGGCCGAAGGATACGAGATTTCGGCGACCTATGACGGTGCCGATGCGGTGATCGTCAACACCTGCGGCTTTCTTGATTCCGCCAAGGCCGAAAGCCTGGAAGCCATCGGCGAGGCGCTGGCCGAAAACGGCAAGGTGATCGTCACCGGCTGCATGGGGGCCGACGAAAAGTCGATCCGCGAAGTCCATCCCGGCGTGCTGTCGGTCACCGGCCCGCACCAGTACGAAGCGGTGGTCGAAGCGGTCCACGCGGTGGTGCCGCCGCAGGCCAACCCGTTCGTCGATCTGGTGCCGCCCGAAGGCATCAAGCTGACCCCGCGCCATTACTCGTACCTCAAGATTTCCGAGGGCTGCAATCACTCGTGCTCGTTCTGCATCATCCCGTCGCTGCGGGGCCGTCTGGTCAGCCGCCCGGTGAACAAGGTGCTGGCCGAAGCCGAACGGCTGGTCAACGCCGGTGTGAAGGAATTGCTGGTGGTGTCGCAGGACACCGGGGCCTACGGCGTCGATCTGGGCTATGAATCCTACGACTGGCGCGGCCGTCCGGTGAAAACCCGCATGACCGAAATGGCCGAGGCGCTGGGCGATCTGGGGGTGTGGGTGCGCATGCACTACGTCTACCCCTATCCGCACGTTGACGAGTTGATCCCGTTGATGGCGCAGGGCAAAATTCTGCCGTACCTCGACATTCCGTTCCAGCACGCCAGCACCCCGGTGCTGCGCGCCATGAAACGCCCGGCCAGTCAGGACAAGGTGCTGGAGCGCATCAAGCGCTGGCGCGACATCTGCCCCGACCTGACCATCCGCTCGACCTTCATCGTCGGCTTCCCCGGCGAAACCGAAGAAGACTTTGAAACCCTGCTCGATTTCCTCGACGAAGCCCAGCTCGACCGCGTCGGCTGCTTCAAGTACGAAGCCGTTGACGGTGCCCCGGCCAACGCGCTGGCCAACCCGGTCGATGAAGACGACAAGGAAGAGCGCTATCACCGCCTGATGGAGCTGCAACGCCAGATCAGCGAAGAGCGGATGGCGGCCAAGGTCGGCAAGGTGATGGATGTGCTGATCGACGACGTGGACGACGAAGGCGCCGTTGGCCGCTCGCCCGCCGATGCGCCGGAAATCGACGGCAACGTTTACCTGAACGGTGAAACCGAACTGAAGGTCGGTGATATCGTGCGGGTCGAAATCGACCATGCCGACGAATACGACCTGTGGGCCAGCAAGGTCACGGAATAAGGCGAGAAAGGGCGTGTGGAGTACTGCTCCGCACGCTCCGCTGCCTTCGGGGGCCGAGGAACTCTACTCCATCGACCGGATGAAGTCTCCGAACGGACTTTCCGGGTCAACATCAGGGAAGAGTGAAAACAATCTGCCAATCCATGTGTATTCTCCCCGTGCCTCACCCTCAACACCAAATCCGAACCACTCTATGTAGTCCTCATTATCGTAGAACCTCCTTTTTTTGCTATACTTCATAAAGTCATCACTACTTTTGTAAGCACACACCTTATCGGCAGGGCAGTACTTCCAAATAAGTTCATCCAGTCGGTTCCCATACTCATACGTTGTACAGTCCGTCATCGGGGGTGCAGGCAAGCCGACCGAGCGCTTCATCTCGGCGGTAACAACACAGGCGGCCACAGCCTGATACATATGGTACGGCAGATTATCATCAGAGAAGCGATAGTAATTCTTTACGTAAAACCTCCCATTGATTTTCCTGAAAACAGAATTGCTCCAGCTTCCCTGCGGAAAGTCATAGAATCTGTTCATTTCGCTCTGGTAAGCCTGCTCAAAATCCGTTCGCCATGGCGGAGGCAGGTACAAAATCACCCAGTCCCCTCCATACCACACGGTTGGTAAAAGCTCGGAAAAGGTGTGGCGAATGTACCAGTTGTACCATCCCAGAAACGTCAGGCAGCACACGGCAACGGCAAGGCTGACCGTTTTCAGCGTTATCCATTTCATGTTTCAATCAATCCCATCTCTCGCCATCCATCGCTGCGACACACCAAAGCATGAGACCAGCGGGCCTGCGTCAAAACAAAGGAAACAAGATCATGGAGCGCTGCTCCAAACCTCGCTGGGGCCAGTCGGCCCCAGACCCCAATATTTTGATATCCAAAAAAAATGGTGCTTACCGAATATGGTCGTGAGCGCAACGGTGCCCTACTCCATCGACCGGATGAAGTCTCCAAACGGGCTTTCCGGGTCAACATCAGGGAAGAGTGAAAACAGTCAATAGCCCCTAGGCAGGGCGTGTTCGACTACATCGAAATATTCTACAATCCGAAGCGTAAGCACGTGCACAACGGCGTGCGGTCGCCAATCGAGTTCGAGCGGCAGGGAAAACTGAACCGACACCGCGGCTAGAAAACTCAGAGCCATTCAGGTTAGAGTGAGGCCCTCTTGAAGGGCTTGGAGGGCTTTGCAATGAGAAAGTCATTCGTGAACAACAGACTTATCTCGCGCTTTGATGAACTCATTGAGGAGGGTAACGCGCGCTGGGAGGAATTCCAGAAAGATAAGAACGGCATGATCATGGACATTGTCGGCTTCACTCAATGGTCTACAAGTTGCCTCAACCTTCTAGACAAACTTTCAATTTCAACGAATCGTTTTGTTACTCTGTTCGAGGTATGGGGTGTAGGTGGTCCCGGCAAGAAAATGAACATCGGAGCGGCACTCGGCGTACTCAAATCGGCGAAGCATGAGTATTCCTGCGGGTTAGCTGTTGAGTATCAGCTGTCGGTATCCGCCGCCGTCTTCAGTGGCTTACTCGACGAAGCCACGTACCTGTTTCAGAAAGGCTATCTCCGTGCATCCGCCGTCCTTCTCGGTGCAGCACTCGAAGAAGGTCTGAAGGCTCGTGCCCGTGCTGTACCAATCGCCTTGTCGCCAAAAGATTCGCTATCGCCGGTCATCACCAAGCTCAAATCTCAGGAGGTTGGCGTCCTTACCGAATTTGAAGCAAAACGCCTTGAGGCCATTGCTCGCCTCAGGAATGATGCCGCGCACGGAGGAGAGTTTAATTACAAAACCGCGGAGATCGAGGCAGCCATAAAAGAAGTTGAGGAAACGCTCGGAAGGCTACTAAGTGCGGCCTAACTGGGTAATACGCCCAATTTTAATGGAGTGCCTCGGTAGAATTACCCGGCCATTTTCAGTTTCATAACAGGCGTGATGCTACCGATCCCCATGTTGGGATCGGTCATGGTTATAAGTCCATAGTCATTGCGTTGCCTGATGCTGCGCCCCCTCAATGCTTCCAATGATGATTGATCCAGCCATTCGTGCCGGACGATCCGGTTGTATCGCTCCACATAGGAATTCTGCTGGGGCTGAATGCGCTGGATCTTGATCCCTTGCCTTTAAGCCCATTCCTTTACTGCCGTTTCTGCCATCTCCCGACGCTGAGATGACCCGCCTACTCTTTTCCAAGGGCTTCCTTCAGCAAATCGTCTTGCATGCTCAAATCCGAATACATCCGCTTTAGGCGACGGTGCAGTCCGTCGGTTTTCCGAACACGCGCCAAAAGGGGCCATCCGGTTTTCCGAATACTCCCCCGAAGCAGTTTCAAAAACCACCATCATATCAATTCACTAACAAACATTGCGCCAAGCAGATAGCTGGCATGCCTGTTGCTCTTAGCTCCCCCAACACGCCCATCAAGGCGACACCAGGGAGCAAACACCAATGACCACCACCCCCGCGACCCGCAGCGAGCACGACCTGTTGGGCGACCGCGATGTCCCGCAGTCGGCCTATTACGGGGTGCACACCCTGCGCGCGGTCGAAAATTTCCCGATCACCGGCACGCCGATTGCGCATTATCCCGACCTGATCCGCGCTCTGGCCGAAATCAAGATGGCCGCCGCCCGCACCAACGCCGAGCTTGGCCTGCTGTCGCCCGAGCGGATGGAAGCAATTGTTGCCGCCTGCCGCGACGTGCAGGGCGGCAAGCTGCACGACCACTTTGTGGTTGACGTGATTCAGGGCGGAGCTGGGACCTCGACCAACATGAACGCCAACGAAGTGATTGCCAACCGGGCGCTGGAAATCCTCGGCCATCAGCGCGGCGAGTATCGCCACCTGCACCCGAACGAACACGTCAACATGAGCCAGTCAACCAACGACGTCTATCCGTCGGCGCTGAAGCTGGCCACCTACCACAGCATCTTCCGGCTGGTCGAGGCGATGGCCTACCTGCGGGCGGCGTTCCAGCGCAAGGCGGTTGAATTCCGCGACGTGCTGAAGATGGGCCGCACCCAGTTGCAGGATGCGGTGCCGATGACGCTGGGGCAGGAATTTTCCACCTATGCGGTGATGCTGGCCGAAGACGAAGAGCGGCTGAAGGAAGCCGCCCTGTTGATCCGTGAAATCAATCTGGGGGCCACCGCCATCGGCACCGGCATTACCGCTCACCCGGATTATGCTCCGCTGGTCTGCCGCCATCTGGCCGAAATCAGCGGCGTGCCGGTGGTGACCGCCCCCAACCTGATCGAAGCCACGCAAGACTGCGGCAGCTTTGTGCAGTTGTCCGGCGTGCTGAAGCGGGTGGCGGTCAAGCTGTCGAAGGTCTGCAACGACCTGCGTCTGCTGTCCAGCGGTCCGCGCGCCGGTCTGGGCGAAATCAACCTGCCGCCGCGTCAGGCTGGCTCGTCGATCATGCCGGGCAAGGTCAACCCGGTGATCCCCGAAGTGGTCAACCAGATTGCTTTTGAAGTGATCGGCAACGACATGACGGTGACCTTTGCCGCCGAAGCCGGGCAGCTTCAGCTCAACGCCTTTGAGCCGATCATTGCCCACAGCCTGTTCAAGAGCATCACCCACCTGCGCCAGGGCTGTCTGGTGCTGGCCGACCGCTGCGTTGACGGCATCACCGCCAACCACGAGCATCTGGCGGCCAGCGTGCGGGATTCCATCGGCATTGTCACCGCCCTGAACCCGATCATTGGCTATGCCAATGCCACCGAAGTCGCCGCCGAAGCGCATCGCAGCGGCAAGGGTGTGGCCGAAGTGGTGCTGGCGCGCGGTCTGATGACCGCCGAGGCCCTGACCGAAGCCCTGCGGCCGGAGACCCTGACCCAGCCGACCCTCAGCACCCTGGCCTCCTGACCAACAATAAACCTGCACCGAACAGGTTCCCCACCCCTTGAGAGAGACACCCCGACCCGCCCCGTGCGGTGGGTCGGGAGGAGAGGATGGAATGAAACTCAACACGCAAACCGGGCTGATCATCAGCGGGATGGTTCTTGGCGTTGTCGTCGGCTATGCCTGCAACACGCTGGCTGGCTCGCCCGAAGCCGCCAAAGAGATCGCCGGGTACTTCTCGATGATCACCGACATCTTCCTGCGCCTGATCAAGATGATCATCGCCCCGCTGATTTTCGCCACTCTCGTCTCGGGCATGGCCGGCATGGGGGATGCCCGTGCGGTGGGTCGCATTGGTGGCAAGGCCATCGGCTGGTTCCTGATGGCGTCGGTTTCCTCGCTGCTGATCGGCCTGCTGTTTGCCAACCTGCTGCAACCCGGCGCCGGCATGAACGCCGCCCTGCCGGATGCCTCGGCCACCACCGGGCTGAAGACCGCTTCGCTGAACCTGAAGGATTTCCTCACTCACGTGTTCCCGCGCAACTTCTTTGAAGCGATGGCGAACAACGAAATCCTGCAGATTCTGGTGTTCTCGGTGTTCATCGGCATCGCCATGGGCCAGTTGCGGGACACCAAGGCCCGTCCGCTGGTCGAAGCCGTCGATGCCATCGTGCCGGTGATGCTGAAAGTCACCGACTATGTGATGCGCTTTGCCCCGATCGGGGTGTTTGCCGCCGTCGCCAACGCCATCACCACCCAGGGCCTGAACGTGCTGATGGTCTATGGCAAGTTCATGGGCGGGTTCTATCTCACCCTGTTCGTGCTGTGGGCGGTGCTGATTGGTGCCGGGTATGTGGTGCTGCGCGGCGATGTGTTCCGCCTGCTGCGTGCCGTCCGCCAGCCGATGCTGCTGGGCTTCTCCACTGCCTCCAGCGAGTCCGCCTACCCGCGAGTGATGGAAGCGCTCGAACGCTTTGGCGTCAAGGACCGGGTGACCGGCTTTGTGCTGCCGCTGGGGTATTCGTTCAACCTCGACGGCTCGATGATCTACACCACCTTTGCAGCGCTGTTCATTTCGCAGGCGTTCAACCTGCCGATGACCCTTGACCAGCAGATCACCATGTTGCTGGTGCTGATGGTGTCCAGCAAGGGCATTGCTGGCGTGCCGCGGGCCTCGCTGGTGGTGATTGCCGCCGTGCTGCCGATGTTCAACCTGCCCGAGGCCGGTTTGCTCCTGATTATGGGGATTGACCATTTCCTCGATATGGGGCGCACTGCCACCAACGTTCTGGGGAACTCGATTGCCACTGCGGTGGTGGCCAAATGGGAAAATGCCATCGGGCCAGCCCAGAGCGACGATGATCTGGAAGCAGGCCTTGCCACCGACCTGCCCGCCGACGACCAAAAGGGCAAGACGGTCATTACCGCTGCCGAATAACGACTGACCCCGACACCCCGCCCGCCTTGCCGGGCGGGGTTGCGTTTCTGGAGGTATGATGGGTTTCGAAATTCCCGGTCTCGAAGGCATGGCCCTGGACGGCTTTTCCCTCGCAACCACCCTGGTTGTGCTGGCGGCAGCGGCGTTCTTTGCCGGTATGGTTGATGCCGTGGTCGGTGGCGGTGGCCTGATCCAGATCCCTGTTCTGCTCAGCCAGTTCCCTCATACCGCCATCCCGACCCTGTTCGGCACCAACAAGGTTTCCAGCATCGCCGGGACCGCCATGGCGATGTGGAAATATGGCCGCAAGGTGCAAATTCCGTGGGCGGTGGTGTTGCCCGGAACTGTCGCGGCCCTGATCGGCTCGGCGATGGGGGCGGCGCTGGTGGCGTGGCTGCCGCGTGATGCGATGCGCCCGCTGGTGCTGATCCTGATGATCGGTGCGGCCCTCTATACCTTCAAGAACAAGAAATTCGGTCATACCTCGACCCGTGATCTGCGCCCGGCCGACCGCTGGTGGGGGTTGCTGCTGGGGCTGACCATCGGCCTGTATGACGGCTTTTTCGGTCCCGGCACTGGCAGCTTTCTACTGTTTGCCTATGTCCGCCTGTTCGGGATGGACTTTTTGCGCGCCACGGCCAGCGCCAAGGTGCTCAACGTCGCCACCAACATCTCGGCAATTGCCTTTTTTGCCAACACCGGGCCGCTGCTGTGGGAAATCGGTATCGGCATGGCAATCTGCAATCTGATCGGCTCGCAGATCGGCACCATGATGGCCCTGCGCCACGGCTCGGGCTTCATCCGCAAGGCGTTCCTGCTGGTGGTGGTGATCCTGATTGGCAAGATGGCGCTGGACGTGATACGCCCGTGGATACCCTCCCTGCTGTAAGGGGGGATGACAACAACAAGGAAAGACGGTGGGACTGCGCACGTTTCTTCAGCGATACACCTTGCGGCTTCTGGGCCTGATCCTGCTCGCCCTGCTGGGCGGCAGCATCGCCTATGCCATCAGCGAAGAAATGGGCCTTGCGGAAGTCGAAGCCACCGGTACCCACCGTCTGGACCTGTATTCCGCCAGCCTCGACCGTGAAATTGACAAATACGCCTATTTCCCCGCCACGCTGGGACTGGAACGCGATGTCATCAGCCTGCTGAGTGCCGGGGATGTCCCCAGCGAAGACGTCAACGAGTATCTGGAACAGTTGAACAACAGCGCCGGAACGCTGGTGATCTATGTGCTGAACCGGGCGGGCCATGTGGTGGCCAGCAGCAACTGGCGTCGCCCCGACAGCTTCATTGGCGAAGACCTGTCCTATCGCCCCTATTTCGTTGCGGCCTCGCAGGGGGAAAACGGCCGCTTTTTCGGCATCGGCACCACCCGCAACGAGCCGGGCTATTACCTGTCCTCGCCCTTGCTCAAAAACAACGAAATCGTCGGGGTGGCGGTGGTGAAGGTCAGCCTTGAGCAACTGGAACAGTCATGGGCCACCGTCGAAGCGCCAGTGCTGGTTTCCGATGAAAACGGCGTGGTGATTCTGGCCTCGGTGCCATCGTGGAAATTCACCACCGTCCGCCCGATGGACAACCAGCAACGCCAGTACTTTGAACAGACCCTGCAATACAACGCCCGCCTGCTGTCGCCGCTGGGCCTGATCGAAGGCCGCAAGCTGAACGACACTGCCCGTATCGTCCGCCTGCACCATCAGGCAGCGCACAGCATGACCAGCGTCTTTCCGGTGTCCGGGGCCTTTATCGCCCAGTCAACACCGTTGCGCAGCAATCACTGGACGATGACCGTTCTGTCACCGATCAAGCATATCGACAGCATGGCACTGACCCGCGCGCTGGTGGCGGCCAGTGGCATGGCGCTGCTTTACAGCCTGCTGTTGCTGTGGTACCAGCGCCGCCAGCACCTGCACGCCCAGATCAAGGCCCAGCAAGCCCTGCAACAGGCCCACGATGAACTGGAACGCAAGGTCGAGGAGCGCACCCGCACCCTGCAGGCGGCCCAGGACGAGCTGGTCCATGCAGGCAAGATGGCGGTGGTCGGGCAACTGTCCGCCGGTCTGGCCCACGAACTGAACCAGCCGCTGGCCGCCCTGCGCACCCTGTCCGGCAACACCATCAAGTTCATGGAACGCGGCGACCTCGCTTCGGCACAGGGCAATCTCGACCGCATCGCCCAACTGGTGGATACCATGGGGGCGCTGACCAGCCAGTTGAAATCCTTTGCCCGCAAATCCTCTGGCGCACCACAGCCGGTCGATATCCGGCGGGCGCTGGACAACGCCCTGTTCCTGCTGGAACAGCGCCTGCGCCACACCGCTGTTACCCCCAGCGTGCATTTTGCCTCGCCGCAGTTGCTGGCCCTGTGCGATCCGATCCGGCTGGAACAGGTGCTGGTCAATCTGGTTGGCAATGCCCTTGATGCCCTGCAGAACCATCCGTCTCCCCGCCTGACCATCAGCGCCAGCCATCAGGGAGAGCACATCCTGCTGACCGTCCACGACAACGGCCCCGGCCTGTCCGACGAAGCCCAAAAGCACCTGTTCGAGCCGTTTTTCACCACCAAAGACCTGCCCGCAGGCAAGGAAGGCGGCGGTGGTCTGGGGTTGGGGCTTGCCATTTCAGCCGGAATTGTCCGCGACTTCGGCGGTAGCCTGCTGGGCGAAAACCACCCCGACGGCGGTGCCGTCTTCCTTCTTCATCTGCCTGCAGCCCCAGCGGAGACCATGCCCCATGTCTGACCTGCTGCCCGCCCTCGAAAGCCTGAAGGTCCTGATTGTCGAAGACGATGAAAACGTCCGCATCGGCTGCCAGCAGGCCTTGCAACTGGAAGGCATCCCGACCGAAGCGGTCGGATCGGCCGATCTGGCGCGCAAGATGATTGGCCCCGGCTTTCCCGGCATCGTCGTCACCGACATCCGCCTGCCGGGGATGGATGGCATGGAGCTGCTGCGCCACCTGCATGATCTGGACAGTGACCTGCCGGTGGTGCTGATGACCGGCCACGGTGACGTGGCGATGGCAGTGCAGGCGATGAAGCTGGGGGCGCATGATTTCATCGAAAAGCCGTTCTCGCCCGATTATCTGGTCGGAGTGGTGCGGCGGGCGCTGGAACGCCGCCATCTGGTGCTGGAAGTGCAATCCCTGCGCGCCCGCCTCAACACCCGCGACAACCTCGAAGCCCGCCTGATCGGTACCTCGGCCAGCATCGAAGCCGTCCGCTCGCTGATCAGCGAGCTGGGCGATACCTCGGCGGACGTGCTGATCCACGGCGAAACCGGCACCGGCAAGGAACTGGTCGCCCGCTGCCTGCACGATGTCAGCCCCAACCGCAAGGGCAACTTCGTCGCCATCAACTGCGGCGGCCTGCCGGAAAGCCTGTTCGAAAGCGAAATCTTCGGCCACGAAGCCGGAGCGTTTACCGGCGCGGCCAAAAAGCGCATCGGCAAGATCGAACACGCCAATGGCGGCACCCTGTTCCTCGACGAAATCGAATCCATGCCGATCCCGATGCAGATCAAGCTGTTGCGGGTGTTACAGGAACGGGTGGTCGAGCGGCTGGGCTCAAACAATGCCATCCCGGTCAATTGCCGGGTGATCGCCGCCACCAAGGCCGACCTGCGCGAGCTGTCCGATCAGGGACAGTTCCGCGCCGACCTCTATTACCGCCTGAACGTGGTCACCCTGCCGCTGCCGCCACTGCGCGAACGGCGGGAAGACATTGCCCTGCTGTTTGAACATTTCGCCGTGCAGGCCGCCGCCCGCCATGGCCGCCCGGTGCCGCCTGCCAGCCGCGAGCGTAACCGCCAGATGATGGCCTATCACTGGCCGGGCAACGTCCGCGAGCTGCGCAACGTCGCCGACCGCTGCGTGCTGGGCATCGACAGCGGGTTCCCGCCCTTTGCGCCATCGCAGCAGGCCAACGCCTCGCGCCCGCTGGCCGAAACCGTCGAAGCCTTTGAACGCGCCCTGATCACCGAGGCCCTGCGCCGCAACGACAACAGTCTGGCCCGCACCAGCGAAGACCTGCAGGTGGCAAAGACCACCCTGCACGACAAGATCCGCAAATACGGGCTGAACGACTAAAGCATTGTGCGTTAGAGCATTTTCAAGTTGACCGTCGACGGTCAACGGCTCGGAAAATGCGGCACTCAAAGGGAAGAGCGTTTTCGCTCGGTGTGAAAACGCTCTAAACATGACGTCACAATACACGACAGTTTGAAAACAAACGCGGGCTGCTGCCCGGACCCGCTCGGGGCCTGAGGCCCCGAACTCCCATTTTTTCTTTTATGATCAAAGGAATGGGGTCTGGGGCCGACTGGCCCCAGCGAGGTGTGGAGCAGCGCTCCATAGTCTTGTTTTCTGTTTGTCGTGTACCGTGGTGTCAGATTTAACGCACGCTGGTCTAGGTGCGCGCCTCGTCTTGCGGATCACTGGACGCCCAAGCGCTACCGGACGACAAGTGCGAAGGCAGGGTATCGATGACCTCCTTTGGGCCCTGCACGTCCCAAAGGTAAACACAGCATCCGCAACCCTTCATTTCAGACACGTAGGACAACCGGGCCTGGTTCTGCTCGAGCCAAGCCTCAGCTTCCTCCACCTCACCGGCGGTGTCGGTTATAGCACAAATTGAAGCGCGAACGTCCATGTAAGGTTCCCCCTGAAATTCGGACAGAATGATAAGCTAATCCCGACCTGATGAAGGACGGGAAAATGGGTAAGATTCCATGGAAACGGTATTCGGCAGATTTGAAGTCGAAGGGTGCCCTTGAAGCGATTAAGGGTGAGCAGACGTTAGGGAATCGACCAGCAAATACGATACCATCAGACGATGATCGCGTAATGGAAGCATCAGGCCATTGAAGGGATGTCGGCGACGTTTTCCGGCGAGGTGTGGAACAGCGCTCCACGCCCTTCCCCTTACTCCGCTGCAGCCTCTTCGTAGGCCTCCAGCGCCTCCATCCACTGCAGTTCGGCCTCTTCCAGCGCCCGCGAGGCGTCGCCGAGTTCCTTTTGCAGGGCGGCGACCTTGGTGCTGGGGCCGTCGTACAGCTTGGGATCGGCCATTTTCTTTTCCAGCACTGCCTTGGCGGCGGTCAGGCGTTCGACCTCTTTTTCGGCTTTCTCCGCAGCTTTTTTCAGTGGCGCCAGCCGTTGGCGGTTTTCGGCGGCGCTGCGGCGGTCTTCCTTGCGCGCCGCCGCCGAGCCTGCCGCCACCGCGCCGTTGGTGTTATCGGCTTTCTGCTCGCGGCGGGCCTCGCGGGCTTCCTTCAGCAGCAGCTTGCGGTATTCCTCCATGTCGCCATCAAATGGAGCCACACCACCGCCATTGACCAGCCACAAGCGGTCGGCGACCATTTCCACCAGATGCGGATCGTGCGAAATCAGCACCACCGCCCCTTCAAAGACGTTCAGCGCCGCCACCAGAGCTTCGCGGGTGTCGATGTCGAGGTGGTTGGTCGGTTCGTCCAGCACCATCAGGTGCGGCTGTTCCTTGCACATCAGCGCGATCAGCAGGCGGGCCTTTTCGCCGCCGGACAACTGCGCCACCCTGGTCGTCGCATGCTCGACCCCAAAGCCGAACCGGCCCAGATGGGCGCGCACCTTGCTTTCCGGTGGTACGATGCCGTTGACGGTCAGGGCGCGGGTCATGTGCCCCAGCGGGGTATCCGCCGGATTCAGCTCGTCGCTCTGGTGCTGGGCGAAATAGCCCACCCGCAGCTTGGCCGACTTGCGCAGGGTGCCGCTCATCGCCTCAAGGCGTCCGGTCAACAGCTTGGCCAGGGTCGATTTGCCGTTGCCGTTGGCCCCCAGCAGGGCGATGCGGTCGTCCATGTCCAGACGGAACGACACCTTTTTCAGGATCGGCGTCTCGCCATAGCCGATGGTGACGTTTTCCGCCACCATCAACGGCGGCGGCAGCGGCTCGGGGTCGGGGAATTCAAAGCTGATCGGCCGTTCCTCGATCACGCTGACCACCGGCTCCATCCGTTCGAGCATCTTCATGCGGCTCTGCGCCTGCCGGGCCTTGGTGGCCTTGGCGCGGAAGCGTTCAATGAAGCCTTCGATCTTGCGCCGCTGTTCCATCTGCTTGGCGTAGGACTTGGCTTGCAGGTCCATTTTCTCGCGCCGGGTCCGTTCAAAGGCGTCATAGTTGCCGCCATAGGAGACCAGCTTGAGGTTTTCCAGATGGATGATCCGGTTACAGACCGTGTTCAACAGGCCCCGGTCATGGCTGACGATCACCAGCGTGCCCGGATAGTTGGCAAGGTGGCCTTCCAGCCAAACCACCGCTTCGAGGTCAAGATGGTTGGTCGGTTCGTCCAGCAGCAACAGGTCAGGGCTGGCAAACAGCGCCGCCGCCAGCGCCACGCGCATCCGCCAGCCACCGGAATAGTCGCCCACCGCCCGCATGTGGTGCTCGGCCGGAAAGCCCAGACCGGACAGGATCGCCGCCGCCCGTGCCGGAGCCGAATGGGCGTTGATGGCGTTCAGCCGCTCGTGGATTTCGCTCATCCGCTCGGGCGGCATCTGGTGGTGCGGGTCGGCTTCCAGCTCGGCCAGCAGGGCAGAGCGCTCGGTATCCGCCGCCAGCACGCAGTCAATCAGCGGCGTCGGGCCTTCGGGGGCTTCCTGCGACAGCTTGCCCAGCGACGCGCGCGGGCGCAGCCGGATATCACCGCCATCACTGGCGATGTCGCCCATGATCAGCTTCAGCAGCGTTGATTTACCGGCCCCGTTGCGGCCAACCAGACCGACGCGGGCGCCTTGCGGGATGTGAACCGTGGCAGCCTCAATCAACAGCCGGCCACTGATCCGATAGGTGAGGTCGTTAATGTGTAGCATGACCCTGAGATAGCACGGACGACCGCCCCTGAAAATGGGGCAACAGCGCCTTTTACCCCGCTTTTGCCTCTGACGGCGAGGAAATGTGCAGCAAAAGAACGTCTCATCGGACGTATGCCAAAGGACCCGGTTGCCATCAGCCCGCGTTGGCGATATAAGACCGCCCACCTAACTCCGGACTGTCGGTCTCCGAACCGCAGCCGATTTTGATTCACCAAAGCCGGAAGGCGATACAGCCAGAGGGAACCATCATGGCCGTGGAACGTACTCTTTCGATCATTAAGCCCGACGCCACCCGCCGCAATCTGACCGGCAAGATCAACGCCCGTTTCGAAGAAAAGGGCCTGCGTATCGTTGGCCAGAAGCGTCTGCAGCTGACCCGCGCCCAGGCCGAAGCGTTCTACGGCGTGCACCGTGAGCGTTCGTTCTTTGGCGAACTGGTCGATTTCATGATCTCCGGCCCGGTGGTCGTGCAGGTTCTGGAAGGCGAAAACGCCGTCCTCGCCAACCGTGAAATCATGGGCGCCACCAACCCGGCCAACGCCGAGCCCGGCACCATCCGCGCCGATTTCGCTGAGTCGATCGAAGCCAACTCGGTGCACGGTTCGGACTCGCTGGAAAACGCCAACCGCGAAGTCTCGTTCTTCTTCTCTGAAATCGAAATCGCCGGCTAATCTGGCCCGGCGTTCCGATCTTCGGGACGATACGCAAAACGCCAGAGCCTGTAACGGGCTCTGGCGTTTTTGTTTTTACCCCGGTTTTTCCTACCCCTGCCCCAACCGCTCCAGCAGGCTCTTGCGGCTGGGAACGCAGGACTGCAAAAAGCTGCGGGCATAGCCGCGCAACAGCCGCCCCTTGCGTACCGCCAGATAGGAGGTGCTGGCCGGAAACAGGCTCGCACTGTCCAGCAGCACCAGCCCCTGATCCCGCTGGGCATCAAAGGCCATCGAGGCGATAATGCCGATCCCCAGCCCCAACTGGACATAGGTCTTGATCACGTCGGCATCCATCGCCGCCATCACCAGATCCCACGACAGGTTCGCCTCGGCAAAGGCCTGATCAATGCGTGGGCGGCCAGTAAAACCATCGTGATAGGTGATGATCGGCCACTGGGCCAGCTCGGTCAGTGACAGGCTGTCGTGAGCGGTCAACGGGTGATCCTGTGGCACGATCACCGCGTGATGCCAGGTGTAATAGGGAATGGCGATCAGATCGTCGGTATCGGCCAGCGATTCCGTTGCCACCCCGATATCCGCCGCCCCCTCTAGCAGCATGGTTGAGATTTCCGCCGGGCTGGCCTGGGTCAGCGTCAAATGCACGCGCGGAAACTGCCGCTTGAACTCGGCCACTGCGGGCGGCAAGGCATAGCGGGCCTGCGTATGGGTTGCCGCCACCGTCAGGTTGCCGCTGTCGGTATCGGAAAACTGCGCTGCCACGGTTTTCAGGTTGCCGACTTCCAGCAGAATACGATCAACCACCATCGCAACATCCTTTCCCGGCTCGGTCAGCCCCAGAAAGCGTTTCCCCTTGCGGATGAACAGGTCAACGCCCAGCTCTTCCTCCAGATCGCGCACATGCTTGGACACCCCGGACTGCGAGGTGAACAGCGCAGCGGCGACCTCGGTCAGGTTGAAATTACGCCGGACCGTTTCCTGAATGATCCTCAACTGCTGAAAATTCATGCTCTCTCCAGAGGATTTTCATCACGTTTCCATATTGAACACTATACAGACGTTATTAGAAAACCATTTAACACTTATTCTGATAAGAAAAGCTGTTTTTGTTGGTTTGGTTCCGATGCGCTCCTGCCTAACCTGATTTCAACGACGGCGGCCCACCCCACGATGTCGGGCCACCCCCACGATTTCGGAGAGCGTCCATGAGCCTGTTATCCCGCCTGACCCGCCGCAGTCTGCTGGCCCTGACCCTGACCGCCCCGCTGGTTGTCGCCAGTGCTCCCCTGCCGCTGAGTGCCGCCGAAACTCCGGCAGCGACCGCCACCACCCTGCGCATTGGCTGGCAGAAAGGCGGCGCGCTGGCGGTGATCAAGGGTCGGGGCGATTTCGAAAAGAACCTGAAGGCGCAGGGGATCACCGTCACCTGGAACGAATTCCCCGCCGGGCCGCAAATGCTCGAAGCCCTGAATGTCGGCAGCATTGATCTGGGGGTGGTCGGCGAGACCCCGCCGGTGTTTGCCCAGGCCGCCGGTGCCGACCTGCTATATGTCGCCAACGAACCGGCATCGCCGCAGGCCGAGGCCATTCTGGTGCCGAAAGGCTCCGACATCAAAACGCTGGCCGACCTGAAGGGCAAGCGGGTGGTGCTGAACAAGGGGTCGAACGTCCATTACCTGCTGGTGCAGGCGCTGAAAAAGGCCGGACTGCAATACAGCGACATCACCGTGTCCTACCTGCCGCCCGCCGATGCCCGCGCCGCCTTTGAGAAGGGTGCGGTGGATGCGTGGGTAATCTGGGACCCGTTCGCCTCGGCTGCCGAAGCCCAGAGCGGTGCCATTCGTCTGGCCGATGCCACCGGGCTGGCCGACAATCACAACTTTTACATCGCCCGTCGTCCCTTTGCCGAGCAGCATCCGGTGGTTCTGAAACAGACGCTGGATGAAATCGCCAAAGAGGGCGGCTGGATCACCACCCATCTGGACGAAGCGGCGGCCATTGTCGCCCCCCAGATCGGCCTGAGCTTCGACATCACCCGCACCGCGTTTGGCCATTACGGCTATGGCGCCAAACTGGTCAACGAGGATGTCACCCAGCGCCAGCAGAAAATTGCTGATGCCTTTTACGACCTGAAACTGATCCCGAAAAAGGTCGAGGTCTCACCGGTGGTCTGGCGGCCCGGTCTGACCAACTAAATCCTTCTCTCCCTCCTCCCGTCCTTATCCCCTCTTCCCGACAGGTGACCCCATGACCAGGATTTCTACCGTTTCTGCCAAGGCCTCGATCCTCAACATCGAACGGCTGACCCCGACCATCGGCGCCTATGTGAACGATGTTGATCTGGCCGATGTCAGCAATCCGTTGCTGCGTGAAGCCTTGAAAGCGGCGCTGGCCGACTATCAGGTGCTGTTCTTCCGCGACCAGACGCTGACCACCGACCAGCAGATTGATGTGGCCCGCGTGTTTGGCGACCCCGACAAGGCCAAAGCCTATTTCAAGCGCCACGAGCAGAAATCAGTGATCGAACTGATCGAAGCCATTCCGGGCGCCCGTCCGGCCCGCACCGACCAGTGGCACGCCGACATCACCTTCTCGGACAATCCGCCGACCGGTACCGTCCTCTATGCCCGTGAACTGCCTCCGCTGGGCGGTGACACCCTGTGGGCCAGCGCCACCCGCGCCTATGACCTGATCGCGCCGGAATTGCAGGCCTATCTTGAAACCCTGCAAGCGGTGCATTCGATCGAACACAGCGGCTGGCCGGACCATTTCCTCGCCAAGCCGAACGGTGAAGAGCTGTACCGTCAGGCGCGCGCCGAACGGCTGCCGACCGTCCATCCGGTGGTGCGCACCCACCCGGTCACCGGCCGCAAGATCCTGTACGTCAATCCGAACTTCACCAGCCACATCAAGGGCCTGCAACGCCCGCAAAGCGACGCCCTGCTGAGCTACCTGTTCAGCCTGTTCAACAAGCCCGACGTGCAGGTGCGCCTGCGCTGGCAACCGAACACCGTCGCCATCTGGGACAACCGCGCCACCCTGCACTATGCGGTGTCCGATTACATCGGCGAATACCGCCTGCTGCACCGGGTGACCTTTGGCGAAGATCAGGCGTTCTGATCGGTCTGCCCCCTCCCGCCCGGAGAGCCCCCCTCTCTCCGGGCGGTGAGCAGAAACCGTTTCCATCGCCGCAGGAGTCCCGATGATGGCCTTTCCCCGTCTGTCTGCCCTCGCCCGCCCGCTGGTTCCCTGGCTTGTGCCGTTGCTGCTGCTGGCCGTGTGGCAGGCGGCAACCCAAAGCGGCTTTGTGTCCTCCCGCATTGCCCCGGCTCCATCGGCGGTGGCGGCCTCGGCCTATGCTCTGCTGATCTCCGGCGAGCTGCTGCATCATCTGTGGTCCAGCTTTCAGCGCGCCAGCATCGGGTTCCTGATCGGCGGCGGGCTGGGATTTGTACTCGGCCTGTTGAGTGGCAGCATCCGCAGCTTTGAGCTGCTGTTTGATACCACCGTCCAGATGATCCGCAACGTCCCGCATCTGGCGCTGATCCCGCTGGTGATCCTGTGGTTTGGCATTGATGAAACCGGCAAGCTGTTTCTGGTCGCCCTCGGGGTGCTGTTTCCCGTTTACCTCAATACCTTTCACGGCATTCGCGCCGTCGACAAGGGACTGATTGAGATGGGGAAATCCTATGGTCTGGGTCCGATTGGCATTTTTACCCAGGTGATCCTGCCCGGAGCCTTGCCGTCCATTCTGGTCGGGGTGCGCTTTGCGCTCGGCTTTACCTGGCTGACGCTGATCGTGTCGGAAACCATCGCTGCCTCCAGCGGCATTGGCTACATGGCGATGAATGCCCGCGAGTTCTTCCAGACCGACGTGGTGGTGGTGGCGATCCTGCTGTACGCCCTGCTCGGCAAGGTCGCCGATCTGGCCGCCCGCTGGCTGGAACAGCGCCTGTTGCGCTGGAACCCGGCCTACGCCTGACCATCTGCCACCCCTGCCCCGTTACACTCATCTCAGGAGCCAAGGCATGTACAGTCCTTCGACCCGTCCCCAGCCGACCGACCTTGACAGCAACAGCACGCCCGATGCGTCCAGCGGGGTGGCGGTCTCGGTTGCCGCCCTGCAAAAATCCTTTGGTGCCCGCCGTGTGCTGCACGATCTGGACCTGACCATCCGCCCCGGCGAATTCCTCGCCATCGTCGGGCACAGCGGATGCGGCAAAAGCACCCTGCTGCGCCTGCTGGCCAACCTCGATCCCGCCAGCAGTGGCAGCATTCTGCTGGATGGAACGCCGGTCGCCCGTCAGCAGGAAGAGCTGCGCCTGATGTTTCAGGACGCCCGCCTGCTGCCGTGGAAAAGCGTCTGGGCCAATGTCACCCTTGGCCTGAAAGGCTCGCGGGCGGACCTTCGTCGTCAGGCGCTGGAAGCCCTGAACAGCGTCGGTCTGGCTGAACGGGCCGATGACTGGCCCGGCCAGTTGTCCGGCGGTCAGCGCCAGCGGGTGGCTTTGGCCCGCGCCCTGATCCACAAGCCGCGCCTGCTGCTGCTCGACGAGCCACTGGGGGCACTGGATGCGCTGACCCGGATCGAGATGCAGGGCCTGATCGAGCGTCTGTGGCTGCGCCATGGCTTTACCGCCGTGCTGGTGACCCACGATGTCACCGAAGCGGTGGCGCTGGCCGACCGGGTGATCCTGATCGAGGACGGTGCCATTACCCTTGACCAGCCGGTGGCACTGGCCCGCCCACGCGAACGCGGCGAACCGGCCTTTGCCGATCTGGAACAGACCGTCCTCAACCGGGTGTTGCGACAGGACCATCAGGCAGACCCCGTTACGCCCCCGGCACAGCCGACCAGACAGCCGCGCGGCGATGCGTCGTTGTCGGCGGCACAGTGGGCGGCCTATCCGTCCCTGTAAGCCCAACAGACCCCGCAAAAGGAGACCGTCCATGCCAGTCTATCCTTTCAGCCAGGCCTATTACGATGTGGTGGTGATCGGCGGCGGTGCATCGGCGGTCGCCGTGCTGGTCGCTCTGGAAGAAACCGGCGACTTCCGTGGCTCGGTGGCGATCATTGATCCGGCGTCGCGCCTCAGTCTGGGGCAGGGTGTGGCCTATGGCGCAGCCCGCTCGACCCATCTGCTGAACGTTCCTGCCGGGCGCATGGGCCTGAGCATCCACAATCCCGCCGACTTCCTGCAGTGGGCGCGGGCGCACGGGGTCAAGGCGCAGGCCGAGGACTTTTTACCCCGCCGCCTGTATGGCTCGTACCTGTCGTCGCATCTGGTGACCTCCTCGGTCAACTGGAGCCACCTGCGCGGCGAAGCGGTTGATGTTCAGCCGACCGGAGCCTGCTGGCTGGTGACGCTGAACGACCAGCGCCGGTTCCGCGCCGGGGCCGTGGTGCTGGCGGTCGGAGGTCCGGCGTCGGCTCCCCTGCCGTGGAGCGGCTCGGCGGACAGTCGGCCCAACACCCTGATTGATGACCCGTGGCCACTGTACAGCGACGGCGATGACCGCTGGATTTCCTCGCTGTCGGCCCGGCTGGTCCCGACCTCTGGCCCGGTGCTGATTGTCGGCAGCGGCCTGACCATGATCGACATGGTGCTGTCCTTGCGACAGGCACGGGCAGCAGGCGATATCCATGTGCTGTCGCGGCGGGGACTGTGGCCCCTGCCCTATGGCACATCCTCGCCCCTGCCCCCCGAAATGGCGACGGCGGTGAAGCTGTGGGCGTTGTCGGCACGGCAGGGGCAACCGCTGTCCCGCCTGTGGCAGGGCATCCGCCACCTGATTCGCCAGCATCAGGGCAACGGCGGTGACTGGCGCGACATCATCGAGGCCGTCCGCCATCACCTGCCCGCCCTGTGGCCGGTGCTGTCCGATGATGACAAGCGGCGCTTTTTGCGCCATGGCCTGCCCTACTGGTCGATCCACCGCCACCGTCTGCCGGAACAGCATGTCGAAACCCTGAATGCCTTGCGACAGGAAGGACGCCTGCACAGCCACAAGGGCCGCCTGCATGGCCTGTCGGCGGTTGAACGTCAAACCGGTCGGCCCCTCGGCATCAAGGCCGAATTCACCCCGCGCGGCAGGGGGACTGTCGAGCACCTGACCGTCGATTGGGTGTACAATTGCACCGGTGCCTCGTTCGACATTTCAAAGCCGGACTCGCCGCTGATCTGGCGGCTGTGGCAAAGGGGCCTGCTCCAGCAAGGCCCGGCGGGGCTGGGGGTTGACGTCAACACCAGCGGCTGCGTCGGCAGTGAGCACGGCGGCCTGTACCTGATCGGGCCGCTGGCCCGTGGGCGGCAGTGGGAAACCACCGCCATGCCGGATATCCGGGTGCAGGCGGCCCGCCTTGCCACCAGCCTGTTGCGACATCAGGGCGGCCAAAGCCCGCGCCGCACTACGGTTGCCTGGCTGCGGGCACAACTGTCCCCGAGTCTGTAGCCCATCATCGAACCACAACGGCAAAACCCCGGACAGCCTGCTGGTTGTCCGGGGTTTTTGACCTCATCACAGCGACGCCCGCTGTTGCCCCTGCGCCTGACGCTGCAGAATCAGTGCCAGCGTGGTGCTTTCCAGCACCCGCACATGCGCCTGATGGGCCTCGGCAAACGATTGCCGCAACAGACACTCTTCGCCATCGCAATCATCGCACCGCTGATAGGCGGTGCGACTGAGGCACGGCAGCGGCGCAATCGGCCCGTCAATCAGGCGCATCACATCGGCCAGCGTGATCAGGTCTGCCGGTTTCAACAGGACATAGCCGCCGTGTTTGCCTCGGCGGCTGGTCACCAGCCCGTGAAATTTCAGGTCCAGCAGAATCTGTTCGAGAAACTTTTTCGGGATGCGCTGGCTTTCCGCAATGTCGGAAATCAGCAGCGGCTGATCGCCGGGATGCGACGCCAGCATCAACAAGGCACGCAAGGCGTATTTGGCTTTTTGGGACAGCATTGCCGACGATCGCCGTAGGTCTGGGGTTTTCATGTCAACGGAACGCTCACGCATACGCGCCTGTACAGGCTTCGTCAATTCCATCGGGGCTTTTTTCGGTCCGTTTGGTGCTTTGGGCAGGCGAAATCCACCTGCGGCGATAAACGGTGAAAATTCCCCCTTGCAATCACTACCTAATTTGTAGTGATAATGTACATGGAAATCAATTCACATTAAGGATTGGCAAAATGGCTTTCAGCGCAAAACAGACCTTTTATGCGGCCTTGACCTCGGTCCTGATCGCAGGCGGAGCCGCCAGCAGCGTGGCGCAGGCCGATACCACCCTGCTGAACGTGTCCTATGACCCGACCCGTGAGCTGTACAAAGAGTTTAACGCTGCCTTTGCCGAAGACTACAAAAAGCAGACCGGCGAAACCGTCACCCTGCGCATGTCACACGGCGGTTCCGGCAAACAGGCCCGGTCGGTGATCGATGGCCTCGAAGCCGACGTGGTGACGCTGGCGCTGGCCTATGACATTGACGCACTGGTGGAAAATGGCGGCCTGCTGGGCGCCGACTGGCAGAACAAGTTTGCCTCCAACAGCGCGCCCTACACCTCGACGATTGTGTTTCTGGTCCGCAAGGGCAACCCGAAGGCCATCCACGACTGGTCCGACCTGACCCGGCAGGGCGTGCAGGTGATCACCCCGAATCCCAAGACCTCGGGCGGGGCGCGCTGGAATTATCTGGCGGCGTGGGGCTGGGCGGAAAAGGCCTATAACGGCGATGACGCCAAGGTGCGCGGCTACATGCGTGACCTGTTCAACAACGTGCCGGTGCTTGATACCGGTGCCCGTGGGGCCACCACCACCTTTGTGCAGCGCGAACTGGGCGATGTGCTGCTGGCGTGGGAAAACGAAGCCTTCCTCGCCATCGAAGAACTGGGGCCGGACAAGTTTGAAATCGTCGTCCCGCCGTTCAGCATTCTGGCTGAACCGCCGGTGGCAGTGGTTGACAAGGTGGTCGACAAGCGCGGCACGCGCAAGGTGGCCGAAGCCTATCTGAATTATCTCTACTCGCCGACCGGACAAAAGATCGCCGCGAAGAACTACTATCGCCCGATCAGCCCGCAATACGCCGATCCGCAGGACCTGAAGCGGTTCCCGGCGATTGATCTGGTGAAAATCGACGACCCGCTGTTTGGTGGCTGGCAAAAGGCCCAGAAGACCCATTTCAGCGATGGCGGCGTCTTTGACCAGATCTACCAGCCGAAGTAAGCTGAGTATCAGCCCATTCCTGCGCCCTGCCCGGTTTCCGCCGGGCAGGGCTCAAGGTTAACAGGAGAGCAGCGGATGAGCGTCCTCGCCAGCGCCCGCAGGCCCGCCAGAGTCATTCCCGGCTTCGGGATCACCCTTGGCTTTACACTAGCGTATCTGTCGTTATTTGTGCTGATCCCGCTGTCGACCGTCGCCTTTAAAACCATCGACATGGGGTGGAGCGGCTTTTGGGGTGTTCTGACCGATCCGCGCACCCAGCATGCCCTGTACCTCAGCTTTGGCACCGCCCTGATTGCGGCGCTGGTCAATGCCGTCTTTGGCCTGCTGATTGCCTGGATGCTGGTCCGCTACACCTTCCCCGGCCGCCGCCTGATTGACGCCGCAGTGGACCTGCCGTTTGCCCTGCCCACCGCCGTTGCCGGGATTGCCCTGACCGCCCTGTATGCCGATAACGGCTGGATCGGCAGCATCCTCCACGGTCTGGGGCTGAAGGTGGCTTATACCCCGGTCGGGATTGTGGTGGCGCTGGTGTTCATCGGCCTGCCGTTCGTGGTCCGCTCGGTGCAGCCGGTGCTGGAAGACCTCAATCTTGATGTCGAGGAAGCCGCCGCCACGCTGGGGGCCACCCGTTGGCATACCTTCAGCCGGGTGATCCTGCCTGCTGCCCTGCCGTCGTTGCTGACCGGCTTTGCGCTGGCCTTTGCCCGTGGCGTCGGAGAATACGGCTCGGTGATCTTCATTGCGGGCAACCTGCCAAAAGTGTCGGAAATCGCCCCGCTGCTGATCGTCATCCGCCTCGAAGAATTCAACTATGCCGGCGCCACCGCCATCGCCGCCCTGATGCTGGCGATTTCCTTCCTCGGCCTGCTGGCAATCAACCTGCTGCAAGCCTGGAACCGCCGCCGCACCGGGGGAGAATAAGCGATGAAATCCTCGTTGATTGCCGCCAATCGCGGTGCCCTGATTGCCGAAAGCGCCCTGATCCGCACGGTTATCGTGCTGGTCGGTGTGGCCTTTCTGGCCCTGTTCCTGTTTATGCCGCTGGTGCTGGTGTTTGCTCAGGCGCTGTCGTCCGGCCTCGGGGCCTATTTCGCCGCCCTGATTGAACCTGATGCCTGGGCTGCCTTGAAACTGACCCTGCTGGTGGCGGTCATTTCCGTTCCCCTCAACCTGATTTTCGGGCTGGCGGCGGCGTGGGCGATTGCCAAGTTCTCGTTCCCCGGCAAAAGCCTGCTGATCACCCTGATCGATTTGCCCTTTTCCGTTTCGCCGGTGATTGCCGGGCTGATTTACGTGCTGCTGTTCGGCAGCCGGAGCTGGCTGGGACCGTGGCTGAGTGCGCACAACATTGAAATCGTCTTTGCCATTCCGGGCATTGTGCTGGCGACGATCTTTGTCACCCTGCCGTTTGTCGCCCGCGAGTTGATCCCGCTGATGGAGCAGCAAGGTACCACCGACGAGGAAGCCGCCCGCACGCTGGGCGCTGGTGGCCTGAAGATTTTTTTCCGCGTGACGCTTCCAAATGTAAAATGGGGGCTGTTGTACGGCGCACTTCTGTGTAATGCTCGGGCCATGGGAGAATTCGGGGCCGTTTCGGTGGTGTCCGGGCACATCCGCGGTGTCACCAACACCATGCCGCTGCACGTCGAGATCCTGTACAACGAATACAACTTTGCCGCCGCCTTTGCCGTTGCCTCCCTGCTGGCCATTCTGGCGTTACTGACGCTGGTGCTGAAAACCTGGCTGGAATCCCAAGGAGCCGGAAACGGTTCCAACAAACACTGACTCATTGTAATTTTTGTGAAATCTCAAGGGTTTACACTATGAAAATCGACATCCGGAACCTTCACAAGGACTACAACGGCAGCGGTGTTCCCGCCCTGAACGGCGTCAATCTGACCATCGAACACGGCGAACTGGTGGCATTGCTGGGGCCGTCGGGGTCCGGCAAGACCACCTTGCTGCGCTCGATCGCCGGTCTTGAAAGCCCGACCTCGGGCGCGATCCTGTTCGACGGTCAGGATGCCCTGCATCAGGATGTCCGTGACCGCAACGTCGGCTTTGTCTTTCAGCATTACGCCCTGTTCCGTCACATGACGGTGCTCGATAACGTCGGCTTCGGGCTGAGTGTCCGCCCGCGCAACCGCCGCCCGGCGGCCAGTGAAATCGACCGTCGCGCCCGAGAACTGCTGGCTCTGGTCCAGCTCGACGGGCTGGAAGGCCGCTATCCGTCGCAGCTGTCCGGTGGCCAGCGCCAGCGCGTCGCCCTCGCCCGTGCGCTGGCCATCGAGCCGAGCGTCCTGCTGCTCGACGAGCCGTTCGGGGCGCTGGATGCCAAGGTGCGCAAGGACCTGCGTGCCTGGCTGCGCGACCTGCACGACCGCACCGGCCATACCACGGTGTTCGTCACCCACGATCAGGAAGAAGCCCTTGAGCTGGCCGACCGGGTGGCGATTGTCAACCGGGGCCAGATTGAGCAGATTGCCCCGCCGCTGGCGCTGTACCGCTCGCCCGCCACGCCCTTCGTTTATGAATTCCTCGGCTCGGTGAACGTGTTGCCGGTCGATGTGCGCGACGGCAAGGCCTTCCTTGACGGCTGCCCGGTTCCGCTGGCCGATGCCGCTCAGGGCACCGATGCCGGAGCCTATCGCATGTACGTTCGCCCGCACGACCTGCGCCTGTCCGAACAGCGCACTCCGGGCAGCGGAGCACTGGGCGTGCTGCAAAACGTCCGCCTGTCTGGCGGGCTGGTGCGGCTGGACCTGAAGCTGGACCTGATTGCCCGCCCGATCGAAGTCGAACTGCCGGTGTCCGATCCGCGCTGGAGCGACTGGAAAAAAGGTGACAAACTGGCAATTGCCGCTGACCGGTTCCATCTGTTTCCCCAAGCTGCCTGAGATCATTCCTGACAGTGGACCCGTTCCGGCCTGCCCGTTCTGATCATGGACGGGCAGGCCTTGCTCATTTCAGGGTTCCGCCGCCATGACCGCCTCCCAGCTCACCATCTGTGCCATCCTGCTGTTGACCCTGCTGTGCTTTGCCTGGGGGCGCTGGCGGCATGATCTGGTGGCGATGACCGCCCTGCTGACAGCCGTCCTTGCCGGTCTGGTCCCGACCGAAGCCGCCTTTTCCGGCTTTGCCAATCCGGCAGTGATCAGCGTTGCTGCCGTTCTGGTGATCGGGCGCACTCTCGGCAGCAGCGGCTTGCTGGACCGGGCGACCCTGTGGCTGGATCGCTTGCCGGGGGGCACCACCGCCCTGCTGGCCCTGACCTGCGGGTGTGGCGGTCTGGTGTCAACAATGCTTAATAACGCCGGGGCGCTGGCCCTGTTGTTGCCCGCCACCCTTGCCATCGCCAACCGTCGGGGCCTGTCGCCGTCCCTGCTGCTGATCCCGTTGTCCTTTGCCACCCTGCTGGGCGGGATGGTCACCCTGATCGGCACACCGCCCAATCTGGTCATTGCCCAGATGATCCGGCACAGCGGCGGCCAGACGCTGGACATGTTTGATCTGGCGGTGGTTGGTGGACCGATTGCTTTGGTCGGGATTGCCTACCTCGTCCTTGTCGGCTGGCATCACCTGCCCGAGCGCATGCCCCCCGCCGAGCCCAGTGGCGGCGCCGGTCTGGGGCGCTATCACAGCGAAGTCGCCATCAGTGCCGGTGGTCCGCTGGACGGACTGCCACTGCCCCAGCTCGAGCACCGCCACCCGGTGCGGGTCCACGGCGTGGTGCGGGATGGACGGCACCTGTTTGGCCGCCGGGAAGACTGGTCCTGTCAGGCCGGGGACATCCTGCTGCTGGACGCCGAAGCCTCCGTCCTCGATACCCTGCTGGCAACCGGCGCGGTGCGGTTTTCGCCTGTTCGTCTGGCTGGCGAGCCGGAAGAGGTCTGCGAAATGACCCTGCCGCCGCAAAGCCTCGCGCTGGGCAGTACTGCCGACAGCTTGCATCTGGATCAGCGGTTCGCGGTGTCGCTGCTGGCGATCTCACGGCAGGGACAACGCTTTGAAGGCAGCCTGTCGCAAATGCGCCTCGGTGCCGGCGATGTGCTGATGCTGTCCGGCTCGGCCCCGGCGCTGAACAAGGTCAGCGAGGACCTCGGCCTGCTGCGTCTGGCGCCGCGCGATCCCGCCATTCGCCCCCGCCACCCGCTGTGGGCCACCGCCTGCTTTGCCCTCGCCGTTCTGGTCAGCACCCTGCATCTGACCACCCCGTCGGTGGCCCTGATGGCGGCGGTGGTCGCCATGGTCCTGATCGGAGCCCTGGACCTGCCCAGCCTGTACCGCCGCATTGACTGGTCGGTGCTGGTCCTGCTGGCGGCGCTGATCCCGCTCGGTGATGCCTTTGCCAGCACCGGGGCCGCCGACTGGCTGGCCCGTGGGCTTGCCTCGCTGCCCCTCAGCCAGACCCCCTATGGCCTGCTGGCGCTAGCCTTGCTGCTGGCCATTGCCATCACCCCGATCCTGAACAATGTTGCCACCGTCCTGATGCTGGGACCAATCGTCATCAGTCTGGCCGAGGCAGGCCAAATTTCGCCCACACCGCTGCTGGTGGCGGTCGCCATCGGAGCATCAACCGACTTTCTCACCCCCTTTGGTCACCACAACAACACCATCGTCATGGGGCTGGGCGGATACCAGTTCCGCGACTACAGCCGGGCTGGCTGGCCGCTGACCCTGATCGTTTTCGGCCTGTCACTGTGGTTGATTCCACTGGCTTTTCCCTTCTGACCCAGGCCCGGAAAAAAAAGTTCACATTTCTGCATTTTAGCTATTGTCAGCCTGTGCCGAAGTCTTTATAAGCTGGGCTCCCGACGATGACGCGACAGCGACAGTCGAAACGGGCCCTGGTAGCTCAGTTGGTAGAGCATGCGACTGAAAATCGCAGTGTCGGTGGTTCGAATCCGCCCCGGGGCACCACTTTAAACCCTCGAAACCGAAAGGTCTCGAGGGTTTTCCATTTGGCTGTCTTTCCCCGTTGCAGCAAGGTTTTGTCATGTCCCCGCGCGTTCGCCGTATCGTCTATGTCATCCTGTACGAGATCATCGCCATTGCCATGACCTCGGCCGCCATGATCGCTCTCGGCCATGAAAGCGAGACATCGGGACTGACCGCCGTCCTGTCTTCGGCCATTGCACTGGCATGGAACTGGGTGTTCACCTCGGCCTTTGAACGGTGGGAATCCCGTCAAACCGTGCGCGGGCGCAGCCTGCTGCGGCGGGTCGTCCACGCCATCGGCTTTGAAGGCGGCCTGACCTTTTTCCTCGTGCCCCTGTTCGCCTGGCTGCTGCAGGTTTCCCTGTGGGAAGCCCTGATGATGGACATCTCCCTGCTGGTGCTGTTTCTGGTCTACACCTTTGTGTTCAATCTGGCCTTTGACAAGATGTTCGGCCTGCCTGCCTCGGCGGCCTGAAGCAGCGTGCCTGCGTCAGGTCACAGGAGACGACAGTTTGGGAACAAGGACGTGGAGTGCTGCTCCACACCTCGCTGGGGCCAATCGGCCCCAGCCCCCATCCCTCTGATCATAAAAGAAAAAATGGGGGCCCGGGGGCATCGCCCCCCAAGTGAACGGTCGGGGCCTCAGGCCCCGAATGGGTCTGGGCGATACCCACTCTTTTTCAGAAACTGTCGCCTACTGTGCGCCATCAGAGAGTCGCGGTCAGAAATGCGGCAATCTCGCGCTCCAGCGTGCGATGGATCGCAGCCCGGTCAACGTCGGGCTGATCACGGCAGACCAAAGGCACCTCGGCGGTGATGGCCTCCGGGCAGGGATCGACAAACACAAAATGCTGTCCCGGTACCACGGCGACCTGTGGCGGGGTCGGCAAGGCATGGGCCAGCATCAGCGCATTGCCCGCCGCCGCCATATAGCTGTCGTCCTGAGGCCGATACAGCAGGATGGGGATGCCAACAGGGGCAAGACCAGCGGCATCGAACATGATTGCCAGCGGGTCCAGCAAAACCAGCGCCTTCAGACGCAGCTCGGTGGGGGCAATCCACGCAGCCAGATCCGCCGATACAGGCGCCGATCCCCCGGCCCGGCAGGCTCCGTCTTCCGTAGCGGGCGGGGTCTCGCAATAGATATCCGCGAGGACAAAATCCGGCCGTGCACCAGCAAGCACAAGAGCGGTATAGCCCCCTGCAGAATAGCCAATCATCCCGACACGATCAGGGTCCGCGCGGGATGCAAAGCGGTCGTCGTGCAGGAGCGCATCCAGGGCGGCAATCGCTTGCTGTGGGCGGTCCATCAGCACCTGAGCCTGACTGCTGGCCAACGGCTTGCCCGCAGCGTCACCCACATGCGTCGGGGCAATCACGACAAATCCCTCGCGCGCCAGCGATGCAGCCAGTTGACGGTGATTCAGGGGACCGCCCTGTCGCCCGTGGGACAGCAGAACAACCGGAAATCGCCCCTCTGCCACCGGAGCATCCAGACTGGCCGCGATCTCAAAGGGACCAGCCTGCCAGGGACTTTCCTCGGCCTCCGTGGGATACCACACAATAACGTCAGCCGATCCTGCCGCATCAGCCCTACCCAGCTTGGCGATGCCAGCGTGAAACGGCGATGCCGACACATCAGCGCTGCACAGAACACCCCAGAATGCCAGCAGGCAAAGCAGACGACGCATGGACAGGACCCCGGAGCAGCGAGCGCAAAACAGGGGCACGATTTTGGCCACACCCACTGTGGCACGTCAAAATGTTCCTGCAAAAGAAGAACATTCCAGCATACTGTGATGACGGTCACAGAAAGCGTTGAACCACAACAATCTTGGTTATAATTATCTATATTGTACACAATACTCCAAAAGCACAAGAGCAGTAATCCTGCATCCCAGCCCCAAAATTTTGATCACATTATCAAGGCGCCTCAATCAGACATCGCTGAAAAATCCCCATTTATAGGTAATTTTCGTCATTTTTTTACCCTTATTGGTATAAATCTCTATTGCACCTTTAAAAGCAATCTCCCACTCTCGCCTGAACTGCGATGGGTGGGGAGTGATCATGTTGTCCCAATTTGCTGAACGTCTGCCAATCCGGCTTCAGATCGCCTTGCCGATGCTGAGCGTGATTATTTTAGGGTTATTGGTGCTGATTGGTGTGACCAGCACCATTCAGTTCAACGAAGCCCGTCATTCGGCTTCTCAGCAAATGCGAGGACTTGCCACCAGCGAAGTCGCCTCGGTTATCCGCTATTTCGAAGAAGCCTCGCACATGGCCCGGCAGGCGTCGGTGATGACCGCCACCCTGCTGAAGGAAAAGGCCTTTGACCGACAGATCTTCTCGCGCATCCTGCTCAATACCCTCGAAGACCACAAGGAACTGACCGGTTTTTACGGTGGCTTCGAACCGAATTTCGATGGTCAGGACGCCGCCGCCCGCGGTACCCCGCTGGGGGACGAAAACGGGCGTTATCTGATGTACGCCACCCGTGATGACAGCGGTCACACTCAGGTCGAAATTTCCCCCATGACCGGTGATGCTGCCGAAGACGAGTGGTACAACACCCCGATGAAAAGCCAGAAGGACACCTTCACCGCCCCTTACGCCGATCTGGTCGGCGGAGAAACGGTGCTGATGACCTCTGCCGTTTCGCCGGTGGTGATTGATGGCAAATCGGTCGGGGTGATCACCGTTGACCTCGGACTGAACCGCCTGCACACCATGCTGGGGAAAATCAAGCCGCTGGATAGCGGTTACCTGATGCTGATTTCGGCCAATGGCCAGTGGATTGCCACCCCGGATAAAAGCAAGCTGGGAACACCCGTCGCCGACAAGGACATCCTCGACATTTTCGCCCGTACCCAGAAAGGCGAAACCGTCGAAACAATCCTGCCCGACAGCAAGGGCGATAACTACGTCCTGCAAATGATCCCGGTCAAATTCAGCGAAAACAGCGGCATTTGGGGCTTTGCGGTGGTGGTCCCCGAAGACACCATTCTGGCCAATGCCCGCCAGACCCGCTGGTTGCTGATTGGCACCGGCGGAGTGATCCTGCTGATCGCTGCCGCCCTGACCATGTTCCTCGGCAGGCGGATTTCGGTGCCGGTGCTGCAAATGACCGCCGCCATGAAGAGGCTGGCCGAAGGCGATCTCACCACCGAAATTCGCGGCAGCAAGCGCGGCGATGAAATGGGCGCCATGGCCCGCGCCGTCGAAGTGTTCAAAAGTCATGCCCTCGCCGTGCGTGCGATGGAAGAACAGACCCGCCAGCAGGAACAGAAAGCCAGCGAAGACCGCAAGCGTCTGCTGGTGTCGATGGCCGAAACCTTCCGCCGCCACGTCGGCGAGCTGGTCGGATCGGTTGCCAACAGTGCCCACGCCATGCAGTCACAGGCAGGCCAGATGGCGGAAAGCGCCACCTCGGTATCGCAGGACTCCTCCACCGCTTCGTATGCCGCCGGGCAGGCCAGCACCAACGTGCAGACAGTGACCGCCGCCAGTACGGAAATGGCCCGCTCGATTGCCATCATCCGGGAACAGGTGTCGGTTTCCGCCGACATCGCCAATCAGGCGGTCGAGCAGGTCAACCGCAATCAGGTCACCATGGAACGGCTGTCCAGCGCGGCCAGCAAGATTGGCGAAGCCATCACCCTGATCAACGCCATCGCCAGCCAGACCAACCTGCTGGCCCTGAACGCCACCATCGAGGCCGCCCGCGCCGGAGATGCCGGCAAGGGCTTTGCCGTGGTGGCCAACGAGGTCAAGCAACTGGCCAGCCAGACCGCCAGCGCCACCGGCGAAATCAGCGCACAGGTGGAAGCGGTGCAGCAGTCGTCCAGCGAAGCCATTCAGGCCATTGGCTCGATCGGGGAAACCATCAGCGAAATCAGTGAAATCTGCCAGGAAATCGCCCAAGCGGTGGAGCAGCAGAAGAGTGCCACCGAAGAAATCAGCCGCAGCATCTGTCAGGTGGCTGATGGGACCAGCGAAGTTTCCAGTGCCATCAGCAGCGTGAAGGACCGCGCCGCCGACAGCCATCACGGGGCGGAAACGGTGCTCGAAGCCTCGCAGCGGCTGGCGCAGGATGCCCGCGCCCTGTCGGCGCAGGTGGACTCGTTCCTCGCCAACCTGCAGGCGGCATAACAACAAAAAGGGCGTTTTCCGGTTGGTCAGACAGCCGGAAAACGCCCTTTTTCTTTTTTACCCCAGTGCCTTGACCGCTTCCAGCACTGCGGCAGCGTGTCCGGCGACCTTTACCTTCGGCCAGACCTGTGCCACCCGCCCGTCACGGCCAATCAGCACCGTGGTGCGCTCGATGCCCATATAGCTGCGGCCATACATCGACTTTTCCACCCACACGCCATAGGCTTCGCACAGGCTGCCGTCTTCGTCGGCCAGCAGCGGGAACGGCAGGTCGTACTTGCTGACGAACTGGTCATGCTTTTTGACCGGATCGCGCGAGGCCCCCACCACCACCGCGCCTGCGGCCTGAAACTCGGCGTGCAGGTCGCGGAAGCTCTCGGCTTCCTTGATGCAGCCCGAGGTCAAATCCTTGGGGTAAAAATACAGCACCACCGGCTTGCCCAGCTGCTCGGCCAGGGCAAAACGTCCGCCGCCATTGACCGGCAGGTCAAAGGAAGGAGCCGCAGCCCCGATCTCTATCGCCATGTTTGCAAACTCCTTTATGCAGTCGCGCTGTCGGTACGAAGACGGGCAGCGTCGGCGGGGATTTCGATCAGCGCGCCAAAGACAGCGTATACCGCACCATACGTCTGCTCCATGTGCTGCTGCAATTGCTCAAAACTGGCGAGGCCCGCCGCCTGTGCCAGCCGGTGACGCAGCCCGTCCGAGGCTTGCGCCGGATCAAATGCGCCTTCGACCATGTGGCGGATGATCCCTTGCAGTTCCAGCCACAGGCAATGCGCCTGATCCAGCACCGCGAGCTGGTCGGCGGTCAACAACCCGGCCTCCCGCAGGGCCAGCAGCGCATCAGCCACATTGGCCCGCGCAATCGCCGGGTGCTGCGTGCCATGGCGCAGGATCAGGTACTGCACCAGAAACTCGATATCGACCAGACCGCCACGGGTCAGCTTGACGTCAAAGATACTCGCCGGTTTGCGTTCCCGCGCCATCAGGGCGCGCATGTTGGCGACATCGACCAGCAGCTTGTCCGGGTCGCGCGGACGGCACAGCACCTCCTGCACCGCAGCCTCGATCCTGCCCTGGAGCAGCGGATCGCCACAGACCACCCGCGCGCGGGTCAGCGCCAGATGTTCCCACGTCCAGGCATCGTCATTGTTGTACTTGATGAACGAGGTCAGGCTGACCGCCAGCGGCCCCTTGGACCCTGACGGACGCAGGCGCATGTCCACCTCGTACAACGACCCTTCGCGGGTCAGGGCGGTGATGCCGTTGATGAACCGCTGGGTCAGACGGATGTAATAATCCGCCCGTGACAGCGGACGCCGGCCATCGGACTGCTCGGCATCGCCGCTCACCTCATAGACGGTGATCAGGTCAAGGTCCGAGGTGGCGGTCATTTCCCGCCCGCCCATCTTGCCCATCGCAATCACACAGAACCCGCCGCCGGGAATTTCGCCATGGGTACGGGCAAATTCGGCACTGGTGGCGGTCAACAGGCGCGACAGCACCACATCGGCCACTGCGGTCAGGGCTTCCCCGGCCTGTCGGGCGGTCAACAGTTGTTGCAGGGTCTGCACGCCGATCTGGAACTTGTGGCTGTTGGCCCACAGGCGACACAGGTCCAGCGTTTCTTCATAGGCTGCCGACTGTGCCACCAGTTGATCGAGTTCGGTGGCCAGATCGTCACGGCCAAGCGGGGTATCAAAGAACCCCGGCGCCATCACCGCATCCAGGGTATTGCTGCGGCGGGCCAGAATGTGGGCCAGACGCGGCGCATCGCCCATGATCACCGCCACCAGATCCAGCAGACTGGGATTGGCGTGGAACACCGAGAAAATCTGCACTCCGGCGGGAAGCTGGCCGAGGAAATCGTCAAAATGCATGAACGCCTGATCGGGCTGCGAGGTCTTGCCCAGCGCCTTCAGCAGGGATGGCAACAGCTCGGTCAACAGCTCCTTGGCGCGGGTCGAGCGCAGAGCCCGATAGCGGCCATGGTGCCAGCCGCGCACGGTGGCCGCAATGCCCGCCACATTGCTGAACCCCATTTCGCCCAGCGTCCGCAGGGTATCGGGATCATCCTCCGCCCCGGTAAACACCAGATTGCCGACATCGCTCGACAGGTCGGGGGCTTCTTCAAACAAATCGGCATAATGGCTTTCGACCAGACACAGCGTGGAGCGCACCGCCTGATCAAAGCTGTCGAGGTCTTCAAAGCCCATAAAGGCCGCCAGATGCAGCAGCCGGTCCGGGTCGGCGGGCAAGGTCTGGGTCTGGGCATCGTCGATCATCTGCAACCGATGTTCGAGGGTGCGCAGGAAGCGATAGGCAACAGTCAGTTCGGCGGCCACCTGCGGCTTGACGTGGCTGTGCTCGACCAGCGCCTGCAAGGCTTCCAGCGTGCGCGAGGTGCGGGTTCCCGGCTCACGCCCGCCCCAGATCAATTGCTGGGTCTGGGCAAAGAACTCGATTTCACGAATGCCGCCCCGCCCCAGTTTGATGTTGTGACCGGCCACCGCCACCACCCCGCATCCCTTGTGGGCGTTGATCTGGCGCTTGATTGAATGGATGTCCTGAATGGCATAGAAATCCAGCGACTTGCGCCAGACAAAGGGCCGCAGATGGCGGACGAACTCGTCCCCCCGTTCCAGATCCCCGGCCAGAGCGCGCACCTTGATCATCGCCGCCCGTTCCCAGTTCTGGCCAAAGCTCTCGTAATAGGCTTCGGCGGCAACGGTCGAAATGCAGACCGCCGTTGAACCGGGATCAGGGCGCAAGCGCAGATCGGTGCGGAACACATAGCCGTCAGCGGTGCGCTCGTCCATGATACGCACCAGCGTTTTGGTCAGGCGGACAAAAAATTCGCTGACTGACTTGCGCCCGACATAGGTGATTTTATCGTAGTCATACAAGCAAATGATATCAATGTCGGACGAATAATTCAGTTCGCCCGCCCCCAGCTTGCCCATCCCCAGCACCACAAAACCGCTGTCCTTGCACGGCTGGTCAGGATGAGGCAGCACGATATGCCCACCCTCGGCCCCGTCGCGCAGAAGATGCGTTGCCGCCAGATCCAGTGCCAGCGCGGCATAGGTGGACAGCGCGCCCGTCACCTGCTCCAGGCTCCAGGCATGCGAGATGTCGGCCAGACCGCTCAGCAACGCCAGCCGCCGCTTGCCGACCCGCAGGCCCTTCATCAGGCGGGCGATGTCCTTTTCCCCGAACAGGGTATTGCGAACGTTTGTTTGCAGATCCTGCCACGCCGCATCCGGTCCTTGTGCCAGTACCTCGCACAGATAGGCCGGGTCTTTCAGCGCACACAGGGTCAGATAGGGGCTGTTGCCGAACAGGGCGGCCAGATACGGCAGATACGGCGAGCCGTCGGCAACGGCGGCCTGCAGCAGTAACTGCACCGCCGAATCATCGCTGCGGGTGGCATTTTCCAGCCAGCGTTCCAGCGCCACCGCCAGCGACGCCGCCGCGTGGGGAAGCGGCAATCCCGCCCGCAGTCCACGATGGGGCGGCAGCGGATGGGGGAACGAGCCAAAGCTGGCATGCAGGGGAAGAGCAGAAGAAGCGAGGGTCAAATCAGGCGTTCCCTATTTCTGTTTTTTAGCGCAAACTGCGGCCGGTTTTATCTGGCAAGACTGACCCACTTCAGGGGGTACGGTCAATGTCCGGTTGGTGTTTTCCTTTTAGCCGGAGTTCGGTCACCGGTGGTGCATGGCGCCGTTAGAGTCCTGTTTCATGTGCTTGGCGGTTTTGCCCTGCTGATCTTGCTGTGCCTGGGGCTGACCGCGTGGCGGTTGTCGCAGGGCCCGATTTCACTGAGCGCCTTGACCCCGTCCATGGAAGACGCAGTCAACGTTGACGGTGCACCCTTGCGGTTGCGGCTGGGCGACGTGCTGGTGGCATGGTCCGGCGGCGATCACCCGTTAGCCTTGCAGGTGACCGGCGTCCGCGCCGAAGACAGCAACGGCACCCTGGTCGCCAGCCTGCCCGAAGCCGCCGTCGAAGTCTCCCCCCGCTGGCTGATCCGCGGACAGCTCCGCCTGCGCAGTCTGGATATCGTCCGCCCGCACCTGAAACTGGTCCGGGGCAGCGATGGCGCGGTCAATCTGGGCCTGTTTGCCCAGCCCAAGGCCGACCCGGCCAGTCTGACCCCCGAGCCAGACCAGCGCGGCAATGACATGCTGGGCATCCTGCTGGCCGCCCTCGCTGGCGACACGGAAAAAGCCGGTCCGCTGGCCGAACTGCGACGGGTACGGCTGGTTGACGCCGATGCGGAAATCGAGGATCGCCAGCTTGGCGTCACCTGGCACGTCCCGCAAGCGTCAGCCGATCTGCAGCGAGAAGGACAGGCGGGGATTGCCCTGACCGCCTCGATGGCGGTTGACATCACGCCGCTGGCCGGGCAACCCGACCCCGACCCGTTGCGCCTTGATCTGCAAGGCCATTATGTCGCCGCCACCCAGTCCCTCACCCTTGATCTGAGCATGGCCGGGATCGAGCCCAACGAATTCGCCGAGGTTCTGCCCCAACTGGCTCCACTGGCCGGGATCGACCTGCCGCTGGGGGGCACCCTCAGCGCCGCCCTGACCATCACCCCACAGCACCTGCGGCTGGACCGGCTGGCTGCCACCCTGATCGCCGATCATGGGCAGGTCCACTTGCCTGCGGAAACTGGCGTCGGAGCCGATTACACCGTCAAGGGGCTGGAGCTGGCCGCCCATGCCGAGGCCCAACCCGGCCAGAACCTGCTGGATGTGGCCGATCACCCGGCGGCCCTGCGTGAACTGGCTCTCAGCAAACTGAACATCCTGCTGACCCCACCACAGGGAACAGGCACGTCGCGCGTCTCGGTCACCGCCCATCTGCGTCCCGCCGATGCCGGTGGCCTGCAAGGGCAGGTGATCGCAGAAACCGAAGCCGTGCCGGTGGCAGCACTGGCGGCATGGTGGCCGCAGGTGGTGGCCCCCAACCCCCGCGACTGGGTGATCACTCACCTGCGCGATGGCATCGCCGAAAAAGGTCGCTGGGATCTGGCCCTGAAGGGGGCGGACCTTGCCAGTCTGGAACCGGTTCACCTGAAAGGCCTGCTGCATGCCACCGGCATGACCGTCGATTACCTGCCCCCGATGCCGGCGGTGCGCGATGGGGTGGCCGATGTCGCCTTTGCCCTCGACACGCTGGACATCACCGTCCACAGCGGTGCGGTTCCCTTGCCGGGGCAAGAGCCGTTGCAGGTGCAAAAGGGGACAGTCCTGATGACCGGTCTCGATGCTCCCGAACAGATGACCGACATTTCCCTGCAAATCGACGGTGCCCTGCCCGCCGCCCTGATGGTGATCGACAGCCCGCCGCTGGGCTACGCCAGCAAGCTGGGCCTGAAGCCTTCTCAGGCCCGGGGCAAGGCCGAAACCACCCTGCAGATGCGCTTTCCGCCGCTGGCCGACCTGAAGCTGGACCAGATCGACGTCAAGGCCCATGGCAAGCTCAGCGGCGTCTCGCTCACCGGGGCGGTGTTCGGACAGGACCTGACCGACGGCGACCTGACGCTGGATGTGGATACCAAGGCCCTGAATGCCAAGGGACAGGCAGGGATTGGCGGCGTCCCGGCGTCGTTCGTCTGGAAAGAAGTCTTTTCCGGCCGCCCCTATCGCAGCCGCTACAAGGTCCATGCGGTGGTCGAGGAAGACAAGCGCGGCATTTTCGGCCTGACCTTCCCACCGTTTACCCCGCGCTATATCAGCGGCCCGGCCACCGCCGACATTGACCTGACGATTGTCAATTCCACCCTCAGCACCCTGCAGGCCGAGGTTGACCTGAAAAATGCCGGACTGAACATTCCCGGCCTTGACTGGCACAAGGCCGCTGGCACCCCGGCGCAGGCATCGGTGGCGGTGCGGATGGCAGGCAGTTCGGTGCGCGAAGTCCCCAGCTTCAAGGTTACCTCGGGCGACAGGCTGGCGCTGGAAGGCCGGGTGGATCTGGACGAGAAAAGCGGCCTGCAACGGCTGGACATCAACCGGGCCCGCATTGATGCCAGCGACTTTGCCGGTTCGCTGACCCGGCAGGATGACGGCGGCTATCTGGTGGACCTGCACGGATCGGCCTTTGATCTGGTCCCGTTCATGCGCCGCAAGCCCGCTGCGACGGCTGCCGCCGGAACTCCTGCCAGCAAACCCGAGCCGGAGACCCTGCCACCGCTGACCATCAAGGCCCGCTTTGACACGGTATGGATGGCCGAAGACGGAACGCTGGACCTGATCGACGCGCAGGCCCGCCGGGTGGATGGCGTGTGGCGCTGGGCCGAGGTTTCCGGGCAGGTCGAAGGCAACGACAGCTTTCAGTATAGCCTGACCCCACGCACCAATCGCGGCACCCTGCCGGACAAGCGGTCTTTCAAGGTCGAAAGCAGCAATGCCGGGGGGCTGCTGCGCTCGCTGGGGATGCTGGGGACCATGCAGGGCGGCACCCTGAAGGCCTCGGGAACTGTCACCCCGGAAGGCATTTCGACCGGTACTCTCGAAATCAACGATTACCGGCTGGTCGATGCCCCCATTCTGGCCCGCGTCCTGTCGGTCGCCGCCCTGACCGGCATCCTCGACAGCCTGCGCGGCGAAGGCATCGGCTTTGACCACCTGACCGCGCCATTTACCCTCAGTGATGATCTGCTGCTGCTGCGTGACTTCCAGACCAGCGGCGCGGCGCTGGGGATCACCGGCTCGGGCCGCGTTGACCTTACCCGTGATGAGGTCGATGTCGGTGGCACCGTCGTGCCCGCCTATGCCGTCAACAGTCTGGTGGGGAAAATCCCCCTGCTGGGCGGTCTGTTGTCCGGCTTCACCGAAGGCGGCGGCCTGATTGCCGCCACCTACAGCGTGCGCGGCAAGATCGAAGAGCCGGACATTTCGGTCAATGCCCTGTCGGCACTGGCACCGGGGTTCCTCAAAACCCTGTTCGGGATGGGGGAACCGGACAAGCCGGTTCCCGAGTGATCCAGAGACGTCAGCGGCGCTCGGCGACGATCTCGGTGCGGGCAATCCGCCGCAACGACACTTCCAGCCGCGCATCAGCACGGGCGATTTCCATCAGCGCATCACGGGTAAAGTTGATGTGCGCCTCGGCAGCGATGCGGGCGGCCTGCGGATCACCATTCATGATCGCCAGATAGACGTTGCGGTGCTGCTCCAGCAACAGCTCGCGCACCCCTTTGCGCAGGTACAGCTTGGCGCGGTTGTAAAACACGTCATTGCGCAGCATGTCGGACAGCGAGCGCATGATGTGCAGCATCACCACGTTGTGCGACGCCTCGTAGATCGCCAGATGGAAATCGGCATCGGAGTCGGCTTCGTGGGTCGGGTCTTCCTCGCCGTGGGCTTGTTCCATCCGCTCGAAACACTCTTTCAGCACATCGCGGTCAACATCGGTCCCCCGCAAAGCGGCGAGATAGGCCGCAGAGCCCTCGACAATGGCGCGAAATTCCAGATACTCGAAGGTGGTTTCTGGATGCTGTTGCAACACCGTGGATAACGGCGTGGTAAAGCCCTCTCCCAGCAGGGGGGCGACGTGCGTTCCGCCGCCCTTGCCGGAATAGACCAGCCCCTTGCGTTCCAGCTTGTCCAGCGCCTCGCGCAGGGATGGCCGGGAGACATCGAACTTGGCCGCCAGTTCCCGCTCGGGCAGCAGGCGCTCGCCGGGGCGCAGGCTTCCTTCCAGAATCAACTGCTCCAGATGATCGGCGATGGTATCGGCCAGTTTGGCCGGGCGGATGGGATCGGTCATGACAGCACACCGTACAACTGGGAAAGACGGGACAACCGGGGAAAGCCCCGCCGAAAAACAACACAGGGTTTATGGGGTATGGCGACCCGGTTTGTCTAGACCGGGGCCAGTGGAAAATTAAAATGACTGCATTTACAATATTGGTAAAAAAAGTTATCCAATCAAGCATGCTTTGGTCCATTTTCTTGGAGATGTTCGCAGATGTCCAGGCCCATCCGCAAGCTGCTGGTCGCCAACCGCGGCGAAATTGCCATTCGTATCTGCCGTGCCGCCACCGAACTGGGCATGTCCACCGTGGCGGTCTATTCGCAGGAAGACCGCTTTGCCCTGCACCGCTTCAAGGCGGATGAGAGCTATCAGATCGGCAAGGGCAAAGGCCCGATCGAAGCCTATCTGTCGATTGACGAAATCGTGCGGGTGGCGGTGGAAACCGGCGCCGATGCGGTGCATCCCGGCTATGGCCTGCTGTCGGAAAACCCCGAGTTTGCCGATGCCTGCCGCGCCGCCGGGCTGATTTTCGTTGGTCCCAGCTCGCATGTGATGCGGGTGCTGGGCAACAAGGTCGCCGCCCGTCAGGCCGCCGTACAGGCCGACGTTCCGGTGATGCCCGCCACCGGCCCGCTGCCCGCCGAGATGGATCAGTGTCTGGCGATGGCCGCCGCCATCGGCTATCCGCTGATGCTGAAGGCCAGTTGGGGCGGCGGTGGGCGCGGCATGCGGGTGGTCGAAGGCCCCGAGACGCTGCCCGATCTGGTCGCCACCGCCCGCCGCGAAGCCAAGGCCGCCTTTGGCAACGATGAAGTCTATCTGGAAAAGCTGGTCCGTCGCGCCCGTCACGTCGAAGTGCAGATTCTGGGCGACAGCCAGGGCAATCTGGTCCACCTGTTTGAACGCGACTGCACCGTGCAGCGCCGCAACCAGAAAGTGGTCGAACGTGCTCCCGCTCCGTACCTTGATGCCGGGCAGCGGGCGGGTCTGTGCGATGCCGCCCTGCGGCTGGCGCGAGCCGTGCGCTACGAGAACGCCGGGACGGTCGAATTCCTGATGGATGCCGACAGCGGCCTGTTCTACTTCATCGAAGTCAACCCGCGTGTGCAGGTCGAACACACCGTCACCGAAGTGGTCACCGGCATTGATATCGTCAAGGCCCAGATCCAGATCGCTGGCGGCGCGCTGATCGGCTCGGCGGAAACCGGGGTGCCGCAGCAGGACGGCCTGCGCCTGAACGGCCACGCCATCCAGTGCCGCATCACCACCGAAGACCCGTCAAACAACTTCATCCCCGACTATGGCCGCATCACCGCCTATCGCGGGGCCAACGGCTTCGGGATTCGTCTGGACGGCGGCACCGCCTTTTCCGGCGCGCTGATCACCCGCCACTATGACTCGCTGCTGGAAAAGGTCACCGCCTGGGCGCCGTCGCCGGAAGAAGCGATCAAGCGCATGGACCGCGCCCTGCGTGAATTCCGCATCCGTGGGGTGGCGACCAACCTGACCTTCCTTGAGTCGGTCATTGGTCACCCGCTGTTTGCCTCGTGCGCCTACACCACCCGCTTCATCGACGAAACGCCCGAGCTGTTCGCCCATCAGGCCCGCAAGGACCGCGCCACCCGCCTGCTGAAGTTCGTCGGCGAAGTGATGGTCAACGGCAACCCCGAAGTAGCCGGACTGAAGCACCCGGCCCACATGCCGGTCTGCGAGCCCCTGCCCTATCCAGCCAGCGAGCCGCAGCCGGGCACCAAGCAAAAGCTCGACGAACTGGGGGCCGAAGGCTTTGCGCGCTGGCTGCGCGACCAGCCGCAGGTGATGATCACCGACACCACCTTCCGCGATGCCCATCAGTCACTGCTGGCCACCCGCGTGCGCAGCCACGACCTGCTGGCAGTGGCTCCGGCCTATGCCCGCCTGCTGCCCAACCTGTTCTCGGTCGAATGCTGGGGCGGGGCAACCTTTGACGTGGCGATGCGCTTCCTGAAGGAAGACCCGTGGGAACGGCTGGCCGGGCTGCGACAGGCAATGCCGAACCTGCTGCTGCAAATGCTGCTGCGCTCGGCCAATGCGGTCGGCTATACCAACTACCCCGACAACGTGGTGCGCTATTTCATCGAACGCGCCGCCAAGGGCGGGATCGACGTGTTCCGGGTGTTCGACTGCCTGAACTGGGTCGACAACATGCGCTTTGCCATCGACGCGGTGCGCGAAACCGGTGCCCTGTGCGAAGCGGCCATTTGCTACACCGGCGACATCGGCAACCCGGCCCGCTCGAAGTACGACCTGAAGTATTACGTTGATCTGGCGAAGCAACTGGAAAAGGCCGGAGCCAACATTCTGGGCGTCAAGGACATGGCCGGTCTGGTCAAGCCGCGTGCCGCCGCGATGCTGTTCAAGGCGCTGAAGGAAGAAGTCGGCATTCCGATCCACTTCCACACCCACGACACCTCAGGCCTGTCGTCGGCCAGCGTGCTGGCGGCGGTCGATGCCGGGGTCGATGTGGTCGATGCGGCGATGGACGCCATGAGCGGCACCACCTCGCAACCGCCGCTCGGCTCGCTGGCGGCGGCGCTGAAGGGCCATCCGCGCGATCCGGGGCTGGATCAGGAAACCCTCAACCGCGTCTCGGTGTACTGGGAACGGGTGCGGGCGACCTATGCCCCGTTCGAGGCCGACATCAAGTCCGGCACCGCCGAAGTCTACCTGCACGAAATGCCCGGCGGTCAGTACACCAACCTGCGGCAACAGGCGCGCTCGCTGGGGATCGAGGAAAAGTGGGATCAAGTGGCCCACGCCTATGCCGATGTCAACGAGCTGTTCGGCGATATCGTCAAGGTGACGCCGACCTCGAAGGTGGTCGGTGACATGGCGCTGATGATGGTCACCAGCGGCCTGACGCCGTCGGATGTCGCCAACCCGGACAAGGAAATCGCCTTCCCGGATTCAGTGGTGCAGTTGTTCCGTGGCGAGCTGGGCCAGCCGCCGGGGGGCTGGCCTGCTGACCTGCAAGCCAAGGTGCTGAAGAACGTCCAGCCGTTCACCGACCGTCCGGGCGCGATCATGCCGCCCGCCGATCTGGTGGCCGTCCGAGCCAAGGCCGAAGCCGCCGTTGGTCGCCCGATCAGCGACGACGAACTGGCGTCCTATCTGATGTACCCCAAGGTGTTCACCGACTTCGCCACCCATCTGCGCGACTATGGCGATGTCTCGACCCTGCCGACGGCGGTGTTCTTCTACGGCATGCAGCCGGGCGAAGAAGTCGCCATCGAGCTGGAACGCGGCAAAGCCCTGATCGTCCGCCTGCTGGCAATCAGCGAGGCCGACGAACAGGGCCGCCGCAAGGTGTTCTTTGAACTGAACGGCCAGCCGCGCACGGTGCAGATTGCCGACAAGGCCGTCGCCCCGGCCCGCCCGGCCCAGCCGAAAGCCGAAGACGGCAACCCGGACCACGTTCCGGCCCCGATGCCGGGTCTGGTGGTCAGCATTGCCGTCACCGAAGGCCAGAAGGTCGAAAAGGGCGAGCTGTTGCTGTCCCTCGAAGCGATGAAGATGGAAACCGCCGTCCGCGCCGAACGGGCCGGAACCGTCAAGCGCATCGCCGTCACGCCCCGCCAGCCGGTGGAGATGAAAGACCTGCTGATCGTGCTGGAATAGGCAGGCTGCCGCCCGCACCCGCTTGGGGGCCAATGCCCCCAAGCCCCCATTTTTCTTTGATTATCAGAGGAATGGGGGCTGCCCGGATTCAAGACTGGGTATCAGCCACCGTCACGGCAATATCAGCGATTGACCGGAACAGGATCAACGGATCATCCTTCGCCGGAATAAAGCCGCGTCGCAGCCAGAACCGGGCGGCCTCGTCATCAACAGCATTGACCATCAAGGCCCGCCCACCGATCAGACGCGCAGCCAGAACACACCGCTGAAGGGCGTGTTTCACCAAACCGGTGCCGATCCCTTTCCCGGCCCAGGCGGTATCCGTCGCAAGTTGTCCGAGCAGCAGGCAGGGCACAGGATCGGGTGGTTGTCCGGTGCGGATCGAGCGCGGCAAAACAGCAGGAACCACCGCCGTCGGTGCCAGTCCATAGTACCCGACAACCCGCCCGGCATCGTGAACAACGATCACCGCCGTAAATCCCTTGAGCTGATTGGACAGCGCGCGCGTTTTCAGCCAGTGGTCAAGCACCGGCTTGCCGCAGGAAAATGCCGAAACATCATGGGCTGCGGTGAGGGTTTCAGGAACAGATAAATCCACCGATCAGCCCTTCGGCTCGTAACCGGCTTCCCACGGCGCAGGCCGACGGAGCACATCCGCCATTTCGGGAACGATCGACGGGGGCTGGCAGAGGACTTCCATGAAATCGGCAAAGCCCTCGGGGCTCATACGGATCAACCCCTGCTCCATCACCACCTCCTCGGCGGCGCGCACAGCAGCGTCACGGACAAACTCGGTGCGGGAACGACCGCGCAGGGTGGCGGCACGGTCAATCATCGCAACGTCTGCCTCGGGCAGACGCATCGAGATCGGATATTCCTTGCGTTCGACAGTGGCGGCCATGGTTCTCTCCTTGGGCACAGGATAGCAATCTGTAGTGCCAAATACAATACTAGGTCTTCAGCCCCCGGCAATACCAACGGCTAGAATGACTGACTCCCTCTAATAGGCTTGTGCTCGGAGCCTCTCCGTGATTCACTCTCTCTTCTAGCGTTTCACGGGGGGGGAGGAAATATGTCTACAGCAGTGATGGTGACGCGGACGGGGTATAAAGATCGTTCTCTCGCTCTCAAGGCTAAACAGCTGAGGGTTATATCCTATCATCCTCGCTAGCATGGAGAGCTGGACTTTGATATTGTAAGCGGCGTTTCTCTCTTTGGCTGGTGGGGCATGCTTCGCGAGAAAATTTCAAAATGGCTTAGACGCCCTTCCTCCGACCGCTCAATACAGGCACCTGGGGATATTCCCGTCGTCATTTCAAGCGACATAGGGCTGTCGAGGCGTGAAAACCAAGACCGCGTCGCAGTGATGCGGGTTTTGCCAGGTGGGAACACGAAGCCGTTTATAGCTATCGCGCTTGCAGATGGGATGGGGGGAATGCGAGATGGTGGGCTTTGTGCCGTCATGACGATCTCAAGTTTCTTCTTTGGACTTATTAAATTTCGCGGCTTACCCCCTGAGAAGCAATTGGAATGCGCAGCAGAAGCAGCCAATAATGATGTGTTTGCTTTCTCACGTTCACAAGGCGGGGCAACGTTGTCATCGGTTATATTTACACCTGACGGCGAACCGTGGGCTCTGAACGTTGGCGATAGCAGGATTTATGCCACCCACGGGTCTGAAAAAGAAATAGGTGTTCGACGAATAACTGTTGATGATTCAATGGAAGAGGCCCTTGGGGGGCACGGAAAAGAACTCCTTCAATTTATTGGAATGGGTCGAAGTCTTCAGCCCCACATTCACTCGCTTCAGACTGATACAAAGCGAATTCTAATTACGTCTGACGGCGTTCACTTCCTAAACAATGATGTTGTTTTTGAGATCATATTAGGTTCGCCTGACAGCAAGCAACTGGTTGAACGGCTTGGAGCGCTCGTTAGGTGGTGTGGCGCTCCTGATAATGCGTCGATGGTGGTGACGTCAATGTCGGCAGCGCAAGAGGCCTTTTGGACCGACGACGAACCCATGATTCAGATTTGGGATCATTCGGGGTGCCTTGATATCACATGGCTAAAGGAAGGGCTAAACGGAGCATTGCCCGAAGGGGGGCAAGATCTTCGGCCACCTCCGGAGCCGGTCAGTGCGATTGCTGAACCGTCAGAAAATGTAGAGAAAGTCAGCAATGCCTCTAAACAAAAAAAGGCGCGCCAGAAAGCAAAAGCTCGGCCTGAACATGAGCCTCAACTGGAAATAGAGATCATTCAAGGCCTGCGAGACGAGGAGGGGCAATGATTGCGGGAAGATATCAGCCAACGGGGCGTAGGTTTGGCGGTGGCATGGGTGAAGTCATAGAATGTATGGATATTCGCCTAAATCGTAGGGTGGTCATTAAGAAATTAAGGGATGAGCAAGAGGAGAGGAGGCTTGTTGATGAGCAGCGAGCTTTAATTTATCTGCGCTCAAAACATGTCGTTCAGTTATTTGATATCGTGTCGATCCGTGATGGTTGGCAGAATAAGACTGGCCTAGTATTGGAGTATATAGATGGTGAGACGCTTGATTGGGATGGGTTTTATCCTGACGAGTGTTTTTTAAAAACAATTTGGCAAATTGCAAGTGGGTTGACCGAAATACACTCAGCGGGCATCATCCATCGTGACATTAAGCCAAATAACATTAAAATTGATAAAGAATATATTGTAAAAATTATTGATTTTGGTCTTTCAAGGAAAGAGGGAAATGAGGCGAAAACGAGGAACATTATTGGTACTCTTGAATTTATGGCCCCAGAACTGTGGTCTACCCCAACCATCAGCTTTAATAACGCCATTGATGTGTACGCCTTTGGGGTCACTGCCTTAGCCCTACTAGGCGTCACCCTACCGAATGCACTTCAGCAGGCACCTCCCCGCAAAATTTCCCCTGGCGACGTGAGTGGCAAATTGCCTAATTTGCCATCTAAAGTTGCGACGTTGATCGAAAAGTGCGTGAGCTATGATCCGGAAGACCGACCGCAAATGTCTGAGGTCAGGAATGAACTTGAGCGCCATCTACTTTTCGATAAACACCAAGCGCTTCTCATCATCGGAGGAGAAGCGCACGAAATCAACAGCACTAACCGAATCGCAAGTTTTCGGCTCGGCTCATCAACCTCTATTGAAATAACGTATAATGGATATGTCTTCAAGGTATCCAGCATATCTGGGCGCGTGGACGCGAATAATAAGCCACTATTTGTTGGCTCGACTATGCCTGGATGCGCAGTTTTGACTCTTAATTCTGAAAATTCCAGAGCATTCGTGACTTTTGATATTTCGAGTCCGGAGGTGATTCCATGATAGCATCAGATATTACAGTTGCAAATCGGTACCGTATACTTAATCATATTGGCTGCGGCGGGATGCAAGATGTTTATCGAGCCCACGACGCTCTCCTGAGTATTGACGTGGCATTGAAGACACCTCAGCAGGGGCAAATTGGAAGGCGGTTCGCCAATAGCGCCCGTTTTGCTGCACGCGTAAACCACCACAATGTAGCAAAAACGCTTGACTACATCGAAGAGAATGGTCGGGCATTTTTGATTGAGGAGTTAATCGAAGGTGAAACGCTGGAGTCAAAATTAAATCTTTTTAGATTTATTGACCCACACCTTGGAGCCCAATTGCTTCACCACTTGGCTAAGGGAGTTGCGGCATCCCATCATGCTGGTGTTGTGCACCGTGACCTAAAGCCAAGCAATGTCATGGCGGCACTTGGTCCCAATCTTCGGGACCTCAAAGTGACGGATTTTGGAATCGCTACGCTGACTACCGAGGTCTTCGACGCAGAGGCTCGAAATGGCGATCTGACCAGATCCACTTCGGGGACAATCAGAGGAGCACTTCCTTATATGGCTCCAGAAATGATGTTTCGTAAGCCGGGGGACCACCCAGGCCCAGCAGCGGACATCTGGTCGATTGGCGCTATGATGTTCCATCTCCTTACTGGCGATTATCCTTTCGGTGTCTATCTAGAAGCTGCTGTAAACGTTAAGACAGGTAATCGTAAGCCGTGGCCGCAATTCATGACATTGAATCCGCAATTTGTTCCGCTTGCCACGAAAATGCAGAGTATTGTTGGCCTCTGCCTGCAGGAAAATCCACTCAATAGACCAACAGCAGACGACTTAGTGTTGCTGACGGGGCAATTGTGTTATATCTCGGCGGAGAGAAAAATTGCTACTATAGATAAAATAATTCAGAATGGATACAGTGCGTTTGCGAAAAGCATCTCCGGTGAAACGGTGTTTGTGCCTATGGACAGTTTATATGGAGCTCGGCGCCAAGAGGTCCAGCCAGGGCTGCGTATTTGCTATAGTAGCTTTGAGGGGAGTCCACGAAATAGAGCTCACCCAGTTTTACTGATAAATTGACCATTTCAACATAATTAGTTGGCCAGAATTGAACCCTATCGAAAATGTCTGGCAATACCTTCGCCAGAACGCCCTCAGCCACCTTATCTGGGAAAGCTACGATGCCATCGTCGAGGCCTGCTGCAAGGCGTGGAACGACTTTATCGCCACTCCCTGCCGCATTCGATCGATTGCCTCTCGACAGTGGGCGTCAGCCATTGGTTAAGGCCGTTGATATCACATAAAAACGGGGGAGCCACTCATCAATGGCTCCCCCGTTGCGCGTCCCCCGTCCCTTACGCCGGTTCGCTCACCTGCGGCAGGCGGGCCAGACTGTCGGCCAGCAGGGAGTCTTCGTAGGTCAGGTCTTCCAGCTTGCCGCCAAAGAAATCGGTGTAGGCCTGCATGTCGAAATGACCATGGCCGGACAGGTTGAACAGGATCACCTCGGCCTTGCCCTCGGCCTTGCAGCGCAGGGCTTCGTCGATGGCGGCGCGGACGGCGTGGCTGCTTTCCGGGGCCGGAACGATGCCTTCGGCGCGGGCGAAAGTCACCGCCGCTTCAAAGCACTCAAGCTGCTGATAGGAACGGGCTTCGATCAGACCCAGATGGCGGGCCTGGCTGACCTGCGGGCTCATGCCGTGATAGCGCAGGCCACCGGCATGCAGGCCCGGCGGCATGAAGTCGGCACCCAGCGTGTACATCTTTGACAGCGGGGTCAGGTGGGCCAGATCGCCGTAATCATAGGCAAAGCGCCCACGGGTCAGCGTCGGGCAAGCCGCCGGTTCCACCGCCAGCAGGCGGGTTTTGGTGCCCTCGCGCAGGTTCCGCCCCAGATAAGGGAAGGCAATCCCGGCAAAATTCGAGCCACCACCCGCGCAGCCGATCACCACGTCCGGCTCGTCACCGGCCATTTCCATCTGTGCCATTGCTTCCTGACCGATGATGGTCTGGTGAAGGCAGACATGGTTCAGCACGCTGCCCAGCGCGTACTTGGTGTCTTCGCGCTGAACGGCCATTTCGACCGCTTCGGAAATGGCGATCCCCAGCGACCCGCGCGAGTCCGGGTCCTTTTCCAGCACCGCCCGGCCTGCGCTGGTTTCCACTGACGGGCTGGCGACACAGCGCGCGCCATAGGTTTCCATCAGCGCCCGGCGATAGGGCTTTTGCTGATAGGACACCTTGACCATGTAGATGTTCACCTCCAGCCCGAACAGCGAGCCAGCGAAGGCCAGACTGCACCCCCACTGACCGGCGCCGGTTTCGGTGGTCAGGCGCTTGACGCCCGCTTCCTTGTTGTAGAACGCCTGTGCCACCGCCGAGTTCGGCTTGTGCGAGCCGGACGGGCTGACGCCTTCGTACTTGTAGTAAATGCGCGCCGGGGTGCCGAGGGCCTTTTCCAGACGGCGGGCACGGAACAGCGGCGCCGGACGCCACTGGCGATAGATGTCCCGCACCGGCTCGGGGATTTCGATCTCCCGTTCGGTGGAGACTTCCTGCAGGATCACCTCGCGCGGGAACAGCGGTTCGAGGTCCGACGGGCCAACCGGCTGGCCGGTCGCCGGATGCAGAACCGGCGCCATCGGCGGCAGGTCGGCCGCGATGTTGTACCAGCTTTTCGGCATGCGATCTTCGGGCAGCAGGTATTTGACGGTTTGATCGGACATCGGCGGGCTCCTGAGGGCATAGGGGGAAGGATGAACATCAGAAGCCCCTGTTTTACCCCTTATTTCTCAAGGGGAAAAGGGGGTGTAACAAGCGAACTGTCGATCGAAATGCGGATGGCATCATGCCGCCAGTATTCCTGATCACAGTCGATGAGCCGCCCGTCCTGATCAAAGTTGACGCGCGAAATCAGCAGGATCGGACTGCCCTCGCCCAGCATCAACGCCTGCGCCACCTCCCCACGGGCGGCGGTCGGGATGATGTCAAAGCGCGAGCGGCCATAACTCAGGCCATAGTGCGTTTCATAAATCAGGGTCAGCGATTGCGTCAGGTCCATCGCCAGAATGCCGGGGAAGATCTCCGGCTTCAGGTAATGGCGGACGAACAGCACCACCCGCCCGTCGATCCGGCGCAGGCGCTGGATTTCGTGCAGGCGCGACAGCGCCGGTAGCTCCAGCTCCTGACACAGGGCCGGGGTTGCCAACACCGTTTGCGCCGACAGCACCGCCGTTTCCACCTGCCGCTGCTGGGCGGTCACCATCTGGTGAAAGTGGGATTTGTACTGCGGATTGTACAGCAGACGCGGCGGGGCCACGAACCAGCCGCGCCGGTCCTCGCGATAGATTTGCCCTTCCGCCTCAAGGGCCTGCAAGGCCTCTTTCAGCGTGATACGGGTGGTGGCGAACAGCTCGCTCAGGTCGCGTTCGGACGGCAGCTTGTGCCCCGGCCGCAGCAGACCACTGGATATCTGCTGCTCGATCGCCTGCCGGATCAGGGCTGCATGGGTAAATGCCTGTTCTGTAGTCATTTCTGGACTAGTCCATTTTTATGGCTATTTTTTCGGCAAAACGGTGTTAGCATCCGTCTTGTGCACACTGCCGCGTCTGTCGGGAGAATGCCAGAGAATTCCCGGTGCCCCGAAATGGTGCCACAAAAGGGTAACTTGTGTTGTTGGTTCACCTGCTGCTCACTCTTGATCGCCAAGGCCGGGAAACTGGCATAGTCCAAAGGATGAGACCCATGAACAAGGTAATGGCTGGCGTTCTCGCCGGCGTCCTGAGCCTGACGGCTCTGCAAGTCCATGCTGAATCCCTTGATACCCTGATCCAGGCAGCCAAAAAAGAAGGCACCGTCAACAGCGTCGGCATGCCCGACGACTGGGCGAACTGGAAAGACACCTGGGCACAGATTTCCTCCAGATATGGCCTGACCCATCAGGACACCGACATGAGTTCGGCGCAGGAAATCGCCAAGTTCGAGGCCGAAAAGACCAATGCCACCGCCGATATCGGTGACGTCGGCCATGCCTTTGCTGCCGTTGCGGTGCAAAAGGGCATCACCCAGCCCTACAAGCCGACCACCTGGGGCGACGTTCCCGACTGGGCCAAGGACGCCGATGGTCACTGGATGCTGGCCTACACTGGCACCATCGCCTTCATCGTCAACAACCAACTGGTTCCCGACGCCCCGAAATCGTGGTCCGAGCTGCTGAAGGGCAAGTATCGCGTCACTCTGGGCGACGTCGGCGTCGCCTCGCAGGCCAACAACGGCGTGCTGGCCGCGGCCTTTGCCATGGGCGGCGATGAAAAGAACCTCACCCCGGCGCTGGGCTTCTTTGGCGAGCTGGCCAAGCAAAAGCGTCTGTCGCTGAACAACGTCGATATCGCCAATCTGGAAAAGGGCGAAATCGAAGTCGGCGTGCTGTGGGATTTCAACGCACTCAGCTATCGCGACAAGATCGACCCCAAGCGCTTTACCGTGCTGATCCCCTCTGACGGCTCGGTGGTGGCGGGCTATACCACCATCATCAACAAGTACGCCCAGCACCCGAATGCCGCCAAGCTGGCCCGTGAGTACATCTTCAGCGACGAAGGCCAGATCAATCTGGCGCGCGGCTATGCCCGCCCGATCCGCGCCAACGTCACCCTGCCCGCCGATGTGCAGGCCAAACTGCTGCCCGCCTCGCAATACACCTCGGTCCATCCGATCAAGGATTTTGCGGCGTGGGAAAAGACCTCCAAGGCCCTGCCCCGCCTGTGGCAGGAACAGGTGATGGTCAACCTGCAATAAAGGATCAGGCCCGATGCCGCACAAGGTCATCTTTGTTCTGATTGATGGCTTGGCGTGGCAGGTGGCCCATGACTGCATGGGTCACCTGCAGGGCTTGTGCGAGGCTGGCCGGGCCAGCCTGTACCGCCTGACCTCCGCCCTGCCGTCGTTGTCGCGCCCGTTGTACGAATGCCTGCTGACCGGAGTTCCGCCGGTGGACAGCGGCGTCGTCCACAACCAGATTACCCGCCTGTCCACCCAGACCAGCCTGTTCCATCTGGCCCGCGCCGCCGGGCTGACCACCGCCGCCGCCTCCTATCACTGGATCAGCGAGCTTTATAACCGCTCGCCCTATCTGGCGGTACGCGACCGCTTTACCGATGATCCGGCGCTGCCGATCCAGCACGGCATCTTTTACCATGCCGACAGCTACCCCGATGATCACCTGTTGCTGGATGGCGAATACCTGCGCCAGCGCCATGACCCGGACCTGCTGCTGATCCATTCAATGAATGTCGATGATGCCGGGCACCATGCGGGTTACGACAGCCCGCAGTACCGCAATGCCGCCCGCCGGATGGACATTTTCCTGTCCGATCACCTGCCCGGCTGGCTGGACGCGGGCTATCAGGTGATTGTGACCAGCGACCACGGCATGAACAACGACCGCAGCCACGGCGGCATCTTGGCGGAAGAACGGCAGGTGCCGCTGTTTACCCTCGGATCGGCCTTCAGCCACGCCCCCGAGGTAGCCGTACGGCAAATCGAGCTGTGCGGGCTGGCTGCCGATCTGTTGGGCCTGTCGCACGACAAACCCCGTAATCAGGAGCTGATCCGGCGATGAGCACCCCTCCCCCCGCCGCGTCCGTCTGGCGACGGCACTGGCAGGCCGCCCTGTTCCTGCTGCCGATGCTGGTGGTGCTGGCGCTGTTTTGTCTGGCCCCGCTGTGGTGGGTGGCCGTCCACAGCCTGTATGGCGAAGACGGCTGGGTCGGTCTGGACCATTACAGTGAAATCCTGTCGTCGGCCTTTTACCTGCAAGCCTTTTCCAACAGCCTGTATATTTCGCTGTGGTCGAGCATCCTCGGCCTGCTGCTGTCGCTGGTCGCGGCGGCCTCGCTGCGACGGGTGCCGGGGCGGTTCCGTGATCTGGTGGTGGCCTTTGTCAACATGACCAGCAACCTGACCGGGGTGCCGCTGGCTTTTGCCTTCATCATCATCGTCGGCGCCAATGGTGCCCTGACCCTGCTGCTGCGGCAGGCCGGGCTGTTGCAGGACTTTTACCTCTATTCCAGCTCGGGGCTGATCCTGCTGTACACCTATTTCCAGATTCCGCTCGGCGTGCTGCTGCTCTATCCGGCCTTTGACGCGCTGGATGATGACTGGCAGGACGCTGCCGCCCTGCTGGGGGCCAGACTGTGGCAATACTGGCTGCGGGTGGCTCTGCCGGTGCTGACTCCGGCCATTCTCGGCACCTTCATCCTGCTGTTTGCCAACGCCATGGGGGCCTATACCAGCGCCTATGCGCTGACCACCGGCAACTACAATCTGGTCACCATCCGCATTGGCAGTCTGGTCGCAGGCAACGTGTTCCTTGATCCCAATATGGCCGCCGCGCTGTCGGTGTTGCTGGTTTTGCTGATGGTGCTGGTGACGGCTGTCAATCAGTGGCTGCTGAAGAGGTCCTATCATGCGCGCTAACCTCTATCACCGGGTGGTGGTCCTGCTGCTGATGGCGGTGCTGGGGCTGCCGGTGGCGGCGACCCTGCTCTATTCGCTGTCCAGCCGCTGGGGCGCCACCATCCTGCCCGATGGCCTGACCCTGTCGTGGTACCTGACCCTATGGCAGGACCCGCGCTTTCTGGCCGCCTTTGGCAATTCGCTGGCGATCTGCATCGGTACGCTGGTGCTGGGAACCGTGCTGATCGTGCCTGCGGCCTTTGTGGTGTTTTACCGCTTTCCGTCGCTGGCCAAGTGGATGAACCTGCTGATCCTGATCCCCTTTGCCGTGCCGCCGGTGGTGTCCTCGGTCGGCCTGCTGCAACTGTATGCTGACGGGCCGCTGGCGATGGTCGGCACGCCGTGGATTCTGGTCGGCTGCTACTTCACTGTCGCCCTGCCGTTCATGTACCGGGCGCTGGCCAACACCCTGGGCACCATGAACCTGCATGACCTGATGGATGCCGCCCACCTGCTGGGGGCCAGCACCGGCCGGGCCTTTTTGCTGGTGATTTTGCCCAACCTGAAAAAGTCGCTGATGGCGTCGTTGTTCCTGTCGTTTTCGTTCCTGCTGGGCGAATTCGTGTTCGCCAACATTCTGGTCGGCACCCGCCATGAAACCTTGCAGGTCTATCTGTACAGCATCCGCCAGACCAGCGGCCATTTCACCAGCGCCGTTGTTCTCAGCTATTTCGCCTTTACCCTGGCCTTGACGTGGCTCGCCGCGCGGCTGGGCAAATCCGACCGGGGGGCCTGATGAGCGTCGTTACCGTCTCCAATTTCGCCAAACGCTATGGCAGCAGCACCATCTTTGCCGACATCTCGTTCACCTTGCGGTCGGGCGAGTTCGTCACGTTGCTGGGTCCGTCGGGCTGCGGCAAGTCAACGCTGTTGCGCTGTATTTCCGGCCTGACCGGGGTCGATCAGGGGACCATCAGCGTTGATGGCAGCGACATCACCCACACCGCGCCACAAAAGCGCGGCATCGGGATGGTGTTCCAGTCCTATGCCCTGTTCCCCAACATGACGGCGGCGCAAAACATCGCCTTTGGCCTGAAGATGCAAAAGCTGACCACCGCCGAGATTGCCGACAAGGTAGCGGCGGTGGTCAAGCTGGTCGAGCTGGACGGCCGCGAGCAGCAGTACCCGCACCAGCTATCCGGCGGCCAGCGCCAGCGGGTGGCCCTGGCGCGGGCGCTGGTGGTTGAACCGCGCATCCTGTTGCTGGATGAACCGCTGTCGGCGCTGGATGCCCGCATCCGCAAAACCCTGCGCGAGCAAATCCGCGACATTCAGCGCCGTCTGGGGCTGACCACCATCTTTGTCACCCACGATCAGGAAGAAGCCCTGACCCTGTCCGACCGTATTTTCGTGATGAATCAGGGCCGGGTGGAACAGGAAGGCAGCGCCGAGACGGTCTATACCCAACCGGCGACCGAGTTCGTCGCCCGCTTCATGGGCAGTTACAACCTGCTGACCGCCGCCCAGAGCCAGAGCCTGCTGGGGATCACCCCGCGCGGCCATCTGACCCTGCGCCCGGAAGCGATGGAGCTGTTGACCAGCCCGGAGAGCGACACCCTGCCTGCGGTGATCAAAAATCACCAACTGTTGGGCAATGTGATCCGCTATCAGGTGGACTGTCAGGGCGTTGCCCTGTCGGTAGACTGCCTGAACCGTTCCGCCGAGGCCCTGCTGGCCGACGGCGCGGCGGTGTTCCTGCGGATTGCCCGTGACACCCTGCGAGAGGTGCAATAAATGCCGCTGGCGCTTTTTGATCTTGATGACACCCTGATTGCTGGCGACAGCGCCACCCTGTGGCTGCGCTTTCTGGTCGCCGAAGGGCTGGCCGATGCCGCCATGTTGCCGCAGGAAGCCGAAATGATGCGCGCCTACCGCGAGGGCGCGCTGAAGATGGAAGACTACATGCGCTTTACCCTGCAACCGCTGGCCGGGCGCAGACAGGACGAGGTGGACGGATGGGTCGAGCGTTTCATTGCGCAGGAGATCAGCCCGATCGTCTACCCGCAGGCGCGGGAAACGCTGGCCCGTTATCAACAGGACGGCTGGCGCTGTGTGGTGATCTCAGCCACCGGCGAGCATCTGGTTCAGCGCATCGCCGCCCATCTGGGGGTCAGCGAAGCCCTCGCCATCCAGTTGGAACAGGACGGCGAGCGGTACAGCGGCGACACTACCGGCATTCTGACCTATCAGCAGGGCAAGGTTGACCGCCTGCACGCCTGGCTGGCCGAGCAGGGCGAAACGCTGGCCGGTAGCCACGGCTATAGCGACAGCATCAACGACGTGCCGCTGTTGACCGCCACCGAACGGGCGTTTGTGGTCAACCCCGATCCACGCCTTGCCGACCATGCGCAGGCGCACGGCTGGCTGACGCTGGACTGGAGCCTGTCGTAAACAACGGGGGGAGGCTGTTTTCAGTCTCCCCCCTCCGTTTCATCAGCCCTTTTTTGCCACCGACACCCGGTCGAGCAGGTAGGCAATCGAGCGATAGGGCTTGCCGGAGTGGTCCGACAGGCCGATTTCGCAGGTGCGGTTCGACGAATAGCCGCCTTCGGCCCGCTCGCTGACGCTTTCGGGCAGACGCCGCAGGGCGTGGTCGTTCAGTGCTGGCAGGGTAAAGCCCTTGTCACCGGCAAAGCCGCAGCAGCCGACGCCTTCGGGGACCACCACCTCGTGGGCGCAGGCCTTGGCCAGCGCCACCATCTTGCCATCCAGCCCCATCCGGCGGGCCGAACAGTTCAGATGCACCAGCACCGGCTCGGCCTGCGGGGTGACGTGCAGGCGCGGCAGCACCTGATCATGCAGGAATTCAATCGAATCCAGCACCGTCAGCCGCGTGTCGAGCACCTTCTTCAGCCGCATGGTGCAGGCCGAAGCATCCATCAGCACCGGGATACGCCCGTTGTCCGAGGCCGCCAGCAACGCCGCTTCCATTTCCGAGGACTTGGCATTCGCCAGATCCATCATCCCCTTGGTTTCAAACGACTGCCCACAGCACAGATCGCCCAGCCGCGCCGGGAAGATCACCCGGAAACCGGCCTTTTCCAGCAGGGCTTTCATCCGGTCCGGCACCGCGTCCTGTTCCGGCGCATCAACCGCCGGGCCGAGGGTGCGGGTGGCGCAACTGGGGACATAGACCACCGGCGTCCCGTCCTGCGTCGACGCCGCCGGGACATGGCCGGGACGCGGCAGCGAGGCGCCGAGTTTGGGGAATGCCCCGCCGGTCAGCGACTGGGCCACCCGGCCCGCCGTCAGTCCGACCCGCGCCAGCCCCATGGCGGTGCCAAAGTGCTTTGCCGCTATCCCGCCAACGGTCTTTTGGGTCGCGGTCAGCTTCCGCCCGCGCAACGCCTTGGTCAGCAGGCCGGTTTCGATCCCCACCGGACAGGCCATCGAACACAGGCCACAGGCGGCGCAGGTATCAATGCCCTGATAGTCGTACAGCGCGCGCAGTTCGGTCGCCGGATTGCCGTTCGCCGCCTGCCGGGAGATTTCGCGCCAGCCGGTGATGCGCTGGCGCGGCGACAGGGTCAGCCCGTGCGAGGGGCACATGCGTTCACAGAACCCGCATTCGATGCAGGTATCAACCAGCGGATCGGCGGGCGGCAGCGGTTTCAGGTTTTGCAGGTGGGCCTGCGGGTTCTGGTCGAGGATCACCCCCGGATTCAGCAACACCGCCGGATCGAGCAATTCCTTGATCCGCACCATCAGGGCATAGGCGTCACGACCCCATTCCATTTCGACGAACGGCGCCATGTTGCGGCCCGTCCCGTGTTCGGCCTTCAGCGAGCCGTCGTACTTTTCCACCACCAGCGCGCAGACATCATCCATGAAGGCGGCATAGCGTTCGACCTCGGCGCGGTCGCCAAAGTCCTGGGTGAACACGAAATGCAGGTTGCCGTCCAGCGCGTGGCCGAAAATGATCGCTTCGGTATAGCCGTGCTTGAGGAACAGCGCCTGAAGATCAAGGGTTGCCTGCGCCAGATCGGGAATCTTGAACGCCACGTCTTCGATGATCACCGTGGTGCCGGTCTTGCGCACCGCACCGACCGCCGGGAACAACCCCTTGCGGATTTTCCACAGCGTGCCGAATTCGTCCGGGTTGCTGGTGAACGAGGCCGGATGCAAGGTGGTGACAGCGGTCAGCACCTGCTTGATCGCCGCAATGTTGGCGGCCAGACCGGCGGCGTGTTCGGCGCGGGTTTCGACCAGCAGCGCGGTCACCCCATCGGCCACACCGATGATCTCCGGCGGCATGCCCGGCTTGTCTTCCACCGACTTCAGCGCCGCCCGGTCCATCAGCTCGACCGCCGACACCGGCGACGGCTTCAGCAGCGTCACCGCCCGGCAGGCCTCGGCAATGTCGGGGAACAGCAACAGGGCGCTGGCCTTGTGGGCGTGTTCGGGGACGGTGCGATAGGTGATCTCGGCAATGAAGCCCAGTGTCCCTTCCGACCCGATCAGCAGGTGTTGCAGGATGTCAATCGGGTCTTCAAAGTCCACCAGGGCGTTCAGGCCATAGCCGGTGGTGTTCTTGATGGCAAACTTGCTGCGAATGCGCTCGGCCAGTGCCGGGGTGTCGCGGGTGGTCCGCCCCAGAGTGGCCAGCTCGCTCAGCAAGTCGGCATGGCTGACCCGGAACGCCGCCACGCTGGCGGCATCGCCGGTATCGACCAGCGTGCCATCGGCCAGAATCAGCCGCATCGACAGCAGCGTCTTATAGCTGTTGTCCGACGTTCCGCAGCACATCCCCGACGAGTTGTTCGCCGCAATCCCGCCGATCTTGGCCGAATCAATCGAGGCCGGATCAGGGCCGATCTTGCGGGCAAAGGCCGCCAGACGGCGGTTGGCTTCCGCCCCGATCACACCGGGTTGCAGGCGGATGCGGCGGCCATCGTCTTCGATCACCACCCCGTTCCAGCGATCGCCCAGCACCAGCAGGACGGAATCGGTCACCGCCTGCCCGGACAGGCTGGTTCCGGCGGCGCGGAAGGTCAGCGGCGCGTCGTACTGGCGGCACAGCTCGAGCAGCCGCAAGACCTCCGCCTCGCTGTCCGCCTTGACCACGATTTGCGGGATCAACCGATAGAAACTGGCATCCGTGCCATAGGCCAGCGTCCGCAACGGGTCGCGGATCAGGCGTTCGGACGGAATGAAGGCAGACATCTCGCGCGCCAGTGCGTCATAATCGCGCCGGGTGCGGGGGGCTGGGGCAATACTGTTCATGGACAGACTCTCGGGTAGGGCCAGGAGCTGCACTGAAAGCCGGTTTGACGGTTCTTGCTGTTATGATGAAAGGATCAGTGCGCGATCAGGACGATGAGTTCTTTCGGGCCATGCACGCCATAGGCGAGCGTTTGTTCGATATCAGCGGTCTTGGACGGCCCGGAAACCAGCACCACGTTGGTCGGCATCTGCTGTGCCCAGTGCTGGGAGGTCATCAGGACCGCCAGGGTATCCACCACCGTTTCCGCCCGTACCACCGCGACATGCACCGGCGGCAACAGGCTCATCAGGCGGGGTTCTTCCGCCGTCGGCCACAGCACCAGCGAGCCGGTTTCGGCAATGGCGGCGCGGGTGGCGGTCAGGCCAGCGGCAACGCCGTTGACCAGGGTGTCCTTCAACTCTTCGACCGGGCGGTCATAGGGCACCAGCGCCGGAGCCTGCTCCAGCGTCCCCCATGCCGTCGCCACCTGCTGACCATCGGCGGTTCCCGGTGCGTACATCAACGAGTCCAGACCATGGCGCTGCATCACCTCGGCCAGTAGGGCGGGCCAAGCGTCGGCGGTGGTGTGATAGACCTCGGCATGGGAGGCCTCGATCACATTGGCAAAGCGGTTCACCCGCTCGTCGGCATCATAGACCGGCGGCTGCCACTCGGGACGCTCGGGAACGGCGGTGCGCGGGGCGGCTTTCAGGCGGGCCAGAATGTTGGCCCGGGCGGTGGCGCTGTTATTCATGGTCATAGCCCTCTTCGCGGACCAGTTCGTGCAGGGTCTTGCCAGCAAACTTCGGGCGATTGCGCACCGAGGTCCATTCCCGGATCATCGGCGCGCTGTCGGGGATGGCGTTGCCCAGACGGCTGAGAACCTTGGCCCCCGCCGCGTAGGCCAGCGGGTGCGAGTACATGAATTTCCACCCGCGCCACACCAGCGCCTCGCGCCAGTTGTGCCGCGATCCGGCGCCCTTGACCGCCGGGCTGTCGCTGGAATGCACCGACTCGCCGCGCAGGCGCACCAGCAGGTCGGCAATCGGAATCTTCACCGGGCAGACTTCGACGCAGGCATTGCACAGGGTCGAAGCGTGCGGCTGATCGCCAGCGCAATCCAGACCTTCAAGCTGTGGGGTCAGGATTTTGCCAATCGGGCCGGGATAGACGAACTTGTAGGTGTGACCGCCAACGCGCGAATAGACCGGGCAGTGGTTCATGCAGGCACCACAGCGAATGCAGCGCAGGGTATCGCGCAACTGTTCATCGGCATAAACCCGCGACCGCCCACTGTCGAGCAGCACCAGATGGACCTGTTCCGGCCCGTCCTTTTCGCCCGGCTTGCGCGGGCTGGAGATCATGTTGACGTAGGTGGTGATCGCCTGCCCGGTGGCCGAACGCGGCAGCAGGGACAGCAACGGCGGAATGTCTTCCAGCGTTTCGGCCAGCTTTTCAATGCCCATCAGGGCGATGTGCAGCGGCGGCAGGGTGGTGGACAGACGGCCATTGCCTTCGTTTTCCACCAGCACCAGCGTGCCGGTTTCGGCCACCGCAAAGTTGACCCCTGAAATCCCGGCGTCGGCGGTGGCAAATTCGTTGCGCAGTGCCTTGCGGGCGGCGGCGGTCAGCGTATCAACGTCTTCGGTATAGCCCAGACCGTCGATATGCTCGGCAAACAGCGCGGCAATCTCGCTTTTGTTTTTGTGGATGCAGGGCATCACAATGTGCGACGGCGCTTCGCCCGCCAACTGGATGATGTATTCGCCCAGATCGGACTCGACCGCCTTGATGCCATGGTCGCCAAGGTAATGGTTCAGCTCCATTTCCTCGGACACCATCGACTTGCCCTTGATCACCTTTTTGGCCCCGGCGGCCTGCAGGATCTCCAGCACGATGGCGTTGGCTTCGGCGGTGCTTTCCGCCCAGTGGACGGTGATGCCGTTGGCGGTGCAGTTGGCTTCCAGTTGCTCCAGCAGCTCGGGCAGCTTTGACACCACCCGCGCCTTGACAGCCGCACCACGGGCACGCAGGGCATTCCACGCTGCGGTGTCCTGGAACTGGGCCGCCCGCTTGGTCATCAGGCCGTCCATCGCCCGGCGGAAATTCCGCCGCAGGGTCGGATCATTGAGCGCCCCCGGAGCGCGCTGGGTGAAATCTCCGCTCATTTGCAGCGCTCCAGCAGGAACTCGGCAATGTGTCGGCCACCCATGGGCTTTTTGGCCATCGGTTTTTTGGCCTTGTCCATCGCGCCGGTGATGTTCATCAGGCAGCCGCAGTCCCCGGACAGCACTTCGCTGGCGCCGGTTTCTTCGAGGGCCGCCACCTTGTCGCCGACCATCGCCGCCGAGATTTCCGGCTGGCGCACGGCAAAGGTGCCGCCAAAGCCGCAGCATTCCTTCTCACGCGGGTTTTCGATCAGGGTGACGTTGGACAACTGCCGCAGCAGTTCCTTCGGCTGATCGACCACCCCCATCTCGCGCATCGAGTGGCAGGAGCCGTGCCAGGTGACCTTCACCGGCTCGCCCTTGTCTTCCAGCGTCACCTGCAACACGCTGACGAGGAAATCGGTCAGTTCATGGACCCGCTGCGAGAAGGCCACCGCTTTGGCGTGTTCGGGGCGGCCTTCGAACAGGTCGGGATAGTGGGTTTTCATCATCCCCGCACAGGACCCCGACGGCACCACAATCGGCCAGTCCTGCGGGAAGCTGTCAATTTGCTGAAGGGCCACCGCACGCGCTTCATCCAGATAGCCGGAATTGCGCGCCGGTTGGCCACAACAGCTTTGCCCGGGAGGGAAGACCACGCGCAGGCCATGCCGTTTCAGCAGTTCCATCCCGGCCAGGCCCGCCCGGGGATAGAACAGGTCAATGATGCAGGTACCGAAGAAGTAGACGGTATCCGGTTTCCCTGACGACTGATGTGCGGTCATGACGACTCCTCATGATCTCGGCCCTCTTACCGGGACCGCAATCAATGGGTAAATCATTTAACCGAAGAAGTGAAGTGGTAAAATTAATTGTCCAAGATAGGGAGGGCTATTCCTCGCCTGTGGGATTCTCGGTCGAGCCTTACTCCTCTCCCCGGGGTTTCTGGGTCAGCGCCAGCCCTTCCATCCGCCGCACCGACACTTCGCGCCGCTGATCAGCCCGCTGTGCCTCGCGCAGCGCCTCGGCGGTCGAGGCAATGTGGGCATCCGCCGCCGCCCGCGCCGCCTCGGGGTTGCGCGCCACAATCGCGGCGTAAATCGCCCGGTGCTGGCGCATGAAGCCATCCCGCACCCCGCGTCGCAGGTACAGGTCCGAACGGTCGTAGAAGACTCCGTCCTTCAGCATGTGGAACAGGGTGCCCATCACATGGGTCATGATGGCATTGCCCGCCATCTGGTAGACCGCCTGATGGAAAGCGGCATCGGCAGCGGCTTCCTGCGCCGGATCATCCAGACTGTGGGCGTCCTCAAGCTCCTGCATCCGCAGCTGGAGTCGCACCATGTCCTCTTCGCTGCCCCGTTCGGCGGCAAAGGCGGTGATCTGTCCGGCCAGCAGGCGGCGGAATTCCAGATAGTCGAACGCCGTTTCCGGATGGGCGTGCAGCAAACGGGCAAAAGGCTCGCGATGCTGTTGGGGAGTCCCGGACGCAATCGCGAGCGATTCCGGGGCGGTAGGGGCATTGGGCATGGTGTGAAGCCGTGCGTTGTGGCGAACATGAACATTATTTTGGGATGGGACGGATTATTTTCCAGTTTACAAAATACGGGAAATCGAGTTATCCGTTCCGAAAGCGTGGTCATTTTTTTTTACCAAACATGCCTCAGGGGTAAGAAAGTTTCGGAAAATCAAGGTACGGCAGAGCATTAGCGATTTCCGGCCATTTTTCTGCAACCAAATGCCCCCAACGAACCACCAGTTCGAGCCACCAACTGCGGCAGCAAAATCGCAGGGCTCATACTCGGGTCCAATAAGTTTCATTTGAAACAAATTAGGCGCGAGTCATCAGGATGTCAATCCGGCACGCCGGTCAACGGTCCCGGACAATGCCGACAGCACCGCCAGCAAACCGGATCCCGGTTTTCCGGCCACGCTGCAAAACGAGAGGTCTGGAACATTGCGCATGATTAAGGTTTAGCGCGCGATGGTCCAGAGCGGGATGCGGATAGGGGGTTCCAGTTTTCCGCATGGCTCCGCACACCAGCAACCAGGTCAGCGCCGCACCCAGTGAAAAGACTGGCACACCGTCGCTGAAACCCTGTGCCGCACTGCCCTACCAGCAGGCACAGGCCGCATATCGGGAGGAAACATGTCGCCCTGGACGCAAATTTATGATCCGGCAGGAAATATCTGGCTGTCGTCGCTGATCGCCGCCCTGCCCATCATCTTCTTCTTCGTTGCTTTGGCCGTCTTCCGCATGAAGGGCCACATTGCCGGGACGATCACCGTCCTGATCTCGCTGGCAGTTGCCATCGCCTTTTACAAGATGCCGGTCGGCATGGCGCTGGCATCGGCGGGCTATGGCTTCCTGTACGGCCTGTGGCCGATTTCGTGGATCATCGTTGCGGCGGTGTTCCTGTACAAGATCACCGTCAAGACCGGCCAGTTCGACATCATCCGCGCCTCGGTGGTGTCGATCACCGAAGACCAGCGTCTGCAGATGCTGATGGTCGGCTTTTCGTTCGGCGCCTTCCTCGAAGGTGCTGCCGGGTTCGGCGCTCCGGTGGCAATCACCGCCGCCCTGCTGGTCGGTCTGGGCTTCAACCCGCTGTATGCCGCCGGTCTGTGCCTGATTGCCAACACCGCCCCGGTGGCGTTCGGTGCGATGGGTATTCCGATGATCGTCGCGGGCAAGGTGACCGGCATCGACGCCTTCAAGATCGGTCAGATGGCCGGGCGTCAGCTGCCGCTGCTGGCGCTGTTCGTGCCGTTCTGGATCATCTTTATCATGGACGGCCTGCGCGGCATCCGTGAAACCTGGCCGGCCATTCTGGTTGCGGGTGGCAGCTTTGCCTTCGGGGTGTTCTTTACCTCGAACTACATCGGCCCCGAGCTGCCGGACATCACCTCGGCCCTGCTGAGCCTGGTCTGCCTGACCCTGTTCCTGAAGGTATGGAAGCCCAAGCGGATCTTCCGCTTCAACGAAGGCCAGGAAAGCGACATCGAAAAGTCGTCGCATGTCTATGGTACCGGCCAGATCATCAAGGCGTGGTCGCCGTTCCTGATCCTGACCGCCGTCGTCACCATCTGGAGCCTGAAGCCGTTCAAGGACCTGTTCGCCAAGGACGGCGCGCTGTACAGCACGGTGATCAGCTTCCCGATTTCCGGCCTCGACAAGCTGGTGATGAAGGCCACCCCGATTGTCGCCAAAGCCACCGCGATGGATGCCGTTTACAAGCTGGATCTGGTTTCGGCCACCGGCACCGCCATCCTGCTGTCGGCCCTGATCTCGATGGTCGTGCTGAAGATGAGCCCGGCGCAAGGCCTGAAGACCTTTGTCGAAACGGTCAGCGAGCTGAAGCGTCCGATCTACACCATCGGTACCGTGCTGGGCTTTGCCTTTGTCGCCAACTACTCGGGCCTGTCCTCGACGCTCGCCCTGCTGCTGGCTGGCACCGGTGCCGCCTTCCCGTTCTTCTCGCCGATCCTCGGCTGGATCGGGGTGTTCCTGACCGGCTCCGACACCTCGTCGAACGCCCTGTTCTGCTCGCTGCAGGCCACCACCGCCCAGCAGATTGGCGTGCATGACACCCTGCTGGTCGCCGCCAACACCACCGGCGGCGTCACCGGCAAGATGATCAGCCCGCAGTCAATCGCCGTTGCCTGCGCTGCCGTCGGTCTGGTCGGGCAGGAATCCAACCTGTTCCGCTTCACCGTCAAGCACAGCCTGTTCTTTGTCACCATCATCGGTGTGATCACCCTGATCCAGGCCTACCTGACCCCGTGGATGATCCCCTGATCCAGAGCCTGAGGGGGAAGACCATGATCTTCCCCTGCATCACAAGACCCCTGTAGCGTTTCCTTTCCGGCTGGTTCGTTCCCCTGGGCCGGAAAGTCGAAGCCCCCACCGTTGCACGGAACGGTGGGGGCTTTTTTTATGCTCCGGGTCGATGGTGACACGTCAAAGAAAGCTCGCAAGCCACCTCAATTGCGTGAATCCAAACGCAAGAAGGAAGAACATCACCCCCAACCCAATCCACCTGTCGCGGACGACAAACGGGGCAACGATTGCCATCGCAATCACCAGCAGTCTCGCCCGTGCAGCCCTGAGATACATGTCTTTGCTGGCATAATCCCAAGCACCCGCCACCGGACCTTCCGCGCCCCAGGGATAGCAGTCGTAGGTGGCTATCTCGCTGCACGAACCGGCTCCATTGGCGCTGATATACTCAGCCCCCAGCAAAGCCAACAGAATCCCCAAGAGCACTTGAACGACAATCTCGATCTTGCCGGGACGCCTCACCCTCATAATCGCCTGCCGCGCTGTTGCCGCCTGTATCCAACATACAGCGGTCGCGCATGCATTGCCAACACAGGCCAATCCAGTGCAGCGGCCATCACTGGCCCGCCGCACTGATTATGCTCGCTCCCGGAGCAAACACCTACCGCCGGATGGTGAAATCAATCGGCACCGTTACCTTCAACGTGCTGCCATGCATCGTTTCCGGCGGCGGCGGCGGCAGCGGCGAGGCCCGTTGCAGGAGGTCGAGGACTTCTTCGTTCAGCGACTCATAGGGGCTGGCGCTGACCAGTTGCGTGCTCAACACTTCACCCTGTGCATTGAGGATGAACGACACCACCACCCGCGCTTCCTGCCGACGGGCCTGCGCGGTGCGGGGATAGCGTTTCTTGCGTTCCAGAATGCCCTGAATGGTCGATTGCCACGAGGCGGCAGCCTGCTGGGCCATCGCGCTGGGGGCCGAGGGAGCGGTCACCGCCGGTGTCACCGGCGCCGGAGGCGCGGGCGGAGCATCGGGCGGCGTGTCCATCACCGGCTCGGTAACCGGTTGCGGTTGCGGCGGCGTTTTGACCTTTGGCGGCTCTTTCTTCGGCTCGGTCTTTTTCTTCACCGGCTTGGGCGGCGGCAAGGCCACCTCGGGCGCGGGCAGCGGCGGCGTCTCGATTTTGGGCAGCGGCAGCGGTTCCGGCTCCGGCTCGGGAATGGCTTCCGGCGGCGGCGGAGGGGGTGGCGGCGGGGCCACCAGCGGTGCCATGTCGATCATGATCGGCACCTCTGCCGCCGGGGGCGGTGGAGGCGGCGGGGTCGCCTGCCATGGCAACAGCACGGCAGCGGCCACCGCACCATGCAGGGCCACTGCCGAAACGGCCCCCACCAGCCAGCGGGCATGGCGCGGGCGATAGGTCGGCAGACCGGTACTGTCCAGCGTCAGCCGGGGCAGCGGAAAGCTGCCGACCGCCCCGGTCATCGGGTCCCCCCTGATACCGGAGCCGCCGCAGAGGCTGGGGCAGCCGGGTCTTGTGGCAGGGTTTCCAACCCGACCAGCGCCACTTTCAGATACCCGGCAGTGCGCAGGGAATCCATCACCTCCATCAGCGTGCCGTAATCAATGGTCTTGTCGGCGCGCAGGAAAATACGCTGGTCGGTCTTGCCGTTGGTCGCGGTCCGCAGGGCATCGGCCAGGGCTTCTTTACTGACCGGATCATCGCCCAGCGACAAGCTCTTGTCCGCCTGCACCGACAGATAGACCGGCTTGTCGGGCGGCGGCGTCGGGGTCGCCGAGCTGGCGGGCAACTCCACCGGCACCTGCACGGTTGCCAGCGGCGCCGCCACCATGAAGATGATCAGCAGCACCAGCATCACGTCAATGAACGGCGTGACGTTGATATCGTGGGATTCCTGCAGCTCGTCGCCGCCACTGTCGAGATGTGCAGCCATCGCGCTTACTCCGCTGCGGCCCGCAGGGGCAGAGCCTGCCGGTCGAGGTCACGGCTGACCAGACGCAGCACTTCGGCGGACACGTCGGACAGCAATGCCCGATAGCCGCCCATGCTGCGGGAAAAGGCGTTATAAATCAGCACCGCCGGAATGGCTGCCACCAGCCCCAGCGCCGTTGCCAGCAGGGCCTCGGCAATCCCCGGCGCCACCACCGCCAGATTGGTGGTCTGGGCCTGGGAAATGCCGATAAAGGAATTCATGATCCCCCACACGGTGCCGAACAGGCCGATGAATGGCGAGGTCGAGCCGATGCTGGCCAGAATGCCGGTGCCCTTGATCAGCCGGTGGTTGGCGCGGGCTTCCAGCCGGTGCAGGCGCGAGGCCACCCGTTCCTTCAGCCCTTCGCCGGGCACCCCTGCCGACAGGCGGGCTTCGAGGATGGCCACGTCAATCGGGCCGCTTTCGACCTTTTTCGCCCCGTGCACCGCCTGCCCGGCATCGGCCAGCGAGCGGCAATCCTGCAACAGGTCAATCAGCCCGCGGATGCGACCGCGCGCGCTGCGCAGCTCGAACACCTTGACCAGAAACACGGTCCAGGTGGCCAGCGACGCCAGAGCAAGCCCGATCATCACCGATTTGACCACCACGTCGGCAGCCATGAACATCGACCAGGGCGAAAGGTCATGGGGCAGGACAGGAGCCGGAGCCGACGACGGTGCAATCTCTTGAGCAAAAGCAGACAGAGGCAGGGTCGCAGCCAACAGCAATCCTGACGCCAAGGAGGTGTATGTCCAGCAACGGCGCATTGGTAAATTCCCCTAAACAGCGGCATGAGTGTGCGTGGCGCAGAAGATTTTTTTTAGCACGTTTCGACCCTGCTGCAATCAATAATGCTTCTTAATAGCAAGTTATTCACCGCAATGCAGCATCAGGATGGACCGGCAAAACGCCTCCCCCTTCAGATAGACGCCAAGCCATGCAAAAAATTCAGAGGTTTTTTCCCGCCATCCTCCCCTACAAAGGACGGGTTCCCCCCCACATCGTGCCGTCCCTGTGTCCAGACATCGCCCCGGAGCCTGCCTGCATGTCGCATCCTTCCCTGCCCCATCCCCTGACCCGAACGCGCTGGGGCCTGATCATTCTTGCATCGCTGGCCATTTTCGGCCCGTTGTCGATTGACCTGTACCTGCCTGCCCTGCCGCAGATTGGCCGTGATCTGGGCGTTGATGCCGGGATGATGCAATGGACCCTCAGCGGCTTTTTGCTCGGGTTTTGTATCGGCATGCTGATCTATGGCCCGGTGTCCGATGCCATCGGTCGTCGCCCGGTGATCCTGTTCGGGATTGCCCTGTTCATTGTCGCCTCGCTGGCCTGCGCCTTTGCCCGCTCGATTGAACTGCTGATTGCCCTGCGCTTTTTGCAGGCGTTCGGCGGCGGGGCGGCCGCCGTGCTGGGGCGGGCGATTGTGCGCGACGTCTATCCGCGCGACGCCGCCGCCCGCATCCTGTCTCTGGTGGCGCTGGTCACCGCCATCACCCCGATGATGGCGCCACTGGTCGGCGGGCAATTGCTGTATTTCTGGGACTGGACCGCCGTATTCTGGCTGCTGGCCGTCTATGGGGTGATCGCCTTTGCCATCACCTGGTTCGCCATTCCCGAACCACATCCGCCCGAACGCCGGTCCGGCTTGCGCCTGAGCGCCGCGATGGCCGTTTATGGTCGTCTGCTGACCGACCGCGCCGCATGGGGCTGTGTGCTGTGCGCTGGCGGCACCTTTGCCGCCATGTTCGCCTATATCGCCGGAACGCCGTTTGTCTACATCGAGCACTTTCAGGTGTCGCCGCAGCTTTACGGCTTTTTGTTCGGCATCAACATCCTGTCGCAAATGCTGTTCACCGTCACCAACAGCCGTCTGGTCAGTCGCTGGCCGCTGACCACCCTGTCGTTGCGGGCGGCGCTGATTGCCTTTGCCAGCAGTATCCCCTTGCTGCTGGCCGGGGTGTTCGGTGTGGGGGGCCTGTGGGCGATTGTCCTGCCGTTGCTGCCGATCATTGGCGTTACCGCCATGCAGTCATCAAACATGACCGCCCGCATCATGGCGCTGTACCCGAACAATGTCGGCGCCGCCGCCGCTGCCCTGACCTCGGCCTGTTTTGGCTGCGGCGCGGTATCAAGCTTTCTGGTCAGCCTGCTCAATGACGGCACCCCGACCGCGATGGTAGTGGTGGTCTGCCTGTGCTGCGCCATTGCCGTGCTCGGCCTGACCCCGGTCTTTCGCCGCACCAGCGAGCAGGCGTAACGCCCTTGGAGCATTGTGCGAAAAGTGGGAACCGGTTTTCGCAACAACAATGCGACAGAACAAAAGGTTAGAGCAGCGTGCCTGCGTCCTCTTCAACGCACGCTGCTCTAAAAAAAAGACGCTGGTGGTTTTGCAACCACCAGCGTTAGAGGAACTGACGATCAAGGGGAGACCGTCAGGAGGGGTCGGAATGTGCGTCGCAGTCTGCGACAGACCGCGACGCAAAAGGAGACTACAGAAAGGAAAATATATCTTAATAGGTGTAGAACATCTTCTGAATGGCCTTGGTGTCGCTGGTCTTGGTCAGGGCCAGCATCAGCAGGATGCGGGCTTTCTGCGGGTTCAGGGTGTCGCTGGCCACGAAGTCCAGTTCGTCATCGTTGGCTTCGCCGTTGCGGGCCAGAATGCCGTTGCCAACGCGCGAGCTGCGCACGATCACCACGCCATCCTTGCGGGCATCAATCAGGCCCGGCTTCATGGCGTTCGACAGGCTGCCATCGCCCACACCAGCGTGGATGATGCCCTTGGCACCGGCCTTCACGAAGGCATCGAGCGCAATGCGGTTGTTGTTGGCATAGCCATAAACGATATCAACCTGCGGCAGGCTGTCGAGCTTGCTGACGTCGAACTCGCTTTCGGTGGTGTGCTTGCGCACCGGCTGGCGGTAGAAGTGCGGCAGGCCACCCTGCATGTAGCCCAGCATGCCCAGTTCCGGGGTGCGGAAGGTGTCAGCGGTCGAGGTGTTGGTCTTGGTGACGTCACGGCCTGCGTTGATCTGGTCGTTCAGCGCAACCAGCACGCCCTTGCCGACCGCATCCTTGCTGCCCGCCAGGCTGACGGCGTTATAGAGGTTGATCGGGCCGTCGGCGCTGATGGCGGTCGCCGGACGCATGGCGCCGACGATCACCACCGGCTTGGCGCTGTGAACGGTCAGATCGAGGAAATAGGCGGTTTCTTCGATGGTATCGGTGCCGTGGGTGATGACGATGCCATCGACATCCGGCTTGGCCAGCAGTTCGTTAACCCGCTTCGACAGCTTCAGCCAATGGTCATTGGTCATGTTTTCGCTGGCGATCTGGAACACCTGCTCGCCCTTGACGTTGGCGACCTTCTTCAGTTCCGGCACCGCTTCGATCAGCTGCTCAACACCAATCTTGGCAGCGGTATAGCCGACGGTGGTGGTGCTGGTGGCACCGGTCCCGGCAATGGTGCCACCGGTGGCCAGGATCATCACGTTCGGAAGTTTTTCATCGGCAAAGCTGGGGGACGAGGCCAGCAGCCCAACAGAGCAGGCGGCAGCGAACAGCGGCGTGGTCAGCCAACGGGCGGAAATAAACGACATGCAACTTCCTCTCAGAACGAAGCGTTTGATGAAACCCGGCCCGACAGAGCGGGAGGGATGCATGCCTATCAGCAAAACGCATGCCAGATATTCATCTGACACATAACGCGAGGAAATCCGCCATTTTCTGCTTACTTTTTAGCCTCAGACCATAAAATGACATTCGGAAAACCGGATATTTGAGCGTCTTTTCATCCGGTTTTCCGAACAAAATCCGACGCTCCTTATATGAAAAGACCCCGCCTCCAACGGGAACCGGGGTCTTTTTATCGCAGTGCAGCAGTCCGGCTTGCGGGCACCCCGCTTATTGTGCCGCAGACGAGGCCCCCAAATACTTGAACCAGTCCGCCGTCGCATCGGCAATGCTGTCGGTGGTCCATACCGGGGCATCCCGCCAGGCATCAATGTGCTGCATCATGATCGCCACCCCTTGCTCAAAGGATACCTGCGGCGTCCAGCCCAGTTCACTGACGATGCGGCTGGTGTCGGCCATGGTGCAATCGGGTTCGCCCGGACGTTTGGGAATGTAAACCACTTCGGGCGGATTGAGCAGCTCGACCAGCCGGTTGACGCTGACCGGCGCGCCGGTGCCGACGTTATACACCCGCCCCGGCGCGCCCTTGTCGGCAGCGGTCAAAAAGGCCCGCACCACATCGGTGACAAAGGTAAAGTCGCGGGTCTGGGTACCGTCGCCAACCACCGTCAACGGCTTGCCCGCCAGCAATTGCGCCAGAAACACCCCGAACACCGCGCCATAGGTCCCCGAGGTGCGTGCCCGTGGCCCATAGACGTTGAACAGGCGCAGGCTGCACACCGGCATGCCGTACAATTGCGCCCAGTGCAGGGCCAGTTGCTCGCCGAGGTATTTGGTCAGCGCATAGGGATAGCGGGTATCAATCGGCTGGGTTTCCGGCGTCGGCCAGCTTTCCGGAATGCCGTAGCAGGACGACGAGGCGGTATAGAGGAATTTCTTCACCTCTGCCGCACGGGCCGCTTCCAGCACCGCAAAGGTACCATCGACGTTGGCGCGGAAATACTGCTCGGCGTTCTGGATCGACGGCACGATGTCGGCCATCGCCGCCATGTGAAACACCCGCTCGGCCCCGGCAATCAGCTCCATCATCGCCGGTTTGTCGGCGACGTCGGCCTGATGAAAGCTGACCGCCGGGTTGTCCTTGTGCTGCGCCAGATTGGACAGCTTGCCAACAGCCAGATTGTCAATCACCCGCACCTGACGGCCGCTGTTCACCAGCGCATCCACGATATGGCTGCCGATGAACCCGGCCCCACCTGTGACAACATCCACTCCGGACCGCATGGTCTGTGCTCCCGTTCTACCACGCGGGGCGCATGTGGCACCCCGCCAGACTGTTGTAATACTTCACAGGACACGACAGTTGGAAAACAAGAGCGGGCTACCGCCCGAACCCGTTTGGGTGCGATGCCCCCAAACCCCCATTCTTTCTTTCACTATCAAAGGAATGGGGTCCGGGGCCTCAAGGCCCCGGCGAGGTTTGGAGCAGCGCTCCATGATCCTGTTTTCTGTTTGTCGTGTCCTGTCATAACGCTTAACCCGCTGCCGCCAGGATCGACCGGGTGATGCCGTCCGGGTCCAGCCCGGCCAGCTCCAGCAACTGCTCCTGCGAGCCATAGGCGGTCGGGAAAGCATCGGGCAGCGACAGGCGCAACACCGGCCCCACCGGCATCAACGGCCCCGCCGTCGGTGCATGCAGCGTTTCCAGCACCGCCGAATGCAGGCCGCCATGCGGGCAATGCTCTTCGACGGTCACCAGCAGGTCAGAGCCTGCCGCCAGATCGCGGATGGCCTGTTCATCCAGCGGCTTCAGCGTTGCCAGATGCAGCACCGCCACATCCAGCCCCTGTCCGGTCAGCGCGGCGACGGTTTGCAGGCAGCGATGGGTCATCACCCCGGTGGAGATGATCCCCACCCGCCGCCGGGCGTCGGACGTCCCGGCAAAGGCTTTCTTCAGCGATGCCTTGCCGATGGCAAACGGTTCATCAGCGCCAAAGATCACCGGATCACCGCCCTTGCCCAGCCGGATGTACACCGGCCCCGACACACTGGCGGTGGCCTTGACCGCCGCAATCATCTCTTTGGCGTCCGACGGGGCCAGAATGGTGATGTTGGGCAAGGCCCGCAGGATACCGATGTCTTCCAGCGCCAGATGGGTCGAGCCAAGGGGGGCATAGACCACTCCGCCGCCGTTGGCGATCAGCCGCACCGGCAGGTTTTGCAGGCACAGGTCCACCGCAATCTGTTCAAAACAGCGGCGGGTCAGAAAGGTGGCAATGGTGTTGACGAACGGGACCAGCCCTTCCATCGCCATCCCCGCCGCCATGCCGACCAGATTCTGCTCGGCAATGCCTTCCATGAAAAAGCGATCGGGCAGGGTCTCTTTCATCCCGGCCAGCGTTCCGGCCCCCAGATCAGAGCCGATGAACACCACCCGCTCGTCCTGTTGAGCCAGCAGATAGGCCGTATTCAGTGCTGCCTTGCGCATTATTCCGCCTCCAGAGCAGCATACAGGGCCTGGATTTCATCCGGGTTGAGCCGCGACTTGTGGTGCCATTCGGGGGAAAACTCCGCCCACGGAATGCCTTTGCCCTTCACCGTGTGACAGATCAGCGCCAGCGGCTTGCCGTTGCGCGGGGCGGTCAGGGCGGCGCTCATCGCCTCGACATCGTGGCCGTTGATTTGCACCGTTTCAAAGCCAAACGCCTGCCACTTGTCGGCCAGAGGCTCCAGTGGCTGCACGTCATCGGTCAGGCCATAGGATTGCAGCTTGTTGTAATCGACCACCGCCACCAGCCGTTCCAGCCGGTGCTTGCCGATCGCCATCGCCGCTTCCCACACCGAGCCTTCGTTGATTTCGCCGTCGCCCATCACCACGAACACCGAATGGCTTTGTCCGCGCAGGCGGGCGGCCAGGGCCATCCCCAGACCAATCGACAGACCATGGCCCAGCGCGCCGGTCGAAGCCTCGACCCCCGGCAGCTTGCCGCGTTCAGGGTGGCCGCCCAGCCGGGAGTCCCGGCGGCAAAAGGTCTCGATTTCCGCATCGGGGAAATAACCGTGGTCGGCCAGCAGGGCGTACAGGGCCAGACAGCCATGGCCCTTGGACAGGATGATCCGGTCCCGCTCCGGCCAGTCGGGGTTTTTCGGGTCATGACGGGCAACGTGGTCATACAGGCTGCGCATGATTTCAATCAGCGACATCGACGGACCGATATGCCCACGCTCGCCACCGTCGAGGGCGCGGATCACCAGACGGCGCAAGGCCCGGCTGCGCTGGTCCAGCGGCTGGGCCAGACTGGCCTCGGCCCAGCGGTTGGCCATCGACGGAGTGGAAAGACGGGGCGGCGGCAGGGCGGTGCTCATCCGGCTGGCTCCCAGGCAGAGATCAAGGATTGCGCCGTCTCCAGTTGCTGAAGGCGGCGTGCTTCAAGGGCCTCGGGCGCGTGGCCGAGGGCTCCGGCAAACTGCCTGCGGGAAACATCCCGCGGCAAGAACTCGTTCAGGGCAATCAACGCCCAGCGCAGGGCAAACAGCGGCCCCAGATCGGCCAGCCGGGCGGGGAAGTCCTCGTCCCGCTGGCGGTAAAACTCCAGACAGCCGTGCAGCCATGCCGACCGCTCGGCGGCGGACAGGGCATGGCCCGGATGCAGGGCGGTTTCCGCCACCAGCTTCACCGGATCATCCCAGCCAAAGTATTCAAAATCAAGGAACACCAGCCGTCCATCGGGCCGACGCAAGGCATTGTGCAGCCCGAAATCAGCCGGAGACAGGGTTTGCCGCGCGCGCGGCAACGGCTGCTCTGTCGTTAGCCGTGGTTGCAACCGACGGCAGACATCCTGTACCGCCGGAATTATCTGGTCGTGCAAAAAGGCCTGCAACGCCGGATGCACCACCGGGCGCAATCGCTCCAGCCGCTGCCGCACCTGTGCCAGCACGCTGGCCGCATCGCGACAGGCTTCGGCAGCGCCCCCCAGCGTCTGCGCCTGTGGCTGGCTGTGTGACACCTGCCACAGCGTCTGCACAAAGGCCAGCATCGCCGCAACATCCCCGGAACGGCGGTCGGCCAAAGCCGGGACGCCCTCCACCCGTTCGAGCAGGCAACAGCGCTCGCCACTGCCCAGCAGGCGCGGCGTCGCCCCGGCCAGTGCCGGAACCGTCTGGCAGAACTCCAGCGCCGCCCGCTCGACTTCAAACGAGTCCGTTTGGCGTTCGGGGCGATGGGGATAGACCTTCAGCAACACCTCGCCAGCGGGACCGGAAAACGGCAGCAAGCGGTTGTTGCGGCCACCACCCACCGGTGTGGACCAGCTCAGGGGTTTACCGCAGACCTCGTGCAAACGGGCCAGCGGCAGCGTGCCAAACACGCTATCCGTCACCTGATCCCAGCGGGCGCAGCGCACCTCTGCCCGCTGACAGGGCGGAGCCGGACCGGGGGCGAAATGTACCGCCAGCACCTCGGGCGGAAAGGCCGGGTCATCCAGCACCGTCGCCAGATCATCGACAAACACCGTGCAGCCCAGCGCCCGGATCAGGGCAATCTTGTCGGCCCGCGTGTCGGTAAAATACACCTGTTCCCGCTCGACCAGCCCGCACAGATCGGGCTGGGCGGCCAGCCAGCGGCGGGCGGCATCGCGCAGGTCGGGACCATCGGGGCTGATGTGGGTATGGCGGCTTTTGTGGCTGATGATCACCAGCGGAATTCCGGCGGCCTGCGCCGCCTGCACAAAGGCAGCGGCTCCGGCAAACAGCGGGGCCTCGTCGATCACCTCGCCATAGACCCGCGTTTGCAGGTGCTGCCAGTCAATGTCGCCCTGACCATGGGCCTGAATGTGCGCCCGCACCGCCGCCTTGCCTGCCGTCACCCCAGCCGGGACCAGCCCCATCCTGACCGCTTCGGTGCAGAACAGGGTCTCGTAGTCAATCAGGGTGTTGTCGAGATCAAGGCCGATCAGCGGCGGCAGGGTCATCGCCATCCCCCTACATCATCCGGGCATTGCCGGGTTCCCCGGCCTGCGCATAAAAATCAGGAGTCCAGCGCTGATCCCGCTGCAAGCGGTAAAACATGACACCCGTTTCGCGGATCAGGCGATCCGGCGAGTCATCAGACAGGATGATCTTTTCATACTCGTGTGCCCCCGGTCGCGGGTGACTGAGCGGAAAGCCTTGCAACAGGGCATCGACCGGGCGACCGGCAGGCAGATGGTTCAGGTAGTTGAACACCATGAACCGCCCGTCCTTCAGGCACATGGTGACTTCCGACGGCCCGCCCGCAGTCATCAGGTTAAAGGTTGCCTGATCATAGAACGCCGCCCGCAGCGACAGTTGCACCACCGCTTCGTTGCACAGCACCACGTTCGGCCCGGTCAGCGGTGCGGGCTCGTACAGGGCGTTGAAGTCCGGCAACAGGATGAAGCAGATCGGCTCATCGGCAAAATGATCGACCAGCGCCTGCCAGGCGGCCACGTTGGAATTGCGCTCGCTGTCCTTGCCCCAGTTGCGCAACGTAATGGTCACCGGAATACGCGGGTAGCAGTGGGCCATCATCCACTTGCGCGCCAGATGGACCATCTCGTTCGGTGGCTGTAACACATAGGGCTGCCGCCCGTCGCGCGCCCATTGTGACGCTGGCAGCAACATGTGGCTGGCGGCGCGATCAACCACATTCAACTCATGCGGCAGGGTGATGTCGTAATAGCCGGGATAGAGCTGGTAACTGTCGCCACTGGCAGCCAGAAAGGCCCGCAACTGCTGACGGTTGTTGAAATGAAAGGTCGAACCGAGACTGGGCAGCAGACGGCTGGCCTCGAAGAACAGGCTGTGCAGGCGGTGGCGAAAGCTTTCGCTGGTGATATAGGCATGGCGGTCCGGGCTGGGGTCTTGCTGGTGTGCCATGATGCACAGGTCAATAGCCTCCAGCCCCAGCGCCTGCCGCCGGGCCTCGGCACCGCTGAGGAAGCCGAGAAAGTCGAAGGAAAACGGCATGTCGGCGGTATCATAGATCGCCAGCAGCCGTTTGCCGGGGGCATCGGCCAGTTGCCGTTTGACCTTGGCCTGTAACGCCTCGCGGTGGTTAGCCTGGACTCCGGGACTGTTCTGGCCGTTGAACAGCTTCAACGGTACCTGCCGGGCCGGGCTGTCGGCTGCCCGTTCGGCGGCATAGCCATCATCGACCTCGATGACCTCGGGCGACACCTCCAGTGCTCCCGACAGCGTGCGCTGTCCGTCACGATACGAAACGGACACTTTGCTCGCCGTGGTCGGGCAGGGAAAGGGCGAGACAATCACCGTCCAGCCCGGCGTCGGCGAAACCGGAACGCCCTCGCTGCGTTTGATGTCAACCAGCTGCGGGCGCGGCTCGTTGACGCGGCAGGTGGCAATCTCGGTGCCATCAATGGCAATATCCAGCGTCACCGGCCCGAGATCAGCGACCCCGACAATGTTTCCGGACAGGATCAGGGTTTGCGTGTACGGCACATAGGCCAGCAACTCACAGCCAATCTGCAAACCGGGTGATTCTGGCGGTTCGCGCTCTGCCAGATCATCGGGCAACAGGATAATACGTTCCCACGGCGCGCCATCGCGTAAAAAGTCTACCACCAGTCCCTGCCCAACCGGCACAAGGCGCAAAGGCACCCCGATCACAAACCCGACCTTGCCGTCCGGGTCGCCGGTCAGGGCGGCAGCAAAGACATGCGGCTGATGCAGCAGACTGCGGCAAACGACCCCCTCGCCCGTTGGCAGCGACAGCCGGATTTCCAGATGGTCATGATCAGCCACCGCCACCCCGGACATCATGATGACGCCATCCTTGCAGGTGATGGTTTCGATCTCGACAAGCTGCCCGTTCTGACCACACGCCATTGTTTCAGTATTCCTGTCAGTTGGAAAGAAGGGCCGGAGCCGCCAGATGATGTGCCCCGTCAAGAGCCTGTGGGTGATACCCGGGCTCCAGCAGGCAATCAAAGGTCAAATCTGACCGCTTGATGTAACGGCAGCGCCCGCATTCAATGCACACTGCCGTTGTGCCCTCGTCGCCCGCCAGCGCCTTGTGCAACAGGTTGGGATCAGCAATCAGCGCCTGCGCCATCCCGATCAGCGCCACCGGCTGGGCAGCGAGAATTTCTTCGCCTTGCAACAGGGTGCGCACCCCGCCTTGCGCCACCACCGGCCGCGACGTCAGCCCGGCCAGAGAGCCAGCCCAGCGCCAGTAATCACCGCGTCGCATCGCCGGGTATTTCAGGCGGGCCGTTTCATAAATCCCCGCCGACACCACGTAATAGGCTCCACCGTCACCATCGCACGCCTGCTCGATCACCTTGATGACCGCTTGCATGTCCGCTGGTACCAGCCCGCCAGCAATAAAATCACAAGCCGACAGCCGCGCCCCCACCCGGCGGAAACAGCCGGGAGAGCGGGCTTCGGCCTTGTCGCGGATGGCGCGCAGAAAGCGCAGGCGATTGTCCGGCGAGCCGCCATAATGATCCTGTCGCCGATTGAAAAAGGGCGACAGGAACTGGTGGATCAGATAACCGTGAGCGATATGCAGCTCGACGAAATCAAAGCCCAGCGCCAGCGCCCTGACGATGGCTTCGGCGAACTCGTCCTCGATGCGGGCGATCGCTGACAGGCTCAGTTCTTCGGCCTGAATGCCGATGTCCGGGCAGGTATAGGGCGACGGCCCGACCACTGGCTGACCAGAATAGGCGGTGTTGCCCTGCGCCCCGACATGGAACACCTGCAACGACACCAGTGCCCCGCAGGCTTTGACCGCACTGGCCAACTGCCGCAGCCCGGCATCCAGCGCGGGCGGGCCGATTTTCAGCCCGTGTTCGGTCGAGCCGCCTTCCGGTGAGACCGAGGTTGCGCCAATGGTCACCAGCCCGGCCCCGGAGCGGGCCATACTGGTGTAAAAATGGAGGATCTCGTCATTCACCGCTCCGCTGGGGTCGGCCAGATTGACCGAGACCGGCGAGCAGACCAGCCGGTTGCGCAGCGGCCCGGCGACGGTTTCCAGCGGGCGGGTGATCCGGTGATAGCTCATCGCTGCCCCCCGGTTCCCAGGGCATTGACCGCCGACATCCAGGTTTGCAGTTGCAGGGTTTCAGGCCGTTCGCCGGGGTCGAGGAAGGCCAGCAGGGTCTGCATGTCCTGATCCAGGTGTTCGACCAGCGGCGCAATCTCGTCTTCGCCGACGAACGGATGGGTCGGGTCAGCCAGCAAGGCGGTAAAGGCCGCCACATAGCGCTGTGACAACGCCGCTTCCCGCGCCCGCAAAGCCTGCTGGAACCGGTCGAAACGCTCGCCCGCCCGCTGGCGATAGGACTGGTGCGCCGGATTGAGCAGGCGGCTTTCCAGATTGATGGCGTCATACATCCGGTTGTTCAGCCGGGCATAGATCCCGCTGGCCCGTTTCAGCGCATCGAAACGTTCGGCCAGCACCGCCACAGCCGGATCGGCAAAGCGGTAAGGCACCCAGCCAACATGGGCACCATCATCAGCGGCCAGCCCGCGTTCAATCAACTGGTCGTGCATCCGGCTGCCCCAGAACACCAGCACCCGGTTGGTCAGGTTGAGGAAGTCCCAGCCGCGCCCGATGGCACCAAGGAAGGCAATCTTCTCGTGCAGCATGGCCATGGTGGTGGTCGGGCCGAACATCATGTAGCCCAGGATGGTGGCAAACTGGCCGTTCTGTTCCAGTCGCTTGAACGACGCCTGCGAGGTTTCACGGTCGGCAATCTTGTGAAAGAAGGCCAGTTCCTCGTTGCTGCCGGACTCGATGCCGATCACCAGTACATCGACCCCGGCGGATTTCAGCAGGTCGAGGTCCTCATCGCTCAGCTTTTGCACCGTTTCGGCGCGCAGGTGCATCTTGATCGACACATCGATCCGTTGCTCGACCAGCATCCGGCAGAACAGCCGCAGATCGTCAATCCCGCGCCGTCCGGGGTCTTCAAAGCTGCTGTCGATCAGGTTGATGAAGAAATAGCCCGCCTGATACAGCGCGTTGATGTGCTGGACAAAGCCGCTGATCCCGGCCCCGTCCCATGGCCGCTCGCCCGCCGCCACCCGGTTGGCCTGTCCTTCGATACAATAGGTACACGGGGCCAGACAGCCCCGCCCGCGCTGGACCCGGATGCCGCGCTTTTGCTCGACCGCCGAACGGGACAGCGACGGCGGACGCGGCAGGCTGTCCATGGTGAAATAGGCCCCACGCGGCGCAGGCTCTGTTGACGGGCGGCGGTGCAGAACCAGTTCACTCGGCTGCCCCAGCACCAGCGACAACAGGCTGTGTTCGGCAAAGCCGATCAGCACCGCGTCCACCGTTGCCACCTGATCGAGCAGCTTTTGCGCAATCACCGGCGCACGTGGCCCGCCAATCAGCTTTTCGTGCTGATGCTGGTCCGAGGTATGGACCACCAGCGTTGTATCGGGGAAAGCCGTCCGCAAGGCCTGACACAGCTCCCCCAGCAGCGGCCACAGGGCAATCATCGGGTTCAGCACCACCCACTGCGGCGGCGCATCGCTCGCGCCGGGGCTGCGAGTGATCTGCCAGTCCTGCCCGTCGCTGCCGTGGGCAATGGCGTGATCAACCCGGCAGCCCGCCGCCTGACAGGACGCCATCAACTGGCGCTGCCCGACCGGCTGTTCAATCAGTTCAAAGCGGTTGGCTTGCAGGACCGGATAGACAAACAGCAGCGTCTGGGCCGCCAGATGGTCACGCTCGGCCCCACTCAGGCCATCGAGGAAGGCCGTGAAGTCCAGATAGCTGATGGCGGCTTGGGCGGACAGGCTCATGGTGCAGCCTCCTGTGCCAGACATGACAGGATACGGGGGATGATGGCGGACAGGTCATGGCGCGGCATGCAGCCGTCGGTGGACAGGTCTCCGTTCGGGGACCACGAACAGCGCGGCGCGTTGCAGGGCCGCTGCGGGCAGTGATCTTGCGGCGACAGCAGGTGGCACAGCGGATCGTCCAGCGCCTCGTCGTACAGCGTTGGCCCGGCCAGAATCACGGTTGGACGGCGGTACAGCAAGCCGAGGTGACAGCCCAGCCCGACGCAGGACACCATCACCCGCGCCGACGCGCACCATGCCATGTACCCGGCCAGTCCATCATCCTGTTCAGGCTGACGGGTCACCCGCAGGCCGCGTTGCGTCAGCGCCTGTTCCAGTGCAGCCCACTGCGCGGGCGGCAGGGTCTTGAGCTGCCAGTCCGCCGGAACCCGCCAGTTCAGCGCCACGTCAAACGCAGGCGGTGGAACCGCCGCCGGCGGCACAGCGGGCAGCGAGACTGTCTCTGTAAGGCCCAAGGCGGCCAGCAGAGCCTGCGGCAAGGACCGGGTGCGCTGTTTCAGGGTTTCCCCGGCGGGCAACAGCGCCCCCAATTCCAGCACCCGCCCCGCAATCCCCGGTGGCAGCGGGGCAAGGCTGAGGTATAGAACCTGGCGGGGCAATCCGTCGGCAGCCTCCTCAACGGGCGCAACCGTGAACGCCTCGCCCCACGGGGCACACAGCGGCGCCCTCTCCGGCGGCACAAAGCAGCGCACCGGCGAGGCTGCCGAGGCCACCCCGGCCCGCACCAGCAGGTCGAGGGCGCGGATCACGTCGCCCAGCGGCAGGTCGGCTCCGATCAGGCAGGCGAGTGGCTGGTTCATCCACCCTCCTCAAGCCGGGCGGCTTCGCTCATCAGCAACGGTAGCCAGTCGGCATAGGGGGTCAACGCCACCGGGGCCAGATCACGCACCAGCCGCGCCGGATCAAGACGGACATTGCGCGGATAGGGAGAAAGGATGTTCGGATTGTCGCGGTCGATGCCCTCGCCAACCCAGCGGATTTCGGGCGGACTAGCCATGCCCGCCAGCAGCATGGCAACATAGTCCCCCAACCGGATCGGCGGCAGGGCGACGTTATAGGCATCGGCCAGCCCGGTCCGGCCCTGCTCGACAAACCGCCGCAGCAGCCCGCAAACCACCCGCCCCATGTCCCCCGCCCACACCTGTTGATAACTGTGGTCGGGCGTACCGCGCAGGTACAGCGGTCGTCCAGCCCGTGCCGCCTGCCACAGGGCGCACGGAATCAGCGACGACTTGCCGGAAAAGTCATCCTCGCCCGCCACGTTGTGCAGGCGCAGGATCAGCGAGGGCAGCGTCTTGCTGTGGCTGAGGATGTCTTCGCACTGGCGCTTGTTCTGGCCATAAACGATTTCACCATCGCCATAGATCGCCTCCATCCCCTCGGCGTGGACACTGCGCTCCCATTGCTCTTCGCGCAGGGAGACGCCGCTGAGGGTGGCATTGAGGTAGCTCATCACCGTCGAGGTGAACAGCAGCAGGTCACAAGCACCAGCGAACACCGTTTCCATCATCCGGGCGGCATCGGGGTGATACAGGATATTGTCCACCACCATCCGCGGGCGATAGCGGTCGCGGATATCGGCCAGCAGCGCCGCATCATTGCGGTCGCCGTGCAGACAGATCAGCTTGGGGTGCTGCGGCGGATGGTCCTGATCGCGCAGCCCGCGCGTCAGCCGCACCACCCGCGCCCCGCTGGCCAGCAGCCCGGACAGGATGGTCCGCCCGAAAAAGCGGCTGCCACCCAGCAGCAGAACCGTTGTGCCGTCGAGGAAAAGAGAGGGGCTGCCCATCGCCTGCATTCCTTGTCCCGCCCTGTTATACCGCAAAGATCGGGATGAAAATCTGCCGTGGCCGCAGATCGCGCAGGCGGTTCATGATCGGGCGCACCCCGTCCAGCGCCAGAATCACCACCCCGGCCTCGGCCAGATCGACCGAGCCGGGGGCGGCAATCGGCACCGCCGGGCGCGGATAGCTGAGGCCGTGGCGGTCGGCGCTGTCGTCCAGAATGGCGGTCAGGCAGGACAGGTCCGAGGCCAGATGATAGGCCACCGACGGCACCATCTGCCCGGCACCATAGCCATACAGCGGGCCGTCAAAGTCGTTCAGCACATCCATGAAGTCGGCCATCCGCCGCTGAAAGGCGCCGAAACGCTGCGCCACCTGTGCGGTGGTGAACGCCGGAACCACCTGCGGGCGCGGCTGGGCGATCCCGGCAGGCAGAGGCCCGCCACCGGGCTTGCGGGCGACGATCAACAGGCTGCCGCCCCAGTTGTGGCGGTCATAGGCATGGGTGACGTACTCGGCGCCGATGGCCTCGAAAAAGGCCAGGAAGCTCGACAGGCCAAAGTAATGGACGTGCTGATGGAACACCTGATCAAAGCGCCCCTTGCGAACCATCGCGTCACTGTCGGGGACTTCGATCACCAGCAGGGCACCGGGGGCCGCACTGTCCAGCAGGCGGGCAAACTGCGGCTGTGGAAAATTGATGTGCTCCAGATTGTGGGTCGAGAAGATCACATCCGGGGCCGCTGGCAGATCGGCGGCAAAATCGACGTTTTCGATAAAGTTGCCGATGATGCTCAGCCCGTCCGGCAGATCGGCAGGCAGCGGCGTATCCAGCCACACCGGATCAATCCCCACCGCCTGCTTCGCCCGGCTGGCCGCCACCCGCAGCATGGTCAGGTCGTTGCAGCCGATTTCCAGCAGGCAGCCGGCCTTGCGTCCGTCCAGCAGGCGGTCCAGCCAGTTCATCAGAAAGGCACTGGCCCCGCTGGTGGCATGGCAGTTGGCCGAGCGGTTGGCATAGCCCTGACCGTACAGCCGCGAGGGCGGCACGCGGGTCACCAGTTGCATGTGACCGCAGGCGGGGCAGAGGTCCACCGCCTGATCGAACAGGTCATCGTCGCGGGCCGGGGTGCCATGCGGGACGAAAATGCCGGTCAGCGGAAAGGCCGGCAAATCGAACGCCCGTTGCAGGCCGCTGGCGCCACAGGCACCGCAAGGGTGGGAAGAGGCGACAGTCATCGTGCTAACTCCTGCAAGGCGGTTCGGTCGGTGGCAATCCAGTCATCCAGAGCATCCTCCCACCGACGCAGCGGCGGGCGGCGCAGCGACACCATCGCCGTGCGCAGCGGCTTGGGGGCCAGCGCCGGGAAGTCGGCATCCTTGCCCGCGACGATCTCCTGCGACAGTCCCAGCCGGTCACGCAGGCGGCAAATCAGTCCGTGGTAGCTGGTCTGCCCGGCATTGCACAGGTGATACAGCCCCGGGGCCTTAAGCCAGAGCGTCTCAAGCAAGGCTCCGGCGGCATCAAGGGCATAGGTCGGGCTGTCGATCTTGTCGGCGGCGACCGTCGGGCTTTTACCCTGCAACAGCATCACCGCCATCTTGTCAACAAAGCCCAGCGCCTGATTGCGCCGACGGCCAAACAGGGTCGGAAAGCGCACCACATAGCCTTGCGGATGCAGCGCCAGCGTCATCTGCTCCCCGGCCAGCTTGGACGCGGCATAGGCCGAGGTCGCCAGCGGCGGGCTGGTTTCGTCATAGGGCTGGTCAGAACAGCCATCAAACACCGCGTGACTGCTGGTAAAGACAAACGCCGACCCGACATCGCGCGAGGCAGTCAGCAGCCAGTGGGTCTTGACCGCGTGCATCAGGAACGCCGTCTCCGGGTGTTGCTCGCACGGATTGATGCCCACCAGTGCGGTGCAGTCAATCACCACATCGGCGCGCGTATCCCGCACGCAATCCTGAAGCTGGCGCTGGTTGGTCACATCAACCTGTGCCCGTCCGGGGGCGGTCAGACGGACCCCGGCCTGCGCGCACACATCCTCAAGGGCTGTGCCAACACAGCCCGTTCCACCAAAAAGCAAAATATGCATTGCTGGTCCTTTGGCAAACGCCGACGAGGCAGCGATCAGACAAAATTCTTGTGCGGCGGCGTCTGGGCGATGCCCCACAGGAAATTATTGATATAATGCTGCCTGCAGTTGCTTTCGCAGTCGTGATTGACGTTCACCCGGCGGATTTTTTCCTGCACCTGCCAATAGCGTTCGCTTTCGACGATCTCGCGGAACGACTGCTCGACCACGTTGCCCATCAGGAATTCGTCGGCGCGGTCATCGAACCAGTGCCCACAGGGGAACACCCGCCCGTCGCCACTGACCCCCAGAATGAACTGGGTGCCATAGCAGACATCATAGTCTTTCCAGCCGGCATTGTTCAGCTTTTGCCATTTGATCGACACGGTGTAACTGTCGGTGGAATAGCTTTCGGCTTCGCGCAGGATCGATTCCATCGAGCGGTATTCGCTCTGCGGTGCATCCAGCCGCCCGTCATAGGTATCCGAACAAGCCTTGACCACCAGATAGTCAACGCCCAGCTCACGGCCCAGCTTTGCCAGTGGGGCAATGTCATCCACGTTGTCGCGGGTGACCACCATTTGCAGGCCGATGGTGCACTGATGCCCATGGCTCTGTTTGCGGGCCACCATTGCTTCAACGTTTTTCAGCACGCGGTGGAACTGGGGAACGTTGTGGATGCGCTGGAACGACTCTTCGGTCGCCGCCGAGATGTTGATCCGGCACCACGTCAGCCCGGTCAACAGCGAGTCCAGACGGTCGTGGTTGATGCGGATGCCATTGGTGGCCATCGACAGGTCAAGGTCGATTTCCCGGCCATAGTCCAGCAGGTCATAGAGGTCAGGATGGAGGGTGTTTTCACCCTCGCCGATCAGGGCAATCGAGCGCACACCAACCTCTTTCGCCTCGCGGAAAGTGCGCATCACCGCCTCGCGCGGCATGTTGGTCTTGCCCTTGCGGTCCGTCCCATAACCCGAACGGCCCTGAATGACGCCATAGCAGTAGTTGCAGGCCATGTTGCAGCCGGTCGAAATCCCCATGTCCAGATGCAGCGGCGCAATGCGCTCGCCTTTCTGCCAGGCGGACACCCGGTCGAGGTGCCACATCAGCTTGTGGCCGTCCATGTTGAACTTGTCGCGCACCCCGGTTGACACCGGCCCGTCCGGGCGGTCGGCGGTGAACGCAACCACGTTCGAGCCTGCGGGATTGAGGGTTTGCAAGGTCTGTTCAACCTGCGCCCGCACGCCGTCAAAGCGGCGGCGCTGATCGGCTGGAACATCCAGCACCAGCGTAACGGTGGTCCCACGGACCGACAGATGTTTCACCAGCTCACGCGTAAAGCCCTCTCCCGCCACCGGGGGGAGGTCAGTAAGCGCCCGCTCGATTTGCTCTTTTCTGAGCAGCATGTCCGACATAGGTTTCTCCAGTCGCTGCGGGGGGACACCCACGCTAAACATACCGTCAGAGTGTTATTAAATCGTATACAGTTTTTTTGGGGAGGACATTGATGGAAATGATCGTAGACAAACAACCTTAGGCAGTCAAAAGCACAGACACGTGACTGCAGGCGGCCCAAAGAGCCACACTGGCGCAGGCGATTGTGAAATATATCTGTCATGTCGGGATTTTTATGGCACCTGCTTGCCGTCAGAGGCAAGGATGGTAGCGGAGGAGGGACTCGAACCCCCGACACGCGGATTATGATTCCGCTGCTCTAACCAGCTGAGCTACTCCGCCACACGGCGCTGAGGGATCGGGTGATACAAAAGTTTCCGATGGGGGTCAAGGGCTTTTTCGGCAAGGGGCGCAGGGTGATCGGCGGGGAGTCCTTGACAGCGGCGGGGAAAGGGCCGACCCTTTTAGGGTGCAGTGCAACATAAGGATTTCCTCCATGTCGCCGCTCCTTTCCGATGAGGCCCCGCCCCTGCCGCGCTGGCGGCGCTGGCTGGGCAAACTCTTCGGTCCCCGCCCGTTGGCACCCCCACCGCTCCCTGTGCTGCTGCCTCCGCCCGAGGCAGCCTTGCCACCGACTGCGCCTGTGCTGCTTCCTCTTCCACCGGTCGCGTTTGTGCCGCCCGCCGTCGAGGCTCCCGCGCCGTCTCCGCCCACTCGTCCGGCACGACCTGCCCGGCCTCGCCCCCAGCCTCGACCGCAGCCCCGTCCCCGCAACCCCGCACCGCTGCGGCAGCAGGAAGATCTGCCGCTGGCCCTCGCCCTGCAAGGCGGCGGTGCTCACGGGGCTTTTACATGGGGGGTGCTTGATCGCCTGCTGGAAGACCCGGCCCTGCGCTTTGACTCGCTGTCAGGCACCTCCGCCGGGGCAATGAATGCGGTGATCGTCGCCTATGGGCTGATTGACGGCGGGCGGCCACAGGCCCGCGCCCTGCTGGCGGCTTTCTGGCAAAAGATCGCGCAGGCCGGGGCCTTGACGCCCTTTCGGCGCAGCTGGATTGATCGGCTGGACGGCGGCTGGAGCCTCGACAATTCGCCGTGGCTGGCGCTGATGGATGTCGCCCGCCAGTTCGTCTCCCCCTATCAGACCAATCCGCTGGGGCTGAACCCGTTGCAGGAGACGCTTCTGTCACTGGTGGACTTTGACGCCCTGCGCCAGCAGGACCAGATCAAGCTCCACATTGCCGCCACCAATGTGCACACCGGCACCGCCAGCGTGTTTTCCACCCCGGAGATCGACGTTCAGCATGTGATGGCCTCGGCCTGTTTGCCATTCCTGTTTCAGGCGGTGGAGATTGACGGCATCCCGCACTGGGATGGCGGCTATGTCAGCAATCCGCCGCTGACACCGCTCATCCGGCACAGCAATACCCGTGACCTGCTGCTGGTGCCGATCAACCCGCCCCGGCGCGAGGGCACCCCGCGCACCGCCCGCGACATCTTTAACCGGCTGAACGAGATCACCTTTAACGCCAGCCTGCAGCATGAACTGCACAGCCTGCAACAGATCAACAGCCTGATTGACGGCGGCTTGCTGAAAGAAGGCCCCTATCGCCGGATGCGGCTGCACCGCATTGATGCCGATGCCGAATTCCATCAGCTCTCGGCCTCGTCGAAGATCAACACCGAGTGGGAGTTTCTTTGTTACCTGCACGATCTGGGCTATCAGAGCGCCGAGGGCTGGCTGGCCGCCCACCGGGCCGATCTCGGTCGGCAGGACAGCTTGCAGGCCGTCCGTCTGGCATAACCAAACGCGAAAGGGCCGCTCTGGATCTCCAGAGCGGCCCTTTGCAAAACCGGGGTTCGACCCGCGACTTAACGCGAGTAGAATTCGACCACCAGGTTCGGTTCCATCTGAACCGGGTACGGCACGTCGGCCAGCTTCGGGATGCGCACAAAGCGGCCCTTCAGCTCCTTGTGATCGACTTCGATGTAATCGGGCACATCGCGTTCGTTCAGCGACACGGCTTCCAGAACGATCGCCAGCTGCTTCGAACGCTCACGGACGGAGACTTCGTCGCCTTCCTTGACGATGTAGGAGGCAATGTTGACGCGCTTGCCGTTCACCAGCACGTGGCCGTGGTTGATGAACTGACGCGAGGCGAACACGGTCGGCACCAGCTTCATGCGGTACAGGACGGCGTCCAGACGACGCTCCAGCAGGCCGATCAGGTTCTCGGAGGTGTCACCCTTGCAACGAGACGCTTCATCGAAGTACTTGCGGAACTGCTTTTCCGAGATGTTGCCGTAGTAGCCCTTCAGCTTCTGCTTGGCGCGGAGCTGGGTGCCGAAATCGGACGGCTTCTTGCGGCGCTGACCATGCTGGCCCGGACCATATTCACGCTTGTTGATCGGGGACTTGGCACGGCCCCACAGGTTGACGCCCAAACGGCGGTCAATTTTGTACTTCGCTGCAATGCGCTTCGACATAGGAGTAACCCTTATCTGTCTGTTGTTTGTGTCCCGATAGTCCGGCCCCTTCTGCCGGGCAGAAAGGCGGCGGGGTCGAGGTCGCACTCTGGCACCCCTACCCACATTCTCGGAAATGAGAGGGCGCACTATAGCCGGGAAACGCGGGTTGTCAACCGCAACGAACAGGCCCATTGTTCGGGTTTCGCTGATATTGCCAACGAGCCTGCCATGTCCGCTGCCTCCTTGCCGATCCTCACCGCCCAGCCCGCCCTGCATCTGGCCGGATTGCCCCATGACGGCCCGCTGGACGCGCTGTGCGACGAAACCTTGCCGCGCGTCACCACCTTTGCCGCCCTGCAAGGACTGTGGCGTCCGTCGCTGACCGCCAGTGACAGCGGCAAAGTGGTGGTGGTCCGTGATGAGAGCGGCGCCCTGTTCTGCGGCATTGCCGTCCGCGATGGTGTTACCGTCAATCCTCCCCTGTCGGCCCTGTCGCTGCCAGCGCAGGACGGGATCACCCAGCAGGGCAACGGCCCGTGGCAGGCGGCCAGCGCCACCCTCGCCCGCATGAGGATCGCCGCGTCGCACCCCTTGCAACCCGGCTGGCGGTGTACCTTTCACACCAATCCCCGCTCGACCCCACCGGAAGAGTGGCTGTATGAGCTGTGCATCCCGGTCGCCCTGTAACTCCGTAGCCCGGTGCTCTTGACCTGACGCTGTCCCGCCTGCTGATACCATAAGCCTGCACCTGACAAAAAAGCGTCACGCACAGTATTAAGACGTGCTAATATCTTGCGCTTTTTCACCTGACAGGCAGGGACACACCGCGCATGACATCGCTGCCCATCGAGGCCGTGCAACGGCGCGTTCTGCTGTTTGCCCTGCTGTCCCTGTTGCTGACCGGTCTGCTGGTATCCGTGGCAGGGTTCTTGCCGCTGGCAAGCGCCCTGCAGGACAATGCCCGCCAGTCCCTGCACCACCTGCACACCCTGCACAGCGCCAGCATCCGCCACTATAAAGACTCGCTGCACGACCTCAGCCGTCAGGTCAGCAGCCGGTCGGCCATCCGGCAGGCCCTGCTGGACCATCAGCAAGGCCGCAGCAGCCTTGCCGAGTTGCGGGCCTTTACCACTCCGCGTCTGCAGGATGCCCTCAGTTCCAGTTCCAGCCTGCTCGCTCTGGTCCGCCTGACGGCACAGGGGGATATCGTCAGTGTTCTGGGTGATACCCCAACCATCTCCGCCGATCTGGCTCCGGCCCACATCCTGCCGATCGGGCAGGCGATGACTCAAACAACCCTGTTGATGCCGCTGTACGGCAATGGACCGATGAATTTTCTGTCCATTTCCCGCATTCTGGCCCCAACCGGCGATGTCATCGGTTATGACCTGCTGGTTTTTGACAGCCGCCCGCTGGCAGCCCTGTTGCATCAGGATGATGCCAGCACACTGGGCCTGAGCATGTATCTGGCCATCCCGGCCTATGACGGCGGCCAGCGGTGGTTCCAGGTAGACCAACAACTGTTGCAGCCGCTCGATTCCCTACCCTTTCCCGCCCCATCCTCCAGCGTCTGGGCCGAAAGCAGCCTTGACCAGCAGACTCTGGCCAGTGGCCCGGTGGCGCCGCGTCTTGATGATCAGGGGTGGCAGATGGTGATTGCTGCCGACAATCACATTCTGTACGGCGACCTGACCCAATCCCTGACCCGGGTGGCCCTGGCGATGGTCGCCATTCTGCTGGTCGGCGGCGTGTTGCTGGTCCTTTTACTGCGCCCGCTGCACGGCCATCTGGTCATCCATACCCGTGATCTGGAAGACAAGGTCCAGTCACTGGAGGCACTGAAGCACGAGCTGGAACAGGAACGTGGTCGCCTGCACACCTCGAATCAGGACCTCGAACAGTTTGCCTATGCCGCCTCGCACGATCTGCAACAGCCGTTGCGGATGATTGCCGGCTTTATTGACCTGCTGCGGCGGCGCTACCGCGCCCTCTTGCCAACCGACGGGCAGGAGTTCCTCGATTTTGCCGTCGATGGCGCCACCCGCATGCAGCACATGATTGCCGACCTGCTGGAATATTCCCGCGTGGGCCGACTGGAACAGGCCATGCGCCCGACAGCGTTACGCGACAGCGTGCAGGCGGCCTGCGATAACCTGTCCCTGCGCATTGCCGAAAGCCGGGCGGACATCACCGTTCAGGACCTGCCCACCGTGGTGGTTGAAAACAGCCAGATGGTACGGGTGTTCCAGAACCTGATTGATAACGCCATCAAATACGGGCCGGTGGACAAGCCCGCCAAAATCACCATCAGCGGCCATCACGAACAGGATCACTGGGTGATCAGCGTCGCCGACAATGGCATCGGCATCGAACCGGCCATGCAGAAGAACGCCTTTCGCCTGTTCCAGCGCCTGCACACCAACAGCACCGCCGAAGGCACCGGGATGGGTCTGGCGATGTGCGCCAAAATCATTACCCACCACGGCGGCACGATCCGGCTGGACAGCACGCCCGACGTCGGGACGACGATTTCCTTTACCCTGCCGGACAACACCATGCCGCCAGAGCCAACGCCGTCCCTCAACGCCTGCAAAGGGCCTCAGTCTTCCTGAACCCGGCCATCGAGAATTTCGACGGTATAGCCGGCGGCCCGCAAGGCGGCGATCAGTTCGCGCAGGCGGCGGGCATCCATCGTTTCCACCGCGACCTCCAGACTGGTTTCCTTGGCAGGCAGGGTGCTGAACACCCGCTGGTGGGCGACATCAACAATGTTGCCACCGGCCTTGGCAATCAGCGCCGTAATGCGCGCCAAAGCCCCCGGCTGATCGGGAATGCGCACCTGCAGGCGGGCCAGACGTCCCCCGCGCACCAGATCGCGCAGGATCACACTGGCCAGCAAGCGCTGGTCAATGTTGCCGCCCGACAGCACCAGCCCGACCGAACGACCGGCAAACCGCTGCGGATCACTCAGCACCGCCGCCAGAGCCGCCGCCCCGGCACCTTCGACCACCGTCTTTTCAATCGACAGCAGGGTGACGATCGCCCGCTCCAGATGGTCTTCGTCCACCAGCACGATGTCATCAACCCGCTGGCGCACCACCTCGCGCGTCAGCTTGCCCGCCTGCTTGACCGCGATGCCTTCGGCAATGGTCGCGCCGCCAACCATCAGCGCATCATCATCCCCACGCAGGGCACAGGGCATCGACGGATACAGGGCCGTCTGCACCCCGATCACTTCGGTCTGCGGCGACAGGGCCTTGATGGCCGTTGCCATGCCGGAAATCAGCCCGCCACCGCCAATCGGCACCACCACCACATCCAGCGGCCACGGAGTGTCTTCCAGCATCTCCAGCGCCGCCGTCCCCTGCCCGGCGATCACCAGAGGATCGTCATAGGGATGGACAAAGGTCAGCCCCTGTTCTGCCCCGACCGCCAGCGCATGGGCAAAGGATTCCGCCAGACTGTCACCTTCCAGCAGGACGGTGGCCCCGAAATGCTCGGTGTGCTCGACCTTCACGAACGGCGTGCCGCGCGGCATCACGATGGTTGCCGGAATCCCCAGCCGCTGGGCATGATACGCCACCCCTTGCGCATGGTTCCCGGCGCTCATGGCGATCACCCCGGCCTTTTGCGCCTCGGGCGGCAGGCACAGCAGACGGTTGAGCGCCCCGCGTTCCTTGAACGAGGCGGTAAATTGCAGGTTCTCGAACTTCAGGGCGACCCGCGCACCGACCAGTTGTCCCAGTGTCACCGATTCGACTGTCGGTGAGCGGGAAATGGCCCCCTTGATCCGCTCGGCCGCAGCGGTGACGTCTTCCAGGGTCGGCAAGGGCGGGATGGTCGCAACACTCATGATTTCTTTCACCTTACGGTCATGCGGCGTCAGGACGCGGCGGCAGGCAGCGGGGACGTTGTGCAGGAGCAGACACAGCTCCTTTTGTACCATTCGACAGGCTTTATCCTCTGTGGCATTGTGGGTATTCGCGGGAGACAGTTTCCTTTGCACAATGCCCCATCACAGAGGGCAAAAGGGGACGGGCCTGCCACAGGGAGCACACCTGAACAAACGAAGATAACACCATGGGAAGCCTGGGGAGGGCAACGTCCATGTACTTCACGAGCTGGGACGCGGAACGGATCGCCGCCTGGAAATCCCGGATTGCGGGCAAGACCGCAACCAAAGAGGGATTACGCGCCGAAATCTTCCATTATTTTGCCCGTCAGGGCCACCACGACCCCGATCGGGTCTTACACTGCTGGTCCGACATCGCCACCACCCAGGATTCGCTCGGTCGCTGGATGGCGTGGCTGGAAACACCCGGAACAGCCTCCTGACCCTCCCGTTTCCGGATTCCCGCCCCCCGTCCATCCGCCGGGGGACGGGGATGCCGTATCCGGGGACAGGGAGGCCCGGATACAGCCCTACCCTCCCTCCCTGACGTGAAAAGCGTCAGCATCAGCCATCCATCATGCTGGCACGCGGTGTGGCAGGCATGAGGAGTCCTGCCGCTTTTCCCGGACTACACCCTCGACCACCTCAAGGGGAAAGGGCTCATGCGGCATGCCTCCGCAGCCTTTCCCCTCTTTTTTCCGCCAGAGTCATGACAGACCGCCTCTTTCGTCCAATCGACATTGGCAGTACCATGCGGTCATGACCCAACCGACCTCGACACCCCTTGCCAATACGCCCGCTCGCCCGACCGTCCTGTGGTTGCAGGCGGGCAGTTGCGGCGGCTGTTCGATGGCCGCACTGGGGGCCGAAGACAAGGGGCTGGCGGCCAGCCTCGACGATTTCGGCCTCGACCTGTTGTGGCATCCCGGCCTGTCCGAAAGCACCGGCGACACCTGCCTCGCCCTACTCGATGCCATCCTTGCCAGACACCAGCCACTCGACATCCTGTGTATTGAAGGCGCCCTGATGATGGGCCACGACGGCAGCGGCGCCATCCACCGCTTTGCCGGTCTGGACCTGCCGGTCATTGAGCTGGCGCGCCAGTTGAGCGAGGTCGCCCGCCACGTCGTTGCCATCGGCTCCTGCGCCGCCTTTGGCGGCATTCCCGCCGCCAACAGTGCCAGCACCGGGGCGACGGGCCTGCACTATCACGGCAGTCACCGGGGAGCAGGCCTGCTGCCGTCATCGTGGCATGACCCGTCCGGCCTGCCGGTGATCAATGTCGTCGGCTGCGCCCCGCATCCGGGCTGGATCAGCGAAACCCTTGCCTCGCTGGCGTTGGGTGATCTGGGTCGGCAGGATCTGGATGATTTTGGCCGCCCGCGCTTTTTTGCCGACCATCTGGCCCATCATGGCTGTGGTCGCAATGAATTCTACGAGTTCAAGGCCAGTGCGCAGGCCATCCATCAACGCGGCTGCCTGATGGAAAACCTCGGCTGCAAGGCAACGCAGGCGGTCGGGGATTGCTCCTTGCGCCAGTGGAACGGCGGCGGGTCATGCACCAATGCCGGAACCCCCTGCATCGCCTGCACCATGCCCGGCTTTGAAGACCCCGTTGCCCCGTTTCAGGAAACCGCCAAAGTCGCCGGCATTCCGGTCGGCCTGCCGGTGGACATGCCCAAGGCGTGGTTTCTGGCGCTGGCGGCGCTGTCAAAGTCGGCCACCCCGGAACGGGTTCGCCAGAATGCCACCAGCCACCACATCACCATCCCTCCGGCCCGTCCCCCGGCCCGTCGGCATGAAGACTGAGGCGCAACAACCATGAACACACGTCTGGTGATCGGCCCCTTCAACCGGGTTGAAGGGGATCTTGAGGTTCGCCTGACTCTTGACAACCAGCAGGTCAGCCGGGCCGAAGTGGTCTCCCCCCTCTATCGCGGCTTTGAACAGATCCTGCTGGGACGGGCACCGCTCGATGCCCTGACCATTGCCCCGCGCGTCTGCGGCATCTGTTCGGTTTCCCAATCCATCGCCGCCGCCGCCGCCCTGCGACAGGCCGCCGACATTACCCCGCCTGCCAATGGCATCCACGCCCTGAACCTGCTGCAGGCGGCGGAAAACCTTGCCGACCACCTGACCCACAGCTTTGTGTTTTTCCTCCCTGACTTCGCTCAGGACTTTTACCGCTCCCATCGCTGGCACGACTTTGCCGTTGCCGCCTACAAGGCCAATCAGGGGCGTCGCAGTGCCGCCATGATCCGTCTGCGCGCCCGTATTCTGCACCTGATCGGCCAACTGGCAGGCAAATGGCCGCACTCGCTGGCCATTCAGCCGGGCGGCACCACCAGCACCGCCGACACTGGCAGCAAGGTCCGCCTGCTGTCGATCCTCAGCGATGTTCGGCGCGGGCTGGAAGAGCAGGTCTTTGCTGCCCCGCTGGAACAGATTCTGGCCCTGTCCACCCCGGATGCCCTGACGGCCTACCAAGCCGCCGATGCCCCCGAAAGCTGCGACTTCCGCTTTTTCCTGCACCTCTGCACCGCGCTGAACCTGTCAGGATTGGGGCCCTGCACCGCTCCGCCCTTATCCTACGGGGCCTATGCCGCCCCGGATGGAACTCGCCTGTTTCCCGCCGGGCAAGGCTTTCCGCCGACCTCGGTTGCCCTGTTCTCGCTGATCGAAGATCTGGAGTCGAGCTGGATGGATGGTCCCCCGCAGCCGCCATGGGAAAGCCACAACCGCCCCAACCCGCACAAGGAAAACGCCTATAGCTGGAGCAAAGCCCCCCGGCTGGCAGGCAAGCCCCATCAGACCGGCGCCTGGGCGCGGCAGGTCATCGCCGGGCATCCGTTGCTGCGGGCGCAAGGATGGAGCCAAGGGTCCAGCGTCGCCAGCCGGGTGATGGCCCGCTTTCTGGAAATGGCCGCACTGGTTCCGGCCATGGAACAATGGGCGCGTGCCATCCGCCCGCATCAGGCATTTTACACCGATGCGCCCCTCCCCTCTGATGCGGTTGGCATCGGCCTGACCGAAGCCGCCCGTGGTGCCCTCGGGCACTGGCTGGCCATCCGGCAAAACCGCCTGACCCAGTACCAGATCATCGCCCCCACCACCTGGAACTTTTCCCCCCGCGATCAGGCGGGCGTCCCCGGCCCGCTGGAACAGGCTCTGCACGGGCTGGCGCTGCCCGCAGACGTCACCCCCTCCCGCGCGCTGGCCGTCCAGCACATCGTGCGCAGCTTTGATCCCTGCATGGCCTGTACCGTCCATTAGAGCATTCTCAACTTGACCATCGACGGTCAATCGCTCGGAAAATGCGGCACTAACAAGGTGCGTTACATCGGACGTCACAGGACACGACGATTCTGGCTGGAAGATGGGCTACCGCCCATACCCGTCTGGGTGCGATGCCCCCAAACCCCCATTTTTTCTTTCAATATCAAATCAATGGGGTCCGGGGCCTCAAGGCCCCGGCGAGGTGTGGAGCAGCGCTCCATGACCTTGCGTTTTAGTTTGCCGCATTGTTTTTGCGAAAACCGGTTCCCACTTTTCGCACAATGCTCTAGAGTGCCCGTCCGCCAGATGGCCGGATGGTCGCTTTGCCCCCCACGGGGTCGAGAGGAAAGTCCGGGCTCCACGGAAACACGGTGCCGGATAACGTCCGGCGGGGGCGACCCCAGGGAAAGTGCCACAGAAAGCAAACCGCCAGGCCTGCGGGACTGGTAAGGGTGAAAGGGTGCGGTAAGAGCGCACCGCGACCTTGGCAACAAGGGCGGCACGGTAAACCCCACCGGGAGCAAAACCAAATAGGGACGGCACGCTTTCGCAAGAAAGCAGGCAGGTTTTCGGGCTGCCGTCCGGGTCGGTTGCTAGAGGCGTTCGGTAACGGGCGTCCCAGATGAATGACCATCCAGCGTCCATTTACGGATGGATGCGGACAGAACCCGGCTTACAGGCCATCTGGCGGCTTGCTCCCCCCAACCATTCGTTAGCATATGCACCCTTGCGGCTGTTACGCCACACGGCATAGGCCATTTGGCCTATTTTTTATGTGTAAGAGCAGAGACAACAGCCCTTTTCATTAAATGACCAAGCTCAGAAACCACTTTAACTCACAAGACATCAAAAGAAAATAATGCACTCTTTATTCTAAATACACCTGTCAATTCTAAATTATACACATAATATATTATGTATTATATAAAATTGTCATAGAATATATATTATTCAGAAGTAAAAAATAAAGTAGAGACGTAAAAAACAAATACCAATAAAAAACTTATTACTTTTTAAGCATCCCCACCCCTCAAAACACTACCCATGCGATACTTCCCCCGAAAAAACACACCCGCAAAAATCCATCTCCCCTGCACCGATCCCTCTACACCCCATAGAGCGCAGCTTGACATTTCCGGCATCCCCAAAGGGATATCCGCCATCACACAAGCAATTTTCCCCCTGGCTATGACAACCATCACACACCAATATCATTCATATAAATCAAAGACTTATAATGAGACCCTTTTTCATTCCCCCACCGTTTCATCCACATATCCATTGCACGTTTCACCCCTGCTTTTCCAAAGCCACGACACAGGAATCGCTCACCGTTTCCCGATAGAATCGGCCCCACCCCTCTGGGGGCTACCACACGAAAAGAGACGAAAAAAGACAATCACTCTCTTGCCAGAAAAAAGAACAAAAGAAGAACAAACTTAAGGTAAAATCTTGCGTCTTATCGTAAAACTCATCAAGATCAATGCAGTAATATCAAAAACTTCATCTATTGCAAAAAGAGGAGCATTTTCTTGTCAATGCGGGACTTTCCCAAGTAATTCCGCAGAGGTGTCATTGACACCCATCTGTTCCCATGCGATACCATGTTTTCCCATCAAGGACCGTTGCGCGCGCCCGAAAGGCACTAGGGCGCGCAGAGACCAGACCAGGAGAAAAATCACCGGTTGGTTGCATAGCGGAACAAGACGGGACCCCATCCGGGGACAGGTGCAGCGCGGCACCCTGCCATCAGGGTGCCAACGGAACGGAAGGCCGGAAAGCGATGCCGCTTTTCCTAGGCAACCATAACAACAAGGTCGACCGGAAAGGGCGCGTGTCCGTTCCGGCGTCGTTCCGCAAGCATCTGTCCTCCGATGATGGCTGTGGCTTTGTCGCGATCCCGTCGTTTCCCGACCCGGATCAACCCGACGATCCTCCCTATCTGGAAGGAATGGGCTATGGCCAGCTCCACGCCATGCAGGAGGCCGTCGCCGCCAGCTATGGCATCTATAGTGAAGAGTACCAGTCGTTTACCGAGCTGACGTTCGGCATGGCCAACGAACTCGCCTGTGATGCTGACGGGCGTATCGTTCTCCCCCTGGCCCTGCTGGACCACGCTGACATCAGCGATAGCGCCGTGTTCTGGGGGCTGGGGAGCAAATTCCTGATCCTGTCCCCCGGGAATCACCAGAAAAAGCTTGCTGCTACCTTGCGCCGCACCGGCGGTCGCAAACCAAATGTGCTGGTCCGCCCCACCCTGTCCAAAACCGGAGACCAGCCATGACCCATCAGCCTTCCTACAGCCATATCCCGGTGATGTTGACGGAATCCGTCGACGCCCTGATTCCGCCGTCAGCCCCCGATGGCGACGGGCTGGTGATCGTCGATGGCACCTTTGGCGGCGGTGGCTATACCCGCGCCCTGTTGCAGGCCATGCCGAAGGTGCAGGTGATCGGCATTGATCGCGACCCGCAAGCCATTCCGCGCGCCGACGCCGTGAAGGCCGATTTCCCCGACCGCTTCCGCTTTATTGCCGGGCGCTTTGGCGACCTCGACCGCCTGCTGGCCGAGCACGATATTCCGTTCATTGATGGCGTGGTGCTGGATGTCGGCGTTTCGTCGTTCCAGATTGATCAGGCTGACCGAGGGTTTTCGTTCATGCGTCAGGGTCCGCTGGACATGCGGATGGAACTGGCCGGGCGCAGCGCCGCCGACGTGGTCAACGAAACCGAAGAAACCGAGCTGGCCAACATCATCTATCAGTATGGCGATGAACGGCAGTCACGGCGCATTGCCCGCGCCATCTGTGCCGACCGCCAGAGCGTTGGCCCCTTTACCACCACCGCTGATCTGGCCAACCTGATCCGCCGGGTGGTGCGCAAAAGCCCCAAAGACCTGATTGATCCGGCCACCCGCACCTTTCAGGCCCTGCGCATTTACGTCAACGACGAAATCGGTGAACTGCAACGCTGTCTCGAGGCGGCGGAACGGGTTCTGCGCCCGGGTGGCCGTCTGGTCGTTGTCAGCTTCCATTCCCTCGAAGACCGGGAAGTGAAGGCCTTCCTCAAGGATCGCGCCGACGACCGCAGCGGCGGCTCGCGCCTGCTGCCCGGAGAAGTGGCCGGTCCGCCCCCCACCTTTGCCCTGCTGACCCGCAAGGCCGTTGCCGCCAGCACCGACGAGGCCCGCATCAACCCGCGCGCCCGCTCGGCGAAGCTGCGGGCTGCCGAGCGGCTTGAGACGCCTCCGCGTGATGGCAAGGAGGCATAATGGTTCGAGGCATGACCATTCTGTGGGCTGTTCTGGCCCTGCTCGCCGGGATCAGTCTGTTCCTGCTGAAGCATGACGTGCAGACCAAGGAAGACCAGCTGGCACGCCTCAATCGCAAGATCAAGGCCGACCAGACGGCGATCCACGTCCTGCAGGCAGAATGGACGTTCCTCAACAATCCCGACCGCCTGCGCGATCTGGCCGCCCGTCATTTGCCTGACCTGCGCCCGATGACCTCTGATCAGGTGCTGCCGATGGATGCCATCCCGATGCGCGGCAGCGCGTCACCGGGCCGCACGATGCTCAGCCAGAGCAGCCGGGCACCGGCGTCCCTGCCCGCCCCGGAATACGTCAGCGCAAGGCCGCAACGATGATTGGTTTCCGCTTTTCCAAGAAAGAGCGGTTCCTTTATCCCGGTCAGGAACTCCGCCCGCACACCCGCGGTCGCCGCAAGGCCCCCGATGTGATGGTCGACGAGCCGACCCGCCTCGCGCTGGAGGTCGGCCGCACCCGCATGATGGTCGCCGCCAGCCTGTTTGCCATGGTGTACATGGCCATCGGCATTCGCCTGTTTGACCTGATGGTGCTGAAAAGCACCGATCGCCGCCCCCCGGTCAGCCAGTCGGCAACGGTGCCGCTGGATACCAAGCGGGCCGAGATCGTCGATCGTAACGGTCTGGTGCTGGCCACCAACCTGCCGACCGTCAACCTGTACGCTGATTCCACCAAAATCCTGAACGCCGAAGAGGCAACCGCCAAGCTGTTGGCCCTGATGCCCGACCTGAACCGGGAAGAGGTGCTGAGCAAGCTGATGTCAGGGCGGCGGTTCATTTACCTTGAACGCAATCTCAGCCCCCGCTTGCAGGCGGCGATCAATGCGCAGGGTATCCCCGGCATCTATTTCGAGGACAGCGAACGGCGGATTTATCCGCACGGCCACATGGTATCGCATGTTCTGGGGGCAACCGACCCGGACAACGGCGGCATCGCTGGTATAGAACGGTCGTTCGATCAACGGCTGAAGGATGACCAGCAACCGCTACGCCTGTCGATTGATCTGCGGGTGCAGGCGGTGGTACGCGATACCCTGCTGGCCGCCATCACCGACTTTCAGGCGGTCGGCGGCGTTGGTCTGGTGATGGATGCCAACAATGGCCAGGTGATCGCGCTGGTGTCGCTACCCGACTATGATCCGGCAGAATTCGGCAACTCTCCGGCGGACTCCCAGTTCAACCGCGCCACGCTGGGCGTTTACGAAATGGGCTCGACCTTCAAGCTGCTGAACACCGCCATGGCGCTGGATTCCGGTCAGATCCGTGTGGCCGACATGTTCGACACCTCGCGCCCGTTGAAGATTTCGCGCTTTACCATCAGCGATGACCACCCGATCCCTCGCCCGCAAAACGTGGCTGAAATTCTGGTGCATTCGTCGAACATCGGTTCAGCCCGCATGGCGATGGCTCTGGGCAGTGATCATCAGCGCGAATTCCTCGGCCGGATGGGCATGCTGAGTGCCCCGCCGATCGAGTTGCCGGAAATCAGCCCGCCGCTGATCCCGGCGCAATGGCGTGAAATCGCCATGATGACCATTTCGTTCGGCCACGGCATTGCTGTCACCTCGGTCAATCTGGCAACGGCGGTGTCCGCGCTGGTCAATGGCGGCAAGCTGTACAAGCCAACCCTGCTGCTCGATACCCCGCAGGACCCCAAACAGGTGATTGCCCCGCAAACGTCAATGCTGATGCGCTATCTGATGCGGCTGGTGGTCAGCGAAGGCACCGGGAAAAAGGCCGATGTTCCCGGCTATCTGATCGGCGGCAAGACCGGCTCGGCGGAAAAGGTGTCACGCTATGGCGGTTATGACACCCATAACCTGCGCACCACCTTTGCCGCCGCCTTTCCGCTGGATGACCCGCGCTATGTGGTGCTGACCGTGCTCGACGAGCCCAAGGGCCTGAAGAGCACCTATGGCTTTGCCACCGCAGGCTGGAACGCCGCCCCGACCACCGGCAAGATCATCTCGCAGATCGCCCCGTTACTGGGGGTATTCCCCCGTCTGGATGCGATGCAGCCCTATGCCCCCTTGAATAATGTCGATCTGAAGAATATCACCCAATCCATTGCCTTTATCACTGGGGGAGCCCGTGCGCCTGCTCGCTGACCTGATTGCTCCGTTCGTCGCCTCCGGCGAGCTTCGTGTGCTGCACGGCTCGCCCGAGGCCACGACCATCACCGGGATGACCGCCGACAGCCGCGCCGTTCAGCGCGGCTTTCTGTTCATCGCCATCCCCGGTACCAAAAGCGATGGCCGCAGCTTTGTTCCTGCCGCCCTGAGCGCCGGAGCAACCGCCCTGCTGGTGCCCGACGATGATCAGCCACTGGACTGCGCCTGCCCCGAAGACGTGGTTGTCCTTGCCGCTCCGTCGGTCCGGCTGGCCCTGTCGCGGCTGGCGGCGGCTTTTTTCCCCGCCCAGCCTGCGACCATCACCGCCGTCACCGGCACCAATGGCAAGACCTCGACCGCCTGCTTCACCCGCGCCCTGTGGGAGCATCTGGGACACAGCGCGGGCAGCCTTGGCACGCTGGGGCTGGCCTCGCGCGCGCTCAGCATCGGCGGCAGCCACACCACGCCGGACCCGGTGCACCTGCACGGCATGCTCAGCGACGTTGCCGCGGCCGGTGTGACCCACCTGTGCATGGAAGCCTCCAGCCACGGTCTGGACCAGTTCCGGCTGGATGGCGTGCGGCTGACCGCTGCCGCCTTTACCAACCTGACCCGCGACCATCTGGATTACCACCTGACGCTCGACGCTTATCTGGCTGCCAAGACCCGCCTGTTTACCGAGGTCCTGCCGGTCGGAGGCACTGCCGTCCTCAACGCCGACATCCCCGAGTTCATTGCCCTGAAGGCCGCCACCGAAGCTGCCGGGCGGCGGGTGGTCGGCTATGGCGCGCAGGCAGAAGATATCCGCCTGCTGGAACGCACCCCGACCCCGCACGGGCAGCAGTTGCACCTGCGGGTGTTCGGCAGCGATTACCGCCTGACCCTGCCGCTGGCCGGCGCCTTTCAGGCCGCCAATGCGCTGGCCGCTCTGGGGCTGGTGATTGCCAGTGGCGCGCCGGTAGCCGATGCGGTGGCGGCGCTGGAGCATCTTCCCGGCGTCCCCGGTCGGCTGGAACAGGTGGGTAGCCACAACGGCGCCAGCGTGTTTGTTGACTACGCCCACACCCCCGACGCGCTGGAGGTGGTGCTGACCGCCCTGCGCCCCCACGCCCGCAACCGGCTGGTGGTGGTGTTCGGCTGCGGCGGTGACCGCGACCGTGGCAAACGGCCGGTGATGGGAGAGATTGCCGCCCGTCTGGCCGACGAGGTGATCGTCACCGATGACAATCCGCGCAGTGAAGTCCCCTCGGCCATCCGCGCAGAGGTGATGGCCGGATGCCCCTTTGCCCGCGAAATCGGCGACCGCCATCAGGCGATTGCCACCGCCGTTGCCGATCTTCAGCCCGGCGACGTGCTGCTGATCGCCGGTAAGGGCCATGAAAGCGGCCAGACCATCGCCGGGGTGGTGACGCCGTTCGATGACCGCATCGAAGCCCGCAAGGCGATCATCGCCCTGTCGCCGCTGTGGACGGCCAGCGAGATTGCCGCCGCCACCAACGGCCAGTGTGCGGGAGAGTTCGTTTGCCATGGCGTGTCGATTGACAGCCGGACGGTGGCCGCTGGCGACCTGTTCATTGCAATTGCCGGTCCAAGCCACGACGGCCATGACTGGGTGGCCGCTGCGCTGGCCGCCGGAGCCGCCGGGGCGGTGGTCCATCGTCCGATTGACGGGGTGGACCCGGCCCGGCTGGTGCTGGTGACCGACACTTTTACCGCCTTGCAGGACCTGGGCCGTGCTGGCCGCGACCGCTTTGGCGGGCGGGTGGTCGGGGTGACCGGCAGCGTCGGCAAGACCTCGACCAAGGAAATGCTGGCCCGCGTGCTGTCGGCCATCGCCCCCACCCATGCGGCGGTCGGCAGTTTCAACAATCACTGGGGCGTTCCGCTGACCCTCGCCCGCCTGCCGCACCAGATGGCCTATGCGGTGATCGAGATGGGGATGAACCACCCCGACGAAATCCGCCCGCTGACCACCATCGCCCGCCCGCATGTGGCGGTGATCACCACCATTGCCTCGGCCCACATCGAGCATCTCGGCTCGCTGGAGGCCATCGCCGAGGCCAAGGCCGAGATTTTCGACGGGGTTTGCCAGCCCGGCGGGGTGGTGGTTCTGCCCACCGATGCCCCTTGTGCCGACCGGCTGGTCGAGCGTGCCGGTCAGCATCAATTGATCATCCGTCGCTTTGGCTGTGCGGACAATGCCGATATCCGCCTTGGCGATGCCACAATTTGTCATGACCATACCGCCGTTTTGGCCTTGATTGACGGTCGTGAGGTGCATTATTCCATTGGCGCAGCCGGGCGCCACTGGGCGATGAACAGTCTGGCGGTGCTGGCTGCCGTTCAGGCCGTGTGCGCCCCGGCGCTCTCTTTTTCGGACATTTTCCCCACCGTGGCCCAATCCCTTGCCGGGATGCAGCCGCCGAAAGGCCGTGGGCAACGCCATACCGTCCCGCTGGCGGCAGGCGGCGCTCCGCTGGTGGTGATCGACGAAGCCTATAACGCCAACCCGGACTCACTGGCCGCCGCGCTGGCTGCCTTGGGGGCATCGGGGGGGGCATCGGGGGGGACGACACAGGGACGGCGGATTGTGGTGGTCGGTGACATGCTGGAACTGGGCCCCGCTGGCCCGGCCCTGCATGCCGGGATGGCGCCCGCCGTTCTGGCCGCCGGGGCCGATCTGGTGTTTACCGCCGGGCCACTGTCTGAACAGTTGTTCAACGCAGTGCCCGCCGCCGTGCGCGGGCAGCATGCCGCCACCAGTGCCGATCTGGCACCGCTGGTGGCCGCCGCCGTCCGGCCCGGCGATGTGGTGATGGTCAAGGGCTCGGCTGGCAGCCGGATGGGGCTGGTGGTCGCCGCCCTGCTGGCTTTGGCAGCATAAGGCAGGCGTCATGCCTGTTCCGGTCCGGCGGTCCTCGCACCGCAGGGCCACCCGTTTCAACGCAGACAGCCGCCGTCAGGTCAACGGCGGCTAACAGGGATTTCCGGTTCGATGCTTTATTACCTGTCACAACTCTCCGGCGACGTCAGTGTGCTGAACGTGTTCCGCTATCTGACCTTTCGCAGTGGCGGGGCCGCTCTGACGGCGTTGCTGGTGGCGTTCATCTTCGGGCCGGGGATCATCCGCTGGCTGAAGAAAAAACAGCGTGAAGGCCAGCCGATCCGCGAAGATGGTCCGGAATCCCATCTGCTGACCAAAAAAGGCACCCCCACCATGGGCGGGATGATGATCCTGCTGGCGATCGGGACTGCCACCCTGCTGTGGGCCGATCTCGACAACCCCTATGTCTGGGCGGTGCTGCTGGTCACGCTGGGCTATGGCGGGCTGGGGATGATCGACGACCTGAAAAAGGTCACCAAGCGCAACACCAAGGGCGTTTCCGGCAAGGCCAAGCTGCTGGTGCAGTTCGGTATCGCCGGGCTGGCCACCTACTGGATCGTCATTGCCACCGACCCGTCGATTGACACCGGCCTGACCGTGCCGTTTTTCAAGAACATCATGTGGAACCTTGGCTGGTTCTACATCCCGTTCGGCGCGGTGGTGATGGTGGGGGCCTCGAACGCCGTCAACCTGACCGACGGCCTCGACGGGCTGGCCACCGTGCCGGTGATGATCGCCGCCGCCGTCTATGGCCTGATCTCCTATCTGGTCGGCAACGCCGTCTATTCCAGCTATCTGGGCATTCACTATGTGCCGGGCAGCGGCGAACTGTCGATCCTGTGCGCCGCCATCATCGGGGCCGGGCTTGGCTTCCTGTGGTTCAATGCTCCGCCGGCGATGGTGTTCATGGGTGATACCGGCTCGCTGGCGCTGGGCGGTGCCCTGGGGGCCATTTCGGTGATCACCAAGCATGAAATCGTGCTGGTGATCGTCGGCGGCCTGTTCGTGCTGGAAACCCTGTCGGTGATCATTCAGGTCACCAGCTTCAAGCTGACCGGCAAACGGGTGTTCCGCATGGCGCCGATCCACCATCACTTCGAGAAAAAAGGCTGGCATGAGAGTACAGTGGTGATCCGGTTCTGGATCATTGCCACCATTCTGGCCATCATTGGCCTGTCAACGCTGAAACTTCGCTAGCGTCCGCCTGCGGCACCCCCGCAGACAGACGCCATACCTTTTGTTTTTGTTTGTCGTTGCGGGACAGGCGGTTTCCCCGTTTCCCGAACGAACTTCAAGGCGGGCCCCATCATGATTCCCACCCTCCGTTACGCCCTTCGCAAACTGGCCATTGTCGGCCTTGGAAAATCGGGCCTCAGCGCCGCGCGTGCGCTCAGCGCCGACGGAGCAAAAGTTCTGGTGTGGGATGACAACCCCGACGCCCGGCAAAAGGCCGCCGAGGCCGGATACACCGTGGTCGAGCCGAACGAAAACAGCTGGAGCGATGTTGACCGGGTGATCTGGAGCCCCGGCATCCCCCACACCCACCCCAAAGCGCACCCGCTGGCCCAACTGGCCGCCCGTCTGGGCAAGCCGATGGTGTGCGATGTGGATTTGCTGTGCGATGCCAACACGCAACCGTTCTATGTCGGCATCACCGGCACCAATGGCAAATCAACCACCACCGCCCTGATCACCCACATCCTGAAAAGCGCCGGTCAACAGGCCGAAGCCGCTGGCAACATCGGCATTCCGGCCCTGGACAGCCCGACGCTGGGGATGACCGGAACCTATGTGCTGGAACTGTCGTCGTACCAGCTGGAGCTGGTGCCGTCGCTGCGGCTGGATGTGGCGGTGTGGACCAACATCACCCCCGATCATCTGGACCGTCACGGCGGCATGGACGGCTATGTCACCGCCAAGCGGCGCCTGTTCCAGAACCAGAAGTATCCGTCCCATGCGGTGATCGGGGTCGATGACGATTACAGCGCCCGCATCTGTGCCGAGCTGATCCGGCAGGGCGGGTCGCAGGTCATTCCGGTATCGGTCACCCGTGCGGTGGAGAATGGCGTCTATGTCAAGGACGGCATGCTGATTGATGCCACCGGCCGCCGCCCGCAGGAAATCTGCGACCTGCGCGAGATGAAGACCCTGCCCGGGGCGCACAACTGGCAGAACGCCGCGCTGGCCTATGCCGCCAGCCGCTGCCGGGGTGTTTCCCTGCCGCGCATCCTCGACGCCCTGCGCAGCTTCCCCGGCCTGCCGCACCGCCAGCAACTGGTGGCGGTGATCGAGGATGTTGCCTTCATCAACGACAGCAAGGCAACCAACGCCGATGCGGCATCCAAGGCGCTGGGCTGCTACACCGATGTTCTGTGGATCGCAGGCGGCAAGGCCAAGGAAGGCGGTATTGCCTCGCTGGCCCCGCTGTTCCCGCGCATCAAGCATGCCTTCCTGATCGGGGAATCCGCCAATGACTTCGCAGCGGTCCTGAAGGCGGCCAACGTGCCCTGTACCATCAGCGGCACGCTGGAAAACGCCGTCGAACAGGCGGACGAAATGGCCGACCACGGTGACACCGTCCTGCTGTCGCCGGCCTGCGCCAGCTTTGACCAGTTCCGCAGCTTTGAACATCGCGGCGAGGTGTTCATGGACATCGTGCACGAGCTGGAAGAAGAAGAAGACGACGGCGACGACGGTTCCGCGGCCTGACCTCTGCCCGGACGGTACTTGCCCGCGCAGGAGGGACCATGAGCAACCTGACCTTTGCCCGCACCGATACCAGCATCCTTGGGCGCTGGTGGTGGACGGTTGACCGCTGGCTGCTGGCAACGGTCTTTTTGCTGGTGATCGTCGGCATGATCCTGCTGATGGCTGCCGGGCCTGCCGCTGCCGACCGCATTCATGCCGACCCGTTCATGTTTGTGCGCAAGCAGTTCTTCACCATGCCGTTTGCCCTCGCCCTGATGCTGGGGGTTTCGATGCTGTCGCCGCTGGCCGTCCGCAAGGTCGGCCTGATCGGCTTTGCCATCACCCTGCTGCTGCTGGTGGTGGCTCCGGCACTGGGGTCGGAAATCAAGGGCTCGACCCGCTGGCTGTACATCGGCGGCGTCTCCATCCAGCCGTCGGAATTTGCCAAACCCTGCTTTGCGGTGGTCAGTGGCTGGGTGTTTTCCGCCCGCCATACCTCGCCGGGGTTCCCCGGTTACCGCATCGCCGTGGTGCTGTGGCTGACGCTGGTCGGCCTGCTGATCATCCAGCCCGACCTGGGGCAGAGCATGCTGGTCACCGCCATGTGGGCCGCCCAATTCTTTCTGGCCGGGCTGCACCTGTTCTGGGTCGCCCTGCTGGTCGCCATCACCCTGTGCGGGGCGGTTGGGGCCTATTTCATCCTGCCGCACGTGCAAAAGCGCGTGGACAGCTTTCTGAACCCGGAAGGGGCCGATACCTACCAGATCCAGAAAGCCATGCAGGCGTTCCGCGATGGCGGCCTGTTCGGACGCGGCCCCGGCGAAGGCACGGTCAAGGCTGCCCTGCCCGACAGCCACACCGATTTCATCTTTGCCGTCGCGGGCGAAGAGTTCGGCATGCTGGTCTGCCTGCTGGTGGTCGGCCTGTTTGCCTTTCTGGTCATTCGCGGCATGTCGCGGGTGATGGAGGAAAACAACCTGTTCGTGATCATTGCGACCGGCGGCCTGCTGGTGCAGTTTGGTACGCAGGCGATGGTCAACATGGCGTCGAGCCTGCACCTGATGCCGACCAAGGGGATGACCCTGCCGTTCATCAGCTATGGTGGCTCGTCGATCATGGGGTTGGGCCTTGGCATGGGCTTTATTTTGGCACTGACGCGCAAGAGATGGTCGTCAGCGATTGGGGAGACGTCATAAATGGCCACCAGCACCGCAGCCCCGAACACGGCGAAGCCGCTGATTGTGCTGACCGCCGGTGGCACTGGTGGCCACGTCTTCCCGGCGGAAAGCCTGGCGGCTGAACTACAAGCCCGTGGCTACCGGCTGGCGTTCATCACCGATGCGCGCGGCAAGGGCTATAGCGGCGTGCTGGGCAGCCTAGACACCCACCATGTGACCGCCGCCCAGATGCTCGGGCGCGGCCTGCTGGGCAAGATTGCCGGAGCACTGCGCCTGCTGCGCGGCACGTTCGAGGCCCGCGCCATCCTGCGCCGCCTGTCACCGGCGGTGGTGGTCGGCTTTGGCGGCTATGCCTCGGTGCCTGCGGTGGCCGCTGCCGGGCAACTGGCAATTCCGACCCTGCTGCACGAACAGAACGCGGTGCTGGGTCGTGCCAACCGCCTGTTCTCGGCCAAAGCCACCCGCATCGCCACCAGCTTTGATCAGGTGCGCTTTCTGCCTGCCGCCACCACCGACGCCCCGCAGCAGGTGATCAAGACCGGCATGCCGGTGCGCGCTGCCATCCGGGCGGCAGCGGAAACCCCGTATCCGTCGCTGGGCGGTGATGCCCCGCTCGAGATCCTGATTCTGGGTGGCAGTCAGGGGGCGCGTGTCCTCAGTGACGTGCTGCCCGCCGCCTTCAAGGCCCTGCCCGCCGCCCTGCAAGCCCGCCTGCGCATCAGCCAGCAGGCCCGCCCGGAAGACCTGGAGCGGGTGCGGGCCAGCTATGCCGACAGTGGCCTGAGCGTCGATGTACAATCGTTCTTTGATGACGTTCCGGCCCGGCTGGCCCGTGCGGCGCTGGTGATTGGCCGGGCGGGCTCGTCGACGGTGGCCGAATGCGCGGTGATTGGCCGTCCGGCGCTGTTCGTCCCGCTGCCGTCCGCCGCCGACGATCACCAGACCGCCAACGCCCAGGCGATGGAAGCCAGTGGCGGCGCGTGGATGATCCCGCAAAGCCGGTTCAGTGCGGAAACGGTTGCAGACCAGCTGGCCGGTTTGTTAAGCCAACCGGCAACGCTGGAGGCTGCTGCGGCCGCCGCCAAAGCCTTTGCCCTTCCCGATGCGGCATCCCGCCTTGCCGATGCCGTCGAGACCCTTTTGCGTCAGGAGACACGCCCGTGAGGACCATTCCGCTCGATATCGGCACCATCCACTTTGTGGGCATCGGCGGCATTGGCATGTCCGGCATCGCCGAGATTCTCCATTCGATGGGCTACGCGGTGCAAGGGTCGGACGTGTCCGACAGCGCCAACGTCAACCGCCTGCGCGCGCAGGGGATCACCGTCCACATCGGCCACAGCGCCGACAATCTGGGCGATGCCAAGGTGGTGGTGGTGTCGTCGGCCATCCACAGCGGCAACCCGGAAGTCGATGAAGCCCGCGCCCGCCTGATCCCGGTGGTCCGCCGGGCCGAAATGCTGGCCGAGCTGGTGCGCCTGAAGTGGGCGGTGGCCGTTGGGGGCACCCATGGCAAGACCACCACCACCTCGCTGGTCGCCGCCCTGCTGACCGCCGCCGACATGGACCCGATGGTGATCAACGGCGGCATCATCAACGCCTATGGCACCAATGCCCGTCTGGGACAGGGTGACTGGATGGTGGTCGAGGCCGACGAATCCGACGGTACGTTCATGAAGCTGCCGGCCACCGCCTGCATCGTCACCAACATCGACCCCGAGCACATGGAATTTTACGGCTCGTTCGACAAGGTGCGTGACGCCTTTCAGACCTTTGTGCAGAACATCCCGTTCTATGGCTTTGCCTGCCTGTGCATCGACCACCCGGAAGTGCAGAATCTGGTCGCCCGCGTCACCGACCGCCGGATCGTCACCTACGGATTCAACCCGCAAGCCGAAGTGCGGGCGGTCAACGTCGAGATCGGGGTTGATGGCGCCCGCTTCGACGTTGAAATTCAGGGCCGCTATGGCGAGGAAAGCCGGGTGATTGCCAACATCGTCCTGCCGATGTTTGGCGAACACAACGTCCAGAACGCGCTGGCCACCATTGCCGTTGCCACCCGCCTGAAGCTGTCCGACGAGGTGATCCGCACCGCGCTGGCGGGCTTCTCGGGGGTCAAGCGGCGCTTTACCAAAACCGGCGAAGTCGATGGCATCACCGTTATTGATGACTATGGTCATCACCCGGTGGAAATCGCCGCCGTGCTGCGGGCGGCCCGTCATGCCAGCAAGGGCCGGGTGGTGGCGGTGGTTCAGCCGCACCGCTACAGCCGTCTGCACGACCTGTTTGAAAGCTTCTGCACCTGCTTCAACGATGCCGACCATGTGGTGGTGGCCGATGTTTATGCTGCCGGTGAAGCGCCGATCGAGGGCATCAACCGCGATGCGCTGATTGATGGCCTGCGCCGTCACGGGCACCGTTCGGTGACTGCCCTGTCCTCGCCCGCCGAGCTGGCGGCGGTGGTCAACGGTCTGGCTGAACCGGGCGATCTGGTGGTCTGTCTGGGGGCGGGAAACATCACCGCCTGGGCCAATGGCCTGCCGGAACAACTGTCCGCCTTGCGCCTGCCGGTGGGAGCCTGAGCATGACCACCCCCGCCATCAGCCCGCTGCAAGACCGCCTGCCCGCCGTGCGCGGGCGGTTGAGCATCGGCTATGATCTGGCCAAGGTGACCTGGTTTCAGGTTGGCGGTCCGGCAGAAGTGCTGTTCAAGCCCGCCGATGCCGACGATCTGGCGCAGTTTCTGGCCGGATGCCCGACCGATGTGCCGGTGACGGTGATCGGTGTCGGGTCGAACCTGCTGGTGCGGGATGGTGGCATCGCCGGGGTGGTGGTGCGCATGGGGCGGGGCTTTACCGACATCATCGTCAATCCCGACCATACGGTCAGCGTCGGAGCGGCCGCTCTGGACCTGAACGTGGCACAGGTTGCCGCCGATGCCGCCCTCGGCGGTCTGGAATTCCTCAGCGGCATTCCCGGCACCATCGGCGGTGCCCTGCGGATGAATGCCGGAGCCTATGGCCGCGAACTGTGCGACGTACTGGTGTCGGCCACCGTCGTTGACCGGCAGGGGCAGGTTCACCAGTTGACCCCGGACCAGATGGACCTCAGCTATCGCCACTGCGGTCTGCCCGATGACTGGATTTTCACCGGAGCCGTCCTGCGGGCGGCCCCCGGCGATGCCAGCGCCATCAACGCCCGCATGGCCGACATCAAGGCCGCCCGTGAAGGCAGCCAGCCGGTCCGCGCCCGCACCGGCGGATCAACCTTTGCCAACCCCGACGGCTGCCGCGCCTGGGAAGTGATTGATGCCGCCGGATGCCGGGGGCTGACCATCGGTGGCGCGCAGGTTTCGGAAAAGCACTGCAATTTCCTGCTCAATACCGGCTCGGCCACTGCCGCCGATCTGGAAACCCTGGGGGAGGAAGTCCGTCGCCGGGTTCTGGCCCACAGCGGCATCACCCTGCGGTGGGAAATCCGCCGCATCGGCACCCCCCTGTCCTCCCCGTCCTCCAGCAAAGAGCAAACTCCATGACCGCCGCCTCGTTCAGCACCGTCAGCGCCTCTGCCCCGCACAACGAGGCCGCCAAAGCTCTGGTCGCCGACGCCAGGGCTCACCGCCGCCGCCGCAAGGTTGCGGTCCTGCTGGGCGGGCTGTCTGCCGAGCGGGAAGTCTCGCTCAATTCCGGTGCCAACGCCGTGCAGGCGCTGGAACAGGCAGGCTATGCCGTCAAGGCCATCGACGTGTCGCGCGACATCCCGACGCTGGTCCGTGACCTGCAGAAAATCGGCCCCGATGCGGTGTTCAACGCCCTGCATGGCCGCTATGGCGAAGACGGCTGCATGCAGGGCATCCTGAACATTCTGGGGCTTCCCTACACCCACTCCGGCCTGCTGGCCTCGGGGCTGGCGATGGACAAGCCGTCAGCCCGCCGCCTGTTTGCCGAACACGGCCTGCGGGTGGCCGAGGGCAAGGTGGTGACGCGGGAAGAAATCATGGTCGCCGACCCGATGCGCCGCCCCTATGTGGTCAAGCCGCTGAACGAAGGGTCTTCCGTCGGCGTTGCCATCGTGCGCGAAAGCGACAACGCCCGCTATTTCGCCAACAGCGAATGGCCCTATGGCGATCAGGTGCTGGTGGAATCCTACATCCCGGGCCGTGAATTCACCGTGGCAGTGATGGACGGGCATGCGCTGGGGGTGACGGAAATCCACACCGACCGCACGTTCTATGATTACGACGCCAAGTATGCCGCCGGTGGCTCGGTCCATACCCTGCCAGCGCAGATTGACCCCGAGCTGTATACCGCCTGTCAGCGCGTCGCCATTCAGGCCCACCAGACGCTGGGATGCCGGGGCATCAGCCGGGCCGATCTGCGCTTTGACGGCAAGGACATCTATCTTCTGGAAGTGAACACCCAGCCGGGCATGACCCGCACCTCGCTGGTGCCGGAACAGGCCGACCTGGCGGGTATCCCGTTCCCTGACCTGTGCACCTGGCTGGTGGAGACGGCGGAATGCGATACCTAGGAGACCGTCTGACCGACATCATCCACCATGCCTTCAGTCCCGCCCTGCTGCGGGACAAGGCCCCGTTGATTCTGGCCGCCATCGCGGTCGGCTCCATCGGGTCGCTGGTGACGGCGGTCGCACGCTCTCCCGAGGCAATGGCCAAGGTTGACCCGCTGTGGCAAACCCTGCATCAGCGGGTCATCGACTACAGCGCGCAAGCCGGTCTGCTGTTGTTTGACATCACCGTCAGTGGCCGCCATTACACCCAGAGCGAAGACGTCCTTGAGGCGGTCAGGATCACCCAGGGCCAGCCGATGCTGGCGATGGACCCCGAAGCCATCCGCCAGCGGCTGGAAAGCCTGCCGTGGATCAAGCACGCCTCGGTCGAACGACTGTTTCCACACGAAATTCGCGTGACCCTGATCGAACGCACCCCGATTGCCCTGTGGCAATCTCCCAATGGAAGCTATCATCTGGTTGACCCTGACGGGGTGGTGATCGAAGGCGGCTATTCGCGCTTTTCCCACTTGCCGGTGGTGGTCGGCGATGGAGCCCCCGAGGCCGCCAGCGACCTGCTGGCGATGCTGAACACCCAGCCGGAACTGGCCCCGCGCATCAAGGCTGCGGTCCGCTTTGGGGCCCGCCGCTGGGACCTGTGGATTGACGGCTTTGATCCTGATGGCGTGCAGGTCCGTTTGCCGGAGTTGCAGGCCGAAGAGTCGCTCGCCCGCCTTGCACAGCTGGAGCGGGAGCAGCATATCCTGGGGCGGGATGTTTCGGTGATTGATCTGCGGCTGGAGGACCGGCTGATTGTGCGCAAGATCACTGACCCGACACCTGAAAACACCGATGAAGGCAGCCCCGGGAAAAACACTGTGCCCGGCAAGGACAAAAGCCAGGCCAGACCTATTGATCCAGCCAGGCCCAAAACAAATGACCCCAAGGCAAACGATCCGGGAAAGAGCACGGAAAAGGATGCCCGGCAACCACAACCATCCCCAGCCAAAAGCCCGGCAACAGGAAATCCCGACGCGAAAAACGGAATTCACTTGCGTGGCCCTGCTCAAGATGCATAACACCTGTTGCTTAATTTTTTCCAAAGCGCCACAACTCGTTCCCTGATACCTTTTCCTCATCCTTTCACCCGTTTGTCTACAAGGAGACTTTATCGGTGGCTCGGGGCAACCGCAAAAACGAACCCATCGCCGCGCTGGATGTCGGGACCACCAAGGTGGCCTGTTTCATCGCCAAGCTCGACGACGATGAGGTTCTGCGCGTGATGGGGGTCGGCCATAACCGCTCCCGTGGCGTGCGCGGGGGCCAGGTGGTCGATATGGCCGCCTTGCAGGCATCGATTGCCGAAGCGGTCGACAACGCCGAAAAGATGGCCGACATGCGGATCGAGGGTGTGATCGTCAACGTTTCCGGCCCGTCACTGCTGTCGCGCAACATGGAAGCCGAAGTGGCGATTCCCCACAATCACCCGGTCCGCATCCCCGATGTCCGCCGGGTGCTGGATCAGGGGCGCCAGTTGCACGGCCATGCCTCGCACGGCTCGCAGCGGGGGGCGTCGTCAGGCAGCAACCATAACCATGGCTCCGACACCGAAATCGTACATTGCCTCCCAACCAGCTATACCATTGATGGTGGCGATGGTATTGTTGATCCCCGGGGCATGTTCGGTGAACGGCTGGGGGTCCGGTTGCACATGGTTTCGGCCGCCCTGGGGCCATTGCGCAATCTGGCAACCGTGATTGAACGATGTCACCTTGATATCTCGGATCGCGTTGCGACTCCGTATGCGTCGGCGCTGGCCTGTACCGTCGATGACGAAAAAGAGATGGGGGTGACCGTCATTGACATGGGGGGCGGCACCACATCGGTATCAAATTTCGTCGAAGGTCACCCGGTTTATGCCGATAGTATCGCTATTGGTGGCCAACATGTGACAAACGACATAGCCAAAGGGCTATCGACTCCGGTTATATCTGCCGAGCGTCTGAAAACAGTCTGGGGCAGTGTCCTGCCCAGCTCCAAGGACGCCAACGAATTGCTCCGCGTCCATCTGGTAGGAGAAGACGAAGAGGAAACGGGAGGCCACGAAGTTCCACGATCGGAACTGGTTCGCATCATCCGCCCGCGACTGGAAGAAACCTTCGAGCTGGTCCGCGCCCGCCTGACCGAGGCGCGCATGCTCCACACCACCGGCCGCCGCGTGGTGTTGACCGGGGGAGCCAGTCAGTTGCAGGGCGTGCGCGAAATGGCCGAACTGATCCTCGACAAACAGGTTCGTCTGGGGCGCCCCCGGCGAATCAAGGGGTTACCCGAGGCGGTCAGCGGACCCGCCTTTGCCACCTGCGCCGGGCTGTTGCGCTATGCCACGCAGGATCACGTTGTCACCGGGCTGACCCAGCGCGATGGGGAAGCCGAAGAGGATACAGAACGCCCGAATGGGGCATTTGCCCGGGTTGGCGTCTGGTTAAAGGAGCTTTTGGGATGAATAGCCCGTTCAACGAACAGCTCCATGGGAAAGAAGAAGTCTTGCAGCAAACGCAACAATACAATGATATGCTGACAGACCACTACGGCGAGGCCGCTTATAATGACGATCACAAGATCGCAGTGGCCGCGCAGGATACAGAAGACAGTTACATGCAGCAAACGCGGTCCAACGAATTCGATCAATCGGAGGCACACGAAATGATCAACCTGAATGTCCCGCAGCCTGACGAGCCGCAACTCAAGCCCTGCATCACCGTGATCGGGGTTGGCGGCGCAGGCGGCAATGCCGTCAACAACATGATTGCCGACAACCTGCAAGGCGTCGATTTCGTCGTCGCCAACACCGATGCGCAGGCCCTGTCCTTTGCCCGTACCGATCGCCGCATCCAGCTGGGGGCCACCACCACCCAGGGTCTGGGGGCCGGTGCCAAGCCCGACGTCGGGCGTGCGGCTGCCGAAGAATCGGTCGAATCGATTGCCGAACAGATCCAGGGCGCCAACATGGTGTTCATCACCGCCGGTATGGGCGGTGGCACCGGGACCGGCGCAGCCCCGATCATCGCCCGCACCGCGCGCGAAATGGGCATCCTGACCGTTGGCGTGGTGACCAAGCCGTTCCAGTTCGAAGGTGCCCACCGCATGCGGTTGGCCGAAGCCGGGATAGAGGAACTGTCGCAGTTCGTCGATACCCTGATCATCATCCCGAACCAGAACCTGTTCCGCGTCGCCAACGAAAAAACCACCTTTGCCGATGCCTTCCGCATGGCTGACAACGTTCTGAATGCCGGCGTGCGGTCGATCACCGACCTGATGATCATGCCCGGCCTGATCAACCTCGACTTTGCCGACGTGCGCACCGTGATGTCCGACATGGGTCGGGCGATGATGGGTACCGGCGAAGCCGATGGCGAACGTCGTGCGCTGGAAGCTGCCGAAGCCGCAATTGCCAACCCGCTGCTGGAAGATACCTGCATGAAGGGGGCCAAGGGCGTTCTGATCAACATCACCGGCGGCCCGGACATCACCCTGTTCGAAGTCGACGAAGCCGCCAACCGCATCCGCGACGAAGTGGAAGGCGAAGCCCACATCATCTTCGGGTCGTGCTTCGATCCCGACATGCAGGGCAAGATGCGCGTTTCCGTGGTTGCCACCGGCATCACCGCCGGGGCCGCCGTTGCGGCCCGCCCGACCACCTCCAGTGGCGTCATGGGCCACGATCCGATGCAGCAGATGGCCCGTCCGGTGCAGCAGCCGATCACCGCGCCCCGCCCGAATCAACCGCCGATCGCCGCCCCGCGCCCGGCTTATGCCCCCCAGGGGCCGGCAGTTCAGCAACGCCCTAATCCGGCTGCTGGCCATCAGCAGCCGGTCCACCAGCAGCCCATCAGCCAACCCGGCGTTCAGCAATCCCTGCCGCAGCAGGCCCCGGCCCAGCCGGTAGCCCCGGCTCCGCAGCAGGCCACCGGCCACCATTACGTGCCGCAGGTTCCGGCGCAGACCTATGCCCCGCAACAGGCAGCCTACCCGGCCCAGTCGCCGATGCAGGCCCCGGCCCAGTCGGCCCCGATGCAGCCGCCCATGCAGCGCCCGCAGCAGGGCTATGACATGCCTGACCCGCGCAAGGCCTCGGATGCCTTCATCCCGGCGGCTCCGGTTGGTCGTACCGATGGCGGAATGGCGGCCGGTGTTGCCACCGCCGCAGCCCCGCTTCTGGACATGCCGACCCGCCCGAATGCCTTTGCCCAGCAGACTCCGGCCCGTCCGGAACCGCGTCCGGCGATGGCTGCCGAACAGCGGACCCCGATCACCAATACGGCCCGTCCGGAACCCCGGCAGGCTGGTGGTTTCCTGAAAGGTCTTGCTGCCAAGCTGTCTCCGTCTCGTGAGCATCACGATGCCTATGACGAACAACCGGCCCCCGTCGCGCCGCCGATGCCCTCTGCCGACCCCGGCAGCCTGAGCGTCAATCCGGCCGACCGCCCGGTTGCCCAGTCCCGCCAGGACGAAGACGCGCTGGAAATCCCGGCGTTCCTCCGTCGCCAGGCAAACTGATCAGACCTGTCTGGTCTGTGGAAACGGGGTGCCTACCGTTTTCCACAGACTGGCAGGCTGCTCTGTGCGGCTGAGGTCTTGCTGCCCTCAGCGGCACAGTCAGGGAGAGATGGCCTTGTGACGGTACATCCGTATGGACAGTCACAAAGCCGCGATTCCGTGTTACGTACCCTGTTACCACCTTTGCGGGGTGTCATCCTTTGGGGTGACACCCTCTTTTTTTGCCTGTTTTTCCTGTTTCCAAAAAAGCCGACACCTTATTGCAAACAGTGATGTTTCAGACCTGCCACCCCCGTAACAATCAGTAACAATCATTGATTTGGCCCCTGCCCCGTTCCTTGCTACCACTGTAGCTGTGGAAAGGCAGACAGCATCTGCCGTCCGCTTTGGCTGAAAAGCAGCCGTTCGCAAAGACTTTGGATAGGCAGAGGTCGGATCATGGTGTATCACAGCCCCGTTTCTTCCCTGACGGACAGTGCATCCAGCGCCGATGTCCTGCCCCTGTCCTTCGCGGCCTCCCCGGTCAGCCAGCCCAGCAAAGTGATGATGCGCAAGACCCTTAAAAACCCCATTTCCTGCTCCGGGATCGGCCTGCACTGCGGGCAAAAGGTTTCGATGACCCTGAACCCGGCCAGTGCAGGAACCGGCGTGGTGTTTCGTCGGACTGATCCTGCCGGACAGGGTGCGGTGATCCCCGCCGACTGGTCGCGGGCGCGCATTTCCCAGTTGTGCACCACCCTTGCCGACGAGGCGACCGGCGCAACGGTCGGGACGGTCGAACACCTGCTGGCCGCGCTGGCCGCGATGGGGATCGACGACATCCTGATCGACATCAACGGCCCGGAAGTCCCGGCGATGGATGGTTCTTCGGCTCCGTTCGTGTTCCTGATCGAATGTGCCGGTACCGTGACCCTCGACGCCCCGCGTCAGGCATGGAAAGTGCTGAAGCCGGTGGTGGTCGAACACAACGGCAGCCGCGCCTCGCTGATCCCCGGCAAGGGGCTGGTGGTTGATTTTGAAATCGACTTTGCCGCCGAAGCCATTGGCCGTCAGTCGTGCATCATCGTCGTCACCCCGGCCAGCTTCAAGGACAGTGTGATGCGCGCCCGGACCTTTGGTCTGGTCGATGACCTGCCGAAGATGCGGGCTCTGGGCCTGGGGCTGGGGGGATCGCTGGACAACGCGGTGGTGGTCAACGGCGCTGAAATCCTCAACGAAGGCGGTCTGCGCTACCCCGACGAATTCGTCCGTCACAAGGCTCTGGATGCCATTGGTGACCTGTCGCTGGCGGGCCTGCCGATCATCGGTCACTACAGCGGCTACAAGTCGAGCCATGCCCTGAACGGGGCTCTGGTGCAGGCGCTGCTGAATGACCCGACGGCGGTTGCCCGCATCGACCTGACCGAAGATGACGCCACCGCCGGTCACCAGTTCGACGAGCTGCTGCGGGTTTCCGCCTGACCGACCGGTCTGTCTCCCGCTTACGACGATATACTTCTTTCCAGCGACAAAACCGCTTCCCGACTGTTCCGGGAAGCGGTTTTTCGTTGCGAAACAAGGGCCGGATAGAGGACAGTGAAGAAGGAAGAATGAGGTAAGCCAATAGTTACAAGGCATTTCAGCTTCATACTTCTGGACTCTGGCCTCTCGGGTCGGGCCCGGATACAGTTAGATAAACGCCGTTTGGCAGGGTACACCCCCCTGTCTGCGTCTTTGGTCGCAGGTGCCAACAGATCAAGGGCACCAAAAGACCCAGGATGTCACCAGGGGAAGGCGGAAAGGCCGGTTCCCTTTTGACGTCCAGGTTCGGGGTTCGCACAATGCTCTGGGAGGGGGGGTGTAAGCGATGACTGCGCAGCAGGCCACACTGCAAGCCGCCGACCGGCAGGCCTTGTTTGTGGTTCAGTCCATTCATGACGTTGCAAAGTCCGTTGATCGCCGCCGCGATCAATATCGCCATGGCTCCGACGAGGATGAGCGCCGCATTCTACGCAATCACATCATGGGTGACCTTGAACGGCTGTCCAATCTGGTGACATTACTGGAATCCATTCCCGAGCACGAACTGCATCCCTCGACCTTCAAATCGTTGCAGGACTGCCTCGGGCACCTGCGCGGGCGGGTTTCGGCCATTGGGGCCAACATGACCCTCGACAAAATCCGCGAACTGCGGGCACAGGCCGAATTTTCCGCCGGGCGGCGGGAACACCCGGTTGGCAAGTCGTTCCTGCTGAAAGAAAGCTTTCTGCGCTATGTCGGCCAGTTGCGCAGTCTGGTCAGTGGCCTGACGCCGGAAAATGCCGAAGACCTGATGACATCGGCGATCAGTATCAACAACCTGATCGAAAATGACCTGCAACGGGCACCGCTGGATTCCTTTTTCAATGATCCTCCGCTGACCCCCATCGACCTCGGTCAACTGGCCTTTCCTCCGCTAGCCGATGATTTACCCCACAACGCCCTCTTTTAGGGTAGGGCCGGACGTCATTGTACCGTATAAAACCGTCCTGACATGTCATTGGCAGGCAGAGGCACAGAATGCGCGTAATTTATGCCACCCATGGTCACAGCGGCTATATCCCCCCCCTTCCCTTGTCAGCCGAACAGGTAATCATCGGGCCGAATTACCCCGATGCCGACACCCCGGACGGGCGCCCGCTGTCGCGCCGGACCGGACAGGAATTTGACATGCGCCTGGTGCTGCGCACCTTGCCGGCCGATTTTGTCCCCGACCTGTTTGTGGCGCTGGTCGATGCGTGGTTTGGCTCTGTACCCCGTCATGTGGACAGCCTGCCCTGTCCGACGGTCTTGCTGATTGCCGATACCCACCACGGGGCAGCCCCGGTTACCGATCTGCTGCGTTATGCCCGTGAAGAGCGCTACCACCGTCTGTCGGTCACCCACGACCCCCATCATCTGCACTGGTTTGCCAAGGCCGGTCTGGAACCGGTTGCCTGCCACCTGAACCTGAATGTGCGTGACTTCGGGGTTCCCTTTGCCGAGCAGCGGCAGCCGCACATCGTCTTTGTCGGCCAGACCAGTTCCCAGCACAGCCGCCGGGGCCGGTTGTTGCAGCTGCTGATCGAGCAGGGATTGCCGGTCAGCGCCGGAGCCGATGCCACCCACAACGCGGCCAAACGCTATGCCAAAGCCCAGCTGACCTTTAATTGCAGCCTGAACGGCGACCTGAACATGCGGGTGTTCGAAGCCCTGTCTGCCGGTGCCTGCCTGCTGACCGACCGGCTCTCACTGGCCAGCGGGCTGGATCAGCACTTTACCGATGGCCAGCACCTGATTACCTATGACGATGATCAGGATTTGCTCGACAAGGCACGCTATTACCTTGCCCGCCCGGATGACTGCCTTGCCATCGCCCGCGCCGGGCATGAACGCTATCAAAGCCTGTTTTCGGAATCCCGCCGTCGCCAGACATTTCTGGACTATGCGCTGGGAGACGCACGCCAGGCGCAGCAGTGCGCACAGGCTGCCCAGCAGCATGACCCGCGCAGCAATGAACGCTGCGACCCCGACACGCTGGAATTCCGCGCGGCGACCTATCAGACCATTCAGGAACTGCAACGGCGCGAGCTGATCCGCGACGTGACGTTCAGCGACCGCATCCCGCAACAGCAGCGCACTGACTTTAGCGACCTTAACACGGTCAGGCTGTCGACCAACGCCAGTGATCCATCCCGCACCGCCCTGATTGCCACCGTTGCTGACCTGACCGAAATGGCCGCCAGCCGGACGCCCTGCCCCGCGCGGTATCTGGTCCTTGCCGATGCCACCATGGACAGCCTGATCCCGCTCGGCATGGCGATGATGAGCCTTCGCCTTCAGGATGCCAACCCGACCATCGAGCGTGATCCGTCCAGGCCCGGCTGGCGGGGTCGGGGCGGCTGGCTGTTTACCGCACCGGTTGCGGTTGATGCGGGGTAACACAGGCGGATGGCGCATCACGGTCCTCCCTGGCTGTGGACGCTGCCCGACGCCCTGCGTCCGGTAACGGCAGACACCCTGTGGCAACAGGTTGACCACCTGCTGATGGCCCTCCATCTGCAAAGCCGGATTGCGCCGTTTGTGGCCGAGAGCACTCTGGCCGGACCATACAGCAGCCTGCGGGGCACCATTGCCCTGCGCTGGCTGCCACTGTTTGTCACCACGGCCAGCACCATCGCCCTGCTGCTCTGTCTGTGGCGGCTGCTGGGGCTTCCGGCCATCGGCGGTGCGGCGCTGGTCTTCGCAGCCTTGGGGCTGGCCGTTGTCCTGTACCAGCACGTCCACCATTCACTGCGCATTCACGCCACGCCGCAGGGCGTCACCCTGCACTGGCGAACCGCTTTTCTGTGCGGCAGGCAGCTTGACTGCCCGCTGGATGACTATCTGGGGATCGCCCGCTGGAGCGGCTCGGTCCAGCGGCACCTGCCGCTTTACAGCTGGACGCACCGCTGGTGGATGGTGGTGCTGGTCCATCGCCATGACCCGTCGCTGAGTGTACCGCTGGCCGTTGCCCGCCAGTCCGCCGGGCTGCCGCATGTTCAGCATCAGGCCGCCGACCTGCTCGGGTTGCCGGTTTTGCTCGAACGCCCCGGTGGCCAGAGCTGGCAGCGGCAACCCGCGCACACCGCCGAACTCGGTCTGCTGCAATCCCTTGGGCTGTCCCTGCCGCTGGCCCCGGTGCAACACCGCTTTCCCGCGATCCCCCTCCGCTCGGGATGGGGAGACATCCGGGATCGCTGGCTGATCCTGCTGTTCGCCTTGCCGGTCGGGGCCTTTTGGGGCGGCCCCTTCGGGCTGCTGGTGGCGGCTCTGCTGCCGGTGACAGTCTGGGCACTGCATTGGCGTTACTGGCACAAACAGGATGGCTGGACCTGCGATGGTCAAACCCTCACCCTGACCATCGGCTCACTGCTGTGGCGGGACAAAACGGTTGCCATCCCGCTGGAACATATTCTGGCCATCCGTCCCGTCCCCGGCGTCATCCATCCGCCCACGGTCGAAATCGAAACCGCACGGCAAATCTGGTCCCTGCGCACCGGCACGGCCTCGCGCGGTGAGATCCAGAAAGCCATTGCCAACCTGATCACTCCGACAAAAGTCGTATGGCAGCAGCCGTCCCTTGCCTGATATTCCCCGGTACCGCATTGTGCGAAAGGTGGGCGCCGGTTTTCGCAAAGACACTGCCGCAGAATCAAATCCTGATGCTCACAATCAACGGCCCGAAACAACAAGAGCCGGATATCACAGAAACAGGGAGAATGCGTTGTGCCTCACGCTACGGAGGGTATCCGCACGGCCTTGTCGCTGTCCGATGATGCCGAGCAGATTGCAGCCGACCTGTACGCCAGCCTGTTTCAGGAAGACCTGCGGGTGGTCATCCTGTTCAGCCGGGCCGATATCGACCTGCCCCGGCTGGCCGATGCCCTGACCCGCCTGTTTGGCGCCTCGGTCCCGATCATCGGCTGCACCACCGCCGGGGAAATCACCACTGCGGGCTATCTGAGCGGCGCGGTGACCGGCGTCAGTCTGGGCGGGCCGAATTTTGTGGTGTCCGCGGTCCCGATCGGCGAACTGAAATCCTTTACCGTCAACCGTGGGCAGGATGTGGTCCGCCGGGCGGTTCAGGATATCGCCCGGCAAGACCCGGCCCTGAGCCGTCAGCGGATGTTTGCCTTCACCCTGATTGATGGCCTGTGTGGCTGCGAAGAGGCGGTGGTCAGCTCGTTGCATGCCGCGCTGGGGGAAATCCCGCTGTTTGGCGGCTCGGCGGGGGATAATTTGCGGTTCCAGCAAACGCACGTCTTGTATGAGGGAACCTTTCATCACGATCTGGGGCTGATGGTCCTGATCGCAACCCGGCTGCCATTCCGGGTGTTCAAGACCGAGCATTTCATTGCCGGAGAGCAGAAAATGGTAGTGACCGATGCCGATCCCATTTCGCGGGTGGTGCGGGAAATCAATGCCGAACCGGCGGCGCAGGAATATGCCCGTGCCATCGGCATGGACGGCATTCCGCTGACGCCGATGGTATTTGCCACTCACCCGGTGGTGGTGCGGGTCGGCGGGCAGAACTTTGTCCGCTCGATTCAAAAGGTCAACAGCGACGAAAGCCTGACCTTTTTCTGCGCCATTGACGAGGGCATCGTGCTGACCGTCGCCAAGGGGGTCGATCTGGCGGAGAACCTCGAGCAACTGTTCACCGCCCTGCGCCGCGACATTGGTGCGCCCCGGCTGATTCTGGGCTTTGACTGCATTTTCCGCTCGCTGGAAATGAACGAAAACGGCCTGAAGCCGCTGATCAGCAAAATGATGCAGGACAACCATGTGATCGGCTTTGCCACCTATGGCGAGCAGTACCACGCCATGCATGTCAACCAGACCTTTACCGGCGTCGCCATCGGCGATGCCTCCCACCTTACCCGCCCTACCTGCGCTGAGGAGCCGGCATGATCTCCCCTGCCCCGTCCTCCCCTCCGCTGCCGGAAACCGCCGACCAGACCATCGCCCGGCTGGAGCGGGAAAATGCCAAGCTGCGCAAGATCAACAAGGTTCTGATGAATCGGGTCGAACGCAGCATGGATTTTCAGGGCAACGCCTTTTCCCTGTTCCAGACCGCCATCGTGCTGGAAAGCAAGGTCCGTGAGCGCACCGGGGAACTGCAACAGGCGCTGGCCGATCTGGAGGCCACCAACCACGCCCTGCATCTGGCCAAGGAAGAAGAAGAACAGGCCAAAAAGCTGCTCAGTGAAGCGATCGAAAGCATCAACGAAGGCTTTGTGCTGTGCGATGCCCACGACCGGCTGGCCCTGACCAACAGCAAATACCGCGAGCTGCTGCCCGGCATGGAACAATGGATGGTTCCCGGCACACCGTTCGTCGAACTGGTGCGGCGGGCGATGCGGGCCGGGATCATTGCCGACCCCGACAACGGGCCGGAAAGCTGGTTGCAGCGGCGGATGGCCAGCCACAGCCTGCCCGGCGAGCCGTTCGTTATCCAGTTCCGCAACGGCCAGTGGGTGCAGGTCAGCGAACGCCGCACCCGTGATGGCGGCATCGTCAGCCTGTACACCGACATCACCGAAATCAAGCTGAGCGAACGGCGGCGGCGGGAACGCGAGCTGGCGCAAAAGTCCATCCTGCTGCAAGCCACCCTCGACAACCTGTCGCAAGGGGTGGCGGTGTTTGATTCCACCAACCGGCTGGTGACCTGGAACCAGCCGTTCCTGCACATGCTGGGGGTGCCGGGCACTCTGGCCTGGGCTGGAACATCGCTGCGGCAATTCCTGATTCTGGCCGCCATGCAGGCCCAGTTCCGGGTGGACTCCCTTGGCACACTGCGGTTGCAGGATGATGACCACCGCCCGCTGGGGGCTCCGGCCTGTCTGGAATATACCACCGGCGATGGCCGCATTCTGGAAATCCGCCGCAACCACATGCCGGATGGTGGCTTCATCACCACCTACACCGACATCACCGAACGCAAACAGTCCGAAGAAGCCCTGCGCGACAGCGAACGGCGGATGCGCCTTGTAACCGACGCCATTCCGGCGCTGATCGCCTACGTTGACAAGGAATGCATCTATCGTTTCACCAACCGGGTGTACGAGGAATGGTTCCGTCGTCCGCTGGACGAAATCAACGGCCGCCCGATGCGCGACGTGCTGGGGGCCGAGCTGTACGACCTGCGAGCCAACTATGTCGAGCTGGCGCTGGCCGGGGAAGGCTCGGTGTTCGAGATGACCATGCCGATGGGACAGGCGGGCGTGCAGTATGCGCTGGCCACCTATGTCCCCCACATTGCCGCCGACGGCAGCGTGCCGGGCTTTTTTGCCCTGATTCAGGACATCACCGAACGGCGCAAGGCCGACGAGCAACTGCGCGAGGCCAAGGAAAGCCTTGAACGACGGGTCGAAGAACGCACCGCCGAACTGAGCACCGCCAACCTCGAACTGGCCGCCGCCAAGGGCGAGGCAGACCTCGCCAACGTCTCGAAAACCCGCTTCCTTGCCGCCGCCAGCCACGACTTGTTGCAACCGCTGAACGCCGCCCGGGTGTTCATTGCCGCCCTGTCCGAACGTCGTCTGGCCCCGCGCAATGCCAGTCTGGTGAAAAGCTCGCTGGCGGCGCTGGACTCGGTGGATGAACTGCTGACTGCCCTGCTCGATATCTCGAAGCTCGATGCGGGCGTGCTGACCGTCGAGGAAAAGGATTTCGGGCTGGCCAGCCTGATTGAGTCGATGGTCAACGAACATCTGATGCTGGCCCGCAGCCGGGGCCTTGACATGCGCTCGGTTCCCTGCTCGCTGACCGTTCACAGTGACCCGCGCCTGCTGGCCCGTATCCTGCGCAACTTCATCAGCAACGCCCTGCGCTACACCCAGAGCGGGCGGATTGTCGTTGGCTGCCGCCGTCTGGGCAATACCGTCATGCTGGGCGTCTGGGACACCGGCCACGGCATCGCCGAAGACAAGCTTGACGAGATTTTCGAGGAATTTCGCCGCCTCAATACCCCGTCAGACCGGGCGGAAAAAGGCATGGGGCTGGGGCTGGCGATCGTCAAGCGCATCGCCCGCATGCTCGGCCATCCGCTGGTGGTGAAATCAACCCCCGGCAAGGGCAGCCTGTTCGGGATCGTCCTTCCCACCACCCACGCCACCCCCCTGCCACCACCGCCGCCGGTCCTGGCCTGCGGGCAAAATGCCTCGCTGCATGGGGCGCGCATTCTGGTGGTCGAAAACGAAATCGCCATTCAGGACGCCATGCGCGCCCTGCTGGAAGGCTGGGGCTGTACGGTCCTCGCCGCCCTGTGCGAAGCCGATGCGGTGGCGGTCGTCCGCCTGCACGGAACCCCCGATGCCATTCTGGCCGACTATCATCTGGATGATGATGCCGTCGGGCTGGATGCCATTGTGGCCGTCCAGCAGGCGTGCGACCACCCTATCCCGGCGGTGGTGATCACCGCCAATCACTCGCCTGATTTGCTGGCAGAAATCCGCGAGGTCGGCTATCACTTGCTGAACAAGCCGCTTCGCCCGGCTCGCCTGCGCAGCCTGCTGGCGCACATGCTGGGACAAAGGGGCGGCACGGATTGAACAAAAGGCGGAACGGTGCGTCTTCTTCATACCTCCGACTGGCATCTGGGTCAGGACTTCCACGGCTTCCCGCGTGAGGCAGAGCATGCCGCCTTTCTCGACTGGCTGGCCGACACTCTGGTCAGTCAGCAGGTCGATGCCCTGATCGTCGCCGGCGACATCTATGACAGCCAGAACCCGCCGATCAGCGCCCAGCGCCAACTGTACCAGTTCATCGCCACCGTTCGGCAGCGCCTGCCCCGGCTGGATATCGTACTGATCGGCGGCAACCATGACTCTGCCGGTCGTCTGGAAGCCCCCGGCCCGCTGCTGGATGCCTTTGGGGTGCGGGTGGTCGGCAGCCTGCGCCGCACCGCCGACGGGCAGCTGGATGCCGATGCGGTGGCGGTGCCGCTGCATAATGCCGATGGCACCGTCCGGGCGTGGTGCGCCGCTGTCCCGTTCCTGCGCCAGGCCGATTTGCCGCCCTGCCCGCCGCCACAGGACGACGGCGACGACAGCCCCGACCCGTTGATCTGGGGCGTGCGACAGGTCTATGCCGACCTGTGCGCCGCCGTTGCCGCCCGCTGCACCGCCGATCAGGCGTTGATTGCCACCGGCCATTGCTACATGACCGGCGGCGAGCTGTCGGAACTGTCCGAACGACGCATTCTGGGCGGCAATCAGCATGCCCTGCCGGTCGATATTTTCCCGTCCTCGGTCAGCTATGCCGCCCTCGGCCATCTGCACAAGGCCCAACGTATCGGTGGCCGCGAGACGGTGCGCTATTCCGGCTCGCCATTTCCACTATCGGTCAGCGAGCGGGCCTATCGCCATCAGGTGGTGCTGATTGACCTGCACGGCCCGCACGACACCACCATCACCCCCCTGCCGGTCCCGCGTCCGGTCGATATCCTGCGCATCCCGGCCCAAGGCGCCGCCCCGGCGGAACAGGTGATTGCCGCCATCCGCGCCCTGCCCCATGACAAGGATCAAGCCCCGGACCTGCCGCGAGGCCTGTGGCCCTATCTGCATCTGGCGGTCAGCGCCAGCGGCCCGCAACCCGGCCTGCGGCGCGACGTCGAAGAGGCCCTCAGCGGCAAGGCGATCCGGCTGGCGCGCATCGACAAGGTCGGCGAAGCCTCCGATACCGCCATTGCCCCCGACAGCCTGCCCGATCTCGAACAGGTTCACCCGGAAGAGGTCTTTGCCCAGCGCTATCGCCAGAAATTTCAGGCCGAGCCCCCCGCCGCCTATCTGGAGGCATTCCGCAGCATTTTTGAACAGGTTGAGCACGGCGGAGAGCCAGCATGAAAATTCTTGCCCTGCGCATTCGCAACCTGACCAGTCTGGCGGGGGAAATCAGCATCGATTTCGAGGCCGAGCCGCTGGCCCACGCCGGTCTGTTTGCCATCACCGGCCCGACCGGAGCCGGGAAAAGCACCCTGCTTGATGCCCTCTGTCTGGCGCTGTATGACGAGATGCCGCGCCTGCCGTCGGGGGCGGATGTCCGTTCGGCACTGCGCCACGGCACCAGTGAGGGCTTTGCCGAAGTCGAATTTCGCGGGCGGGACGGTGGTCGCTATTGCGCCAGATGGAAGGTTTGGCGGGCCAGACACAAGCCAAACGGCACGTTACAGACACAAGAAATTTCCCTTACCGACATGTCCAGCGGCACGGTCATCGCGGGCCGCAAAAAAGAAACCCTGCTCGCCATTCAGGACAAGGTTGGCCTTGATTATCAGCAGTTCCGCCGCTCAGTCCTGCTGGCACAAAACGACTTTGACGCCTTTTTACGCGCCAAGCCGGACGAGCGCGCCAGCCTGCTGGAGCTGATGACCGGCACCCGCATCTATGGGGAGATTTCCAAAGCCACCTTTGAGCGCAACAAGGAAGAAGACATTCGCCTGACCACCCTGCGCGCCGAACTGGACCGCATCAACGCGCTGGATGATGACAGCCGGGCTGCGGTGGAGCAGGAGCTGGAGCAGCACAGCGGGCAGCTTCAGCAGTTGAGTGAAGCGGTCGAAGGGTTGCAGCGGGAAAGCCAGTGGTATCAGACCGCCCGCGATCTGGCCGAGCGGTTGCAGCAGGCCGAACAGGCACTGGTCACGGTCCAGCAACAGCAGCAGCTCGGCCAGCCGGAACGCGGCCGCATCGCCGCCTGCCACCGCGCCTTGCCGCTGATCCCGCAGGTGCAGGAGGTCGAGCGCCGTCAGGCCGACAGCCGCCGCCTGCAGGATGACATCACCACCACCCGCACCGCCCACCAGCAGGCCGAACAGGCCCGTCAACAGGCGGAAACGACATGGCAAAGCGCCCGCGAGCAGGCCAACGCCACCGCCGAAGCCCTGCGTCTGGCCCAGCCGGTGCTGGAGCAGGCCAGTGTGCTGGATAGTCGTCTGATGGATGCGGGCAATCGTCTGCAGCAGGCCACGCAGGCCGCCGCCGCCAGTGCCGCCGCTCTGCACCAGCGCAGCGAAGACCGGCAGGCGGTGCTGGCGCGGCGGGCTGACTGCGCCAATGATCTGGCCCGCCAGCGTGACTGGCTGGACCAGCACCACGGCCACCGCCTGCTGGCCGAACAGGCCGACCGCTGGCTGGACGAGCTGACCCGCTACAGCGCCGCCCATGACCAGCATCAGAAAGCGGAACAGGCCGAGGCCGAAGCCCTCAGCCGCTTGCACCAGCAGCAGCAGGAGCAAGCGGCCAGTGCAGACCGCCTGCAGGCTGCCGAAACCACCGTGCGCGAGGAACAGCAGGCGGTCCAGCGGCTGGAACACCAGTTGGCCAGCCTCGACCGCCCGCGACTGGAACGGCAACGGGAGCATCTGGAGCAAACCACCCGCCTGCTGGATCAGCTCGCGGCACTGTTGGCGGCGACGGCGGCGCGGGCAGAGCAGGATGACAAATTGGCCCGGCGCGAACAGGCCCACACCGCCGAGGGTCACGCTGCCCGCCAGCAGGAACAGGACTGCACACAGGCCCTCGACACGCTGGTCAGCCAGCTCCAGACCGCCGAACAGACCCTCCGCCGCGCCGAAGCCGCCGCCAGCGAGCAGGCCGACATCCTGCGCCAGCACCTGCACCCCGGCGAGCCGTGCCCGGTCTGCGGCGCCCGCGAGCACGCCACCGAGCAGATTCAGGCCGCCCTGCTGCCGGTGCTGGCCCCCCTGCGCGAACAGGTCGCCCACCAGCGCCAACAGCAGCAAGACCTGATCCAGCAACAGGCCAGCGCCCGCGCCGCCCATGTCGCCGCTGATCAGCAATTGGCGGTGGTGCAGGCCGACCGGCGTGCCCTGCGCCACGAGCAGGAACAGGCCTCGGCCCAATGGCTTGAGCTGCGGCAACAGGCGGCCCCCCTGCTGCCCGCGCCGTTGCCCGCCGCGCTGTCACCGTCCTGTGATCTGTCCGCACCACAGCAGGCCAGCCAACAGGCACGGAGCGCGCTGGAGGCTGACTGGCAAAGCCTGCTGCGCTACGAAGCCGATTTACAGGCCAGCCGCCAGCGCCTGAGCACGCTTCAGAGGCATGAGCATGAGGTGCGACAGCAGCATGCCGGGATCGGACAGACGGTGATCAGCCTGCAGGCTGCGCTTGAGGCCAGCCGCCAGAGCCGCCAGCAGACGGCAGAGGCCATGGCGGCCAGCCAGCAGAAACTGACCGCCCCCTGCGCCGCCCTGCCCGGTTGGGACGATGATCTTGCCGCACCGCAACGACTGGCCGAGCGCATCCGGCAGATCGCCGGGCAATGGCACAGCACCATCACCGCGCGGGATACCGCCATCGAGACGCTGGCAGCACTGGATTTGTCCTGCGAACGGGCCGAAGGCGATTACAAGGCCGCACAGGCCAGCGACGCCCAGCAGCGCCAGCGGGTGGAGCAGGAACAGCAAGCCCTCCATGCCCTGCAGCAGGAACGCGCGCCGCTGTTCGAGGGCCGTCCGACCAGCGAGGTCCGGCAGGCTCTGGAAGGTGCTCAGGCCAGCAGTCAGCAGCGGCTGGAACAGGCACAACAAACCCTGTCTGACAGCCGGGATGCGCTGGCCGCCCTGTCTGCCCGCCTCAGCACACTGGAAACCGCCTGCCAGCAGGCCGCCGCCGATCTGACCCATGCCACCGAACAATGCGACCGGTTGCTGAACGCCGCCGCCCTGACGCTGGCCGACATTGAGGCCGCCCACAGCGCCCGCGACAGCGGCTGGCTGGCTGCCGCCGAGCAGCGGCAGCAAGACCTGCGCGATCAGGAAACCCGTACCCGCACGCTCCACGATGAACGACTGCGCGAACAGGCCGCCCATCTGGCCAGCGGCGCGCCGACGATCAGCGCCGAAGAGTTGCAGGTCTTGCTGCCCCAACGGCAAAGCGAACGCGATCAGGCCCAAAACCAGCTTGGCCTGCTGCGCCAACGGCTGGCCGATGATGACCGCAACCGCGCCGCCAGCGCCGAAATCCGCCAGCGGATCGGTGAACAGCAACAGTGCGCCGACCTGTGGAAGGCCATGGCCGATCTGATCGGCTCGGCGGATGGCAAGAAGTTCCGCATGTTTGCCCAGGGGCTGACACTCGACCGGCTGTTGCTGCTCGCCAACCACCATCTGGCCGACCTGACCCCGCGCTATCTGTTGCAGCGGGCCAATGGCGACGGGCTGGATCTGGACGTGATCGACCGCGACATGGCCGACGACGTGCGCGCCGTCGCCAACCTGTCCGGCGGAGAGCGGTTTCTGGTGTCGCTGGCGCTGGCCTTGGGACTTGCCAGCATGACCGGCGCTCACAGCCTGACCGAAAGCCTGTTCATTGATGAAGGGTTCGGGGCGCTGGATGCCGAAAGTCTGGACATTGCCATCGCCGCCCTTGAAACCCTGCAAGCCTCGGGCCGCAAGGTCGGGATCATTTCGCACGTTCAGGCAATGATCGACCGCATCGGGGTGCAGGTGCGCATCAGCAAGCAGGGCGGAGGACGCAGCATGGTCGAGGTGCAGAGGGCATAACCGCACCGTTCTCCTCACTTCTGTGCAGGGCGCGTATTTTGCTTGCCAAGCCGTTTTCCAGTCGCTATAAAGCGCCCCACGACAGCGGGAACGCTTCTCCCGAAAGCCTCCCACCAAAAGCTGTTGTGCCTGTGACGGAGTGTAGCTCAGCCTGGTAGAGCACCGTCTTCGGGAGGCGGGGGCCGGAGGTTCGAATCCTCTCACTCCGACCACTCAAAAACGCCCCGCGTTCTTCGGAACCGGGGCGTTTTTTGTTGTCGTTTTTTACGACAGTTGGCGGGATCAGTGCGGGCTACCGCCCGAGCCCGTTCGGGGGCCAATGCCCCCGATCCCCCATTTTTTCTTTCAATGTCAAAATAATGAGGTCCGGGGCCTCAAGGCCCCGGCGAGGTGTGGAGCAGCGCTCCATGGTCTTGTTTTCTGTTTGTCGTGTCCTGCATCCTTCTCGCAGTAATGCCCTCCACCTTACGATGCCCGCACCCGCGACACAAAGCTGGTCACTTCCTGTTGCAGGATGGCGGCATTTTGTGCCAGTTCCTGCGAAGCGGCCACAACCTGTTCCGAAGCGGCACCAGCCTCTCCGGCGGCCTGACTGACGCCTTGAATGTTGCTTGACACTTCGCCGGTCCCAGCCGCCGCCTGCTCGACGTTGCGGGCGATTTCCCGCGTGGCGGCGTTCTGCTGCTCCACCGCCGTGGCAATCGACGCGGCCACCTGATTGATGTCCTCAATGATACCGACGATTTCATCAATCGCCGCCACCGCGTGCTGGGTTTCCGACTGTACGCTGGCAATCTGGCGCGAAATTTCCTCGGTCGCCCGGCCCGTCTGGCTGGCGAGGTTTTTCACCTCATTGGCCACCACCGCAAAGCCCTTGCCCGCATCACCGGCCCGCGCCGCCTCGATGGTGGCATTCAGCGCCAGCAGGTTGGTTTGCTCGGCAATGTCGGTGATCATGTTGACCACTTCGCCAATCTGCGAGGCGCTGGTGGACAGCCCCTTCATCACCTCGTGGGTGGTGGCTGCCTTTTCCGCTGCCCGGCTGGTGATTTCGCTGGAATGCTGCACCTGCCGTCCGATTTCACTGATCGAGCTGGACAGTTCCTCGGCGGCCGAGGCCACCGTCTGGACGTTGGCACTGGCCTGTTCCGAGGCCACGCTCACCGCCTCGGACTGACGCTCGGTTTCTTCGGCAATCGCGGCCATCGTCTGGGCGGTGGCCTGCAATTCGGTTGCCGCCGAGCTGACCGTTTCCACCACATGCCCGACACTGCTTTGGAACGAATCTGCCAACTGGTTCATCAGGCGGCGCTTTTCCTCGGCGGCACGCTCTTCGGCCAGATGCTGTTCGGCTTCCATCTGGCGCACCCGCTGGGCATTTTCCTTGAACACCTCCACCGCCTGCGCCATCTCGCCAACTTCATCCTTGAAATCCAGCGCCGGAACATCGGTCTCCAGATCCCCGCCGGCCAGACTGCCCATCGCCCGCGCCATCCGGTGAATCGGGTCGGTGATGCCAAAGGCAATCACCCCGGCCATCGAGACCCCGAGCACCAGAGCGGCAATCCCCAGCATCAGGCTGTCGGACTGGTTGCCCTCAATCAAGCGCGTTGCCGACACCCGTTCTTCCTGCATCCGGTCCTGGGCGACCTTCAGGGCTTCGACCGACACATCACTGAAAACCTTGGCCTGCTGCGGCATGTCGATCATCGACAGTTTGTGCAAGTCCTGTCCGCGCTGGGCAAAGGTCTTGAACGCGGTCATGTAACGATCCATCTGGCCGCTGACATCCTGCATTGCGGACAGGGATGCGCCGTTCAGCAGGGTCACCAGCGCCGCATGCCGCTCCTTGAAGACGCCATACAACCGCTCGACTTCAGCGGCCTGTTCGGCTTTCGGGGTATTGGCATAGCGATAGACGTTCAGGCGCAGGCTGAGCAGGGCCTCCTGCAGCGCCCCTGCCCGTGCCGCCACATCCATTGTGCCGTTGCTCAGGGACTGCCCCAACAGGGTGCCGATGGCGGTGGCGGCCTGCATCCCCGGCCCGACCATGTCCTGATCGAACAGCCGTTCCTTGTCTGCCCGCAGCTGTTCCAGGCTGTCAAAGTTGCGCATGTAATCGGCCAGAATGCCTTGCAGGCGGCGATAGCGTTCCTTGCGGGACTCCGCACGGGTGCTTTGCAGCAGACTGTCCAGGTCACGGGTCAACTGGTCCCGCGTGGCCCGTACCGCCGTAGCGGTGGCCGGATCGCCACTATAAAGATAGCTGAGGGCAAGGCGCCGCATTTGCCCGACATTGGCATCCACCTGACCAATCAGAACCGCATTTCCGGCAACCCGGTTATAGTTCTCCAGCGACGCAACCGAAGCACTTCCCGAGCGATACGACAGAGCAACTTCTATCGCCAACAGCAGCAGCACCACCGTGAATCCCACGCCAATGCGGATGCCGATTTTAAAACGCGCCATAAACTGGATCATCGTCGTTGCCTTCCCATGGATCAGGGATGCGCGGTCCATTATCCCGCAAGCCCGAACAGGGCCTCTCCCCACATCATCCCTGTATTATTTTACCGCCAGCCTGTCGCCAGTACGGCCCTGCCCCGCTCCAGAGCAGAGGCCGCAAACAAAATCGACAGAGCAAAAACCACATTCTCTGCGTGAAAATACAACTGATGGCCGAGCAAAGAAACACAAAACTAAGAACGACTAATTCCAAGGACTTAAGCCTCAGCCACAACCATAATATTAGGATAAGACAAATGATTGAATATATGTGAATATTTAAACAGCGACGACATCTTGTTACACTTCTCATTTTACATAATTTATCCATAAAATATTTGTCAACTTACCAATCAGCATACAATAAATATTTAAATAATTACGCATAAATTGAGTAAGAGTAGGTGTTCTGTAAAAATAAAGTCAATAATTTTCAATTAATACACGAACAATAAGAGGCGATAATAACGTTATCGACAAACAAAAATAACCCCATCCTCACCGAAGATAGGGAAATGGCCGCGACAACCTCGCATCCATCAATAAAATCTTGTTGGGGAACTACTGCATCGGGTTTCAGGAATGCGCCTTGCACGCCGCCCTGTCGATATCCTTGACGGGCGGCAAAAGGCTCCCGCCCGCCGCCGTCCTGCCGCTTATTTTTTCTTTCGCATGCCCAGCATTGCAATCAACAGGTACAACGGCATGACAGCGGTGCGCAGCCAGTTGGTCATGTCACTGTGGACATTGAACATTTCCAGCAGCAGCTCGATTCCCTCCAGCAAAGCCCCCAGAATCAGCAAGGGCAGTAAAAAGCGGATGAAAATATCGCGCAGGCCGGAAAGGACCGAACGGGCGGTAAAGCGGGACGCGGAAGCGGTCATGGCGGGACTCGGAACTGGGGATTACAGGAAACAGGGTACCCTCTGCCCGGAATCCCTCCTAATGAACTGGGCATTAAACCTGTGTAAAGTTTATGATGAAACCAGTCCCGGAAAGAATGTTGATCAAGGAGCAGACTGATGGTGATCGAGCGCGCCCGTTCGTGTTGCGTGATTGTTGATGTTCAGGAAAAGCTGTGCCCGGTGATGGATGACCCGCGCGAGGTGATCTATAACTCCAGCCGCCTGCTGCGCGGCGCGGCCCATCTGGAGGTGCCGGTGATCGTGACCGAGCAGTATTCCAAGGGTATCGGCCCGACGATGGCCGATCTGCGCCCCTATTACGACACCACCGCCACCATCGAAAAAATCACCTTCTCCTGCACGGGCGAGCCGGTGTTCACCGATCGCCTGAAACAGTTGGACCGCCCACAGGTGGTGGTGGCAGGAATCGAGGCCCATGTCTGCGTGCAGCAAACCTGCCTTGGCCTGCAGGCAGCGGGATATCAGGTGTTTGTGGTCGAAGACGCCTGTTCGTCGCGGCGACGCAAAGACAAGGACCTGGCACTGGCCCGCATGGCGCGGAACGGCATTGATGTGGTCAGCACGGAAATGGTGCTGTTCGAGTGGCTGGGTCGAGGCGATGATCCGCAGTTCCGCACTGTTCTCAACCAGTTGATCAAGTGATCCTCCCTTTTCTCTCTGGAGTCTTTCCCGATGAGCCTGCCCACTGTGGTTCTGGTCCCCGGCCTGTTGACCGATGACGACCTGTTTGCCGCCCAGATCAGCGGTCTGGCCGATTGCGCCACCATCATCATTGCCGACACCACGCAGGATGACAGCATCAGCGGCATGGCCCGCCGTCTGCTGGACTCGGTCGAAGGACCGTTTGCCCTCGCCGGTCTGTCGATGGGCGGCTATGTGGCGCAGGAGGTCATGCGGCAAGCCCCCCACCGCGTTACCCGGCTGGCCCTGCTCGATACCAATGCCCGCGCCGACCGCCCCGAACAGTCCGATCAGCGGCGGGCGCTGGTCGCGCAGGCACAGTCCGGCTCGATGGCACAGATTGCCGATCAGTTGCTGCCGGTCCTGGTTCACCCTGACCGCCTGCACGATGACGCCCTGACACACCGGGTGCGCGCGATGGCCGAACGGGTCGGTCTGGCTGCCTTTGCCCGCCAGCAGCAAGCCATTCTCAGCCGGGTGGATGGCCGTGCCGATCTGGCCCGCATCACCGTGCCAACCCTGTGTCTGTGCGGGCGGCAGGATGCCCTGACCCCGCCAAAGGTCCATCAGGAAATGGTCGATGCCCTGCCCGCTGGCGTGCTGGTCGAGGTTGACGACTGCGGCCATCTGTCGACCATGGAACAGCCCCACGCGGTGACGGCATTATTTCGCTATTGGCTTCAGCGTTAAAGAAGGCTAGGAAAGGGGGCCTTTCGCGCAGAAAGAGTCGCCTTGTCGCTGACAAACGGCTTTCTCTGGCAAACAGGCAGGTCGGCATCATAAGATGTTGACATTTTCCGGGGGCGTGCGTATTTTGCGCCCTCTTTCGTTTACTAAGGTTAGCCGAGGAACGACATCATGCGAGTTCGCAATTCGCTGAAGTCGGCCAAGACCCGCGACAAGGATTGCCGCGTCGTGCGTCGTAAGGGCCGCGTTTACGTGATTAACAAGAAGAACCCGCGCATGAAGGTCCGTCAGGGCTAACATTCGCCCCGCCGGTTTTGGCATTTTCGGATGACCCGTTCCGGTTGGTGTGAAGCGTGTTCAGAAAAAGCCGCCCCCGCAAGGAGGCGGCTTTTTCGTTATGCTGCGGGTAGCTCTGACAGCCCCCCTGTTAATGCAACGCCTGATACTTCGCCTGCAATGCCTGTTGGCTTTCGCGGTGCGCCGGATCAGCCTTGATGCAATCGACCGGGCAGACACTGACGCACTGCGGCGTGTCATTGGCACCAACGCATTCGGTGCAGCGGTCGGGATCAATGCTGTACACCGGATCACCCACCGCAATGGCCTCGTTCGGGCATTCGGTCGGGCAGGCCCCACAGGCGATACAGTCGTCTTCAATCCTCAAAGCCATTGCGGCCTCCTTTTTTTCCTGACCAGCCTGCATCGCCCTGACCGGCTGACACAGACGCTCCCGCGATTGAACGCCTGCCTCCGGTGGGTCGCAATGCGATTTGTCAACCACCCATAACTCTTTCATTAAAAACGATAATTACTCATATCTACTGTCGCGTCTGGTGGTTTTTCAGTGGCCTTGGGCCGGTAAAACAGCTATACCTGATGTGCGCGACATCCCCCATGCCTGCGCGTCTTTCCCACCCATCCGCGCCATCCTGACGGGGGAGGTCCGCCCGCTGCCTGTGCCCGATCCTGCGGCAGAGGCAGAGGCGCCGCATCGTTTTCAAGGGGGAGACTCATGAGCTTTTCTTCCGTTTCCATCGCCATGACCGGCAGTGGCGGCGCTGGCGTGATGACCGCCGGGCAAATGCTGGTCGATGCCGCCGCCCGTGCCGGGTGGTACGGGCTGATGGGCCGCTCGCTCGGGCCGCAGATTCGCGGCGGAGAGTCGGCAGCGCTGCTGCGCCTGTCACCACAGCCGGTGCAATCCCCCGATGACTTTTATGACCTGCTGGTGGCGGTCGATTGGGGCAACATCGAACGCTTTGCCTCGGAACTGCCGCTGCACGCCGAAACGGTGATCATCAGCGACCCGGTCCAGGGCCCGGTTCCGGCGCTGATGCTGGAACAGTCGCCGCGCGTCATTGAGGTCCCTCTGAAAGAGATCGCCCGCTCCACCCCCGGCGGTCGGGTGAACATGGTCGCCCTCGGGCTGGTGGCGGCGGCGATCGGCATTCCGGCGGCCACCATCGAACAGGTGCTGAGCACGGTTCTGGGGAAAAAGGGCCCCGAAGTCATTGCCCAGTCGCTGGCCAGCCTGCACGCGGGCATGCAGGCCGCCGAGCCTCTGGCAGGCCACCTGCGCCCGCTGGCTCCCCCCACGGCTGCCGGGCAGGACCGCTGGTCGATCACCGGCAACGAAGCCACCGGTCTGGGCGCTCTGCGCGGCGGTGTGCGGTTCTGCGCCGCCTATCCGATCACCCCGGCCACCGAAGTCCTCGAATGGCTGGCTCCCAATTTGACCCATGTCGGCGGGACGCTGGTGCAGGCCGAGGACGAGCTGGCCTCGATCAACATGTGCCTCGGCGGCTCGTTTGGCGGCGTGCCGTCGCTGACTGCCACCTCTGGCCCCGGCCTCGCCCTGATGACCGAAGGACTCGGGCTGGCGGTGGCCTCGGAAACGCCGGTGGTGGTGGTTGATGTGATGCGCGGTGGCCCCTCCACCGGCATTCCCACCAAATCCGAGCAGTCCGACCTGAATATCGCCGTCTATGGCCTGCACGGCGATGCCCCCCATATTGTCACCGCCCCGCTGTCGATTGCCGATTGCGTGTTCACCGCCCAGTGGTCAGTAATGCTGGCCGAGTCACGCCAGTGCCCGGTGATCATGTTGTCCGATCAGGCCGCCGGGCAGTCGCGCGCCGTCCTTGACCGCCCCACCCTGCCCGACTTTCACGCCCACCGTTTGCGGGCCGAAGCGGCAGAGGGCGATTATCAACGCTATGCCCTGACCGCCGATGGCGTCTCGCCGATGGCCATTCCCGGCACCGCAGGCACCACCTATACCGCCGATGGTCTGGAACACAGCCCGAAAGGGACGCCCTCGACGCAGGCCCGCCATCATCAGGAGCAGCTTGACAAGCGTCTGCGTAAACTGACCGAGTTCGACTATGGCCCGGCATGGGCCGAAATCAGCGGCCCGCCCGATGCCGACATGGCGGTGATCACCTTTGGCTCGATCACCGAACAGGTGCGTGAAGCGCTGGCCCGCACCGCCGAAACCGGCCTGCACGCCCGCCTGATTGCCGTCCGCCTGCTGGCTCCGGCCCGCCCGGCCCGGATGGCGGCGGCCTTGCAGGGGATCGGCAAGCTGCTGGTGGTCGAACAGAACCACAGCGCCCAGTTCCACAGCCTGCTGCGCGCCCAGTACGACCTGCCGCCGCTGGTCCACACCCTGCACCGCCCCGGCCCGCTGGCCCTGCGGCCACACGAAATCGTCACCGCCCTCGGCACGCTGGCACAGGCTGATGCCTGCGTGGCCGCCTGAGCCCGCCCGGAGAGACATCATGAACACCATCCCCTGCGATGTCACCGCCGAGCCGACCTATTCGGCCAATGACTATAAGTCCCAGATCAAGCCGGTCTGGTGCCCCGGCTGCGGTGACTATTCGGTTCTGTCGGCGCTGACCAAGGCCCTGACCGAATTGCAGCTTCCACCGGAACAGGTGGCGCTGGTGTCCGGTATCGGCTGTTCCTCGCGCCTGCCGGCCTATACCTCGCTCTATGGCTTCCACTCGATCCATGGCCGCGCCCTGCCGGTTGCCACCGGCCTGAAAGCCGCCCGCCCGGACCTGACCGTGCTGGTCGCCGGTGGCGATGGCGACGGCTTTTCGATTGGCGGCAACCACTTCCTGCACGCCTGCCGCCGCAATATCGACATGACCTATATCGTGATGGACAACGCGGTCTATGGCATGACCAAGGGGCAAGCCTCGCCGACCACCGCCCCCGACTGGACCGGCTCCAAGCTGACGCCTGAGGGCACCGGCATCGAAGCCATCCATCCGCTGGAAATCGCCCTGTCCGCCGGAGCCAACTTCATCGCCCGCACCTTTGCCGGACAGCCCAATCACGTCGCCCAGATGATCTGCGAAGGCATCCGCGCCCCCGGCTTTTCGCTGATTCAGGTGCTTAGCCCGTGCGTGACCTTCCGCCCCGAGCAGCGCGGCTACAAGGAGCAGGTTCATCAGGACTGGAGCACCCCGGTCACTGACCGCAAGGAGGCTTTCCTGCGTCTGCTGGACGATGACGGCTTTGCCACCGGCGTTCTGTACCGGGGCAACCACCGCCCGTTCCACCCGGCCCCTGATGACACCCTGAGCATCGCCGATCTGGAAAAGAGGTTCGCGCTATGATCACCACCGTCCCGGAATTTTTAGCCCATGCCATCACCCTGGAACGCGAATCCGCCGAACGCTTTGACGAGCTGGCCGACGCGCTGGAGGTTCACCACAATGGCGATGTGGTCGAGCTGTTCCGCAAGATGGCGCATTACTCGCGCCTGCATCTTGCCGAGGCCCGCGATGCCGCCAAGGGGATGACCCTGCCGCACTATGCCCCGTGGGAGTACCACTGGCCGGACGCGGAAAGCCCCGAGACGGTGGAAATCGACGAGGTGCATTACCGCATGACCCCGCACCATGCGCTGATCGCCGCCAAACAATCCGAAGAGCGCGGCCATGCCTTTTATGCCCTGATCGCCAGCACCTGCCCCAATGCCGAGGTGCAGGCGATGGCCGCCGAATTCGCCGCCGAGGAGCAGATGCACATCAAGCTGTTGCTCGACTGGTTGAAGAAATATCCGCCACCGGGCGAGCATTGGGCCGAAGACCTTGATCCACCGGTATCGGTGGATTAGCCCCGCATCCCCAGAAACAGGGCAACCACCCGCTGCACATGGTGCTCGGCCTCGGCGGGGGATGGAGCGGGGATCATCGCCATCGACACCTGTCGCTGATAGTCCCCGATCACCATTTGAATGAACACACTGGCCAGCCACGCCGGGTCCTCGGCCAGCAGGTGCCCCGCCGCCTGCAAGGCCCGCATGTGGTCGGTCAAAATCGCCTGCAAGGTGGCCGGACCGGAGCGATAGAACAAGCGAGCCTGTTCAGGAAAACGGGTGGCCTCGCCAATCGCCAGCCGGTGAACGGCAATCGCCCGGGGCGACAGGATACGCTCCAGCATCCGCAGGCCAAACACCGTCAACACCTGTTGCGGGGTCTGCCCCGGATCATCCAGTGCCACCAGCGGCCCCAGTGTGTCGCCGCAAATGGCCTCGATCGCCACCACAAACAGCTCTTCCTTGCTGGTGAAATGGGCATAGAGGGTCTTTTTTGACGCTTTGGCCTGCTGGGCGATCATATCGACCGTGGTCATACCGAATCCATGCTCGAGAAAGACCTCGGCGGCGGCATCGCGCAGGCGGGTACGCTGGTCTTTCGGCTTGCGTCCGGGGCGCGTGGAGGGAGGAAAAGCCGTCATCAGAAATCCTGGAGCATTGTGCGAAAAGTGGGAACCGGTTTTGCGCAAAATCACTGCGACAGATCACAGTACACGACAAAAAACAAAAAGATCATGGAGCGCTGCTCCAAACCTCGCCGGGGCCTTGAGGCCCCGGACCCCATTGACTTGATTTTTAAAGAAAAATGGGGGCTTGGGGGCATCGCCACCAAACAGGTTTGGGCGGTAGCCCACACTGATCCCGCCAACTGTCGTGTACTGTGAGATTTAGAGCAGCGTGCGTTAAATCGGACGCAAGCACGCTGCTCTAACCTTTTATTTTGCCGCATTGTTGTTGCGAAAACCGGTTCCCACTTTTCGCACAATGCTCTAACGCACGCTGGTCCAAGGTCGAAAGATTGACAGCAGTGTAACAGCGATGACAGGATATAGAAACGAAACCGTTTAGTTTCCATATAGGCCGACCCCATGTCCGAAGTCTCCCGCATCGTCCACCGCCATGCCAAACCCGGCTGCGCCGCCACCTATGAAACCCTCGTGCGCGGGATGCTCGAGGCCTCCAGCCATTGTCCCGGCTATCTGTCGGCAGCGATCATTCCGCCGCACAGCGAAGACCAGCCGTTCCAGATCATCCAGCGCTTCGCCACCCAGGCCGACCTCGACCGCTGGCGCAGTTCGCCGGAAAGCGCTGATTGGCATCAACGGCTGGCGCCGGTGGTGGCCTCCGAGGCCGACTATCGCACCCTCAGCGGGCTGGAAGTATGGTTCCCGGCAAAAATCACCAGCACCGGCCCGGCCCGCTGGCGGTTGGCGGTGGTCACGTGGATGGGAATTTTCCCCACCGTCGCCTTTTGCCTGTGGTACATCGCCCCCTTGCTGGCAGCACTGCCGTTCCTGCTGAAGGTCGCCATCCTGACCATCCTTGTGGTGCTGGCGATGACCTATGGCATCATGCCCCGCCTGTCGCGCTGGATGGGCTGGTGGCTGAAGCCGGTGAGGCGCAAGGTTTAGAGTAGTGAGCGTGGCTTATGTCACAGTACACGACAAACAAAAAACAGGATCATGGAGCGCGGCTCCACACCTCGCTGGGGCCAGTCGGCCCCAGACCCCATTCCTTTGATCATAAAAGAAAAAATGGGGGTTTGGGGGCATCGCACCCAAACGGGTTTGGGCGGTAGCCCATTCTTTTTCGGAAACTGTCGTGTACCGTGAGTTTATGTCTACAGTACACGACAAACAAAAACCCCCCGCTCTCTGACGAGGGCGGGGGGTTTCAGAACACGCAAAGCTTACAGCACGCGCTTGATCATCTTCTGCTTGATGTCAGCAATTGCCTTGGCGGGGTTCAGACCCTTGGGGCAAGTGTTGGTGCAGTTCATGATGGTGTGGCAGCGGTACAGCTTGAACGGGTCTTCAAGGTTGTCCAGACGCGTGCCGGTGGCTTCGTCGCGGGAGTCATTGATCCAGCGCGAGGCCTGCAGCAGGATGGCGGGGCCGAGGTAGCGGTCGCCATTCCACCAGTACGACGGGCACGAGGTCTGGCAGCAGAAGCACAGGATGCATTCCCACAGGCCGTCGAGCTTGGCGCGCTCTTCGGGGGACTGCAGGCGTTCACCCTTCCCCGGAGCCGGGGTATCAGCCTGCATCCACGGTTCGATGGAGGCATACTGGGCGTAGGGCACGGTCAGGTCGGGCACCAGGTCCTTCACCACCGGCATGTGCGGCAGCGGATAGACGGTGGCGTCACCCTTGATGTCCTCGATCGGCTTCAGGCAGGCCAGAGTGTTCAGGCCGTCAATGTTCATCGAGCACGACCCGCAGATCCCTTCACGGCACGAGCGGCGCAGGGTCAGCGTGGAGTCGATTTCGTTTTTGATCTTCAGCAGGGCGTCCAGCACCATCGGACCGCAGTTATCGAGATCAATCTCGTAGCTGTCCAGGCGCGGGTTTTCGCCGCTGTCGGGATCATAGCGGTAAACCTTGAACACCTTGATGTTCTTTGCACCGGCCGGAGCACGGAAGGTCTTGCCTTCCTTGACGCGGCTGTTCGGCGGCAGATTGAATTCAGCCATGGGCTTGTTCCTCTCGCTTCCGGCCTTAGTACACGCGAGCCTTCGGCTCGATGTACTCAACCTCGTCGGTCAGGGTCCAGGTGTGGACCGGACGATAGTCCAGGGTGACGTTGTACTTGTCGTCAACCCAGGCCAGGGTGTGCTTCATCCATTCCTGATCGTCGCGGTTCGGGAAATCTTCGTGGGCGTGCGCACCACGGGATTCCTTGCGGGCTTCGGCGGAAATGATGGTCGCCGAGGCGCAGGCCATCAGGTTTTCCAGCTCCAGCGCTTCCATCAGGTCGGTGTTGAACACCAGCGAACGGTCAGCAATGCGCATGTCCGGCATGCTGGCGGCAACGCCCTTCAGGGCCTCGACGCCTTCTTCCAGCGACTTGGAGGTGCGGTACACCGCAGCATCGCGCTGCATGGTCTTCTGCATGTCCAGACGGATGTCGGCAACGGCGCGGCTGCCGTTGGCATTGCGCACGCGGTCCAGACGCGACAGGGCCAGATCGGCATTGTCGGACGGCAGCGGCTTGTGCTGGGTGCCCGGCTTGATCAGCTCGGCAGCGCGGAGAGCGGCGGCGCGGCCGAACACCACCAGATCGAGCAGCGAGTTGGTGCCCAGACGGTTCGCACCGTGCACCGAGGTGCTGGCGCATTCACCGACGGCCATCAGACCACCACAGACGGCGTCCGGGTTGTCCTTGGTCGGACGCAGGACTTCGCCCATGTAGTTGGTCGGAATGCCGCCCATGTTGTAGTGGACGGTCGGCAGCACCGGGATCGGTTCCTTGGTGGCATCGACACCGGCGAAAATCTTCGCCGTTTCGGTGATGCCCGGCAGGCGGGCCCACAGGACGTCGGCGCCCAGGTGTTCCATGTGCAGGTGGATGTGGTCGTTTTCCTTGCCGACCCCACGACCTTCGCGGATTTCCATGGTCATCGCACGCGACACGACGTCGCGCGAGGCCAGGTCCTTGGCGGTCGGAGCATAGCGTTCCATGAAACGCTCGCCCTTGGAGTTGGTCAGGTAGCCGCCTTCACCACGGGCACCTTCGGTGATCAGGCAGCCCGAACCGTAAATGCCGGTCGGGTGGAACTGCACGAATTCGTGGTCCTGCAGCGGCAGGCCGGCGCGGGCAGCCATACCGTTACCGTCGCCGGTGCAGGTGTGGGCCGAGGTGCAGGAGAAGAAGGCACGACCATAGCCGCCGGTGGCGAGCACGGTCTGGTGCGCCTGGAAGCGGTGGATCTTGCCGGTGGCCATTTCCAGCGCGATCACCCCACGGCATTCGCCGCTCTGCGGGTCCATGATCAGGTCGAGGGCAAAGAACTCGACGAAGAACTGGGCCTTGTGCTTCAGGCTCTGCTGGTACAGCGTGTGCAGGATGGCGTGGCCGGTACGGTCGGCAGCGGCGCAGGCGCGCTGGACCGGGGCTTCACCAAAATTGCGCATGTGGCCGCCGAACGGGCGCTGATAGATCTTGCCATCCGGGGTGCGCGAGAACGGCACGCCGAAATGTTCAAGTTCGTACACCGCCGGAATGGCTTCGCGGCACATGTATTCGATGGCATCCTGGTCACCCAGCCAGTCCGACCCCTTGACGGTGTCGTACATGTGCCACTTCCAGTTATCCTCGGCCATGTTGCCGAGGGCGGCACCGATGCCACCCTGCGCCGCCACGGTGTGCGAGCGGGTCGGGAACACCTTGGTCACGCAGGCGGTCTTGAGACCGGCGGCCACCATGCCAAAGGTGGCGCGCAGACCAGCACCGCCAGCACCGACGACAACGGCGTCGTACTGGTGGTCAATGATTTCGTAAGCGGCCATAACCCTTAGCCTCCGATGGCAACAAACAGGACGCACACCACCGAATAGATACCAGCGGCAGTCGCCAGCAGCTTGGTGGCGATGATGGCGATCGGCTTCATCACGGCGCAGTGCACGTAGTCTTCGATCACCACCTGAATGCCGAGCTGGGCGTGATGGAACACGGCGACCAGCAGCAGGATCAGCAGGGTGGCATTGCCGGGCGAGGACAGCCAGGCATGCATATGCTCATAGCTGGACCCGACGTTGGCAATGATCGAGACGACAAACCAGAAGACCAGCGGTACCAGGGCAATGGCGGTAACGCGCTGTTGCCACCAGTGATGGACGCCTTCCTTGGCCGAACCGAGGCCGCGGACGCGGCCAAGCGGGGAGCGCAGGCTCATGTTCTTTCCCCCAATCAGATGGCGAGACCGAGGATCCAGGCCAGCACGGTCAGTGCCGCAGCAGCCCCCAGAACCACGATACCCGATTTCTTGATCTGTTCGATTTCAAAGCCCTGGCCGGCGTCCCAGAACAGGTGACGGATACCGTTGCACAGGTGGTAAAACAGGGCGGCGGACCAGCCGAAGATCAGCAGGTAGCCGAACCACGATCCGATGACGGATGCGGCGGTTTCGTACGCTTCTTTTCCATGGGCGGCCGAAGCCAGCCAGTACATCAGCACGATGGTGCCGACAGCGAGCGCAACCCCGGTGATGCGATGAGAAATCGACATCGCCATGTGCAGCGTAAACTTGTAGATCTGCAGATGGGGGGACAGGGGCCTGGATTGAGATTTCATGGCGCGGGCCTCTCGACAGGATTCCACGGTCGGCCTCCCGGAGCCGAGTCATGGATTGATTCCATTTTGGCGGTGCGGCGATGGTGTATCCCGTCACACGGTTCCTGTCAATGATTCCTCCCCACTCGGCAAGGGAGATTACTCCCTACCCGGCAGAGTAGGGAGTGCAAATAATTCTCACTATCATTTATCAGCAAAATCAAGCTTCCGGCAAGCATTTTCAAAATGCCCTCCTTTCCTGCCGCCCTACCCGTCAGACAGGGCGTTTCCCCCCGTTCCGCCCCCCGGACAGCCCACACTGGCAATACCGGAGCACGCAGGCGGAGCACGCAGGATTGCATCATCAACGGCCCGGTTCTGTCCCACTCGACAAAACGGGCCAGAGCGGAGATCGCCTCTCCCCTCTGGCCCTGCTGCCCCTGATTGTCTTCGACTCGGTGTGAAAATCGTGCTCCGAGTCGGATCAGCGCAACAACTTCAGCGCGCCGGTCAGCGACCGCACCCACTTTTCCGGCCCAACCAGCCCTACCCCGTCCAGCTCTTCGCTGGTCAGGTCACGTCCGCTCAGTTCCCGCTGATAGTCAGCAAAGGTATGGATGCGGCGGGCAAAGGCCGGGAATGGCACCACCGCTGCCCCCTCCGGCATCCCGGCCTGACAGGCTTTCGCCACCACCGCCTGCAGGGTGGCACTGTCGGCCTGCAGGATCGGCACCGGATATTCCGAACAGCCCAACACCATTCGGTCGGCAGAATCACGCAAAACCGTCCCGGCCAGCGTCGGAACACGGGCCGCCAGCCCGACCGAGACCACCGCCGCCGTATTGACCACCGCCCCCAGCGGCAAATCCGGCCGCACCAGCACCGACACCCGCAGGCTTTCTTCTGTCTTGCTCATTTCTACTCCCATCGACAAATCATTGGACCGAAGACAAGAGTACGCAGGGGATGGCGGAAAAGGCTTTCAGACTTGCCGGGAAATGGCCCATCTTGCGGTAAACCAGACCCGGAAACAGCCAATGGCAGGAAAATGGAACCCTTGATCCTTGATGCGCAGGATTGCCGCCTGCTCTCTCAGCTTCAGCAGGACAGCACCCTGACCAACCAGCAACTGGCCGAGCGGGTCGGCATGTCGGCCTCGCCGTGCTGGCGCCGGATACGGGCGCTGGAGGAGCAGGGAGTGATTCAGGGCTATGGCGCCCGGCTGGACCGGCGACGGCTGGGCTGGGGGGTGCTGGCGTTCATCCGCATCAAGATCGACAGCCACAGCGACGACGAAGCTCGCGCCTTTGAAGACGCCATCCGCACCCTTGATCCGGTGATTGCCTGCTATTCGATTGCCGGCGATGCCGATTTCCTGTTGCAGGTGGTGGCCGAAAGCCTCGACACCTACACCGACTTCGCCATGACGGTGGTCCGCCGCCTGCCGCGCATCAAGGAAATGCAGACCACCTTTGTCCTGAAAGAAATCAAGCCCCTACAGGGATTGCCCCTGCCCTGAGTAACCCGATAGAGGCAGGGCTTACAGGGTCACGATCTGGCCATCGCGTTCGGTCACCGGCACATCAGACAGGGCATCTCCCCGGCATTCAAACGACAACCCTTCGCCGGTTGCCGGGGAAAAGTCCATGTAGTGGTGCTGACAGCGCAGCACCACTTCGTCGCCCTCGTCATTGAGGAACTCGTAGTCCTCGCGAACGTTGAGCGGCAGGCCGAAATGGGGGCAGCGGTTGAGGTAAACCCGCAGCCCGCCATCGGCCAGCCGCAGCACCAGCAGGTCGATCACCGGAACATCGTCACCAGCGGCCACGGCCTGCGGCAGTGCCACCTTTACCGAACGGGCCTGTCCGGCAGCGACCAGAGACGCTTCGCAGACCACGGTTCCCGACTGCAGGTGCGGCAGCAGAAACAGGGCATCGCTCATGACGGTTTTCCTTTTCGCGCCATCCCCGGACGCGGGCCGCCAGAACGAACGGGGCCAGAGCGCACCGGACCAGAACGGGCCGGGCCCGAGCGGGCCGGGCCCGAGCGGGCCGGGCCAGCCGGAGCCGGGCCGTCACCATCCGGGCGGCGTCCCTGTCCGGCGTGGGTGGTCAGGAAGGTCTGATCCTTGTGCTTGCGCCCGGTGCGTGCGCCTTCGCCGCCAGACTTGCCGGTTCCCGCCGGTTGCCAGGCCGGGACCAGATGCTTCTTGCTCGGGCCAATCAGGTCACTGCGGCCCATCGCCTTCAGCGCCTCGCGCAGCAGCGGCCAGTTCTCCGCGTCATGATAGCGCAGGAACGCCTTGTGCAGACGCCGCTGCCGCAGGCCCTTGGCGGTGGCGACCACTTCGGTTCCGGTGCGGCGGACCGGCTTGAGCGGGTTGCGCTCGCCATGGTACATGGCGGTGGACAGCGACATCGGCGACGGCAGGAACGCCTGCACCTGATCGGCGCGGAAGCCGTTGCGCTTCAGCCACAGGGCGAGGTTCATCATGTCTTCGTCGCTGGTTCCCGGATGGGCGGCGATGAAGTAGGGGATCAGGTACTGTTCCTTGCCTGCCTCGCGCGAGAACCGCTCGAACATCTGTTTGAAGCGGTCATAGCTGCCGATGCCCGGCTTCATCATCTTCGACAGCGGGCCTTCTTCGGTATGCTCGGGGGCAATCTTCAGATAGCCGCCAACGTGGTGCGTCACCAGTTCCTTGACATAGGTCGGGCTGCGCACCGCCAGATCATAGCGCAGGCCCGAAGCCACCAGAATCTTCTTCACCCCCGGCAGTTCCCGCGCCTTGCGGTACAGCTCGACCAGCGAGTCATGGTTGGTGTTGAGGTTCTTGCAGATGTCGGGATAGACGCACGACAGGCGGCGACAGACCTTTTGCGTCTCGTCGTCCTTGCAGGCCAGCCGGTACATGTTGGCGGTCGGGCCGCCAAGGTCCGAGATCACCCCGGTGAAGCCCGGCACCTTGTCGCGGATATCCTCGACTTCCTTCAGGATCGATTCATGCGAGCGGTTCTGGATCACCCGCCCTTCGTGCTCGGTGATCGAGCAGAACGAGCAGCCGCCAAAGCAGCCGCGCATGATGTTGACCGAAAAGCGGATCATCTCCCACGCCGGAATGCGCGCCCCGCAATAGGACGGATGCGGCGCCCGCGCATAGGGCAGCCCGTAAACCCAGTCCATTTCCGGGGTGGTCAGCGGGATCGGCGGCGGGTTGACCCACACCTCTTTATCGCCATGGCGCTGGATCAGCGGGCGGGCGTTGCCGGGGTTGCTTTCCAGATGGATGATGCGCGAGGTGTGGCTGTAGAGGACCGGATCGTCTTTCACCTGCTCGTAGGACGGCAGGCGCACCGCCGCCGGAGCCTCGCCCTCGCTGCGCGGAATGCTGACCGACTGCTCATCAATCGACGATACGTCGAGTTCCTGCCAGCCGTCGGGCAGCGCATCGCGCAACACCACCGTCCCGCGCAGGTCGGTGATCTGGCTGACCGCCTCGCCCTTGCCGACGCGATGGACGAAATCAATCAGCGCCCGCTCGGCGTTGCCATAGAACAGAATGTCGGCCTTGGCATCCATCAGCACCGAGCGACGGACCTTTTCCGACCAGTAATCATAATGGGCCACCCGGCGCAGCGATGCCTCGATGCCGCCCAGAATGATCGGGGCATCCTTATAGGCTTCGCGGCAACGCTGGGAATAGACGATCACCGCCCGGTCGGGGCGCTTGCCGCCTTCGTCGTTGGGGGTATAGCTGTCGTTGTGGCGCAGGCGGCGGTCCGAGGTATAGCGGTTGACCATCGAATCCATGTTGCCGCCGGTGATGCCGAAAAACAGGTTCGGCTTGCCCAGCGCCCTGAACGCCTCGGCACTGGTCCAGTCCGGCTGGGTCAGGATACCGACGCGAAAGCCCTGCGCCTCCAGCACGCGGCCAATGACCGCCATGCCAAAGCTGGGATGGTCAACATAGGCATCACCGGTGACGATGATGATGTCACAGCTATCCCAGCCCAGAGCGTCCATTTCCGCGCGCGTGGTCGGCAAAAAGGGAGCCGTCCCGAAACGGTGCGCCCAGTATTTGCGATAGGAAAAAATACTCTTCGCGGCTTCCATCAACAGCTCCGGCAAAGCGACCTCCCTGACCAGAGGGACGGCAGCGGATCAGATAAACATCCCTTGGGATAGCATCAGGTACGGTCTGCGCTTCTTTTGCCCCGGTCTTTTCACCAGACATTCGGGCCACCAGATACACAAGACGGGGCCAATCAGACCGCACCAGTGCGGCACAGTCATAATCGTTTGGCGGGATTCGTCAACACCAACCCTTCAAGGGATATAGGGTGGGTTTGGCCGGCCTCCATCCGGGTACAAAGCACGATTGCCTTTGTTTGCCAGCCGATTATAGAGCAGCGTGCGTTAAACCTGACGCAGGCACGCTACTCTAACCTTTTGTTCTGCCGCATTGTTTTTACGAAAACCGGTTCCCACTTTTCGCACAATGCTCTAAAACACTGTCTATGGTTTGTTCACCTTTTTACTGGAATCGTGCGTGTCAGAGTCCCCTCCGCCCATCGCTGTTGTTGTGCTGGCCCTGTCGCTGGGAGTGGGCCTGCTGATCGGGCTTGTGCGAACCGTGCACGCCCTGCGCCTGCGCCCCTTGCCATCATTTTCGTTGCCACGCTGGCGACGCCGTGCCCCTGCGGCTGCCGCCCGTGCGCCCCGTCCAACCACCACCAAGGCCACACGTAAGGCCAGCCCGGACAAGACCGCCAGTTCACCCGCCAAGCCGCGCGGAGGATTCTGGAGCGTTGCCAACCAGTTGACCTGGGTGCGGGCTGCCGCCTTCAGTTCCAAGCCGGTGATGAACAAATCGGAATATCAGGTGTTCCTGTTGATCGAACAGCTGGTGCAAAAACGCTATCGCGGCTGCCGCCTGTTCGCCCAGACCAGTCTGGGGGAAATCCTCGGCAGCAGTGACCAGCAGGCGTTCAAGTCGATCAATTCCAAACGCATCGACATGCTGATCATGGGCACCGACGGCTATCCGGCGGTGGCGATCGAATATCAGGGCACCGGCCATTATCAAGGGGATGCCGAAATCCGCGATGCCATCAAGCGCGAAGCCCTCGAACGGGCCGGTATCCCGCTGGTCGAGATTTTTCCGCAGGACCGCACCAGAGCCATTGAGGACAAGGTGATCAAGGCGATGAAAAAGAAGCGGGGCAGAGCCGCGAATCCTTGACGGGACACAGCACCGCTTCCCGCTTTTCACGCAATGCCCTATGGGAAATCATAGCCCAGAGCGCGGGCATAAGCGCGGGCAGCAATCTGAACATTCGGATCATTGAGGTTGTTCACCACCGCCCAGCAGTTGTTCCCATAGTGGACCGCGCTCTGATACCACTTATAGCCGCCGTTATAGACCAGCAAGCTGGTCGCAAGCCCGGCTGTTCCGAGGGTGGCCGGCGGGTTGGCCTGATACTGCGACAAAGTGTTCAAAGTCACCGGACCGCCGTTCGTCAGAGACAGCCTGAGATAGGCTGGTGCCGGGAACAGGCAGAACGGATTGCCGCTGGCTCCGGGAACTGGAAAGCCCGTGGTGGAGGTGTAGTAAATATCGTCGTAAAAACACTCCACGGTATAGGTACAGGCGGTGCCGTGCGGCTGGGCGCGGACGTAATTGTACACCAGATCTTCGTACTCATACATCATCGGGTGATTGGTTCCCGCCGTCAGGGTGACCAGATTCTTGGCCTCATCCCCCGGCCCGCCAAGTTTGTTGCCGATCAAATGCCCCCGGTTATGGTGTTCCGGGCAGGTCCCCGACCCCCATCCCGGTGGGGTGATGCTGCTCGATGGCCCGGACCCACCGGTCATATTGCTGGGGGTCAGGGTGGCCGTGGCCCTGACAATCACCGCAGATGTAACCTGCTGGGTCAGGCCGCCATAATTGGTGGTGTGGTTCCCGGGCACATAGACAATAGGCGGTGACATGCGGCAATACTCCTGAGCGTCGGTAAGGCTCTGGCAGTCTATCGGAAGTGGTTTTTCAGAAAGAGCCCTCTTTCTGAAGTGTGGCTCATGAGAGTATTTTACAGCCGGGTTTCATAAGGGTTGTTCCCCCGCCATACCTCGCCACACCACCCGTCACGGCAACACCCGCACCCGCACTTCGGCCCGGCGGCCCTTGGCATCAATCGCCGCCAATTGATAAAACCCCTCGCCTGCGGGCTGCCAGAACTGGCTCCCTCGCCCGACCGGTGGCGGCAAGGGGATGCCGTCGGCGGCCCACTGGATCGGGGCCTCGCCTCCGCTGGCCTGCAACACCACGCCCTCGGGCAGGCGTTCAATGGCCGCGCCATCGGGTGGAAAAATAATCTGTAACGGCTGGCGCTTTTGCGGGCTGATCAGGGAATCCAGCTCCATCCGGGCCAGCGCGGCAGGCGGCTCGGCGGCATAGAGGGCGTTGTCCGGCTCGCTGATGGCGGGCTTTTGCCGCCGGTCCATCGGCAAGGCATCCAGCACCCGTAACGCCAGCGGAGCCGCCGTTGTCCGCCCCAGATGGCCCGGTCGCGGGGCGCCATCGGGGCGGCCCACCCAGATCACCACCGTATAGTCGGGCGACATCGCCACCGTCCAGGCATCGCGGAAGCCAAAGGAGGTTCCGGTCTTGAACGCCACGCTACGTCGTCCGCCGGACAGCGAGCGTTGAATTTGCCCATCCGGGGCCGGGCTGTCGGTCAGGATGGTCAGCACCGCCCGCGCCGCCGCCTGTCCGACCAGACGGCGGGCGGCAAGGGCTGGCTCGGTCACATCCGGCCCCCACGCCAGCGGGCGAACCATCCCGTCATCGGCCAGATTGGCATAAATGGTTGCCATATCGACCAGCCGCACCCCGACTCCGCCCAGCGCCAGCGGCAACCCGGCTTCGCCATCGCCGGGCAGAAACAACGGCAACCCGGCCTGCCGGGCAATGGTGGCAAAGCGCAACGGCCCCACCTTGTCCAGTGCCAGCACCGCCGGAACGTTCAGCGATTGCTGCAACGCCTCGCGCACCGTCAGCATGCCGCGAAAGTCCCGGTCAAAATTGCGCGGCTGCCAGCTGCCAAAGCGGCGCGGACCGTCGTAGACCAGCGTTCCGGGGTGCAGCGACTGGTCATCAAAGGCCAGAGCATAAATCAGCGGCTTCAGGCTCGATCCCGGCGAGCGGACAGCCTGGGTCAAATCCAGCGGTCGGCTGAGCCAGTCACGGCTGCCCAGATGGGCGATCACCTGCCGGTCAGCGGTGCGCACCACCACCGCCGCCACCTCCACCCCGTCTTCCCAACCTTGGGTGGCGCGGTCGATGATTGTTTGCAGCGTGGCCTGCACTGGGCGCTGAATAAAGCTTCTCAGCTCTTTTTGCTCGGGTGGCGACCGCCGTCGCAGCGCGTCGGCCAGATGAGCGGCGCTCAGCGGCATGGGGCGCTGGGTGGTCGGCAAGGGCTGGCTTTTGGCCAGCAGGGCGGCATCAAGGCTGATCACGCCACGCTCTACCGCCCGGTCCAGCACCCGGTCACGGGCGGCGCGGGCGCGCTGGGGGAAGCGGTCGGGCCGCAGGGCTTCCGGGCGCTGGGGCAAGGCCACCAGCAAGGCAGCCTCGGCGGCGGTCAGATGGTCAGGCTCCTTGCCGAACCAGCCCCATGACGCCGAGCGCACCCCTTCGAGCGTGCCACCAAACGGGGCCAGGGTCAGGTAAACCTGCAACACCCCCTCGCGGCCCAGACGGTGCTGCAATTGCAGCGCCCGCAGGCTTTCGGCCAGCTTGGCGGTCAGGGTGCGCGGCTTGGGATCGAGCAGACGGGCGGCCTGCATGGTCAGGGTCGAGGCGCCAGAAACGACATGGCCCTGAGTCAACCGCTGACCAATCGCCCGCAGGATTGCCAGCGGATCAACGCCGGGGTGCAGGCCGAACCGCTGATCTTCGACTGCCATCAGCATTGCCAGATACAGCGGGTCCACCTGCTGCGGGCTGGTCGGCAAACGCCAAAAGCCCTCGGTGGTCGGGAACGGGCGCAACAGGCGGCCTTCAGCATCGGTGACCACCTGCGACCGCTGCTCCCAGCGGCTGAGGTCTGGCGGCAGCAGCCGGTTGGCGACCCCGGCCACAAACCACAGCAGCAGGGCGGCGGCCAGCAATCCCGCCAGCCACCGCCCCGCCATCACCGGCCACCGTGACAGCTTATTCGGCAATCACCACCTGTCCCATCGCACTGCGCGCCTGCACTTTCAGCACGGTCATGTGTTCGGCTGAAACGGCTGGCAAGGTAAAGCTGCCCGGCGTCACCGCCCGCACCACATAGGCAACACGGAACGACCATTGCTCCCGGACCTTTTCTTCCGGCACCATGTCCTTATACCCTTCCATGTTTTCCCGCAAATCGTACTCGGATCGTGGCAGCACCGTTACCGCCACCACCCGGTCATCACTGGCCTGCTGACTGATCAGGCTGGAGGTCAGGTTCAGCCAGCCAAAGTCCGCCGTCCCGGCATCAACAATGCCTTCGACTTCAAGACCAGCGGGCAACAGGTCCTGCAGCCCATAGGAGCCGTCTTCCTGCGAGGTGGTAGAGCCGTTGATCACCACCACCGCCCGCTGATTGCGGTGCAGGGTGGTCGGGTCCAGCGGTTCGCCGGTCGGCGTAAAGAACGCCTTTTCCACATGCAGGTCCGCATCCTGTGCGGGCAGTGGCTCGCTGGGGATACCGTCAACGCTCAGGCTGTAGAAAATCGGGCCATCGCCACGATTTTCCACCGTCACCCCGGCCTGCAAGGCGGCTTCGTCCAGACGGCGGCTGGCCGGATCGCCCTTGCCAATCGCCGTTCCATCCACCTGCACATCCACCCGGCCACTGCTGCGCGCCAACTGGCTGGCGGCATACAGCATCGCCGCCTTTTCCTCGGTCGACAGATAGGCCAGCGTCCCCGTCTCCTGCTGGCCGATCTCCAGCAGGTCGGGGATGGCGGTCAGCCGGTTGCTTTGCGCCAGCGCGCCAATCATGGTGTAGAGGATCGTCACCCGCGACGGCGGCACGCTGTTTTCGCCATTCGAGCCGCCATTGCTGTCGTAGGACAGATAGCCGCGCAGGGTGTTGACGGCGGTGGAGTATTTCTCCTTCAGCGCCTCATAGGCCTTGCCGTCCTTTTTGCCCTGCCACGCGCCCAGCTCCTGCCGCAACTGGCTGATCTGAATCTGGAGCTGCGGAATCTGCCGGAAGTGGTTCAGGGCCAGATCGAACGAATTGTTCGCCCGTGCCTGATCCTTCAGCGCCTCGAAGGTCAGCCCCATGAACAGCAGCGCCCGGATGGAAGCAGGTTGCCGTTCGTCATGGACATAGACCGCTTCCTGCCGGTTCAGACGGCCAAAGCGGGCCAGAATGGCCATCGCGTAGGCGCGGGCGTCTTCGCTGCTGCGATCACTGGCATGGGATTGGGCAAGCAAGCCCTTCAGCAGCACATCCTGCACATTGGCCGGAACATCATAACCACGCTCGGCGGCTTGCAGCAGGAAGTCAGCGGCGTAAATGGTCATCCAGCGCTGAACATCGTCACCGTTGCCGCCCCAGGTGGCAAAATTCAGCGGGTCTTCGTAATAGTCCGCCGCCACCTGCATCGACAGCACCCGCTCGATCGCCTGATCAATCCGTTGCGGAATGCCGGTGTCCTGCTGGTCCAGCACCTGCCCGGCCAGTTCGTTGAAGGCCAGCAGCGGCATTGCCCGGCTGACCGTCTGTTCCAGACAGCCATAGGGGTAGCGGTCGAGCGATTTCAGCAGGGCCGGAACGTCCAGTCCCAGCCAGCGCGAGGTGCTGAGGCTGGCGCTGATGGTTCCGGCCTGCAGCGGTACCCCGGCAATGCCATGGATCACCTTGCGTTCGCCCGGTGCCAGTGTGCCGCGCTCCTGCTGGCTGAGCACCGCCTGCGGCGCGCGCACCTGAATCGGCCAGTCGCGGCTGATCGCAAAGCCACCCGGCCCCTGCACCGACAGGCGCACCGTGCCGATGCCCAGCGGCGAGGCTCCCGGCTGGGGATTTTGCGCTGCCCCGCGCAAGGGAACGGTGTAGGTCATCCGCTGCCCGGCAGCGAGGGACACGGTGCTCGTCGGCTGGCCGCCGCTGATCGGGCCTTCGGCCTGCACCGTCACCTGATAGTCACCGGCCTGTCCGGCGACATTGTGCAGCAGGACGGTGGCCGCCCCCTGATCGCCGCTGCCGATAAAGCGCGGCAGGATCACGTCGGCCACCACCGGATCGCGGACGGTCATCCGCTGTTCGCTGCTGCCGACCTTGCCACGGTCATAGGCCACCGCCATCAGGCGCAGTTCACCCTGAAAGTCGGGAATTTCCAGCGGAATATCCGCCGTGCCATCCGGTTTCAGCGCCACCAGCCCCGAGAACAGCGCCACCGAGCGGACCGGCACCGTTTCAAGCCCCTGCCCATGCCCGGCATCACCGCCCTGATCCGAACCGTCTGCCGCCTGTGGGCGGATGATCCGGCCATAGTCGTCGGTCATGTCCACGCCCAGACGGCGCTGGCGGAAATAGTGGGTCAGCGGATCGGGTGTCTTGAAATCGGTCAGTTGCAGAATGCCCTGATCAACGGCCGCCAATGTCACATAGGCGCTGTTCTGCCCGTCACTCAGGCCCTTGACCGCTACCGGGATGGTGACCGTCTGGCGGGGCGTCACCAAAGCCGGAGCGGTGATGTCCACCGTCAGCGTGCGCTGCGCGCGGTCCACCCCCAGCCAGACCACCCCCACCGCCCGCACCGGCGCGTGATTGACCTCGCGCCCCAGCGGTCGATAGAACGACACCAGCGCATAGGCTCCGGCGGCCCACGACTCCTGCATGGTGATCGGCACATCCACCCCACCGGCTGGCACGCTGACGATGTGGGTTTCCTGCACCGCCTCGTTGGCAATCACAATGGTGGCTTCCCCGGCAGTGTCCGAGGGGATGTGCAGGCGGGCCTGCTCGCCCGCCCCATAACCGGTCTTGTCGCTGCTGACGGCCAGATAGTCAGGGGTATCACTGCTGCCTACGCCATACCAGCCACTGCTGAAATAGTGGGAAGCACTTATCTCGCCGTCATCCTGCTGGATATCCAGCCGATAATACCCCCACGGCAGGGTCTGCGTGACGGTGGCCAGCCCGTCATCGCTGCCGCTGACCAGATGGCCCTGCGCCACCTCGCGCTCGCGCCGGATCTGCTTGTATGACCACGACGAGCCGCTCTTGTACCACTGCCAGTCGGTTTTCACTTCAATCAGGTGATAGGTCAGTTTTTGCTGCCCCAGCGGCTTGCCCTGACCATCGACAGTCAGCACCGAGAACCCGGCCTCGGTGCCTTCACGAACCGCAAGTCCTTCAAACAACGGGCGGATGCCGATGAACAGCGGCCCTGAGATCAGCGGGATGGAGACCTGTTCCACTGTCGCCCGCCCACCCGGTTCAGCGATCTCGACCTGCACCACCCCCCGCAAGGGACGGGTTGTCTTGGGCAAGTCCTCGAGCAGGAGAGTGGCAACCGTTTTGCCTTCCTCATCCGTGTCCTCAAGGGTCATTGGCAGGCTGACATCCTTCCCCACCTCAAAGGTACCCCAGTCATAACCGGGGTACTGCGGGAAAGGCCGGGGATCAACGTCCACATCCAGCAGTGCCTCACCGCCCAGCCCGGAGCCAACCGCGCCGTACAGGAAGCGGGCAAACACCGGCACCTGCACCTCGGCCCCCACGGCCACCGGCTCGGACGGCGGGGTCACGGTGACCTCCAGCCGTTGCGGTACAAAGGTATCAACTTCAAACGAGACCTTGCCCACCGCCTCGCCCTTGGGGTCGCCGTAAATCTGCGCATCCCACACCCCGAGATTGGCCGACTTCGGCAAGGTCACCGTCAGCGTCACCGCGCCGTTGTCCGTCTGCTTCACCGGCCACGAGCGGTATTCCTCGCCGTTGGGACGGAACAGCTTGATGTACCAGGTGCCCTGCCCCGGCAGCAGGTTGGCGCGGGCATCGCGCAACAGGGCGGTCAGGTAAACCGTTTCACCGGGGCGATAGATGCCCCGTTCGGTGTAGAGGAAGGCATCAATCGGGCCAGCCGCTTCACGGCCCTGCACACCCCGATCCGACAGGTCGAACGATGACCGGCGCAAGTCGAGCAGGTTGAAGTCCTCACCCTGCCGGGCCAGCAGCATCACCGGCTCCATCCCGCCGTGCCCGCGCATCAGACCGGCGGCAAAGCTGGCCTTGCCATCCTGATCGCTGGTGGCAGTCCCCAGAATTTCGTTATTGGCCGCCAGCAAGGTCAACTCGACCCCGGCGCGTGGTTTGGCCGAAGCCAGCCCCCGCATCATCACCACCAGACCACTCTCACCGCCCCGGTAGGTGGTCATCGCCAGATCGGAGCTGATCACCCACTGGCCGGGCAGGCTGTACTCTTCCTCGCCCACCGGCTCGCCATTCAGGTCGATCGGCAGCACCTGCACCCAATAGGCCCCCGGCGCGCCCTTCAGCACCACATCGGGCAACGGCAGATTGGTCACCGTTCCCTGATTGCGCGGCGTGCGCAGCGGCAGGTCCTGTTGCCAGACCTTGCTGGCGGCCAGATCAAGGTCTTCTTCGACCCGATAGCGACTGATCGTTCCATCATCGAGGAACAGGGATTCCATCCGGGTCAAGGCCCGTTCACCGACGCGGTAAATGCTCATCCGCACCCGCTCGACATTGACCGAGGTGATCGGCAGGCTGCCGTTACCATCACGCGGCAGCCAGAAGCCTTTCCCCAGAATGACCTGCGGGGCGCGATCGCCCAGCGACAACGGGATCACCGTATCTTCGGCCAGCGCTTCCCCCGCCTTGTCCGGCAGGCCGGCGCGCAGGGTCATTGAATAGCTTTCGCCATAGCGCAAACCGCCAAAGCACAGCTTTTTGTCATCCACCCGCAGCGGCGTCACCGGGCCACCGCTGAAATTCAGGAACGTGGCATAGCTGTCGGCTTCGGGCTTCAGAGCGGCTGAAAAGACCAGACAGACTTCGGGATCGTTGCGACCGGTATCAACCTCATAGCGTTGATAGCGGAACACCTGCGGCACCAACGGTGCAGCAGGGGCAGAGGCGTTTTGTGCGGGGGGTGTCGTGGCCGGGGGCGGCGAAGCCGGTGCGGCAGGCGCCGATGTCACAGCAGTGGACGGCGGCGGCGGGGCTTCGTCGCGGCTGGTCAGCCACCACCCGGCGAGTCCCATCGCGGCAAACACGACTGTCGCCAGAAGTTTCTTCCTGCTGACCATCACCAACCCTCCCCGGAAAAATCCGCTGCGATCATACACGCAGGAGTGGGAGGGCAACAGGAGAATTCAGTAACATTTCCAGACAGTCAAGCAGACCGCCCCGGACAGTTTTGTTACCAGGTGCGCACCGGGCCAACGTCGATATGGACGAAGCCGTCACGGGGGTAATAGCCGACGCCGCCCACCTTCAGCTCCATCGCCGCACGGCGCAGACGCCCGAGCGAGACATCCGGCAGGGCAATGTCAGCGGCCATGCCACGGGTGTGATAGCTGTTGCTGGCCACGCCATCGGACATGGCGGCACGCATGGCATTGCTGGCCGGGGAACGATAGCCACAAATCAACTGGAACGGCTTTTTGCTGCCCAGCTTCTGGCTCAGGGCCCACATGGCATCGATCAGGCGGGGATCCATCCGCGTGCTTTCGTCATTGCGACGATCGCGCATCAAGCTATTCAGTTTTTGCATGGCGGCGGGGTTATAGCCACTGGCCTTGGCGTACACCACTTCCAGCATTTCGCCGGTATTGATGTTGTGCATGGCAACAACACGCTCTTTGGCCTTATAGACAGCGGCCATCGCATCACTGGGGACGGCTGCGCCGATCAGTCCGGTTGCCGTCGCAGCGGCACCAAGTCGCAGAATTCCGCGACGGCTCAGCAGGTCGTTTCCAGCATCATGCATGCGTCTGCCTCATAGCTCCTCAAAGATCGTCGAGGGAGAGAAAACACTTTTGACCCTGCGCCTGTCAACCCAAACAGACTGTGTCTGATGGGAAAAAATAACTACATACCGTCATAAAGGGACGGAACAAACCAAGACCCACCCATATCACCACCTTATGGGGTAGGGCAAAAACCTACCCATAATGAGGGCATAGCGTTCCCCGAGCGGGTGTTTCAGGCAGCCATAAAATAGCTGACAGTGGCAGCGTGATGGTGTTTATGGCAGGCGCCCTGCCCAGGCAGGCCGCGTTACCGCCGGTGCCGTGGCGACAGTGCCTTGTAAAACAGAGAGATACCCGATGGATCAGTCCTCCCGCTATGCCAACCTGTCGCTGCGTGAATCGGACCTGATCACCGGAGGGCGGCATGTTTTGTGCGCCTATCACCTCAAGCCCAAGGCCGGGCATGGCTACCTCAGCGCCGCCGCTCACTTTGCCGCCGAAAGCTCGACCGGAACCAATGTCGAGGTCTGCACCACCGACGACTTCACCCGCGCCGTCGATGCACTGGTCTATCAGATCGACGAAGCCCGCGAGCTGGTGAAGATTGCCTTTCCGCTCGACCTGTTCGACCGCAACATCACCGATGGCAAGGCGATGGTGTCGTCGTTCCTGACGCTGGCGGTCGGCAACAATCAGGGCATGGGTGATATCGAATATGCCAAGCTGCACGACTTTTACATTCCCCCGGCCTATCTCGCCCTGTTCGATGGCCCGGCGCTGAATATCGCCCACATGTGGACGGTGCTGGGGCGGCCCCGGCAGAACGGCGGCATGGTGGTCGGCACGATCGTCAAGCCCAAGCTGGGCCTGCGTCCGCAACCGTTCGCCGATGCCTGTTACCAGTTCTGGCTGGGCGGTGATTTCATCAAGAACGACGAGCCACAGGGCAACCAGACCTTTGCCCCGTTCCGCGAAACCCATTGCGCCGTTGCCGATGCCCTGCGCCGGGCACAGGACAAGACCGGCGAACCGAAGCTGTTTTCCGCCAACATCACCGCCGATGACCCGTTCGAGATGCTGGCCCGAGGCGAATACGTCCTGAAGACCTTTGGCGAACATGCCGACCATGTGGCCTTTCTGGTCGATGGCTTTGTCGCCGGACCGACGGCGGTCAGTCTGGTGCGCCGCCAGTTCCCCGGCACCTTTCTGCACTATCACCGCGCAGGCCACGGCGCGATCACCAGCCCGCAGTCGAAACGGGGCTACACCGCGTTCTGTCATCTGAAACTGTCCCGCCTGCAAGGGGCTTCGGGCATTCACACCGGCACCATGGGCTTTGGCAAGATGGAGGGCGAACGCACCGACCGCATGATCGCCTACATGCTGGAACAACAGGCCGCCGATGGCCCCTATTTCCATCAGCCATGGGGCGGGATGCTGTCCACCACCCCGATCGTCTCGGGGGGGATGAACGCCCTGCGCCTGCCAGCCTTTTTCAGCAACCTCGGCCATGCCAACGTGATCCAGACCTCGGGCGGCGGGGTTTTCGGTCATCGCGACGGTGCCGCCGCCGGGGCCCGCTCCCTGCGGCAGGCGTGCGACGCGTGGATGGCCGGAATTGATCTGGTCAGCCATGCGATGGATCACCCCGAACTGGCCGGAGCCTTCCACAGCTTTGCCGACGATGCCGACCGCCTGTATCCCGGCTGGCGCGACCGGCTGGACCGGACTGCCGCCTGACCCATGACATGAAGCATAATATTCTGTGACAGCCCCTTCGCCCCCATTCCGCCTGCTGTCAAGTTGGGGTATGGTGCCTGTACTGCAACGCAAGAACCGCCCCGTGCGGGGCTCCTGCGCGGCAGCCTTGTACAGACCTCATTGAAACGACGGAAACAAAACCATGTCCGGTAAGGTGAACATCGCCATTCTTGGGGCCTCGGGCTACACCGGGGCTGAACTCGTGCGGATGCTGTGGACCCACCCGCAGGCCCGCATTGTTGCGATGACCGCCGACCGCCGCGCCGGGCAACCGATCGGCGCGGTGTTTCCGCAACTGGGCGGACTGGACCTGCCGGATCTGGTGACCATCAACGATGTGGACTGGAGCGGCGTTGATGTCTGCTTCTGCGCCCTGCCGCACGGCACCACGCAAGAAGTGATTGCCGGTCTGCCGACCCATGTCAAAGTCGTTGACCTGTCTGCCGATTTCCGTCTGGCCGACCCGGAAACCTATGCCCAGTGGTACGGCCACCCGCATCAGGCGGTCGAGCTGCAAAAGGAAGCGGTCTACGGCCTGACCGAAATCGCCCGCGAACAGGTCGCCGCCGCCCGCGTGGTCGCCAACCCCGGCTGCTATCCGACCGCCGCCCAGTTGCCGCTGATCCCGCTGCTGGACCAGAAACTGGTGCAGGATCAGGACATCATCATTGATGCCAAATCCGGGGTCTCGGGCGCCGGTCGCGCCGCCAGGGAAGGCTCGCTGTTCTGCGAAGTCACCGAAGGCATCCACGCCTACAGCGTCGCCAGCCACCGCCATGCGCCGGAAATCGAACAGGGTCTCAGTCAGGCCGCCGGTCATCCGGTGATGGTCAACTTCACCCCCCACCTGATGCCGATGAGCCGGGGCATTCTGGCCTCGATCTACGTCAGGATGGCCGAGGGTGTCACTGCCGAAGACCTGCACACCGCCCTGACCAGCCGCTATGCCGACGAGCCGTTCGTCCGCGTGCTGCCGTTCAAGACCGCGCCGCAGACCCGCCATGTGCGCGGTTCCAACTTTGTCCATATCGGCGTGTTCCCCGACCGCGTGCCGGGCCGCGCCATCGTCCTGTCGGCGATTGACAATCTGGTCAAGGGGGCCTCGGGTCAGGCCATTCAAAACATGAACGTCATGCTCGGCCTGCCGGAAACGATGGGCCTGCAAAACCTCGCCCTGTTCCCGTAAGTTCTTTTTGTTTCAGGAGGATCCTGCCCATGCCGAACCCGATCATTCTCCCCTGGCGCGGTGTTGAACCAGCCATTGCAGACACCGCCTTTGTCGCGCCCGGGGCTGCGGTGATCGGTGACGTCGAAATCGGTGCAGGGTCCTCCATCTGGTTTGGCTGCGTGGTGCGCGGCGATGTGCATGAAATCCGCATCGGCGAACGCAGCAACATTCAGGATGGCACCGTCATCCATGTCAGCAAGGGCAAGTTCGGCACCTACATCGGCGATGATGTGCTGGTCGGGCATGGCTGCGTCATCCACGCCTGCACGCTGGAAAGCGGCTCGTTTGTCGGCATGGGGGCGACCGTTCTGGATGGCGCGGTGGTCGAAAGCGGCGGCATGCTGGCCGCTGGCGCCACCCTCACCCCCGGCAAACGCCTGCCGCGCGGCGAGCTGTGGGCCGGTGCTCCGGCCAAAAAGCTGCGTGACCTGAGTGAAGACGAAATGGCGGGCTTCATCCGCCAGTGCGCGGGCTATGCCGAGCTGGCCGAAGAATACAAGACCCAGCTGATCATCGGCACCATGCGGTAATAGCTCTGCCGGCCTTTCCTTCCCACAGATTTCAAAGAGCCTGCCCGACCCCGTCAAGGTCAGGCAGGCTTTGTTTTTTTCACATCCCGGGAAAAGCTGGCCCCTGTCGCCGAACGGCTCTATGGCCGTACGCCATTCCCTCCAGACACAAGCAATCAGCAGTTGATGGAATAGACTTTATAACCATTCATCATCATCTTCCCAGTATGATAAACAGACGTTCGTACTAAAAACATCACCCCCTCCTCCTCCTGAAGCACCACCCGTGCTGCCTCCCGGAACAGGCTCCTTTTTCCCTGCCGACATTGAAAACCCCCCGTGGCAATCCCCATCAAAGGAGAGCGCCCCCTGATCGTACACATCCAGAGTGCGATCTCCCCGTGGCTCGCACTCCTCGCATGATCCTCCAGCATTCTGACTGACAAGAGGCCCCGATGACCCTCCGTCTGAAGCCCCGCCTGATCACAGCCTTCCTGCTCGTCAGCCTGCTCCCGCTGGCCATTCAATCGATCCTGATGCTCCGCGAATCTGGCAACAAAATGGAAGCGCAAGTTCTGGCGCAACTGGTTGCCGTCCGGGCCAACAAGGAAAAGCAGATTGAGCACTTCTTTCAGGAACGTCAGGGTGACATCGTAACCCTGAGCGAAGCGGTAGAGCGTCTGGATGTCCACGACACGGACTCCATCAGTCAGGATGATGAGGCATTCTTCAAAGACTATGTTAAAACAAAGAAGTATTATGATTTGTTCCTGATCAAACCGGACGGAACCATTTTCTATACGGTTGCCAAAGAAAAAGACCTCAACAGCAACATCATTTCCGGGGCCTATGCCCAAAGCAATTTTGGCGCCCTCATTCGCTCGATCCGCGACAGCAAGAGCGTTGCCATGGGCGACTTTGCCAGCTATGCGCCATCCAATGGCGATGCCGCGGCCTTTATCGCCGCCCCGATCCTGAACAACGGGCAAATCGAGCTGTACGTCGGCCTGCAACTGTCCATCGACAGCATCAATACCCTGATGCAACAGCGTGACGGCATGGGACAGAGCGGAGAAACCTATCTGGTCGGCCCGGACAAACTGATGCGGTCGGACAGCCTGCTCGATCCGAAAAACCACTCGGTGCTGGCCAGCTTCCGCAACCCCACCCTTGGCAGCATCGACACCGAAAGCAGCCGTCAGGCGTTGCAGGGAAACAAGGGAACCTTCACCCTGAAAGATTACACTGGCAACGAAGTCCTCTCGGCCTATGCCCCGGTTTCCATCATGGGACATCGCTGGGCGGTGATCGCTGAAATCGACACCGAGGAAGCCTTCAGTGCCATTACCACCCTGCGCACCCTGTCCCTGTTGTTGACGCTGGCCGCAGCGGCCATCACCGCCCTCATCGGCTTTTTGCTGGCCCGGTCGCTTGCAAACCCCATTCTTGCCATGACCAACACGATGGAAATCCTTGCCCATGGCAATCACCACATCACCGTGCCATCGCTGGATCGCCGCGATGAACTGGGGGAAATGGCACAGGCCGTACAGGTGTTCAAAACCAATGCCCAAGCCGTTGAACGACTGACCGCCGAACAGGAAGCGCTGAAAAGGCAGGCCGAAGAACAACGCCATGCGGCGATGATGCAACTGGCCGACGAATTTGAAAGCAGCGTACAAGGGGTGGTCAATCAAGTGGCGGCGGCCTCGACCGAAATGCAGGGAACCGCGCAAGCGATGTCTGCCGTGGCCGAGCAGACCAGCCGACAGGCCACCGCCGTGGCCGCGGCGGCGGGCGATGCCTCGGAAAACGTCCAGACCGTGGCCTCGGCCACCGAGGAACTGACGGCTTCGATCAGCGAAATCACCCGCCAGGCCGGAGAAGCCTCGACCGTCACCCGTCAGGCGGTCGGACAGGCTCAGCAGACCGATACGATCATGAAGGGTCTGGCCGTCAATACCCAGCGCATCGGTGAGGTGGTCGACCTGATTTCCGATATCGCCAATCAGACCAACCTGCTGGCCCTGAATGCCACCATCGAAGCCGCCCGGGCAGGTGACGCCGGCAAGGGCTTTGCGGTTGTCGCCAGTGCCGTGCAACAGCTTGCGACACAAACCGCCCGCGCCACCGACGAAATCCGCCAGAAAATCCACGACGTGCAGGATGCAACGGGTGAAGCCGTGCATGCCATTGAAAGAATCGTCGATACCATCCGCCACATCTCGGCCATTTCTGCGGCGATTGCCAACACGGTCGAGGAGCAAAGCCACGCCACCCACGACATCGCCCGCAGTGTTGAACAGGCATCACAGGCGACGCAAACCGTCTCCAGCAACATCGACGGCGTAGAAGACGCCGCCGGAGAAACCGGCCACGCCGCCCATCAGGTGCTGGATGCCACCCGTGAACTGTCGCGGCAGGCCGAACACCTGCGCAGCGAGGTCAGCCATTTTATCGCCCGCGTTCGGACACGCTGACCGGCCGGAACAGGACAGCCCCGATCAGGGCTGTCCGAAAGCCCGATCATGGCGCAGGCTGGGCACCTTGCCACGCGCCACATCAACCGCAGTCAGGTCAATATCGACCACCGACACTCCAACCTCGGTTCCGGCATCGGCAATCACTTCGCCCCATGGGGCAACGACCAGCGCATGACCATAGGTCTCGCGATTGTTGAGATGGGTGCCGGTCTGGGCCGAGGAAATCATCCAGCAACCGGTCTCAATCGCCCGCGCCCGTTGCAGCACATGCCAATGGGCCGCGCCGGTCTGGCGGGTAAAGGCCGCCGGAGCGGTCAGGACATCCGCCCCCGCCTGAGCCAAAGTGCGGAACAGGTGCGGAAAGCGGATGTCATAGCACACCGCCAGCCCCATCCGGCACCACGGCAGATCAACCACCACCGCCTGTTCACCCGGCTGAAAAGTGGCCGATTCGCGATAGCTTTCACCGTTGCCCAGATCGACATCGAACATGTGGATCTTGTCGTAACGGGCGGCAATCCCGCCGTCACTGTCCAGCACATAGGTCCGGTTGGCCACCATGCCATTGGGCAACAACACCGCCAGCGTGCCACAATGCAGCCAGACCGACAGCTCTTCCGCCATCTGCCGGAACGCCGCCAAAGCCGGATGATCGGCTTCGGGGGCAGCCCTGGCGATGATGTTGGTCCGTCCCCATTCCATCATCGCCACGTTTTCCGGCATGAACAGCATCTGCGCGCCCTGATCACAGGCACGCCGGACCAACGTACGGGCGGTATCAATATTGGCCTGCATGTCATTCAGGGCGTTGACCTGCAGAACTCCGGCGCGAAATCCGCCGCGTGCCTGTCCACTCATGATGATCAGCCCTGCAACAACGGGTCCAGGCCGCCAGCGGCGTCAAGGGCATACAGGTCATCACAGCCACCGATATGGCGGTCATCAATGAAAATCTGCGGCACGGTATGACGGCGGGCGCGCTTTTCCATCACATCCCGCAACTGCGGCTCGGCAGCAACGTTTATAATGTCATAGGTCACGCCCTTGCGGTCCAGCAAAGCGCGCGCCCGCTGGCAGTACGGGCAGGTGGGGGTCATGAACATTTCGATATGAGCCATATCGCTATCCTCTGTTTTGTTTTTGCTAACGATCTTTTTTTATAACGCTTCCTGTCAGGAAGCCCTATCGGGAAATTAAAGTGTCATGCGTCAGAGACATGGCCCTGAAATGCAGTCAGGCAGCCATCGTTGCATGGCTGCCTGACTGCGTTTCACAATCACCCTCCGGGATACCCGGCAAGACTGCTTACTTCGGGGTTTCGGCCAGCTGCTGCGAAGCAGGCAGGGCTGGCTTCAGGCCATAGGCGGCGGCAGTCAGAGCTTGCTCGCTCACATCACGCGGGCCAATGGCGGTCACCGGAAGAGTCTCGTTGCTGTAGATGATATCCATCCCGCTGGGGGTATTGACGGTTTTGATCACGCGGTGCGCCACCAGCGGCGAGCCCATCTGGCCATCATCGGGCTGGTGATCACCAGCGCTCCCGGCCTGAGCGGCAGAGGCACCGGCAACGGCCAGAGAGGCAGACAGCAGGGCAGCAGACAGGAAACGGCTATACTTGGTCATGATAAACGGTCCTTACATCTCGTGAGGGTGCATTCCCCCTCCGTAATGGACAGGGCAATGAACCGATATTCTTTTTGGGGGAACGGTGGCTTTACGAAGCCCACCATCGGCAGCTGCAGCTCAGCGCCGGAGTTAGTTCGGGTTGGCAGCCAGCTGCTGCGACGCCTGCGGAGCAGCCTTCAGGCCATAGTCCGCAGCAGTCAGGGCCTGTTCGTTCGCATCACGCGGACCAATGGCCGCCACCGGCAGAGCCTCTTTGCTGTAGATGATTTCCACCCCGTTTGCCTTCTTGACGGTATCGACAACGCGGTGCGCCACCAGCGGCGAGCCCATCTGGCCGTCATCGGGCTGGTGATCACCAGCACTCGCGGCCTGAGACGCAGAGGCACCGGCAACGGCCAGAGAGGCAGACAACAGGGCGACGGACAGGAAACGGCTGTACTTGGTCATGATAGAAAGTCCTTACATCTCAGAAGGGTACATCACCCCTCCGCAGTGGACGGGGCCATGAACCGGTATTTTTTTTGGGGGGGGGTGTTGGTGGCTTTACAAAGCCCACCATCGGTAACAGGTACTCTGCGTCAGGCTTAGTTCGGGTTCGCAGCCAACTGCGGTGCAACAGTCCGGGTCGCCTTCAGGCCATAATCGGCAGCAGTCAGGGCCTGTTCGTTCGCATCACGCGGGCCGATGGCCGCCACCGGAAGAGTCTCATTGCTGTAGGTGACGGCAACGCCGTTGGCGATATTGCTGGTGCTGATCACGCGATGCGCCACCAGCGGCGAGCCCATCTGGCCGTCATTGGGCTGATGATCACCAGCGCTCGCGGCCTGAGCGGCAGAGGCACCCACAACGGCCAGCGAGGCAGACAGCAGGGCGGCGGACAGAAGACGGCTATACTTGGTCATATCCTGAAATCCTTGATCAGGCTCCGGCAGGTCAGAGAGCAGGAGCACTGGAGTTTGTTGAGCCGCGGATCGACGAGGGCGCTTGCTGTTGGCTGGTTGCGTCGGCTCGTCAGCGGCTGATGAAGCTAACTTACAAAACGATACGTTTCGTTTCAATATATTTTTTCTAAGCCATCTGTGCCATACTCTGATCCAGCCCGTTTTCGGTAATGTGCTGCGATGGCGTTCGGCCCCCAAAGGCGGTACGCTGGCATCGCAGAGTTCGAAGCAGTGAGCGCAAGGTTTTCCGGTTTTGCGCTCACTGCAGCACGTCAAGGCATTAGACCTGTGTTCGTTGGATCTCACGCAGGCACAATGCTCTAAAGGAGGAGACCGTGATCCACGATACCCCCTGTCGCACTCAGGGACGCCCCCGTTGCGAGGAGACTACTAAAGCCATTCTTGCGGCGACTCGTAAACTGTTTGAGCGTTCAAATCTCCGTGACATGACCATCGAGGCCATCGCCAGGGAGGCCGGCGTCGGCAAGGCGACCATTTACCGTTGGTGGAAAACCAAGAACGAACTGGTCCTTGATGCCTGCTTCGAGGACTTGCAGCCCCGGCTGGATTACGGCACCACCGGTAGCCCGGCCTGCATCATTGCCGAGCAGGTCAAGCGCGTCGTCGAGGCCTATCGCGGCCCCAGCGGGCGGATGGTTGCCCAACTGCTGGCCGAAGCGCAGTATGACCCGGCGGTGTCAAGGTCGTTCACCGAGGCCTATCTGTCCCGGCGGTGCTGTACGCTGCACACTCTGCTCGCCCAGTGCGGCATCACCTGCGAAGCCGAACAGGATGCGGTGGCGGAACAAATTTACAGCCCGATCTTTTTCCGCCTGATCATGGGGAATGCCCCACTGGACGAGGCCTTTGCCAAAAGCGTCCAGTCCTTTGTCATTCAACGCCTGAACGCCGTCCAACCGGCCAAGGCCCCCGGCTGTTGATCACGGGCTCTCGCTTCAGGGCCTGTTCCCGTCACGGTGCAACAGCGCACGCGCCACCGTCAGGACGCTGACCGCCTGCGCCCCGGCATCCAGCAGGCAGCGCGTGCATTCCTCAACGGTTGCCCCGGTGGTCAACACGTCATCAACCAGCAGCACCCGCCGCCCGGCCAGCCTTTGCGGTTTCCGCACCGCAAAGGCCTGCCTGACGTTGGCGTGGCGCTGGGTCCGGGCTCCCTGATGGTGATCAAACTCGCCCTGACTGCGAGTCCAGCGGGTGCGATAGAGCAGATCGGGCAGGTAAATCCCCGGCCCCAACCGGCGGGCCAGCAGGGCGGCCTGATTATAGCGGCGCAGGAACAGCCGCCGCCAATGCAGTGGAACAGGCACAATCAGGTCGCTGTCTTCCAGCAAATCCCGCCCACAGCGCGCCAGCCAGCGGGCCAGCAGCGGCGCCAGGTCACTGCGGTCCCCATGCTTGAGGCGCAGGATCAGCGAGCGGCTGTCCTGATCATAGACAAAGACGCTGCGCGCCCGCTGATACAGCGGCGGATGGTCCAGACAGGTCGGGCAGCACCCCGCACGCTGGCCGGTCGGCAACAGCGTGCCACAGCGGTCACACAGCCCGTCGACCAGAAAGCGCACGCCCGCAAAGCAAGCGGGGCACAGACCTCCATCGCCGGACACCTCGACGCCACACATCGCGCAACGGGGGGGCAGCACCAGATCACACAGCAGCCGGGCAACGGCAGGCAGCACGGTTCGCGTCCCCTTTTCCAGCGCCCCCTGATTTACGGATGGTTTTTCCCGGGGCAAAGCTGAGATAGTCTGCAAGCCAGCCCCGTTGAGCGCAACAGGGCTTTCCAACCTGACCCTGCGGTGCCATATATCAGCCCATGTCTGACGTAATGAAGATTTTCGACCGCGCCACCGTGCGCCGTCACCGTGACCGCGCCGCACCCGGCCTGGATCACTACGGGTTCCTGTTTGCCGAAGTCGCCGAACGACTGGCAGAGCGGGTGGATGATGTTTTGCGCGATTTCCCGCTGGTCCTCGACCTCGGCAGCCACGGCGGCGACCTCGCCCGCCTGCTGCCCGGTCGCAAGGGCATCAGCACGGTGATCTCCTGCGACCTGTCCGAAGCGATGGTGGCGCAGGCCCCCGGCGCGGCGGTGGTCTGCGACGAAGAGTTCCTGCCGATTGCGCCGAACAGCGTCGATCTGGTGGTGTCGAACCTGTCGCTGCACTGGGTCAACGATTTGCCCGGGGCCTTGCTGCAAGCCCGTGCGGCGCTGAAGCCCGATGGCTTCTTTCTGGCCGCCCTGTTCGGAGGCGAGACGCTGAAGGAACTGCGCGACAGCCTCGCCGCCGCCGAAATCGAGCTGGAAGGCGGCCTCAGCCCGCGCGTCTCGCCGTTCGTTGACGTGCGCGATGCCGGAGCCCTGCTGTCCCGCGCCGGGTTCTCGATGCCGGTGGTTGACACCGAAACCATCACCGTCACCTACGAACATCCCTTAAAGCTGATGAACGACCTGCGCGGCATGGGGGAATCCAACGCCGTACATGAACGGCGCAAGGGCCTCAGTCGGCGCGAAACCCTGCTGACCGCAGTGGAAAACTACCTCGACACCCACGCCGACGACGAAGGCCGAGTTCCTGCCACCTTCCAGATTGTCTGGCTGGCCGGGTGGGCACCGCATGACAGCCAGCCGCAGCCCAAGGCTCCGGGCAGCGCCACCGTCAGTCTGGCCGACGTGCTGGGGACGCACCCGCCGTCCTGCAGTTCGTAAGCGGAGGCCGTCGGATGGACTTTTCCGCTCCCCTGCTGAAGGGCACCCTGATCAAGCGCTACAAACGCTTCCTCGCCGATGTGACGCTGGACGATGGCTCGGTGGTGACCGCCCACACCGCCAACTCCGGCTCGATGCTCGGCTGTTGCACGCCCGGCAGCGAGGTCTGGCTCAGCCCGGCCAACAACCCGGAGCGCAAGCTGAAATTCACCTGGGAACTGGTGCGGGTCGGCGACGAGCTGGTCGGCATCAACACCAGCCATCCCAACGCGCTGGCCGCCGAAGCCATCCTTAGCGGGGCCATCCCCGAGCTGGCGGGCTATGCCACCCTGAAACGGGAAGTCAAATACGGCAAGAACAGCCGTATTGACGTGTTCCTGACCGCCCCCGACCGGCCCGACTGCTATGTCGAGGTCAAGAACACCACCCTGTTCCGCCCCGACGGCGATAACCAGCAGGTGGCGCTGTTCCCCGATGCGGTGACCGAACGCGGGACCAAGCATCTGGGCGAACTGAGCGAGATGGTGCGGGCTGGCAAGCGGGCGGTGATGCTGTACATGGTCCAGCGCAGCGCCGCCGGTCTCGGCCGCTTTGCGGTGGCCGAAGACATTGACCCCACCTATGCCGCTGCCCTGCGTGACGCGCTGGCGGTCGGTGTCGAGGCGTTGTGCTATACCTGTTCGGTCACGCCAGAGCGACTTGAGGTTGCCACTCCCCTCCCCATTCGCCTTTAATGTAGCCCTGATTTTCCAGAGAACGAGTGTCCCGATGAGCCGTACCGCCCGCAACCGTGAACGCATCCCCCAGCATGGGCCGGACGGCTTTGCCGCCATGCGCAAGGCCGGGCAGGCCGCCGCCGAGCTGCTGGATTTCCTGATCCCGCATGTGCAACCCGGTGTCACCACCAGCGAGATCGACGATCTGGCGGTGCAGTGGGCCAGGGAACGGGGGTTTACCCACGGCCCGTTCGGCTATCATGGCTATCCGCGCTCGCTGTGCATTTCGATCAACCATGTGGTCTGCCACGGCATCCCCGGCGACAAGAAATTCGTCGAAGGCGATATTGCCAACCTCGACGTTACCCCGATTGTCGATGGCTGGTATGGCGACAGCAGCCGGATGGTGTGCGTCGGCAAGCCCGGCGTCAAGGCCGCCAAACTGGTCGAAGTCACCTATGAGTGCTTGATGCGCGCCATCGACATCGTGCGCCCCGGCGTGCGGCTGGGCGATATCGGCCACGTCATCCAGACCATTGCCGAAAGCCATCGCTATTCGGTGGTGGAAGATTTCTGCGGCCATGGCATCGGCACCATTTTCCACTGCGCCCCGACGGTGATGCACACCGGCGAAAAGGGCACCGGCGACGTGCTGGACGAAGGCATGATCTTTACCATCGAGCCGATGCTGAACGCCGGTCGCCCGGAAACCAAGATCCTGCCCGATGGCTGGACCGCCGTCACCCGTGACCGCTCGCTGTCGGCCCAGTTTGAACACACCATTGGCGTGACCGCTGACGGCTGCGAGATTTTCACCCTGTCGCCCAAGGGCTGGCATTGCCCGCCCTATGACGGGGTTTGATCGCACCGTGATCACCTCCCCCTTTTCCGATTGCTGACGAGACCCCCGATGAGCCTGACTGCCCGTAACGTCCAACGTATCCCCCTGCATGGCCCCGAGGGCTTTGCCGCCATGCGCAAGGCCGGGCAAGCCGGAGCAGAGCTGCTGGACTTCCTGACCCCCTACGTCAAACCCGGTGTCACCACCGGCGAAATCGACGATCTGGCGGTGCAGTGGGCGAAAGAGCGCGGCCTGACCCACGGACCGTTCGGCTACAAGGGCTATCCGCGCTCGCTGTGCATTTCGATCAACCATGTGGTCTGCCACGGCATCCCCGGCCCGAAAAAGCTGGAAGACGGCGATATCGCCAACATCGACGTCACCCCGATTGTCGATGGCTGGTATGGCGATACCAGCCGGATGTTTCTGGTCGGCAAGCCCAGCGTCAAAGCGCAAAAGCTGGTCGAAGTGACCTATGAATGCCTGATGCGCGCCATCGACATCGTGCGCCCCGGCGTCCGGCTGGGGGATATTGGCCATGTGATCCAGACCTATGCCGAAGCCCAGCGGTTTTCGGTGGTGCGGGATTTCTGCGGCCATGGCGTCGGCACCATTTTCCACTGCCCGCCCAGCGTGCTGCACTTTGGCGAGCCCAACACCGGCGACGTGCTGGATGAGGGGATGATCTTCACCATCGAACCAATGATCAACGCCGGTCGCCCGGAAACCAAAATCCTGCAGGATGGCTGGACCGCCGTCACCCGCGACCGCTCGCTGTCGGCCCAGTTTGAACATGCCATCGGGGTGACCGCTGACGGCTGCGAAATCTTTACCCTGTCGCCCAAGGGCTGGCACTGCCCGCCCTACGACGGCGCCTGACAGCAGAAAACAGGGGGAGTGGATCATGGGGCAGGATGAACAGTGGCTGTTGGCACAACTGGATGCGCTGGCCCGTGACTTTGCCCCCACTCCGGCCGCGGAGACGGGACAGGCTCCGGCAGCAGCGCCCCGCCCTGACGAACCGGCCTCCGAAGACTCCCACCCCCCTGCCGCAAAAAAAGCCGCCGCCGACAAGCCGCACTATCACGGCCACCGCCAGCGTTTGCGGGAAAAGTTCCTCGCCGCCTCGCGCGCCGAGGCCCTCGATACCATCGCCGATTACGAATTGCTGGAACTGCTGCTGTTTCTCGCCATCCCGCAAAAGGATGTCAAACCGCTGGCCAAGCAGTTGCTTGCCCATTTCGGCAGCCTCGGCGGCGTGCTCACCGCCCGCCCCGAAGCGCTGATGAGCTTTCCCGGCATCAAGGACGGGGTGGTGGTGGCCCTGAAAACCGTGCAGGTCGCCAGCCTGCTGATGGTGCGCGAAGAGGTGATGAACAAGCCGGTCCTGTCGTCATGGAACCGGCTGCTGGATTACTGCCATGCCGCGATGGCCCATCGTGACATCGAACAGTTCCGCATCCTGTTCCTCGACAAAAAGAACTGCCTGATCGCCGATGAGCTGCAACAGCGCGGCACCGTTGACCACACCCCGGTCTATCCGCGTGAGGTGGTCAAGCGGGCGCTGGAACTGTCGGCCTGCGCGGTGATTCTGGTCCACAACCACCCGTCAGGCGACCCGCAGCCCTCCCCCGCTGACATTGACATGACCCGCCGCATTGCCGAAGCCCTGCGCCACGTCGATATCAGCCTGCACGACCATCTGGTGATCGCCCGCACCGGCTATGCCTCGTTCAAGGCCGACGGGTTGTTGTAAGCCCGCTCAGCCGCCCTGATCTTCCGGCAGCACCACGATGATCTTGCCGGTATAGACCGGGTTTTTCTTGTCGTCGGCAATCACCACCACCGTTTGTCCCGGCGTGCGACCGTTGACGAACAGCATCCCCGGTTCTTCGACATGGACATCGGCGACTTCGGGGTGGGAACTCATCACCACCGCCCGCTTGAGGTCTTCGACCGGAATGCGGACGATCTGCATTTTACCGGCTTCGACTTCGATTTGCTGCACGTCATCAGGATTCGGCTTTGGCTTGCGTTTTTCCGCCTCTTCCTGCGGCAAAACGTACTCCTGCGCTGCTGCTGGCCGGTGCTGCATCGCGCTGACTGTCAGCACGCTTACCGTAACAGCCATCAAAACCACGCTTTTCATCGCACTTCCCCGTCAATCGGACCGATAAGTGACGCTATAGCCTCTGCCGGTTGCTGACAAGGGTCACAGATTGCCCTATAAGGCCCCCAGTATTTCTTCCGACCCCCACTTAAAGACAGGACGGTATCGGCGATGATCCCGCGTTACTCACGCCCGGAAATGGCGGCCATCTGGGCGCCTGAAAACAAATTCCGCATTTGGTTTCTGATCGAGGCCCATGCCTGCGATGCGCAGGCGAAACTGGGTGTGATCCCCGCCGACGCCGCCAAGGCGGTGTGGGAGCGTGGTGACAAGCCGTACACCGCCGAGCGAATCGCCCGCATTGATGACATCGAAGCGGTGACCAAGCACGACGTGATCGCCTTTACCACCGAACTGGCCGAGCATGTCGGGGCCGAAGCCCGCTTTGTCCACCAGGGCATGACCTCGTCGGACGTTCTGGACACCTGCCTTGCCGTGCAGATGACCCAGGCCGCCGACCTGTTGCTGAAGGACATGGACGCCCTGCTGGCCGCCCTGAAGACCCGTGCGCTTGAGCACAAGTACACCGTCTGCATGGGCCGCAGCCACGGCATCCACGCCGAGCCGGTGACCATGGGCCTGAAGTTCGCCGGCTTCCACGCTGAAATGCAGCGAAACCGCGAACGCCTGCTGCGCGCCCGCGAGTCGATTGCCACCTGCGCCATCTCGGGCGCCGTCGGCACCTTTGCCAACATCGACCCGTTCGTCGAAGAATATGTTGCCGAGCAGCTCGGCCTGCAGCCCGAACCGCTGTCGACGCAGGTCATTCCGCGTGACCGCCACGCCGAATATTTCGCCACTCTGGGCGTTATTGCCAGCTCGGTCGAACGTGCCGCCACCGAAATCCGCCACCTGCAGCGCACCGAAGTCCGCGAAGCCGAGGAGTTCTTCTCCAAGGGCCAGAAGGGCAGCTCGGCCATGCCGCACAAGCGCAACCCGGTGCTGACCGAAAACCTCACCGGTCTGGCCCGTCTGGTGCGCATGGCGGTGATCCCGGCGATGGAAAACGTCGCCCTGTGGCACGAACGCGACATCAGCCATTCGTCGGTTGAACGCATGATCGGTCCCGACGCCACCGTCACCCTCGATTTCGCCCTCGCCCGCCTGACCAACGTGATCGCCAATCTGGTGCTCTATCCCGAGGCCATCGAGCGGAACCTGAACCAGATGGGTGGTCTGGTGTTCAGCCAGCGCGTCCTGCTGGCCTTGACCCAGGCTGGTGTGTCGCGCGAAGACAGCTATCGTCTGGTCCAGCGCAACGCCATGAAGGTGTGGGGCGGCGAAGGCGACCTGCTGTCGATGCTGACCGGGGACGAAGAGGTCACCGCCCGCATTCCGCTCGACACCCTGAAGGAGCTGTTCGACCTTGGCTATCACACCAAGAACGTCGATGCGATCTTCAAGCGAGTCTTTGGTGCCGACCACGCTGCCTGAGGCCTGCGGGGCGTTCCACCGTCGATGGTATCGTCTGTGATGCCAACGGCGCGGGAAACGTCCCAACACACTGATAGCGGGGGGATTTTGTCAAACAGTCCCCCGGTTATCCCCAACTTTTCCCCATCTTGCGCGATGGGAACGCATTCGGGTATTGCGCACTCTGTGCCAGGATAGTATTTTCCGGCCCCCAACAGCGTTACCATTTCGCTTTTCAGCCACCCCGCCGTGGCAACGATGAAGCCACCCTCTGGTGGCGTGACAGGAGCAAGACAATGGCTATTTCGAAAACCGCCAAAGCCTCCCTTGGTGACAAGGGTATCTCGGGCAAGCGTATGTACAACGGCAAGGAAGTCCGTCCGGTGCTGTACGTTGGCCGTCAGGTCGGTCAGGGCAAGTACATGACCGGCATGGTCGATGGCGCTCTGGTGACCGACGCCAAGGGCCTGCCGATGCGTCTGTCGCGTATCGGTACCGCCGCCTAACACCCGACTGCTGACCACGGCGGTCCGGGACTGCCGGATCTGTGCTGTCCGCCCACGCGAGGCACAGGTCCGGCAGAACCGAGCCAGGAAAGCGATCCATCAGGCCGGATGCGTCATGCGTCCGGCCTGATGGCTTTTGCGGTCTGCGCAACAGCCATCCCTGCGGACAAGACACGGTACACGACAGTTAAGGACGTGGAGCGCGGCTCCACACCTCGCTGGGGCCTTGAGGCCCCAGACCCCATTCCTTTGATCGTAAAAGAAAAATTGGGGCCCGGGGGCATCGCCCCCAAATGAACGGTCGGGGCATCGCCCCCAAGTGAACGGTCGGGGCCTCAGGCCCAGAATGGGTCTGGGCGACAGCCCATTCTTTTCCACCAACTGTCGTGTCCTGTGCCCACTTTTGCGCCCACGGCTCGAGACATAAAAAAGGCCCCACCTCCGCGCAGGAGGCAGGGCCTGTTTTATGTCGCAGCGACAGAAACAGGCGAACTTATTCGCTGGCTTCGGTCATGATCTGCTCACGAGCCAGATCCATCATCTTGCTGATTTTGATCTGCAGGCGACCTTCGGTCATTTCAACGTCATGGTCGGCCAGATCCTTGAGGATCTTGCGGATCACGTCGTTGTCACCCGGTTCTTCCAGGTCGGCAGCGACCACCTGACGGGCATAGGCTTCGGCACCGCCGCCAGCCAGTCCCATGGTTTCCGCAGCCCACAGGCCCAGAAGTTTATTGCGACGAGCGCGCGCGCGGAACTCCAGTTCCTGATCATGCTTGAACTTGGCTTCAAAAGCCTGTTCACGGTCGTGGAAAGCATCGGCCATGGTGTGCGTCCCCAGAATACCTTATATCCCCTGAGTCAAGGTGCGGTTACCCCGCACCCAAAAGCGGCACCGTTATACCCGCTACCCGAAAGCAGGGGTATATATTTTTGCGTCAAAAGACCTCGCGCCGCAAAAAAATGTCGCCTATTCATGATAGATGTTGGCGGGACACGGGCAAAGATCAAGACCCTGCCGACAGGGAACTTCAGCGTTGGGAAAGGCTTGTCATGTGCTCGATCATCCTGCTCCGCCGTCCGGCCCATCCGTGGCCACTGCTGGTCGCGGCCAACCGTGACGAGATGCGCGACCGCCCATGGCGTCCCCCGGCCCGTCACTGGCCAGACCGGCCAGAGGTGATGGCCGGACAGGACACGCTGGCCGAAGGCAGCTGGCTGGGGGTCAATGATCATGGGGTGATGGCCGCCATCCTCAACCGCCATGGCACCCTTGGCCCCGCACCGGGCAAACGGTCGCGAGGTGAACTGGTGCTGGAAGCGCTGGACCACGCCGATGCGGTCGAGGCCGCCGACGCCTTGCGCCATCTGGATGGCCGGGCCTATCGTCCATTCAACATGGTGATTGCCGATAACCGGGATGCATGGTGGCTGAAGCACAGTGGCCGCCCGGATGGGCGAATCGAGGCTTTTGCGCTGCCTGAAGGGCTGTCGATGCTGACCGCCTTTGATGTCAACGACAGCACCCACGATCCGCGCATTGCCGCCGCCCTGCCCCGCTTTGCTTCGGCCCCGGTTCCAGACCCGGACAACGGCGACTGGCGCAGCTGGCAAATGCTGTTGGCCGACCGGACCAGCCCGACCGACGACGACCCGCGCCATGCGCTGTGCTTCATGACCGAAAAGGGTTTTGGCACCAGCTCCAGCTCGTTGATCGCCCTGCCTGCCATCGGAACTCCGGCAGAGGTCAAACCAAAGTGGCTGTTCGCTGCCGGAGCCCCGGATCAGGTGGACTATCAGCCGCTGTCATGGCGATAAAGGACCCGTTCAGTGGGCGGTCTTCAGACGCTCGGTTCCCAGAATTTCAACCAGGGCTTCGGGATGGCGTCGGCAATAGCGGGCCAGTTCGACCGGATCGGTCACCCACAGGTCTTCGCCGTCACAAAAGACGTGGAACACCAGCGCTGGCGGCAAATCGAGAGTACTGACGGCCTGCTGGCGTTCCGGGCCATGCAGGCCACCCCCAGGCAGGACGGTATGGACAGCGACGTTACGGTTCATGGAAGCACTCCGTGTTCATGATTTTTGGAGGATTCTGGCCTGCGATCGTTGCGCAGCGACCAGTGATGACACTTTGACAATGAGCACACCGTGCGCCAAATGCAAGGGGTATTGCGCATATTGTGCGCCTTTTTTCTTGCGTCCCCCGGTAAAAGCGCGTTAGCTACAGCCACCACCGTTCCCGTCAGCACAGGAGATTCCGATGGGTGGGATCATGACCCACAAAGACTTTCGCCAGTGGCGCAAGTCCCTGAAACTGTCCCAGAAAGACGCCGCCGAAGCTCTGGGGCTGAAACGCCGGGTGGTGCAATATTATGAAAAGGGGGAACGGGACGGCGAGAAAATCGAAATCCCGAAAACCGTCCGTCTTGCCTGCTATGCGCTGGCGCAGGGAATCAGCGATTACTTCGGGACCGACCGCCCGCCGCAACTCGCTCCCCTGCCCACCAGCGACGCCGACAAACCCAAAGAGAAAAGTAAAGAGGTGAACGACTGAGCGGCTCCGCCCGCCTGCTGGGACGCCCACGCTCACCAGAGTAAAATATAGTAATTTCAGACTATTACGGAGTCTCACTCCCGCTATTCCCGCTTGACTGACACCAGCAGTCAGGTGGCCCGGCACAGGTGCTGTGCCCGGTGCAGGGCTGATCAGCAGCAAAAGCGTACAGTTCAGGGCGCAGCCCCCATTGTTTGCGCCGTCCAGTCCTGCTATACCACGCCAGAATCAGGAACGCGGACGGTTGCGCACAGATGGTGCGGGCCGCGTTTCGTCTTTCCACCACGGTCAGGGCGGCGGTTGTCGTCAGACCGGCAGCGGGCATTGCTCCATGGCACGACGCAAGCAGATTTACGAAGGTAAGGCTAAGGTATTGTTTGAAGGCCCCGAAGCCGGGACCATCGTCCAGTACTTTAAAGATGATGCAACCGCCTTTAACGGTGGGAAAAAAGGCACCATCACTGGCAAGGGTGTGCTGAACAACCGCATCTCGGAATACCTGTTCCAGAAGCTGAACGAAATCGGCATCCCGACCCACTTCATCCGCCGCCTGAACATGCGCGAGCAGCTGGTGCGCGAAGTGGAAATCATTCCGCTGGAAGTCGTGGTTCGCAACACCGCCGCCGGTTCGCTGTCAAATCGCTTTGGTATCCCCGAAGGCACCCAGCTGCCGCGTTCGATCGTCGAGTACTACTACAAGAAAGACGAACTGAACGACCCGCTGGTGTCCGAAGAGCACATCACCGCCTTTGGCTGGGCGACCGTGCAGGAACTTGATGAACTGCTGGCGATGGCCCTGCGCATCAACGATTACCTGTCCGGCCTGTTCCTCGGCATCGGTATCCGTCTGGTGGACTTCAAGCTGGAATTCGGTCGCCTGACCCACGAAAACGGCGAAATCCAGATTGTTCTGGCTGACGAAATCAGCCCCGACAACTGCCGCCTGTGGGACCTGAAGACCAACGAAAAGATGGACAAGGACCGCTTCCGCCGCGATCTCGGCAGCGTCGAAGAGGCCTATCAGGAAGTGGCGCGCCGCCTGGGCATCCTGCCCGAAAGCGGCCCGGGTGACATGCCCGGCCCGGCGACCATGCAGTAAACCGACAGGGCGCCCCACCGCGGGCGCCCTTTGGTCCTGAGAAAACACGATTCAGTTATTCCGCCTGCCCGCAGGGCATCGTCTGCCCCTGCCGATGCAGGTGTTTCCCCCTCACCGACACTCTTGCAAGAGGATTGGACCCGTGAAAGCCAAGGTTCACGTCACCCTCAAAAACGGCGTTCTCGACCCCCAGGGTAAGGCCATTCAGCACGCTCTCGGCTCGCTGGGCTACGAAGGCGTCAACGACGTCCGTCAGGGCAAGTTCATCGAACTCGATCTGGCCGAAACCGATCCGGCCAAGGCCAGGGCGGCGGTCGAAGCGATGTGCAAGCAGCTGCTCGCCAACACGGTGATCGAAAACTACAGCATCGAAATCATCGCCTGATTTCGGGCATTTTTCGCTGACCTGTCCTGTCCACCCCCCGCTAAAGAGTTGAGGCGTCCCCATGAAAGCCGCCGTCATCGTCTTTCCCGGCTCCAACTGCGACCGCGACGTCGCCGTCAGCCTGGAAAAGAGCATGGGCCAAAAGCCCCTGATGCTCTGGCATCGCACCACCGAGGTCCCCGCTGACCTCGACCTGATCGTCGTTCCCGGCGGTTTCTCCTATGGCGACTACCTGCGCTCGGGTGCCATGGCGGCACACTCGCCGGTGATGCAGGAAGTCAAGGAACGCGCCGCCAAAGGTGTGCGCGTGCTGGGCATCTGCAACGGCTTCCAGATCCTGACCGAAGCCGGGCTTCTGCCGGGGGCGCTGATGCGCAACCGCGACCTGAAGTTCATCTGCCGCGACGTACACCTGACCGTCGAACGCACCGACACCGATTTCACCCGTGGCTATGCCAAGGGTCAGGTGATCCGCGTTCCGGTCGCCCACCACGACGGCAACTATTTCGCTGACGACAGCCTGCTGGAACGCATCGAAGGCAATGGTCAGGTGGCATTCCGCTATGCCTCGGCCAATGGCGAGGTCAGCGAAGCCAGCAACATCAACGGCTGCCGCAACAATATCGCCGGTGTGTTCAACGAGGCCGGGACCGTGCTGGGCATGATGCCGCACCCCGAGCGCCTCGCCGATCCGCAGCTTGGCGGCATTGACGGCAAGCCCCTGTTTGACTCCCTGGTGGAGGCCCTGTGCAAATGAGCGCCATCACCCCTGAAATCGTTGCCCAGCACGGCCTGAGCGCCGACGAATACAAGCTGGTTCTGGAGATCATGGGCCGCGAGCCGAACCTGACCGAACTGGGGATTTTCTCGGTGATGTGGTCAGAGCACTGCTCGTACAAGTCCTCGAAGAAGTGGCTGAAGACCCTGCCGACCAAGGCTCCGTGGGTGATCTGCGGCCCCGGTGAAAACGCCGGTATCATTGATATCGGTGATGGTCTGGCCGCCGTCTTCAAGATGGAAAGCCACAACCACCCGTCGTTCATCGAGCCGTATCAGGGCGCAGCCACCGGTGTTGGCGGCATCCTGCGCGACGTGTTCACCATGGGTGCCCGTCCGGTCGCCAACCTGAACGCCCTGCGTTTCGGCAGCCCGGACCACCCGAAGACCCGCCATCTGGTGTCCGGTGTGGTCGCCGGGATCGGTGGCTATGGCAACTGCGTTGGCGTGCCGACCGTCGGCGGGGAAGTCAACTTCCACAGCTCGTACAACGGCAACATTCTGGTCAACGCCATGACCGTTGGCGTTGCTCGCGCCGACAATATTTTCTACTCGGCAGCCGCTGGTGTCGGCAACCCGGTGGTCTATGTCGGTTCCAAGACCGGTCGTGACGGCATCCACGGTGCCACCATGGCCTCAGCGGAGTTCAACGAGGACTCCGAGGAAAAGCGCCCGACGGTGCAGGTCGGCGACCCGTTCACCGAAAAGCTGCTGATCGAAGCCTGCATGGAGCTGATGGCCACCGATGCCATCGTCGCCATTCAGGATATGGGCGCTGCCGGTCTGACCTCCTCGTCGTTCGAAATGGCCTCCAAGGGTGGCATGGGCGTCGAGCTGGAGCTGGACAAGGTTCCGATGCGCGAAGTCGGCATGACCCCCTACGAACTGATGCTGTCAGAATCGCAGGAACGCATGCTGATCGTTCTGGTCCCCGGCAAGGAAGAAATGGCCAAGGCCATTTTCGACAAGTGGGAACTGGACTTTGCGGTCATCGGCACCCTGACCGACAGTGGCCGGATGGTTCTGAAGTGGCATGGCGACGTGGTTGGCGACCTGCCGATCGACCCGCTGGCCGCCGCCAGCCCGGAATACGACCGTCCGTGGGAACCGACCCCGGCCCTGCCGGTGCTGACCCCGGCCGACGTCGAGGAAAAGCCGTGGGGCGAAGCCCTCAGCACCCTGATTGCCAGCCCGGACATCGCGTCGCGCCGCTGGATCTATCAGCAGTACGACCACATGGTGATGGGCGATACCGCCCAGCGTCCGGGTGGTGATGCCGGTGTGGTCCGTCTGCATGGCTCGAACCGCGCGCTGGCGATGACCACCGACTGCACCCCGCGCTATGTCGCCGCCGACCCGGTCGAAGGTGGCAAGCAGGCGGTGGCCGAAGCCTATCGCAACATCTCGGCCGTTGGTGGTCTGCCGCTGGCGGTCACCGACAACATGAACTTCGGCAACCCGGAAAAGCCGCGGATCATGGGCCAGTTCGTCGGTGCCTGTCAGGGCATGGGCGAAGCCTGTATCGCCCTCGACTTCCCGGTGGTGTCCGGCAACGTGTCGCTGTACAACGAAACCGCCGGTCAGCCGATCCTGCCAACCCCGGCCATCGGTGCCGTCGGGACCATCGAAGACGTGGACACCATGGCCACTGTCGCCTTCAAGGGTCCGGGCGAAAGCATCGTCGTGCTGGGTGGCGTTGCCGGGGAACAGGGCTGGCTGGGCCAGTCGCTGTACCTGCGCGAGCTGTGTGGTCGTGAAGAAGGCGCTCCGCCGCCGGTCACTCTGGCCGTCGAACGCGCCGCTGGCGATTTCGTCCGTGGTCAGATCCGTGCGAGCAAAATCACCGCCTGCCACGATATCGCTGACGGCGGCCTGCTGGTTGCCGTGACCGAAATGGCGATGGCCGGTGATTACGGTGCCATGCTGGCGATCGAAGGCCCGAACCTGCATGCCAGCCTGTTTGGTGAAAACCAGGGCCGTTATGTGGTGACCGTGCGCGAAAGCCTGCTGCCTGACCTGCTGGCTGCCGCCAGGGCTGCGGGCGTCGAGGCGCAGACCATCGGCACCACCGGCGGCTTCCACATCTTCCTGAATGGCGAACAGGGTCCGGCTCTGGCTGACCTGCGCGCCGGTTTTGAAGGCTGGCTGCCGAACTACATGGCTGCCGAAGCCTGATTTTTCAGGACGTGCGTCAACAAAACCCCCGGACAGGGTCGCCTCTGTCTGGGGGTTTTTGTTTTTTCACCAACCACGTACACGACAAACAGAAAACAGGATTATGGAGCGCTGCTCCACACCTCGCTGGGGCCAGTCGGCCCCAGACCCCATTCCTTTGATCATAAAGGAAAAAATGGGGGTTCGGGGCCTCAGCTCTGGCACTCAATACTCTAGATATATTGAGTGATATGGATACGATTTAAAATAGTGTATGCCAAGGAAGCTATCCTTGGAATTACACGAAGCGGAATCATAAATGGTTATATTTCTTGGTCTTCTTTCAATTGGCCTCGCCATCGCCTGCCTCGGGATCGCCGTCTATGCCGTGTTTGTCAAAGGACGACGCCGCAAGTTTCTCCTCTTGTCCTTCGGCTTGCTCGTCGGCGCGTCTATCTCCGGCTATGCTGCTGGAACGATCGGTATCACGCAAAGGAGCACGCAGCTCGCTGAAATGAGCAACTCGGCCTGCCGCACTGACCTTGTATGCTGGGCAGGCACGGTGATTAATACAGCGGGATACTTGTGCACACCCTTTATTGAGAAGCAGGCACAGTATGGCATCAAGTGGACCGACAAAATGTCAGAGACACGCTTTGAAAGCTATGCATGGCTTGATGAAAAGCATGGGCATGTTCGCTATTATGGCGACAAGGCCATGATCATGAATGGAAAAAATGGCGATTGGGTGATTGCCAACTATTCCTGTGACTATTCTGTACTCAATAGTGCTGTCCTTGGGGTTGCGCTGAGAGAAGGTCCGCTCCCTTAGAGCCCGTCCGGGAAGTTCCCTATTTTTTCTGATGCCTTGCAATTCTGCGCAACATTAGCCGGATTAGGGCGAGGCGCAAGAATGCCAGCGACATACGGGACAGGTTTTCGAAGTCCTTGGCGAGA